>Ga0247728_10009_pt1 | contig 388297 bp, 295 predicted proteins | sample SalenrCarbi39_FD_183048 | JGI IMG/M metagenome (GOLD analysis project Ga0247728, IMG submission 183048) | Saline wetland microbial communities from Lincoln, Nebraska, United States - Carb-i39 | ecosystem: Environmental > Aquatic > Non-marine Saline and Alkaline > Salt marsh | place: USA...
GGCCTGTTGCAGGATGCGCATGGCCGCCTTGGACCCCATGTACCCGATGGGACCGGTCCACAGCGGATGGTCGCAGGGGAAGGCGTCGTTGTGCAGGTAGGTGCAGGCCACGGGGGCGTTCAGGTGTTCCGCCAGGGCCTTCACCGTTTCCAGCGCGCCGGAATCCACCACGCCGCGACCGGAGACGATGACCGGGCGCTTGGCCGACTTCAGCACTTCCACCGCCTCGCGGAACTGCTCGGGATTGCCGATGCCGCCGGGGGCCACGCGGTACTGCGACGGGGCCAGGATGTCCTCGTCCAGTTCGCCGTAGAAGAAGTCACGCGGGATATCCACCAGCACCGGGCCGCGTTCGGCGTAGGCGATGCGGAAGGCGGTGCGCAGGATGTCGGCGGCGCGCTTGGGATGCGGCACGCGAAGTGACGCTTTCGTGATCGGCTTGAACATGTTCCAGGTGTCACATTCCTGAAAGCCGTCCCAACCCACCGAAATGCTGCCCGCACTGGGCGAAATGAGCACCATGGGTGTGTGGGCCATGTTGGCCGTGGCCACCGCCGTGGCGTAGTTGGTGATGCCGGGGCCGTTCTGGCCGATGCAAACACCTGCCCTGCCAGTCATTCTGGTAAAGGCGTCCTCCATGTGGCCCGCCGTCTGTTCGTGACGCACCGAAATGAAATCGATGCCCGCCGCCGGAAACAGGTCCAGCAAATCCATGAAAGCGGAGCCGAGAATGCCGCTGACATGGGTGACGCCTTCCTGCACCAGCACTTCCGCCATTGCTTCACTGGGGGTCATCTTGGGCATGTCGAAGCCTCCTCAAGGGGGGTCGTACCGCGCTGTCTTTCCAGACAAAGCGCGGTGTTGATGTTCTTTCACGGCAGGTTCCCGCCCGTCGTAAAAAACGCTTGACAAAAAAATAGCAAAGTCCCATCGCTATGTCTAGACAAAGCGAAAAAAGAAGGCGCCCAGCCTTCGGGAATTTTCGCCCCACGCCTTGGAGGACCGCCCGGAACCTTGCCCATTCATTGACCATATCGTTTCATTCCCGCCCGGAGGTTGCTCCCCGCGGTCCGCAAGTACAGGTGCCATCGTTTTTTCCTGACAACCCCAAGGAGCAGGACATGAGCCCCAGTCAGAAGCATGACCCAGCGGCATACGCGGCGGCCGACCTGGCCCACGTATGGCATCACCTCGTCCAGCATCAGGCCCTCGCCGGAAAAGGCCCCATGATCGTGGTCGAAGGCGAAGGACTTATGCTGCGGGACATCAACGGCAAGGAATACCTGGACGCCACCTCTGGCGGCGTATGGTGCGTGAACGTGGGCTACGGGCGCGAACGCATCGCCCGCGCCGTGTACGAACAGATGAAGGCCATGCCCTACTACGCGGCCACCGCAGGCAACATCCCGTACATCGAATTTGCGCAGAAGCTGCTTGCCCACATGCCGGGTCTGACCCGCGCCTACCTTTCCAACAGCGGGTCCGAGGCCAACGAAAAGGCGTACAAGATGGTGCGCTCGCTGGCGCATCTTTCCGGCAATACCGCCAAAAAGAAGATCCTGTTCCGCGCCCGCGACTACCACGGCACCACGCTGGGGGCCCTCAGTTCCACCGGCCAGGCGGAACGCAAGGAATGGTTCGGCCCGCTGGTGCCCGGCTTCGTGGAATTCCCCCACGCCTGCTGCTACCGCTGCGCGTTCAACAAGACCTACCCCGGCTGCGACATCGACTGTGCCAGGGCGGTGGAGCGGATCATCGAGCAGGAAGGGCCGGAAACCGTTGGCGGCCTCATCGTCGAGCCCATCACGGCGGGCGGCGGGGTCATTCCGCCGGTGGCCGAGTACTACACCGTGCTTGCCGACATCTGCCGCCGCCACGGCGTGCTGCTGATCATGGACGAAGTGGTCTGCGGCATGGGCCGCACCGGCACCATGTTCGGCTACCAGCACTACGGGGTCACCCCGGACATCGTGACCATGGCCAAGGGCGTGGCCAGCGCCTACATGCCCATCTCGGTCACCGCCACCACCGAAGACGTGTTCAAGGCCTTCCTGAACGACCCGACCGACAAGATGGCCTACTTCCGCGACATCAGTACCTACGGCGGGTGCGCCGCCGGGTGCAGCGCCGCCCTGGAGAACATGGCCATCATCGAGGAGGAAAAGCTGCTCGATAACGTCAGGGCCATGGGCGACTACCTGCTGGCGGGCCTGAAGGAACTGGGCGATCTGCCCTATGTGGGCGACGTGCGCGGCAAGGGCCTGCTGTGCGGCATCGAACTGGTGCAGGACAAGGCGGGCAAGAAGCCCATGGCCGAAGGCAAGGTCATTCAGGTGGTGGGCGAAATGGCGGCCAATGGCGTGCTGGTGGGCCGCACCAACCGAAGCCTGCCGGGCTTCAACAACATCATCAACATCGCCCCGGCCTACGTGGTCACCAGGGACAACATCGACGTCATCCTCCGCACCCTGCGTGCGGCCCTCGTCAAGGTGCTCGGCTGATACTCCAACCGTGAAAGGAGCATCCCATGCAGGTCGGCATTCTTAAAGAGATCAAAGTGCTGGAGAACCGCGTGGCCATGACGCCAGCGGGCGTGGTGGCCATGCGGTCGCACGGGCATTCGGTGCTGGTGCAGACCGGTGCGGGCGAAGGCGCGGGCTTTGGCGATGACGAATACGTGGCAGCAGGCGCGGTCATATCCGATGCGCGGACCATCTTTGCCGAATGCGGCATGGTCATGCACGTCAAGGAGCCGCAGCCCTCGGAATACGGCATGCTGCGCAAGGACCAGATACTGTTCACCTACCTGCACCTGGCCGCCGACGAGGAGCAGACCCACGCCCTGGTGGCCGCGCGCAACGTGAACATCGCCTACGAAACCATCCAGAAGGCGGACGGCTCGCTGCCGCTGCTTACCCCCATGTCCGAGGTGGCGGGCCGCATGGCCATTCAGCAGGCCGCCAAGTACCTGGAAATACCCACCGGAGGCATGGGCAAGCTGATGGGCGGCGTGCCCGGCGTGGAACCCGCCGTGGTGGTGGTCATCGGCGGGGGCACCGTGGGCATCAATGCGGCCAAGATGGCCTGCGGCCTGGGCGCCACCGTGTACCTGCTGGACAAGAACCTGGACCGGCTGCGCTACCTCAGCGACGTGATGCCCCCCAACTGCATCACCATGATGTCCGGCCCCTACGCCATCCGCAAGTTGCTGCCGCAGGCGGACGTGGTCATCGGCGCAGTGCTGGTGCCCGGCGCCAAGGCGCCTCACCTGGTCACCCGCGAAGACCTGAAACTGATGCGCAAGGGCTCCATCCTGGTGGACGTGGCCATCGACCAGGGCGGCTGCTTCGAAACCTCTCGCCCCACCACCCATGCCGACCCGGTGTATGTGGTGGACGGCGTGAGCCACTACTGCGTGGCCAACATACCCGGCGCGGTGGCCATGACCTCTACCGCCGCGCTGACCAACGCCACCCTGCCCTACGCCCTGACCATCGCGGACCTGGGGTGGAAGGAAGCCTGCCGCCAGCACGCGGACATCCGCAAGGGGCTGAACGTGGTGGACGGCAAGATAACCTACCCGGCCGTTGCCGAAGCCTTCGGGCTGCCGCACGCGCCGGTCGAAGAGGTGTTGTAGTCGGGGCAGTCCGGGCATGGCCGGTCCCCGCGCGGGGGCTGGTCAGGTACGCCCGCCCCCCGGAAGCATGACGACGACGCGGAATCCGCCGCCCCTGTCAACGCGGCAGCCCGTTTCCTGCGCGCCCGCCCCCCCCTTCTTCCCCGGGGCCGGGCAGCAGGAGGCGGCCACCCCGCCGATGGAGCGTACCCGTGCAAGACGCCGCCAGACCACGAACCAAGATCGAAGTATGCAATCTCACCAAGCGGTTCGGTGAACTGCTGGTTCTCGACGACATATCCTTCTCGGTGGCCGAGGGCGAGTTCGTGGCCATCGTCGGCCCCACGGGCTGCGGCAAGACCACCTTCCTCAACACCCTGTCCTGCCTGCTGCCTGCATCGAGCGGGCAGATACTCATCGACGGCACCCCCGCCAATCCCAAGCGCCACAACATCTCCTACGTCTTCCAGGAACCCACCTGCCTGCCCTGGCGCACCGTGCGCGAAAACGTGGCCTACGGCATGGAGGTCAAGGGGCGCCCCCGGAAGGAGATCGACGAGCGGCTCGACCACATCCTGGACATGGTGGGGCTGACCCAGTGCGCGAGCCTGTACCCCAACCAGATATCCGCCAGCATGCAGCAGCGCATCGCGGTTTCGCGCGCGTTCGCCGTGGACCCCGACCTGCTGCTGATGGACGAGCCGTATGGCCAGCTGGACGTGAAGCTGCGGTTCTACCTGGAAGACGAACTGGTCAGCCTGTGGCGCAAGCTGCAAAGCACGGTGCTGTTCATCACCCACAACATCGAGGAAGCGGTCTACGTTTCCGAGCGCATTCTGGTGCTGTCCAACAAGCCTACCCGCATCAAGGCGGAGGTGAAGGTGGACCTGCCCCGCCCGCGCGACTTCATGGACCCGGAATTCGTGCGCATCCGCGAGCACGTCACGGATCTCATCAGATGGTGGTAACCCCGCAAGGGGACACTCAATGGCAAGAACATACGCCCAGACAGTCTACCGTAACCTGCTTCAAGGAGGTCTGACCATGCTCCAGATGAAACGTTGGGTTGGATTTGCGGCTGCCGTGATGGCTCTTCTTGCCATGGCGGTGACGGCCCTTGCCGCCGAGGTGAAGCCCCTGAACACCACCTGGCAGGCAGAGCACGAAACCTTCGTGCCCTGGTATGCCAAGCAGCAAGGCTGGGACAAGGCCGCCGGTTTCGATTTCAAGATGCACATGTTCGATTCGGGCATGGCCCAGATCGAGGCCCTGCCCGCCAAACAGTGGGTTGTGGGCGGCACGGGCGGCGTGCCCATGATGTTCGGCGCGCTGCGCCAGAACGCCTACCTCATCGCCATCGCCAACGACGAATCGGTGACCAACGCGGTGTTGGTGCGCCCGGACAGCCCCATCCTGAAGACCAAGGGCTTCAATCCCAAGCATCCCGATGTGTTCGGCACGCCTGAAAGCGTCAAGGGCAAGACCATCCTGGCCACCACCATATCGTCCGGCCACTACGCCATGAGCCTGTGGCTGAAGGCCCTGGGCCTGACCGACAAGGACGTGACCATCAAGAACATGGACCCCGCCCAGTGCGTGGCCGCGTTCGAAAAGGGCATCGGCGACGCCGTGGTCCTGTGGGCGCCGCAGATGTACAACGGCCTCAAGAAGGGCTGGAAGGTTGCCTCCGACGTCAAGACGGCGGGCGGCTTCGTGCCCATCGTGCTCATCGGCGACAAGGAATACTGCGACAAGAACCCTGAAGAAGTGGCGCGCTTCCTCAAGGTGTACTTCCAGGGCATCGACGCGCTGCGTTCCGAAGGCGTGAAGCTGGCCCCCGAATACGCCCGCTTCCTCAAGTGGGCCGGGCTGAACATGAGCGAAGAAGAAGCAAAGATGGACCTGGAACTGCACCCGGTGTTCACCTTGCAGGAACAGCTGAAGATGTTCGACGCCTCCGCCGGTGAAAGCCAGGTGCAGGCATGGCAGAAGGACCTGGTGAAGTTCTTTACCGAACTCGGCAAGCTGAAGCCCGCCGAAGGCGAAAAGCTGCTGACCGGCTACTACATCACCGACAAGTTCCTGAAGCTGGTGCCCACCGTGAAGTAACCGTTTCCGTACGGCGCCCGTCCGCGCGGGGCGGGCGCCCCTTTTCCACCCGCCGACACCGGAGGCCCGCATGACCGCATATCGCGAGGTTGTCGTAAGAACGCCGCTGGCGCTGAAGCTGCTGCCCATCCTCAGCGTGGCCACGTTCTTCATCGCATGGGAAATCGTCGTGCGCACCGGGGTCGTGCCGGACACCATGCTGGCCGCGCCCACCACCGTGACGCAACTGCTGTTCGACAAGTTCACCAACATGGACCCCGACGGCGCCCTGCTGCACCAACACGCCTGGGTCAGCATCCAGGAGGCCTTCGGCGGCTATTTCCTGGCCCTGGCCGTGGGCCTGCCGCTGGGCCTTGCCATGGGCTGGTTCAACGTGGCCGAAGGGCTTGCCCGGCCCATCTTCGAGATCATCCGGCCCATTCCCCCCGTGGCGTGGATACCCCTGACCATCTTCTGGTTCGGCATCGGGCTGCCCGGCAAGATATTCATCATCTGGCTGGGGGGGCTGGTTCCATGCGTCATCAACGCCTACGTGGGGGTCAAGATGACCAACCCCACGCTCATCCAGATGGCCCGCACCTACGGGGCCAGCGACTGGCAGATTTTCAAGCAGCTGTGCATCCCCTCGGCCCTGCCCATGGTCTTTGGCGCGTTGCAGATCGCGCTGGCCTGCTGCTGGACCAACCTGGTGGCGGCAGAGCTGCTGGCCGCCGACGCGGGCCTGGGGTTCATGATCACCATGGGCAGGCGGCTGGCCATGCCCGAAATGGTGGTGCTGGGCATGTTCATGGTGGGGCTGACCGGCGCCTTCATCGGCGTGATCATCGACAGGGTGGAAAAGCGGCTGCTGGCCGGGATCAGGAGGTAGACCATGTCGCAGGAAGCCACGTGCAACGCCGCAAGCTCCTCCATCGCCAACGAGACCGTGGGACAGGTGGTGGACCGCGGCCCGCTGAACCTCGGTCGCATCCTTACCAACCGCTGGTTCCTGCACACCGTGTCCATCGTGGCCTTCTTTTCACTGTGGGACTTGCTGGCACGCTCCGACGTGCTGGGCGGGGGCAGCAGCGCCCTGGCCCGCCCGCACGAGGTGCTGGAACAACTGGTGGTACTGACCCGCGAGGAACTGGCGGAACTGACCCTGTGGGGTCACGTGTGGGCCAGCACCCAGCGCGTGGTGGTGGGCTTTTCCATCGCCGCCGCCATAGCCGTGCCGCTGGGGCTGTTCATGGCACTGAACCGCTACGTCAACGCCGTCGTCAAGCCCTTGTTCGACCTGCTGAAGCCCATGCCGCCCATTTCATGGATATCCATTTCCATCCTGTGGTTCGGCATCGGCGAGACGTCCAAGGTGTTCATCATCGTGCTGGGCACCTTCGTGCCCTGTCTGCTCAACGCCTACAACGGCGTGCGCCTTGTGGAACCGGAACTGTACGACGTGGTGCGCATGCTGGGCGGCAAGCGCCGCGACGAAATACTGCACGTCTGTTTTCCCGCCTCGTTCCCGGCCATATTCGCGGGGTTGCAGATATCGCTCAGCATCGCCTGGACCTGCGTGCTGGCGGCGGAACTGGTCAGCGCCCGTTCGGGCCTCGGGTACATCATCGTGCAGGGCATGAACCTGTCGCAACCGGCCATGGTCATCGGCGGCATGGCGGTCATCGCGGCGGCGGCGTGGGGCACCACGCTGCTGGTCACCGCGCTGGAACGCAAACTGTGCCCGTGGAAGCGCAAGATCGCCGGGCTGTAGCCCGTCCCTGTCCGTCCGGTTCACTCGGACAGCCCCTGCCCTACTTCCGCAGCCCGCAGCAACCGCACATCCGCAAGGAAGGGACGACGCCGTGATCGAATGCCGCAACGTGAGCAAGACCTTCATCCAGAAGGGCACACAGGAAGTGCCAGTGCTAGAGGACGTAAGCCTCGACGTGCAGGCCAACGAATTCGTGGTCATCCTGGGCCCCGGCCAGAGCGGCAAGAGCACGCTGCTGCGCATCATCGCCGGGCTGGAAACACCCACCACCGGCACCGTTACCCTGGATGGCGAACCCGTGACCGGGCCAGGGGCCGACCGGGGGCTGGTGTTCCAGGGGTACATGCTCTTTCCGTGGAAGACGGTGCTCGGCAACGTGGAAATGGGACCGAAACTGTGCGGCCTGCCCAGTGACGAAGCCCGCGACATCGCCATGCACTATATCGACCTTGTGGGGCTGAACGGTTTTGAAAAGCACTACCCGCACCAGCTTTCCGGCGGCATGAAGCAACGCGTAGGCATTGCCCGCGCCTACGCCAACAAGCCCAGGGTGATGCTGCTGGATGAACCCTTCGGCCAGTTGGACGCCCAGACGCGCATCTTCATGGAGCAGGAAACCGAACGCATCTGGCAGACCGACAAGCGCACCGTCCTCTTCGTGACCAACAACACCGACGAGGCGCTGTTTCTGGCCGACCGGATCGTCACCATCGAAGGCAAGCTGCCCGGTCGGGTGCAGCGCACCTACACAGTGGACCTGCCCCGCCCGCGTGACCTGACGGGCAAGCACTTTCTGGAGATGCGCCGCGAGATCATAGACGCCTCGGTGCTCACCCTGTAGCCCGCGCGACGGCGGGCTGCCGCACCGAACGGCCAAGGGCCGGTCCCACCATGGGGGACCGGCCCTTCTTGTTTGCAGTCGAGCTTCCCTGCGCGTTTTACCTGCGTCGCCTGCACGTGGCCACGCCACACGCCCCCTAGAACAGGACAACCGTCGCAAGCCCCAAAAAGATGAAAAATCCCGCGCCGTCGGTGATGGCCGTCAGGAAGATGCTGGAGGCCTGCGCCGGGTCGCGCCCCAGCGCGCGCAGGATGAGCGGAATGGACGCCCCGGCCAGCGCGCCCAGCAGCATGTCCAGGAGCAGCGCCAGCGACATGACCGAGGCCAGCTTCCACGATCCGGCCAGCACCCACACCGTGACCAGCACCAGCAATGCGACAATGACCCCGCTGGACAGGCCTATCTTGGCCTCGCGCAGCACGGCCCACCACGCCTTGCGCCGGTCGAACCGCTCCACCGCCAACTGCCGGATCATCACCGCCAGCGCCTGCTGCCCGGTGTTGCCCGCCTGGTTGGCCACCATGGGCATCAGCACGGCCAGCACCGCCATCTGGGCGATGGACCCTTCGAACATGTACACCACCGACGCCGACACCGCAGAGTTCAGCATGTTGATGACCAGCCACGGCAGCCGCTTCAGCACCGATTCGTGCCACGGCGTGTCCACGCTTTCGTCCGTGCCCGCGCCCACCATGCCCAGCATGTCCTCGGACGCTTCGTCGTGGATGATGTCGATGATGTCGTCGTGGGTGACCACGCCCAGCAGGCGGCCCTCGTAGTCCACCACGGGCATGGCCATGAAGTTGTAGTGGCCCAGCAGGTGCGCCACCTCTTCCTTGTCCTGGTCGAACAGCACGGAAATCAGGCCCTGTCCGCGCACCTCGTCCCGCAGCTTGTTGCCGGGCTTGCAGAGCATGATGTCGCGCAGCGAAAGCACGCCCACCAGCCGGTCCTGTTCGTCCACGACGTAGGCGTAATAGGGAATCTCCTTGTCTTCGATCTCGGCGCGAATCTGCAGGATGGCCTGGTCGGCGGTCAGGCCGTGGTCGAGGATGATCACCTCGGTGTTCATGACCCCGCCCGCGGTATCCGGGTCGAAGGCCATGAGGTGGCGGATTTCCTCGGCGTCCTCGGTTTCGAGGCTGCTCAAAAGAACGTCGCGGTGGTCCTCGTCCAGTTCGTCCAGCACGTCCGCCGCGTCGTCGGGCGACATTTCGGACAGGATCTGGGCGGCCACGTCGGCATCGAGGTTTTCCAGCAGGTCGACGCGCACGTGCTCGTCAAGCTCGGCCAGGGCGTCGGCGGCGTCCTCTGCGGGCAGGTGGCGCAGCATGCACACCTGACGTTCCAGCGAAAGATTCTCCAGATGGTCGGCAACGTCGGCAGGGTGGGCGAATTCGGCGTCCTCGCCCGGCGTGGCAGGGTCGCGGCATTCCTCGGGCAGCACGATGGTTCGGCAGGCGTCCCCGTCGTCGCGGGGTGCGCCGTCCACGCAGTGGCGGTCGTGCTTGCGGTCGTGGCCGTGTTCCTGCCCGGTCATGAAATCCCCCTGCCCTTTACCCTGTGAAACCGTGAACGGCGTGAATCATGCAAATTGCCGCAACTGGCGGAAGTGGGCCGAACTGCCAGAATGGGCCGAACTGCCAGAATGGGCCGACACGATGGCAACCCCCGGCCTTTCCCGGCGGCATTCGCAGGCATGCCCCCCCACATGCCCGTTCCGTGTGGCGGCACGGCGTCGTCGGCTTGACGAAAGCGGGGCAGCCTCCTACTACACGGCATGCGCCCCGTCCGAGGTGGCTCGAGCGGCGCAGCCCGTAGCACACCATACGGCGCCGGAAAACCTGCGCGCGGCAAGGCGCTGCGCAGGGCACCCTGCGTGTACCATCTAGCCCGTGACGGCACAATCCATGTCATCGCATACCGTACCGGATTTCGACACCTTCTTCGCGGGTCAGCCCCGCGAACACCTGCTGGCCGCCATCGATCTGGCCCTGCTGGAAGACGGCCCCGACCTGACCAGCGACGCCGTATTCGGTCCCGTGGACCGGCTGGCCGCCCAGATCGTGGCCAAGCAGCAGACTCTGGTGGCCGGGCTGTCCATTGCCCCGCTGGTGATGGAGCGTTGCGCCGCCCTGCTGGAAAGCCCGGTGGTTGGCGGCTGGACGTGGACCCCGCACACCGCCGACGGCGACGAACTGCCCCCCGGCTTCATCGCCGCCGACATCGAAGGCCCGGCCCGCCTGGTGCTGAAGGCGGAACGGGTCATCCTGAACTTCATCTGCCACCTGTCCGGCATCGCCAACCTCACCCGCCTGTACACGCGCGAACTGGACGGCACGGCCACGCGCCTGCTGGATACGCGCAAAACCCTGCCGGGGCTGCGCTTTCCTGAAAAGTACGCGGTGCTGGTGGGCGGCGGGCAAAACCACCGCCGCACCCTGGCCGAAATGCTGATGCTCAAGGACAACCACATCGACGCCGCCGGATCCATCACCGCAGCCGTGGCGGCGCTGCGCGCGGCCTACGCGCCCTGCCCGCCCATCGAGGTGGAATGCCGCACCCTGGACGAGGTGCGCGAGGCCGTGGCCAGCAAGGTGGACCGCATCATGCTGGACAACATGGACCTTGCGCTCCTGCGCGAGTCGCTTACATTGGTGCCCCCCGGCATCGAAACAGAGGCCAGCGGCGGCGTTACCCTGGAGACGCTGCGGCAACTGGCCGAGGCATCCCCCCACGGGCCGGATTTCGCCTCCGTGGGCAGGCTTACCCACTCCGCCCCGGTGGCGGACTTCAGCATGCGCATACGCAAGGCATGACATGACAGCACAACCCTCCCAGAAAGAGCGCATCGCCGCGCTGCGCGCCGCGCTCGGCCCCAACCTGACCATCATGGGCCACCACTACCAGCACGAATCGGTCATCCGGCACACCGACCTGCGTGGCGATTCGCTGGAACTGGCCCGCCGCGTGGCCGACACGGACGCCGCCGCCATCGTGTTCTGCGGGGTGTACTTCATGGCCGAATCCGCCGCCCTGCTGGCGCGGCCCGGCCAGAAGGTGTACCTGCCGGAACATTCCGCCAACTGCGTCATGGCCCAGATGGCCCCGGCCGAACGGGTGGACGCGGTGCTGCGCGCCCTTTCGGCAGACGGCCGCAAGGTGGTGCCGCTGGCCTACGTGAACACCTCGCTGGCGGTAAAGGCCGTGGTGGGGCGGCACGGCGGCGCGGTGTGCACATCCGCCAACGCGCGCACCATGCTGGAATGGACGCGGAAGCAGGGCGATGCCGTGCTGTTTCTGCCGGACAAGAACCTGGCCCGCAACACCGCGAACCTGCTGGGCATTCCCGACGACAAACGGCACATGCTGGACGTGCGGGCCGCCAATTTCGGCGCAGACGTGCTGACCGACTCGGCCCGCCGGGCCGAACTGCTGATCTGGCCCGGCTGCTGCGCCATCCACGCCCGGTTCAACCTGCGCCAGATGGAAACGGCCCGCGCCGCGCACCCCGGCTGTCGCATCGTGGTGCACCCGGAATGTTCGCCAGAGGTGGTCAACGCCGCCGACGCCGCCGGGTCCACCACCACCATCATCCGCTTTGCGGAAAATGCCCCGGATGGTTCCACCGTTATCGTGGGCACGGAAATCAACCTCGTGCGGCGGCTGGCCCGCCAGCATGCCGGGCGGCTGACCGTGCTGCCCCTGCTGGAAAGCGCCTGTTCGCACATGGCCCGCGTGACCGAACCCAAGCTGCTGCGCACCCTTGAGGGCGTGGCGGCGGGCACGGAGGCCCCGGTCACAGTGCCCATGGACCTGCACGAACCCGCCAAGGCCGCCCTGCAACGCATGCTGGACGCCTGCGCCTGAGCGGGCGTAGAGATGTACAGCGGCCCGCGCGTTGCCCGCCGATACACGGGCACCGCGCGGGCCGACAAGCATCCTACGTCCGGCCTGACTGGCCTGCCCATCCTGATCGGTTCTGATCGGATATGACCGATATGACCGGGCAGGATTGGCCAGAATCGGCCAGATGATCGGACAAGGCACTATTTTTCCCTGCCCGCGCCAGCCGCACCTTTCGCACCGGGGTGTCCCCCGGCAGCCGCAAGGCCCGACGCACGAGCACCGCACCACATCCCCCCACGCCCGCCACTTCGCAAGGGACGCGCCATGAACAATTCCACCTACCGCCTGCACACTCCGGTACTGGTCATCGGCTCGGGCATCGCCGGGTGCACCACCGCCCTCACCCTGGCCGACCAGGGCATGGAAGTGACGCTCATCAACAGCGGCCAGCAACTGGACAGCGGCAATTCCGCCCTGGCCCAGGGCGGCATCGTGTTCCGCGCGGGCGACGGCGACCCCCGCCAACTCGAAACAGACATCCTCATCGCCGGGCACCGCCACAACCATCTGCGCGCCGTGCGCCACATCGCCCGCAGCGGCCCAAAGGCCGTGCAGGACATCCTTGTGGACCGGCTGCACATTCCCTTCGCCAAGGGCCGCACCCCCGAATGCGAATGGGACCTGACCATGGAAGGCGGCCACGGCGCGCATCGCATCCTGCACTGCGCCGACTACACCGGGCGGGCCATCATGGACGGGCTGATGGCAGCGGTGAACGCGGCCCCCAACATCCGCGTGCTGTCGGAACGCACCGCCGTCGACCTGCTGACCAGCCACCACCACGCCCGCAACAACGAATTCCGCTACCAACTCAACAACCAGTGCGTGGGCGCCTACGTCTTCAACGAGCAGTTGCGCCGGGTGGAAACCATCCTTGCGGACATCACCGTACTGGCCACCGGCGGCATCGGACAGGTGTACCTGCACACCACCAACAGCCCAGCCTGCATCGGGTCTGGCGTGGCCATGGCCAGCCGTGCCTTCGTGCGCACCGAGAACCTGGAATACGTGCAATTCCACCCCACCGCCCTGCTGCACCGCAGCTCGCGCCGGTTCCTGGTCACAGAGGCCATGCGTGGCGAAGGCGGGCGGCTGGTGAACGGCAGCGGCGAACATTTCATGGAACGCTACGACCCCCGCGCCGACCTTGCCCCGCGCGACATCGTGGCCCGGTCCATCGTGGAGGAAATGCTGCGCAACGGCGAGGAATGCGTGTATCTGGACGCCCGCCACATGGAGCAGGACCCCTCGGAGCGCTTCCCCACCATCTTCGCCCGGTGCATGGAACTGGGTATCGACATCCGGCGCGACCTGATCCCCGTGGTGCCCGCCGCGCACTACTTCTGCGGGGGCATCCTTACCGACCTGACGGGCCGCACCACCCTGGAACGGCTGTACAGCGTGGGCGAATGCAGTTGCACCGGCGTGCACGGCGCCAACCGCCTGGCATCCACATCACTGCTCGAAGCGCTGCTGTGGGGCCGCGCCGCCGCAGAGGACATCGCCAAGCGTTCCGGCGCGCTGCGTGGCCTTGGCAAGCGCCTGCGCGACTCCATCCCCGACTGGCAGTCCTCCGGCGACGAACGCAACGACGACCCGGCCCTCATCGCACAGGACTGGGCCACCATCCGCCACACCATGTGGAACTACGTGGGCATCACCCGCACCCGCAGCCGCCTGCAACGCGCCTTCGAAGACCTGCGCGACCTGTCGCGCCACCTGCACGACTTCTACAAGCGCACCCCGCTCTCCAAGCCGCTCGTGGACCTGTTCCACGGTTGCCAGACCGCGTACATGGTGACCATGGCGGCCTTGAGAAACAAGCAGAGCCTGGGGTGCCACTACCGGGTGGATTAGGGAGCGGTTTTTTGTACGCCTCCGGCGGGCAGGGGGCGATGCCCCCTGCACCCCCGTACTGGGTAACTGTTTTCCCATCAACTAACGGAACTGCGTCCTCATCGGCGGCAATCCGCTATCAAGTGCAAACGCGAAGAACCGCCCAAAGGGCGGTTCTTCGCGTTGAAAAGGGGTGCAGGGGGGGACAGCGCGCTGCGATCGCCATCCGTAACACTCGAAGATGCGTGTAACGGCTGCCGTCCCTGCCCGCCGGAGGCTTACAAAAAGCTTCTCCCCCTCGCCTACTCCGCAAACAGATTATTGATGCGGCACGCCGCGCAGGCAGCACCGAACCCGTTGTCGATGTTGACCACGGTGATGCCGCTGGCGCACGAGGTAAGCATGCCCAGCAGCGCAGACAGCCCGGCGAAGTTGGCCCCATAGCCTACCGAGGTGGGTACGGCGATGAGCGGCTGCGACACAAGCCCCCCCACCACGCTGGTAAGCGCGCCTTCCATGCCCGCCACCACGATGAGCACGCGGGCCTTGCGCAGTTCGTCCAGCCGGTCGAACAACCGATGCACGCCCGCCACGCCCACGTCGGAAATGACCCACGCCTTGCTGCCCAGCATCTCGCAGGTCACGCGGGCCTCTTCGGCCACGGGCAGGTCCGAGGTGCCTGCGGTGATGATGCCGATTTCGCCGGGCTTGAAGACCAGCTCGCCGTGCAGCATGGTCAGGGTGCGGCCAAGGGGGTTGTAGCTGGCCTCCGGGCAGGCGACCAGCACGTGTTCGGCCATTTCCGGCGAGACGCGGGTAGCCAGCACGTGGCTCAGGCCGCGCAGCCGGGTGAATATCTCCGCCACCTGTTCGGGCGTCTTGCCCGCGCCGTAGACCACCTCCGGAAAGCCGTTGCGCAGCTTGCGGTGCATGTCGAAGCGGGTGTGCCCCATTTCCAGGTACGGCAGGTCACGCAGTTGCGACATGCCCTTGTCCACATCAATGGTGCCCGCGCGGATGCCTTCCAAAAGGTCCCGCAGGGCGTCTGTCCTGTCCATGTCGTCGTCCGTCATTACGGCGCGCCGCGCGGGCGCTGCCGGTATCGTTGTCAAAAACCATGTCGTGCTATGTGCGAGCTTTCCCGATGGCCAGATACACGTCGGCCAGAGGAATGCCGTGCTGGCGCGCCAGCGCCTTGCAGTCTTCCAGTTCCGGCTTGGCGCGCAGCACCTCGCCGTCCAGCAGGGCCAGCTTCATGGTCACCGGCCCCAGCGGGGTTTCCAGCCGTTCGAAGCGCGTTTCCAGCACCAGTTTGTCGATGGGCACGCTCTTGATGCCCAGCGTGGTGGTGTGCCGGAACAGCAGCCGCGCGAAGCGCTCCTGCTCGTTCTGGGCGCAGAGCAGCGAAACGCAGGTGGCGGGCCGCCCCTTCTTCATCATGATGGGCGTGAAATGCACGTCCATGGCGCCTGCTTCCATCAGCAGTTCCATGGCCACGGCCAGTTGCTCGGCGGTCATGTCGTCGATGTTGCATTGCAACAGGCGCGCGGATTCGGTGGGCAGCGGGGCTACGGCTCCAGCTGCGGTACCGGATGTGGCGAAAGACACCGCAGAGGACGCCCCCCCAGCCGCCAGACCCACGTGTGCCGCATCCACCTCTGCCAGGTGCACCCGCAGCAGGTTGGGCAGTTCGGTATCGCGGTGTCCGATGCCGTAGCCGGTACCCTGCACGGCCATGCGCGGCGCGGCGGTGAACCGGCTCACCAGCGTGGCCAGAATGGCCGCACCCGTGGGGGTGGTGGTTTCGTGCGGGGTGGCCCCGCGCGTGGTGGGAATACCCGACAACAGTTCCGCCGTGGCCGGGGCGGGCACGGGCATCAGCCCGTGGGCGCAGCGCACGAAGCCGCCGCCAAGCTCCACGGGCGAGGCCCAGGCCGCATCCACGCCAAGACGGTGATAGCAAATGGCCGCACCCACGATGTCCACGATGGAATCGGTGGCCCCCACCTCGTGAAAATGCACCTCATCCACCGGCTTGCCGTGCACCCTGGCCTCGGCCTCGGCCAGCCTGCGAAAGATCGCCAGGCTGGTGCGCTGCACCTGTTCCGGCAACGTACTGGCGGTGATGATGGCCTCTATGTCCGGCAGGTTGCGGTGCGGCGGGTGATGATGCCCGTGGGGGTGCGGGTGCGCATGTGCATGACCATGCTCGGGGGCATGTGCACGGTCATCACCATTATCGTGCCCGGCATGATGCGCCGCGTCGTGCGGGTGGGCGTGATCGTGCCCATGGTGGCGTCCATGATGGTGGTCCCTATGCCCGTGGTGCGCGTGGTGATGTCCGTGCCCATGGTCATGCTCACCATGCCGGTCGTGCTCGTGCGCGTGGTCATGATCATGTTCGTGTGCGTGCCCACCACCCTGCCCGCAGTCCTGTCCGGCAGCAGGGCCTTCGTGTGCCAACACCACGTCCACGCGCAGGCCCGCAATGCCCTTGCGCATGCCGGGCGTCACCCGCAGTTCGAACTCGTGGTCCAGCCCCAGCTTTGAAAGTTCGGCCCGCAGGTAGTCGGGCTCCACGCCAAGGGACAGCAGCGCGGCAAGGTGCATGTCGCCGCTCATGCCCGCGAAGCAATCGTAGAACAGTATCTTCACGCCGGGTATCCCTCTGGTGGCGTAGGCCATCGCTGCCCACACGGAGCGGGCGGTGAGAACGTGTTGCGCATCAACATCCGGACCTGAAACCTGTCCGGGGTCCATCAAGAACATATCCGGCAAAAACATATCCGGGGCCGGGGCGAATGGTCCACCCCGGCCTGTCGCCTTCATTCATCCAGTTCGATCCGCTCTGCCCTTATGCCGTGCGGCGCAGAAATTGCCGCCCCGCCTCCTGCAACTGGGCAAAGTCCGGCCCTTCCAGTTCGGCGGCCAGTTCTGCCAGCACGTCCGGAATGGCGATGTGCTGCGGACAGTTTTCCATGCATTGGCCGCAGGCCACGCACTGCGAGGCGTAGCCAGGGCCCTCGCCGCCGATCTCGCCGCTCATGCGCAGGGCGTACAGGAACTTGCCTTCCTGAATGTTTCCGAACATGTGCATCTTGTTGTAGGTCTCGAAGCACATGGGAATGGACACGTTCATGGGGCACGGCATGCAGTAGCCGCAGCCGGTGCAGCGCACCTTCATCAGTTCGCGGTATTTGGCGCTGGCGCGGGCCACCAGTTCCAGTTCCTGCGGGGTCATGGCTCCGGCCTCGGCGGAACCGGCAATGGCCAGGTTTTCGACGATGTGCGCTTCCTCGTTCATGCCGGAGAGCACCAGTGTCACCTCCGGATGGTTCCACACCCAGCGCAGCGCCCATTCCACCGGGGTGCGCCGCACGGGCGACTCGTCCCAGATGGCCTGCACGGCAGGCGGCGCGGTGATCAGCCCCAGGTTGCCGCCACGCAGCGGCTCCATGATGACAACCCCGATGCCCTTGCCCGCCGCGTAGCGCAGCCCTTCGGTGCCTGCCTGGTAGGTCTCGTCCAGGTAGTTGTACTGGATCTGGCAGAACACCCAGGGATAGGCATCGATGATGCGCTTGAAGTCTTCCGCCAGTCCGTGGAACGAAAACCCGATGTTGGCGATGCGCCCGTCGGCCTTGGCTGTTTCCAGAAATTCCAGCACGCCGAGGCCATGCACGGTATCCCACAAGGTGCCGTCCAGCGCATGCACCAGATAGTAGTCGATGCAATCGACGCCAAGGCGCTCCAACTGCGCGTTCAGGTAGCGGTCCATGTCGGCGCGGTCCTTCAGCAGCCACGAGGGCAGCTTGGTGGCCACCTTGACCTTCTCACGGTAGCCGTCACGCAGGGCCTTGCCGAGCACGATCTCGCTCTCGCCGTGGTGGTACGGCCACGCCGTGTCCAGGTAGTTGACCCCGCCGTCGATGGCGCTGCGGATCTGCGCGATGGCGCGGGCCTCGTCCACCTTGCCGTCCTGCATGGGCAGGCGCATGCAGCCGAAGCCCAGCGCAGACAGTTTGTCACCGTTCTTGGGCATGGTTCTGTACAGCACGTCTCGCTCCTTCGGTGCCGGGCGCGGTGCGCCCGTTCGCGGTTTCGCGGCTGCTCGCGGCCCCTGCGCACTCTTGCGGAAAGGACCGCCGCTGCCGCCATCCGTTCCGCGTTCCATCCGGTACACCGGAAGAACGCGGGGGATGTTCGATGCTCCGTGAATAAACGGACCATACCCGGACTGGAAGGCACATTCCTGCCAATCTCTTGCCTGATCCTGCAACCGGTGGCAGAAACGCGTCAAAACGGTTACTGTCCAAAAAACGGTGGTCGGCTGCACCTTTGCTCCGGAATGGAGGCTACATGTCTGAAATAGCAGATTTGATGGGCAGGCTTGCCGCCCACGAAGGCAAGACGGAAACCGGCCTGCCCGGCGTGGGGCTGTACAAAACCTCCGGTTCCATCCATCGGACACCACTGCTGTACCAGCAGGGGCTGATCATCCTCGGGCAGGGGGCAAAGCTGGTGCACTTCGGCGGGCGGGTCTACCAGTACGATCAGGACCACTACCTGGCCCTCAGCGTGCCCATTGCCGCCGAATGCGAGGCCGTGGCCACGCCGGAGAGCCCCCTGCTGTCACTGGTCGTGGACATCGACCTCGGCGTGCTCAATCAACTCATATCTCAGATAGAAGACCGTATCGACTACCGGTCGCTGACGCAAGGGTGCACCCATCAGGGGCTGTTTCTGGCCAAGGCCGATGCGGTGTTCAAGAACACGGTGCAGCGCCTGCTGATGGCGTTGTCCTGCCCGCTGGAAACACAGGTGCTGGGACCTGGGCTGGTGCGCGAACTGCTGTTCCGGGTGCTGTGCGGCGAAAACGCGGCGGCACTGCACGCGCTGGTCACCAAGAACACCAACATGTCACGCATCGAAAAGGCCCTGAAGCAGATCCACGGCAACTTCTCCGAGCCGTTCAACGTGGACCAGCTGGCCGGATTCGTGAACATGAGTCCGTCCACCTTCCACCGGGCCTTCAAGGACGTAACCTCGTTCTCTCCCATCCAGTACCTGAAGCGGGTGCGCCTGAACAAGGCGCACAGCCTGCTGCGCGAGAACGGCGTACGCGCCAACGAGGCGGCGCGCATGGTGGGCTATGAAAGCGTTTCGCAATTCAGCCGGGAATTTCGCCGCTACTTCGGCATCAGCCCCAGCCACGCGGGCGGTTTTGCGGAGGAATGAGCGGGGGTGCGAGGCAATGACCGGAGCTGGCCCAAGGCCCCTGCCCTGGGCCCTGCCCGAAGCCCCGGGCCGGATGCCCCGATCCGTACGGTCCCGCCCCGATCAGCACGATCCCGCCCCGATCTGGCCTGGTCTGCCCCGATCTGGCCCGATCTGGCCCGGTCTGTACAGTCCCGCCGCCTCGCGCACCGCATCAAAAAACCCGGCGGGGCAGTGGGCGGCACTGCCATTCGCCGGGCCTGAGCGCGGGCGGAAGGATTGCGGGCTACAGCAGATAATCGCGCACCACGATGATGCCGGTCCACAACTGCCACAGGGCCAGCAGCACCAGCAGCAGGTTGTTGACGCCGTGCACCAGCGGCAGCAGCTTGCGGCGCTTCTTCACCACGTCCATGCGCTGGCCGGTCAGGTAGCCCGCAGCGCACAGCGGCACCATCAACAGGCCCACCCAGGCGTGCGCGCCTGTCAGGAACATGTTGGACCACGCCAGCCGGGCCACGGCCAGCCCCAGCAGCGAACCCGCCGCCCATATGCCAAGGGCCACGGTGCCCCATTTGACGTGCGGCTTCCACGGAAAGACCACCTTGCGCCCCATGTGCAAAGCCTGAAAGCGTATCCAGCCGAAATACATGACATACAGACCGATGAGCGTGGCGACGAATTGCAGGACGGGGTGAATCCAGACCATGGGCGACTCCCGATGCGGATGTGGAGGGGCGAGGTATGATGCTTATGCTTAGAATAAAGGCAGCATCCGGTCCAGCAGCAACAGCAGCATGAGTGCGGGCAGGGCCGCGTCTGCGGCGCGCAGCGCGATGCCCCCGCGCTCGGGCATTCCGGTGCCCGCCGCCCCCGGTTCCGCGCCCCTTCCCGCCGCAACGTCCCCTGCAATTCCTGCCGTCCGCGCCAGGGCCGATACCTCCAGCAGTGCCGACACCGCCAGCAGGGCCACGCCCAGCAGAACCACTGCGGCACGGACCAGCGGGGCGTGCAGCAGGGGGAATACCGGCAGCATCAGTACGGCCACGGCATAGGCGTTGTACCACACCCGCAGCAGCCGGGCGTAGCGCCCGGCGGCAAACTGCGCGGGCGGCACGGGCAGCCCGGCCCGGGCGTAGTGGATGCGTTCACGCTGGGCGCGCAACCAGAAATGGGGCACCTGCCACAGCACGTATACCCCGTACAACAGGATGGCCACGGGGTCGCGCGGGTCGCCGCCAGCGGCCATCCAGCCCAGCAGGGGGGGCATGGCCCCCACCAGCGCGCCCGGCAGCAAGGCGAATGACGTGACGCGCTTCAGCGGGGTGTACACCCCGTTGTAGACCACGGCGATGCCCACGCCCACCAGAAGCAGCAACACCCCAGACACCGGCACCCCAGACACCGACACTCCGGACAGCGACACTCCGGACAGCGGCGAACCGGCACGGGGCGATACCGCGTGCGCAAAACCCGGGGTCTGCCCATACGCCAGCACTGCGGCCAGTTCTCCGGCTGCGTGCAGACATCCCAGCGCCGCCACGAACAGCAGCGCGCCAATGCCCGTGGCCGCCCACGGCCCCATGCGCCCCATACGCCCAGTCGGCAGGGGACGCCCCGCCGTGCGGGGCAGCAGCGCATCGATGTCCCGCTCCTGCACCTGATTCCACGCCGAGCAGGCAGCGGCCAGCAACATGGCGCCGGACACCACCCAGGCCAGCGCGACCGCAGGGTTGACCATGCCCTGCCCAGGCAGCCCGCCCTGTCCGGCGTCCCAGGCAAGGGGCAGCGGCACGGCCAGCAGAAAGCCGAACGCCGTGGCCGCCCCCACCATCAGGGTCACGTTCAGACGCAGCAGCAGGCGCAGGTCATGCAGGCGGGGCATACGGGCCATATGCATCAATGTGCGTGTTCGCCAAGGGACTTGATATACTCCACCATGGCCCCCAACTGCTCCGGCGTCAGGTGCTCGTACGGCGGCATCATGGGGTCGTAGCCCTTCACCGTGCCCAGTGACGGCGCATTGGCGATCTTGGCGCGCAGGTACGCATCGTCGGCGGTGACCTGCTGTTCCTTGCCGTCACGCAGCACGGTTGTGGGCGCGTTCCACAGTCCCTTCAGGGACGGCCCCGCGATGATGGACCCGTCGGTGGAATGGCACGAGATGCAGCCTTCGGCCTCCATCAGCCGCCTGCCTTCCTCGCGGCCCACCTCGTTGCCGTGCATCAGCCAGGCCAGCATCTGTTCCATGTCCTCGTTCGGCACCATGCCTTCCGTGGACGGCATGATGGGGTCGTAGCCCACCACCAGTTCGCCGTTGGGGTCGGTGAAGGCGCGGCGCAGATACCCTTCGTCGGCGAACACCTTGCGCTTGCTGCCGTCCGGCAGGGCCAGCTCGCGCTCTGCCCCGTACAGGTCCTTGAAGCTGGGGCCGACGCCGGGCGTTCCGTCCAGCGAATGGCACGAAATGCAGCCGTGGGTTTCCATCAGCGCCCTGCCCTTTCCGCCGGGCGCTTCGGTGCTGGCCAGCCAGGCGTCGAAGGCGGCCTGGTCCACCACCTTCACCGTGGTGATCATGTTGGCGTGCTTCAGGCCGCAGTATTCGGCGCACAACAGGTCGTACTCTCCGGGGCGGTCGGCCTTGAACCAGGCGTAGGTTTCCATGCCGGGCACGGTGTCCATCTTGATGCGGAAGGCGGGCACGTACAGGCTGTGCAGCACGTCCACGCTGGTCATGCGCAGCTTCACCGGGGTGTCCACCGGCACCACCAGCACGCTGTTCCGCTTGCCGCCCGGGTATTCGAACACCCACGACCACATGCGGGCGGTCACCTTCACCTCCATGGCGCCCTCGGGCACGGTGCGCAGGGCCTTGTAGCCCTCCCACCCGTAGTAGAACAGCCCCATGACGATGATGGACGGAATCACCGTCCAGGCGATTTCGGCGGGTACGTTGCCGGATATCTGCGCGGGCACGGGGTGGCGCGATTCGTGGTAGCGCCACACGAACCACAGCATGGCTGCGGTGATGACCAGCAGCACGAACACCGAAAACCCGAAAATGATGTAGAATGCAAGGTCCACCTGCTGCACGGGCGTCAACGATTGCGGATACATGGGAACCTACCTGTACGCTACGTCGAAGAAGGTGAACCCGATGGCGATGGCAAGAATGACGAAAGCAGTGAACACCATCAGCCGAATGACCGCGCCCTCGTAGCGCAGGTGCATGAACCACAGGATGACCAGCCCCGCCTTGGTGGTGGCCACGGTCAGCGCCACCACCACGTTCAGGAAGCCGAAATCGTAGGCGGTGACGCCCACGGTGGTGGCGGTCAGCAGCATCAGCGCCGCCCACACCAGCATGTTGATGCGCACGGGTACGGCATGGTGTTCTGTATCGTGTCCGGTCATGCTGGCCCCCTAGACCACAAGGTAGAAGAGCGGAAACAGGTATATCCACACCAGGTCCACCAGGTGCCAGTACAGACCGCCGTTTTCCAGGAACACGAAGTGCTCCGGGGTCACCCGGCCCACGCGCATCAGATGCCAGCCGTACATCAGGACGGCACCGCCGATGATCACGTGGATGCCGTGCAGCCCGGTCATCAGGTAATACAGGTTGAAGAACACCATCTCGCCGGGCGGCAGCTTGAGCAGGCCGGGACTGTTGGGGTAGATGCCGTGGCCGATCTTGGCGCTCCACTCGAAGAACTTGTTCACCAGGAACACCCCGGCCATGGCCACGGTCAGCAGCACCAGCCGCTGCGAAAGCACCACCTTGCCGCGTTGCAGCGCACTGATGGCCAGCGCCATGCACAACGAACTGGTGATGAGCACGACGGTGTTGGCCGTGCCGAAGATGCGGCTCAGGTCCTTGCCCGCCGCGTGAAATTCCGCAGGGTAGCGGTGCAGGTACACGGCATAGAGCAGGAACAGCCCGCCGAACAGCAGCACTTCCGTGAACAGGAACAGCCACATGCCGATCTTGGCGCCTTCATAGTCGCGGTGCTCATGCATCGGGCTTCACCCCCGTGTAGTCGTAGGGGCCATGGGTGACCACGGGCTCGGCATCAAAGTTGTGGTGCGGCGGCGGCGAAGGCACCATCCATTCCAGGGTGGCCGCTCCCCATGGGTTGCGGCCCACGGGCTTGCCGCGGCGGATGCCCCGCCACAGGTTCCAGAACATCAGCAGCAGCCCTGCCGCCAGCACCCACGACCCCATGGTGGAGAGAAAATGCCCCTCGGCGTACTTGGGCAGGTAGTCGTAGTAGCGGCGCGGCATGCCCTGCAACCCGATGATGAACATGGGAAAATACAGGATGTTGAAGCCCACGAAGGCGATGAGGCACGAGATGTTGGCGATGCGCTTGTCGTACATGCGCCCGTAAATCTTGGGAAACCAGTAGTGCATGGCCCCGAACAGCCCGAAGCCCAGCCCGCCGAAGATCACGTAGTGGAAGTGCGCCACCACGAAGTAGGTGTCGTGCACGTGCACGTCGGTACCGGCAGCGCCCAGCACAAGGCCCGTCAACCCGCCGATGGAGAACAGGAAGATGAACGCCAGCGCGTACCACAGGGGCGGTTCCACCCGGATGGACCCCTTGTACAGCGTGGACACCCAGTTGAAGACCTTGATGGCCGAAGGAATGGCCACCACGAAGGTCAGGAACGAGAAGACCATCACCGCCGTGTCGCTCATGCCGCTGACGAACATGTGGTGCGCCCACACCAGCGACCCGGCAAAGGCGATGGCAAGGCTGGAAAAGGCGATCATCTTGTAACCGAAGATGGGCTTGCGCGCGAACACCGGCAGGATTTCCGAGATCACGCCCATGGCGGGCAGGATCATGATGTACACGGCCGGGTGCGAATAGATCCAGAAGAGGTGCTGGTAGAGGATGGGGTCGCCCCCGCGCGCGGGGTCGAACAGCCCGACCCCCAGCACCCGCTCGGCAAAGATGAGCAACACGGTGATGCCCAGCACCGGCGTGGCCAGCACCTGAATCCATCCGGTGGCGTACAGCGACCAGCAGAACAGCGGCAGGCGCGTCCAGGTCATGCCGGGGGCACGCAGCCGGTGCAGGGTGGTGATGAAGTTCAGGCCGGTGAGAATGGACGAAAAACCCAGGATGAACACGGCAATGACGGCCACGTCCACGTTGGTGGTGGTTACCGCGCTGAAGGGCACGTAGAAGGTCCAGCCGGTGTCGGGCGCGCCCTTGCCGGTGACCAGCGAGACAACGGCTAGCACCGCGCCGGTAACGTACAACCACCACGAAAAGATGTTCAGCCGGGGGAAGGACACGTCCTCAGCCCCGATCTGGATGGGCAGGAAGATGTTGCCGAACGCGGCGGGAATGCTGGGGATGACCACCAGGAAGATCATCACCACCCCGTGCAGGGTGAACAGCGCGTTGTAGGTCTGCGGCCCCATGATGGTGCGGCCCGGCGCGATGAGTTCCAGCCGGATCAGAAAGCCCAGCGTCAGCCCCACCAGAAACATGGCGACGATGCAGTAGAGGTACAACATGCCGATGCGCTTGTGGTCGGTGCTGAAAATCCACGAGGCAATCCCGCCCTTCGTGCCGGGCTGCGGCTGGAAGAAGTTCGGGTGATCGTGCGCGTCTGCGCTCATGCGATGGTCTCCTGTGTCTGATGCGGACCGGACGGACTGGCAAAGCTGGGCAAAACCGGACGAAGCGGGACCAAGAGGGACGAAGCCGGACGAAGCGGGACCAAGAGGGACGAAGCCGGACCAAGCCGGACCAAGTCGGACCAAGTCGGGCCGGGGCGAGGCCGGGCGTGATGCCCAGCCATCGGAACGACGAACCGGCAGGCCAAGCCGGAGAACAAATGCAGGAACGTCGGCCTAGCCCGGCGGCGTACCTGAAGGCGGGCTGCCTGCCGGGGGGGTGCCCTTGGGGCCAGCCCCGTCCGCGCCCTTCCCTTCCTTCCTGCGCGGGCCGCCCCGCACCAGCACGAACAGCAGAACCGCCGCGCCGAACAGGATGATCAGCCCGGCGATGCGCATGAAGTCGAACACGTAGCGCCGTCCTTCCGGGTCGTAGGTGAAGCAGTACGACAGCACGCGCTTCACCGACAGGCCGATGGTGCCGTGCGAGGCTTCCGTGAGGGCCATGGTCAGGTCGAAGGGCATGAAATTCTGGCCGTACAGGTAGCGCACCACCTTGCCCCCCGGTGCGGTGACCACCAGCACCACGGGGTGGATGAAATCGCGCCCCTGCCGGGTGAACCGGAAGCCGATGGCATCCATGAACCTGTTGACGGACGCAAGATCGCCGGACAGGAAGCGCCAGCCATCCTCCGGATAGGCAAAATTCATTGCCGCGAAATAGTTCTGCTTCTTGCGTGAAGCCAGTTGCGGGGTGTCCGTCTCGTCAAAGCTCACGGACAGCACCCGGTAGTCCTTGCCCGGTTGCAGCGACACCTGCGGCAGCACCCGCGCCAGCGAGCTTTGCAGCATGTTGCACACGGTGGGGCAGGAATAATAGATGGGCGCGATGATCACCGGCACATCCATCAGGCTGCGCGGGTCGATGGGCTTTCCCGTCTCGTCGCGCAGCAGGATGCCCTCGGGGATGATGTCGCCGAGGCGCTCGTCAACTCCTGCAAGGGGCGTCTGGGAGGACGGGTCTGTCGCCGTAGCCTGGCCGGGCTGGCCCAGTTTGCCCGTGGTGGGCGGGGGCACCGGGTGCACGTGCTCCGCCGGGGCCTGTGCGGCAGCGTCGGAACCATGTCCCTGATGGCCTGCGGACTCGCCGGAGGCGTTCGCCGCCGCAGTGGGCATGGCATGGCCCCCATGGTCGGCAGGCATGGCCCCGGCTTCAGTTGCGGCATGCCCGGCATGCCCGGCATGACTGTCCGAACTGTCCGAACTGGCCGGACTGGCCGGGGCAGCGTCGTGCCCGGCATGGGCCGCGTCGCCCGCGCCTGCCGGAGCGGGGGGGACGGCATCGGCGGCAGCAAGCAGGACCAGGGAAGGAACGGGGGACGGAGCGACGGTCGAAACCGCCGCCCTGCCCCCCGTGGCGGACATGACGGACAGACCAAACAGCAAGACTGCGGCGACGAGCGCGCGCACGCCGACAATCGTCTGGAAATGATGGCGCACGCGCATCACCCTGCTCCTACAGCTTGGACATGTAATCGGCCATGGCCTTCATTTCCTCGTCGGAATAGCGCTTGACGAGGTTGGTCATGACGGCCTTTTTCTCGCCGCCGTAGCTGCCGTCGGCGTAGCCCTTCAGTTTCTTGAACAGTTCGTCGGCCTTCTGGCCCTTCACGGCATGGCCCACGCCCATGGCCTGCTTGGAGCCGTCGGCACCGTGGCAACCCACGCACGACTTGTACAGGGCGGCGCCGTCGGCGGCCACGGCGGCGGAAATGCCAAAGGCAAGGGCGGCACAGATGCTCATGACCACAAGGATGCGTTTCATGCGATGTCTCCTGTTCTGATGATGCCGGGTTGTTCCGGATAACGGCGGGATACCCGCCCGTACCGGGCTAGAAGGAGGCCATGTGCGCGGCCAAAGCGCGCATGTCCCCGTCCGAAAGTTTTTTGGCTATACCCACCATGACGGCCTTTTTCGAGCCACCATAGCTTCCCTCGGCATAGCCCTTGAGCTTGCCGTACAGGGCATCGGCCGTCTGGCCCTTCACGGGGCGCGCGGCCCCCAGGGCCGCCTTGCCGCCATCCTCGCCATGACAGCCCGCGCACTGGGTATACAGCGTCGCACCGTCGGCGGCCAGCACAGTGCGTACGGTCACCGGAGCCCACGCCGTGCAGGCCAGCAGTGTGCCGAGAACCGCACCCATCACGATTGCCTTCATGTCACCTCCACAGGGCAAAAACGATTCCAAGTACCTGTAGGATAACGCCTGATGACCAAAAAAAGCAACCGCCTTCGCGCATTGGCCGCATGCCCGCGCCCTTGCCAGACCCACGGCGCATCTTGTGCCGCATTGTTTGCGCAATCTTTACGCAATTCTTACGCAATTGGCGGATATTGAGGATGATAACATGTAAAAACGGGCGACACTCGCGTGCCGCCCGTTCGTCTTGCAATGCGTGCCGGAAAAGACCGTCTACACGGCCCCTTCCTGCCCCACGCGCGGCGCGGGTTCCTTTTCCTCCTCGGGCATGCCGAAGTGCAGCAGCACCGGGCTTGCCACGAAGATGGAGGACAGGATGCCCACGAACACGCCCACCAGCATGGTCAGCGCGAAGTCGTGGATGACCCCGCCGCCCAGCACGAACAGCGCCAGGATGACCAGCAGCGTCGTGCCGCCCGTCAGGATGGTGCGGCTGAGCGTCTGGTTGATGCTGGTGTTGATGATGCGCGCGTAGGTCCATTCCTTGCGGTGGGTGCGCAGCGTTTCGCGGATGCGGTCGTAGACGATGATGGTGTCGTTCAGCGAATAGCCCACCAGGGTCAGGATGGCCGCCACGATGTTCAGGTCCACTTCCTTGTCCAGCAAGGACAGCACGCCCAGGGTGATCAGCACGTCGTGCACCAGTGCCACGATGGCCCCCAGGGCGAAATTGAGCCGCAGCTTCCAGCACAGCACGATGGTGAGCACCAGCGAGAACGGCACCAGCCACAGCTTGGGCACGCCGATGAGCCCCAGCAGGTACATGCCGCCCGCCAGGGTGCCCGCCATGACGGCAGACGCCATCCAGCGCCGCTCGAACCGGCCGGAGATGTAGATGGCGATGAGCAGCACTGCGTAGTACAGCGCCTCAACCGCCTTGCTCTTCAGGTCCGCGCCCACCTTGGGGCCGACCATTTCCAGGCGCTGCACCTCGAAACTGGCGTCCTTGATGTTGGACTTCAGCGCCTCGGTGACCGCCGTGCGGATGGCCTCCGCCGATTCGTCCGAATGCGAGATGCGGATGAGGTAATCGGTTTCGCCCTCGCCAAAGCGCTGCACGGCAAGGCCGGGCAGGCTTGTGCCCTCCAGGCTCTTCTTCAGGTCGTCGTCATGCACGGGCCGGTCGAACTTGACCTGCACGATGGCCCCGCCCGCGAAGTCGATGCCGTACGTCAGGCCGCCCTTGAAAGCCATGGACAGAAGGCCCACGAGAACAAGCCCGATGGAAAGCACGTACGCCTTGTGGCGCATGCCCACGAAATCGACATTGGTATCATGCCGGATGAACGAGAAACCCATTGTGGCTCTCCTCCGCTATATGCTGAGGCGTTTGTCGCCCGAACCGCCCTTCCAGGCCTGGAAGACCACGCGCGAGACGAAGATGGCGGTGAACATGGACGCGATGATGCCCAGCGACAGCGTGACGGCAAAGCCGCGTACCGGTCCGGTGCCGAACTGGTACAGGATGGCCGCCGCGATGATGGTGGTCAGGTTCGAGTCGGTGATGGCCAGCGTGGCGCGGTCGAAGCCCTCGTGGATGGCCGAAAGCACCGTGTGCCCCTTGCGCAGTTCCTCACGGATGCGTTCGTAGATCAGCACGTTGGCGTCCACGGCCATGCCCAGGGTCAGCACGATGCCCGCAAGGCCCGGCAGGGTCAGGGTGGCGCCAAAGACCGCCATGCCCGCCAGAAGAAGCAGCACGGTGAAGCACAGCATGACGTCGGCGATAAGGCCGGACACGCCGTAGTACACCACCATGAAGATCATCACCGCCGCGCCGCCGACAACGGCGGCAAGCACGCCCTTGTCGATGGATTCCTGGCCCAGCGAAGGGCCGACGGTGCGTTCTTCAAGCACGGTCACCGGCGCGGGCAAGGACCCCGCTCGCAGCACGATGGCAAGGTCCTGCGCCTCTGCCGTGGAGAACTTGCCGGTGATGCTGGCGCGCCCCCCGCCGATCTTTTCCTGGATGACCGGCGCGGAATAGACCTTGCCGTCCAGCACGATGGCCAGGCGCTTGCGCACGTTTTCCTGGGTGATGCGTTCGAACATGGCCGCGCCGCGGCTGTTGAAGGTCAGCATCACGTAGGCCTGGTTGAAATTGTCGAAGCCGGGGCGCGCATCGGCCACGTATTCGCCGGTCAGCACGGCTTCCTTGTCCACCACCAGAGGGGTTTCGGACTGGCTGCCGTCGGCCCCGCGCCGGATCATGGAACGCACCTCGGTGCCGGGCGGCAGGATGCCGCGCGCGGCCTTTTCCGCGTCCACGTCGTCGCGCACGATGTGGAATTCCAGGTGGGCCGTCTGGCCGATGATCTGGATGGCGCGCTGGGTGTCGTGCAGGCCGGGCAACTGGATCTGGATGCGGTTGTCCTGCTGCTTGCGGATGTCCGGTTCGGCCACGCCGAACTGGTCGATGCGGTTGCGGATGGTCTTGACCGCCTGCTCCAGCGCCATATCGCTGATGGTCTTGCGATATTCCGGCTTCATGGTGGCCACGTAGCGCAGCTGCCCGTCATCGGTGGTCTGCGGCGCGGCAACGCTGAGCTGCGGGAACTGCTTGGCCAGCAGTTCGCCCAGCACCTCGCGCTGCTCCGCCTTGGCCAGCACGAACTCTATGCGGTCGCCGGGCAGCACGCGCGGGCGCAGCACGAAAACTTCCTTGTCGCGCGCCATGGTGCGGATGTCCTGGCCCATCTGGGTCAGCGAATTTTCCACGGCCTTTTCCACCTCTACGCCGAGCGTCAGGTGGATGCCGCCCATGAGGTCTAGCCCGAGGCTGATGGTGCTGTCGGGCAGAAACCGGCCCAACGGCGACGACTTGATGCCGGGCAGGCTCGGCAGCACGTAGGCCGCGCCGAACAGCAGCACGGCCAGCACCACGGCGAGTCTCCAGCGGAAACCCTCTTTCATTGCGACTCCTGGAGTTGCGGTATGTCACGCGGGTGCGGCCCCCGGCCGCATTCACGGCAAAAAGGCAAGCAGGCGCCAGCCGTATCCACGGCGCGCGTGCTTGCCCCATGCCGAGGGAAACGGGGCTACTTCTGCCCGTCCTTCCCGTTTTCCTTCTTGTCCGCGTCCTTGCCAGCCTTCTTGTCGGCAGGCTTCTTGTCGTCCTTCTTCGCCTTGGGGTCGATGACGGCGCTGACGAAGGAACGGCCCACGCGGACCTTGGTTTCGCCAAGGTCGAGCACCAGCACGTCGTCCTGCACTTCGAACACGCGGGCGTAGATGCCCCCGGCGGTCACGACGTTGTCGCCCTTCTTGATGGACTCCAGCATGGCCTTGTGTTCCTTGGCCTTCTTCTGCTGGGGACGGATCAGGAGAAAATAGAAAATGGCGAACATGAGAATCAGCGGCACGAAAGACGCGATGGGGTTGGCCCCGCCGCCGACCGTCTGACCCGCGCCCATGGCATGCGCCACGTTGGTCCAGAGCATGATGCCTCCTTGAAGGTTACGCCCCCGCTAGGAGGGCGTTATGGTCGCAAAACGTGACTTACCTACCTGCCGTGGCCTTTTTTTTCAACGCTTTTCTGGCCGCCGGACCGCGTGGCCCATGCGGCGCAGGAGCCGGGAAACAAATGCGGCAACGGGCCTTCCGCCCCGGCGTGACGAAACGAGACGGCGGACGACGCGGCGCCCTCCCCCCACACGCTCAGGACAGCTGACCGCCCTGAACGGTTGGCTCGGCTGGCTTGGCGGACCGGACAGGCAGAACGACGGGACGGAGGGGGGCTGACCGGGCGTGCCTCAGCAGAAATCGTGGCGGATGCGCCTGCGCTCTGCCTCCACCTGTTCGTCGGTGGCGCCCAGTTCGCGCAGCAGGAAGGTGGACAACGACAGGGCCACCGCCCCCTCGCCGGAAAAGACCACCTCCGCCCCGCCCGCCCGCAGGGCCTCTGCCTCGCGCAGGTAGGTGGTGTGGATGAGGATGCGCGCGTCGGGGTTCACGCCGCGCGCCACCTCGATGATCTCGCGCGCCGGGGCCGCCGCGGAAGAAATGATCAGCGCCTCGGCCTCTTCCAGCCCTGCATGGCGCAGTATCTCGGCCTGGGTGGCATCGCCGTGCACGGGCCGCAGGGGGAGTTCGGGATGATCGACGCCCTTGTCGGACGTGTCACCGGCTGCGCTGGCGGAACCATCGGCACCGGCGGAACCCGCCACGTTGACGCCGCCTTCCGTTCCGGCGTCCAGGTGTGCCGCCTCGCGCGCGGCCTGCTCGTGCAGTTCGCGCACCGTGTCGATGTTCATCTCCACCACCACCACGTCCATGTCGTTGTCGCGCAGGATGCGGGCAATGGCCCGGCCCACCGGCCCGTAGCCGACCAGCACCACGCGATGCGCATCATCCACGGGCACCGGCACGGGCCCGCCCCCGGCAGCCGGGCGCGCCACGCCGATGCCCCGGCGGGCCAGCGCCTTCATCAGGGGATCGATCCCCTTGTACAACAAGGGGTTGATGGTGATGGACACAACTGCCGCCACCACAAGGGCGTTGCCCGCCTCTGGCGGCAGCACGCCCAGCGCGGTTCCCATCGATGCGAGAATGAACGAAAATTCACCGATCTGGGCCAGCGCCACGGCCACGGATACGGCTTTGCGCAGGGGATGGCCCAGCACCAGCACCACCAGCAGGGCCGCCAGCGGCTTGCCCAGCAGCACGATGGCCAGGGTGACCAGCATCAGCGGCCAGCCGGTGGCCAGCGAGGCAGGGTCGAACAGCATGCCCACGGACACGAAAAACAGTACCGCAAAGGCGTCGCGCATGGGCAGCGCCTCTGCCGCCGCGCGGGCGCTGAACTCGGACTGCCCCACCACCATACCCGCAAGAAAGGCCCCCAGCGCCATGGACGCGCCGAAGAACTCCGCCGCCCCCACGGCAATGCCCAGCGCCAGCACCAGCACGGCCAGGGTGAACAGGTCGCGCGTGCCGGTACGGGCCACGTAGGACAGCAGCAGCGGAATCACCCGCTGACCGGCCACCAGGGTGAACACCACCAGGGCTGCCAACTTCAGGGTGGTGGTGCCCAGGGTGGCCCATACCGAAACGGATGCGCCCCCGGCACCGCCAGACGCCGCAGCAGGCGGGAACAGCGCGGGCAGCAGCACCAGTACAAGAATGGTGAACAGGTCCTCCACCACCAGCCAGCCGATGGCCACGTGCCCCACGGGGGTGTGCATGGCCCGGTTGTCGGCCAGCACGCGGGTAAGCACCACGGTACTGGCCACCGAAATGGCCATGCCGAACACGGCCCCAGCCGTCCACGACCAGTCGAAAACGTGCGTGGCCAGCATGCCCAGCACGGTGGCGGCGGCAATCTGCACGATGGCCCCCGGCACGGCCACGGAACGCACGGCCATCAGGTCCTTGAGATGAAAATGCAGCCCCACCCCGAACATCAGCAGAATGACGCCCAGTTCGGCGAACTGGGTGGCCGTGTCCGCATCGGCCACGAAACCGGGCGAGTACGGCCCCACCACCATGCCCGCCAGCAGATAGCCCACGATGGGCGACAGGCGCAGTTTCTGGGTGATGAAACCAAGGGCCAGCGCGGCGGTAAGGCCGCCCGCCAGGGTCAGGATGAGATCGATGTTGTGCGGCATGCAAGGCTCCGGTCGGGGTGCAGGCGCGGCGCATGGGGCGACGCCGAAAACGTGAGGCTGCGGACCAATGTGTGAGTATGCGCACTCCGGCCATGCCGCGCAACCCTCGGCATGCCCGATGCGGGGAACCGCAACGAAAAAGGCCCCGGCACATCTGCAAGCCGGAGCCTTCATGCATTCCGTTACGCTGCTATTCCGGTGCGTTGCCGACGCGGGCTAATTGGTCCCCACGTACATGTTGCCATACGGCCTGTGCGAGAAGGGGCGTATCTTCACGAACGGCTCGGACAGGATGGCTGCGGCCAGCGCCTCGGCGTCAACAGGGGCGGCTTGCCCTGCCGCTTCGCTTCCGCCTGCCGCGCCCCCGGCCCCGAACTCGCCCGCGAATTCCGCCGCAAAGTCCGCCACGTGGCCGCGCAGGAAGTCCAGGTCCGCCTCGTCCACCGGCTCCATGGAAAGGCCCGGCCCAAGTTGGTATTCCGGCACCCTGCCGCGCAGGTAGATGACCCCGCCGTGCATGCCGGTGCCCAGATTGCGCCCGGTGATGGGCGCATCGGCCATGCCGGAATGCATGCCCAAAAGGATGATGGCCCCGCCCGCCATGTATTCGCCCAGAAAGTCGCCCGCCTTGCCGCCCACCACGATGACCGGCACGCGATCCATGTAGGCCTTCATGTGAATGCCCACGCGGTACCCCACGTCGCCGCGCACCAGAATGCGCCCGTCGCGCATGGCATAGCCCAGCACGTCGCCCGCCATGCCGTGGATAACGATGCGCCCGCCGTCCATGGTGTTGCCCACGCCGTCCTGCGCGTTGCCGTACACGTGGATGACCGGCCCGCGCATGAACGCGCCCAGGTCCTGCCCCGGCACGCCGCGCACGGTGAAGCGCACGTCGCCCTCCACGGCGGTGGCGATGTAGCGCTGCCCGCGCACCTGCACCACCTCTATGTCGGTAACGCCATGCTCCAGCGCGGCGCGGATGCGTTCATTGAGCTGGCGGTAGTACACCCCGGTGGCGTCGATGACGCACCGCTCGCCCTCGCGCTGCACGCAGAAGCCCTTTTCGTCGCACATCACGTCGGCGCTCATGCGGCACCCCCCTGCGGCAGGTAGTCGATGATCACGGGCTGGCCCGCCTTGGGCGCCCAGACCCGGTCAAGGTCGCGGCACACCTCGCGGATTGAGCTTTCCTCGCTGGACATGAACACCCGGTCGCCCTGTTCGGCCACCACCAGCGGGCGCAGCTTGACCCGGTCGTTGAGGCCCATCATGCCGTTGGAATCCGTCACCAGGATGGCGAAGGGGCCGTTGAGCAGGGCCGAGCCGTAGACCATGCGCAGGGCCTTGAAGGCCTCGCGCTCGGCCTCGGGCATGCGGTCCACCTCGTCCCAGAACGGCGGCGCGAACACCCAACTGGCCTCGCGCTTGGTCAGGCCGTGCTTGCGGATCAAAAGATCGATCAGATAGGCCACCACCTCGGTGTCGGTCATCAGGGTGCACTCGTAGCCGTGCTGGCACAGATAGCGCTTGTTGATGCCGTAGGACGAGATTTCGCCGTTGTGCACGATGGCCCAGTCCAGCAGGGTGAACGGGTGCGCCCCACCCCACCAGCCGGGCGTGTTGGTGGGAAAGCGGTTGTGCCCGGTCCACATGTGGGCATGGTATTCGTCCAGCCGGAAGAAATCGGCGATGTCCTCCGGAAAGCCCACGCCCTTGAAGGCCCCCATGTCCTTGCCGCTGGAAAACACGAACACGCCGGGCACCTTGGTGTTGATGTGCATCACCGTGCCCACCATGTAGTCGGCCTCGTCCCCGGTGGCCCAGGCGGGCCGGTTGGCCTTGGGCGTGACGAAGTAGCGCCAGACCACGGGCGGATTCTTCACGCTGGCCACCTTGCGGGTGGGGATGGGCTCGGAATGGCGGATGTCGTGGAACTGCTTGATGACGCCCTCGGCCCGTTCCAGCGCGTCGCGATCGTCGCACATCAGGTGGAAGGCATACCAGTCCGCCCGGTCCGGATAGATGCCGTAGGCCGCAAAGCCGCCGCCAAGGCCGTTGCCCCGGTCGTGCATGGTGCACATGGCCGCGATGGGCTCCGACCCCGGTATGAGCCGCCGCGCCCGGTCGATGACGCCGAACACGCCGCAGCCGGAAATATCCTTCTCGAAATGCCAGAAATCGCGTGGAGCCTGCATGGCTTCTCTCCGTGGTGTCCGGCCCTGCGGGCGGTGATTCCGCCGCTGCGGCCGGTGCGTGCATATTCCATCTTGCTGCCGGGTTACGCCAACTTGAAGCTTTTCTTTAACTCTTCACTACGCCACACCCGGCACAACCCCGGCGGGGCGCAGCGTGGGGCAGCGTCAGATCTTTGTCTTTACCCGCCCGGAGCAACCGCCACCCAGGGACAGGGATTTCGTTCTCCGGCAAGGAGGACGAGCCGTGGCGACGGGAGCGTACTCTTCTCGTACGTGACCGGGGACCACGGCGATGTCCGACGCAGCCGGAGGGCGAAAGACCGGACCGCTGGCCAAAAATCAAAGACCGGCGTGCTTGATGCCAAGAACGTTCAACTCCACCTCGTTCAGCCCCACGCCGCGCAGCTTGTCGCGGTTGCCGCGCAGGCTTTCGATGGAGTTCAGCCCCATGCCGCCCAGCATTTCCTGAATCTCGTGGCCCCAGGCCCGAACCAGGTTGACCATGCGCTGCGCGGCCACGTCCGGATTCTGGCGCTTCTTGAGCTGCGCCGCATTGGTGGCGATGCCCCACGGGCACTTGCCGGTGTAGCAGCGACCACACAGGGTGCAGCCCACGGCCACCAGCGCGGCGGTGCCGATGTACACGGCGTCGGCCCCCAGGGCGATGGCCTTTACCACGTCGGCACTGCACCGCAGGCCCCCGGCCACCACCAGCGAGGCATGGTTGCGGATGCCTTCGTCGCGCAGGCGGTTGTCCACCGAGGCCAAGGCCAGTTCGATGGGAATGCCCACGTTGTCGCGGATCATGGTGGGGGCAGCGCCCGTGCCGCCCCGGAACCCGTCGATGACCACGATGTCCGCCCCGGCGCGCACGATGCCGGAGGCAATGGCCGGGGCGTTGTGCACGGCGGCGATCTTCACGGCCACGGGCGCGCGGTAGCGGGTGGATTCCTTGATGGCGTAGATGAGCTGGAGCAGGTCTTCTATGGAGTAGATGTCGTGGTGCGGCGCGGGCGAGATGGCGTCGGACCCCTGCGGCACCATGCGGGTGCGCGAGACTTCCTCGTCGATCTTCTCGCCCGGCAGGTGCCCGCCTATGCCCGGCTTGGCGCCCTGCCCCACCTTGATTTCCACGGCGGCCCCGGCATTCAGGTAGTCCTTGTGCACGCCGAACCGGCCGGAAGCCACCTGCACGATGGTGTTGGCCCCGTACTGGTACAGGTCCGGGTGCAGGCCCCCTTCGCCGGTGTTGTAGCAGATGCCGAGCTGCGTGGCGGCGCGGGCCATGGCCACGTGCAGGTTGAAGTTAATGGCCCCGAACGACATGGCCGCGAACATGATGGGGTATTCCAGTTGCAGCTGCGGCGGCAGGGGCTGCTTCAGGCGCGGGCCTTCCGGGGTGTGGATGAAGTCCACGGCGTCGGGCTTGGCACCCAGAAAGGTGCGCAGTTCCATGGGCTCGCGCAGCGGGTCGATGGAGGGGTTGGTCACCTGGCTGGCGTCCAGCAGCATGTTGTCCCAGTAGATGGGCTTGGGCTGCGGGTTGCCCATGCCGGACAGCAGCACCCCACCGGTGTCGGCCTGCTTGAAGATGTGCTTGATGTACGTGGACGTCCACAGCGAGTTGTCGCGGAAATCCGACGGTTTCTTGCGGATGGTCAGGCAACTGGTGGGGCACATGGCCGCGCAACGGTGACAGCCCACGCAGCGGGCACTGTCGTGCACCACGAACTGGCGCGCCTCGTCCCAGAAGTGGGCCTCGTACGAACACTGGCGCACGCAGACTTCACAGTTGATGCACCGGGCGCGCTCGCGCTCGATGACGAAGTCGTTGAAATGCTGGCTGATGGGCTTCACATGCACGCTGGTAACCTCTGCTTGGCGAACCTGTGGAAAAACTGCCGTGAGCGGCGGACCGGCTCGCCCCCTGCATAGCATGTTTCCGCGTACCTGTCCGGTGTGCCCGGCGAAAGCAGGGAAAACCACACCATGGCGGATCATGCGACAGAAGGCCGGGGATGCGGCTGCGCATTCCCCCCGGTTCGTCCGGCATGGTCAAGATTTAACGATTCCGTGCAAAATCGTCAATCCCATCATCTAACCCAGTCAGGATTGACCAGCTGCACAGCTGAAACAGTGTAATTGTTGCAGAATATTAGCTTGTGAAATTCTGCCTTTTGGGAAAAACGACCAAAAACGCATAAAATAACATTTTTGTATCATCAAAATAGCCCGCGCACGAAGTCGCGCACCGCCCCGCTCACCCGGTCGCGGCACTCCATATGGGTGGTGATGACATGGTGCCCGGCGCGCCTGTCCGCGATGTCGAACAGTTTCAGGGTCACGTCGGGCGAGGCCACGTGGGCGGCGATGTGCAGGGCGTTGGAATAGTGCACCGTGGTATCGCCCCGCGCCTGCATGACCAGCAGCGGCGCCGTCACCCGGCCCAGCCCCCGGCGCACACCTGCGGCACCCACGATAAGGCTGTGCAACTGCGGCAGGGCCGTGGCGTCCTCGTAGCCGCGCCACGGGGCCACGGCGCGCGCGGCCTCGCTGCGCGGTGTGGCGGGCCACACCGGGCGCACATGGCGCAGCAACCCCACCAGCGGCAGCCGCCAATCCTTCATGCGCCACGGAATGATGCGGTACACGTACATGGGCGCAGCCAGGGCCACCACGCCCAGGGGTCGGAACACCTGGGCCAGGTGCAGGGCGATGGTTCCGCCCATGGACAGGCCCACGGGCACCACCGCGTCCACCTCGCGCTCCAGCGCGCGGTATTCGTCTTCCGCATGGGCCACCCAGTCGGCGAACACGGTGCGCCGGAAATCCTCGAACGAGGTATCGTGCCCCGGCAGACGGATGTTGCGCACCATGCAGCCCATTTCGCGCAGCGGCCCGGCCAGCGGTTCCATTTCAAAGGGCGCACCGGTAAATCCGTGCACCAGCAGACATCCCACGCGCATTTCCTGCTCCCTCATGCTCCCTGCACCTTGCCACACGGGCGCCGCACGCTTGCGACACGCCATGCCCTATATTAATGGAAAAGCCACTTGCCGGGACCGCAGGCACCGCAATATCCGCCCCACCCGCACGCTCGCCCTCGGCACACCACAAGGAGCCACCATGCCCCGCCCCTGCGACATCCTCATACAGGCCGCCTGCATCGTTACACAAGACGCCATGCGCACCGTCGTCGAGGACGGCGCGCTGGCTGTTGCCGACGGGACCGTGCTGGCCGTCGGCCCGCGCGAGGCCGTGGCCGCCGCGCACACCCCGACGCGGGTGCTGGACCTTGGCAACGCGCTGGTCATGCCCGGCCTTGTCAACGCGCACACCCACGCGGCCATGACCTTTCTGCGCGGCGTGGCCGACGACCTGCCGCTGATGGACTGGCTGACGCAGCACATCTTTCCCGTCGAAAGGCACCTTACCCCCGACATCGTGGAGGCGGGGGCACTGCTGGGTTGCGCCGAAATGCTGCGCACCGGCACCACCGCCTTCAACGACATGTACCTGATCCAGGACGCCACCTACCGCGCCGTGGACACGGCGGGTCTGCGCTGCCTGGGCGGCGAGGGCATCTTCGGCTTTCCCTCGCCCGCCTACCCGGACGCCGACGCGGGCCTGGCCCTGGTGCGCCAGCTGCACGAACGCTGGAAAGCCCATCCGCGCATCCGCCAGTGCGTCACCCCGCACGCAGTGTACACCACCTCGCCGGAACTGCTGCAACGCTGCCAGGCCCTGGCCGAGGAACTGGACCTGCCACTGCATATCCACCTGGCGGAAACCACGACGGAAACGGCCCAGTGCCAGCAGATGTTCGGCCAGCGCCCCGTGCCATACTGCCACGGCCTTGGCCTGCTGACCCCGCGCGCCACCGTGGCCCACGCCGTTGACGTGACGGATAAGGAAATCGACCTGCTGGCGGCCAGCGGCGTGGCTGTGGCCCACAATCCGGAAAGCAACATGAAGCTGGCCTCCGGCGCGGCCCCGGTGCCGCAGATGCTGGCGCGCGGCATTGCCGTGGGCATCGGAACCGACGGTGCCGCCAGCAACAACAGCCTGAACATGTTCACGGAAATGACCAGCTGCGCCATGCTGCACAAGCTGCGCGGCATGGACCCCACCTGCGCTCCGGCCCAGTCCGTGCTGGACATGGCCACCCTTGGCGGCGCGGCGGCCCTGCACTGGCCGGGCCTTGGCCAACTGGCCCCCGGCTGCCCGGCGGACCTGACCGCACTGGACCTTTCATCCCCCAACCTGCAACCCATGTACAACCCGGCCTCGCACCTGGTGTATGCCGCCACCGGGCACGAAGTGCGCCTGACCATGGTGGCGGGCGAGGTGCTGTACCAGGATGGCCGGTTCACCCGCTTCGACTACCCCGCCCTTGTGGCCCAGATGCGCGACGTGCGCCGCTGGGTGCTGGACAAGCTGGGAAGGTAGCCACTGCCGCCCGCCGGGGAGGGCGGGCGCTTGCCTCACAGGAGACACACATGCCCACTCGCTCGCTTTCGGCCATTTTCGCCCTGATGCTGCTCCTGACGCTGCTGTTGCCGCTTGCCGCCTGCGTTGGCCAGCAGGGGGGGCGCACCACCACCGTCGCGCCCGCAGGCGAATACGCCACCATCAATACGGCCCCGGCCATGGCGCTGATGAAACGCCTGCACTCCACGTCGGCGAGCACACGCGACGCGGCCATCCGGGAAGTGCTGGCAAAACCCCAGTCGGTGATGCCCACAGTGCTGTACGCCCTTTCCGCAGCCCTGTTCGCCAAAGGCGAAAAGGACGATGCCGCCTTCTGGTTCTATGCGGGGCAGTTGCGCGCCCGTTACGATGCCAACCGCTGCGCCGACGTCAGCGCCCGGCAGGCCGTGGCCGTGCTGAACCAGAACTACGGCCCGCCCATCAATCAATACGCCTTCCAGGACATCCCCAAGCTGAAAAAACTCATTCCCATGGTGGTGGAATGGGAAGAAAAGACCCCCCACGACTATGACCACCGCTGGATAAACCTGCACGGCATGGGCGCGATGATGCGCTCGTTCGGCGACGACAAAACGACGAAACCCCTGAGCCTGCCCGAAGCCGACTGGCCGCGCATCGGCATGGAAACCCGCGAGACGTACCTGCGCGGCTTCAACGAAGCCCTAGAGCAGATGGAAGCACGGGCCGCAGCAACGCCTGCCGCCCAACCCGCCGCCAACTGACGCCCCCACGAATTTCCTGTTGACAATCGGGGCGAACTGTATAATTGGAACCTGCTTTCTGAAAGAACAAACGCGCTTCGCGCGCGACGGAGGATTTCGAGATGAGCGCAACGAGCAACGTCCTTGCTGGTGCCACCAAGACGGCCGACGGCGTGGTGATGAACGGCATCACCCTCAAGCCCATCGTCGAACAGTGCGAAGGCTGTGAGCGCATTCGCCTTTTCGAGGAAGAAAAGTTCTGCGGCAGCTACCCCATGCCCGAACGCAAGTGGGTGGGCGGCAAGTGCAACTTTGCCACCCATATCAAGACCCAGGCCGCCGCGGCCGCCAAGGTCAACCCCCTCAAGGCGTCCAAGCGCGCCGCCAAGGGCCGTTAGCCTCTATTCCGACAGCACGGGAAAGGGCGCGGGCAACCTCGCCCTTTCTTTTTTTCTCCGCCGCGCAACCGGTTTCGGACATGCGTGGCGGGCCATTCTGACTCGGCGGCCGGGCCGCTTCGTGCGGTTGCGGGCGCCACGCGCCACGCGCACGGGGTTTGCCGCATGCCGCACCGCATCATTTCCGCCCTTGACGCCCGCCGCGACGCCGTCATCGAACTGCAACGCGAACTGACCAGCCGCCCGGCCCTGGGTCCGGAAAGCGGCGGCGACGGAGAGCGCGAAAAGGCCGACTGGCTGCTCGCCCATCTGCGCGCCATCGGGGTGACGGACATCGAGACCATCGACGCCCCCGACCCGCGCGTGCCCTGCGGACACCGCCCCAACATCATCGCCCGTGTGCCCGGCGCCTCGCCGCGCACGGTATGGGTGCTGGCCCACATGGACGTGGTGCCCCCCGGCGACCCGGCCCTGTGGGACGGCGACCCGTGGACCCTGCGCGTGGACGGCGACGTGCTGTTCGGCCGTGGCGTGGAGGACAACCAGCAGGCCATCGTTTCCGGCCTGCTGGTGGCCCGCGAACTGCTGGAACAGGGCGTCACCCCGCCCCTGTCGCTGGGCCTGGCCTTCGTGGCCGACGAAGAAACCGGCAACGCGCGCGGCATGGCCCACGTGGCCGCCGTGCGGCCCGACCTGTTCCGGCCCGACGACTTCATCGTGGTGCCCGACTTCGGCGACAGCGACGGCACCATGATCGAGGTGGCGGAAAAGAGCATGCTCTGGCTGCGCATCGCCGTCACCGGCAAGCAGTGCCACGCCTCCACCCCCGACGAAGGGGTGAACTCCCTTTCGGGTGCCGCCGCGCTCATCCTGCGCGTCCGCCACCTGAACCAGCGCTTTCCCGACGCGGATCCGCTGTTCAACCCGGCCACCTCCACCTTCGTGCCCACCAAGAAAGAAGCCAACGTGCCCAACGTGAACACCGTGCCCGGATCGGACGTGTTCTACGTGGACTGCCGCGTGCTGCCCCGCTACGATCTGGACGACGTGGTGGCCGCGCTGCGCGAACTGGCCGACGAGGTGGAACGGGAGCACGGCGTGACCATCGCCATTTCACAGGTCCTGCGCGAGCAGGCCGCACCGCCCACCAGTCCCGACGCGGAAGTGGTCACCCGGCTGCGCGCGGCCATCAGGGACGTGTACGGCGTCACCGCGCGGCCCGCGGGCATCGGCGGGGGCACCGTGGCTGCCATCGTGCGGCGCATGGGGCTTTCCGCCGCCGTATGGTCCAAGCTTGTGCCCAACGCCCACGTGCCCAACGAGGCCACGCGCGTGTCGTGCAACATCGGCGACGCCAAGGTCATCGCCACCATGCTGTTCGAGGGCGGGAAATAGCCGGGTATCCGGCTGCGCCAACCCTTCGCACCCCACACCACGGTACCGCACATGTCCGCACCCCTCATGCCGCGCAAGGCCCCGTTTCCCGCCATCTTCGACTGCATCGTGGTCGGCGCCGGGCATGCCGGGTGCGAGGCGGCCATGGCCAGCGCGCGCCTGGGCCACCCCACCCTGCTGCTGACCAGCAACGCCGACCGCATCGGCCATCTGTCCTGCAACCCGGCCATCGGCGGGCTTGCCAAGGGGCACATGGTCAAGGAAATCGACGCGCTGGGCGGCATGATGGGACTGTGGGCCGACGAGGCGGGCATCCAGTTCCGCACCCTGAACGTCAGCAAGGGGCCCGCCGTACGGGCCACCCGCGCCCAGATCGACCGCGATGCCTACCTGCACGCGGTGCGGCGCGACGTCTTCGCGCAGGACAATCTGTGGGTCTGGCAGGACACGGCGGAAGCCATCCTGGCCGCAAATGGCCGCGCCACCGGGGTGCGCACCGGCCTCGGGCAGGAATTTTGCGCCCGCACGGTGCTGCTGACCACCGGCACCTTCCTGTGCGGGCTGATCCACGTGGGCCTCACCAACTTTCCCGGTGGCCGCCTTGGCGATGCCCCGGCTGTCGGGCTTTCCGCCTCGCTACGCGCCCATGGGCTTGAACTGGGCCGCCTGAAAACCGGCACCACCCCGCGCCTGTTGCGGGCCAGCATCGATTTTTCGGTCATGGAAGAACAGCCCGGCGATACGCCGCCGCGCCCGTTCAGCTTTCGCGGCCCCGGCGTGCGCCTGCCGCAGGTGCCCTGTTACATGACCTGGACCAACGAACGTACCCACGCCGCCATCCGCGCGGGGTTCGACCGTTCGCCCATGTTCACGGGTGTCATCACCGGCACCGGGGCGCGCTACTGCCCGTCCATAGAGGACAAGGTGGCCCGCTTCCCCGACCGGGAGCGGCATCAGATATTCGTCGAGCCGGAAGGGCTGTCCAGCCCGGAATGCTACCCCAACGGCATTCCCACCAGCCTGCCGCTGGACGTGCAGAAGGCCATGATCGCCACCATTCCGGGGCTGGAAAACGCCCAGATCGTGCGCCCCGGCTACGCCATAGAATACGACTACGCCGATCCCATCCAACTGCACCCCACGCTGGAAGCCAAGACGCTGCCGGGCCTGTACCTGGCTGGGCAGATCAACGGCACCTCCGGCTACGAAGAGGCGGCGGCGCAGGGCCTGTGGGCAGCGCTGAACGCCTCGTGCGCGCTGCGCGGGCTGCCCCCGTTCCTGCCGGGGCGCGATGCGGCGTACATGGCCGTGCTGGTGGACGACCTGGTCACCAAGGGCACGCGCGAACCCTACCGCATGTTCACCTCGCGCGCGGAGCACCGCCTGCTGCTGCGCGAGAACAACGCCGACGCCCGGCTGACCCCGCTTGGCCGCGACCTCGGCCTTGTGGACGACGGGCACTGGGCCGTGTTCCGCACCCGGCACGACGCACTGGCCGACCTGATGACCCGGCTGGAGCAGCACAGGGTGACGCCCGACGCCGCCACCCGCGCCATCTTCGCCGACCTTGGCGAGGCGGTACCCACCCGTGCGGTGTCGCTGGCCGAGTTGCTGCGCCGCCCCACCATGTCGCTGGAGCGGCTGCGCGCCTTCTGGCCGGAAGCCACGGACCACGCGCCGGAAGTGCGCGAAGAGGCGGAAACCATCATCCGCTACTCCGGCTATCTTGCCCGGCAGGAAGAACTGGTGGAGCGCGCCGCCCGGCAGGAATCCCAGCCCCTGCCGGAAGGCCTGGACTACGCGGCTGTGGCCGGGCTTACCCGCGAGATCGTGGAAAAGCTGACCCGCGTCCAGCCGCGCACCATGGGACAGGCCGCGCGTATTTCCGGGGTGACCCCGGCTGCGCTGACCTGCATTGAAATTCATCTGCGCAAGCTGGAGCGGAAACAGGCAGGTTCGGTCGGGTAAACCGGTTCCCCCAACTCAACCAGTCCCGCCAGCGCCCCCCTTTCCCCAATTCCGCCAGTTTGGTCAATTCGACCCATTCGACCAGGCCAGCCCGTTCTGCCAGTTCTGCCAGTTCAGCCAGTTCTGCCAGTTCAGCCAGTTCAACAGATTCCCCCCGCGCAGTCCGTCACGAAGGCCTTCTCGCTCCCGTCCCCCCCACGGCTACCTTCAAGCTCTAACGTCCCGCCTGTTGCGACAGGTGGCGTTTGCGGCTACCGTCCAGAGAGCGTCCGTCCGGCTGCACCCAGCCTGCCGCCCGATCTTCGGCGTACCTCAACTGTCCGGGGCACCATCATGAGCAGCGCCGCACCGTTCCCGTGGAACCTCAGCGTCTCCGGCCTCACCGATTCCACCGCCCTCGCCGATCTCCTTGCCTTCGTCGCCCATGCCCGCGCCGCTGTCGACGCCCTTTTCCTGCCCCCCCCCAGGGCGGCCAGCTTTCTGGCGGAAATATCCCGCCACTTCGGCGAGCATCAGACTGATTTCACCCTGGTACGCGAATTCGTGCTCATCGTGGCCGCCGTGGCCGCCCTGCTGGCCGCCGGGCTGCTGGTGGGCGGACTGCGCCAGCGCCGCCAGCGCTACACCCCCGAAGGCTGGGTCAACGACCCGCACGTGATCCGCGAGTTGTTCGACGCCGCCATCCTGCAACGGGGCCGCTTCGAGATGCAGTTCCACGGTCCCACGGGGCGCCGTTCCACCTACTGCACGGCCGTGTCCGTCACCCGTTCCGCCCTGACCCTGGAATGCTCGCTGCTGCGCACCGTGCCGGAATCGTGGAAGGGACGCGAGGTGGACTGCTACTTCCGCACCCAGCAGAAGCGCATGCAGGTGTACTATCAGTTCACCTCAAAGATCACCGGCGCGCACCACGCGCCCTCCGCCGACCGCAACGCCCCCCGCGGCCCGCACGCCGCCGACGCGGTATGGCTGGTGGACCTGGCCCTGCCGGAAAAGCTGGAACGACGGCAGAAGCGCGCCTTCCTGCGGCTGGACGTGCCGCGCCACCTGGTGCTGGGCCTGGCCGTGTGGCCCATGGGCGGGGATACCCCGGCCCCTGCCGACGGTCGCCGCCTGGGCATGCCCCTGCTGGCCCTGCCCGACGCCACCAGCCTGAATAGCTTCACCGCGCACGGCGCGCCCTGCCCGATCGATGCGCCCACCCCGCACGATACAGGAACCGCCCCGGACGAAGCGCCCATGCCCGGACGAAGCGCCCATGCCCCCGCCGATACCTGCGGCGGGTCGCTGCCGCATGACGACAGCTTCGCGCCGCTCTTTCCGGACATCAGCCGCGCCTTGCCCGTGGCCCTGCTGAACCTTTCCGGCGGCGGGCTGCGCCTGCTGGTGCCCCGCGCCACGTCCCGTTCCGCCACGGCGCGGGGCATGAACCTGGACATCGGCGGGCGCCTCGTCGCCCTGCTGGAACTATACGACCCCCAGCACGACCGCAGCCTGGGCTTCTGGCTGCACTGCCGCATCCAGAACCGCTTCGTGGCCTTTGAAACGCGCGACGTGGAACTGGGCCTTCAGGTACTGGCCTGGGGCCAGCCCCGCGACAACGCCCCCCACATGGCCGACTGGAAACCCCTGTCCGACGAGGGCGAGGTGGAACCCCTCGGCAACTGGGTGATCCGCCGCCACCTTGAGCTTTACAGGGAAAGCGGGAGCGATGTAGTGTGAGCGCGAGCCGCAAGCGCCCGTACCCGCTGGCAACCCCGGCCTGACTCCCGCATGCCCCGCGCATCCGGTCCCGGACCGGCCCGAGATGCACGGCCAGACAGGCCCCGGCCAGCCGGGGGTACCCGCGCGCGACGGCACCCCCGCCAGCCGCCGGTGGCGAATACCGCCCCGCCCCACGGCGACGTCACCACAACACAGGAGCCCCCCTTGGACGGAGAATCGGGCAGTCCCATCTGGTCGCGCATCACGCGGCTGTTCCAGAACCGCACCGGCGACTCGGTGGAGCAGGCCATCATCGAAGCCCGCGAAGACGGCGAACTGGACGCCGACGAAGGCTCGATGCTGTTGAACATCCTGAGCCTCGACGACACGCAGGTCCAGGACATCATGACCCCCCGCACGGACATCGACTGCGTGGAAGTGGACAACTCCCTCGGAGAGGTCATCGAGCGCATCGTCGCCTCTGGTCATTCCCGCATCCCCATCTACCGCGACAACCGCGACAACATCGTGGGCGTGGTCTACGCCAAGGACCTGCTGCGCTGCTTCGTCGATCCCACCGGGTGCGCAACACCGGTGGCCGAGCTGATGCGCGAGCCGTACTTCGTGCCGGAGACCAAGAACGTCTACGAACTTCTCCAGGAATTTCGCGGTCGCAAGAACCACATGGCCATCGTGCTCGACGAGTACGGCGGCACGTCCGGCCTCGTGACCATCGAGGACGTGCTGGAACTCATCGTGGGCGACATCGAGGACGAACACGACGCCCCGCGCGACGAGGACATCGTGGTCCTGGACGGTGAAAACTACCAGCTTTCCGGGCGCGCCCTGCTGGAAGACCTGGAAGAGCTGGGCATCAGCCTGGACTCGGACGAGGTGGACACCATCGGCGGCTATCTCAGCATGCTGGCGGGCCACGTGCCCCAGGCGGGCGAGACGTTCGACCTTGCCGGACGCCGCTTCGAGGTGGCCGAGGCCGACGCCAAGCAGATCCGTACCGTGCGCGTGGGGCCGCTGGACGCAGCCTGACGGGCGGGCAGCCTGCCCTCTGCGCGGGGCCGAGGGTCTGATGGGTGATGCGCACCGCACGGCCCCTGCCGCTGCATGCGGGCACGCGGCACGCCCATGGACAATTCGGCCACTCCGGAGAATTCGGCCAATCAGGCCAGTTCCGCGCACCATGCACCCCACGCCAGCATGCCCCCGCATGCTGGCCGATGCGTGTGCCGTTGCCCTGCCCCACGTCCCCGCATCACCGTTCCCGGTCTAAAAATCCGTGCGCAGGCCGCTCCCCGCGCGGTTTCCTGCAACGCATCCGTAACCTTGCAGCACTTGACTTTTCCCCCAGCGGGGGTTTCACCTCCTCGCATGCGCAACGCACTCTGCATCCTTCTCGGCGCCCTTGGGTTGTGGCTGGGCTTTCCCAACCCTCTGGCCCAACTGCCGCTGCTCGCCCTTGCCTATCCCCTCGCCCTGCTGCTGCTGGGCCTTGGCGCACCGGGCCGGTGGCCCGCCTTTCGCCTGGGCTGGCTTACCGGCATCGTCGGCGCCTCGGCCTGCCTGTACTGGCTGGCCCTGCCCGTGCATGAATATGGCCAGTTGCCATGGGTGCTGGCCGTGCCCTGCGCCGTGGCCATCGGCGCCTACGTGGGCCTGTACGGTGGGCTGTTCTGCCTTGCCGTGCACCTGACGCGCGACCGGCTGGGCCCGTTCCGACGCGGATTGTTCCTGGGCTGCGTGTGGCTGCTGCTGGAAGTGCTGCGCGGGGTGTTCCTGACCGGCTTTCCGTGGCTTACCCTGTCCGCCGCCTTCGTTCCGTGGCCGGTAGCCATCCAGGGCGTTTCGCTGGTGGGTGCCTATGGCCTGTCCGGCCTGCTGGTGGCCGTGGTATGCTGGACCATGGGCGCCATCGCCCCGGAATGCGGTCCCCGCTGCCCCGGCGTGCGGCGCTCCGTGTCCCCCGCGTCCCTGGCCCAGACCCTGGCTTGCGCGCTGGGGGCATCGCTGGTGGCCTTCGGGCTGGTGGGGCATGGCGCCTACATCCTGTCGCGCGGCCTGCCCAAGGATGGCGAATCGTTCCGGGTGGCGCTGGTGCAGGGCAACATCGACCAGGACCAGAAATGGGAGGCGGCCTTCCAGCGCTCCACCGTGGACCGCTACCTTGCCCTGAGCAAGGATGCCGTCAGCGCCGGGCACCCCGCCCTGATCGTGTGGCCAGAAACGGCCATGCCTTTCTACTTTCAGGAGCACAAGGAATTCGGCCCGGCCATCCGCGCCTTTGCCGCCGCCAACCGCACCCCGGTGCTGGTGGGCACGCCCGGCTATGTCAACGCGCCGGTAAAGCGGGGCTTTCTGCTGTACAACCGGGCCATGCTGGTGGACGAAAACGGCGGCGACGCCGGGCACTACGACAAGGAACACCTTGTTCCCTTCGGCGAATACGCCCCCCCCGGCCTGGACATGCCCTTTCTGGAAACCCTGATGCAGGGCGTGGGCGATTTCACACCTGGCGCGTACGTGGCCCCGCTACGGCTTGGCAACCTTGCGCTGGGCATGCTCATTTGCTATGAAACCATTTTTCCGGAACTGGCGCAGCAACGCGTTGCCGACGGCGCCAACGTTCTGGTGAACATCAGCAACGACGCGTGGTTCGGCACCACTTCGGCCCCGGAACAGCACCTGCAACTGTCGGTGCTGCGAGCCGTGGAACAGGGCCGCTACGTACTGCGCGGCACCAATACCGGCATTTCCGCCCTCATCGACCCGCACGGGCGCATCGCCGAACGCGGCGGCCTGTTCCGGGCAGAAGTTATCAGCGGCATGGCCACGGCCCGCACGGAAGCCACCGTGTTCCACCGGATACACCATCTGGTATGGCCCGTGGCCCTCGTGCTGGCCTTCCTTGCGTTGCTGTGGCCAGCACGCCGCCGCCCCTAGAACACGCCCCACGCACAACCCCGCAAACAGACACACCATCCACATGCTTCAGCTTGCCGAACTGCGCGCGCGCAGCGCCGCCCTCATCGACCAGTACGCCTCGCTCTGGGGGCGTCTTTGACCTTGCGGGCAACCGCAACCGCCTCGACGAAATCGAGCGCCAGCTTTCCAGCCCCGACGCCTGGAACAACCCCGAACGACTCACCCCGGTCTTGCAGGAAAAAAGCCAGCTTGAAGGCGAGATAACACGCCTTGAGCGGCTGGAAACCTGCCGCCGCGACGTCACCGAATGGCTGACCTTGGCCGAGGAGGAAGAGGCGGCGGGCGAACCGGGGCAGGAGGCCCTGGAATCGCTGGCCGACCAGGTGGCCGCGCTGGAAACCCTGTTGCAGGAGACGGAGATGAACATGCTCCTCTCCGGCAAGGAAGACCGCTTGCCCGCCATCGTGGAAATCCACCCCGGCGCGGGCGGCACCGAAGCCCAGGACTGGGCCGAGATGCTGGTGCGCATGTACCTGCGCTGGGCAGACACCCATGACATGAAGGCGGAATACCTGGACTACTTGGCGGGCGACGAGGCGGGCGTGAAAAGCGTCACCCTGCGCATGGCCGGGGCCAACGCCTACGGCCTGCTCAAGGGCGAAAAGGGCATCCATCGGCTTATCCGCATTTCGCCGTTCGATTCATCCGGCCGTCGGCACACCTCGTTCGCCTCGGTGGACGTGATTCCCGACGTGGGCCAGGAAATCACCGTGGACATGAAGGAAACGGACCTGCGCATCGACATCTTCCGTTCCAGCGGTCCCGGCGGCCAGAGCGTGAACACCACCAGTTCCGCCGTGCGCATCACCCACCTGCCCACGGGCATTACCGCCCAGTGCCAGAACGAAAAGTCGCAGCACAGCAACCGCGACACGGCCATGCAGATCCTGCGGGCCCGCCTGTACGAACTGGAACTGCGCAAGCTGGAAGAAGAGAAAAAGGCCCAGTACGCGGGCAAGGACGCCATCGGCTTCGGCAGCCAGATCCGCACCTACACGCTGCAACCGTACCGCCTTGTGAAGGACCACCGCACCAATACGGAAATTGGCGACGTCGAGGCCGTGCTGGACGGCCGCATCGATCAGCTCCTGCGGGACTATCTGCTGTACCTCCATGGCCAGAAAACCAACTGACGCCGCCGACACTGGTCGTCCCGACAGGGCTGACAAGCCCGCCAGCGCGGACGCCCCCGGCAATTACGCCCAACTGCTGGGCGAACTGGACGCCCTGCGCCGTGCGCTGGCCGAAGAGGCCGCGCGCGCTGCGTCCGCTGGTTCGAACCCGGACAGTGTGCCCCCGGCCAGTTCCGGCCCGGACAATATGAATCCTGACGGCGAGGACCCTGCCAGCGGCCCCCTGCTGGCTGTGGCCCGCCTGTTTCCGGGCATGACCCGGCACCGCTGGCGGACCCTGGCTGATGAACACGGCCTGCGCCAGTGGTTTGCCATCGAACTGGACAAAAGCACCAACTTCAACCTGCGCGAACTGCAAAAGGCCGTGGAGGACCTGGCCCACCAGCGCGACCACGACCCCCTCACCGGCCTGATGAACCGCCGGGCCTTCCTGCGCCAGGTGGAACTGGAACTGCAACGGGTGCACCGGGGCGGCACGGAACTCTGCCTGGCCATGCTGGACCTGGACGACTTCAAGCGGGTCAACGACACCTGGGGCCACGCCTGCGGCGACCTTGTGCTGCGCCGCATGGCCGAACTGCTGCGCGACGCCACCCGCGCCTACGACGTCGCGGCCCGCATCGGCGGCGAGGAATTCGTCCTGCTGCTGCCGGGCGCCTCGCCCCTGCGTGCCCAGGCCCTGCTTGAGCGGCTGTTGCAGGACCTGCGCGACGAATCCTTCGAATGCCGTGACGAAACCTTCCGGATCAGTTTTTCGGCGGGCATCGCCGGGTGCAAGGGCGCCACGGTGTGCCGGGCCGAAGAACTGCTGGACCGGGCGGACAAGGCCCTGTACGAGGCCAAGGCCGCCGGCAAGGCCCGCGTGCGGGTGCACCGGCTGCCGGGCGTGCCCGACTACGACCGCTCGACCATGGTGCAGTCTGACGAGAAGCAGTTTCTTTTTTCGGGAAATGACGACTAGCCGGGGCTGATGCCCCGCGCCGCCGGGCCGCCACGGACGTCGGCGCCAACCATCGCCCCACGGCCCACCGGGCCTGATGCACGGACGAAACATGACGCAGAACACCACACTCAGTGTTTCCATACTCAGCGGCAAGGGGGGCGTGGGCAAGACCAACATCGCCCTCAACCTCGGCTATTGCCTGTACCGCGGCGGGCATCCCCTGCTGCTCATGGACTGCGACCTCGGACTGGCCAACCTGGACGTACTGCTGGGCATTGCCCCGGACAGGAACATGCAGGACCTTCTGGACAGCGACGCCGCCCCGCGCGACATCGCCGTGCCCATCGAGCAGGGCGGTTTCGACTTCCTGCCCGCCGCATCGGGCGTGCCCGAACTGGTGGAGATGGACGGCGACATGCGCGCCCTGCTGGTGCGCAAGCTGGAGCCGCTGTTCTCGCGCTACGACTTCCTGTTCCTGGACCTTGGCGCGGGTATCAACCCCACGGTGCTGGCCTTCGCTGCCATGACCCAGTTGCGCATCGTCATCGTGACGCCGGAACCCACCTCGCTCACCGACAGCTATGCGCTGATGAAGGTGCTTTCCACCCAGCACGGGGTGCGCGACTTCTTCGTCATCGTCAACCAGGCGGAATCGCGCAAGGAAGAGACGCAGACCTTCGAACGCCTGGCCGCAGCCTGCCGCAAGTTCCTGGACATCGAGCCACAATTCCTGGGCGGCGTGCGCCTGGACAAGGCCGTGCCGGACGCGGTGCGCAAGCAGAAGCCGCTGATGCGCGTTGCGCCGCAATCCCCCGCCGCGCAAGACCTTTTTTCCATCGCGGTAAAGCTGCAACGCATGCGCGCCGCACTGCTGCCGGAACTGGCCGACAGGCCCCCGTTGCGCGCACTTTCGGAAGAGGCATATTAACCCCTTGAAACCTTGACCATCTTCGGCCATAGTGCGTCCATTGTCTTTGGAATTGCCACGAAACCCTACCCTCCCCCTGTGGAAGGGCTGTCGTGACAAGACTTCAGCGCATCCGGCGGCAGGCACCACGCCACGTATCGAAGTTACCGGCCACGTCGGCCACGTCATCCGGGGCGAAACGAGCCGCCCCCACCGCACCGCCGCACCACGGAGGATTCCATGAACAAGAGCGAACTCATCAAGACGCTGTCCGAAGAGACGAACATCCCCATCGAGGAAGCCGCCATGGTCGTGAACACCTTCGTGGACAACATGAAGGAAGCGCTGACCGATGGTGACCGCGTGGAAATTCGCGGTTTCGGCAGCTTCAAGGTCAAGGACTACGGCGGCTACTCCGGTCGCAACCCTAAGACCGGCGACATGGTCGTCGTCCAGCCCAAACGCCTGCCCTTCTTCCGCGCCGGGAAGGAACTGAAAGAATTCCTCAACGATTAGGCGATGCCCTCGCAGCCATCGCCTGACGGCACGGCGGCACGGGCTCTCCGTGCCGCCGCCCCGACGCTTCGCCCGCATCCGCCCCTCCCTTTCCGCTTCACCCTGCCGCGTCCGAACGGGATGGCGGCGTGTCTGTGCCGTTTCCTGCTGGGCATGGCGCTGTGCGCCCTGCTGGCCGCATGCGCCGCGTCAGGCATGACCGGCCAATCCGGTCAATCCGGCCAGTCCGGCCAGTCCGGCCAGTCCGCACTGTCAGGCAATGTTGGTGGAACCCCGGCGGATACTGCCCGGCCAGCTTCCGCACAGGATACCGCATCCTCTGCCCCGGCAGGTGCCCAGACAGACGGGCATACCCCCACGGCGCCAGCCATGGCGCGTGATGGCCTGCCCACGGGCCTGCCCTTTGCCTCTGCCGGTGAGCCCCGCGTGCCCATGCCCGCGCAAGCGGCATCGCCTGCCGCCCCGAGCGGACTGGCGGACTATGCCCTGGTGGCCCCCCATGGGCAGGACGGGCCGAATGGACAGGACGACCCCGGCACCTCGGCGGCACAGGGCGGTTTCGGCGATGCGTCCGGCAGGCCGGTGCTGCGCATCCTGTATAACGCCAGCACCAAGGGGACGCTGCACCCCTGCCCCTCCTGAGGGGGCGGCACCTCTGGTGGGCTTGCCCGGCGGGCAGGCATGTTCAGACAGTGGCGGGGACAGGACGGCATTCCGACCCTGGTTTTGGCCGGTCCCGACGAATTTGCCCCGGATGCCGGAGAGGACGCGACAGGCCGCCTGGCTTCCATGACGCGCAAGGCCTACGACCTGCTGCGCGTGGACGACGGCTACCTTTCCGCCGCTGCCGCCGCCTGGTTCCGCGATCATGCGGGCGGCACGCCAACGGGTTTCCGCGAGGCGGGCGACCAGCCCGTCACCCGCCTGCACTCCGTGGCCGGGCAAGACGGTGACGAACGCACCGTGGCCGTGGTCTTCCTGCCCGCGCTGGCAAAACCGTGGGAAGACCCCACCCCTGCCATGGCCGCGCAGGCGGTGCAGGCAGGGCTTGCCGCGCGGACACGGGCTGACCTGGTCGTCGGCGTGGCCGGGTGGGGCGGACTGGGCGAGCGGCGCTACCTGGCGGAGCTTGGACAGGCCTTCCACATCCTGCTCGGCGGGGGCATCGGCACCGGCTTCGACGGGGTCGTGGACGGCGCGGCACCTTCGCTGCTATGGTCCCGGCCAGACATGCAGGGGCGAAGCGTCAACGTGGTGGACGTGCTGGCCTGGCCCCAGCGGATTCAGGGCCTCTCCCAGCCCCGGCACTGGATCGTGGGCATTGATATTTCCGTCCGGCAGGTTCCCCTGAAGGACGCCGTGGAGCCGGATCCAGCCGTCGAGGCGGTCGTCGGCACGGTTCCCGCCGCGTGGTAGGCAGCGCAACGCGCGCCCGCCGCGGTCCCGGCCAACACAAGGAGCACGCAGCATGAGCGGCAAGGCACGCACCGTACCCATCCACAAGCTGCATGGGTGCGGCAACGACTTCGTATTCATCGACAACCGGGCACTGGGCCTGCCCGTCGTGGCCATGCCCGACTGGGCCCGCTCCGTGTGCCGCCGCGCCTTCGGCGTGGGCGCCGACGGCCTCGTCTTTCTGGACGAGACGCCGAAAGGCCGCGAAGGCGACTACATCTGGCACTTCTACAACGCCGATGGCTCGCGCGCCGAAATGTGCGGCAACGCTTCGCGCTGCGCCGCGCTGCTGGCCGTGGAACTGGGTTTTGCCGGTCCGAAGCATGTCTTCGGCACCGATGCCGGGCTCATCCGCGCCGAGGCCGACGTGGCCGGCGGCATGGCCAAGGTGGAGCTGACCCCGCCGCGCGACCTGGCCCTGGGCATAGAACTGGACCTTGGCGAAGGCCGCGACATGGTGCACTTCGTGAACACCGGCGTGCCCCATGCCGTGGTATTCAAACGCGACGCCTCCGCCGTGGACGTACGTACCCTAGGCGCCGCGCTGCGCCGCCACGCGCACTTCGCGCCAGCGGGCACCAACGCCAACTTCGCGCAGGTCATCGACCGCAGGAACATCCATCTGCGCACCTTCGAACGCGGCGTGGAGGACGAAACCTACGCCTGCGGCACGGGGGCGGCGGCGGGCGCGTACATCGCGCATGCGCTGGGGCTTACGGAATCCACGGTGAATGTCAGGAGCTCCGGCGGCGAGATCCTTGGCATATCCATTGAAGGCGGCTCGGTGTTCCTTTCCGGCAAGGCCGTGCGCGTCTTCTCCGGCGAGATGTTCCTGGAAGGGCTGGGGCTGGCCCTGGCGTAATGCACCCGGCCCACCGGGCCCCCTTGCCGCTGCCGCGCGTTTCAGGCCGTGCGGTACCGGCAGGAGCGGCGGCCCACGGGCACGGCGTGTCGAAGGCCGGGGCAGCAGGTACCCGGCCCAAAGGAGGCAACATGCAGTTTCAAGGCGCTTTCACCGCTCTCGTCACGCCGTTCCGCAACGGCGAGGTGGACGAGGAACGCTATCGCGCGCTGGTCGAATGGCAGATAGAACAGGGCATCAACGGCCTTGTCCCCTGCGGCACCACCGGCGAATCGGCAACGCTCACCCATCAGGAACACAAGGACGTCATCCGCATCTGCGTCGAGCAGGTCAGGGGCCGCGTGCCCGTGCTGGCAGGCGCCGGTTCCAACAACACCCGCGAGGCGGTGGAGCTTACCCGCTACGCCAAGCAGGCCGGGGCCGACGGCGCGCTGCTGATCACCCCGTACTACAACAAGCCCACCCAGGAAGGGTTGTACCAGCACTTCAAGGCCATTGCCGCCGAAGTGCCCATGCCCTTCATCGTGTACAACGTGCCCAGCCGTACCGGCATCAACCTGTGCCCGGAAACCCTGGCCCGCATGAAGCGCGACATTCCCGAAGTCATCGGGGTCAAGGAAGCCACCGGCAACCTGATCCAGGTTTCGGAAATCATCGAATACTGCGGCGCCGACTTCCAGGTGCTGTCGGGCGACGACTTCACGGTGCTGCCCCTGCTGGCCGTGGGCGGCTGCGGGGTCATCTCGGTGAGTTCCAACGTGGTGCCCGCCAAGATGTCCGAGCTGTGCCGCGCCTTCTTCGCGGGCGACCTGGCCACCGCGCGCCGGGTGCATTACGAGATCGCGTCCATCAACCGCGCCATGTTCCTGGAAACAAATCCCATCCCGGTCAAGACGGCCCTGTCCATGATGGGCAAGATCGAGCTGGAGCTGCGTCTGCCCATGGTGCCGTTGCAGCCCGCCAACCAGTCGCGCCTGCGCGACATCCTGTCGGCGGCGGGCATCGTCTAGCCGCAGGGTGAGGGGACCGGCAACAGTCCCGCACATGAAGCATCAGGTCTTGCCACGGGGGGCGCCGCACGGCGCCCCCCGTTCGTGTTTTCGGCCTGGCCTGAACGCAGCGCCCCTTCCCTCCATCAGGTTTTTCCCTGCCCTCCGCCCAAGACCGACGCCCCGGCACGCTCCGCGCACGAGTACGCCGCAACTACCTGTCACAGTACGCCAAACGTCATTCGCCACTGCGCACGACCATACCGAGCATCCGAATCACGCCCAACGCACGCCCCGTGACCGACGCAAAACCGCTTGGCAGCCGCCACGCTTCCGGCTAGCCTGTGGCATGGCCCCCTATGGGGGCGGGCGCCGGACCACAGGCGCGCCCCACCCTTCAGCGTATGCCCGCATGCCCGGCGCACCTAAACAACCGCCGGAATGTGTCGATAAGTCCCGCAAGAGATACATCGTTTCCGGGAGTACCCCATGCGTTTCAAGAGCATCTCCACGCAGATCACCGTCCTTACCGGCGGGCTGGTCGTCTTCTTCATGTGCGCGTTCGTGTTCATTGCGTCCAAAACCGCCTATGACGGCACCCTGCGGAGCGAAACCGCCAACATGGCCCAGGTGGGGCAGCAGATCGAAAAGGTGGCGGAAGATTTCGTCACCAGCAACCTCACCGCCGTGCGCGGGCTGACCCAGCAGAAGGCGCTGGCCAGCGGGGTGCTGTACGGCAGCGCGAGCCTGGTCATGAAGGACCAGTTGCAGCAGACCCTGAAGGGCAACCCGCACTATGCAGCCATCTACGCGTTCGACGCCGCAGGCAAGGTGCTCTACGGGTATACCGAGGACGGGCAGGACATTTCCGGCAAGCCGCTGGACATGCCAGACGTGCTCGCCGCCACCGCCGCAGGCAAGGAATTCATTGGCACTACGCCGTTCAAGGGGTCCAAGGGGGATGTGCTGTTCACCATGGCGGCCCCAGTGCTCAATGTCATGGGTCAGTCGGGCGGTGGTATCGCGCTCACTCTCAACTGGAGCAGCTTCAGTGCCCGTTTCGTGGAAAGCGTGAAGTTCGGCGAGCACGGCTACCCCTTCTTGCTTGACGGCAGCGGTCGGTTCCTCTCGCACCCCAGCAAGGCCCTGTTGCTGACCGATGCGAGCAAGTACGACTTCACCCGCGCAGTCCTGGCGCAGCAGACGACGCAGATAGAATACCCGTGGGAGGGCAAGACGAAAATTCTTGTCAGCCGCACCATGCCCATAACGGGCTGGAAAATATGTTCTTCCGCGTACGAGGATGACCTGGCCGCAGTAGCGCGCCAGCAGCGCATGCTGCTGGCGGTGACCGGGTTGGTGGCCATCGTGGCCCTTACCGGCTCCATCGTGCTGCTCACCCGGCGTCTCATTCTCGGTCCCATGAACCGCATTCGCCTGTTCGCCGGGCAGGTGGCCCAGGGCGACCTGCGCGCCGTCATGGACGGCACCTACCGCTTCGAACTGGATGAACTGGCCACCTCCATCCGGACCATGGTGGCCGACCTGAAGGAAAAGCTGGGCTTCTCGCAGAGTGTGCTGGAGGCCATGGTGGTGCCCGTGCTGATCGTGGACCGCGAGGAACGCACGGTGTTCACCAACAAGGCCTGCATGGACATGCTGGAAATCGACACCGATCCCAAGGCGCAGTATGGCCGCACCCTGGCCGAGGTGTTCTACAACGAACCCGGCCGCAAGACCGCCGTAGGCCGCGCCATGAACGAGAAGACCAGCATCAAGAACCTGGAGGTGATCATCACCGGCCACAAGGGCGGCAAGGTGGACGTGCTGGCCAACGTCACCTACCTGCAAGACCTGGACGGCAACATCATCGGCGGCTTCTGCCTGTACATCGACACCACCGAGATGAAGCGCCAGGCCGCCATCATCGCCCAGCAGAACGAACGCATCGCCCGCGCCTCGGCAGAGGCGGACGAGGTTGCCTCGCAACTGGCCGCCGCATCGGAACAGCTTTCGGCGCAAATCGAACAGTCCGCACGCGGCTCGGACATCCAGCGCGAACGTACCGCCGAGGCGGCCACCGCCATGGAACAGATGAACGCCAGCGTGCTCGAGGTGGCCCGCAATGCAGGCGGCGCCGCCGAAATGGCCGAAAAGGCCAAGACCCGCGCCCAGGATGGGGCCGAGGTGGTGGACGGCTCGGTGCGCACCATCCAGCATGCCCACGACCTGGCATCGCACCTCAAGGCCGACATGGCCGAACTGGGCACCCAGGCCCAGGGCATCGGCCAGGTCTTGAACGTCATCGCCGACATCGCCGACCAGACCAACCTGCTGGCCCTGAACGCCGCCATCGAGGCTGCGCGAGCCGGTGACGCCGGGCGCGGCTTTGCCGTGGTGGCCGATGAAGTGCGCAAGCTGGCCGAAAAGACCATGACCGCCACCAACGAGGTGGGCAGCGCCATCCGGGGCATTCAGGAAAGCGCGCGCAAGAACATCGACAACACCGAAAAGGCCACCGCCGCCATCGAGGAAGGCACGGGCATGGCCCGCCGCTCGGGAGATGTGCTGCGCGAGATAGTGGGCCTTGTGGAAAGCACCGCCGACCAGGTGCGGTCCATCGCCACGGCGTCGGAACAGCAGTCCGCCGCCAGCGAGGAAATCAACCGCTCCACCGACGAGATAACCCGTATCGCCGCAGAAACGGCGGAAGCCATGCGCCATTCGTCGCAGGCGGTGGAAGACGTCTCGCGGCTGGCATCGGACCTCAAGCGGGTCATTGGCGACATGCGCAGCTAGGGGCTGTCTCCAAATTGTCTTTTCGCCCGTTGGCTGACCGACCCGAAGGGCGCGAAGCGTGCCCGTTGGGCGAGCTTGCGAGCCCTACGGGCATCGTGCGCAACGCGGTCAAACTTCGCCTGCCATGTCGGTCGAATACGAGAAGAGTATACTCCCTCATGGCAGGCTAGTTTTCCTTGCCAACGAACGAAAATCCTAATTGGGAGACAGCCCCTAGAGAACGCAGGGGCACTGCACCATCTCGCCGCTTCGCAGGCACCGCAAACATACAGGGGGAGGAACCATGAGGTTCCTCCCCCTTCGTCATGTCGCAGACAACAGGCGGTGCCCGCCCGACTTACGGCACAAACGCCGTAACGGCCACTGGCGCACCAGTGCCGCCGCACAGCCCCAGCGGGGCCAGCAGCACATGCGCCCCGGTGGCGGGCAGCCCGTCAAGCGCGGCCAGGCACTCCACCACCACGGCCCCTGCGGCCAGGGCCGCGCGATTGCACAGGAACTCCCCGTCGTCCGGGGCATCCACGCCGTGCGTATCGATGCCGATTCCCCCCGCGCCGCGCTCGTGCACCAGCAGGCGCACCCCATCGGGCGTGAACGAGGGAAACTGCATGGGCGGCGCGGCGCCCGGCCCGGCGCGCAGCGCGCCCCACTGCACGCCCATGAACCGGTCCGGGTCGGACCACAGGCGATGCCAGCCGGTGTTGCACACGAACAGGCAACCACGCGGAACGCGGCCATGGGCAGATTCCCAGGCCAGTATGTCGTCCGGGGTGCAGCACGCGCCGGGGTCCACCGCCGCCTTGCCGCACAGGTCCAGCACGGCCAGCGGCAGCAGCAGCGGCCACGGTGCCGCCGCGCGTACGTCCGCCCCGCCGGGCAGGAAGGACAGCGGCGCGTTGACATGGGTGCCGCTGTGCTCGCCCATGGCGAAGGCGCGCAGGTCGTAGCCGTCCTCTTCGCGGCTGGCCACGTCCAGAAAGGTTACCGGCGGGTCGCCGGGCCAACGCGGCATGCCGCTGCCGATGGGGTGCGCAAGGTCCGCCAGGCGGGCAAAGCTCAGCATACGGGGCATGCCCCCCCCTCATCCGGCCCGGTGCCTTGCACCGCCGTGCCCTTCTCCGGCGTTTCTCGCCGCACAGTGCCGTTGCGGTGCCCGCGCACGTCGCGCGGACCCAGCATCTTGGCCGGGTCCATCAGGTCGTCGTATTCCTCGGGCCGCATCAGGCCGCGTTCAACCAGCAGGTCACGCGGGGTGCGGCCGGTGGCGCGGGCGTCCTTGACCACGCTGGCCGCCGCCTCGTAGCCGATGACCGGGGCCAGCGCCGTGACCATGCCCAGCGAGCCGTGCAGCAGTTCCAGGCAACGCTCACGGTTGGCGGTGATGCCCTCCACGCAGCGCACCCGAAGGATACGCGCCGCACGCGTCAGGATTTCCAGCGACTGGAACAGGTTGCAGGCCATGATGGGGCCAAATACGTTCAGTTCCAGTTGCCCTGCCTCTGCCGCCAGGGTCACGGTAAGATCGTTGCCGATGACCTGCTGGCAGACCTGGTTGACCAGTTCCGGAATCACCGGGTTGACCTTGCCGGGCATGATGCTGGACCCCGGCTGCACGGCGGGCAGGGATATTTCGCCAAGGCCCGTGAACGGCCCGGACGAGAGCAGGCGCAGGTCGTTGCAGATCTTGGAAAGCTTCACCGCCACGCGCTTGAGCAGCCCCGAAAGGGTAACGTAGGCCCCGGCGTCGCTGGTGGCCTCCACCAGATTGGGCGACAGCGAAAGCGCCAGCCCGGTGATGTCCGCCAATCGGTCGCAGACCAGGGCCGCGTAGCCGGGCACGGTGTTGATGCCCGTGCCCACTGCCGTGGCGCCGATGTTCACCTCGCACAGCAGGCGGGCCACCTCGATCAGGCGCTCGGTATCCTCGCCCACGGTCACCCCGTAGGCCGCGAATTCAGCGCCCAGGGTGATGGGCACGGCGTCCTGCAACTGGGTGCGGGCCATCTTGATGACGTCGGCGAAGGCCTCGCCCTTGGCGTGGAAGGCGTCGCGCAGTTCGCGCAGCGAGGTGCCCAGGTCGCGCGCATACCACACCAGTGCGATGCGCAAGGCCGTGGGATACACGTCGTTGGTGGACTGCGAGAGGTTGACGTGGTTCAGCGGACTGACCACGCCGTATTCGCCGCGCGCCCGGCCCATCAGCTCCAGTGCGCGATTGGCGATGACCTCGTTGGCGTTCATGTTCACCGAGGTGCCCGCACCGCCCTGGATGATGTCCACCACGAACTGCTCGTCAAAGCGGCCCTCGCGCACCTCGCGGCAGGCCTGCACGATGGCCCGGCCCACATCAGCGTCCAGCAGGCCCAGTTCCATGTTGGCCAGGGCGGCGGCCTTCTTCACCGATGCCAGCGCCTGCACGAAGAGCGGGTGGCGGCCGATGGTCAGCCCGGTAACGTCGAAATTCTCCAGCGCCCGCAGGGTCTGCACGCCGTAGTAGGCGTGGACGGGTACCTTGCGCTCACCAAGACTGTCGCGCTCGATGCGGTATTCCATGGGAGATGCTGTCCTTGCTGCCGGAATGTCGTGATGTGGGTGCCGTACCTGGCGGCCCGTGCCGCCGGTGCTGCCCGTGCTGCCCGTGTTGCCCATGCTACTAATGACGCTGATGACGCCAATGACGCCCGGCATGTCCACCATGCCCGGCATGCCCATCATGCCCGGCATGTCCACCATGCCCGGCATGCCCATCATATCGGACACGCACGGTTGCACCATACCACCCTTGGGGCCGCCCGCCTATGGGCAGCCCCGCCACGTGAAAGCGCCCCGCCACCCGTAAAGGGGTGCGGGGCGCTGCCGGTGCGTTTCCGCCCGTGGTGCCGCAAGCCTTGCAGGCTACTTGGGCAGCACGGTGGCCTTCTTGATGACCACGGGGGTGGTGGGAACGTTCTCGAACGAACCCACGGTGGCGGTACGCACCGCCTTGATCTTGTCCACCACGTCGGTGCCTTCGATCACCTTGCCGAACACGGCGTAGCCCCACCCTTGCATGGTGGGCGCGCGGTGGTCGAGGAAGGCGTTGTCCTTCACGTTGATGAAGAACTGGGCGGTGGCGGAATGCGGGGCCATGGTGCGGGCCATGGCCAGGGTGTACTTTTCGTTGCGCAGGCCGTTGTTGGCCTCGTTCTCGACAGGTTCGCGGGTGGGCTTTTCGTGCATCTTCTCGTCGTAGCCGCCACCCTGGATCATGAAACCGTCGATGACGCGGTGGAAGATGGTGCCATCGTAGTGGCCCGCCGCGACGTATTCGCGAAAGTTGGCGGCGGTCTTGGGGGCCTTTTCGTCATCCAGTTCGATGACGATGTCGCCCATGCTCGTTTCCAGCTTGATCACCGTGTGTCCCCTCTGTGCCGAAGCCGCCATGGCGGTTCCGTGACCTGCGAACGCGAAAAGGGCCGTAAGCGCGGCCAGCAGCAACCAACGCATGCTTTGCTCCGGGAATGTGAAAGTTGGATGGGCGAACCGCCCGTGCCGGTGCCATTACCAGAAGCACCACCGCAGGGCAATCGGCATGGCATACCAATGGGCGGCGGGGCGGCCTCAGGTTACATGCCGCAAACACCTTGCAGCCATCATCCTTGTGGCCACGCTAGATGCCGTAGCATGACGGGCGACGAGGCCTTACACCCACTGTTCTCTTTTCTTCAGGAGGATGACCACACTTGAGGATTTTCGTTCTTCGGCAAGGAAGATTCGCCTTTTGTGAAGGGAGCGTACTTTTCTCGTACGTGACCGGAGCAAAAGGCGAATCTGACGCAGCCGAAGGGCGAAAGGCCCAAGTGTGGCATACTCCTTACTCAAACGTCAGCTTGTCCAGCCTAACCCCGATGGCCACATGCTGCCCGTCCTTCAGGTCGCCCGAGATCAGGCGGCGGGCCAGCGGGGTTTCCACGTTGGTTTGCAGGTAGCGCCGCAGGGGCCGCGCACCGTACACCGGGTCGTAGGCCGATTCGGCGATGAAGTCGCGCGCCGCATCGGTAAGTTCCAGGGTGATCTTGCGCTCGGCCAGCCGCCCCCGCAGCCTGCCCAGCAACAGTTCCACGATGCGTCCGATCTGCTCGGGCAGCAGCGGGCGAAACATGACGATCTCGTCCACCCGGTTCAGGAACTCGGGGCGGAAGTGACGACGCATCTCGTCCATCACCCTGTCGCGCACGCCGGGGCGGAATTCCCCGCCTTCGGTAATGCCGTCCAGCAGGTGCGACGACCCGATGTTGGAGGTCATGATGATGATGGTGTTCTTGAAGTCCACCGTGCGGCCATGGCTGTCGGTAAGCCGCCCGTCGTCCAGGATTTGCAGCAGCACGTTGAACACGTCGGCGTGGGCCTTTTCTATCTCGTCGAACAGTACCACGCTGTACGGCTTGCGGCGCACCGCCTCGGTCAGTTGCCCGCCCTCGTCGTAACCCACGTAGCCGGGGGGCGCCCCGATGAGCCGGGCCACCGCGTGCTTCTCCATGTACTCGCTCATGTCGATGCGCACGATGTTGTCCTCGCTGTCGAACAGCGATTCCGCCAGCGTCTTGCACAGCTCGGTCTTGCCCACGCCCGTGGGGCCAAGGAAGATGAACGACCCGATGGGCCGCCCAGGGTCGGACAGCCCGGCCCGGGCGCGCAGCACGGCTTCGGCGACGGCCTGCACGGCCTCGTCCTGCCCCACCACGCGCTCGTGCAGCACATCGCCCAGGCGCAGCAGCTTCTCGCGCTCCGACTCCAGCAGCCGGGTGACCGGAATGCCCGTCCAGCGGGCCACGATTTCGGCCACGTCGTCGGGGCGCACCTCTTCCTTCAGCAGGCGGTTCTCGTCGTCGCCATGCTCGGCGGCGGCCAGCTTGCGCTCAAGCTCCAGCAGCTTGGAATACTTCAGTTCCGCAGCACGGTTGAGGTCGTAGTTGCGTTCCGCCTCGTCGATGGCCAGGCGGGTGCGCTCGATATCTTCCTTGATGGTGCGCACGGCGTCGATGGAGCCCTTTTCACGTTCCCACTGGGCCAGCAGGGTGGCCTGGCGGGCGCGCAGGTCGGCCAGTTCGTTCTCCAGCTTTTCCAGCCGCTCGCGCGAGGCGGCGTCGCTCTCGCGGCGCAGGGCTTCGCGCTCGATCTCGAGTTGCATGACCTTGCGGTTCACCTCGTCCAGTTCGGCGGGCAGCGAGTCTATTTCGGTGCGGATCAGCGCGGCGGCCTCGTCGATGAGGTCGATGGCCTTGTCCGGCAACTGGCGGTCGGTGATGTAGCGGTGCGACAGGGTCACCGCCTCGACGATGGCCGAATCGCTGATGCGCACCCCGTGGTGCACCTCGAATCGTTCACGCAGGCCGCGCAGGATGGATATGGTGTCCTCCACCGTGGGTTCGTCCACCACCACCGGCTGAAAGCGGCGTTCCAGCGCCGGGTCCTTCTCGATGTACTTGCGGTACTCGTCCAGGGTGGTGGCGCCGATGCAGTGCAACTCGCCGCGCGCCAGCATGGGTTTCAGCAGGTTGCCAGCATCCATGGCCCCGTCGGACTTGCCCGCGCCCACGATGGTGTGCAGTTCGTCGATGAACATCAGGATGCGGCCCTCGGCCTTTTCCACTTCCTTCAGCACGGCCTTCAACCGTTCCTCGAACTCGCCCCGGTACTTGGCCCCGGCGATAAGCGCGCCCATGTCCAGCGCGAACAGGCTGCGGTTCTTCAGGCCCTCCGGCACGTCGCCCTTCAGGATGCGGTGGGCGAGGCCCTCGACGATGGCCGTCTTGCCCACGCCCGCCTCGCCGATGAGCACGGGGTTGTTCTTGGTACGCCGCGACAGGATGCGCACCACGCGGCGGATCTCCGCATCGCGCCCGATGACCGGGTCCAGCTTGCCCTTGCGGGCTTCTTCCACCAGGTCGCGCCCGTACTTCTGGAGCGCCTCGTAGGTGTCCTCCGGGTTCTGCGAGGTGACGCGCTGCGCGCCGCGCACGTCTTCCAGCACGGCCAGCAGCTTGTCCTGCGTCAGGCCGAACTCGCGGGCAACCCGGCCCATGTCGGTGGAGGCGGGTTCTTCCAGAAAGGCGCAGATGAGGTGCTCGACGCTGACGTATTCGTCCTTGAGCCGCTTGGCAAAGTCCTGCGCGCGCACCAGGGCCTGGTTCAGGCGCTGGGTGACGTAGATCTGCCCCTGGCCCGCTCCGGGGCCGCTGACCGCCGGGCGCTTCTGCAATGCCGCCTCGAGGGCGGCGGCAAAGGCATCGGGCTTGTAGCCCGCCCGTTCCAGCAGGCGCGGCACCAGCCCCTGTTCCTGACGGACCAGGGCAAGCGCGGCGTGCTCCACGTCCACCTGCTGGTGCCCAAGGCGCACGGCGGTAGACTGGGCCTCTGCGATGGCCTGCTGCGATTTTTCGGTAAACTTGTTGATGTCCATGGCGTCCTTTCCCCCTTGCCCGGCGGGGCCGGGCCAAGAATGCGGTGGGCTGCCTGCGCCCCCGGAAGTTTCCGGGGGCGGCGCGCCCGTGGCGGAAAATCTGTTGCTGCCCGGTGCGGATGCTCCGCTGCCGGGCCGCGCACTCATCTGGTCATGACGCTATCTGGTCATGACGCTATCGTTGCGCTTCCAGTTCGCGCACCCTGCGTTCCAGCCGGTCGATGCGGTCCAGCAGGTCCACCACGATGGAGCCGCCAAGGCTGTTCAGTTCGAAGTCGGCGCAGATGCGTTCCAGCTTGCGGGTGCGGTACACGTCCACCCGGCGGAACAGGTAGCCTTCGCCCGCCGTGCGGCGCGGCTCCAGCCAGCCCAGTTCGATCAGTTCGCCCAGGCGGCTGGGGTGCACGCCGGACACCTGAAGGAATTCCGCCCAGGCGATGAATTCCGAGCGGGTGGGCAGTTCACCGCCCTGCGCAAGGCCGTGCCCCCGGTCATATCCAGGTTCGTTGCCGTCATCGGGGTACATGTGGTGTCACCTCCGGATGCAAGTCGTGTCGGCGGGGTTCCGCATCAATTCCGGTCTTCCTGTCCGCTAGTCGCGCGCCCGGAACGCCGAGGTCCGGGCCAGTTCTTCCCACAGTTCCCGTTCGCGCGGGGTGGCCTCGCCCGGCGTGCGGATGCCGATGCGCACGTACTGGTCGCCGCGTGCCGCGCCCGTGCCCAGCCCCTTGCCGCGCAGCCGCAGCTTGCGCCCGCTGCATGCGCCGGGGGCCACGGTAACGTCCACCTCGCCGTCCAGCGTGGGCACGCGCACCGTGGCGCCCAACGCCGCTTCCCACGGGGCCAGTTGCAGGTCGTAGATCACGTTGTCGCCATCCAGGGTAAACTGCGGGTGGGGAGCCATGCGCACCTTCAGGTACAGGTCGCCCGCCGGGCCGCCGCCCATGCCGGGGTCGCCCTGACCGGCAAGGCGGATGCGCCCCCCTTCGCGCACGCCGGAGGGAATGTTCACTTCCAGCGTCTTGGTGCTGCCGCCCGCCTCGCGCAGGGTCACGGCCTTGCGCCCGCCCCGGTAGGCTTCTTCCAGCGCCAGCGAGAATTCTGCCTCCACGTCGCGGCCGCGCCGCTGCCGCGCGGAAAAATTGCCGAACGGGTCCGGCCCAAAGCCGCCCTGACCTCCCGGCCCGCGCGCCCGCGCCCCGCCGCCGCCGAACAGCGTCTCGAAGAAGTCGCTGAATCCGCCGCCTTCAAAGCCGCGCCCGCCGCCAAAGTCGAAGCGCATGTTCTCGAAGCCGGGCGCACCCTGAAACTGCTGTCCATGCTGCCAGTTGGGGCCGAGCTGATCGTAGAGCCGACGCTTCTCGTCGTCCTTGAGCACCTCGTAGGCTTCGTTGATTTCCTTGAAGCGCTCTTCCGCGTTCTTGTCGCCGGGGTTCAGGTCCGGGTGATACTTGCGGGCAAGCTTCTTGTAGGCCTTCGAGATGTCGTCGCGCGGGGCGAAACGCTCCACGCCCAGCAATTTGTAATAGTCCTTGTATTCGACTGCCATCTCGTATAGCTCTCCTTTATTGTCCAGGTGGCTGCAAACCTGCTGCCATTGTAGGATAATCCGACGCGCCCCGGTGTCAAGCGCCTTGCGTCAAAAGACCGACAGACAATGCGCCTGTTGTCTGCCGGATGTCCTGCCGGATGCCCTGCCGGATGCCCTGCCGGATGTCCTGCCGTATGCCCTGCCGGATGTCCTGCCGTATGTCCTGCCGGATGCGCCCCCGACTGGCGACCAGACGTCCCGCCGGGGCACCCGTCATGCCGCCCGCGCATGGCCCCGGCACGGCTGCCGTGCCCCTCGACGATCACGGGCCGTTGCGCTACAGACGCCGAACGGGACCGTGTCTCCACGCCCCCGCCCCTGCATACCCCCAAACCGGCCCAGCCACCGTCACCGCATGTCCGCATCCCGCCCCGCCGCATCCGCTGGCCTGAAGAGCCTGCCCGTGCTGATGTACCACTACGTCAGCCGCAGAAAGAATTCCATCGCCGTCCACCCGGACACCTTCGAGGCCCACTGCCGGGCCATGCGCCGCGCCGGGTGGACCGGCATCGGCCTGGCCGAAGCAGAGGACTACCTGCTGGGCGAAGCCCCGCTGCCGCCGCGCAGCGCGCTGATCACCTTTGACGACGGGTTTCTGGACAACTATGTCTACGCCTGGCCCATCCTGAAGAAATACGGGCACAAGGGTGTCATCTTTGCCGTGGCGGGCAAGCTGGAACAGGGCGCGCCCCGGCCCACGCTTGACGACGTGCGCGCGGGACGCATCCGCGAAGACGGGCTGCCCCGCGTGGATGCCCCCTACGTGCGACACCAACTGGGCTTTGACGAACGCAAGGACCTGTTCTGCAACTGGGACGAGGCCCGGCTGATGGAGGCCGACGGCACCATGGCCGTGGCCGCCCATTCCCACTGGCACCACGCCGTGTTCGCCAAGCCGGAATACACGGGTTTTCACGCGCCCGGCCATCGCTCGCGCACCTTCGACCGGGTGGACTTTGCCGTGCCGTGGGGGCTGCCCGCCTTTCCCCAGCGCCCCGCCCTGCTGCGCCGTGCCTTCGTGCCAGACCCGCAACTGGTGGACGCCATCCGCGCGCTGGTTCCGCAGGACAAGGCCGGGGCCTACGCCTTTTTCCAGGATTCCGGCAAGGTACACGAACTTGAAGCGTTGGTTGAAACCTTTGCCGCCACGCCGTCCGGCCTTGGCCAGCCGGAATCCGACGCCGACCGCACCGCCCGCATGACCCGCGAACTGACCGCCTGCGCCGCCACCCTGGCCGACGAACTGGGGCACCCCGTGCGCTCGCTGTGCTGGCCGTGGGGCGCCTATTGCGACGAGGCCCGCGACATCGCGCGGACCCAGGGTTTTTCCGTGTTCTTCGCCACCACCATGGGACCCAACCCGCCCGGCTGTGCCGCCCACGTGCACCGCTTCAAGGCCAAGGACAAGCCCGGCTCGTGGCTGCTGCTGCGCCTTTTCCTGTACTCTCGCCCCTGGCTGGCCGGGCTGTACGCGAAGATGCGGTTGTAGGCACAGCAAGGTCAGGCGCGGAGCGCTGCGACACGGCCCCCGCAGACAATGACGCAGCAGCTTGCCGCCCGCCTCACACCGGACCCACCGCAACACCGATCCCCGTCCCGATTTCAAGCCCGGTCACCGAACATATTGCAGGTCCGATTGCAAGACCTGCTTAAACAGTGCGGTGGCAAATCCCCTGCATGCCGTTCAGGTGCCCCCCTCCCGGAGTGCCGCGCCGTCTCCGTGTCAACGCCTCGATTTTTTGCCGACACGGGGCATGACACGTTTACATTCTCATTACATTCCATTAACATAGAACCAGCCCAGATAACACCCGAAAGGCTGAGCCGCAATCAATGCCCGATGCCAGCACCCGCGGCACCGGGCATACTTGCGCCCGCAGACCGTCTGGGGAAACACCACGTCACAACAGTACATCAGGGGGGGGCATGCTCTTGTCCTTGCGCCTGTGGAACCCACAGGCAAAAGAATCTCGGCAGTGCACGCGCAGCCATGCCGCGCGTGCCGCGGCGGCGCTACTCTTTCTGGCGTCGCTTGCACTGGCCGCACCATTGCGAGCCGCCAACTCGGGCGGCAGTGTAACCGGCCCCGTCGCGGACTTCACGAATCCCGGTTACATCGGCTCCGTTAGTTACGATTATCATTATGCCACGGGAGGGGACGTCACTATCGACTCAGGCGTTTCCGGCCCCGTAATCGGCGGCTTCAGCGTGGGCGGCCATGCCTTGGACAACCTGGTGACAATAACTGGCGGCACACATGCAGGCGAAGGAATATACGGCGGATACACCCAAACCGAATACGCCTACCAAAACATTGTAACCATTACTGGCGGCACGATACACACCGACGTCTTTGGTGGATATTCCAGGGATCACGACGCTACCGACAACACCCTGCGCATCTTCGACAGCCCCGACCTGAGCCTTGCCAACCTTATCGGCGGGCACTCCGCAGCCGGTTCGGACGACCGCACCGGCAACACGCTGGAAATCCACACCCTGAACCTTCAGGCAGCTTCCATCGAAAATTTCCAGCACTTCCGGTTCTATCTGCCAGAGACGGTCCGGGCTGGCGACACGGTGCTTACTGTTACCCAAGGCGTGAATATCAGCACGCCCTCCAGCGGCCCTTCCACCGCCCCCACCACCGTGGGGGTGGGCATCATGGGCAGCGGAACCCCGCTGGCCGTCAATGACACCGTTACCCTTATCCAAGCTCCCAGCCTCACCGCCGATGCGGGCATGACCAACAACGTCACGGGCATGGCGGGCATTTCCAGCCTTTACACCTTCAGCCTGGAAACAACCTCCAACAGTCTGGTGGCCCGGGTGACCAGCGCCGGGCAGACCGACGAAGGCGTGCGCAAATCCCCGTCCGAAGGCAAGGCGGCCAGCATCGCCCTTGTGACGCAAGGCGCGGATCTTGCGGCCGGGCCCGGCATGGGCAACGCGCGCGCGGCTGCCGTCCTTGGCGCGGACAACATGGCGCAGGCAGGCTGGGCTGGCTTCGGCGCCACGTCGGGCACAACCTCTCGCTATGCGACCGGCTCTCATGTGGACATGCAGAGCTTCGCCCTCATGACCGGTCTGGCCAAGCGCCTGCCCGTGAGCGGCGCGGACCTGCTTGTGGGGGCGTTCTTCGAAACAAGCGTCGGCGCCTACGACAGCCACAACGAAACGGCGGCGGGCGACAGCATCACGGCCCGGGGCGACAGCCGTTCCGCTGGCGGCGGCCTGCTGGGCCGGGTGGAAGCCACCGAAGGCATGGCGCGCGGGCTGTACGCCGAGGCAACGGTGCGCGCGGGCAGGCTCAGTTCCGACTACAGGAGCGACGACCTGAACCCCATGTTGGGAGAGGCCGAATACGACATCAACGTCGCCTACTACGGCGCGCATGCGGGACTCGGGTACATATGGAACATCAGCGAGCAGGCCTGGCTTGACCTGTACGGCAAGTACTTCTGGACGCACACCACGGGGGCGGACGTGCGCATACTGGGCGACCCGGTAACATTCGACGACATTGATTCGTACCGCACACGCCTTGGGGCGCGCTTTGGCTACGCGCTGAACAAGTGCATCACGCCATACACCGGCGCGGCATGGGAATACGAATTCGACGGCACGGCGCACAGCGTGGTGGCCGGAGTTGACGCACCCGCGCCAACCCTGAAGGGCGGCACGGGCGTGGGCGAAGCGGGCATCATATGGAAGCCCCTGCCGGACAGCGGCTTTTCGCTTGATCTGGGCGCACAGGGCTATACCGGCGTGCGCGAGGGCGTGGGGGGCAATCTGTCGCTGATGTACGAGTTCTGATGCCCCCTGATATCCGGCCTGGCTGCGGCATGGCGACTGCCCGCTTATCGCTGCAACGAAGCGTGGCCGGAATTTCGCCCCAAGCTGCTGCATGCGGGCGATGATTGTTACGACTAACGTTGTATCGAACAAGCTTTCCGTACAAATGCATGAGTGGGCGTATGCCGTTGCATACGCCCACTCTTTCATCATCCTGACGCCGAAATCGTGTCGAAAGGCGTCTTACCTACCCCAGCGCCTTCACGGCGTCGGTGAATTCCCGCACGTCTTCCTCGGTGGTGTCGAAGCTGGTCATCCAGCGCACCTCGTGCAGCACCGGGTCCCATTCATAGAAGTAGAAATCCTGCTGCAATTTGGCGATGTGCTCGGGCGACAGGCGCGCGAACACCGCGTTGGCCTCCACGGGCCGGGTAATGGTGACGTGCGGCAGTCCGCGCAGGCTGTCGGCCATCAGCCGGGCCATGGTGTTGGCGTTGCGGGCGTTTTCCAGCCACAGGCCGTCGTGCAGCATTTCAATGAACTGCGCGGCGATGAAGCGCATCTTGGAAATGAGCTGCATGCCCTGCTTGCGGATGAAGTTGAATTCGCGCGACAGTTCCGGATTGAAAAAGATCACCGCCTCGCCGAACATCATGCCGTTCTTGGTGCCCCCAAAGGACAGCACGTCCACGCCCGCGTCGCGGGTCAGCGCCGCAAGGCTCACGTCCAGCGCAGCGGCGGCATTGGCCAGCCGTGCGCCGTCCATGTGCAGCAGCATGCCGTTGGCGTGGGCAAAGTCCGCCAGGGCGCGAATTTGCGCCGGGGAATACACGGTGCCCAGTTCCGTGGACTGGGTGATGGAAATGACGCGCGGCTGGCTGTGGTGGAAGTTGCCGATCATGTGCAGCAGCGGCACCACGTCCATGACCCGGATGCGCCCGTCGTGCGAGGGGATGACCTGCAACTTCGACCCGGTCACCGATTCCGGCGCGCCGCATTCGTCCACGTTGATGTGGGCCACGTCCGCGCAGACCACCGAATGCCACGGCCGGGTCACGGCGCGCAGCCCCAGCACGTTGGCCGCCGTGCCCAGGAACACGAAATACATGTCGATGTCCGGCCCGAAGTGCCGGGCGAACACCTCTTTCGCCTGCTCGGTGTACGGGTCCTGCCCGTAGGGGTGGGCGTGCCCGGCGTTGGCGCGCCCCATGGCGGCGAGAATGCGCGGGTGCACGCCCGAGGTGTTGTCGCTGGCGAAACTCTTGAGGCTCACTGGTGTGTCTCCTGCTCTGGCTCTTGCGTGAGGGGCCGATTGGCGCGGCCCCGTCCGGTGTGCGTGGTGCGGCGGCGCGCACGCGCCGTCGGGATGAAAAAATGCGCGGGTGGTCAAAACATGCGGGGGCTCAGGCCCTGCCCGTGCCGCCGGTATCATCCGGGGCGTCCGTTACATCGGAGGCGGAAGGGACGTCCGGGCCATTCGGGCCAAGCTCGCCATCCGGCGGGACTTCCGGCGGAACGTCGGGACAGTAGCTCCCCTGCCACACGCCGCGATACACGTCCCGATAGACCCCAAGGGTCCGGTTCAGAAAATCCGCCCGGTGCAGGGCTTCGATGCGCAGCCCGCAGGCATCGCGCAGTATTTCCAGCCACGGCGGGCTGTCCATGGCGTGGGCGATGGCAGCGGCCATGGCGGCCACGTCGCCGGGGGGCACCAGCGCGCCCTGGGGCAGCAGGTCTGGCATGACACCCACGGTGGTGGATACCAGCGGCCTGTTGCAGGCCATGATCTCCAGCGCGGCGCGGGCGATGGTCTCGGACCACAGCGAGGCCACCACGCCAAGGTCCATGGCCGAAATGCACGCGGCCACGTCCGGGCGTTTGCCGGTGATCACGGAAACATCTTCCATTGCCGCCTCGCGCAGCCAGCCGCGTACCGTGGCCTCTGGCGTGGCCGAATCGAACCCCGCCAGCATCAGCCGCAGGCGCGGACGCGGCGTACCATCCCAGCGGCCCTCACGCAGGCCCGCCGCGGTCTCGATCAGCTCGCGCTGGCCCTTCACCGTGTCGAACCGGCCCAGCAGCCCCACCACGAAGTCGTCGTCCGCCCAGCCGTATTCGGCGCGCACGCGGGCGCGGCCCGCCGCGTCGAAGCGGAACACGGACTCGTCCACCCCGCCGAGAATGGTGTGCACCCGGTCGGCGGGCACGCCCATTTCATTGACGAAATGCTCGGCCATCACCGTGTTGGTTGCGATGACCGCGTCGGCCACGCGGGTGTGCAGGAACAGGTTGGGCCGGTTGCCCTTGGGCAGGCGCTGGTCGCCGCGCGTGCGCACCAGCCCGAAGCGATGCGGCCCGCGCGCGTGCAGCGCCTTCAAAAGGCCCCACAGCACGAACGATTCGCCCCGGTGGCAGTTGACCACGTGGGGGCGAAAATCGCGCACCATGCGGTGCAGCGTGCCGTACAGCCCGGCCAGGGTGAAGGGATTGGCGGCATTCAGCGGCAGGGGGATGGGGTCCAGCCCCCAGGCGCGGGCGCGCTCGAACGATTCGGTGCCCGCAAGGCCCAGCACCAGGGTTTCGTGCCCGGCCTCGCGCAGCAGGCGGGCCAGCATCATGCCGTACCACGCCGTGGCGTTGAACCAGCGCACGTTGACCACCTGAATGGTGCGCAACGGCGCGCCGCCCGGTGTCATGAAAGACATCGACGGCGATGCATCGCCCGGCACGGCGTGGCGGACGGCGGAAATGGTGGCAGGGTCGGGTGCGTTCACGGGCACGTCATGCCGCAATCGCCCGGCAATGACAACCCCCGGCAGCAGCACACCCCGGCGGCCCGGATACGGGGTGCGGCAACCGCACGCCGCCGCCTCTACACGCGGGCGCGCAACCCGGTAAGGAAGGTGGCCTGGTCGGCGGTGTAGTCCATGATCTGCGACGAGGCGCCGTCCTCGCTCCACCAGGCGCTCATGGCTTCCATTTGCAGGCGGGTCTTGATGTCCTGCGGGGAATACCCTTCCGCCTTGCGGGCCTTCTCGAGGTTGGACAGGGTCTGGATCTTCTGGAACTGCTCGACCATGTCCGGATTATCCTTGAAATACTTCTCGATCTTGGCCTTGTCCTCGCTGTCGGTAATCACCGTGACGCCGCCGGTCTTTTCATCGGTGACCACCCGGAACTCCACGTCCTTGTCCACGCCCAGCTTGGTCAGGTCTTCGCGCACCTTGGCGGAAAATTCCTCTTCCATCTGCTTGCGGTACTCTTCAACCATGCTGAAGGTCAGCTTGCCGGTGGCGTTGGGCGAAATTTCCTTGAGCACGCTGGAAAGCTGGGACAGGTAGTCCAGCGAGAGGCCGGTCACCGTGTTGCCCGACGAGGAAGACGACGACGATGAACTGGCCGACGAAGAGGACGACGTGGAACTGCCGTCGGTGTATGTGGAAAGGTCGATGCCGTACGTGCCGTAGCTGCCGTAGATGGACGAAATGGACATGCTGCCTCCGGGCGGACGATTTTGCCGGGTTCCGCCTTTACATTGCTTAATGCATCGCCCATGCCAGCGCGGACTCACTCCCCTTGCCGCGTCCACCTCCACGCCCCCGCCGCTGCGCGTACCCGCCATCAGCTCGCGCGCGCATGCGCCCTGCACGCCGCCGGGCCGGTCCGGTCCGGGCCGAGCCGGGCCGGTCCGGGCCGAGCCGGGCCGGTCCGGGCCGAGCCGGTCCGGGCCGAAACCATTGGACGCCACGGCGGAAACGGGCTATCGGGGCGGTAACGGACATCCGCGCGGAGCGCCCCCATCCTTTTGTGACCCGGTCATACTCCTGTCATGCTCCGGTCATGGTCCGATCATGCCCCATGGGTCATTCGGGCTACCTGCCGCGCTTCCGCACGCCGGGCCAGATCAACCTCGCCCGGCCGGAACCACTGCCATTCCCCATGCCGCGCGCCGCACGCGCCCGGCAGCCGAACCGGTCCTCGCCGCGTTCGCGTGCCGCCGCGACGCGCTTCGCCACCACAACCCACGAGACTCATGTCGCAAGCCACCACCGCCGCCACGCTGGAATTCGACGACGCCGCACTGGCCAACCAGCTGTTCGGCGCGCGCAACGCCAACCTTTCCCTGATCGCGGAAAAGTCGGGCGCACGCCTGGACACGCGCGGAAACACCGTCACCGTGGACGCGGAAGACCCCCGCGTGCGCGAAACGGTGTTGAACCTGCTGGCGCAGCTGTACGGCCTGCTGAAGTCGGGGCACCCCGTGTACCCGCGCGACATGGCCTATGCCTACGGCATGCTCGACCGCGACCCCTCGGCGGACCTGCGGCGCATCTTTCGCGATGCGGTGTTCGTGGTTTCGCCGCGCAAGACCATCACCCCCAAGACCCTCAGCCAGCGCGACTACGTGGCCGCCCTGCGCGAAAACGACATGGTCTTCGCCGTGGGTCCGGCGGGCACGGGCAAGACCTACCTTGCCGTGGCCGTTGGCCTTTCCATGCTGCTGTCCAAGAAGGTGAAGCGCATCATCCTTACCCGGCCCGCCGTGGAGGCGGGAGAAAAGCTGGGGTTCCTGCCCGGCGACCTGGTGGAGAAGGTGAACCCCTACCTGCGCCCGCTGTACGATGCCCTGCACGACATGCAGGACTTCCAGAAGGTGGCCGACATGCTGGAAACGGGCATCATAGAGATAGCGCCGCTGGCCTTCATGCGCGGCCGCACCCTGAACGACGCGTTCATCATCCTGGACGAGGCCCAGAACACCACCCAGGAACAGATGAAGATGTTCCTTACCCGCCTGGGCTTCGGCTCGCGCGCGGTGATCACCGGCGACATCACCCAGATAGACCTGCCCGCATCGGGCAAGGCCGACGCGCTGTCGCGCTCCGGCCTGGTGCACGCCCTGCGCGTGCTGGAAGGCGTCAAGGGAATCCGCTCCATCCGCTTTCACGAAGACGACGTGATCCGCCACCCCCTGGTGGGCAGGATCGTGCAGGCCTATGAACGCCACGAAACCGCAGAATCACGCTAGACACAGGGCCCTCAGCGCCGCATCGGTGGCCGCGCCCTTCCGCTGGCTGGCCCGCCACCAGGCCGGGCCGGGGCTGTTCTTCTTCTGCCTGACCATGATCGCCCTTGCCGTGCTGGCGGGCGCCAATCTTTCGCCCTCCGTCCGCCTGTACGTGGCCGGTGAAATCGCCTCGCAAGAGGTGACCGCCGACCGCGACCTGCTGGTGGAAGACCAGCAGGGCACCCGCGCCCGGCGCGACCAGGTGGCCCAGTTGCAGCCCGCCGTGTTCGACCTGAGCCGCGAGCCCGTGACCACCCTGCGCCAGCGGGTGCACGAAATCTTCCTGGCCGTGAACCACGCCGACCCGGCGGAACAGGAACAGTTGCGCTGGCAACTGGCCGAGGCGCTGGGCACGGAAATCACCGAACGCACCCTGGCAATACTTGCCAGCGAAGAATTGCAGACCCTTGTGACCACCCGCGCCCTACCGTGGGTGGAATCGCGCCTGGCCGAGGGCGTTTCTGCCGATACGCGCATCGTGCTCCAGTTCAAGGGCGGCGTGCTGCTGCGCGACCTTGCCACCGGCAGCGAAACCCTGCGCACCGACTTGCAGAACCTGCACGACCTGCGTTCCGTGGTTTCCGAACTGAGCCAGAACCTGAAGAACGAGACCAAGGCCTCGCTGGCCGTGCGCCGCACCGCCGTGCTGCTGCTGTCCCCGCTGCTTTCCCCCACCCTGACCCTGAACCGGGAGGCCACCGACGCCCGCGTGGCGGAAATGACCGCCGCCGTGGAACCGGTGTTCTACCGCATCCAGAAGGGCGAGGTGGTGGTGCGCCAGGGCGAGCGGGTAAGCCGCGAGCACCAGCTGAAATTGCAGGCCCTGTGGGCGCGCAAGGGCGAAAAGGTGCACCTGGCCACGGTGGTCGGGGTGTTGCTGACCTCGCTGCTGCTGGGCGCGGGCATGCTGTTTTCGCCCAGCGGCCGCATGGGTTCCGCCGTGCGCCAGAAGGACCTGTTCTTCGTGGCGCTGCTGCTGCTGGTGTTCGCGCTGATGTCCAAGGGGCTGACACTGTTGGGCCAACGGGTGCTGGAACAGGGCGCATCGCTGACGCCGGAGGTGCTGTCCTTCGCCTTTCCCGTGGCCGGGGCGGCGGGCCTTGCCGCGCTGATCTTCTCTGCCCGGCGCTACTGCGTCACCGGCCTTCTGCTGGCCTTCTTCTGCACCGTGCTGGCGGGCGGGGGGCTGCCCCTGTTCATGTTCTATTTCCTGGGCGCCATGTGGAACACCTGGCTGGTCACCCGCGCCCAGACCCGTCAGGACGTGGTGTGGAGCACCCTGCCGCTGTGCGCGGGACAGCTTCTGGTGTGGCTGGGGGCCACGGCCCTTGGGGGGTACGTGGACCCGGCAGCGCTGGCGTGGGGGGTGCTGGCCGTGGCCGTGAACGCCATGCTCTCGCTGCTGCTGCTGTTTGCGCTGTCACCCATCATTGAACTGTGCCTGGGCTACACCACGCGCTTCCGGCTGATGGAGCTGATGAACCTGGAACAGCCGCTGTTGCAGGACCTGATGGTGGCCGTACCCGGCACCTACCATCACTCGCTCATCGTCTCGAACATGGTGGAGGCCGGGGCCAAGGCCATCGGCGCCAACAGCCTGCTGTGCAAGGTGGCCGCGCTGTACCACGACATCGGCAAGCTGAGCCGCCCGGAATACTTCATCGAGAACCAGTTCGGCGGGCGCAACAAGCACGACAAGCTGGCCCCGTCCATGAGCGCGCTGATTCTCACCTCCCACGTCAAGAAGGGCGCGGAACTGGCCCAGCAACACCGCCTGGGCCAGGAAATCGTGGACATCATCGGCCAGCACCACGGCACGCGGGTGATCCGCTACTTCTACCAGAAGGCCGTGAACCAGGGCGAGAACCCGCGCGAGCAAGATTACCAGTACCCCGGCCCGCGCCCCCAGACGCGCGAGGCGGCCATCGTCATGCTGGCCGACGCGGTGGAGGCGTCCAGCCGTACGCTGGTGGAGCCCACCCCGGCGCGCATCAAGGGGCACATCGATACCATCGTCAAGGGCATCTTTGCCGAAGGGCAGCTTGACGAATCGGAACTGACCTTCAAGGACCTGCACAAGCTGGGCGAAAACTTCCACCGCATCCTCACCGGGCTGTTCCACCAGCGCATCGGCTACCCCGACGCGGCCAAGCCCGGCCAGCCGGATCGCAGCCCGGACCGTGACGCGCCCAAATGCGGCGAGAGGGGCGCGGAAAAGTGCCCGGAGAAAAACGGGGACAAGAGCGGCAAGCTTTCGGAAAAGAACGGCAAGAATACCGACGCGCCCTGCCCGCCTTGCCCGCCGCCTTGCCCCCCGTCCTGTCCTGATGTCATGGACACTCCGGCCTGCCCCGCCTGCGACGAACCGCAACCGCCCATGCCGTGCTGCTACGGCACGCTGGACGGCGGCAATGGCGATGCCCCGGCGCAGGACGCTGGTGCCTTGCTGCGTGCGCCGGAACCGGAGGATACGCTGGCGGATGGCCCGGCCCCGGCGGTATCCGCTGCGTCGGCGGCACCTGCCCCCCCAATCAAGTCCGGCAAGCCCGACTAGCCATGCTGGTGCTGCGCCGCGCGCCCGGCATGGGCTTTCTGCTGCCGCTGGCCCCCGGCGAACTGCGCGCCGTGTTCACGGCCATGCAACAGGCCACCGGCCTTGCCGGATGCACCGTGGAACTGGACCTTGTGGGCGACGAGGAAATCGCCCGCCTGAATGCCGCACACCTTGGCTGCACCGGCCCCACCAATATCCTGTCTTTTCCCGCCCAGGACGGCTACGGCGCGCCGGAAGACTTCACGTGCGAAGGGTCGGCGGACGGTCTGGATGCGGGACCGGATGCGTGGCCGGATGCAGGTCCGGGCGACGACGGAGAGCCAGACGCCCCCGCCTGCCACCTCGGCTGGCTGGTGCTGTCGCTGGACACCTGGCAACGCGAATGCCTGCTGTACGGGCAGGAACCGGTGGAACACGCCCTGCGCCTGCTGGCCCACGGCCTTGGGCACCTTGCCGGGTACGACCACGGCCCGGAAATGGACGCCTTCACTGACGCCGCGCACGAAGCCGGGTTGGCGGCTCTGACTGCACAGGCCTAGCGGCTTCTCCTGCCTTTACGCCGCCCCCCCCAGTCACCTGTCTGCCCGCCCATTCGCCTGCCTTCAGCCTGCCCCCCAGCCTGCGACAAATGAAGCGGGGGCGGAGGAACCGTATCGGTTCTTCCGCCCCCGCGTTGCATTCAGGGTCTGCGTTCCGTCTTCGAGCGGGCCATGCCCGGCACGCACCACAGGCTACCCCAGCTTTTTCTGCAGCAACTCCGTGACCAGGGCCGGGTTGGCCTTGCCCTTGGTCTTGCGCATGATCTGCCCCATGAAGAAGCTGATCAGCTTGGTCTTGCCGCCCTTGTAGGCTTCCACCTCGGCGGGGTTCTCGGCAATGGCCTCGTCCACGGCGGTCTCGATGGCCGAGGTATCGGAAATCTGCACCAGCCCGCGCTCCTTCACGAAGGCCTCTGGCATGGCGCCGGTTTCCACCAGTTCGCCAAAGATGTCGTTGGCGATCTTGGCGCTGATCAACCCGGCTTCGACGATGCGCACCAGCTCACCCAGCGCTTCCGGCCGCATGGCGATGGCGTCCACGGCCACCGCGCGCTGGTTCAGTTCGCGCAGCAGCGCGCCCTGCATCAGGTTGGCCACCTTCTTGGGCTGGCCGCAGGCCGCCGTGGCCGCCTCGAAGAAGTCGGCCAGGGCCTTGTCTGCGGTCAGCACGTCGGCGTCCTGTTCGGACAGGCCATGCTGCTCCATAAGCCGGGCCCTGCGGGCCTGCGGCAGTTCCGGCAGGTCGGCGCGCCAGCGGGCCAGGTCTTCCTGCGCGATGCGCACGGGCATCAGGTCCGGGTCGGGGAAGTAGCGGTAGTCGTGGGCTTCTTCCTTGCCGCGCATGGACACGGTGACGTTCTTCACCGCGTCGTACAGGCGGGTTTCCTGCACCACGGCGTCGCCGTCCTCCAGCACGTCCTGCTGGCGGGCGATTTCGTACTCGATGGCCCGCTGCACGTTGCGGAACGAGTTCAGGTTCTTCAGTTCCGCGCGGGTGCCGAATTCCCGTTGCCCCCTGGGCCGGATGGACACGTTGGCGTCACAGCGGAAGCTGCCTTCCTCCATGTTGCCGTCGCAGATGCCCAGATACACCACGATGGCGTGCAGGGCCTTCAGGTAGGCCACGGCCTCCTCGGCGCTGCGCATGTCCGGCTCGCTGACGATCTCGATGAGCGGCACGCCCGAGCGGTTCAGGTCCACGTAGCTGGCGTTGTCGCCCGCCGAGTGGATGTTCTTGCCCGCGTCGTCCTCCATGTGGATGCGCGTGATGCCGATGCGGCGCGTCTGGCCGTTCACCGTGATGTCCAGGTGCCCGTGCTCGCAGATGGGCGTTTCGAACTGCGAAATCTGGTAGCCCTTGGGCAGGTCCGGGTAGAAATAGTTCTTGCGCGCGAACACCGAGACGGGGTTCACCGTGCAATCCACGGCCATGCCCATACGCGCGGCGTATTCCACGGCGCGGGCGTTGGGCACCGGCAGTACGCCGGGCATGCCGGAGCACACCTCGCACACGTTGGCGTTGGGGGCGGACCCGAACGCGGTGGAGCAGGAACAGAACAGCTTGGACCGCGTGCGCAACTGGGCGTGCACTTCCAGCCCGATGACGGCTTCATACAAGGCCATGACGAATCTCCTGACGGCTTGAATGCGAAGGCAATGCGGGGCTCCGCCCCGCCCCCCGCAAGGGGGCCGCGCCCCCTTGACCCCTTTTTGTGGGGTATGCCCCTACTAAAAAGTTTGGGGGGAGCGGCAGCCGTTATACGAACGCAGAGCGCGAGTATTACGGATGGCGACAGCAGTGCTTGGGGGTACGGTGGGCAGCCCCCCCCCGCTCGCACAATTCCTACCCCTTCACGTGCTTGTACAGCTCGGGGTTGAGGCTGGGATCATTGTACATCTTGAACTGGTAGTAGGCCTTGGGCTGCTTGCGGCCATCCAGGAACTCCGCGGTCAGGTCCAGCACGGCCTGGGCCAGGTCGGCGCGCTGCTCGCGCAGCACGGCCAGCTTGGCGGCGCAGCGTTCGCGGTGGTCGGGCGCGGCGTCAGCCCGTTCGGCCTGCTCTTCCATGTGGAAGACCTTCAGGCTGAGGATGGACAGCCGGTCCACGGCCATGCCCAGCGACTCGGTATTGTGGCGCGGGCGCTGGCCGGGGGTGGACGCGGGCAGCAGCGGGCGCAGCAGCGCCACCAGACAGGCGTCCACCTTTTCCATGTAGTCGTTGCGGCGCTGGTTCAGGCCGTCGATGGTGCGCTTGCACTCCGCGATGACATCCGTGCCCACGTCGATGCGGCGGGCGGTGTCTTCCACGTGCCACAGGCGGAAGTTCATCAGGTGCTGGGCCAGCACCAGCCGGTGCAGCAACGCGGCGTCGGCCACGGTCTCCGCCGCGTCCGTCACAACGGGGGCGGGCTCGTGTGCCGGGGGCTCGGCCACGTGCCACTCGGCGGTGGCGCGGTGCTGGGCATCGAAACATTCCGTAAGCAGCGTTGCCACGGCATGGAAGGTCTGCATCGTGTTTCCTTGAGGCTGGGTTATCCGCTGATGCCCACGTCGAAGTACTTGCCCACGCCGTATTCGCGGCGGCGGAAGAAGTTGTCCGGCGACGGGCCGATGATCTGGAGTTCGCGGTGCTTCTTCTGCATGTCGAGGGCGATCTGCATTTCCTTGGTGCAGCCGGTGGAGTAGGTCGAATCCTTGCCCGACCACACCGAGGGCACCTTGCGATCCTGCAACGCGAAGCTCGTCTCTATATCCTCAACGGTCTGGAAACGCCAGATGTCGATAAGGCCGCTGCGCTGCACCCGCTCCCACATGAACATCAGGTCGTCGCCATCCATGCCTTCCTCGAAGTGCTCGGCCGGGTTGACGATGAAGGTGGTGTCCAGCTTCTCGCGCAGGTGCCGGACAAAGGCGTCCACCACGCCGATGGCGGTCTTTGTCTGGCCGGGTATGGAGCCGATGATGCAACTGTAGAACATCACCGCCTTGCCCTGCTGGCGCGCCGCGCGCATGGCCTCGATGATCTCTGCGGCCTTGCCGGACAGGTCCTTTTCGGTGAACTTGCGCACCCCTGTCGCGCGGGGCTTGCAGACGATGCTGCACTGGCCGTCGTCCTCGCCCCAGAAGCACACGATGTCGCGGGTGAACTGGTGGCTGGTGCGCAGGAAGATGTTATCCGCCCGCCAGCCCTTGGCCATGATCAGGTCGCATTCCTTCCACGCCCGGGCAAAGGTGACGCTGGCCCGGTACAGGTTCAGCCGCTCGCGCATGCCGTCCGAGATGACCACGAAGCGGTGCTCGCGCAGGTGGCGCAACAGGTCGTTCTTGGACACGCGGTCGTCGTGCAGCACGAAGGCGGATTCCATTTCCTCCTTCAGCGTGGGGTCGGTCTCCACGTCCCAGATCATGGGGGCGTAAAAGAAGAAGCCTTCCTTCAGCGCCAGCACCACCTGGTGCCCCATGCGCAGCAGCACCCGGACGATGGCGAGGTCGAACACCACGCCGCCGTCGCCGTCGCACAGGTACAGGATCTTCTTGCGCGGCTCCGTCTCCGGGCCGAACAGCAGACGCAACTGGGGCGAGGCTTCACCCACGGATTCCAGGGCCTGTTCCACCTCCAGCGGCGAAGGGGGGCATTGTACCCACTGGCGACCATGCATGGCCACGTGCAGCAGCCGCACCAGTTCGGTAAGGTCCAGTTCCCAGCGCATGTCCACGATGTCGCGCTGCGGGTTCAGCGTGGCGGGGGGGCGGCGCAGCAGGCGCTGCAACGCCGGGTCCTGCAACAGGGTGCGCGCCTTGCGGTTGGCGGCCTGCTTGCGGTTACGCCACGGGTCTTCCTGCCCGGACTGGGTAAGCACGATGCTGGTCAGGCGCTTGACCACCCGCGAAGGAATGGTGGTGTGCTGGCTGATGTGCAGGCGGAAGCGATGGCGGCAGTATTGCAGAATGCGCCGCTTGACCTGCTTTTCGATGTGCGTGGCGCTGCGCACCAGGCGCATGATGATGCGCCACGCGCGGTTGTACTGCTTCTGCAACTCGCGCGGTGTTTCGGCAGCGCACATGAGGCGAAAGGTTTCGTCCGAGCAGGGCACGTAGATCTGGTCGTCCGCCAGGGCCACCATGAAGCGCAACTGCTCCGGCGTGGCGATGAGCGTGGGATTCATGAGGTGTTCGAGATTGTTCTCGGTCATGAAGTTGTAGATCCACGCGTCGAAATAGGGGTCCTTGCGCAGGCGGATGTCCCTTACGGCGTCGAACTCGGGCAGCTTTCGCATGGCGACCTCGTATCGGCGGGGCCGGGTGGCACGGCGGGGCGGCCCCCCGGCAAAGGGCCGTCGCGGAGACGTTGCGGGCGGGCGAAGGACGATTTGGAATAGTCCTCAGGCCTGGTCCTTGATGAACCCCTTGGCCTTCAGCTTGCGGTAGTACGAAAGTTCCTCGATGGTGGCGAACAGCATGCCGCCGGGCGCGCGTTCCACGTGCACCACGTCGCCCGCGTGCAGGGCGTAGCCTTCCTGCCCGTCCTGGGTCAGGTAGACATCGGTGGTGCGCTCGCGCACCGTTACCGACAGGCGGGCCTCGCCGGGCAGCACCAGTGGCAGCAGGTTGTTCAGAAACGGGCAGATGGGCGTCACGGTGTACACGTGCAGTTGCGGATGCACCAGCGGCCCCCGCGCGGACACGGAATACCCCGTGGCCCCGGTGGGGGTGGAGACGATCAGCCCGTCGGCGCGCAGTTCGCCCAGCCGTTCGGACCCCACGCGCAGGTCCAGATTGATGACCCGCGCCAGAATGCCGCGATTGATGACCACATCGTTCACCGCGCCGCCGGAATGCACCGTGGCCCCGTCCCGCTCCACGTGAAAGGATAGCGCCAGCCGCTCCTGCACGGTCACGCCGCCGGACAGCAGCCGTTCCAGGCTGGCTTCCCAGCGGGTGGCCGCCACTTCCGCCAGAAAGCCCACCTTGCCCAGGTTCACGCCCAGGAGCGGCACCCCGGAGCCCAGCAACCGCCGGGCCACGCCAAGGATGGTGCCGTCGCCGCCCAGCACCAGGGCCAGGCTGCATTCCTGCCCGGCCACGGCCAGCGACACGGCATCGCCCGTGTTCTCCACCACGCGCGCCGAAAGGCCGCGCGCGACCAGCCAGGCGCGCATGCGCTCGCCAAGGGCCTCCGCCTCGCGGTGGCCCGACTTGGTGACGATGAGAATGGAACGAAGCGCGGTGTGCATGGAGTGTTCCTAGTGGAATCCGCCCGCGCCTTCAAGAAATAACCGCGCGAAGGGTCGCCGGAAGGGGGCGCGCCCCGGCCGGGCGGCAGGGACGAGCCTGGCGCATTGCGCACGGCCCGCCACGGTACAGGCCGGGCAAACGTGCAGGCAGGGCAGCCAACCCGGCCAGACAACCCATACAAGCCAGACAGACCAGACAGGCCAGGTACCACGGCCCCGGCAGGACTGGCGGGCCACATTGCGACATGGCGCACACGCTGGGCGCCCGCACAGTCGCCGCACTGGCCGCGCCACACGGTTGTCACGCCCGGCCATTTGGTATACTGCCGAGTGGTTCCGCAACATCCACGGGCTGGCCGCACGGCCGCCGCAGAGGTATCAACCGCTCCATGACAGACACCGCCCGCCAGATCGTGCTCGAACACGCCACCGAAGGCGCGAAGCTTCGCGAACGCTATTTCCAGCAGAACGCCGAGCGCGTGGTGGAGTTGGCCCTTCAGATGGCCCTCACCCTTGCCCGGGGCCGCAAGATCATGTTCTGCGGCAACGGCGGCAGCGCCGCCGACGCCCAGCACCTGGCCGCCGAATTCGTCAACCGCTTCATGATGGAGCGCCCCCCCCTGCCCGCCCTGGCCTTGACCACCGACAGCTCGATACTTACCGCCATAGGCAACGACTACGGCTTCGAACAGGTGTTCCAGAAACAGGTGCAGGCGCTGGGCCAACCCGGAGACATGCTGGTGGGCATTTCCACGTCCGGCAACAGCCCCAACGTGGTGCTGGCGCTGAAGGCCGCGCGCGAGAAGGGCGTGACCACCGTGGGCATGACCGGTCGCGGCGGCGGCGAAATGGCCGCGCTGTGCGACTACCTGCTGGACGTATCCGACCGGCGCACCCCGCTGGTGCAGGAAATCCACATCACCGTGGGCCACCTGCTGTGCCAGTTGACCGACCATTTCCTGTTCGAAAACGTGCTGGCCCTGCAACCGTACCTGGAAGGCACCGCGCCGCAATAGGCGCCCTTTCCGGCACCGAGCACGCCCGCCGATCATGTTCCGCCCCGCGCCGCACGCCCCGCTCGCCCGGCAACACGCCATGCGAGACAGGGGGGCAACGCCGGGGCAGCCTTTCGCACCGCCTTTGGAGGAAAACGCATCATGCCCATCTACGAATACGAATGCACCGCCTGCGGCAAGAAATTCGAGGAACTCGTCTTCGGCGACGACCTGCCCCCCTGCCCGGCCTGCGGCTCTGCCCGTACCGAGAAGCAGCTGTCCTGCGCCTGCTTCAAGATGCCCGCGCCCTCGCGCGTGGGGCAGACCGTGACCTTCCCCAAGTCCAGCCGTGGCGGCTGCTCCGGGTGTTCGGGCGGGAACTGCTCCACCTGCGGCTAGCGATGCCTCCGGATTGTCCTTTCGTCCGCTGGCTGCGTCAAACTTCGCCTGCCATCTCGGTCAAATACGATAAGAGCGCCTTGCGGTCCTCATCCGTAAGGTTCGCTTCGCTCACCTAACGGCTGAGGCATACTCCCTCATGGCGGGCTTGCTTTCCTTGCCAGCAAACGAAAATCCTAATCCGGAACCAGCTGCAAGTCTCAACATCATCCTCACACCGCGCGCAACTACATGAACAAACTCGTCATCGCCACCCGTGGCAGCAAGCTGGCCCTGTGGCAGGCCGAACACGTCAAGTCCTGCATCGAAGGCCGACACCCCGGCGTTTCTGTGGAACTGCTGGTCCTGAAGACTCGGGGGGACATCATCCTCGACGTGCCGCTGGCCAAGGTGGGCGGCAAGGGCCTGTTCGTGAAGGAAATCGAGGAGGCGCTGCTGGATGGCCGGGCCGACCTGGCCGTGCACAGCATGAAGGACGTGCCCATGGAACTGCCGGAAGGGCTGGTGCTGGGCATCATTCCCGAACGCGAGGAACCGTCCGACTCCTTCCTGTCCGTGCACCACGATTCGCTGGCCGCCCTGCCCCACGGAGCCACCGTGGGCACCAGCAGCCTGCGCCGCCAGTCGCAGTTGCTGGCCCTGCGCCCGGACCTGAACGTGGTCTCCCTGCGCGGCAACGTGGACACCCGCCTGCGCAAGCTTTCCGAGGGCCAGTTCGACGCCATTATCATGGCCACCGCAGGCATGAAGCGCCTGGGCCTTTCCGCGCCCAAGAGCGAAGTGCTGGGGCCGCCCGCCTTCCTGCCCGCCGTGGGACAGGGCGCGCTGGGCATCGAATTCCGGGGGGACCGGGCCGACCTGCGCGATCTGCTGGCCTTCATGGAGCACACCCCCACCCGCATCCGCGTGGAGGCCGAACGCGGCTTTCTGGCCGGGTTGCAGGGCGGCTGCCAGGTGCCCATCGCCGGGCACGCCGTGATGACGGGCGATGCCACCTTCGCACTGGAAGGACTTGTGGCCGACCTTGCCGGCGCGCGGGTGATCCGCCGCACCCTGAACGGCACCAGCGCCCCGGATGGCGCGCAGGCCCGCACGGTCGGCCTGGATCTTGCCGCCCGACTGGTGGCCGACGGTGCAGGCGAAATACTGGCCGAGGTATACGGCAGCGGAGCGGCGACAAACTAGCCCGTTCAGTCCCGGCACCCGGCCCATGCAGCCGGTACGGTCCTGCTTTCGATTGCGATACAACGGGCCGCCCTTCCTGCACGGAAGGGCGGCCCGTTTTCGTTCAACTGCCGGATGCCGTGGACCTAGCCGACTAAGGGCTGTTTCTAAATGAGGATTTTCATTCGTTGGCGAGGAAAACGAGCCTGCCATGAGGGAATATGCCTCAGCCGTTAGGTGAGCGAAGCGAACCTTACGGATGAGGACCGCAACGCGCTCTTATCGTATTTGACCGAGCCTTAGCCGTTAGGCAAGCGCGCAGCGCGAGTCTTACGGATAAGGACAGCAAAGCCATGGCAGACGAAGTTTGACCGCGTTGCGCACGATGCCCGTAAAGCTCGCAAGCTCGCTTAACGGGCACGCTCCGCGCCCTTCGGGTCGGACGCCAACGGGCGAAAGGACAATTTAGAAACTGCCCCTAGCCCGCCTTCATCTCTTCCACCAGGCGCTTCAACACCTGGGCCTGCTCCGCCAGGGCGGACACGGCCCGCGCCGATTCCCGCATGGCCTGCGCCGTTTCGGCGGAAATGGTGCTGACCTGCTCCACCGCGTGGTTGATTTCCTCGCTGGCGGAGGACTGCTGCTCCGATGCCGTGGCGATGGAGCGCACCTGATCGCTGGCCGTTTCCACCAGCCGCACGATCTCGCCCAGCGCCTCGCCCGACTGGCGCACCAGTTGGGTGGATTCCTCGATGCCCTGTACCGAGCGGTCCACGTTCTCCATGTTCTTGCGGGTGCCCTGCTGCACCCCCCGGATGGCATCGCCCACCTGCACGGTGGCCTGCATGGTCTTTTCCGCCAGCTTGCGCACCTCGTCGGCCACCACGGCAAAGCCGCGCCCGGCGTCACCGGCGCGGGCCGCCTCGATGGCCGCGTTCAGCGCCAGCAGGTTGGTCTGGTCGGCAATGTCGCTGATCACGTTCATGATCGCCCCGATGGACTCCGCCTGGCGGCCCAGGTCTTCCATGTCGGCCTTGAGGTCCAGCGACTGCCGCCGCACACCGTCGATGGTGCCCACCACCCGTTCCACCAGCGCGGCACCGTGGGCGGCCTTGGCGCGGGCCGAATCGGAAACCTCGGCGGTGTTCCCGGCGTTGCGGGCCACCTCCAGCACGCTGGCGTTCATTTCCTCCATGGCCGTGGCCGTCTCGGAAACGCGCTTGGCCTGTTCCTTGGCGCCCCGGTCGGCCTGCTCGATCTGGGCGGAAAGCTCCTCGGACGCGGACGAGACCACCTCCACCGAGCCCTCCACCCGCGCGGCAGCCTGCAACATGCCCTCGCGCTTGGCGTTTTCTGCCTGCTTGCGGGCTTCATCCGCTTCACGCATGGCGGCCATGGCCTCCTGCTCCTTGCGGGCTGCCTGCTCGCTCTTGTCTTCAGCCTCAGCGATCTTGGCCTTCAGGGTGTCCACCATCACCCGCAGGGCGTCGGCCAACCTGCCGATCTCGTCACGCCCGTGCACGGCAAGGTCCGCGTTCAGGTTTCCACCCGCCACCAACTGCGCGAACGACACGGCCCCGCCCAGCGGACGGGTGATGGACCGCGAAATGAAGAAGCCGAGCAGCAGCGACAACAACGGCGCCCCCACGGCCAGAGTGATGGCGGTGTTGTGCGCCGTGTGCGCTTCCGCAGCGCTTTGGACCCGCGCGGCACGCGCCTCTGCCCGCACGGCCTCCTGCACGGCCGCCGCGGCCTCGGCCAGTCGGGCGTTGGCCTGCACGCCCTTGCCGGTGACAAGATCAGCTGCCTTGGCCTGCTTGTCGTCACTGGCGCTGTCCCGCTCCCACTCCTGGATGGCGGCCATGATTTCATCGTTGGTGATGCGCACGGCGTCCAGCGTGGCGACGAAGGCAGACCATTTTTCCTGAACGGCGGGCGAATGGCGCAGCTTGTCCATCTCGCTCCGCGACTTGGCGATGACCTCGCGCGCAAGGCGGATGTCCTCCCGCTGGCGGTCGCGGTCGGCTCTGGACAGGCGTTCCATCATCAGGGTGCGCTGGGCCACCACGATGCCGCGCATGGCCAGCTCGACGCTGCCGGTATGGGCCACGGCGGGCAGCATTTCCTCGTTGGAACGGCGCAGGCTTTCGCTGGCATTTTCGATGGCCAGATACCCGGAACCGGCGGTGATCAACGTGAGCAGCGAAACAAAAATGAACCCTGCTATCAGCCTGACACCGACATTGAAATTGTTCATGAAACCCCCGGCTTGCTGATTGTGATGAAAGTACGGAAAGCCCGCTTTCGCTCCCGATCCGCTCCTGATTCGCTCCGGTTCAGATTGGATTGGAACCGCACCAGGACAGGTATGAACATCAATGCGACAACACGATGATGTACGAAAACGCCTCCATCTCATCCCACGGAAAAAAGACATGAGCCGACATCGTCAGCTTGCCGAGGGTGCGCTCGTGGCGCAGTCGGCTTTCGTGCGTACCCTGCAGCCGCTTGGCCAGACGCCCGAAAGTGATGCGCGGCGGGGTGCGATCCGGTACGCCCACCGGTACGCCTGCCCGAATGCCGTCCCCGGCATCATCCCGAATATCCTGCCGCAGCGGCTTTTGCCCCTGGCTGTCGAACACCACCATGCCGAAGCCGTCCACCACCCGCACCCACGCCCCCAGGGCATGGCGCATGCGGTGCAGCATCGTGATCATGGAGCCCAACTTGCCTGTCGCGACACGCCGTGAACGGTAGACACGGGCAACGCCGCCTTCCGCCCCGTGTTGCTCCAGATACACCCGCAGGCTGCGCACCCCGGCGGTGGTGACAACGCCGCGCCGCAGGTCGATGTCACAGAAGCCCAGGTCGCATGTGGACAGCTGTGTCGCCATGCGGTCCTGGGCCAGCCGCGAGACGATCCACCCTTCGCGCGACATGGCACCCACAAGGCTGCGCAGCAGTTCCGCCTCATCCGTGTAGGAAATGCGCCAGTGGGGTGCCTTGCAAACGGCATCCGCGAACATGGCGCTTTCATCATCCGACTCGTCCGGTTCATCACACAGCACGCAACGAAGGAACAATGTAAACACCTCGCGGTGCTCGTAGATGGCTTCGCGCAGTTTGTCGGGCACGACACCCGCCACCGCGAGCATGAAGTACCTGTCCACTCCCAGCAGGTCGGCAAGCACCATCAATCGCTCCGGCTTCAGGCAGACATCGTCGCCCCGCTCTATGCGGCTGAGGTAGGAATGATGCACCCCCAACCGATCGGCCAACTGGCGGATGGACAGCACCTTGCCGCCATCGGTTCGCTCAAGGCGTGCCTCTCTGACGAGTCTTCCGAGTAACCTGCCCATCTCGCCTACTTTTTTGTCTATAATATTGTAGCCAGTCCAAGGCGGGCAATCACTGTTATAAATCATGGCATGACAAAAACGGCAGCCCGGTGCGCACCCGGCCATATGCCGAGAGGAGCGAGAGGAAGGAAACTCCGGCAGGGAGAACTTTGAACGCGAAACACACGACAATGACGATGACAAACACTTGCAATATCTGAATGCGCACCATGACTACATGTGCAAAGCGTCCATGTAAACAAATGTGATGCAGTAAACAAATGTTTATCAAGTGTACATAAGTGCTTACTTCCATATTTAAACGTATTTTATTACATGTAACACTAAAAATACTGCATATCGCACGATGCAATACAGAAAAAAAGAGCACCAATCAAACAGCATAGCACACCACGCGCGCAACATGCCGTCCCACTCCTGCCTTGTACACGAAATCGGCGCGGAAAATTTCCACAAAAAAAGGACGTCCCCTGCGGAACGCCCCCCTTGCACGCCAGGCCACGGCGTGGCTTCAATGCTGCCATCGTCGCTAGAACGAAACTCCCACGGTCAGCGAGCCGAAGTGCTGCCCCCGGTCCTGGCCCACGAATTCCTCGGTGCGGTAGGCGTGGGTGTAGGTGATGCGCACCCCTTCGATGATTACCGCCAGCCCCCCGGACAGGTCGGCCACGAAGTACTTCTTTTCCACGTCGTGGCTGTCGCGAAAGGTATTGCCGTCCAGAAAGATGTTGTGGGCCACGGCCCGCCCGTCGGCACCCACGAACAGGTACCAGCCCCAGCTGTCGCGCACGCGCGGGTCCGCATCGTCGCTGGGTGCCTCTATGCCCCCCCCGGGGCGGATCAGCGAAGTCTCGAAGTCGCCCGGCAGGTTCCAGCCGATGCGCACTTCCCCCCCCATGTTGGCCTGGGTCAGCACGTTGCCCGCCGTGGCACCCACGCGGGGCAGCACGTCCCAGCCGAAGCCGCGTCCGATGGACGAAGGGTTCAGCCGCCAGTTGCGTTGCCAGGTCAGCATCAGGCCCGGTTCGTCATGCAACTGGTTGTCCCAGCCCTTGGCCGTGGGAATGTCGCGCATCTCGTGCACTTCGTTCTGGGCCGTCTCTCCCCGCGCCGAAGGCCCCACGATGCCGCCGGTGAATTGCAGGGTGTCCATGCGCTCGCCCTTCTTGGCATGCAGGCCGATGGCCCCGTACAGGAAGCCCGCGTAAGGTCGGTCACCGGCCAGGTACTGCCGGGCCTGGGTATCGGACGGCGTGTAGATGGCCTGCCCGAAGGCCACGCTGACGTTGTACTGGGCATCAGGGTCACCCGAAAACGGCAGGCTTTCGATGAGTTCGTCCAGCACGTCGGGCAGCATTTCGTCGTCGGACAGGGTCTTGAGGTCGGGCGAGACGAACCGGGCCTGCACCGCGTTGGTGTAGTACTGGTCGGTACCGCCGAACAGGTCGTTCTCGAAATAGATGACCAGCGTACTGAACGCCTTGGCCTTTTTGGGTTCTTCCGGCTCGTCGGCGGCGCCTGTTTCCGGCACTTCGTCCGATGCGGCGGGAATCGGGTCAGGAAAGGGCGCAGCCTCGGCGGCCAGCGCGCAGCGGGGAACGCACAGGGGGACGCACAGCAGCAGGGCCAGCAGGCCACCGCACTGGGCTGCGCGCATCAGGAGTGAAACAGGGGTCATTTGCCGGATTCCGTTTCCCGTGCCCACACGGGCAGTTCCATGTCATATTGGCGAATCAGCGCATCATGCTCGCGCATGGCGGCGTAGGACGACGATTTGCGAAACGAGCTGTTGCGGTTGGTGCGATACAGCACGTTGAGATCCCACATGGTGTCCACGTCGTTCCACTCCGGCAGGCGCACCACGTCCAGCCGGGCGGCCTCCAGCCGCTCCATGGTGGCCGCGTATACCGACCCGCCGCTCCACTCCACGCCCTCGAACACGCCGGGCAGAAACCTGTCGCGCCGGAAGCCTATCAGATAATAGCCACCGTCGAAAGCGGGGCCGATGACCGCGTCATGCAGGTCCAGGTCGTCCAGGGCCTTCTGCGCCAGTTCGTGCGGAAAATCCGGAATGTCGCTGCCCAGCACCACCACGCGCTCGTATCCGGCGGCGTAGGCATCGGCAAGGGCCGTGCACATGCGCGCGCCCAGGTCGTCGCCCTGCTGGGGTTGATAGACATGCTGCGGCCCCAGCCAGGCCTTGCAGGCGGACAGCGCGCCCTGTGTACCCGGCGCCCCCGGTACGCCCTGAACGTCCTGTACGTCCTGAACGTCGGGGGGCACGGTGCCCGTGTCGCAACAGATGCGCAGGTCGGCCTTTACCTGCACCAGTTCGGCCAGCATGTCCTGCACGAAATGGCGGTACATGGCGGCGACGGCTTCCGCGCCCATGACGGACGCAAGGCGCGTCTTCACCGCGCCCGGCTCGGGATACTTGACGAAGAAGAGTACGCAGGTGTCGCTCATGATGCTCCTTTGCGGGCGCGGTACCAACGCGCCAGTATCTGCGCCGGAACCCCCAGCGCGTACAGCAGCCGCAGACAGACGTTGCGCAGGGTGCAGCGCACGGCCCCCTCGTCGCGCCAGCGCCGGGCCGAAGTGACGGCCCGCAGGTCCAGCAGGGCCAGCGACTGGTCTGGGCCAAGCTGGCGATGCTGGCGGCGCAGGCGGCGCATGATTTCCACGTCTTCCATCAGCGGCTGATCGGGGTAGCCGCCCATGGCCCGGAATAACCCGGCTCGAAAGAACTGGGCCTGGTCGCCGTACGGGGTACGGGTAAGCCGGTTGCGCAGGTTGGCCAGCGCCTCCACCAGCCGGAACCACGCCCCCGGCGCGTCGATGGCCAAAGAAAACGCCCCGGCGCCGGGGACGCACGGCCCGGCACTGCCGGTCGCAATCGCGCCATGTCCGCCGCATGCGGCCGATACAGGCGCGGCAGCGTTCACACCCTCGCCCCCGGCAGCGTACGGCGACACGCCCAACGCCCGCAATACGGCGGGAAAGGCCCCGTCCGGCAGGCGCGTATCCGCATGCAGGAACAGCAGCACCTGCCCGCGGGCCACGGCGGCACCGGCGTTCATCTGCCGGGCGCGGCCACGCGGGGCGGCCACGGCGCACACGAGAAGCCCCGTTCCGGAAAATTCTTCGGCGGCCAAACCACATGCGCCCAGACCCGTTGCGGCCCGCCAGGCGTCCCTGCCCATCGCCATCTTCAACGCAGCCAGCGTGTCGCCTTCCGGCGCGCCGTCGGCCACCACCAGTTCCACCGCACCCCGTGGCAATTCACCGGCCAGCGCGCGCACATGCCTGGCCAGGTCCGCCATGCGCTGCGCCTCGTGCAGCACCGGCACCACCACGGAAAGCAGCACGTCCACCTCGTGTCCCTGCCCCCCCGGCTCCGGCCCGCCATGCCCCGCCGGGCGCGGCATGGTGCCGTTGGGTTCGTCCCCGGCGTGCTGCTGCGTGGGCTGGGCTGCGGTCATGGCGCGGATGATAGCCGTTCCCGCCCCGGCTGACAAACCCCGCGCCACTCCGGACGACGGGCCGCCACGCGCCTGCCGCCTTGCGATCCGCTCCCCGCTTTCCTTGCCACCCCTTCAGCCCCGCGCATGCTTCGTTCCACACCCTGCCTGCATCGCTTGCCCAAGCGCACCACCCTGTGGGACGTGACAAGCGCGGGGCAACACGCTAGGCTAAGAAACCCGGCCCTTCGCGCCGGTTCGGCACCTGGATATCCGCCGGGGTCGAGCAACCCTGCCGGGCCACCAGCCCGGCCTTTCCCACTCTGTCCGCCGCGCAGGAGCATCATGACCAAGGTTTCCCCGCTGCCCGCCACCCGTCTTCGCGCCACGCTCGACCCCTCCCGCATCCAGTGGGAGACCAGCGACGCCATTCCGCGTCCGCCGCGCAACGGCATGCGCCGCACCCCCCAGCCCCGCGTGTTGCAGGCGCTGGAACTGGCCCTGCACATTCGCGATGGTGGCTACAACGTCTACCTTTCGGGCGAGGCCAATCTTGGCCGCACCTACATGCTGCGCGAATACCTTGCGCCGCGCGCCCGCAAGATGGACACCCCGCCCGACCTCGTCCACGTCTACAATTTCGAGGACCCGGACAGGCCGCGCCTTATCGCGCTGCCCGCCGGGCAGGGGCGCAAGCTGCGCACCGCGCTCACCCAGGCCCTGTCCAAGGCCCGCAAGGAAGCGCCCAGCCGCTTCGAGCACGACGCCTTCGTGCGCAAGCGCACCCTGCTGCTGGACAAGTTCCAGACCCAGCGCAGCAAACTGTTCAAGGAAATGGACACCGTGGCCGTGGGCGAAGGCTTCAATCTGGACATGGACGATTCCGGCAGCCTGACCCTGTACCCCATCGTGGAGGGCAAGCGCCTTAGCGAGGACGAGTACGAAAAGCTCGACGCCACGCTGCGCAAGAGCCTGAAGCTGAAGGGCGACCGCCTGCTGCAAGCCATGACCGGCCTGATGCGCAAGCTGACCCGCGCCGAGCAGGACTTCGTGGAAGACGAACGCACCCTGGAAAAGGAAGTGGTGCGCGAGGTGCTGGACCAGTTCCTGACGCCGCTGGCGGACAAGTTCGCCAAGACCTGTCCGTGCGACGAACTGAAGCGCTACTTCGCCGACATGCGCGAGGACATCCTGGACAACATCGAAGGCTTCGTGCAGCGCGACATTCCCACCCACCTGCCGCAGCAACAGCCCGACCTTGGCCCGCCGCCGGAAGACACGTCCTTCCGCTACGACATCAACGTGTTCGTGGACAACGGCGAAACCCACGGCGCGCCCATCGTGGTGGACGACCACCCCACCCCGTCCAACCTGCTGGGGTGCATCGAACGCGAATCGGAAATGGGCGCGCTGGTGACCGACTTCACCCTGGTCAAGGCCGGTTCGCTGCAAAAGGCCAACGGCGGCTTCCTTGTGCTGCACATGGAGGACATCCTGTCCTACCCCAGCGCCTGGGAAGGGCTGCTGCGGGCCCTGCGCTCGGGCCTGGCCCGCATAGAGGACGCGGGTGACGGGCAGGAATCCACAAAAACCAAGGGCATAGAGCCGGAACCGCTGCGCCTGAATCTGAAGGTGGTGCTGGTGGGCACCGAGGAAATGTACGAGACGCTGCTGGTCAACGACGACCGCTTCCCAAAGCTGTTCAAGATCAAGGCGCATCTGACCGAAGCCGCCGAACGCAACGCCGACGGGGTGAAGGTGTACCTTGCGCGCATAGCGCGGATCATCGACGAGGCGAAACTTTTGCCCTTCGACCGCGATGCCATGGCGGGGCTGGTGGACTACGGCTCGCGCATCATAGAGGACCAGCGCAAGCTGTCGCTGAAGTTTCCGGTGCTGCGCGAACTGATGATCGAGGCCTCGGCCCTGGCCTCCATGAAGGGCAGCGCGCTGGTGGACCGCACCACCCTGCACGACGCCATGGTGGCGCGCACCTACCGCGCCAACCTGGTCGAACAGCACTACATGGACGAATACGACCGCGAACTGATCAAGGTACGTACCAGCGGCAGCGAAGTGGGCCGGGTGAACGGCCTGTCGGTGACCTGGTACGGCGACTTCGAGTTCGGCCTGCCGCACCAGATATCCTGCACCGTGGGCGTGGGGCACGGCGGCATCATCGACCTTGAGCGGGAGGCAGAGCTTGGCGGGCCCATCCACACCAAGGCCATGATGATCCTGAAAAGCTACCTGCTCAGCCAGTTCGCGCGGACAAAGCCCCTGGTGATGACCGGCAGCCTGTGCTTCGAGCAGAGCTACGCGGGCATCGAGGGCGATTCCGCATCCGGCGCGGAACTGGCGGCGCTGCTTTCGGCCATCGCGGACGTGCCCATCCGGCTTTCTCTGGCCTTTACCGGCGCGGTCAGCCAGTCCGGCCAGATCATGGCCGTGGGCGGGGTGACCCGCAAGGTGGAAGGGTTCTTCGAGGTGTGCAGCCGCCACGGGCTGACCGGGGAACAGGGCGTGATCCTGCCCAAGGACAACATTGCCCACCTGATGCTGAAGCAGGAGGTGGTGGCCGCCGTGAACGAGGGGCGCTTTTCCATCTGGCCGGTGGCGCACATCACCGAAGCCCTGGAACTGCTTACCGGCATGCCCGCCGGTCGCATGCGCGCCGATTCCACGTTCACCCCCGGCACCCTGTACGACAAGGTGGATCGCCGCCTGGCCGAACTGGGACGCCTTGCCAAGGACGCCTTCAAGCAGAAGCGCAAACGCTAGGTCGCGCTGTCCGGCACCGGCCAACGAACAAAGCCCCGGCATCTGACGATGCCGGGGCTTTGTGCCGGGCAGCCCGTGGCCACCGGGGCGGGATATCGGCCTTGCGCGAAAGGGCCGCGCGTTATTCCCGGACATATGCCGCGCCACGGCGGCAGGAAGGCGAGTGCCCTTCGGCACGGGCGGACCTCAGACACCTCGCGGACACCTTGCGGACACCTCGCAGACACATGGCAGGCGCATGGCATGACCGCACGCCCATGAGCCGCGCGACAAGGCGGGCTACTTCTTCTCGTCGCCCTTGCAGGCTCGCGCCAGCATGTCGCCGGGCAGCAGAATGTCCTCGCCGCAGTTCGGGCACTTTACCCGAATCCGGGCCGCCTCCGAAGAAGGCAGCTTCTTGCGCATCATGAAAACTCTGTGACAGTAGGGGCAGCGCACCCTCAAACCATCCGGATCCACCGGCTGCATCACCTTGTCCCCTTGCATATGCTGGCTGCGTTGCCCCCCGAACGGCCCGCGTGTGCCCGCCGACAGACGAACGCTGCCGGGCACGCGGCGCAGGCCCCTGAATATTCCTATCCGGTAACCGGCGCCGATGCAACAATGGCGGCAGGATGCATTTCGTCGACGCCTCGCGCGGGCACGGCTTCGTGCCTTGCCATGCCACGCGGAGGGGCGTAAAACCCGCCGAACATTCGCCCCCTCACGGAAGCCCGATGCACCCGCTGCTGCGCGACAGGAACCTGCACACCATCTTCGGCATCACCCTTACGGTGATCATGGGCGTTTCCAGCGTCATGCCCGCGCTGCCGCTGATGGCGCGCCAACTGGGCATTCCGCTGGCCTCGGTGGGCCTTGTGCTGACGGCCTTCACCCTGCCGGGCATCGTGCTGGCCCCCATCGCAGGCGTACTGGCCGACCGGCTGGGCCGCAAACGCGTGCTGCTGCCCGCCATGGCCCTGTTCATTCTGGGGGGCACGGCCTGCTTCTTCGCGCGTGATCTTTCCACCCTGCTGGCCTGCCGTTTCGTGCAGGGGTTTGGCGCAGCCCCGCTGGGCGTGCTGTACACCACCCTCATCGGCGACCTGTACGAGGGCAACGACCGGGTGCGGGCCATGGGCTACAACGCCGGGGTGCTCAGCCTGGGCACGGCCGTCTTTCCCGCCGTGGGCGGCCTGCTGGCAGAGTTTGGCTGGAACGTGCCCTTCCTGTTGCCTCTGGCCGTGCTGCCACTGATGCTGGCCGCCGCGCGCCTGCGCCTGCCCCCCACGCGGGCCATGCAAACGCTGGGCGAATATTTCCGCTCCACCCTGCGCATTGCGCTGTCACCCCGCGCGCTGGTGCTGTTCGGGCTTTCCCTGCTTACCTTCGTGCAGTTGTACGGCCCCCTGGTCACCTTTTTCCCGGTGCTGGCGGATACCCGCTTCCACGCCGCGCCCTCGCGCATCGGCGCCATCTTCGCCGTGTCCTCGCTGGGCACGGCCATGATCGCCTCGCAGTTGGGGCGGCTGTCGGAACACTTCCCCGCCCGGCGGCTGATCATGCTCAGCCATGTCTTCTACGCCGCCGCCATGCTGTTGCTGCCGCTGATGCCCGGCCTGTGGTGGCTGCTGGGGCCGGTGCTGTGCTTCGGCATGGCCCAGGGCCTGAACCTGCCCAACCTGTCCACCATGATGACCTCGCTGGCCCCCACCCAGCAGCGCGCGGCCATCATGGCCGTCAACGGCACCCTGCTGCGCCTGGGGCAGACCGTGGCCCCGCTGGTGTTCGGCCTGCTCTACGCCGGGGGCGACCTGCCCGCCGTGTTCGCGGGCGGGGCCGCCGTCAGTTGCCTGATGCTCGCGCTGGCGGCGTGGCGGCTGCGCTGATCCGCTATCGCACCCTGCTGGTTCCGACAGAACGCACCAGGGCCTTGCGGACAACATCCGCAAGGCCCTGGTGCTTTTCTGCCCGCCTCCCTTTCCCGCGAACATGCCGGGCCGGGCAGCAGCAGTCCGCCCCGCGTACAGGCGCGAATGCGAGGAATGTGCAAAAGAAAGATGGAATCGTATCTTTCGCAGTCCGCCACCCTGCGGTAGGAAACACGGGTGAACCGCTCCTGCCCCGGCAGGACCAGGGCCAGTCGGACAGGAAACATCCCGCGCGACAAGTACGGCCAATCGGCTGCGACCAGACGGCTGCGACCAGACGGCAGCGGCATGACCGCTGCGGCATACCTTGCCAATCATGGAGGCACATGACGATGAGCGATACGGCAAAACCCAGGAAGGCGCAGGCATCCCCGGCATCCGGAAAGAATGAACGGCCCGCGCGGGCAAGCAAGGCCGCGAAGGGTAGCGCGAAAGCGGGCGCCCCCAAGGGGTCAGGCTTGGCACCGTCAAAGGTCTACTTCACCGACATGCGGTGCAGGATCGGCACCAGCCTGCTGGACAAGATGGACAAGCTCATGCTGGCGGCGGGCGTGGAGCGGATCAACTTCCAGAACGCCTTCGTGGCCATCAAGATTCATTTCGGCGAGCCGGGCAACCTTGCGTTCCTGCGCCCCAATTTCGCCAAGACCGTTGCGGACAGGGTGAAGAAGCTGGGCGGCATGCCCTTTCTCACCGATGCCAACACGCTGTACGTGGGCCGCCGCAACAACGCCCTGCTGCATATGGACGCCGCCTACGAAAACGGGTTCACCCCGCTTTCCACAGGGTGCCACGTGATCATCGCTGATGGATTGAAGGGCGCGGACGAGGTGGAGGTGCCCATCGAAGGCGGCGTGCACCTGAAAACCGCCAAGATAGGCCGGGCCATCATGGACGCCGACATCTTCATCTCGCTGAACCACTTCAAGGGGCATGAGCTGACCGGCTTCGGCGGGGCCATCAAGAACATCGGCATGGGCAGCGGCAGCCGGGCGGGCAAGATGATCATGCACAACAACGGCAAGCCGCGCGTTGCCCACGACAAGTGCGTGGGGTGCCGTACCTGCGCAAGGTACTGCAACCAGGACGCCATTACCTTCAACGAAGAGAAGAAGGCATCCATCAACCACGAGCTGTGCGTGGGCTGCGGGCGCTGCATAGCCACCTGCAACTTCGACGCGATCGACACGCCGTGGCAAGGCAGCAGCGACGACGTGAACATCCGGATGGTGGAATACGCGAAAGCCGTACTGGACGGACGCCCCAACTTCCACATCAGCGTGGTCAACCACGTCTCGCCGAACTGTGACTGCCACGGCGAAAACGACGCCGCCATCATTCCGGACATCGGCATCTTCGCCAGCTTCGACCCCGTGGCGCTGGACAAGGCCTGCATCGACGCGGTCAACGCCGCGCCGGTCATACCCGGCACGGTGCTAGGCGACAGGATCGGCAACCAGCTGGAAGGCAAGGGCGAAGCTGCCTGCGACTGTGCCAGTCACTCAGGTCACTCAGGTCACGCAGGTCATACAGGGCATACCGGACGGCATGACCATTTCCATGTTGTCCACCCCAGCACCAACTGGCGGAGCCAGATCGAACATGCCGAGGCCCTGGGCCTTGGCAGCGGGAACTACGAACTGGTGACCATCAGGTAGCCTTGCACTGCGCGGCACGCTGCCCGCACGAAAGATGGAGGGGAGGGACCAACTGGTCCCTCCCCTTTTACGTCACATTGACACGGACATGGCTCGAAGCGGCTTTTCGACCGAACGGTCCGAGTCAGGCCATCCGGCAGGGCTACCCGGCCGCCAGTTCGATGATGGCCTTGCAGAACGCGGGCAGGTCGTCGGGCTTGCGGCTGCTGACCTGGTTGCGGTCCACCACCACCTCGGCGTTTTCCCAGATGGCCCCGGCGTTGATCAGGTCGTCCTTGATGCCGGGGGTAGAGGTGCAGCGGAAGCCGTGCATGATGCCCGCCGAAATGGGAATCCACCCGGCATGGCAGATGTGGGCCACCACCTTGCCCGCCTCGTGCATGCGGCGGGTGAGTTCCAGCACCTTGGGGTCGCGCCGCAGCTTGTCCGGGGCAAAGCCCCCGCTGATGACCAGCAGGTCGAAGCTGGCGTCATCCATGTCGGCAATGGCCGCATCGGCCTTGCAGGGGTAGCCGTTCTTGCCCGCGTAGGTGCGGCCCTTCTCCGGTCCGGCCACCACCACCTCGGCGCCCTCTTCGATCAGGCGCAGCTTGGGGTACCACAGCTCCAGGTCTTCATACACGTCGTCCACGAACATGAGGACGCGCTTTCCCTTCAGTCGTTCCATGGGTTCCTCCCGCCCCGCTCTGGCGGGGCAATCGGCTAGCCGTAACTGAAAGGGGCGGCTTTCGCCGCCCCGTGAACATCGCTCTACGCTAGATGATGCGCTTGCGAATATGGGTGACGAACACCTCCGCGATGATCACCACCGCGAAGATGCATACCAGTATAAGCGCTACACGGTTCCAATGGAACAGGTTGAGCGCCTCGTCGAGAGCCATGCCGATGCCGCCCGCGCCCACCAGCCCGATGACCGAGGATTCGCGCACGTTGATGTCCCAGCGGAACAGGGCAATGCCCCAGAACGCCGGGGAAACCTGCGGCCAGTAGCCTTTCAGGAACACGCTGATCCACGGCGCACCAGAGGCGCGCAAGGCCTCGATGGGGCCGGGGGCGGATTCTTCCAGCGCCTCGCCGAACAGCTTGCCCACGAAGCCGATGGACCGCACGGCGATGGTCACCGTGCCCGCCAGCGTGCCGGGACCGAACACCGCCACGAACAGCAGGGCCCAGACCAGCGTGTTGACCGAGCGCGACGAGACCAGGATGAACGTGGCCAGCCAGTTCAGCGCGGGCACGCGGCACACGTTGCTGGCCGCCATGATGCCCACGGGTATGGCAATGCCCAGGGTCATGATGGTGCCCACGGTGGCGATGTGCAGCGTTTCGATGAGCACGGCGTGCACGCCGCGCTCGTAGTAGGCGTAGTCCACGGGCCACATGCGGGCGAACAGGTCGGCCACCTGTTCCGGGGCGTCCATGAGGAATTCGGGAATGATCTCCACCGTGCGGAACGACCATGCCAGCAGGATGCCCGCCGTGAGAAAAACCACGAAGCGCGCCATGCGCTCCGCCGGGGTGAAGCGTTGCCAGATGCGCGCCGCGCTCATTGGAACACCCCCTTCACCCGCACCGCCACGTATTCGGACACCATGATCAGTGCGATGATGGACAGCAGGATGGCGCACACGAAGCTGTAGTCGAACCGCTGGAAGGCGGCGGCCAGGGTACCGCCAATGCCGCCCGCGCCCACGATGCCGATCATGGTGGAGTTACGCAGGTTCGAGTCTACCTGGTAGGTGGAAAAGCCGATGAACCGGTTCAGCACCTGCGGCAGCACGGCGAAGGCCAGCACCGAAAGAAACGGTGCGCCAGCGGCCCGCGCGGCTTCCACCGGCTTCAGCGAGATTTCCTCGATGGCTTCCGCGAACAGCTTGGCCACGAAGCCGATGGACGCAAAGATCAACGTCAGGATGCCCGCCAGCGGGCCGAAGCCCACCGCCTTCACGAACAGGATGGCGAAGATCACCGGGTGGAACGAACGGCACACGGCAATGAAGCCGCGCGCGGGCCAGGTCAGCCAGTCGGGCATCAGGTTGCGCGAGGCACACAGGCCCACCGGCAACGAAACCAACACGCCGAAAAGCGATGCGATGAGCGCGATCTGCAACGACTCCATCAGGTTGTCGATCAGCAGCTTCCAGCGCTTGAATTCCGGCGGAAACATGGCCCCCAGAAAACGGGCGCCGTTGTCCAGCCCCGCCAGCAGGCGGTCCCAGGAAATGTCCAGGATGGACAGGGCGTACAGGCAGTAGAGCACGGCCAGCAGGTAGCCGAAGCGGGCCCACCAGTTGACCGCGAAGGGCGCGGGACGGGCGACGGTTGCAGCGCTCATGCCAGCCAGTCCTCGCCACCGTAGATGAGCTTGAGGTGGGCGTCGGTCAGGTCGCCGGGCACGCCGTCGAAGACCACGTCGCCCTTGGACATGCCCACCACCCTGTCGGCAAAGCGGCGGCCCAGGGTCACGTCGTGGATGTTCACCAGCACGGGGATGTCGTTGACGGCGGCCACTTCGCGCAGCAGTTCCATGATCTCGACCGAGGTCTTGGGGTCCAGCGAAGAGGTGGGCTCGTCCGCCAGCAGGATGTGCGGCTGCTGCATCACCGCGCGGGCAATGCCCACGCGCTGGCGCTGGCCGCCGGAAAGTTCGTCGGCGCGGGCGCGGGCGAATTCGGTCAGCCCCACCATGTCCAGCAGGTCGTAGGCGCGCTCGATGTCCTCTTGCGGAAACTTGCGCAGCCAGGCACGCCACGGCGAAATGTAGCCCAGTCGCCCGCAGAGCACGTTTTCCATCACCGACAGGCGTTCCACCAGGTTGTATTCCTGAAACACCATGCCGATGCGCCGACGCGCCGCGCGCAGGTCGGACCCGCGCAAGGTGCAGATGTCCTGCCCGCTTACAAGGATGCGCCCGGAGGTGGGTTCGATGAGCCGGTTGATGCAGCGCAGCAGCGTGCTCTTGCCGGTGCCGGACGGGCCGATGATGGCGGTGGTGCACTGCCCGGCCACGGTCAGGTTGATGTTCTTGAGCACGGGCTTGCCGCGCGTGTATTCCTTGCGCAGGTTCTCGACGACGAGCGACTTGTCGCCCGCGCTGCACGCGGGGCGACGGGGGGTGGAAGCGGACTCTGTTGCCTTGTGCACTTGCTGATTCCCGGAGCTGCTGGTGAAGGACGCACCACGACGCCCGATGGCATCCGGCCTGCGGGCGTGGCGCGTCCTGCGGACGGCGTGCCGGGTCCGTATCCCGCACCGGAAGCCCCGCAAGGGTCACCGGCGCGGCGGATAAGGCACGCGGTTTCGAAAGCCTGGCACGGGGTTGCCGTACCGCAGCAAAAGCGGCGGGCACCGGACATGCCGATACCCGCCGCACGTAGGCTACTGCTTCTTGGCTTCGGCTTCCTGCTTCTTCTTGGCGGCCTCGGCGGCTTCCTTCTCGGCGATCTTTTGCAGACCGGTCTGGTTGAAGGTTTCGCCGTTGGCTTCCGCGATCTCGCGGATGACCGCCCAGTCCTTCTGGTAGGTCACGGGGAAGAACCGGTCGGCCCCGCCGAAGGTCTTCTGCATTTCGGGGGTGAAGCGATATTCGTTGAAGGCAGCGATGATCTTCTTCACCAGGTCGGGGTTCAGGTCATGGGCATACCCGAACGAAGAGGTGGGAAACACGTCGCTCTGCCAGATGATGCGGTAGTCGGCTTCATTGATGCGCCCGGCCTGGGCCATGCGCTTGTACACGTCACCGGCAACGGGGGCGGCGTCGTAGTCGCCGTAGCCCACGCCCAGGATGGACTGGTCATGCTTGCCCGAATAGACCACGGTGTAGTCCTTTTCGGGGGTTATGCCCAGCTTGGGGAAAATGGCGCGCGGGGCCAGGTTGCCCGAGTTGGACGAGGCGGAGGTGTGCGCCACCTTCTTGCCCTTCAAGTCGGCCATGGTCTGGATGGGGCTGTCCTTGCGCACGATCATCAGCAGGCGGTAGCCCTGGAAGCCTTCGGCATCGCCCTTGACGGCGATGGGCACGTAGCCCGCCAGGTTGACCGCATAGCAGGTGGGGCCGGTGGAAAAACCGGCGATGTGCAGACGGCCGGAACGCATGGCTTCCACTTCGGCGGCGTTGGACTGCACGGTGTAGTAGACCACCTTCTTGCCGGTGCGCTTTTCCAGGAAGGCCTGGAAGTCGGCAAAGGCGTCCTTGTAGACGGCGGGGTCTTCAACCGGGGTGTAGGTGAACACCAGCGTGCTCGGGTCCTTCCACTTCCCCTTTTCCTTGGGGGAGTCGGCCACCAGATCCTTGTTGTCGTCGCAGAACATGGCGTCCAGCGAGCCACGGTTCGTGCAGTCGTCGGCAGCCTTGGCGATACCGGAGGACATAACGCACAGGCCCGCGGCCAGTACGACCGGAGCGAGCAGCAACTGCATCCACTTCTTGGTCATTGCCTTCTCCTCGATTGGCGTTGACGTTGGAATGATCGGCCCATGCGGCGTCTCACTCTTGTCACCGAAACGCCGCAAAATCGTCATATTGTAATCCAGGCAACCTGATTCTCAAAGCATTTTTTGCCCGACGGACATCCACCGGACACAGGGTGCCGTGCCGCATAACAACATATTGCCGAAGCAGGCCAAACCGGGCAAGCGACGTTACCGTTACGCCCGGCATCACCACGTCCGGTCGGGCGGCGGATACGCCGCCGGTTCAGCAACCGCCAAGGTCTTCCACTACAAGGGCGGGCTGGCGTGCAAGCCCGGCAAGGTCCTCACGCCGGGTCTCGCCGCTGAGCACGAGTATGAAGTCCATACCGGCGTTTTCCGCCAGCAGTTTGTCGGTATAGATGCGGTCGCCCACCATGACCATTTCGTGCGGCTGGTAGCGCGAAAGCAGTGAACGCAGCAGAATGGTGTTGGGCTTGCCGAACACGATGTCCGGCATGCGCCCGGTGGCCGCCTCGTACAGGGCGATGAAGCTGCCCGCGTCGGGCAGCGGCCCCCGGGGCGAAGGGCAGACCTTGTCGGCATGGGTTGCCAGAAAGGCGACCTCGGGCCGTTGCAGCAGCAGGCACGATTCCGTGAGCTTCCGGTAGGTAAGTTCCGTGTCATAGCCCAGCAGCACGGCCTGGCAGTCGTCCCCGGCGGTGAACGTGATGTCGGGCATGCGCTCGCGCAGGAAGGCGGTGAAGTTGGCGTTGCCCACCGGATAGACGCGGGTGATGTCCTGCTCGCGCAGGTGGTCCACCAGCGGCAGCAGCGGCGAAAGCATGCGCTCGAGCCCGATGTGGATGCCCATGCCCGCAAGCTTGGCCGTATAGTCCGCCAGGTTCCTGGAAGTGTTGTTGGTCAGGAACTGGATGTCGCGCACCCCGAGGTTGCGGCGAATGAAGTCCACGGTGCCGGGAATGGGCCGGTCGCCCAGGTACACCGTGCCGTCCAGGTCGAAGATGATGCAGCGCTTCTGGTCGAGATTCATGAACGTTCCCATGGGGCATGTAGACGCGGTGCGTTGATGGAAGAAGCCGATCGCCGCCGGGTTTCCCCCCCCTCGCCCCCCCGGTCAGACCGAATAGCCGGACCGGGGCTGGGGGGGGCAAGCCGGAACGGTACGGGACAGGCCGGAAAGGACGCCAAGCGGCACGCGTTCCCGGCAGCATGTCGCATGAGAGACCCATCGCGTCAACGCCGGGGGGCGGGTTCCGGCCCTCCCCAGCCCGCCACGGACACGGGCAAATACCATGTTTCCTTTCTATTACAGATTGTTACAACAATGTTGCAGTGGCACGGCAACTCCATTATAGCTAACGCGCCGCTGGGGCGGGCATGCCGTATGGCAGATGCCCGAATGCAGGCGCCCTGCCCTTGCGGCGCGGTTCCGCCACGCCCGGCCTTGCCGTATCCATACATGTATCTTGCCCCGTCAGGAGCCACCCCACTTGCAGGAAAGGCAGACTCCGTCCCATACCCCGCCCCAGGCTCAGGCCCAGGCCAATACCAAGGCTGAAGCCGCCCCCGAAGGCCAGGCCCAGCCCTCGCGCATCAGCTACCTTGACGGCATCCGCTTCCGCCGGGTGGTGCGCGCCGCCGCGCGCCGTCTGATCGAAAAGCATGGCCATCTCAACGCCATCAACGTGTTTCCCGTGCCGGACGGCGACACGGGCAGCAACATGGCGGGCACCATGAAGTCCATCGTGGCCTCCACCTCGGCCACGCCGGAAAGTTCCATTGGCCGCATGAGTTCCATCGTGGCCGAATCCGCGCTGATGGGCGCGCGGGGCAATTCCGGGGTCATCCTGGCCCAGTTTCTGGCCGGGTTTTCCGAAGGGGTGAAGGACCTGTCACGCGTCAGCCCCCGCGACTTCGCCGAGGCCGCATCGCTGGCCGCGCGCCGCGCCGTGGAGGCCATCGCCCACCCCAAGGAAGGCACCATCCTCACGGTCATTCGCGACTGGGCCGACCACCTGCGCGACAACTGCCATTCATACAAGGACTTTCACCACCTGCTGCACGATTCGCTGGACCGTGCCCGCCAGTCGGTGCAGGAGACACGGGAAAAGCTGGCCGCGCTCAAGGCTGCCGACGTGGTGGACGCGGGGGGCCTTGGCTTCGTGTACCTGTTGGAAGGCATTGCCGAATTCACCGAACGCGGCACCATCAACCGGCGGCGCCAGACAGACGGACAGACGGATACTACCGGCGCCGCAGATGCGCACGACGGAGCGGACGGGGACGACGCCGACAGCGCCACCCTTGGCGAGGCCCAGGAACGGGTGGCCGTGGAGGAACTGACCTACGGCTACTGCACCGAATGCCTTATCCGCAACGAGGCGGCCAGCCCCATCGACCGCGAGGAACTGCGCGTCCGGCTGGAGGAACTGGGCGATTCCATCGTGGTGGCGGGTGCCGGGGCCGTGACCCGTGTCCACGTGCACACCGACGCGCCGGACACGGTGTTCGCCATTGCCGCCGAATACGGCGAGGTGTCGCACCACAAGGCAGAAGACATGCTGCGCCAGCATCGCGACCTGCTGGCCGCCGTGGCCGCCGCTGCCGCCACTGCTGACGGGCAGCCCCAGGCCGCGCCCGCACCCACCGGCACCGCCGTGGTCACCGACTCCACCTGCGACCTGCCGCGCGAACTGCTGGACCGGTACGCCATCCGCACCGTGCCCCTGCGCCTGTTCCTGGACGACGAGGAATTCGTGGACAAGGTGAGCATTTCGGCGGACGAGTTCAACCGCCGCCTGCCCGCGTCCCGTTCCGCGCGCACCTCGCAGCCCGCCCCCGCCGATTTCCGCACCGTGTACGAAGAGGTGCTGCGCACCCATGCCCAGGTGGCCTCGCTGCACGTGACGGCCATGTACAGCGGCACCCACCAGTCCGCCGCCACCGTGGCGCGCATGGTTTCGCCGCACATCGCCGCCGTGGACTGCCGTACCCTGACCGTGGGCCTTGGCCTTGTGGTGCTGGAGGCGGCCCGCCGCGCGCAGGCCGGCATGGATGCGGCAGAGGTGGCCCGCCTTGCCGCGCGCGACGCGGACAACCTGCACGTGTACGTCGCCATGGACACCCTGGACTTTGCCGTACGCGGCGGCCGCATGAGCCGGGGCACCGGCATGGTGGCCAAGCTGCTGCACATCAAGCCGGTGCTGTGCTTCGACCCGCGCAAGGGCGGCAAGGTGGAGGTGGCGGCCAAGGGCATCGGCCCGCGCCGCGCCGGGGAAAAACTGTTCGCCCTGCTGGAGCGGGCGGCTGCCAAGCTTGCCAACCCGCGCTTTGCCGTGGCCCACGTGGGCGCGCCGGACACCGCCGCCCGCTACGCCGCCGAACTGGAAGCCCGCTTTGGCGTGGCCCCGCTGTACGTGGTGCCCGCATCGCCGGTGCTGGGGTGCCACAGCGGCCCCGGCGCCTGCGCCGTGGCCTTGCTGGGTGATGCGCCATCGGATGATGCCCCGGCTGCGGGTTAAGCACGCTCGGACAATCCGCCCGGTTAATCACGCCCGGATAATCACACGCTGACGCGGCTTTTTGCGGCTGCGCCCTTGTCAGACGCCAGGCTTGCAGCTATCTTTTGCCCATGGAAGCCAAGGCGGCACGCCTGCCCGCTTCCACCCGCATTCCGGCAGCCACGGACAGGCAGCCCCGAACCGGCGGACATGACGCCGTCCCCATCCGCATTCCGGACGATAGCGGGGGACGAGGTCGTGACGTCACGGCTATCGTGCCAAAGGGGGTGCGCCATGGCGTACATCTATTCCGACATCTCCACCTTTTCCGGGCGCAGAATACTGGAAATGGTGCTGGGCCAGCAGGTACGCTCCGGCATGCGCCTTCAGGTGACGGACGAAATCATCGCCCTGTACATGCGTTCATTGCAGGTGGCGGAGCAATACCCCACCAAGATCATGACCGCATCGCAACGCGGCGTGCCGCCGGAAGTGATCCGGGGGCTGATTGCAAGCTGGTCCATCTGACGGCGCATTGGCAAGGCGCATCCTGCGGTTTTCATCAACTGACATGACGTACGTATCGGCGGCTCCTTCGGGTGCCGCCGTTTCATTTTCCGCCCCTCCTCCGATCCGTCGTTCCTGCGGGAACCACGCCCGCGCCGTCCTGCCGTCGCCGCATTGCATTTTGCGTCCATTGCGCCGCCCGTGCCGTGCCCCTTTCCCGCTCGTTCACGGCAGGCTGTGGCGGGCCGACTCGGGCTGCATACCGCGCCGCCGCTGCATCACGCATGAAACACACGGCCCCGCACCATGCGCCCGGCATGCTTCCATTGTTTGCACAACCGTGCAACATGCCGAATTTTTCTTGCCGTGACCTGTAGTTGCGTTTATTGATGGCCCAAACGCGCGCAGGGGCGGCACTCTCACCGCTCGCATCATCCCGGCCCAAGCGGCCCGGCCACCACGGAACGGACGCCCTGCTCCGTTGCACCCAACGCCACCATTGGTGCGGCTATGTCAAAGAAGCAAAAAGGTCAGACCCGCGTCTGCGTATACCCCGACTGGTGCAAGGGCTGCGGCCTGTGCGTGGCGTTCTGCCCCGCCAAGGTGCTTGTGCTGAACGCCTTCGGCAAGGCCGAGGTGGCCAACGAGGACGAGTGCATCAATTGCGGGTTCTGCGAGTTGCACTGTCCGGACTTCGCCATCGCCATCAAGCCGCGCACCCGCAACGGTGCAGGCCAGCCGGACCCGCGCAGCGAATGGAGCGACCCCGAGAACGAACACGGTCGCGCCTCGCCCCCGGTGCGCACGGCCGAACCGAACCCCAACCCCGAAGAGTGACGCCATGGCGGTGCAACGCAAGAAACGCAAGAGACGCGAACTGTTCGCGCTCGGCAACGAGGCGGTGGCCGAAGGCGCACTGCTGGCCGGGTGCTCGTTCTACGCGGGCTACCCCATCACCCCGTCCACAGAGATCATGGAGGTCATGGCCAACCGCCTGCCCCTGATCGAGGACGGCGTGTTCATCCAGATGGAAGACGAAATCGCCAGCATGGGCGCCACCATCGGCGCGTCGCTGGCGGGGCGCAAGGCCATGACGGCCACCTCCGGCCCGGGCTTTGCCCTGATGCAGGAGCACATCGGCTACGCCTGCATGGTCGAGGCGCCGCTGGTGGTGGTCAACGTCATGCGCGGCGGCCCCAGTACCGGTCTGCCCACAAGCCCTGCCCAGGCCGACGTGCAGATGGCTCGCTGGGGTACCCACGGCGACCACCCCATCATCGTGCTGTCCGCATCCAACGTGCAGGAATGCCTGGAAATGACAGTGACGGCCTTCAACTTTGCCGAAAAATACCGCACCCCGGTCATCCTGCTGCTGGACGAGGTGACGGCCCACACCCGCGAAAAGATCACCGTGCCCGACCCGGACGAGGTGGAAATCCTTTCCCGCGTCACGCCCACGGTGCCACCGGAATGGTTCAAGCCCTATGCCGACACGGCGCGCGGCGTGCCCGCCATGGCCCCCATCGGGTCCGGCTACCGCACCCACGTCACCGGGCTGACCCACGACGTCATGGGCTATCCCACCCAGCGCCCGGACGAGGTGAAGGACGCCATGCTGCGCCTGTTCCGCAAGATCGACCAGTATTACGGCGACATCCAGATGGCCGACGAATACATGCTGGATGACGCGGACGTGGCCGTGGTGGCTTACGGCAGCGTGGCGCGTTCCGCCTATCTGGCCGTGGAGCAGGCCCGCGAACGCGGGGCCAAGGCCGGGCTGCTGACCCTGAAGACGCTGTTCCCCTTCCCCCGTCCGGCGGTGGAAAAACTGACCCACCGCTGCCACACCGTCGTCGTGCCCGAAATGAACATGGGGCAGATGTCGCGCGAGGTGAAGCGCGTCAACAATGGCCGCACCAAGGTGCGCACCATCAACCGGGTGGACGGGCAGATCATCACGCCCTCCGAAATCCTGAAAGCCATACTGTAGGTGGGCCATGGCGGACGTTACCCAACTCATCCACGACTACCTGCGCCATAACAAGAAGTTCCCCCACGTGTTCTGCGCGGGCTGCGGCCACGGCATCGTGCTGGGATCGCTGATCCGCAGCGTGCACGCGCTGGGCCTGCCCAAGGACGACGTGGTGCTGGTGGCGGGCATCGGCTGTTCGGGCCGCATGGCCGTGTACGTGGACTTCAATACCGTACACACCACCCATGGCCGGGCGCTTACCTTCGCCACCGGCATCAAGATGGCCAACCCCAAGCTGAAGGTCATCTGCGTCATGGGCGACGGCGACGCCATGTCCATCGGCGGCAACCACCTCATCCACGCCGCGCGGCGCAACATCGGCGTCACCGCGTTGATCCTGAACAACCAGATCTACGGCATGACCGGCGGGCAGTGTTCGTCCGCCACGCCGCAGGGCGACATTTCCATGACCACGCCCTTCGGATCGCTGGAAAAGTCCTTCGACATCGCGGAAATGTGCATGGCTGCGGGCGCAAGCTACGTGGCGCGCGGCACCTCGTTCCACGCCATCCAGATGGACAGGCTGATCAGCTCGGCCATCATGCATCCCGGCTTTTCGGTGGTGGAGGTGTACAGCCCCTGCCCCACCCAGTACGGGCGCAAGAACAAGTTCCGCAACGCCGTGGACATGTACAAGTGGCTGAAGTCCAACACCGTGAAGGTGGAGACCCTGAAAGACCCCACGCAAAAGCCGGACGACGGACGCGTCCCCATCGGGGTGTTCCGCGACGTGGAAGAGCCAGGGCTTGAGGAACGCTACTTCGAGCTGCAACGCAAACTCATGGGGCAGAACCGATGAAGGCGCCGCAACCCATAGACCGTTTCGAAATCCGCCTTTCGGGCCTGGGCGGGCAGGGGCTGATTACCCTGGGCCGCCTGCTGGGCTCTGCGCTGGCGCTGAGCCACGGCTACTACGTCACCCAGACCCAGAGTTACGGCCCCGAGGCGCGCGGCGGCTCCAGCCGCGCCGACGTGGTTGTCAGTTCGCGCCCCATCAGCTACCCCAAGACCGAAAGCCTGGACCTGCTGGTTGCGCTGAGCCCCGAGGCGTGCAACAGCTACTACCGGCTGCTGAAAAAGACCGGTATCCTGCTGGTGGATACCACCCTGGTCAAGCACGCACCCACCAACGTGTACCTGGGCCTGCCGTTCACCCAGATGGCCAAGGAGCAGATAGGCAACCCCATGACCATCAACACCATGGTCATGGGCGCGGTGACGCACCTCTTGCCCTTCGCCGACCCGAGGGTGATGCGCAAGAGCATGGAAGCCAACCTGCCCGCCAAGATCCGCGAGGTGAACGCCAAGGCCTTTGCCCTGGGGCTGAAGCAGGCCCAGCGCCACTTCGGCGATGCGGGCGGCATCTGGGCAGCGGCAGAGGAGAATGGGGCGCATGCCGAGGACGACATCATAGTCTAGGGGGCGCGCCCGTCCTTTTGCCCCCTGTCGGTGTCAGGCATCGTTCGCCGCTCCGGTCACGTACCAAAGAGTACGCTCCCATCGCGGCGAACTCGCCTTCCTTGCCGGAGAACGAAATTCGTGTCCCTCGCGGGCGCTGTGCGCGGTCACAGCGCCCGAATCACGAAAAAATTGATCCGAAGTTTTTCTACCCAGATATTAACAACGCATTTCCGCCCTTCGCCGGGCGCAGACGGACCAGACCATGAGCACGACCATTGAAGAATTGACGGTGAATTACGAGGAAGACGGCCAGCTTGTGGTCAAGGAACTGGACAAGTCCGTGCTCTCCAAGGGCGCATGGACCACCATCCTGTTCCGCTACCAGCAGTGGGACCCCAAGACCGAAGACTACGGCGCGGACAAATATGTGGTGAAGCGCTACAAGAAGACGAACGGCGAATACCGCGCCCAGTCCAAGTTCAACATCTCCAGCGCCGACCAGGCCCGCAAGATCATCGAGGCCTTGCAGGGCTGGCTGGACGAAGACCCCACGGCGTAAGCCGTTTCGATCTGTCAGGTCGGTCAGGCTGCCGGACGGTTCAACATCTCCGGTAGGCCGGACAGCACCGGCTGACGCCAGCGGAGTGCAACGGGCGGGATAGCGCAACATGCGCGATCCCGCCCGTTTTTGTCGTTCAGTTGTCCGGCGCGGCGAGTCCACTCGTCGCGCATCACGGCTTGGCGCGTTGCTCAATCCACGGGCACGCACTCCACGAAGCGCCCCACGTCGCGAAAGCCCAGCCGGGCATACACGCGGTACCCCTCGCCCGAGGCCTGCAACACCGCGTGGCGGCAACCCGCCTGCCCGGCGTGCCCCAATGCGGCACGGGTGACGGCGGTGCCCAGCCCCCTGCGCCGGAAGGCTTCCAGCGTGCACACGTTGTACACGCCGGCCACGTCGAGCGACGCGGTGTCCCCTGCCGTAGGGTGCCCCGACGCGGTGCGGTACACTTCCGCCGCCCCTGCCAGTTGCCCGTCCTGGTACGCCACCAGCAACGTTGCGGCGAATCCGGGGCTGCACAGGGCCGGGGCGGCGCGGCGGTGGAAGCGCAGCACCTCGCCGTCCGGCGGATTCCAGTTGGCGGCCAGCACCGAGGCAAAATCGGCCACGCCCGCAGCATCACGGACAACACGGATATCCAGCCCCGGCGTTGGCGCTGGCTCTTCCAGTTCCGCATTCACCAACGGAAGATACATGCCGGTTTCCACTTCGCCCACGGCAAAGCCGTGCGTGGCCAGCGCGGCGGGAATGTTGGCTCCCTGTTCCGCCCCGTCGCCCGCACCGGAGAGCGGTCCCAGCCACCACGTGTACGGTGCGCCATGCTGGTCAAAGAACGACCGCACCGCCGCCACCGTATCCGCCAGCGGCACGCCGCCCCGATATCCGAAGGCCTTGTTGAAGGTATCCGATGCCACCCCGGCGTACACGGCGTGCACGTCCGGTCGTTCCAGCAAGGCTGGCTGCTCAGGCTGGGTGACCTCCGGCGGCATCGGCATGCCCGGCCCGTTCCCCCGGTCCGGTACCGCAACACCTGGGCGGTAGATCATATCTCCGCCGTTCACCAGAGCCACCTGCCCGGCAAGCCGGGTTGCCAGATTGTCCTCGATACAGCGTTGCATTTCACGAATATTCATCGCTGTTCCCATGGTTCGCGCTTCCTTGCCCACCCGCGCCCACCCGCGCCCAGTCCCGTCCTGCCGCGCCGCCTCGTCGCGGGGCTATGGCAGGCGCCCCCCCCCCACCCCGAGCGCAAAAAGCAAACGACCGGCCCCCGTTGCCGGAAGCCGGTCGCATCAATGCGTGCGTTAGCCGGGCGGCGTCGCCTATTTCATGCCGCGTGCCTTGGCCACGGCAAACTTCTTGGCGTCTATGCCGTACTTCTTCACCTTGTAGTTGACGATGCGGTAGCTCACGCGCAGGTCGCGCGCGGCCTGCAGCATGTTGCCGCGCGCCTTCTTCAGCGCGTCCACCAGCAGTTCCTGCTCGAACTTGGCCACCGCCTCGCAGAACGAGAGGTTGGTGTCCGTGGCGGTGGATTCCGCCGTCTGCAACGAAGGCGGCAGGTGGTAGGTGCGGATGACCTGTTCATCGCACACCAGCACCGCGCGTTCGATGCAGTTCTTCAGTTCGCGGATGTTGCCGGGCCAGTGGTACTGCGTCAGCAGGTCGATGGCCGGGGTGGAGATGCGCTTGATGCTGCGCGAATACTCCTCGGAGTAGATGCGCAGGAAGTGTTCCGCCAGCGGCAGGATGTCCTCGCGCCGCTCGCGCAGCGGAGGAATGAAGATGGGGAACACGTTGATGCGGTAGTACAGGTCCTCGCGGAACAGCCCCCGCTCGACAAGCTCCTCCAGCGGCTGGTGGGTGGCGCAGATCAGGCGCACGTCCACGGTGATGGTCTGTTCGCTGCCCAGGCGCTGGATTTCCTGCTCCTGGATGGCGCGCAGCACCTTGGCCTGGGCGTTGGGCGACAGTTCGCCCACTTCGTCCAGGAACAGGGTGCCCTTGTTGGCCAGTTCGAACAGGCCCTTCTTGGTGTGCACCGCCCCGGTGAAGGCGCCCTTCTGGTAGCCGAACAGCTCGCTTTCCACCAGTTCGGAGGGCAGCGCCGCGCAGTTCAGCTTGATCAGCGGCATCTCGCGCCGGGGGCTGGCCTGGTGGATGGCTTCCGCCAGCAGTTCCTTGCCGGTGCCCGATTCGCCGCGCAGCAGCGCCGTGGCGCGGCTGGGGCCAACCTGCGCCGCCTGGTTCAGCACCAGTCTCATGGCTTTGGACGCGGCAACCACGTTGGACGGGGTGAACCCGATGTCGTTGCTGTCGCCCACGATGAGGCCCTGGGTCATCAGGTGCTTCTGGCGGGCCATTTCCTCCTGCAGGTACGAGGCGTGGTTGGCGATCATGCCCGCCACCACCTCCAGGAACCGGCAGTGCGATTCCAGCTGCGGCATGGGCACCGAGGGGGTGTCCACGCTGAGGGTGCCGATGACCTCGCGGCCCTGCCGGGGTTCGTCGGCGGGGCCGAGAACCGGCACGCAGATGAAGGCCAGGGTTTCCTGCTCCTCGTCCGAACGGCCAAAGGCCTTGTTCAGGAACGCCGGGTGGTCCTTGATGCGCGGCACGATGACCGGCTGGCCCGTGGAAAACACCTGCCCCGTCACGCCCACGCCCGGCTCGTATTCCACGTGGTCCGCCTTGGCGGGCGTCTGCGACAGGCTGAGCTTGAGGGTGCGGGTTTCCGGGTCGAAGATGACGATGTGCGGCCGCTGGAAGTCATGGTTTTCAGCCAGCGTGCGGAGCAGCGACTTCAGGGTGGACTGAAACGGTCGCTGCGGCCCCATGTCGGACACGATCTTCTGGAGCGTGCCGAGATAGGGCTGAAGGCGCTTGTCGTCGGTGATGGTGGTCATGCGGTCAGCTCGCGGAGGCTACGGCCCGAACGCCCAGTTCGACCGCCCTCAGGTTCATGTCCATGAGTTTGGGGGCAAGATGGGTGCGGATGGCGGCTTCCAGCGCGTCCGGGCCAAAGGGCAGAAGCCCGCTGGCGCAGGCCGCGCCCAGCAGCACGCTGTTGCCCGCCTGCACCGACCCGGCCTGAAGGCCCAGGGTGCGGCACGGCAGAAACCACGATTTCGCGGCGCAGCCTTCCACCTTGGCGCGGATGCGCTCCATCTCGGGGTAGGCTTCGCGCCCGGTGGAAACGCCCACCGGCGGCAGCGGCTCGGTGTTGGACAACACGCTGCCCCCGGCGGCCAGGTGGGTCATGCCGCGCAGGGTTTCCAGCGGTTCGAAGCCAAGGATCAGGTCCGCCTCGCCATGGCCGATCTTGGGGCTCATCCAGCCGCCGAGCAGGATGGTGGATTCCACCACCCCGCCGCGCTGGGCCATGCCGTGGATTTCGCCGGAGGTAACTTCCAGCCCCTGGTCCAGGGCGGTGCGGGCCAGCAACGTGGTGGCGGTCAGGGTGCCCTGCCCGCCCACGCCGGTAAGATAGATGCGGATGCGTGCGGGGGTGCTCATGCGTCGCTCCTCTTGCGGGCCTTGATGGTATCCGCAACCTGTAGACAGACCATGCAGCCGCCGCAAAGGTTCTCGTCCACGTGAATGCCGGTGTCGTCGCGGAAGAAGGCGGGGCAGGCCAGGTGTTCCAGACAGTCGGCCACGGATGGCCCCTGCTCGGCGACGTAGGCCACCTGATTGCGCGGCTTCTTCAGGGTGCGCCGGGCGTAGAGCACGCACGGTTCCTCGGCGATGATCACGCGCACGCCGGAGCGTTCCTTCATTTCCGTCAGGGCCTTCATGGTGGACTTGACGTTGAAGGGCCGCACCCTGGCCACGTCGGCCACGCCGCAGCCGCGCACCACGGCCTCGATGTCCAGGTGCACGCAGGCGTTGCCCAGCACATCCTGGATCACGCCGGGGTTGGGCTGGTGACCGGTCATGGCCGTGGTGCCGTTGTCCAGCACCACCACGATCAGGTCGTGCTTGTTGAACACCGCGTTGACCAGCCCGGTGATGCCGGAATGGAAGAAGGTGGAATCGCCGATGAAGGCCAGCGTGGGCTTGCCCGACGCGGTGGCGAAGCCGGACCCCGCAGACACCGACGAGCCCATGCAGAACAGGAAGTCGGCCATGCGCAAGGGCGGCAGCAGCCCCAGCGTGTAGCAGCCGATGTCGCTGGAGTAGACGGCATCGTCGCCGAACACCTTGCGCACGGCATAGTACAGCGCGCGGTGCGAACAGCCGGGGCACAGGTTGGGCGGGCGCACGGGCAGGGCCGTTTCCGGGTCGCAGGCAATCGGCAGCCGGGCGGTTTCGCCCAGCAGGTCAGCCAGGGCCTGAGTGACGGTCTGGGTGGAATATTCGCCGTAGATGGTCAGCGCGCCGCCCTTGCCGCTGACGGCAACGGGCAGGTTGTTGCGCTGCACCAGCGCGCGCACGTCGTTTTCCAGCAGGGGTTCCAGTTCTTCCAGCACCAGCACGGCATCGCACTGGGACAGGAAGTCGGTCAGCAGATCTTCCGGCAGGGGCCAGGTCATGCCCAGGTCCAGCACCTTCACCCGGTCGGTCCAGCCCGTCTCGTGCAGGGCGTCGGACAGGTAGGCGCGGCTGATGCCGCTGGCGATGACGCCGAAGCACCCTTCGCCGCGCACGGTGTTCCACGGGGAATGCTCGGCCTTCTCCCGCGCCATGCCCAGGTGCTTGACCAGTTCGGCGTGACGCACACGGGCCACGGCGGGCACGGGCACGAAACGCCGGGGATTACGCTCGAAGGGCACGATGGGCGCGGGCTGACCCAGCGGGCCGAATTCCACGGCGCCGCGCAGGTGGTTGACGCGGGTGGTGGTGCGCAACAGCACGGGCTGTTCAAGCTCGCGCGCCAGCAACAGCGCGTCGCGCGTCATGTCCTTGGCTTCCTGCGCGGTGGCGGGCTCGAAGCACGGCATGCCCGCGAAACGAGCGTAAGTGCGGTTGTCCTGCTCGTTCTGACTGGCGTGGCAGCCGGGGTCGTCGGCGGAAAGCAGCACCAGGCCGCCGGGCAGGCCCGTATAGGTCATGGTCAGCAGCGGGTCGGCGGCCACGTTGACGCCCACGTGCTTCATGGTCACCAGGGTCATGGCCCCGGCCAGGGCGGCACCCGCCCCCACTTCCATGGCCACCTTCTCGTTCACCGAATATTCCAGGCGGTAGCGGCCACCGCCGCCAATGCGGCGGAAGGTGTCGGGCACTTCGGACGACGGGGTGCCGGGGTAGCAGGCCACCAGGTTGACGCCCGCCTCCAGCGCGCCGCGCACGATGGCCTCGTTGCCCAGCAGCAGGCGCCGTGCGCCCGGTTCGTCGGCCAGCAGGGGGTTCACCGGGCGGGTGCCCGGAGTCGCAGTGGGTTCGCTCATGGGCTTACGCGCCCCCCTTCTGCATGCGGGCCTTCAGCGTTGCGGCGCGGCTCTTGAAATAGTCCTTGTTGCCAGCGGACTCGGAGGCCATCAGCTGTTCATAAGCAGCCACGGCACGGTCCAGCTTGCCCGCACGCTCCGCCACGACGGCCAACTGGCCGCGCACGGCATTGCGCGAAATCTCGCTCACCGAATTTTCCAGCCCTTCCAGCACGGCCAGGGCCTCGGCGTCCTTGCCCGCCTGCGACAGGGCCTGCGCACGGCCGATGCGGGCCACCACGCCGGTGGCGCCTTCGGCGGCGGCCAGACGTTCCCAGGCCGAGGCGGCCTTGTCGTAGTCCTTCAGTTCCATGGCGGCTGCGGCAAGGTCCAGCAGCACGGCGTTGCGCACGCCCGACGGCGCCTTGGCCAGGAACGCCTCCAGGGCCTGCACGCGATCCGCGCCGGTCTTGGCCACGGTGAGCATGCCCAACTCGGTCTGCGCCTCGCGCGTCTTTTCGGCGTCCCACCAGCGGTAGCCCGCGCCAGCGCCAGCGGCCAGCACCAGCACGCCGAGCCCGGCGGCGATGGTACGGGCGTTGTCCAGCACGAAGCGCAGCAGCGGCGCGGCCTCGCCAGACACCTCGCCTTGCAGCGGCTGGGGAATTTCGGGTTGCTGCTGGGCGCGCGGCAGGCCTTTGCGGATTGTGTTCTCCGACATGCGAATTGCTCCTTGGAATGCGGCGCGGGGCCGCTTTATGGCTGGAAATCGTAAAGCCCGATACTTCTACGTTCCCATTACAGAAATGTCAAAAGGATTCCGGGCGGAGGCCGGTTTCTCGCGGCCCGTATGGGCTTGCGGGTTTTGACAAGGCACTTTTGCAGGCCCGCGGGACAGGACGGATAACAGGACGAATCAGACGGGCCGGGCGGGCTGGTCAAATCAGACGGGCCGGATTGGCAGGACTGGCCGAACGGGCCGGGCGGGCTGGACTGGCCGGACGGGCGCCTGACCTGCCCAACGCGCACCCGTATGGCCATTGCGCGTCCGCCCGTGGCACGGCGCGTCGGAATCATGCAAGCCGCCTTGCGCGATGCGCCGGGTACCGCGCCCGACCGTCGGGGCTGCCCCGTGCCATCCCTCCCGATCCCACCGAGCCGCCTTACGTCTGCGGGAGGAGGGGCATACTGTTGCGTTGCCGGGGGGCTGCGGCTATAGCAATGTTTCGCAACCTTCACACGCCGTTCCGCCACCACACGGAACGCCAGAGCGCCGGAGCCGCCATGAGCACGCAGAACATTTCTTCCGCCCCCGGCACGACACAGGACATCGCCACGGGCGACATCGTCCAATTGGTCGAATCCATGGGCAAGCGCGCCAAGGCAGCCGCCCGCAAACTTGCCGCCGCGCCCCCCGCCACCAAGATCGACGCCCTGCTGCGACTGGCCGGGCTGCTGGAATCGCGCGAGGCCGACATCCTTGCCGCCAACGCGCGCGACCTTGCCGCCGCCGAGGCGGCGGGCATGGACGCCCCGCGCATGGACCGCCTGCGCCTTACCCCGCGCATCATGGCCGAAATGGCCGCCGCCTGCCGCCACGTGGCGGGCCTGCCCGACCCGGTGGGCGCGGTGGAAACCCAGTGGCAGCGGCCCAACGGCCTGCTGGTGGGGCGCATGCGCATCCCCCTCGGCGTCATCGCCATCATCTACGAATCGCGCCCCAACGTGACCATCGATTCCGCCATCCTGTGCCTGAAGGCGGGCAACGCGGTGATCCTGCGCGGCGGGTCGGAGGCCATCCACTCCAACCTGGCCCTTGCCGGGCTCATCGCAGAGGCCATGGCCGCCTCGGGCCTGCCCGGCGACGCGGTACAGGTGGTCTCGCGCACCGACCGGGCCGCCGTGGGCGCCCTGTGCGCGCTGGAACAGTACATCGACGTGATCATTCCGCGCGGGGGCGAAACGCTGATCCGCGCCGTGGTGCAGCAGGCCACCATGCCCGTGCTGAAGCACTACAAGGGCGTGTGCCACGCCTACGTGGACGCGGGCGCGGACCTGCAACAGGCCGTGGAGATCGTCTTCAACGGCAAGGTGCAGCGCCCCGGCGTGTGCAACGCGCTGGAATGCCTGCTGGTGCACAGGGACGAAGCCGCCGCCCTGCTGCCCGCCGTGGCCGCCCGGCTGGCCCCTGCCGGGGTGACCTTTCGCGCGTGCCCGGCCTCGCTGCCGCTGCTGGGCGATGCAGCCTCCGCCGCCACGCCGGATGACTACGGCATGGAATTCCACGACCTGATCCTGGCCGTGCGCGTGGTGGACGACATGGACGAGGCGCTGGCCCACATCGCCGCGCACGGGTCCAACCACACCGAAATCATCTGCACCCGCGACCACGCCCGGGCCATGCGCTTCCTGCGCGAGGCCGACGCATCCATGGTGGCGGTGAACGCCTCCACCCGCTTCAACGACGGCGGGCAGCTTGGCCTTGGCGCCGAGATCGGCATCAGCACGTCCAAGCTGCATTCCTACGGCCCCATGGGCGTGCAGGAACTGACCACCACCAAGTTCGTGGTGTTCGGCGCGGGCCAGATACGGGAGTAGCGGGAACAGCGGGAATAGCGGAAAACCTGACCAGCGCGGCGCCCCGACGGGGTCCGCCGCGCCGGTAACGCCCCGTGGACCGTACGTGCCTGCTGCACGGTCCGCCACGGATGCATCACGGGACCAGAGGAAACCAAGGGGACGGCGAAAGGTTCATGCGGCGCATCGGCATACTTGGCGGCAGCTTCAACCCGGTGCATGCGGGGCATCTGCGTCTGGCCATCGAAGTGGCCGAGGCGCTGCGGCCAGACCGTATCGACCTTGTGCCGTGCGCCGTGCCCCCCCACAAGGACGGACACGACCTCTTGCCCTTCGGCCTGCGCCTGTCCCTGCTGCGCGCCGCCGTGCGGCCCTTTGCCGCACTGGCCGTGAACGCGCTGGAAGCCGGACGCACCGGCCCCTCGTACACCTGGGACACCCTGCACGCCTACCGCGCCGCCGAACCAAGCGCCGCGCCGTTCTTCATCCTGGGCGGTGAGGATTTCGAGATGCTGCCCCACTGGCACCGGGGAGTGGAGTTGCCGCGCATCGCCGACTTCGTGGTGGTGCCCCGCGCGGGCAGCGGGCCGGAAGCCTTTCGCGCGGCCCTGGCCACGCACTGGCCCGACGCCGCCGCGTTGCCGGCCTGTCCTCCGGGTCAGGCCCATCCGCCCCATTCGCCCCATTCGCCGCATCAGGCAGACACGCCGGGCATGGAACGCCACCTGTTGCCCGGCGGCCCCTACGGCGATACCACCCTGACCTTCCTGCCCCTGCCCCGGCTGGACATCAGCGCATCACTGCTGCGCGGCAAATGGCTGCGCGGTGCGGACATCCGCCTGCTGGTGCCCGACGACGTGGACACCCTGCTGCGCGCCCACGTTGACGAAGTGCGCCGCTGCTGGGCACACGCCGCCCCGGATACCCTTGCCACGCCCGCGCCGCACGGCTCCGGATCGCACTGTTTCTGCCCTCACTGTTCCGACAAGGACACCCCATGCGAATGACCGCCCCCAAGGCCGTGCGCGACAACATCGCGCGGTCCCGCGCCTATCTGGCGCGCGGCTACCTGACACGCGCCCTGGAGGCCATGGAAAAGGCCTTGCACGCGTACGAAGGCACCCTGCTCATCGGGCAGGCGCGCTTTGAAACGGAAGTGCACATCCATGAATTCGTCAACGATCTCAATAGAAATCACGTCATTCAAAAGTTCTTCGAAAAGCGCAAGGTGCTTTCCGGCCCGTACGTGGCTTACGCGCCCGGCGACGAACTGCCCCTGGCCGAGCGCCTGGAATCCATCCGGCACGCCATGCTGGAGGACGAACGCGCCCGTGCGGCCGAACAGGCCCAGAAGGTGCTGATGCGCAAGATGGAACTGACCGGCAACGGCCAGTCCCGGTTGGACGCGGGCGACCTGCCGCGCGGGCGGGCCTTGTTGCGCCGTGTGGCCGACGAGTGGGGGCACGAACCGGGGGTGCTTACCGACATCGGGCAGCGCTTCCTGCGGGCCCGGCTGTTCTACGAAGCGGCGGAACTGTTCGAATCGGCGCTGGAACGCTTTGCCGGAGAGGCCCCGGCTTACTCCGGCGCGGTGGCCGCCTACCTGGAACTGCGCGAATACCCCAAGGCGGAAATCGTGTACCTGCGCGCGTTGCGCCAGTTCGGTTCGCACCCGCGCACCATGCTGAACCTGGCCAAGCTGTACATGGAATGGCGCAAGCGCGACAAGGCGTACGAATACGCCAACCGCGCGTGGCAGGCCGATCCTTCGCTGACCGAGGCGCGGGAACTGCTGTCCCGCCTGGTACGCTGACGGAAGGAAGGAAACCGCTGCCCTGCTGACGCGGTGACGCGCTGACGAAAAAAGGCGGGCAGCGCCGCACGCCATCCCGCCAACTATCCATCCGCCACATGCCGACGGTCCGCCCTGCCCCATCTGCGGACCTTGCGCGCCGTCCCGATCACCGCCCCACGCCCGGCGCTACCAAGGGGCCGTCGCCATTCCCGCTCGCCGCCCCCGTCAGGAATCACCGACAGGACCGCCACGGGGTTCATCTCAGTGGGTCTCGGTTTCCGCGCCCTTTCCGGCCATCTCTTCCCCCGTCACCCGCCGCACCGCCGCGAACACCGCATCGGGCGCGATGCCCGTCATGCAGCGCCCGGAATGGGCGCAACGCCTGCTGCCGTGCAGCGAACAGGGGCGACAGGCATCCCCGGTTTCCAGCACCACGTCGCGCGGGCCTTCCGGATAGAAGCCCCATTCGCGGGTGGTGGGGCCGAACAGCGCCACCACCGGGGTGTCCACCCCGGCGGCAAGGTGCATGGGGCCGGAATCACCGGTCACCAGCACGTCGGCGGCGGCCAGCAGCGCGCAGGTTTCGCGCAGGTCCGTGCGGTCGGTAAAGTCCGCAGCCAGCCCGCCAGCCAAGCGGGTCTGCTCCACAAATCCGGAAAGCGGCGTGGCCTCGTCGTCCCCAGCTTCAGCAACAGCATTTCCCTTTCCGCCGGATCGCCCCACCACAAACCACGCATACCCGGCTGCGGAAAGATGCCCGGCCAGATCGCGCCAGGCATCGGGCAGCCAGGCCTTGTCCGGATGCGTGGAATAGGGATGCAGGGCCACCAGCGGGCGGAGCGGCGCGGAGGCACCTCCCGATACGCCGCCCGATGCTCCACCTGACGCGCCGTCCGGCGTCCCAATCGGCGTTCCCGCAGGCAACAGCCCAGCTTCGCGCAACAGGGCCAGGCCCCGCTCGCGCTCCGCGTCGTCCAGCAGGATGCGCGGCAGCAGCGCGGAACGCGGCGGTGGCGCTTCCTGTATCGCCAAGGTGTAGCGCTGCGTCACGTTACTGGCCCGCAACCGCTCGCGGAACAGCCGTCCGCCGGACCGCAGGAACAGACGCCGTTCCAGCGAAAACTTGGGGTAGCGACGCACCGTACCGGGCCACAGCGCCCCCAGCAGTCGCGAGCGCAAGGTGCCGTGCAGGTCCAGCAGGCCCGCGCCGGGCAGCGTGGCCGCAAGGCTCCGCACCAGGCCGGGCAACGCGGCGGGGCGCAAATCGCGCGGGTCCATCGAGGCCACCCGGTCAACGGCGGGATGGTTGCGGAATACCGGAGCCCACTGTGGCCGCGTCAGCACCACGAAGCGCCAGCCACGGGTGCGGTGCAGCCACAGCAGCACCCCCGTGGTCAGCACCACGTCGCCCAGCGCGCTCAGGCGCACCACCAGCCATGTCTTGGGCAGGGCCATCCGTTCTCCGCCAGGTATCCGGCGCGGTTGCATGGTCACCGAGGTACGGGTATAGCGCTCACCACTGAACGCAGGAGCACCGTTACCGTTTCCTTCGAGTCGTATTTCAGGTATCGATAGGGTTTGCATCACCCCTGCGGCACAACCGCAGGGCCGGTGCGGCACAGCACTACCAGCAGCGGCGCGGAAAGAAAAGCGCCACGTTCCGCCGCCTGCCGCCCCCGGCACGCGCCACCGGCAGCAACGCGCTGCGGCAGGCTTTATCACGGCACCCTGCGATGCGCGGTGCTAGACTGGTGCCCATTCCGCCGCACGGCAGACACCCATGGACAGCCTTCGGGCAAACTCCAGGCAACCAATGAACGCCATTCCCCCCCACGCCCTTTCCTCGCTGCTGCGCAGCCCGCCCGTGCGACGGCTGTGGCTGCTGCTGATACTGGCGTGCGGGGTGTTCACCCTGTTCCTGCTGCATGCGGTGCATACCTTCTGGGAAACGGCGGAAACATACCGCCGCAGCCACCTGCGCGAAATGGTGCTGCTGGCTCGCAACCAGGTGCAGCCGGTGCTGGACGAACTTGCCGCCGGTGCCTATGGCCGCGACCATGCCCTGGTGCTGGTCCGCGAGCGGGTGCGCACCATGATCTTCAACGATACCCGTGGTCCCAACTACATTTTCATGAGCGGCTACGATGGCACCGTGCTGGTCCAGCCCTACGAACCGCAGATGGAGGGCCGCAGCGGCCTTGGCCTGCGCGACGCGGACGGCGTGGCCATCATCGTCGAACTCATCAGGACCGCGCAGGCGAACCCCGACGGCGGCTACTTCTCGTACCGCTACACACCGCCCAGCGGCAGCGCGCCGGAAGAAAAACTGTCGTTCGTGCTGCCCATCCCCGAACTGGCCTGCTACATCGGCACCGGCTCGTACCTTGGCGACGTGCACGCGGGAGAACGCCGCTACATCCTGGCCACGGCGGTCCTGGGCGTGTCCGTGTTCGTGCTGCTGGGGCTTACCTTCGTCACCGCGCTGGGCGCCCTTGCCCGGCGCGGCGCGGAACTGGAGCGCGAGGTGGAGGAACGCAAGGCCACCGAGCAGCGGCTGGCTGCGGCGGAACTGAAGTACCGAACCATCTTCCACACCGCGCAGGAAGGCATCGCGGTCATCCAGGACGGGCTGCTGCGCTTCGTCAACCCGCGCATCGGCGAGATTCTGCGCCGCCCCGTGCAGGAACTGGTGGGAACCCCGTTTACCGACTACCTGCACCCCGCCGACCGGCCCGTGGCCCGGGACAGGTACATACGCCGCCTGAGCGGCGAGCCGCTGGGCACCTATCCCCCGGTGCGCATCTGCGTGCCCGAGGGCGAACGCTGGGTGTTCGGCACCGGGGTGCTGCTGGAATGGGACGGCCGACCGGCGGTGCTGGTGATGCTGACCGACATCACCGACCTGAAGGAGGCCGAACAGGCCCTGCACGCGCGCGAGCAACAGTTCCGCGCGGTGCTTACCCAGGCCCCCTTCGCCATGGCCCTGCTGCACCCGGACGGCACCCTGCGCGAGGCCAATGCCGAGTGGCTGGCCCTGCACGGCCTTGCGGAGGCCACGGGCAACCCCGCCGTGTACACCCTGGACCAGGACCGCTACGTGCTGCACGCCCGGCTGCACGGGCTGGCCCAGGCCGCCCTGGCGGGCGAGCCCATCGTCACCGAACCGCTGGAATTTCCGCCCGGCGCCACGCCAGACGGCACCACCCGCTGGATGGCCCTGCGCCTGTACCCCGTGGCCGGCGCGCCGGGCACGCCCGATGCCGTGGCCTTCATCCTGCACGACCTGACGGTGCTCATGGAGTCCGAACGCGAGCGGCAGGCCCTGCTGGCCGACCTTTCGCGCGCCAATCGCGCCTTGTCCCGCGCCCAGCGCCACCTGAAGGGGGTGCTGGACGCCATGCCCTCGGCCATCGTGGTGGCCGACGCCGCCGACAGGGTGGTGCTGTGGAACCCGGCTGCGGAGCGACGCTTCGGCGTCGCGGCACCGTCCGCCCATGGCCGCCCGCTGGCGGAAATCGCCCCGGAACTGATCCGCCACCTGCCCAGGCTGCACGCGGCACGGCGCGGGGGCATGGCCACGCCGCCGGAACGGGTGGCCACCCCGGCCGAGCTGCCTACGGGCGTTCAGCCGGGCGCCCTGACCGGTGTGTCCCGCCGGGTGGAAGACGTTACCGCCATTCCGCTGGAGACCGGCGAAGAGATGTGGGGCATCCTGCGCCTGGATGACGTGAGCGAGCGTGCCGCCATGGAAGACCTGATGGTGCAGGCCGAAAAGATGGCTTCGGTGGGGAGCCTTGCGGCGGGCATGGCTCACGAGATCAACAACCCCCTGGGAGGGATACTCCAAGGGGTGCAGAACCTGCGCCGCCGCCTGCTGGACGAACTGCCCGCCAACCGCGCGGCGGCGGAAGGACAAGGCGTGGACTTTGGCCGCATCGCCGCCTATGCCGAGGCACGCCGCATCGGCGGGCTGCTGGACGGCATCCGCGAATCCGGCGAACGCGCGGCGCGCATCGTGGCCAACATGCTCACCTTCAGCCGCCGCAGCGACCCTTCCCGCGTGCCGGTGCAGATCAACGAACTGCTGGAACGCACCCTTGAACTGGCCGTCACCGACTACAGCCTGGCCCGCAACTACGACTTCAAGCGCATTGCCGTGGTGCGCCGCTACGACCCGCAGTTGCCGCCGGTACGCTGTTCCGCCAGCGAGATGGAGCAGGTGTTCCTGAACCTGTTCAAGAACGCGGCCCAGGCGCTGGCGCTGCGCGACGACGGGCCGCCGCCGGTACTGACCCTGACCACCGCCGCCGAGGCGGCGCACGTACGCATCGAGGTAGGCGACAACGGCCCCGGCATGTCCCCGGAACTGCGCCGCCGCGCCTTCGAGCCGTTCTTCACCACGCGCGAGGCGGGCGCGGGCACCGGACTTGGCCTTTCCGTGGCCTACTTCATCGTGGTCACCAACCACAAGGGCTCCATCACCATAGAGGAAGCGCCGGAAGGCGGCGCGGTGTTCGTGGTGCGCCTGCCCCTGGCCTGATTCTGCCGCACTCCCTCCATATCCGGGGCTGTTCCGTGTCCGGTCATGTCTGACCGGCCCTGACTGGTCCGACCAAAGCCCGACGCCCGGCCGAACTTCCCGCCGGTACGCCCTGCCCTCCTCCACGCCCCTGTGGCTTCCTTCTTTGCCTGTTCCTGCACCGCCACGGCCCGCACGGCAGTACTCCTGCGGCAGTACCCATACGGCAATGCCAGGCCCGCGCCGGGGCTTCTGCAAATCGTCACACATCCGTCACCGCCGTCACGGGCGCATTCATGCTAACTATCCGCACAGAGACTAACCCGGCGCCGCGCGGTGTCACGCAACCGTCACCGCGCCTCCAGGGGCGCACGGCCAGCGGGCGACACACTCACCAGCCCGCGTCAAGCTGTGCCAGGTCGCGCGTTCCACGCCGCCATGCAGCCACGTGCCGCATGGTCCTCACGCACCGTCCCCGGGTCCGGAACCCGGGCACGGCGCAACGCATCGACCATTACGCACCATGTCCGGCACGTATCCGGCGCCGTGCCGGACAACGTGTCCGACAACGTATCCGGGGGGATACATGCAACATACCTGGCTGGAGCCGTTTCTGGAAATGCTTGGCCGCAGGCGCGACGATCCTGGCCATGCACCGCACCCGGACGGTCTGGCACCGGACGGCCTGCATGCCACGCACACGTCGCCGGTCTTCACGCTTATCGAAGTCCCCGACGCCGCCCCCGGCGCCCCGGCGGCCTTCCCGACCGTCCCCGATGCCGCGGGCCACGCGCATTCCGGCCACGCCACCGAAGCCTCGGTGCGCGACATGGTGGCCCGGCACGAGGCGCTGCACATGCTGCTGGTGCGCATGGTGGACCACGTGCTGGTGCGCGACCTGTACGGAGAGGAGATCACCGCAGGCATCGAATCGCTGCTGGTGGAAGGATTGTGGGCGGCGGTGCCCGGCCTGAGCGGCCAGCCCGCGTCGGCGCATCATCTGCTGCCGCTGGAGTCCGGAGAATTCCTGGTGTTCTGGCCGGAACCGGCCACCCGCCCGCAGCGCCTGGCTGATGCCGCCTTCACCATGAAGCTGAAATTGCAGCACCACCTGAAGGATTCCGTGCTGCGCTGGACCGGGCGCGAGGTGAACATAGGCGTGGGCTGCGCCACCTACCGCCGCCGACCCGACGCGGAGCCGCGCCAGGAATTCTTTCAGGCCGTGCGCGAGGCGCGCACCATGGCCCGCAAGGAACTGGACCTGTCCGACCTGCGCCTTGCGCGCGACTTCAAGGCCGTGTTGCAGGACAACGCCATCCGCACCCTGTACCAGCCCATCGTGCGCTTTCCCACAGGGCGCATCATGGCCTGGGAGGCCCTGAGCCGCGGCCCGGTGGACACGCCCTTCCACTCGCCCATGATGCTGTTCGACATCGCGGAGGAACTGGGCATGCTCTTCGCGCTGGAACGCATCTGCCGCGAGCGGGCCATTGCCTGCGCGGGCACCCTGGCCCCGGACCAGAAGCTGTTCCTGAACATCCACCCGCGCACCCTCACCGACCCAGGCTTCACCCCCGGCAGCACGCTGGAGGCGGTGCGGGCCATGGGGCTTGCGCCGGAGAACATCGTCTTCGAGATCACCGAACGGCATTCCATCCGCGATTTCGGGGTGTTCTACAAGACGCTGTCGCACTACCGGGGGCAGGGGTTCAAGGTGGCCATCGACGATGCGGGCACCGGCTATTCCGGCCTTGCCACCATTGCCGAACTGAAGCCCGACTTCATCAAGATCGACATGTCGCTCATCCGCAACATCAACCGCGACCCGGTGCGCCGCGCGCTGATGGAAACCCTGGTCAGCTTTGCCGAAAAAATCGGCTCGCGGGTCATCGCGGAAGGCATCGAAACCCGCGAGGAAGCGGCCACGCTGATGGCCATCGGCGCGCACTACGGCCAGGGCTACTACCTGGGCCGCCCCGACTACCCCAAGCAGGAAACCCACGTGGACATCGGCGAACTGCGCCCCACGGCGCAGCTGCCCAGCGTGGGCAGCCTGGCCTGTTCCATGCCCGTGGGCGAACTGGCGGAGCAGGCGCACACCGTGCCGCCCACCACGCTGGCGGGCGAGGTCCGCAAGCTTTTCGAAACCTCCGATCCGTTGACCAGCATCGCCGTGACGGACGAGCGCGGCAAGCCGCTGGGGCTGATCATGGACTATCACCTCAACCGGCAGCTTTCGGCGCAATATGGCGTGGCGCTGTACTTCAAGCGGCCTGTTTCCGCCGTCATGGACACCAAGCCGCTGGTGATGGAGGAAACCACCCCCGTGGAGGACGCCGCCCGCCTGGCCATGTCGCGCAGCCGGTTGCAGGCCTACGACGACATCATGATTACCCGTGCCGGGGTGCTGACGGGCACCGTCTCCGTGCAGCGGCTGCTGCACAAGCTGGCCCAGGTGCAGGTGGAACTGGCCAAGGGCATCAATCCCCTCACCGGGCTGCCGGGCAACGTCTCGCTGGAAAAGGAACTGGAAACGCGCCTGGCCGGGGGGCAGCCCTTTTCGCTGCTGTACGCGGACCTGGACAACTTCAAGAGCTACAACGACACCTACGGCTTCAAGAACGGCGACAGGATCATCCTGCTGCTGGCCAAGGTGCTGTCATGGGCGGTGCAGCGGCACGGGGCCAAGGGCGACTACGTGGCGCACATCGGCGGTGACGACTTCGTGTGCATCACCTCGCCCCGCCATGCCGAACGGGTGTGCCGGGCGGCCACGCGCTGCTTCGGGCGGCTGGTGCGCGGCTGCTACTGCGGAGAGGACATCGCGCGCGGCTGGATCACGGCGCGCGGGCGCGACGGCATGGAGCGGCGCTTTCCGTTCGTTTCCGTCTCGCTGGCGGTGCTGGACTGCCACGAGCGCAGCAACCTGCACGAAATCGGCGAGCGCGCCGCCCACGTGAAGCATCTGGCCAAGGCCATCCCCGGCAACGCCTACGTGCTGGAATGCGGGGTGTGCCAGATGCGCGCCCTGCACTGAGTTCACGCGGCAGTCCCGCCCACATGCGACGGCCCACACACGACGGCCCCCCCACGGTGCAACGCGGGGGGGCTTGTCCGTCCGGCGGGTGCACGCGGGCACGGAGCCCACAGGAGGAGCGCACGGCTCCGTGCTTTCGGACGAATGTGGCGCCGCCCGTCATGCCGGGCGGGCCAGGCATGACGGACGGTTGCGTGTTTAGAAATGCCCCTTCCAATCGCTCGGGGGCCGTTTGCCGAATTAGGGCAGCATCCAGCCGATTACGTAGGCCTGCAAGGTCACCAGCACGCAGATCACCAGGGTCATGGCAATGCTGTGCCCAAGCGCGAAGCGGAACAGCGCCCCTTCCTGGCCCACGGTATGGGTGGAGGCCGTGGCCACCGAGATGGACTGCGGCGAGATCATCTTGCCGGTCACGCCCCCGGTGGCGTTGGCGGCCACGGTCAGGTACGGGTCCACGCCCACGGCGCGGGCCGTGGCCTGCTGCATGCTGCCGAAGAGCGCGTTGGACGAGGTGTTGGAGCCGGTCAGGAACACGCCCAGCCACCCCATGATGGGTGCGAAGAACGGGAACAGCGCGCCGGTGTGGGTGAAGGCGATGCCGAGGGTCGAGCTCATGCCCGAATAGTTCATCAGCTGGGCAAGCCCGAGGATGAGCATGATGGTCAGCACCGGGAAGCGCAGCTGGTAGCAGGTACGCCAGAAGCAGCCGATGGCCCGCTTCATGTCGTAGCCGGTGCCGGACCGGGACATGACAGGCACGGAAAGCAGCCCCGCCAGCAGGATGGCGGTGCCCCCGGCCGACAGCAGGTTGAAGGTGTACTTGGCCGCATAGGGTGCATCCTTGGCCACGATGGGCGCGGTCTTGGCGATGGCGCCGTGCAGCCCCGGCCATTCGATGGCCTGGATGAACACCTTGTTCAGTCCGGCCTTCACGCCGTCCAGCCCCCAGAAGAACACGAACACCGCCAGGATGGCATACGGCGCCCAGGCCCGCAGGATCTCGCCGGTGGTGTGGTGGGCGCTGGCCGCCGCGCTGGCGGGCTGTTCGTCGGCAAAGTGCCAGGTGCTGGCGGGCTTCCAGAAGCGCAGCAGCACCAGCAGGCCGATGATGGTCACGATGGCCGCCATGACGTCGGGCAGCGTGGGACCGTGCAGTTCGGCGAACAGGAACTGCGTGCCGCTGAAGCACACGCTGGCCACCACGATGGCGGGCAGCACCTCCATGGACCGGCGGAAACCGCACATGACCACGGTCATCCACAGCGGCACCACCAGCGCGAACACCGGCAGTTGCCGCCCCACGTACTGGCTGAGCAGGGCAACATCCAGGCCGCTGACCTGGCTGGCCACGATGACCGGGATACCCAGCGCCCCGAAGGCCACTGGCGCGGTGTTGGCCACCAGGCAGATACCCCCGGCGTACACCGGGCTGAAGCCAAGCCCCATGAGCATGGCCGCCGTGATGGCCACCGGCGTGCCGAAGCCCGCCGTACCTTCCAGAAACGCCCCGAAGGCAAAGGCGATGAACAGGGCCTGCAACCGCCGGTCGTCGGTGAGCCGGGCCAGCGAGCCCTTGATGATCTCGAACTCGCCCGATTCCACGGTCATGTTGTACAGCCACACGGCCGTCAGCACGATCCAGATGATCGGGAACAGCCCCATGGCCATGCCGTACAGCGTGGCGTTGACGGCAAGGCCCACGGGCATGCCCCACACGCCCACGGCGGCGCACAGCGCACCAACCAGCCCCAGCGCGGCGGCCGTGTGGCCCTTGGCCCGTCGGACGGCCAGCATGTAGAAGAGTATCGCCAGCGGCAGCATGGCCACGCAGGCCGAGGCGGCGATGTTGGAAAACGGATCGTACTGCTGCACCCAGTTCATGAATGCCCCCTGTGGTTTGATGTGCATGGCATGAACGCGCGCACCCTGCGTGCAACGCGCCCAGCCGTATCGTGCCTGGTCCGGCCACATTCCCGCCGCGCGATGCGGCGGCGGAAACGGCACCGTGGCCGCTTGAACCTTGCAGCTTCTGCTGTTAGCCAAGGGGTCTGGCAGTTGTGAAATGAATTGTCTTCATGAACCCCAGTCGGAAATGGAATGGTCATGCACCTCAGGGTATTGCGCTGCTTTGTCGAGGTGGTTCGGGCGGGAGGATTTTCCGCCGCGGCGCAGGCCGTGTGCGCCACACAGTCCACGGTCAGCAAGGCCGTGCGCGGGCTGGAGGAGGACTGCGGGGCCATCCTGCTGCAGCGAACCCCTGCGGGGGTGACCCTGACGGCGGCGGGCGAGGTGGCCTACCGCCGCGCACTGGCCATGCTGGCCGAAAAGGAAGCGCTGGACGCAGAGATGGACGACCTGCGCAACGTGCGCCGGGGCACGCTGCGCTTCGGCGTACCGCCGGTGGGCAGCACCCTGCTGTTCGCCCGGCAGTTCGCCGAATACCGCCGCCGCTATCCGGGCGTGCGCATAGAACTGCGCGAAAAGGGCTGCTACGCGCTTGAAGAGGACGTGCTGCGCGGCGAACTGGAAATGGCCCTGGCCCTGTTGCCCGTCTCCGACCAGTTCGAGGTGTCGCCCCTGTGCGACGAGCCGCTCATGGCCCTGCTGCCGCAGGGTCACCCCATGCAGGGCTGCGCAACCTTGCGTCTGCGCGACCTGGATGGCAGCGCGTTCATCCAGTTCGAGCAGGGCTTCGCGCTCAACGCGCGCATCCGCGAGCGTTGCCTGAAACAGGGAGTGTGCCTGGACGAAACCCTGTGCAGCGGCCAGATACCCTTCATCATCAGCCTGGTATCCGCCGGGCTTGGCGTGGCGCTGGTACCGCGCCTGATGCTGACGGAACCGATGCCGCACGGCATTCACCAGGCCCTGCTGAACGACGACGAACTGCGTTGGCGCGCGGTGCTCGCCTGGCGCAAGGGGCACAGCCTGTCCCCGGCGGCGGCGGCGTGGCTGGAACTGATGCACGAAATGCCGCCGCGCATCCCCGGTGGGGGCGACCACCGCCAAACGGCGGCGGACGCGCCGGGCGTACCCGGTGACGGGCCAGCGGAAACGGCAAGGGGAGAAGCAGGGGACGAAAAAGCCCCGCCGGTCAGGGCGGGGCGACAATGCACGGCAGGCAGGACCCGAGGGCGAAAGCGCTGATCAGCGTTCCTGCATGCCCTGCGCCACGCGCACCAGTTGGGCGGCGTCGAGAATCAGCGATATGCCGCCCTCTGCGTCCACGCTGGACCCGGCAATCCAGGCGGCGCGGCGGCAAGGCCCGCCCAGGCGCTTGATGACCGCCTGTTCCAGTCCGGCCACGCCGTCCACGGCAAAGCCCACCGGCTGGCCGTCCACGTTGGCGATGATGACCCGTTCGTAGGCGGGCTGCGCGCCCGGCACGTCCAGAAAGCGGCGCAGGCTGAGGCAGGGTACCAGCCGCTCGCGGTATTCGATGAGGCCCAGCGTGGCGGCCTCGCCGTCCACGAAGCGCTCCAGGCACGCCTGCACCTGGGTCAACGGCAGGATGAACGTTTCGTCACCCACGCGCACCCGCAGGCCGTCGATGATGGCCAGGGTAAGGGGAATGCGCAGCCGCCAGGCCGTGCCCTCGCCCCGCCGGGTGACCACGTCCACGCTGCCGCGCAGTGACCCCAGTGCCGTGCTGACCACGTCCAGCCCCACCCCGCGCCCGGAAAGGTCGGAAACGCCGCTGGCCGTGCTGAAGCCGGGCAGAAACAGCAGTTGCAGCAGTTCCGCCTCGCCGGGGTCGGCGTCCGGTGCCAGCAGCCCGCGCGCCACGCCCACGGCGCGCAGTTTGTCCAGGTCTATGCCCGCGCCGTCATCGGACACGGTGACCAGCACCTCGCCCCCCGCATGGACGGCGGACAGGCGCAATACCGCCTCGGCGGGCTTGCCTGCCGCCAGGCGCACGTCGGCATGTTCCACGCCGTGGTCCATGGCGTTGCGCACCAGATGCAGCAGCGGGTCGCGCAGGTGGTCGATGACGGTCTTGTCCAACTCCGTCTCGCCCCCCTCGGCCACGAAGCGCACGTCCTTGCCCAGCCGGGCCGCCAGGTCGCGCACCAGCCGCCGGAAGGCGTGGAAGGTGGCGTCCAGCGGCACCATGCGCACCGACATGGTGCTGTCGCGCAGGGATTCGGTCAGCCGTTCCAGGCCTTCGGCCAGTTCGCGCAGACGCGGGTCGTCATGGTCGGTGGCGATGCGTGAAAGGCGCGCCTGCAGGATGACCAGTTCGCCCACGTTGTCCAGCAGGCGGTCCACCTTGGCGCTGTCCACGCGCAGGCTGGTGGTGGCACCTTCGTCGCCGCCGGGGCGCGGGATGCCCGCCGGGGCGGCGTCGTCACCGACCGGGGGCGCACATTCCGGCACGGGCCAGGGCGCGGACACGACGGCAGACATGCCCACGGATACCGACGGAACGGCCCCACCGAGTTCACTGATTCCATTGATTCCATTGATTCCAACTGGGGCGCCCTGCCCGCGCACCGCCCGCAGGGCCTCGTCGCCCGCCCCGGCGGCAGCCAGCAGCCCGGCCGCATCGGCAACACGCCCCTGTGCCGCGATGCGGCACAAGAGTTCCGGCGAGGGCAGCAGACGCTCCTCGCCCAACGCCTCCACGTCCAGTCCGGCTTCGTCCATCAGCGCGGCGAACGGCTCGCGGACCATGGCCACCGGGTGTTCCGTGACCAGCACGGCGTCCCAGCGCAGGTGCACCGCTTCCGCGTCCAGCCCGTCCAGTCCGGGCACGGCTTCGCAGTGGGGCCAGACATGCAGGGGGCCAAGCCCGTGCAAGCCATCCAGCAACCGGGAAGGGTCCAGCCCCCGGCGCAGCGCGCCGGGCGACGGGATATAGCGCAGCCAGTACACCCGGGGTTCGCGGGGAGAGTCGTCGGAAACCGAGGACGATTCCGGGGCCGTGTGTCCGGACGGCGCAAGGATGATCCTCGGGGCCGCCGTGGGGTAAACGTGCGGCGACGCGTTGGACGACGTGTCCGCCAGCACGGCGGCATCGTCAGCCAGCGCACCACCGGTGAGGGGAACGGCCCAACGCGCCGCCAGCCCGCCGATGCGGTCCAGCAGTTCACGCTCGCGCGCGGCAACGCGGTCCGCATCGGCGGAATCTTCCGCCATGCCCGGCGGCGGGGCCTGCGGTGGCGCAAGGGCCGATGCGCCCCGGTCCAGCAGTTCCTGCAAATGATCCTTGGCGTCCAGGCCAAGGGCCAGCAATTCTGACGTAGCCGGAACCCCGGCCTTGCGCACGCTGTCGAACAGGTCTTCCACCACGTGGGTGAAGCGGGCCACGGCGTCGAAACCGAACATGGCGCCAGTGCCCTTCAGGGTGTGCAACGCGCGGAACACCCGTGCCATCAGCGCGGCATCGCCGGGGTGCGATTCCAGTTCCAGCAGCGCTTCCTCGAGGTCGATGAGCAGGTCGCGCGCTTCCTCGGTGAACACGCGCCGCGCGGTGCCGCCGGGGTTCATGCGCCACCTCCCCCGAAGCGGACGGGGGTGCCCGGCGCGGCATCGGCAGGGACAGAGCGCGCCTGTGACTGCCCATCGGCAGGGGAAAGAGACGGGGTCCGGGGCAGGGGCTGGGGCAGGGGCCGGGGCAGGGGCTGGGACGGGGGTTGCGCCGCAATCGCAGCCGGGGCGCCCGCCGGTTCCTCGTCGTCGAACAGGCGGTCGGCGTCCAGCAGCAGCACGTGCCGCCCCCCGTGGCGGAATATTCCGGCCAGCACGTCGGCGGGCACGGGGGTTCCCATGCGCGGCGGGGGTTCCACGGCGACGGCGTCGATTTCGATGACCTCGCGCACGGCGTCGGCCAGCGCGCCCACCAGGGTGATGCCGCCGCCAGCATCGGGGGGCGTGGGCGCCTCCACGATGACGATGCGCGAATGCACGGTGCGCTCCACGCTGCCCATGCCGAGGCGGGTGCGCAAATCCACTACCGGCACGGCAGCCCCGCGCAGGTTCACCACACCACGCACGTGGGCAGGCATGCGGGGAATGCGCGTCAGATCGCCGAAGTCCAGCACCTCGCGCACCACGCCGACGTCCAGGGCGAAGCGCTCGTCACCCAGGGTAAGGGCCAGCAGCCTGCGCACGGGCGCCATGGGACCAGGCCCCGGAAGAGGCGCACGCGACACGTCACGCAAAGCGGCACCGGTCTGCGGCATGTCCGCCGCGTTCCTGCCGCCCGCATCGTCCTGCGGTGCGTATCCGTTCCTGCCCTGCTGCACGTCGTGGTTCCGGTTGCGGGGCGGCTTGCGAAGCCGTCCCGGCGGATGCATGTGTTGCGCTGGCGCGCTAGAAGCGCTCGAAATCCTGATCATCCGTGTCGTCCGCATCGTCCGTGAGGTTGATGCGCACCTTGCGCGGGTCGCCGTCCTTCAGGGGCGGCATGGCCGAAGGCTGCGGCCCCGGCACCCGCTGGACCTTGGGAGACATGTCCGCCCCCAGGCGGAAGAACGCCACCGTGCGTTGCAGGTGGGCCGCCTGGGCCGACAGTTCTTCGGACGTGGAGGCCACCTCTTCCGAAGCCGCCGCGTTCTGCTGGATGACCTGGTCGAGCATGTGCAGGGCCTCGTTGACCTGGCTTGCGCCCTCGCGCTGCTCGATGCTGGCGGCGGCGATCTCCTGCACCAGTTCGGACGTGCGCTCTATGTCCGGCACCAGCTTGCCCAGCAGTTCACCCGCACGTTCCGAAACTTCCAGGCTGGCCCCTGACAGCCGGTTGATTTCCGCCGCAGCGGCCTGGCTGCGTTCGGCCAGCTTGCGCACTTCGGACGCCACCACGGCAAAGCCGCGCCCCTGCTCGCCCGCGCGGGCCGCCTCGATGGCGGCGTTCAGGGCCAGCAGGTCCGTCTGCCGGGCAATTTCCTCGATGATCGAGATCTTGCTGGCAATCTCGCGCATGGCCTTCAGCGTGGCGGCCACCGCCGTTCCCGAGTCGCGGGCGTCGTCCGCCGCGCGCACCGCGATGGATTCCGTGGTTCGGGCGTTCTCGGCGTTCTGGGCGATGCGCGCCACCATCTCTTCCATGGAGGCGGAGCACTGCTCTACCGAGGCAGCCTGCTCCGTTGCCCCCTGCGAAAGGGCCTCGGCCGTGGCGCTCAGTTCCTCGCTGCCTGCGGCCACATTCTCGGCGCCCACCTGCACGTCGCGCACGACATCGGACAGCCGGTGCACCATGTCACCCAGCGAGCTCAACAGCCGGTCGCTGTCGCCGCGCGGCTCCAGCGACACGCGCAAATCGCCGGTGGCCAGGGTGGACGCACTGCGCGAGATGGACCGCTCCACGGACACCATGTCTCCCAAGGCACGCATCAGTTCGTCGCGCGGGCCGCGCATGACCACTTCGATATCCACGTTGCCCCGTGCCAGTTCGCGGGCGGTTTCCACCACGCGGCGTTCGGCCTGGAGCATCTCGTGCATGGCTTGCAGCAGCCTGCCTATTTCGTCGGTGCCTTCTACCTCGACCTCCAGCGATGTCTCGCCCTGGGCCACGGCCTCTGCCACGGCTGCCGCGCGGGCAATGCCGCCGCGCACCGACTTGCCGATGAGGATGGCGAACATCAGCCCCAGCACCAGCGCGCCGCCGGCAACCCCCAGCGAGATCGCGGAAGAGCGGCGCACCGCAGCCTCCATGCGGTCCTGCTGGGCGTCCTTCACCGCCACCACGGTGTTGCGCACGCCCTCGGCCACGCTGGCCATGCCCGAAAGGCGGGCCTCGCGTTCGGCTTCATCCTTGACCAGCTGCTCCACCTGCTCGTGGTACCCCCGCGCGCTGGCCAGTACCGCAGAGGCCAGCTTCCAGTTTTCGCCGGGGCCCTCGCTGGCGGAAAGTCCGGCCGCGGCAGAGATGGCCCTGTCCAGACGCATGCGGGCGCGGGACAGGGCATCGATATCGCCCCGCCACAGATAATACAGCACGTCCACGCGCGATTGAAGAAATTCCGTCTCCAGCGTGACCAGGGTTTGCAACTCGTCGCGCCGGGGGGCCAGCGAAGGGTTGGTTTGCACGATGGCGTTCAGGCGTGCCGTGTGCAGCCGTTCCACCCCTTCCTGCAGGGCATTGGCTGCCTGCACGGCGTTCTTGATGGTCTGCTCGCGATGGGTGAGCACGCCGTCCAGCTCCAGGAACTTGCGCCGGTAGTCGGCATGCATGGGTCCCAGCACGTCCAGGCCGCCCCCGCGCACACCGTCTGCCGCCAGGCGTTCACGCAACGCGGCAATGCCCTCGGCATCCCTGCCGTGCTGCGCCTCAAAGGCACGCACGTGCTCCCGGCTCCGGCTCAGCAGGTAGTACAGGATTTCCACCCGTGAATGTTCCATGCCTGCCACCAACGCCTGCGTGTTGCCCGTAACCTCCGACTGGCGCAACAAATGCTGTTGCTGCTGCCACGAGAAGGCAACCACCGTCGCCACGATAAGCAGCAGCGAGCCGAACCCCAGGCTGAGCTTCATGAACAGACTGCAATTCTTGAGCATCCGGAAACCCCTTGCCCTGTCGAAAAATTGAACCGGCATGCGCAACGGCGCACCGGGCCTTTCCCGTAGCGCATTTCGTGGGGGGCGGCAAACCGCATGAACCCTCTCGAAGTGCGTATGCAATACCCTGTAGTTTCAGACAATCGCCATCACGCGCAATACCCGGCCACAGGCCTGGCCCCGGCAGTTTGTGCCCGCGCGCATTCCTGGCCCCTCAAAATCTTGCAAAAAGCACGCCGGGATAGGCAGCCGGAACAGGTGCGGACAAGAGGCGCTGGCCGAACGGATGCGGGAAGCCCCGGTCACCCTGAAAAAGGAAACCGCCGGGGGTACCGGCGGCGAAACGCTGCGCGCCCTGCGGCAGGGCTGTAACGACAGGCAGGAAAACAACGGAAGAAAGAACAGGCACGCGATCAGAAACGAACACCGGCCAAAGCGCGTCTGGCCCGTGACGGGCAGAGAAGAAATGGCTTGGCGAAACCTGCCACGACGGCAGCCCCGGCTGGCTCGCCCGCCATCGAATCGACCGCGCCGGGTCCGACCATGCGGCCGATCCCCGCGCAGGCATCAGTACAGTTCGGCGGGGCTGACCGGACGGGCCGGTCGGCGGACGGCGGTACGCCTTGGCGGAGATGCCTCGTCGTCCGCCGTGCGACAGACCGCCTCGTCATGGGGGGCCAGCGGTTGATCGCCCTCCATGAGGGTGGCCAGGGTGGTCTCTTCCAGCGAACGCTCCAGCGCCTGCGACGCGCGCACCCAAGCCGACCTGGTCAGGCACGAGGCCCGTCGGGCGCAGGCATTGGCATCGCCGGAACAGCAAACGGTAAGCTGGATGCCCCCTTCCATCAAACGCACGATCTCGCCCAGGGTGATCTCTTCGGGGGTGCGGGCCAGCATGTGCCCGCCGGAGGCCCCGCGAGAACTGCGCGTCAACCCGCCGCGCTTCAGGGTCTTGAGGATCTGTTCGATGAACTGGACGGTCACGCCGGTGTGCTGGGACAGCGCCGTGGTGGTCATGGGGGAGTCTTCACCGTGCATGGCCAAAGCAAGAAGGATGCGTGCCGCGTATCGTGTCTTTGCTGCAAGCTTCATTGTGTTGGATCCCGCGCCCGTCACTCGACGCCGCACCACACGGCACGACGAAAAAAGAGTGAGCTATTACATAAGTATGGGAAAACTATTACAGAAAATATCCTCCTTTGTCAATAGGAATTAAAAAAATTCGCTTTCACTACGTCCGCGAAAATCGGCAAAAACGTCAGGATGTTAGTGCTCATTAACCAAGCCAGAAGCGCAAATGGGTAAATAAAAACAATCGGTTTGCGCACAATAAAGCAACACTCTCGCACGAGAGCTGAAAAAGCACTCACCAAAAAGGAAGCACTACACCACTTTTGCGTTATCCCTCTCAGCGCCGCTTCCACGCAGCCAGACGCCTGCTTCGGCCTGCACGCCCCCCTGCCGCCCTGCTTCCCTGCCATCATTTGCGGTATCCCGTGCCCCCGGTGCGGGCACAACCGACGTGACACCAGACACACGCCGTGCATGGCAACGCAGCAAAAACAAGCAATATTTTTCACAACCCCGAAATAAAACCACGAATTCAGGATGTTGAAAAATCCCCCTTTTTCCGGGGGGTGCTTGACACTCAAATTCGGATGGGTTTAATTCATACGAAATTAATCTGATTCAAAAGAATTCGGATTAACGAAAACAAAATTGCTCCAATATACATACGGACCACCCCGGAATCTCCCGGTCAACAGCCCCACCGCGCCCCGGCGCGCCGCCCTCGCCCCCCCGCACAGGCACTGGAGAACGGCATGAGAATTTCCTCCACGGTGCATTACGCATCCCGGCTGCTGGTCAACCTTGCCCTGCACTGCCCGCAGGACGGGCCTCTTTCCGCCTCGGAACTGGCCGAACACACAGGCATTTCCGTCAAGTTCATCGAAAAGATCATCCGCCAGCTGCGCACGGCGGGCATGGTTCGCAGCGTGCGCGGCGCCGCTGGCGGCCATGTGCTGACCATGAACCCCGACGACGTGACCCTGGGCGACGTGCTGCGGGTGGTGGAGGGCGGCGTGCAGCCCCCCAACTGCTGCGTGGGCGCCGACTGCGACGACACCCCCTGCCGCTGCAAGGCCGCCTGGACCAGCGCCGCCAAGGCCCTGGAAGAAACCCTGGACCAGTTCACCCTTACCGACATCATGCACGGCGCCGAGCGCCCCGACGACTGCGCCCACATGACCACCGACGGGGACACGGACGCACGCCCCGCCCCCCAGCCCAAGCTGAACGGCAACAAGCCGCTGAACACGCCGCGATACGGCAGAACGCCCCGTGCCCTGCGGGGCTCCAATACCCGAATCTGCTCTCACCAAAGCCAATAAGTGAAGGAGTAACCTGGCATGAAGAAGCTGCTCATTCTTGGGGCAGGTGCCGGCGGCACCATGCTCGCCACCAAAATGAGGAAAAAGCTCAGCGAGCGCGAATGGGAGATCACGGTCATCGACCGCGACCTTACGCACCATTACCAGCCCGGCTGGCTGTTCATACCCTTCGGCATCGACACCCCCAAGGGGTGCGAGAAGCCCAAGAAGGATTTCATCCCCCGTGGCGTCAATTTCGTGCAGGATACCATCACCAACGTGGATCCGGAAGCGAAGGTGGTCACCTGTGAAGGCGGCAAGTACAGCTACGACTGGGTGGTCATCGCCACCGGTTGCCGCATCGCCCCCGACGAAGTGGAAGGCCTGCTGGACGACTGGCGCGGCAACATCCACGACTTCTACACCCCCGACGGCGCCGCCGCCCTGCTGCCCAAGCTGAAGAACTTCAAGAAGGGCCGCCTCGTCCACCACATCTGCGAAACCCCCATCAAGTGCCCGGTCGCGCCGCTGGAGTTCATCTACCTGGCCGACTGGTACTTCACCAAGATGGGCGTGCGCGACAACATTGAGATCGAACTGGTCACCCCGCTGACCGGCGCCTTCACCAAGCCCGTGGCCGCCAAGATCCTGGGCGAACTGTGCGTGCAGAAGAACATCAAGGTCACGCCCAACTTCGTGGTGGACAGCGTTGACGCGGGCAACAAGACCATCGCCTCCGTCACCGGCGACGAGGTCAACTACGACCTGCTCGTCACCATTCCCCCGAACATGGGCCAGCAGTTCCTGATCGATTCGGACATCGCCGACCCCATGGGCTTCATGGATACCGACAAGGGCACCCTGAAGTCCAAGAAGTACCCCAACATGTACGTCATCGGCGACACCACCAACGTGCCGACCTCCAAGGCCGGTTCCGTGGCCCACTACGAGGCCGACATCATCGCCGAAAACCTGATGTCCGACATCGACGGCAGCGAGCACTACCACCACTTCGACGGTCACTCCACCTGCTTCATCGTGACCGGCTACGAAAAGGCCTCGCTCATCGACTTCAGCTACGACGTGGAACCGCTGCCCGGCATGTTCCCCTTCCCCGGTGTGGGGCCCTGCGCGCTGCTGGGCGAAAGCCACATCAACTACTGGGGCAAGCTGATGTTCAAGTGGGTGTACTACAGCCTGATGCTGAAGGGTCACGAGTTGCCGTTCGAGCCGAACATGTACCTGCACGGCAAGGACACTTCCCTGATGCGGAAGAAGTAAGCCGGAGGCACCAATGACCAACGAAGAACTCATTCTCCAGCGCCTCGAGGCCATGGAAGAGCGGATCGCCTTCCTGCACGAGCGCGCGATGGGCACCAAGTACTTCATCGAGGAAGTGACGCCCATCGGCAACCACGCCTTCCGCCTGATGGTGGAAGAACTGCAGGACGTGCACGGCCGCGTGCATCTCGACGACATCTTCGAGCTGCTGCGCCGTGGCCTGCGTAGCGTCCCCAACCTCAACTACTGCCTCGACCAGCTGGAAAACCTCATCGACCTGTGGCGCACCATGCACCCGGCGGTGGCCCCCACCTGGCCCCACATCATCGAAGGGCTTGGCAAGTGGGAGCAGGACGGCGTGTTCGCCAAGCTGTCGGCCCTGAAGGGCGCGGGCGGCAAGGTGCTGGACGCCAACACCCCCGAAGGCATCGAGAAGATGGGCGATGCGCTCGCCTTCATGACCGTGCTGCTGCAAAAGCTGGCCGATCCCAACGTGCAGGTCTTCCTGGCCCGCGCGGTGGACATGCTGGCCAAGCTGGACCTGTCGCAGGCCAAGCCCGTGGGCATGTTCGGCATGGTCGGCGCCCTCGGTTCCAAGGAAGCCAAGGAAGGCCTTGGCGTTGCCATGGAAGTGCTGAAGGGCCTTGGCGCGCTGAAGGGCGACGGCTGCTGCGCCTGCGGCTGCGCTTCGCACGCCCCGGCCAAGAACGACTAGCGACATTGAACGGACCCGCCGTTGCCCCCCTGGGTACGGCGGGTCCTTTTTACACCCATCTTGTGAAGGAGTTATCAATGTCCGCGACCAACATGAGTGCCACCCTCCGTCGCGTACTCGTCGTCGACAACGACCCGACAGAGCGCGAACGCCTTGCCGGTCTGCTGACGGCGGAAGGACACGCCGTGCGCACCGCCGCCTCCACGCCCGAGGCGCTTGAGGCCGCCGCCAGCTTCCGCCCCGACGTGATCACCCTTGAAATGGACCTGCCCAGCCCCGGCGGCACGGTGTTCTACGCCCGGCTGCGCCGCAGCCCCGCCCTGCGCGAAACCCCCGTGGTGGTGGTAAGCGGCGTGGGACCACGCCCGGCGCGCCTTGCCCGCCGCGTGCCCACCCATCAGAAGCCGGTGGTGCCCGCTGCCCTGCTGGACACCATCCGCAGGGCCGTTCCCGCCCAGGCGTAGCAAGCCGCAAGGAGGCGAAACGACGCGACGGACCAGACCCCGACGCGCACACCGTGGCCTTGTGGCGTCCCACTGCCCAACCGCCTTGTCCGCCTCTCTCGGCCCTTCGGCCCTGACTGACCCTGTCAGCCCTGACTTGGCCCGACTGGCCTCGACTGCCCGACCTGCGCAGGTGAGCCAACTTCCTCCGGCTCGCCATCCCCACCGAATCGATCGTTCCGCTGCATTTCGATCCCGGCTCACCTGCGCAATTCGGACCATTTCAGTCAAATTCATACCGTACATGTAGGATTTGCACGCCCGCACAGGCCCTGCCCGTGAGCGTGACCCAAAAGGTGCGGGGCCCCCTGCCTTTCGGCAGGGGGCCCCGCGTGTCGCATGCATCGGCCACTGTTGCGGCGCAAGGAGGTGGAAACCGCCGCGCGCGGCCTTAGCCCGGCGGAGCGGCAACCCAGGGTTTGCCGTCCCGCCGCCGCACCGCCTGCCGCCGGTCTACTGGGCCGCACCCTCCGGCAGCGGGAAACAACGCAGCCAGCGCGCCGCGAGCTTTTCGGCCCGTGTCACGTCCTTGGCCGCCATCCTGTCGACGAGTTCGCGCCGGGCTTCCCCGGCCCTGCCGAAGCCAGAGGTCACGGCCAGGTCGAACCACATGTACGCGCGCACCTCGCTGGCGGGCACGCCCGCACCGTCACGACACATGGTGCCGAGCAGATGCATGGCCTTGCCGTTGCCCAGGGTGGCCGCGCTCAGGAACAGTTCGCGCGCGATCTTGCGCGAGGTGGCATCGGTGGCCTCGCCGTGATAGGCAAGCCCCACGTTGCAGCGGGCCTCGGCTGCCAGCAGCCGCGCCTTGCGGACAAAGTCGCGCTTGGCGGCCACCAGTTCCATGCCATACTGCTTGTCGCGGAAGTCGGTGGGCAGGTCGTCGTGGACCGGTTCGCAGTTGTAGCCGCACTTGTCGGCCTTGCGGAACAGTTCCAGCGCCTTGCCGAAGTCCTGCGCAACACCCTTGCCGGTGGCGTGCAGCACGCCGTAGAAGTTGAGGGCCTCGTGATGCTCCGCCTTGGCGGCACGGCCCAACCACTGGGCGGCCTTGCCGAAGTCCTGTGCAACGCCGTTGCCTTCGTAGTACAACATGCCAAGATTGAACTGGGCGCTTGCGTCGCCCGCCTCAGCCATCGCGAACATCTCCTGAACTTGCATTGGCTTGCCCCTGTGTACTGAAAGGTTGGGAAATCCTGCCCCGGTGCCATCGTGGCGGCCCCGCCGCCAGCGCCATCCGGCTGCGGGGACCGCGGCGGCAGCACCGCCGGGCCAACTTGGGAAACCTCGTCGCCTTGTTCCGGTAACCGGGGTGCGCGGGGGCATGGTTCCGCGTATACCCGGCGTAATCCAGTTTCGACCTTCAGTCACCGGCACGGAGGCGCGGGTGGCAGTCCGCGTGCTTCGCTAATTCCTACCGTGCTGGTATGGGTTATTTCCTACCTAGCTGGTGTGATATTGTCAACGGGACTATCGAAATTTTCACCAAAAAATATCACGTTTAATTACAGTGCAATAAAAAACAGGAGCGCCGGAATCCCAGATTCCGGCGCTTTCGCACACCGTGCCTTCCTGCAGAATCTGCCGTTTTCCGCAGCACACTGCGGAGTCTTTCCACGCAGTGACAACACGCTGAAATACCGACACCATGCCTTTCAGGGGAACATAACTCCTACCAAAACAGGGTGCGATGTCGCACGGCGAAGGCACTCCGGGCCGCGCATAGCGCGATTACCAGATCAGGCCGCGCGCAGCGCGATTACCAGATCAGGCCGCGCGCAGCGCGTCTACGATAACCAGCCGCGAAGCCTTGATGGCAGGCAGGATGCCCCCCAGGCAGCCCATGCCCATGCCGAACAGCAGCGCCCCTACGGCAATGCGCGGGCTAAGGGTAAAGCTGAACGCCAGTTCCGAAAAGGTCTGGAAGTTCATGGTGGAAATGGTCACCCATTGCAGGGTGGACGCCAGCAGCAGGCCGATGGCCCCGCCGCTGCCGCCCAGCAGCAGCGATTCCAGCAGAAACGCCAGCAAGATGTCCCGCCGCTGAAACCCGATGGCCCGCAGGGTGCCTATCTCGCGTACCCGGTTGGCCACGGCGGCATGCATGGTGATCATGGCGCCAATGGTGGCCCCCAGCGAAAAGATGGCGGGCAGCATGGTGCCCAGCACACCAAGGAACTTGGCCATCATCTCGGACTGTTCCTCGTAGAAGCGGGTCTCGCGCTTGCCTTCCAGTTGCAGGCGCGGGTCCGCCGCAAGGCCCGCGCGCAGGCCGTCCAGCCCCCCCGCGCCCTCGGACCCGCCGCGCTCTTTCAGGCGCGCCACCACCACCGAATAGGACGAGCGGCGGAAGGCGGCCATCAACTGGTCCACGTCGCCCCACACCTCGGAGCTGAAGCCGGTGGCCCCGGCCTCGAAAATGCCCACCACGGTCCAGTCGCGCAGGCCGAAGCGCAGGCTTTCGCCAATGCCTGTGCCGCTGAACCGCCGGGCAATGCTTTCCCCGGCAATGATCTCGGACGTGCCGAAGCGCGGCATGCGCCCTTCCTTCAGTCGGACCTGCGGACGCAGTTCCAGCGAATGGGGGCCGATGCCCCGGATGACCACGTTGGACGGCTTGGTGGTGCCGCGCTTGTTCAGGGTTATCAGCACCACCAGTTCGCGCGCGGCCAGCGGCCCGCCGTCGGCGGCGCGGGCCACCTGGGGCAGGCTTTCCACCAGCGGAGCCTGGTCGCGGTCCACCGCGCTTTCCATTTCGGCCTTGGCCCCCTGCCGCAGCAGCACAACATTGTCGGGCGATCCGGTAAGCACCAGGGTGGTGCGCAATCCTTCAGACAGCATGAGCATGGCCGCGAACACGAACACCACCAGCGCCATGCCTCCCACGGTAAGGGTCGTGGTCAGGCGGCGCGCCAGCATGTTGCGGAAGCTGTAGGAAAGAAGCGAGGCCATGCCTTTTCCTTTTACCTACCTACGCAGGGGTGTTTCTAAATGAGGATTTTCGTTCGTTGGCAAGGAAAACAAGCCTGCCATGAAGGAGTGCCTCAGCCGTTATGTGAGTCTTCGAGCATTACGGATGAGGACCGCAACGCGTACTCTTGCTGTATTCGACTGACATGGCAGGTGTAGTTTGACGTAGCCAACGAGCGAAAGGACCATTTAGAAGCCTCCTACCTTCCCAGCACGTCGGCTATACGCACCTGCCGCGCCCGCAACGCGGGCACCGCAGCCGCCACCAGCCCCACCACGGTCGCCGCCGCGCCTTGCAGGACCAGCGTCTCGCCGGACAGCAGGAACACCGGAAAGTAGTCGCCCAGCACATGGGCGATGACCCGCGTGACCGGCACGGAGAGCGCGCACCCGACCAGGCCGCCAAGCAGCGACAGGGCCAGCGCCTCTCCCGTTACCAGCAGGGCCACGTACCCGCCGCCGAAGCCAAGCGCCTTCAGGGTGGCGAATTCGCCCATGCGTTCGCGCGCGGACATGGCCATGGTGTTGGCCGCCACCGCCATGATGATCACGATGACGATGCCCGACACCAGCCGGATGGCCACGATGATGGCCTCGCTCATGGAGATGAACCCCATCTGGAAGGCCTGTTCCGTCTCGGTCAGGGTTTCGGCCAGCGAATTGCGGAACCGCGCGTCGATGTCGCCCGCCACGCGGGCCGCGTTCTCGGCCCGGTCCACCCCGATCATGTAGAAGCCCACGTGGTCGGCGCGGGTGGGGCGCTCCACCTTCATCCGCTCGTTCAGATACTCCCAGTGAAAGAAGGCCTGCGTCTCGTCGGTATTGGGAAAGCGCCCGGTGTAGATGGCCCGCACCACCACGCTCCAGTCACCGGGGTAGATGGTGCCCTTCAGCGGCACGGTGTCGCCCAGCTTCCAGCCGAAGCGCCGGGCCAGCCGTTGCCCCACGGCCATGCCCTTGCGGTCGCGCAGCAGGGCGGCCTTCTGGTCGTCGGCAATGACGAATTCCGGGTACAGGTCCAGGTAGCTGCGCATGTCCACGGTGAAGTTGGCGAAAAAGTTCTTTTCATCCACGTAGTACGCGCCGAACCAGTTGCCCCACGAAAGGTGCGTAACCCCTTCCACGGCGCGTATCTTGCCCGCGTAGGCGATGGGCAGCGGAAACACCAGCGAGATGGCGTTGCGGGTGACCAGCCGGTTGGCGGCAGAGGCGGAAACCCCGGCGTACCAGGCCTCCACCGTGGTGCGTAGCAGGCCGAAGGCCATGATGGAAACGGCGATGCCCAGCACCGTCAGCGTATTGCGCAACGGATGCCGGGCCAGGTTGCGCAGCACGAATTTAAGCGTCAGCATCGGCCAGCTCGCCCTTTTCCAGCAGCAGCAGGCGGCCCGCCCGTTCCGCCGCGCGCGGGTCGTGGGTGACCATGATGATGGTCTTGCCCATGGTGCGGTTAAGCCCGCCCATGAGGTTCAGGATTTCCCCGGCGGACACGCGATCGAGGTCGCCGGTGGGTTCGTCGGCCACCAGGATGTCCGGGTCGGCCACCAGGGCGCGGGCAATGGCCGTGCGCTGCTGCTGCCCGCCGGAAAGCTGGCCGGGGTAGTGGTCCATGCGGTCGGACAGGCCCACCATGGACAGCGCGGTGCGTGCCCGCTCCCGCCGTTCGCGCCCGGACAGGGGCGTGAGCAGCAGCGGCAGTTCCACGTTTTCCAGCGCGTTCAGCACCGGGATGAGGTTGTAGAACTGGAAGATGAATCCCACGCTGCGGCTGCGCCAACGGGCCAGGTCCGCGTCGTCCAGGGTGGTGATGTCCGTATCGCCCACGAAGACGGACCCGGCGTCCACCCGGTCGATGCCTGCAATGAGGTTGAGCAGCGTGGATTTGCCGGAGCCGGACGGCCCCATGAGCGCCAGGAACTCGCCTGGGGCCACGGTCATGTTCACGCTGGTCAGCACCGGCACCACCTGCGCGCCGCGCCGGTAGGCCTTGGACACCCCGGCAAGCCGGATGGGGGGGCTGGCCGTGTGCGGGGAGGCGGCATCCACGCCCGGCCCGACCGCCGTACTGGGCATACCGGGCATATCGGGCGTGCCGGGCATATCGGGCGTGCCAGACCCGCCTGCCGTGCCGTGCTGTTCGGAAGGATGAGGAGGAGCGGCGGTATCTTGCGCGCGGCTCATGGCTGCATCCGCACGCGCTCGCCGTCGGCCAGGTCGGCGGGTGGGTCGGCCACCACCCGTTCTCCCACGGCTGCCCCAGGCACGGGGCCATCCAGCAATTCCACCGTATCACCAAGGGCCATGCCGGTGCGCACCGGGGTGCGCACCGCCCGACCATCCCGCACCACGAACACGGCGCTGGCATTGCCTTCGCCGCGCACGGCGGTAGCGGGCACCACCGGGCGGGGGCGGCGTTCCTCTTCGGAAGGCACACGGCTCAGAAAGGCAACGCGGGCACTCATTTCCGGCAGCACGCGCGGATCCAGCACGTCGAAGGCCACCTTGACCATGACCGATGCCTTGCTGCGATCGGCCGTGGGCACGATGATGTGCACCCGACCGGTAAAGCGTTCGTCCGGCAGGGCGTCCAGGGCGATTTCGCAGGGCGCGCCGGGCGTCACCCGGCCCACGCTGGATTCGCTGACGTCCGTTTCCACCAGCAGCGAGCCCATGTCGGCGATGGTCACCACACTGGCCTTGGCGTTGGCCGCCGCGCCCAGCGGGGTGATGATGTCGCCGACGTCCGCGTTCTTGGTCAGCACCACGGCATCGAACGGCGCGCGGATGTAGGTGTATTCCAGCTGCGTCTCGGCCTCGCGCCGGGCCGCGCTGGCGGCGGCCAATCCGTCACGGGCGGCACGGGCGGCGGCATCCGCCGTGAGGGCGCGGGTTTCTGCGGTTTCCAGGTCCGACCGGGAAATCACGTTTTCCGCCAGCAGCTTGCGCATGCGGACATGGTTGCGCTGGGCATCCGTCAGTTCCGCGACGGCGCGGTCGATGTCGGCCCGCGCGGCGCGCTCGTTGGCCCGCACGCGATCCAGGGCGGCCCTGGCGTCGTCGCTCTCCAGCCGGGCCAGCACCTGCCCGGCGGTTACCCGGCTGCCTTCCTCCACCCCCAGCCATTCCAGCCGCGAGGTGATCTTGGATGCCACCGACGCCTTGCGCTGCGCGGTAACATAGCCACTGGAAACCAGCGTGGTCATGGACTGGGTGGGATACACCCTGGCCACCACGGCAAGGCGCACCTCTCGCTCTGCCGGAAACAGCAACCGCGCGCCCATGGCCGCGCCAACCAGCACCACGACGGCAAGCAGCCACACCCAGCGCCGCCGGGGTGACCGCCGGGGCGACTGCCAGCCGGTCTTGTCGATGGACAGCCTGCCGAGGTCGGGCTGTGCGGTTCCACCCGGTGCGGCGCTGCCGGACACCGAAGACGGGGCTGAAGCGGGCGATGGAACGGAGGAAGTAGATGGCATGTGGACTCGCAGGCGTCACGGTTCATGAACAGAGGGCAGCCCCGGCGCAACGGCCATACGGTGTGCTGCGGCGGGCACCGGCACCATACCAGAACGTGCCCCGCGCGCAAACGCATAGCCTGCGTCACGTGGGCGTGCGTTTCACCACTTGCCGTTTTCGTCCTTTCCCATCGCACGTGACATTCATCCGTTACTGTTCCGCAGGCTTTGATACGTATTGTTACATGGTCCGCCACAAAAAATGAGGCGCCACTGCACGGCGAAGTTGCAGGTGAATATTTCTCTGATACTTGACCCGAACATCGAAAGGCGATAGCACACATGACACTCCGGTTCAGCATGTGTGCGGCGTGCCGGTTCGTACGGCGTCGCCCTACCCTTCAGATACGGGCGCTGAACCATGCGCCGCCCGGACGACACGACCAACGAAGAGCACAGGTTTGCACATGCCCAGCTTTGAAGCAGACAATCTCACGCTGCACAAGATAAACGTCGCTCCCATGTTTCGCTGCACACGCTGCCACTTCGGCCCCCCGGACACCTCGTGGGCCGGCCAGAAGAACGGCGAGCACCGCCGGGTGCTCATCTGCCGCTCGTGCGGTGCCCGCGCCGTGGCCACCTTCCGTGTGGCGGCGGACAATTCGCGTTGGGAAATCCTGTCCGTGGAAGACATGGAATAGCAAGACGGCACGCCCGCCGGAGCGCAGCCCGACCGTGGGTGCCCGGCCCGCCGCAATTCTCCCCAGCCTGCCGCGCCACCCCCGCATGGTCCGAATCCCTGCGGGGGGTCATGTCACGTGCCATGCCGTGGCGATACGCGTACGCGTGGTGCCTACGGCTGCCAGTCCGACGACACGACCTTCCATGGCGCCCCTGTCCCCACCACCGGCCCTGTCGGCCCTGTCGGCCCTGTACTCCCCCCCGGCCCCCCCATCAAACTGCCCCCATCGGGGGCAGTTCGACGCAGGCGCACGCAATGCAGATGGCGCACCGGCAGGGTGAACAGTTGTTCGCGGCCCATGTGGCCCAGCGCGCACAACAGGGACCGGATCAGCCCGGCGTGGCTCACGGCCATGATGAAGGGGCCGTGCCCACCACAACTGCCCGACAGGGATTGCTGCCCGGCGGTGAGGCCTCGCGCCCTTGCGCATGCGCCCTCTCCGGCCCGGTCCCGCCACATGGCGTCCAGCGCCCGCAGGGCGCGCGCTGCCACGTCCGCGCAGCATTCCCCCCTTGGCGGACGAAAGGTCCAGGGCTCGCGCCCGCGCCGCGCATAGGCGTCGGGCCGGGTTTCCCGCACCTGCATTTGCACCAGCCCCTCCCACTCCCCCAGATCCATCTCTGCCAGATCGTCCAGAATGGTGACCGGGATGGCGGCTGTACCCGAGGCGCCGGATGTGGCCGAAGCGTCGGATGCACCCGGAGCATTGGCCGAATCCGGTGAATCGCCCTGCCCCAGCATGAGCCGGGCCGTCTCCCGCGACCGTTCCAGCGGCGAGGCGTACGCCCCCACCACGTCCAGTGCGGCCAGCCGCGTCCGCCATGCCGCCGCCTGCGCCCGGCCCTCGTGGGACAGGGGGACTTCGGTGCGGCCAATGTACCGGCGCGGGCCATCTCGCATATCCGTGGCCGCATGGCGGAACAGCAGGATGTCCGGCGGGGTGTTCGCCGGGATGGTGGGGGGGATGGTGGATGGGATGCCTGTCGGCGCGGTCATGCGCGCTCCCCGCCCTCTGGCGGTTCACATGCCGGGCCGTGCGACGGGGATACGTGCGCCGTGGATACGTGCGCCGTGGATACGTGCGCGTGGTCGGGAGCGTTGGCGGTGCACGAAATGGTCTGCCCCGCCCGGCAGGTTTCACCGGCCAGACGGACTCCGCCAGCGTCCGGTTCCCATGCTGGCTGCCCCACGGCCAGCGGGTGCAGGATGTCCGCCAGTGTCCGCCCGGCCTCGCGCTGGATGCGCGCGCGCAGGGCCAGCGCCCGGCGCATGCGCCCTTCAATGGCGGCGGCGGCTTCCGGGTCGTGGCGCCATTGGGCCAGTTTCTCGCCAAAGCGGCGTTCCACGTCCACCACGGTATGACAGCGCACCAGTTTGTCCGCGAAGTAAACCACTTCCTGCTCGGTCAAGGGCTGGTCGTCGGCAAGCGCGGTATCCCTGTGTGCGGTGACGATGTCCGCCACGCCGGAAAACCCCAGTTCGCGCAACAGTGCGCCCCCGGCGGCCTCGTGACGGGGCTGGCCCTTGGCGATGTCGTGCAGCAGGGCGGCGGCCTCGGTCAGCGTGCTGTCCAGATCGCGGTCCAGACGCGCGCCCGGGCCGGATTGTCCGCCCGAAACGGCATCCGGCCCAGGCATGTCGCGCGCGGCATTCAGGGCATCGGCCAGGCGCACGGCCACGGCGGCAACCCCTTCGGCATGGGCGATGCCGCCCGGCGGAATGCCCCGCACCGCCAGCAACGCGCGCGCCTCCTGCGGGGTGGGCACGGCGCGGGTGGGCCAGTCGGCGCAGGCCGCGCGGTAGTCGTCCGGCGTGTCCATGTCGCGCAGGATGAAACGGTCTGGCACGCCGACCTCTGCCAGCGCCTGCGGCCCCAGCCGATGCAGTGCGCCGCGCAGCCCGCCATCGCCGCTGTCGGCCAGAATGATCGGCAATACCGATGCATGCAGCAACGGCGGATGCCCCCACTGCCCGTCGAACACCGGCAGCAGCACCCGGTAAGGATGCGCGGCAGCGCGTTCCAGCAGCAGGCGAACGGTCACCGGGCGCACCAGTGCGGCATCCACCGGCAGCAGCAGGGCGCCTGTTCTGCCAGCCCCCCCGGTGTCATCAATCCCGTCGATGCTTCCAGATCCGCCGGTTTCTGCGCCGCGCCGGGCCACGGTCTCCAGCCCCGCGCGTACCGAGGAGAACATCCCCCCTTCGCGCCATGCCGGGTTGTGTACCGTGACCACGCCAAGCCGCTCGGCTTCCGTCGCCACCTCGTCCGCGCGATGCCCGGTGACCACCAGCACATCCGCCACGCCCGCCTGCCGGAACAGCGCCACGCAACGCGCCAGCACCGATGCGCCGTGCAGATCCAGCAGCGGCTTGAAGTCCGGCGCCATGCGCGACGATGCGCCCGCCGCCAGCACCACGCCGACGACAGGAACTGGCAGAACTGGCGAAAACGGCGAAACCGGACAGGGCGAGGAGTCCGTCACGTCGGAAGCAACGCCCGTCATGGCCGCTTTCTCCCCATGAATTCATTCCTTTCGATTGGACATTTGCTTGCTATCGAAACCGTCGATCCATCGGCGCTTCAAATGAACTTCCGCGCTCCGCGCCCGACAACGATCAGACGCGCTCTGGCACAATCAGGCCTGCATGGGTGGAATGGCGGGGCGCACCCTGCTGGCGGCCCGCGCCTGCACCAGTTCCGCCACGATGCTCACGGCTATTTCCTCGGGCGTTTCCGCGCCAATGTCCAGCCCGATGGGCGAATGCACCCGCTCGATGGCCGCGCGCGGGGTGCCCGCCTCTTCCAGCCTGCGGTACACGGCATCGCGCTTGCGGCGGCTGCCGATCATGCCCACGTAGCGGGCCGGGGTGCGCAGGGCGCTGGCCAGCACCTCACCATCGTTGCGATGCCCACGCGTGACGATGACCACGTAGCAGTCCTCGTGCATGCCGAGATCCGCCAGCCAGTCGCCACCGGGCGTGACGCAACGCACCTCGTCCGCGCCGGGCAACCGATCAGCTTTGGCGAAATCGGGCCGGTCGTCCAGCACGGTGACCCGGAACCCGGCCAGCGAGGCCATCAGTCCCACCTGCCGTCCCACATGTCCGGCCCCGGCAATGACCACCCGCCCCGGCGAGGCCACCGGATCGGCCAGCAGGGACATGCCGCCCGCCTCCACGCACAGCGGGCCGCTGGCCGTGACCACGGCCCCGCGCAGTGCATCCAGCGCCGCCGGTTCCAGCGCCAGGTCGCCGCTTGTCTCCGCCCCCTGCCCCTCGCCCGCCAGCAGCAGGCGGCGGCAGTCAGGCGCGGCGTCGGGCCGCAGCACGTTGACCAGCACGCAGCGTCGCCCCTGCGTGGCCAGGCGGTCCGACTGGCGCAGCAACGGGGCCAGATGCGGGCAGGATGCGGCGCGCAACGGCTCCACGTACAGTCGCACCCGACCGCCGCAGATCATGTCCGATCCGGCGGCCTCGTCGGCGGACAGGTCGAAGGTGAGCATCCGGGCCAGCCCGTCGTTCAGGGCCGTGCGGCAGGCATCCAGAACGCGGGCCTCCAGGATGCCCCCGCCCACGGTGCCCTCGAAGGCATGGCCGTCGCCGTGCACGAACAGGCGCGCACCGGCCATGCGCGGGGCGGAACCTTCCGCCGTGACGATGGTGGCCAGCACGGCGACGCCGTCGCGCTCCAGCGCGTCGGCCAGTAGTCCGAAGAATTGCGTCATGGTCGAATCCCCTTGGCAAGGGTGATGATGTCCCAATGGTTTCCGTAACGGCGGATGCGCCCCCGCACCGGCCCCAGCCGCCGTAGCGGGCTGCCGCAACGGCACGGGGGGGGCAGCAGGGCCGCCGCATCGCCCGTGCGATAGCGCAGCAGCACCATGGCCTCTGCGGCAAGGGTGGTCACCACCACCTCGCCGGTCTGGCCGTCCGGCAAGGGCGCGCCGGTGAGCGGGTGGACGATTTCCACATGGATGTCCGCCTCGCGCAGGTGAAAGCCGTGATGGACGGCACATTCCACGCCGCCGCCGTAGCCGGTTTCGGTCATGCCCCAATGGTCGAACACCTCGCAGCCCAAGGCCGCGCGCACCCTGTCCGCCGTTTCGGGCGGGGTGGCTTCCGCGCTCAGCAGGCAGGCGCGCGGGCGCGCTGCCGGGGCCTGCCCCGTCAGCACCGCGTCGGCAATGGCAGGGGCCTGGGTGGGCGTGGCCACAAAGACCTGCGCCCCGGTTTCCATCAATCGGGCCGCATGTTCCGCGCCGCTGGCCGCCGGGGGCAGCAGCACAGGCTGCATGCCCGCGCGGCGCAGGCCCCGGTCCAGCAGATCGCCCACGCTGTCGGGCCGCTGGCCGGGCATGAAGATGGCCACCACGTCGCCGGGGCGGCACAGGGTGGTCATGCCCACGGCAAAGAAATCCACGGTGCGCTCGATGTCGGCATCGCTGAAGCGCAGCCGCTTGGGTGTCCCCGTGCTTCCCGATGTCGGCAGGGTGACGATGCGGGCCACGGCGTCGTCGGCCACGCGCAGCAGGGCATCGCCCCCCTCGCGCAGATCGTCGGGCGTGGTGAAGGGCAACCCCGCGAGATCATCCAGCGTGCACGGCAAAGGCCGCCCCGCCAGCCGGGCACGGTAGAACGGCGCCTCAAGGGCGCGGCGCACCGCCTCGCGCAGCAGGCCGCCCTGCCGGGCGCGCACCGTTGCCGGAGAGAGGTCTGCGGGCGGAATGAACAGCCGCGCGGCCAGCCACGGGTCCAGCGGCGAACGGGCGCCACCCTGCCCGGTGGGTGCGGAGAGCGAAGCGTCTACGGGCGCCCCATGCTCCCCATGTCCCCCATGCTCCCCATGCTCCCCATGTTTCGTGGACACGGCACACGTGGGGCACGGCGCGACCACGCCATCTTCCGGCAATGCGGAGGACGCGAGATTCCGGGTCATGCGCCCTCCCCTTCGTTGGAACCGACCGGCCCGCCACTCGCCACGCCAGCACCTTCCACACCTTCGCCACCACCCGCACATCCCGTCCCGGTCGGCGGGCCGTTGCGGTGCAGCGGCGTGCCCCCCGCCGAGGTGAGGTTCCACGCGCAGAACGGCACCATGCGCCCATCAGGCGCGGCCACGTGGATGCAGCAACCGCGCAGCCGTTCGGTGTCCAGGGTCCAGGCATCCTGAAAGGCCATGCCGGACACGGTGAACCGCCGCCCGGCCCGCGCCAGGAAACGCTCGAAATCATCGCGCGGCATGGCAGGCGTGCCCCCGCCCGTACCGTCCGGGCCAGTCGTCGGTTCGGGCGCCCTCCACTGGCGGCGCACGAAGGCCCGCGCCCGCTCCGCGCCCAACGCGGCGGGGATGGGCGCCGGAGGCATGCCGCCCGTTGCCCCGCCATTACCGCCCGTCCCGCAGCAGGACCCGCCCGCCGGTTCCAGCCTGCCGTCCTCGTGAGCCATGAACGTACCGCTGAAGGAACACTGGGCATGCTCGCACCCCGGCGGATGCAGGTGGGCCAGTGGAATCAATCCGCCGGTCTGGTCGCGCACCGCGCGCATGACCTCCGGCAGGGTGATGCGGGCCGCCTCGCGCGCGCTGTCCCCTGCCGTGCCTGCCGCGCCGTCGTCCTCTCCGTCGGGGGGGCCGTCATCAACACAATCGGGCGCACCAAAGCCCTCGTACCGGCCAAAGAAGCTCACCGGCTGGAAGTGCGCCCCGCGCACCACGGGCACCCGCGCCAGACCGAAGCGCACGATGTCGCCCAGGCAATGGTCGTTGACCCCGCGCGCCACGGTGCACACCAGCACCACGCCCAGCCCCGCCGCCGCGCAGGCTTCCACCGCGCGCACCTTGTCCGCGTGCAGGGGCAGACCGCGCAGCCGGACGGTGGCCGCATCGTCCGGGCCATCGAATTGCAGGAACACCGAATCCAGCCCCGCTGCGGCCAGGCGTGCGGCATAGCCCGCCTCGCGCGCGAGGCGCAGGCCGTTGGTGTTCAGTTGCACGAAGGGATAGCCTAGGCCACGCACGGCAGTGACGAGTTGCGGCAGATCGTCGCGCAGGGTGGGTTCGCCGCCGGAAAGCTGGATGTTGGCATCGCCCGCGCGCGGGCGCAGCACGGCCAGCCGGGCCACCAGTTCGCCAAGGGTGGGATCGTCCTCGCGGCGGGCTGCGCGGGCATCCCCCTCGCACCGCCCGGCACCCGGTCCGCCGTCAGGCTCTCCGCCCAGTCCCCCCAGTCTCTCCAGTCTCTCCAGTCTCTCTGCCCCCCCCGCTTGTCCGCCCACCTGTCCGCCCATCTGTCCGCCCATCTGTCCCGCAGACGCAAAGCACACAGGGCAGCGCAGGTTGCAGCGCTGGGTCACCTCGATGAGCAGGGTGCAGGTGTGCTGGCCGTGGTCCGGGCACAGCCCGCAGTCACGCGGGCAGCCCAGAACGCGTTCCGTACCGGGTCCGCGCCGGGCAGTGGGAATCTTGGGGCGCACCCAGCCAGTGAAGGCAGGCTCGCCCCGCCACACCGGCGCGGAAAATTCGCCGTGCTCGGGGCAGCGCTTGACCAGCAGCACCGTATCGCCCACGGCCACCCGCTCTGCCGGGACCGGGCCAAGACACACCGGGCACACGCTGGCGGTGCGGGCCAGTACGCGGCCCTGCGCCGTTGCCTGCGCCTCGTCCCCGGTCTGTCCCGGTGCGGAACAGCCGCAATCCACGGAAAAATTGCCACGCCCGGCCATGCCACCTAGCCCTCGCGCGGCAGCGTGGGGTCCACGCCGTAGGCCGCCAGCACCTCGAACATCTTGCCGTGCGCTTCCAGCAGCAGGCCGTGGCACTTGCCGAAATCCGGACGCCCGCCATCCCCGGCATCCCCAAGAATGGCCCCGCACGAAATGCCCCCGCTGGCAGCGGTGCGCTCGCGGAACCATTCGGCAAATTCCGTGGTCATGGCCTCCAGCGCCTCGTGGGGTTCCTCGCCATCGTGCCCCTTGGCCGCGCACAGCCCCATGGCCATGCAGCCGCCCAGCAGGATGCCGCAGGTACCCTCCGCAAGGCCGAAGCCCCGGCACAACCCGCCAGCGGCGCGCATGGCGTCAGGAGCTTCGCGCCCCTGCACGTCCAGCAGCAGTTGGACCATGATCTGGGTGCAGCAGTATCCGGAGGCCCCAAGGCCCAGTACCCGTCCGAACGCATCGTCGCTCATGGCGCATCCCCCCGTGGTGCAGCATCGTCACGCCGGGCCAGCAGCAGCGCGTAGCCGGGCCGCCCGCTTCCACCGCCCCCGCACCCGAACAGTTCCGCCAGTTCGGCCCCGGCAAACAGCAGCCTGCCCGCCAGTTCCGCCAGCAGGCGGCTGTGATCCTCGAACGCCAGCACCGTGAACCCGGCACGGCGCAGCATGGTTTCCATGTCTGCGCGCGGCACGGCCCCGGCCCGGCAGGACAGGACATGGGGCTGCGAGCCGGAATACCGGGATTTTCCGTCGTCAGCATAGCCGTCCATAGAGCCGTTCGGGCTGCCGTCCGGGCCACGCCACACATCAGCCGCACGGCCCGGACGCACATACAGGTCGGTCCAGACCAGCACCCCGCCGGGACGCAGCACCCGCGCAACTTCCGCCAGCACGCCCTGCCGCCCCGGCAGCACCGAAAGCACGCACTCGCAGAACACGCCATCAAGGCTGGCGGTGCGCAATGGCAGGCCGGGGGCGGATTCCGCACCGGCCCCGGCATCGGCCTGAATCAGAGGCATACGCCCATTCCGCGCCCACGCCTCATCCAGCAGGCTGGCGGAAAGATCCAGCCCCACCGCCGCCATGCCGCCTTCACGCAACAGGGCCACGGTTTCACCGGGTCCGCAGCCCAGGTCCACCACGCGCGCGTTGTGGGGCAGGTTGGTCAGTTGCCGCGCCAGTTCCAGCGCCCGCCAGGTCAGAGCCACACCGCCGGGGCGCAATGCGGCCCCGGCCACCGCGCGCAGCGCCGGATGCTCCCACGGGCTGCGCAGCGCCGAATGCTCCCACGGCCCCTGCGGACTGGCGACCGTGACGCCTTCTCCAACAGGGGTTTCACCCCCCACAGGCGCAACGGTAGCCTCCAGCGTGGAGACAGCAGCGTCGAAGCCGGACGGCACGGTCACTTGTCCTCCAGCAGTTGTTCCACTTCCAGCATCTTGCCCAGCGCCAGAGCCTCGTCCACCAGCACCTGCCCGCAGTCCGGGCAGGTCAGCAGGCGCACGTTGAAGGTGCTGCCAAGGTAGGTCAGCTCCACCGAAAGCGGACGCGGCGCACCGCCGCAGGCGCAAACCCAGTTGCCCGATGCGGGCAGGTAGGCCGGTTCGTGGGGCGATTCCTTCCAGCCCCCGGCAGGCGGCCCCTGCGGCAACACCATGCGATGGGCGTATGCCTGCCGGATGGCGTAGGCGGGCGTACCTGCATCGCCGGATTCCCCTGCCTGCACGGGTTCGTAGCCCGCCCAGTGGGTAACCCGCACCCGACGCAAACAGGCCAGACGCATGCCGGTATCGGCGTCGATGAAATAGCGCCCGGCACGCTCGGCTTCAGCGATCACGCCGCGCAGGTCATCATCAAGAATACGCCGCCGCTCCATCACCACCCGCATGTCCGGCGTGATGCGCAGGGGCACCTCCGGCGCAGCATCGGGCGGAGCTTCGCCGTACACCTCGCGCAGCAGGCGGTCGCGCAGTCGGGCGCGGTTTTCCTGTCGGGCGGTGATGTGCGGGCCGGGCGCTGCCGGGTCGGGGTTGCCGACGGGCAGCGGGGGCAGCAGCAGGTCCAGCAGGTGGCTGGCGGGGCTGCCCGCCTCGGCCAGCCGGTCGCGGCACATGGCGCAGTAGGTGACGAAGGGCAGGTCCGAGGCATCGGCCCTGCGCTGGATGACGGCGCGGGCAAGGTCGGGGTCTGCCTCGGCCATCAGGCCGCCGTAGCCGCAACATTCGGTGTGCGGCCCGGTCAGCTCCGGCTCATGCACCGTCACCCCGCGCGCGGCCAGCAGGCCGCGCACCGTGGCGCGCAGGGGTTCGTCCTCGCGCGCGGCGCAGGGGTCGTGCAGGGTCAGCGCCGCCGGAACGGTCGGTTCGTGTCCGCCGGTCCCGTAGTCCGCCAGCACGGACCACAGCGGGGTCTGGGGCAAATCGGGCAGCAGCGTGCGCAAGGTGGTGGCGCAGGACGGACACCCCACCACCAGCGTGGGACGGCCCATGATTTCCCACCCATTGCGCAGTTCCTCGGCGGCGGCAGCGGCCAGATCGTCGCGCCCGGCCCACAGCGCGGGCGCGCCGCAACAGCGCAAGGCAATGCCCGTGCCGCCGGGCAGACGGTCGGCCAGAATGGTCCACGCCTGCGCCACCCTGTCCGGCGCAGACGCCGCAAGCTGGCAGCTGGGCAGGAACAGCCACGCGCAGGATTCTGCCCCCGCCGGGGCGCGCAGCAGCGCGGCATGCGGCCCGTTGCTGAAGGCCATGTCGTCCAGCGCAAATTCGTGGGTGGAGGGCGGCATCTTGCCGTCATGCACCATGGTACGCCGCGCCTCGTGGCACAACGGGGCCATGTCGAACCCGGTGGGGCACACCGTGCCGCACAGCCCGCACAGACTGCACGAATTGATGAACCGGTTGGCCTGATGCACGCCCTTGACGATGGACAGGTTGTTGTAGATGCGCCGGGCGTGCTTTTTGGGATATTCGCCGTATTTTTCCAGGTACGGACACACCTTCACGCATTCCAGACACTGGCATTGCAGGCAGCGGGCGGCCTCGGCGCGATACGGCGCGTCTGCAATGTCGGAGGCGGGATCGCCTCCCCCCTGCCCTGCGGGCGGCAGCGCGGGCAGCGCCACGGGCGCCTCAGGCTGCACGCCATCCAGGCTGGTGAACAATCGCGTTTCGAACGGTCCCTGCCGTTCGCGGCCTGCCTCCAGCGAAACGCCGGTCAGGTGGCGGTCCATGGATGTGGCGGCATGTCGTCCATCGGCGGCCTCGTCGATGCAACGTGCGGAACCTGTCGGGCCTTCCGCAGGCCAGCCGCCGCAGAACACGCCGGGCAGGTCGGGGTGGGCCAGGGTCAGCGCATCGCACTGGCTGCGGTCCGGCAGATGCAGCGCGCGGGCCGCCGCCGGACTCCACGTCACGAACACCGCCCCGTGCGCGGCACGCATCTCTTCCAGCACCGCCGCCGTGGGGGCGACCGGCGATGCAAAGCGCACCTTGAGCCCGGCCAACCGATCCAGTTCCTTGCGCAGGACATCCGGCGGCAACACATCCGGCGGGATGGCTGCAAGGCGGCCAGCAGCGGCCATTCGGGCATCGCCCTCGCCCCCATGCTCTCCACCGTCTTCCAGCCACCCGGCCAGGGTTACCGCATGGCCCTTTTTCGCAAGGTCCCAGGCCACGGTCAGCGCGGCCAGCCCGCCCCCCAGCACGGCGGCGCGCAGCCCCCGCCCCGGCAGGGGGCGCGGGTCCGCCGCCGGGGCGGACAGCGCGGCGCAGGCCCGCTCCAGCGCGCCCACGGCAATGGTTCCGCCCGCCGCTTCGCGCAGGCAGGCCGCCTCGCACGGGGCCTCGCACAGCCGGGCCAGCACGCCGGGCAGGGGCATGGTGCGTTCCAGCATGCCGCGCGCCTCGCGCCAGCGGCCTTGCGCCACATGGCCCAGAAAGGCACGTGCATCCACGTGCAGCGGGCACGCCGCCTGACAGCGAGGCGGTTCTTCCTGTATGCAGCGCGACTCCCAGTCGCGCAGCGGGGTCTGGTCCATACCGTGCCTCCCCTTGCAGGCCAGGCGGCGGAGCGTGCGACACAACCCCACGCCCCGAAAAATGATGCCCCGGGGCGGAGCGCGTCCACCCCGGGGCCGTGTTTCTTGGTACTACGCGCCCTTCAGACCCGCCAGCACCTTTTCCGGCAGGGCGGGCAAGTGGCGAATGCGCACGCCGCAGGCATGGTAGATGCCGTTGATGATGGACGCGTGCGGTGCGCTGAGCGGCAGTTCGCCCACGCCCGACGCGCCGAACGGACCGTCGCCGCGCGGGGTTTCCACGTAGATCAGTTCGATGTTGTCGGGAATGTCCTTGATGTACGGAACGCCCGCACCCGCCATGGTGGCGTGCTTCTTGAGGTCCTCGTAGTCTTCGGACAGGGCCAGGCCCACGCCCTGGGCCAGGCCGCCGTACAACTGGCCGTCGGTGACCAGCTTGTTGCAGACCTTGCCGATGTCGGCCACCAGGGTCAGCTTGTCCACCGTTGTCTTGCCGGTGGCCAGTTCCACGGCCACTTCGGCCATGAACACGCCGTACATGTAGGAGGTGAAGGGCTTGCCTTGCGCGTTTTCATCGCAGTGGGTGCCCGCCGCCGTCCACGCACCGCGATGCTTGGTGGCGATCTTTTCGTCCACCATCTCCTGGTAGGTGCGGAAACCGCCGGGCTTGCGCATGGCTTCCACAAGGTTTTCGCAGGCCACACGCACGGCGTTGCCGGTGACGTACTGCGACCGGCTGCCGCCCGCCGGGCCGCTGTTGGGCGCCTTGCTGGTGTCGTTGAGCACCAGGCGGATGTTCTGCGGGGCGATGCCCAGCGGACGCAGCGCCTCGTGGGCGGTGCCCAGGCTGCCCATGTCCGCACCCTGGCCGTGGTCTTCCCAGCAGTTGTAGATGGTCACGGTGCCGTCGGGGTTCAGTTCGGCATCGGCTTCCGAGGTGTCCGGCCCGTCAAGGCCGCAGCCGTACACGCCCACGGCAACGCCCACGCCCTTCTTGACCGCCGCCGTGGAACCGGCCTTGGCTGCCTCCTGTGCCGCCTTGTACTTGGGCCGCAGGATGTCGATCATTTCCGGCAGGCTGTACACTTCCGGGTCCTGCCCGGTGGGGTTGGTGTCGCCCTTGCGGTACACGTTGATGTAGCGCAGCTCCAGCGGGTCCATGCCCATCTTTTCGGCCAGTTCGTCCATCAGCACTTCGGTCGGGAACTCGATTTCCGGCGCGCCGTAGCCGCGGAAGGCGGCCCCCCAGGCGTGGTTGGTGCACACCGTGCGGCCCTGGCCCCGGATGTTGGCGATGCCGTAGCCCGCGCCCCCGAACTGCGCACCGCGCAGGGTCAAAAGGTCGCCGAACTCGGAGTACGGGCCATGGTCCACGGTCCAGTCGGTTTCCATGGCCTTGATCTTGCCGGTCTTGTCGGCGGCATAACGCGCGTTGACGAAGAACGGCGAGCGCTTGCCCGTGTAGTTCTGCTGCTGGCGATAGTTGTAGCGCAGGTGCACCGGGCGGCCCGTGGCCATGGCCGCCACACCCACCAGGGCTTCCATGGTGGGGCTGAACTTGTAGCCGAAGGTACCGCCCGTGGGGTTCTGCACCATGACGATCTTCTCCGGCTCGATGCCAAGGCCGGGGGCGATCATGTACAGATGCAGGTGCAGGCCGATGGACTTGGAATGGATGACGAGGCGCCCTTCGCCGTCGGTGTAGGCAAAGCCCACGTCCGGCTCGATGGGCAGGTGCGGCTGGCGACTCACGTAGTAGTCGCCTTCCACCACCACGTCGGCCCCGTCGAAGATGGGCTTGGTATCCGCGCCCTTGGCGATGTTCTGGATGAAGTACACGTTGGGCGTGCCGGGGTGGATTTCCATGGCGTCTTCGGCCATGGCCGCCGGGGCGCTCATGTAGGCGGGCAGTTCTTCCAGCTGCACCTTCACCTTCTCGGCGGCGGCGCGGGCGTGCTTTTCGCTGTCGGCGCAGACGATGGCCAGTGCGTCACCGTACTGGAACACCTTCTCGTCGCACAGGATGGGCCGGTCCCAGCCGTCGCCCTTGTTGGACGGGAAGGTGATCAGGCCGGTGATGCGGTTCTTGCCCTTGACGTCCTTGTGGGTGAGCACGCTGTGCACGCCGGGCATCTTCTGCGCTTCGGCGGTGTCGATGGACAGGATTTTGGCGTGCGACACGTCCGCCTGCACCAACGCAAGGTGCAGGGCATCGGAGGGCATCTTCAGACCCAGGTCCGCACCGTAGTCGCAGGTGCCCGTTACCTTGGCAATGGCGGAGGGGCGGGGGTACTTCGATCCCCAGATGCGGCCATCGGCGGGAATCTTGAAGCAGAGTTCGTCGGCGCTCATCTCGCCGCGCAGCACCTTGGCGGCGTCCATGACCGCATCGACCAGAGGCTTGTAGCCAGTGCAGCGGCAGACGTTGCGGTGCTTCTGGAACCAGTCGCGCACGTCGTCGCGGCTGGGGCTCTTGTTTTCTTCCAGCAACTGCCTGGCCGAAACGATGAAGCCCGGCGTGCAGAAGCCGCACTGCGCGCCGCCGTGGGCCGTCCACGCCAGTTGCAGCGGGTGCAGGCAGTCGGGGCTGCCCACGCCCTCGATGGTGGTCACCGATGCCCCGTCGGGCAGGCGGCGCATCTTGTACGCGCACGAGCGCACCACCTTGCCGTCAAGGATGACGCTGCACGCGCCGCACTGGCCTTCGCCGCAGCCCACCTTGACGCCGGTGAGCAGCAGTTGGCCGCGCAGCACGTCCGCCAGCGTCGCTTCCGGATCGACGACAAGGTTGCGGGGTATGCCGTTGACGATGAAATGCTTGTTGATCATGAGCCTGGCCTCCGTGGAGCTGTCCGTTGCATGTTGCGCGGGCGGGCATGCCGCCCTTTCCGTCGCGGGCGAATGGTTCGCCCTTCCCTGCATGGGCGGCTGGTCGCCGCCCCTCCCGTCCTGCCTGTAAGGCGGGGCTACGCGCCCTTGCCGAAGGGGCAGGCGGGATACCGGCATTCCTGGCAGCCGAGGCACAGGCCGCCATGACCGAGCGCGGTGATGTCCTCCCGCGTGACGGCAAGCCCGGCCAGCAGCCGGGGCGCCACGAGGTCGAAGATCGACGCACGGTGATACATGACACACCCGGGAAGGCCCATGACGGGCACCTCGCCGAGATACGCCAACATGAACATGGAGCCCGGCAGCACCGGGGCTCCGTACGCGACGACGCGCGCCCCAGCGGCCCTGATGCCCGCCGGGGTCTGGTCGTCGGGATCCACGGACATGCCGCCGGTAACGACGACCATGTCCGCCCCTTCGCCCACCAGTTCGCGGATGGCCCGGGCCGTGGCGTCATGGTCGTCGGCCACCAACACCTGACGCACCACTTCGCTGCCGAGTTCCGCGAACTTGCGGCGCACCACGGGGCCGAACTTGTCCTTGATGCGACCGTGGAACACCTCGCTGCCTGTGGTCACCATGCCAACGCGGGCACGGCGGAAGGGCAGCACGGAAACCACCGGCGCACCGTCAAGGGCGCGTTCGGCCTGGTGCAGCAGTTGTTCGTGGACAATGAGAGGGATGACGCGCATGCCCGCCACCATCTGGCCCGTACGCACCGCGCACAGGCCGTGCAGCGTGGACACGGCAAGTTCGCCCAGGCCATTCAGTCGGCCAAGGGCGGGAACATCGACGTGCAACAGCCCGTCGTGTTCGGCGACAAGGTTGACCCGCCCCTCGCATTTGGCTTCCGGGGCCACGCCTGCACCACCGACGGCGCGCGCCAGACGCATGGCGGCATCGTCTTCATGCAGTTGGCCCGCGCCAAGGCGCAGGGCGTAGACGTGCTCCTTCCCCATTTGCAGAAGGAGGGGGATGTCCGCCGGGGCGATGATGTGCCCCTTGCGGAACCCCGGCCCCTTTTCGACGCCGGGGACGATGCGCGTCATGTCGTGACACAACATCATGCCCACGGCCTCGTGGACCGGGACGATGGAAAGACCGTGCTCGTGACCTTGCATGTGCTTCTGCTCCCATGAAGGGACAGGCAGCATTCCGGCGTTGCCGCAGTCGTGTGTGGAGCCCTCTCGGACGCAAAGAGAAGGGCATGGCCGGACTGGGTATGCAGGCACTCCTAGTGTGCATATGTATCAGCCCTGGCAGGTCACGGTCAACGAACAACGCGTGTTAATTCAAGCATGACGATATGTTGCGATGACTGGTTATTCAATCCGCGAATAACAGACCGGAGTATGTGCACATTCACATGCCGTGAGCGCTCGTTTACCCGCATAGGGATCGTCAGTTCAGGGTCGGAATACCTCTTGCTTTGGCATGAAATGACCAAACAACACCAATTTTGATGATTTTTGCCGTAAAAATAACCAAATATAACTAAAACAAACATAATGCTCATGAAACATGTGCCAAAGTACGCGCATATGCTACGCATAACCGCTGAATTCATTGAACTTATCATTACCTCCCTGCACAGACCTGCTACGCTTGCCCCAAACTCACCATGCGGACACGGCGCATGGTCCGCCGCAGCCAGCCCCCGCCAGGGGTGCGAACCGGCGCGACGGGGCCGGACCGCGCAGCTTGATCCAAGGAGGTTGCCGGAATGCGAAGACGCCAATTCCTGAAGATGTCCTGCGTGCTTGGGGCGGGTGTCGCCCTGTGCGGGCTGGGCGTCGATCTCGTGCCCATCGAGGCGTGGGCGGACGAGATCAAGAAGATCGACCGCCTGAAGACGGCCAGGCAGACCATGTCGGTCTGCTGTTACTGTTCCGTGGGGTGCGGCCTGATCTGCGCCACCGACGAGAAGACCGGCAAGATCATCAACATCGAGGGCGACCCCGAGCACCCGGTGAGCGAAGGTTCGCTGTGCGCCAAGGGTGCGGGCATCTTCCAGACCACCGAGGCCAACGAACACCGCCTGACCAAGGTGTTGTACCGCGCCCCCAACTCGGACAAGTGGGAAGAAAAGAACTGGGACTGGGCCATCGACCGCATAGCCCGGCTGATGAAGGAAGAGCGCGACAAGTCCTTCATCACCAAGAACGCGGCGGGCCAGGTGGTCAACCGGGTGGAAACGCTGGCCCACATGGGCAGTTCCAACCTGGACAACGAGGAATGCTGGAGCATCACCGCCTGGGCGCGGTCTCTCGGCCTGGTGTACATCGATCACCAGGCCCGGGTCTGACACGGCCCCACCGTACCGGCTCTGGCAGAGTCGTTCGGACGCGGCGCGATGACCAATCACTGGATCGACATCCAGCACAGTGATTGCATTCTCATTCAGGGCAGCAACGCTGCCGAAAACCACCCCATCTCCTTCAAGTGGGTGATGCGCGCCAAGGAAAGGGGCGCCAAGCTGATCCACGTTGACCCGCGCTTCACGCGGACCTCGTCCAAGGCCGATTTCTACGCCCCCCTGCGCTCGGGCACGGACATCGCCTTCCTGGGCGGGATGATCAAGTACATCATCGACAACAACAAGATATTCCACGACTACGTGGTCAACTACACCAATGCCCCGTTCCTGGTGGACGGCAAGTTCGGCTTCAAGGACGGGCTGTTCAGCGGGTACGACGCGGACAAGCGTGGCTACGACAAGTCCACCTGGACCTACCAGAAGGATGCGGGCGGCATCATCCTGCGCGACGAGACGCTGAAGAACCCCCGCTGCGTCTACCAGCTGCTGAAGGCGCACTACGCCCGCTACGACCTGAAGAAGGTCTCTTCCATCACCGGCACGCCCGAAAAGGACCTGAAGACCGTGTACGAGATGTTCTCGTCCACCGGCACCAAGGACCGTGCGGGCACCGTCATGTACGCCCTGGGGCAGACCCACCACACCGTGGGCGTGCAGAACATCCGCGCCCTGGCCATCGTCCAGCTATTGCTGGGCAACATCGGGGTGTGCGGCGGCGGCGTCAACGCGCTGCGCGGCGAACCCAACGTGCAGGGGTCCACCGACCACGCGCTGCTGTACCACTACCTGCCGGGCTACCTTTCGGCCCCGCGCGCCTCGCAGCAGACGCTGGAATCGTACATCAAGAAGATCACCCCCGCGACCACGGAAGCCAAATCCGTCAACTGGCAGTCCAACTACGGCAAGTACGCGGTCAGCCTGCTGAAGTCGTGGTACGGCGATGCCGCCACCAAGGACAACGAATTCGGCTACGCCTGGGTGCCCAAGGCAGAGGACGGCAAGGACTACTCGGTCATGACCCTGTTCGACGTGATGTACGCCGGCAAGATCAGGGGCATGACCGTGTTCGGCCAGAACCCCGCGTGCAGCATCCCCAACTCGAACAAGGTGCGCGCCGCCTTCGCCAAGCTGGACTGGATGGTGCACCTGAACATCTTCGACAACGAGACGGCCTCGTTCTGGAAGGGGCCGGGCATGGACCCCGCCAAGGTCAAGACCGAGGTCTTCCTGCTGCCCGCCTCCGCCTCCGTCGAGAAGGCCGGCAGCCAGACCAACAGTGGCCGCTGGATTCAGTGGCGCTACGAGGCCACCAAGGCCCCCGGCGACTGCATCTACGCGGGTGAAGCCATCATCCGCATCCAGAACAAGCTGAAGGAACTGTACCAGAAGGAAGGCGGCACCTTCCCCGATCCCATCCTGAACATGACCTCCGACGGTCTGGCCGAAAAGGGCGGCTACGACGCGGAGAAGGTGGCCAAGCTGATCAACGGCTACTTCCTGGCCGACGTAGAAATCGGCGGCAAGCAGTACAAGAAGGGCGACTGCGTGCCCTCCTTTGCCCTGTTGCAGGCCGATGGCTCCACCTCGTCGGGCAACTGGATCTGCGCGGGCAGCTTTGCCCAGGACGGCAAGAACCTGATGCAGCGGCGCGGCAAGGCAGACCCCACGGGCCTCGGCCTGTACCCGGAATGGTCGTTCGCCTGGCCGGTGAACCGCCGGGTGCTGTACAACCGCGCTTCGTGCGACCCCAGCGGCAAGCCCTACAACCCCAAGCGCGCCGTGCTGGAATGGAAGGACGGCAAGTGGGTGGGCGACGTGCCCGATGGCGCCCCGCCGCCGCTGGCGGCGGAAGGCGGCAAGCTGCCGTTCATCATGAAGCCCGACGGGGTCAGTTCCCTGTTCGGGCCGGGCCTTGGCGACGGCCCCTTCCCGGAACACTACGAGCCGCTGGAAAGCCCACTGGCCAAGAACCTGATGTCAACGCAACAGAACAACCCCGCCATCCTGCTGTACAACAGCGACAAGGACATGGTGGCCAGCGCCGACGCGCGCTTCCCCATCGTCATGACCACCTATTCGTCCACCGAGCACTGGTGCACCGGTGCCTTCACCCGCTGGCAGACGTGGCTTACCGAGGCCATGCCCCAGGCATACGTGGAGATGAGCGAGGAACTGGCCAAGGAAAAGGGCATCAAGAACGGCGACAAGGTGCGCGTGGAATCCGCACGCGGCAAGCTGGAGTGCGTGGCCATGGTCACGCCGCGCTTCCGCCCCTTCCTGGTCAACGGCAAGACGCTGCATCAGGTGGGCATGCCGTACAACTACGGATGGCGCTTCCCCGAAGGCAACGGCGACAGTGCCAACCTGCTCACTCCCACGGTGGGCGACGCCAACGCCATGACGCCTGAGTACAAGGCGTTCATGGTCAACGTGGTCAAGGTATAGGGGGTGAGTCATGGCTGATGGAAAGTCCATACTCGTCGACGTTTCCCGCTGCACCGGTTGCCGGGGTTGCCAGGTGGCCTGCAAGCAATGGAACGGCCTGCCCGGCACCAAGACCAAGCAGACCGGCACCTACCAGAACCCGCCGGACTTCAGCCACCAGACCTTCAAGGTGGTACGCTTCGAGGACGGCAGAACCAAGGACGGCAAGACATACTGGCACTTCTTCTCGGACATGTGCCGCCACTGCATGAACCCGCCGTGTCTGGCGGGCGCGCAGGGCGACGAGATGATCCATGATGATGCCACCGGCGCGGTGGTGTACACCGAAGGCACCAGCAAGAGCGACTTCGAGATGTCGCTGAGCGTGTGCCCCTACAACATCCCCCGGCAGGACCCGGACACCAAGGTGATGCGCAAGTGCACCATGTGCTTCGACCGCATCACCAGCGGGCTTACCCCCGCCTGCGTGCTGTCGTGCCCCACTGGGGCCATGGTCTTTGGCGAGCGTGACGCCATGCTGGCGGAGGCCAAACGGCGCGTGGACATCCTGAAGAAGACGTGGCCCAAGGCCCAGGCGCTGAACGCCGACGACGTGCGCGTCATCTTCATCGTGACGGACGACCCGCTGAAGTACCACAAGTACGCTGCGGGCGTGTAACCCCCGCGGAAACGGGGGCAGGCGGAAACGCATCCCGCCTGCCCCCATGCGGCAAGGCCGTGGCCGCGCGCCAATGGCGCGGTCACGGTCAACCGGTGATGGCACGGCAAGCCCCGGCTCTGCCGCCACGCTCCGACACCGCAGCACAAGGTCCGGACTGGACGCCGCGCCCGATGCGGCCTACCTGCCGCCCTATGGCGCCATATGCGTCATGACGCCGAAATCACGCGGTCGGACGTTCCCCGGAACGGACAGCCCCCACCGCCAGCATAGCAAGGACATACCCATGCCCGACGCCTCCCCCACTCTCTCCAGCACCACCTCGGAAACCCTCGACCGCCTGCTGGCCCGCCATCCCGAACACGCCCCGCTCATCGCCGCGTTCCGCGCGCTCAGCGTGGCCCAAGCGGAACTGGCTGAAATGCCCGATCCCGACGGAGCCGTGCCCGTGCCCCCGGTGCGGGTGGAACCCGATCTTTTCGCGCAGGGCCGCGCCCTGCTGCCCGCCGATGAACTGCCCGACGGCCCCGCCCTGGACGACGCCTTCCTGACCCATGCCCTGACCGTGCTGGCCCCGGCCATCGCCGCCGGGCTGCCCGCCGTGGCCAATGACGTGCGCGAACTGGCCCGGCTGGCCCTGACAATGGAAGGAGCGCCGGGCGCAATGCCGGACACGACGGCTACCCCGACCCTCCCCCCTCGGGATCAGCTCCCCCTGCCGCGCCAACTGGCGGCGTGGGCGCTGACCGGGCGCATCGCCGCCGCCCAGGAATGGGCGCGCCGGGCCGGACTTTCGCCCGATGCCGTGGGCTTCGTGGCCATGCAACTGGCCACGGCAGCCGCGCGCAGGGTACAGCGCGCCGTGGCCCAAAACCTTGCCCCGCATGCCGACGGCTGGACCCACGGCCACTGCCCGGTGTGCGGCACGGCTCCCAAGCTGGGCGTGCTGCGTGGTGAAGGCGGCCAGCGCTGGCTGGTCTGCGCGCTGTGCGACCATACCTGGCGCCATCAGCGCACCGCCTGCCCCTTCTGCGGGGTGGACAAGCCGGACAACATCACCCTGCGCTACGTGCAGGGCTTCGAGGACGAACGCGCCGAGGCCTGCGCGTCCTGCCGCCGGTACATCCTGGCGGCGGACCTGCGCCACCGCGGCAGCGACGTGCCCTCGGTGCTGCCGCTGGGCATGGCCCACCTGGACATGCTGTTGCAGGAAAAGGGCTTCATGCCGGGCGGCGTGGACGACACCACGCGGCCAGCCCGGCCCGCAAGGCCCGCCACGGCGAAAACCCCGGCCTGACGCCACAACCGACCGAGCTCACAACCGCGACCAGCCTCCGCGCGTGACCGGAAAACGCGCGGCGGCTCCATCGGCACGCAGCAACCACACGGAACAACACCACCTGACCAGCGTCCCGAGCGGCATGACGGCACCGTCCGCCATGCCCGCCGGGGCGCTCGTGCATGTATGGGTTCACGGATATCCGGTCCGGGCCACCAGGCCGGGGCACATGTGCACGTGATGGCTCCCTTTTCCGGATTGATCACGCAACCACCTGCATTTTCAACGCTTCAGGCGGGTGCCATGCAAAACCTCATAACAAACTCAAAATACCCGTAAATAACCATAACGCACAGCTCTCACGCTTCACACAGTGACAAAGCCTGCGCATATGCTGCATTTAACCAACTGTTTTCTATTAATATTTTCTTGTTTTCGCCATAAACCCTGTTAGGATGCCCCCAAAAGATACGATGCGAAGGTGGCACCAGGCCATCTTCTCCGGCAGGCCAAGGGTCGTACCGGTCGCGCGGCACCTGTCGGCCCGCGCGACCGCTCTCTCCAGCCTGCGGAGCCGTGAGGGTGCCCATTCCCGCGCACGCCCGGCGGCATCGTGTCGTTTCCCCGTCTTTCTTCACGGGAGCGCGCACGACCGCGCGCAGGCTTTCGCGGGTACAGCAAAAGGTCCACAGACCTTTCCGGTTCTGTGAGGGGCTTTAACAAGGAGTGGAAGATGAAAACTACGCGGCGGAGTTTTCTCAAGCTCGTGGGCGTGAGCGCTGTCGGTCTCTCGCTCGGCCAGCTTGGGTTCGATCTTGCAGAAGCGCAGGCGTATGCCAGCAAACTCAAGATCGAAGGCGCGAAGGAAGTGGGCAGTGTCTGCCCCTTCTGTTCCGTCTGTTGTCAGATCATCGCCTACGTGCGCAACGGCAAGCTCGTTTCGACCGAAGGCGACCCCGACTTTCCGGTGAACGAAGGGGCCCTGTGCGCCAAGGGCGCGGCCCTGTTCTCCATGTACACCAACCCGCACCGCCTGACGAAGCCGATGTACCGCGCTCCGCACAGTGACAAGTGGGTGGAGAAGGACTGGGACTGGACCCTGAACCAGATCGCGCGCCGCGTTAAGGACGCCCGCGACAAGGACATGGTTCTCAAGAACGAAAAGGGCCAGACGGTCAACCGTCTTGATTCGCTCTTCATGATGGGTACCTCGCACGCCTCCAACGAGGAATGCGCCGTCATCCATCAAGCCATACGAAGCCTGGGTATGGTCCAAATGGACCACCAGGCCCGGGTCTGACACAGTCCCACTGTTGCGGCTCTGGCAGAGTCGTTCGGTCGCGGGGCTATGACGAACCACTGGATCGATATCAAGAATAGCGATGCAGTGCTTATTATCGGCAGCAATGCCGCAGAACACCATCCTGTCGCCTTCAAGTGGGTCATGCGGGCCAAGGACAACGGGGCCGTGCTCATGCACGTGGACCCCAAGTTCTCGCGCACGTCCGCCCGGTGCGATTTCCACGTGCCCCTGCGTTCGGGCACGGACATCCCCTTCCTGGGCGGCATGATCAACTACATCCTTGAAAAGGAACTCTTTTTCAAGGAATACGTCTTCAACTACACCAACTTCGCCTTTGTCGTCGGCAAGGACTACGAGTTCAACGACGGCCTCTTCAGCGGGTACGACCCCAAGACCCGCAAGTACGACCAGTCCAAGTGGGCCTTTGAAAAGGGTCCCGACGGCGGCCCGGTCATCGACGAAACCCTGAAGAACGAACGGTGCGTCTTCAACCTGATGAAGAAGCACTACTCGCGCTACACGCTGAAGACCGTCTCCGACGTCACCGGCGTGTCCGAGGAAAACCTGCTGCGCGTGTATGACGCCTTCTGCGCCACTGGCAAGCCGGACAAGGCGGGCACCATCATGTACGCCCTGGGCTGGACCCAGCACACCGTGGGCGTGCAGAATATCCGCGCCTCGTCACTCATCCAGCTGCTGCTGGGCAACATCGGCATCGCGGGCGGCGGCATCAACGCCCTGCGCGGCGAACCCAACGTGCAGGGTTCCACCGACCACGGCCTGCTGTACAGCTCGCTGCCGGGCTACCACAACCTGCCCGTTTCCACCTGGCAGACCCTGGCCGATTACAACAAGGCCAACACCCCGGTCACCACGGTGAAGAACAGCGCCAACTGGTGGAGCAACCGTCCCAAGTACGTGGCCAGCCTGCTGAAGGGCTGGTACGGCGACGCAGCCACCCCGGAAAACGACTTCTGCTACGAATACATGCCGAAGCTCGAACCCGGCGAGGACTGCTCGTACATGTACGTCATGGACAAGATGTACCATGGCAAGATCAAGGGCGGGTTCATCTTCGGGGTCAACCCCATGAACAGCTTCTCCAACACCAACAAGATGCGCGCGGCGCTGGACAAGCTGGACTGGCTGGTCTGCTCCGAACTGCACAACTCGGAAACCACGGACAACTGGAAGCGCCCCGGCGTTGATCCCAAGACCAAGAAGACCGAGGTGTTCCTGCTGCCGTCGGCCCACCGCATCGAAAAGGCGGGCACCATCAGCAACAGCGGCCGCTGGTTGCAGTGGTTCGACAAGGCGGTGGAGCCGGGCGGACAGGCCCGCAACTTCGCCGACATCTTCGTGCCGCTGATCAACAAGATCCGCGACCTGTACAGGAAGGAAGGCGGAGTCCTGCCCGAACCCCTGCTGAAGATGCACTGGACTGAAAAGTTCGATCCGGAAGAGTGGACCCGCCGCATCAACGGCTTCTTCTGGGCCGACACCAAGGTGGGCGACAAGGAGTACAAGCGTGGCCAACTGGTGCCCGCCTTCGCCCAGCTGAAGGACGACGGTTCCACCTCTTCGCTCAACTGGGTCTACGCGGGCAGCTACACCGAGGAAGCCGGCAACAAGTCCAAGAAGCGTGACGCCAGCCAGACGCCCATGCAGGCCAACATCGGCCTGTTCCCCAACTGGTCGTGGTGCTGGCCGGTGAACCGCCGCGTGCTGTACAACCGCGCCTCGGTGGACCTGAACGGCAAGCCGTTCAACCCCCAGAAGGCCGTCATCGAATGGGACGGCGCCAAGTGGATCGGCGACGTGCCCGACGGCCCGTGGCCGCCCATGGCCGACAAGGAAAAGGGCAAGCTGCCCTTCATCATGACCAAGGACGGCCTGGCCCAGTTCTACGGCACGGGCCGCGTGGACGGTCCCTTCCCCGAGCACTACGAACCTGCGGAAACCCCGCTGGACAGCCATCCGTTCTCCAAGCAGCTGTCCAGCCCGGTCTACAAGTTCCACACCTCGGACATGGACCAGTTCGCCAAGGCGGCCGACCCCAACTACCCGTACGTGCTCACCACCTACAGCCTGACGGAACACTGGTGCGGCGGCGGCGAAACGCGCAACGTGCCCAACCTGCTGGAAACCGAGCCTCAGCTCTACATAGAGATGAGCCACGAGCTGGCCAAGGAAAAGGGCATCAACAACGGCGACGGCGTGATCGTGGAAAGTGCGCGCGGGCGCGTGGAGGCCATTGCCATGGTCACCGTGCGCATCCGGCCCTTCACCATCATGGGCAAGACGGTACACCTCGTGGGCATGCCTTTCGCCTACGGCTGGACCACGCCCAAGTGCGGTGATTCCACCAACCGCCTTACCGTTGGCGCGTACGACCCGAACACCACCATTCCCGAAAGCAAGGCCTGTCTCGTCAACTTGCGCAAGGCCGACAAGCTGACCGAAATAGCCTAACCGGAACAGGGCGCGCCCCGCCGCGGGGCGCGCCCCCCTCCAAGGAGCACTACGATGCCCAAGGCATTTTTAGTAGATACAACCCGATGCACGGCATGTCGCGGCTGCCAGATCGCGTGCAAGGAATGGCACGATCTGCCCGCCAACGAGACCAAGCAGCGCGGTTCACACCAGAACCCCCCGGACCTCAACCCCAACAACCTCAAGATCGTCCGCTTCAACGAACGGATGACCAAGGAAGGCGTTGTGGTCTGGAACTTCTTCCCCGACCAGTGCCGCCACTGCGTGACCCCGGTGTGCGTGGACGTGGCCGACATGGCCGTGCCCGGCGCCATGATCAAGGACAAGAAGACCGGCGCCGTGCTGGCCACCGAAAAGTCGGCCAAGCTCAGCCCGGCAGACGCCAAGGCCGTGGCCGAGGCCTGTCCGTACAACATCCCCCGCATCGACCCCAAGACCAAGCGCATCACCAAGTGCGACATGTGCTTCGACCGCGTGTCCGCGGGCATGCAACCCATCTGCGTGAAGACCTGTCCCACCGGCACCATGGTCTTTGGCGAGCGCGAGGAAATACTGGTCGTGGCGCAGAAGCGCCTTGCGATCGCCAAGGAGCGCTTCCCCAAGGCCCATCTGGTGGACATGGAGGACGTGAGCGTCATCTACCTGCTGGCGGAAGAAAAAGAGCATTACTACGAGTACGCCGGTTTCATGTAGCTGGCCTGCGGGCGCCCCGTGCCCCGCGTTCACCCTCTGATGGAGGCCCCGGCCTCCGGTTCTCGTGGAGCATTCATGGCCGCCAAACGCCAAAGTGTCGCGGATACGCTGGCTGATGTCACTGCCCGTCGTCCTGTCCTTGAACCCGTGCTGCGGGTCTTCGAACCCCTGCTTTCCGCCGGCGACGCGCTGGCCGGAACACTGGCGGAGACCGTGCGCGAGGCGGGCCTGCGCCTGCCGGAACAACAGTGGGACCGCGCCCAGCAGGGGGTATCCCTGCTGGCGGGCGTTGCCCTGACCGGCATCGCCGCGCCCATGCGCCGAGCGGCGGAAGAACTGCTGCCGCTTCTGACCACCATAGAGACGGTGGCTCCGCACGCGGAATCGCTGCGGGCGTTCTTCCTGCGCCCGGTGGAAAACGGGGATACCCGCGACGCCCTGGCCGAGGCCGTGGTGGCGGGCAGGTCCATCGAATCCATAGCCGCTGATGGCGGCGTGGAACCGGACGTGCTTGCGTTTGTCACCGGCTTCGTGCTGTCCCCGGTGCTGCACGCCATGGTTGCCGATGCCCTGCCCGAAGACGGGGAAGCCCCCTGGGACACGGACGGGGCATGGCAACAGGGCTACTGCCCGGTGTGCGGCGCCTTTCCTACCATCGCCTGGCTGGACAAGCCCATGCTGGACGAAAAGAACGCCTACCTGGCTGGCGGCGGTGGCAAGAAGCACCTGCATTGCTCCCTGTGCGGCGCCGCCTGGAAGTTCCTGCGGGGGGCCTGCCCCTCGTGCGGAAAGGAGGCCAGCGGCACCATGGAAATGCTGCGGGAAGCCGAAGCCGCCCGAGGCGAACGGCTGGACTGGTGCACCAAGTGCAACACCTATTGTCCCACCGTGGACCTGCGGGAACGCGAGGCCGCCCCCAATCTGGACGCCCTGGCGCTGGGCATGATGCATCTGGACATGGTCGCGGCGCGCAAGAAGTTGCGCCCCCTCAGACCTTCCTTCTGGAATATGTATTGAACAGGAGCACCTTGATGAAATACCTGGTCATCTCCCTGTTTGCACTGACCCTGCTCGTGGCCGGTACGGCCCTGGCGGCCGACGCCGGGGATGCCGCCAAGGCCCCGAAGAAGGCCATTGAACTGAAGCACGGCACCTCCAAGCGGATGCACGTGAAGTTCAACCACACCACCCACAAGGACGTGGCGTGCGAGCAGTGTCACCACGACACGCCCGACCCCGCGAAGCCCTTCGCTTCGTGCACCAACAATGACTGCCATGCCACGCCCGGCCCCCGCGAGCGCGACACCATGAGCATGTTCGTGGCGTACCACGCCAAGGACACCGACCGTTCCTGCTACGGTTGCCACAAGCAGATGGCCAAGGACCATCCCGAATTCTCGGGCTGCCGTCCCTGCCACATGAGCGCGCAGGCCAAGAAGGACGCCGCCGCAAAGACGAAGTAGCCTTCGCGGCGGACCTGCCAGCACGGCCCGTACTGTACGGCCCATGTTGAACGGCCAACACTGCCCACCAGCGCCGACCGGCCATCCGGTCGGCGCTCTCCGTGGCTTTGGGCGGGGCGGGCCCCGGCTGGTCGGCCTGCATGGCCATCACCGCCAGGGCAACCCGGGGCCAGACAAACCGGACCGGCCGAGTGCCGGTTTTCATCAGCCCGTGATTATGTCATTGTGAGCAGGTATGCTTGGACCAGCACATAGCCTGTCAGTCACGCAAACAGGACAGGCCGTGACCAGCCCTGTCCGCACACGCTGGCCTGTCCGCGCACGCTGGCCTGTCCGCGCACGCTGGCCTGTCCGCACTGGCGACGGTTTCACCACCTACACGGAACACGCGCATGACCACCACTCCCCTTCGCCCCGCCCCCACCCCTGCCCCCCGTCCCACCGTCCGCCTGCACCTGTGGCTGGAAGAGGACGGCGAAATGGTCTTCGGCATGGGCCGGGCCATGCTGCTGCTGGCCATCTATGAACACGGCTCGCTGAAGAAGGCGGCGGAAGCGCTGGGCATGTCGTACCGTGCCGCGTGGGGCAAGCTGAAGCAAACCGAAACCGCCCTTGGCCTGCGCCTGGTGGAAAAGGCGGGCAGCAACCGCGAAGGGTACCGGCTGACCCCGGCCGGGCGCGAAGCCATGGACCGCTTTCGCGCGTGGTTTGCCACCGTGGAGCGTTGCGCCGTGGAAAGCGCCGCCACGGTGCTGCCGTGGCCGGTCCGCCAGTTCGAGGACAAGGTCCGCGACGTCAAATAGTCCTCCGGGCACGCCAACGCCCTTCCGCTCACTGCGCCCTTCCACCCCACCCGCACCCGTCATGCCAGTCATGCCCGCCAGGCCAGCCATGCCCGCACACGGGCCAGTCCCACGCCGTGCCCCATGCCGGGCTTGACGATGCCCCCATGCTGTCGCACCTGATAGGAAAGGCCAGACATCAAATCGTGGCCAATCGTGGCCGGATCACAGTCCGATCATGACCCGATCTTGGTCCGAGCATGGCCCGAACATCGCCGGGTTATGGCCCGAACATCACCGGTTCACGCCTGCCCATCCCCCGGCACCTCGCGGCAAGGAGCCCCATGCACCAGTTCGTCCCCCGTGCCCTATTCCTGTTCGCGGCAGTTCTGTGCGCCAGCCTGTTCGTATTCATCGGCGGGCAGGTGCTGACCCTGTCCGACATGGCCACGCGCATTCACCCGCTGCTGGGGCAAATCGTCTTCTGGGGCGGCATGGCCGCCTACCTCGGCGCACTGTGCTGGCTGGGGGGTACCTGGTTCCTGCGCCCCCGCCCGCTGGTCCAGCCGCAGAACCCCACGCCGGAAGCACTGCGCGACTACCTGCGTCGCCTTACCGCACGCCTGCGGGCCAACCCGCACCTGCGCGAAGGCGGCGTTGCCCACATGGCGACCGGGCCTGTCCCTGCGACGGCGGGCACCAGCCGTGCCCAGGGCACGCCCCCGGTAACGGCGGAAGTGGCCGAAGCCGCCGCCCTGCTGCGCGCGCTGGACGCCGCCGCCCTGCGCGAAACCAAGCGCACCGCCTCGCGCATCTTCCTGTCCACCGCCGTGGCCCGCAACGGCAGGCTGGACACCCTCATCGTGCTGGTGCTGCTGGCGCGCCTGGTATGGCGCGTCTCGTCCATCTACGACCAGCGGCCCCACCCGCGCGACATGGTGCGCCTGTACATCAACGTGGCGGGCACCGCGCTGGCGGCGGGCGCGCTGGAAGAGGCAGGGCTTGAGGAGCACGTCCACGCCCTGCTCGGTCCGTTGCTCACGGCATCGCCGCTGGCCTCGATGCCGGGTGCCTCGCACATGGGCACCCTGCTGGCCGCCGCGCTGGTGGACGGTTCCGCCAATGCCCTGCTGGCCCTGCGGGTGGGCATCGTCACCCGCAACATGCTGTCCCCGGTACTGCCCGGCTGTCCGGCACGCCAGAACCCCTACCGCGAATCGGCAGCCCTGCTCGGGCGGATGACCGCCGGGCTGGGACGTGCCGTGGTCAAGGCGGCCATGGGCGGCGTGGCATCGGGCATCCGGGCGGGTCTGGAGGGCACCGCCCGCCGCACCGCCGATGCGGTACGCAAAGGGGCACGGGCCACGGCGCACGGGGTGGGCGACGTGGTCCACCGGGCCGGGGACATGGCCACCTCCGTGGCCAAGGCCATGCCTTTCCGCGACGAGGCCCCCCGGAACAACGCCGGGAAAGACGAATCCGCCCCGCCGTGCACCGGCACACCGCCGCACGCCCATGCCACCCGCGCGGGCGACTCCGCCCGCACGCCGGACGGCGCGACAACACCTTCCCCCCGCAGCCGCATCCCCAATCCCCTGCGCCTGTTTCGCAAGAAGCGCGACTGACGCACCCTACGCAGCCTGTCCGCCAGTTCTGCAAAAGGCGCGACTGGCATCCTCTCCGCAGCCTGTCCGCCTGTCCCGCAAGAAGCGCGACTGACATCCTCTCCCCATCCTGTCCGCCAGTTCCGCAAAAGGCGCGACTGGCATCCTCTCCACTCTACTCCCCCTTCGCGCCACCTCCCGCCCACCAACGCACGGCGGCCCGCAGCATGTGCCACGGGCCGCCCACTGTCGGAAGGGAAGACAGCGCGATATCGTCGGTGGGAATCAGAACGGCGGCAACGGCCTGCCCGTGGGCTGCTGCTGGGTGATGCAGTGGATGCCGCCCCCACCCCGGAAGATGTCCAGCGAATGCACCTGCACCACCTCTCGCCCCGGAAAGACCCGGCGCAGGGTTTCGAAGGCGGCCCTGTCCTGCGAACTCAGCGAATTCAGCGGGTCCGGCTTGTCGCCCGGCTCGCCGAAGGCGGACATGACGATGCCCCCGTTGGCCACGTAGAAGTTGATGTACGAAAGGTCCATCCGCCTGTCGCCGTGGTCCACGCGGGCGGGCTGGTCGATGGTGATGATCTCGAACGGCCTGCCGCAGGCGTCGGTGGTCAGTTCCAGCCGTCGCAGGTTGTCCTGGTAGACCGCGTGGTTGTGGTCTTCCGGGTCGTCGCAGCGGTGCAGCAGCACCACCCCGGGCCGGGCAAAGCTGGCCACGATGTCCACGTGTCCGTGCGTATCGTCGCCCTCCAGCCCCTCGCCCAGCCAGACCACCTTGCGCACGCCGAGGTACGCGGTGAACAGTTCCTCGAAATCGGCCTTGGTCATGCCCGCGTTGCGGCGCGGGTCCAGCAGGCACTGTTCGGTGGTGATCAGGGTGCCCTGCCCGTCCACGTGGATGGACCCGCCCTCGAGGATGAACGGGGCCGCGTAGCGCCGCATGCCGAGGCGCGACAGGATGAGCTGGGCCACGCCGTCGTCGTGGGTGGGTTCGTCGTAGGTGTGTCCCCAGGCGTTGAACAGCCAGTGCACACCCGCCACGCCGCCCGCGCCGTCCACCAGGAAGGTGGGGCCGAAATCGCGCATCCAGGCATCCTCGATGGGCGCGGGCAGCACGGTCACGGTGGCGCCGCACAGGGCGGCGGCGACCTGGGCGTCTTCCGGACGGGCCAGCATGGTCACCGGCTCGAACCGGGCAATGGCCCGCGCCACGGCGGCATACGATGCCCGCGCCGGTTCCAGGGCGTCCAGCCACAGCGGGCCGGGGCACGGCCAGGCCATCCAGCAGCCCGCGTGCGGCTCCCATTCGGCGGGCATGTGCAGCCCGTCGCAGGCGGGGGCGCGCACCGGCAACCGCACCGGCGCGAATCTTGGCGGCGTGAGTGCGGTGCGCCTCACGTCGGTATCCTCCTGTGTCATGAACATGGGCTACCCCTGGTTGATCATGACGTGCTTGGTGATCTGGTAGTCGCCCACCGCCTCGCTGGACAGGTCCTTGCCGAAGCCGGACTGCTTGAAGCCGCCGTGGGGCGTTTCCGAGGTAAGCGGCAGGTGGTCGTTGATCCACACGGTGCCGAATTCCAGCGCGGCGGAAACGCGCATGGCGCGGCCCACGTCGCTGGTGAACACCGACGAGGCAAGGCCGTAGACCACGTCGTTGGCCAGGCGCACGGCGTCGTCCTCGGTATCGAAGGGCAGCACGGTCAGCACCGGGCCGAACACTTCCTCCTGCACGATCTCCGACTTCTGGTCCGCGTCCATGATGACCGTGGGCTCGTAGTAGTACCCGGCTCCAACCCCCGTGGCGAGCTTGCCGCCGCACAGCACCCTGGCCCCTGCGGCGCGGGCGCGGTCCACGAAGCCGCCGACGGACGCCAGATGCCCGGCGGACACCAGCGGCCCCATCTGGGTGGCCCCGTCGAAGGGGTCGCCCACCACCACGCCCTGCATGGCCGCCACCAGCGCGTCGGTAACCTGCGCCAGTTTGTCGCGCTGCACGTAGACGCGGGTGGCCGCCGTGCAGTCCTGCCCGGTGTTGCAGAACGCGGCCAGCGAGGCCTTGGCGGCCACCAGTTCCACGTCGGCATCGTTGAACACCACCAGCGGGGCCTTGCCGCCCAGCTCCAGGTGCACGCGCTTCAGGGTGTCCGCAGCCGTGCGCATGACCGAGCGGCCCGTTTCCGTGGCCCCGGTCAGGCTGACCATGCGGATGTCGGGGTGCTTGACCAGCATCTCGCCCACGTTGCCGGTGATCACGTTGACCACCCCGTCGGGAATGCCAGCCTGCGCGGTCAGTTCCGCCAGCATCAGCGCGGTGCGGGGGGTGATGGTGGCGGGCTTCAGCACCGCCGTGCACCCGGCGGCAAGGGCCGGCCCAAGCTTCCACACCGCCATCAGCAGCGGGTAGTTCCACGGGGCGATCTGGCCCACCACCCCCACCGGCTCGCGCCGGTAGATGGAGGTGTAGCCGGGCATGTATTCACCGGCATGGTGGCCGTGCGTGTCGCGCACTGCGGCGGAAAAGAACCGCAGGTTGTCCACGCAGAACGGCAGGTCGCCCCCCAGGCTGAGGAACTCGTACGGCTTGCCGGTGTCTTCCGACTCCACGCGGGCGAAGACCTCCATGTTGGCCTCCAGCAGGTCCGCCAGCTTCCACAGCGCCTTGGAGCGCGCGCCGGGCGACAGGCGCGACCAGCGTCCGTCGTAGAAGGCAGCCTTGGCGGCGGCCACGGCCTTGTCCACGTCCGCCGCTGTGGCGGCAATGACGGTACCCACGGTTTCGCGGGTGGCGGGGTTTTCCACGGGCAGGGTGCGCCCTGCGGCGCCTTCGGTCCACGCGCCGTCGATCCAGAGCTTCATGTTCATTGCTGGCCTCCTTTGGCGGCGTGCAGCACTAACGTCTCAGCCGCAATTCGGATTTTTGTTCGCTGGCAAGGAAAACGAGTCTGCCGTGGAGGGAACATACTCTTATGGTATTTGACCGGAACGGCTGATGACGTTTGACGATGCCAGCGGGCAAAAGGCCGAGTTGCCATCAGTTAGGCACGGATGTGGCGGAGAACATCCTCCAGCCGGTTGAGCACTTCGTCGAGCAGTTCCATGGGTGTGTTCAGCGCGGGTTCGATGCGGATGCATTCCGAGTTGGTCAGGGTACCCGCCGTCAGCACGTTGCGGGCAAACAGCCCGGCGGCCACCTTGTAGCCCGTCTCGCCATCCAGGAAGTCCATGCCGATGAGCAGGCCCTTGCCGCGAATCTCGCGGAAGATGCCGGGGTAGCGTTCCTGAAGGTCGTGCAGGCGCTCCAGCATGTACTCGCCCTTGGCCTTGGCCTGTCCGGGCAGGTCCTCGTCCAGCATCACCTCTATGCCCGCAAGGGCCGACGCGCAGGCCAGCGGGTTGCCGCCTGTGGTGGTGGTGTGCATGAACGGGTTGGGTTCCATGACCTTCCAGATTTCCGGCGTGGACATGAACGCGGACATGGGCACCACGCCGCCGCCCAGGGCCTTGCCGAAGCACATGATGTCCGGCGCAACGTCCCAGTGGTCCACGCCGAACACGGTGCCGGTGCGCCCGAAGCCGGTCTGCACTTCATCGGCGATCAGCAGCACGCCGTACTTGGTGCAGATTTCACGCAGGCGGGGCCAGAAGTCGTCGGGGGGCACCACGGCCCCCGCCTCGCCCTGGATGGGTTCGGCGATGACGGCGGCAATGCCCGCGCCCACGGCCTGGGCCGAGGCAAGAATGCGTTCCACCGCGTCGGCATCGCCGAACGGGGCAAACTGCACGCCGCCCAGCAGGGGCAGCAGGGGTTCGCGGAACACCGACTTGCCCATTACCGAAAGCGCCCCCAACGTCTTGCCGTGAAAGCCCTTGAGCATGGACACGAAGCCCGACTTGCCGGTGTAGAACTTGGCCAGCTTCAGCGCGCCCTCGATGGCTTCCGTGCCGCTGTTGGCAAAGAACCCGTACTGGATGTCGCCGGGGGTCAGCGCGGCAAGCACCTTGGCCAGTTGCGCCCGCAGGGGGTCCAGCATTTCCTGGCTGTACTGGGGCGACCGGTCGAGCTGGGCCTTTACCGCCTCGACGATGCGCGGATGGCGCATGCCGTGGCTGTACAGGCCAAAGCCGCCCAGCATGTCGATGTATTCGCGGTCCAGCGCGTCGCGCATGATCGACCCGCTGCCAACCCATTCGGTAACCGCGAAGCCGCCCGATTCGGTGACGGACTTGCGGTACTGCAAGAAGCCCTTGTTGATGTGGTTGGCGAAATTTTCCGCAGTGTCGCGGGTGATGCGTTCGCGCTCCTCACGGGTGATGGCGTCCGCCGGGCGGCGGACGATGTCCAGAATGCGGGTTGCTTCCTGCTTTGCGAGAGCGATGTCGCGGCTCATACGGCCTTCCTGTGTTGCGGTGATGGGGGCGGGGTTGCCTGTGGTCTCACGCCTCCGGCGGGCAGGGGGCCTGTGCCCCCTGCACCCCCCTTTCGGGGTCCGCCGCGGAGCCGGAGGAACGCGCCCCCGGAAAATCGAAGTCTGTGCTGATGCGGTCTGTCGCGCGCCATCGCCAGCGTGGCGATGGGGCCGCGTGTTGCTCTTGCCCGCGCTTGCCGTGCGGCACGCGACAGGATTTTCGTTCTCCGGCGAGGGAGATGAGACGTTCACGAAGCGAGCGCACTTCTGGCGTGCGTGACCGGAGTGAAAGACGAAATCTGACGACGCCGGAGAACGAAAGGACGGAGCGTGCTGCCTACCGGGTCTTGATCATGGTCCACAACTCGTCATACAGCCGGTTTTCCTTGCCCAGGTCGCGCAGCAGCTGCAGCTTGCCGATGTAGTCCTTGGTCGGGTAGATGGCCGGGTTCGCCAAGTCTTCGGGGGTGATGAATTCCTTGGCGGCCTTGTTGGGCGTGGGGTACTGCGTCCAGTTGGACAGGTGCGCGCCGTTCTTGGCGTCGAGCACGTAGTTGATGAACTTGTGGGCCGCTTCGGGGTGGGGGGCCTTGGCGGGAATGCACAGGTTGTCCACCCACATCACCGCGCCTTCTGCGGGGTTGGCGAAACCGGAGGTGGGGTCTTCGGCCACCGCGCGCAGGCCGTCGCCGTTGTAGACGATGGCGGCCACGGCGGTACCGGCCACCACCTTGCTGCGGGCACCGGTGCCCACTTCGAAGCCCTGGAAGTATTTGCTCTTCTTCACCTTCAGCATCATGTCGGCCAGGGCCTTCAGGTCCGCCGGATCGGTGGTGTTCACGTCCTTGCCCATGTAGACAAGCGCGCTGCCCAGCATTTCACGCACCGAATCGATGAGCACGAAGGGCCCGGCCTGTTTCTTCTCGTCGAACATCACGGCCCACGAGGGCGGGTCGCCGGGCACCTTGCCCTTCTTGTACATCATGCCCAGGGTGCCCCACTGGTAGGCCACGCTGTGGGTGTTGCCCGCGTCGTACTTGGGGTTCACGAACAGCTCGTCCAGGTTCTTGAGGTTGGGCACCTTGGCGTGGTCGATCTTTGCCAGCAGGCCCAGGTTGACCATGGTGGGCAGCAGGTAGTCGGAGGGCACCACGATGTCGTACTGCGAAACGCCGCCCGCCTGAAGCTTGGCGATCATCTCTTCCATGGACTCGTAGTAGTCCACGCGCACCTTGATGCCGGTTTCCTTTTCGAAGTTGGGGACGAAGTCCTCCGGCATGTACTCGGACCAGATAAACAGGCGGAGTTCCTTGTCCGCGGCCATAGCCATGTTTGCGGCGAGCAGGACCATCGCCAGCGCCATGAAGAGAATCTTGCGCATGGATCACTCCTTGTTGGTTTTGCGGGTTACCCGTTCCGAGATCATGACCAGGATGACGGTGACGCAGAGCGCCAGCGTTGACAGCGCGTGGATGTCCGGGGTCACGCCGCGCCGCACGGTGGCGTAGATATACAGCGGCAGGGTGACCGAGGTGGGACCGGCGGTGAAGAAGCTGATAACGAAGTCGTCCAGCGAAAGGGTGAAGGCCAGCATGGCCCCGCCCACGATGCCGGGCTTCAGCAATGGCAGCATGACGTGGCGCATGATGTAGGCGTTGTCGGCGTACAGGTCGCGCGCGGCTTCCTCGATGTCGGTGGATATGGAGGCCAGCCGGGCACCCACCACCAGCGCCACGAAGGACACCTGGAAGGTCACGTGGCCGATGATCATGTTCAGCATGCCCGGTTCGAACACCGAAAAGACCATGCGCAACAGGCCGAAGGCCACGGCCAGCGCGGCGGCGAAGACGATTTCCGGCGTCACCACCGGCAGGTGCAGGTTGATGTCCAGCAGGGTGTACACCCGGCGCGACCAGGGGTAGCGCTTCAGCCCGATGGCCAGCACCGTGCCCAGCACCGTGGCGATGACGGTGGACACCCCGGCCAGGAACAGGGTGTTCCACGCGGCCTCCAGGATCTGCTCGTTGGCGAACAGGCGCTGGTACCACTTCAGGGTAAAGCCCTGCCAGGTCAGCCCGAAGCGCGAGGCGTTCACCGAGAACACGGCCACGGCCAGCAGCGGCACGTACAGGAACACCAGCGAGCCCACGGCGGTAAAGGGGACGATCCAGTGAAAGCGCCTCATGGCACGCCCCCTTCCCCGCTGTGCTTGCGCTGCACGTGCAGGCCCACCAGGGTCAGCACCATCAGCGCAAGGCTAACCGCCGCGCCGAAGGGCCAGTCGCGGCTGGTGCCGAACTGCTGCTGGATAAGGTTGCCCACCAGCATGTACTTGGCCCCGCCCAGCAGGTCGGGCACCACGAACATGCCCATGGCGGGTATGAAGGTAAGGGTGATGCCCACGGAAAGGCCGGGCACCGTCTGCGGCCAGATGGCGTGCCAGAAGATGCGCGCGCGCCCGGCGTACAGGTCCTTGGCGGCCTCCACCAGCGCCCAGTCCAGCTTTTCGACGTTGGCGTACAGCGGCATGGCCACGAAAGGCAGGAAGGTGGCCACCATGCCGAGGTACACGGCGAGCGCGCTGGGATAGAGGGGCGACCCGTCCGGAATGATGCCGAGCACGGCGGCGAATTTGGCGAAGGGCAGTTGCGGGGCCAGCACCAGCAGCCACGCGTAGGCCCGGATGACCAGGTTGGTCCAGAACGGGATGATGATGAGCGTCAGCCAGAAATAGCGTTTTTCCGGCGCGCGGTTGGCGATGTGGAAACACAACGGGTAGGCCAGCAGCACGCAGACCAGCGTGGTCCAGAACGCCACCCACACGCTGCGGAAGAGAATCCACAGGTAGTCGGCCGACCAGCCGTAGCTGCTGAAGCCCAGAAGCCGGGTGAAGTTGTCGAGCGAAAACACCCATTCGATCTGCCCGTAGTCGCCACGCGTGGTCATGCTGATCACGATCAGCAGCAGGCTGGGCAGCGCGAGAAAGAGCAGTATCCACAGCATGCCCGGTGCCGCCAGGTACATGCCGCGCCGGATCAGCCGCAGGCGGGTGGTGAGTTCGCCGTTCCAGACGAGATGGTGTTGGCTACTCATGCAGGGGTACCAGCGCGCCGGGCAAGAGTTCGATCCAGATCTCGTCCCCCTTGGCGATGCCCCTGCGCGGTGCGGCGCTCATGCGCAGGTTGCCGGGTTCGAGCCACACCTCCATCCTGTCGCCCCGGTAAAACGCCTCGGTCACGCGTGCGCGCAGGCCGTTCACGGCGGGGCGCTCGGGGTGGAACACGATGTTTTCCGGCCGGATGGCCAGTTCGCCCTGTTCCCACGCGGGTGGGGTATCCAGCCGCAGCAGGCCCAGTTCCGTCTCCACGCCGCCCTCGGCGCGCCGCCCGGCGATGATGTTGGCCTTGCCCAGAAAGTCGGCCACGTAGCGATTCACCGGGCGCTCGTACAGTTCGCGCGCGGGGGCGCACTGCACCACCCTGCCCTGGCGCATGACGGCGATGCGGTCGGACACGGTCAGCGCCTCTTCCTGGTCGTGGGTGACGAGGATGAAGGTCTTGCCCAGCTTCTGCTGCAACTGGCGCAGTTCCGCCTGCACGGCGTGGCGCAGCTTGGCGTCCAGTGCGGACATGGGTTCGTCCAGCAACAGCACCTCCGGCTCGTTGACCAGGGCGCGGGCCAGGGCCACGCGCTGCTTCTGGCCGCCGGAAAGCTGGCTGGGCAGGCGGTCCTTCTTGTCTTCCATGTGCACCATGGCAAGGGCGGCCATGACCTTGTCGGTCACCACCGCGCCGGTCATGCGGCGCGAGCGCAGGCCGAAGGCCACGTTCTCGAACAGGGTCAGGTGCGGGAACAGCGCGTAGCTCTGGAACACCGTGTTCACGTTGCGCTCGTTGGCGGGCAGCGTGGTCACGTTGTCGCCGGTCAGCATCACCGTGCCGGAGTCGGGCAGTTCCAGCCCGGCGATTATCCGCAGCAGGGTGGTCTTGCCGCAGCCGGAAGGCCCCAGCAGGGTAAAGAATTCGCCGCGCTCGGTGACCAGGTCCACGTTGTGCAGGGCCTCCACCTCGCCGTAATTCTTGTAGATGGCGTATGCCTCAAGACTCATGCGTGCTCCTTGCGTGCGGGGCTTGCTGCGTGGGCTGCGGGGACCGTTTCCAAGCCGCCTTCTTCTCGTATCCGACCGAACCGAGGCTGCGGGCCAAGCGGACAGGGTCTGCCGACTGGTATGGCCCCCCCCGCCCTACCCCTTGCCGCCGAAAACCTCGGACATGGTATCGTGCAGAATGGCCAGGCCGCGCGTCAGTTCGTCCTGCCCGATGACCAGGGGCATCAGCATGCGCAGCACGTTGCCGTGGTGCCCGCAGGACAGGAGGAGCAACCCCTTTTCCGTGCAGCGCGCCACGATGGCCTTGGCCTCGGCCCCGGCGGGCTCGCGCGTGGCGCGGTCGCGGACCAGTTCCAGCGCCAGCATGGGCCCCATGCCGCGAATGTCGCCGATGCAGTCCATCTCGTCCGCCCACGTGGCAAAGGTGGCCCGCAACGATTCGCCCAGGGCGCGGCCCGTTTCCAGCAGCCGCTCCTTTTCGAACACGTCCAGCACGGCCAGCCCGGCAGCGCAGGACACCGGGTTGCCGCCGTAGGTACCGCCAAGGCCGCCGGGATCGGGGGCGTCCATCAGTTCGGCGCGACCCACCACGGCGGAAAGGGGCATGCCGCCGCCAAGACTTTTGGCCACCAGGGTAATGTCCGCAGCCACGCCGTGCTGCTCCATGGCGAACATGGTGCCGGTGCGGCCCACGCCGGTCTGGATTTCGTCGGCAATGAACACGATGCCGTGCTTGTGGCAGATTTCCATGAGCCGCTTGAAATAGCCGGGCGGCGGCACGATGAAGCCGCCCTCGCCGGTCAGCGGTTCCACGATCAGGCAGGCCACCTGGTCGGGGGAAACGTGGTCGATGAAAAAGCTTTCCAGGTGGTCGGCGCAGGCCAGACCGCAGTCGGGATGGGTGCGGCCCATGGGGCAGCGATAGCAGTAGGCGTAAGGCATGCGGTACACTTCCGGGGCGAAGGGACCGAAGCCGCGCTTGTAGTTGTTGACCTTGCTGGTCAGGCTCATGGCCAGCAGGGTGCGGCCATGGAACCCCGTTTCAAAGGCGATGACGCCCTGCCGCCCGGTGGCGCGCCGGGCGATCTTGACGGCGTTTTCCACGGCCTCGGCGCCGCTGTTCAGGAACAGGGTCTTCTTGGGGAAGTCGCCGGGGGTCAGCGCGGCCAGCCGCTCGGCAAGGGCCACGTACGGCTCGTACATGGCGATGTGGAAGCAGGAATGCAGCAGCTTTCCGGCCTGGTCGCGCACGGCGGCCACCACGTCCGGATGGCAGTGCCCCACGTTGTTGACGCCGATGCCGCCGACAAAATCGATGTATTCGCGACCGTCAACGTCGCGGATGACCGCACCCGACGCGGATGCGGCGAAACAGTCGCAGAGGTTCCCGACCCCACGCGGGACAGCGGTGCGACGGCGTTCCAGAAGAGAGGAGGAAGAGGACATGGATGGTTGCCGCCTGTTTCGCAAGGTTGCCCCCAGCCAGTGCAGGGGGAATGGCCTTGAGAGAGCAAGCGGCGGACCAACTGAAGAATCATGCAGTATTTTGAGAAGTTACAGCACAGGCGCAATAATCGAAAAACACACTTGATTCAATATTGAATTACGACATAGCGTAACAACATGATATTATAATGTATTCATTTGATTTGATTTTGAATCAAAAAAGCAAAAATACAAAAACGTAATCAAAGGGTCATGACACGATGCTTTGCCTCATACTCACGCGAAAAGGAGTGGTGACCACAGCAACAATGAACACAAATATCGTTTTATTTCAGTGATAAACTGTCACTTTTCTGAAAATGACAAAAATGTTTCCAATACATTTCACGTTGGATCACAGCGCACCATACCTGACCGAATTGCTTCTCTCCGCATACGGCGTATAATAAATACCTAATAATAATAGAATGTTATACTTTTCGTATTTTATACAAAATCGTCATTGGTGCGACACGCGCACGCCCGGCCTGCCTTTGCCGTGTTCCGGCAGGTGCACGCCATGGCGGGCCATCTTGCGCACCACGGTGGGCTGGCTGACCCCCAGATATTCGGCCATCTGCCGCGTGGTACGGCAGCGTGCCGCAGCCCGCAGCAGGATTTCCCGCTCCACCGCCGCCAGCTCCTCTTCCAGCCCGGTTTCGCCACCAATGAACGCGGGGCGCGTGCCCAACGATTCTGCCAGCGCGGCATCCAACTGGTCCCCTTCCGCGATGATCACCGCCTTCTTGAGCAGGTTGGACAGTTCGCGCACGTTGCCCGGAAAGGGGTGCGATTGCAGCAGGCTCATGGAAACGGGGGTCAGCCGCTTGGTGGCGCGGAATTCGCCGTTCAGGCGGTCCAGTTCGCGCTGGGCCAGGGCCAACATGTCTTCCGGTCGTTCGCGCAACGGGGGGATGCGCACAACGTAGGTGGACAGGCGGTAGTACAGGTCCTGCCGAAAGCGCCGCCCGGCGGCGTCCCGTTCCAGGTCGCGGTTGGTGGCGGTGACGATGGCGCAGTCCACGGCGCGCGGCTCGCGCCCGCCCAGGGGATAGTATTCGCGCTCATCCAGGCATTTCAGCAATTTGGCCTGCACTTCCTGGGGCATGTCGCCCACTTCATCCAGAAAGAAGGTGCCGCCGCGCGCCAGTTCCAGCAGCCCGGCCCGCCCCTCTTGCGCACCGCTGAAGGCGCCACGCTCGTAACCGAACAGCTCCGCCTCGAACAGCGAGGGCGGCAATGCGGCGCAATTCACCTGGATGAACGGCCCTGCGGCGCGGGGGCCGTGGCGATGCAGAAACTTGGCCAGCAGCCCCTTTCCCGTGCCCGATTCGCCAAGGACCAGCACCTCGGGCGCGTCCAGCCGGGCCAGCTTCAGGCAGGTGGCCAGCAGTTGGCGCATCTGCTTGCTTTCCGCCACGATGTCCCGGTCGGCCAGTTCCAGCAGCTTGAGTTCGGTCAGTTCCTCTTCTGCCTTGCGGAAGGCGCGGCGGGTTTCCTCCATGGTGTCGCGCATGTTGCGCAGGTCGGTCACGTCGCGTTCGTGCACCACCACCATTTCGATTTCGCCGGTATCGCCGAACACGGGCACGCCGGTAACGAACAGATGGCGCCCGGTGCGGCCCGCCTGCTGCACGAAGCCAACCTGCCGCCGGTGCTGGAGCACTTCCATGGTGGCCGAACGATCCACGATGCCCAACCCCACGATGGCCCGCACGTCCAGCCCCAGCACTTCTTCCGCGCGGATGCGGTTGAGCACCAGCGAGGTCTTGTTCACGTCCAGCACGGTGCCGTCGCCCGCCGTGATCCAGATGCCGTCACTGGCCGAATCGAAGGCCGCGCGCAGGCGGCGCACTTCTTCCCGGCAGGCGGACAGGTCGCCGCTGGGCACAACGCGGTCGGCTCTGGTCAGGTCCGAGGAATCCACAGCGTCCGAGGAGTCCGGGGCGTCCGGGTGGTCCGGGTGGTCCGGGGTTCCGGCAAGGCCGGATTTCTGGTTGGCGGCCCCCCTGGCATGGGGACGGGATGGTCTGGTCATGATTGCTCCGGGGAAGGTTGCTCCGGGAAAGGCTGGCCCAGGGAATGCTGGCGTGAGGAATGCTGGCGTGAGGGTTGCGAATCCGGCGAGGGGAAAACCTGCCACGGCAATGCTGCGCGCGGCGGGCTCCGGCGCGTTTCATCATGCGGACGGCCCCGGAAGGAGACCGGCACGCACGCCCCCTGCATCCCGCTTCTAGCGCACCCGCCGCCAGCCGGGCAACGCCGCGCAGCCCGCCCACCCCAAATCAGCGATCCGGTTTACGAAAATTGTAAATGGCAACACCCGCTTTCATTCCGGCAAGATGCAGCATCCTTTCCCCCCTTTTTCAGCCTGTTTCCGGTCTACCCTCCAAAATTTTCATTTGAAGCCGATGGGGCACGGGTCTAGGTTCGGGCCGTCGCGCCCGGCGAATCCACTCTCCGTTCCGTAGCGAACGGATTCGGCCCCGCCGCCGTGATACGACCACCACATCGTGGCACACCACGGTCACACCGTGCTATATCATGGCCGCACTGCGGCCAGCACCACAGCCAGCACCACAGCCAGCACCACAGCTTGCGCCAGACACCGCCGGAGGACCGCATGGCCGAAATCATCGTCGCCGCCACCCAGATGGCCTGCACCGACAACGAATCCCGCAACATCGACCGCGTCTGCGAACTGGTGCGCGAGGCCGCCGCCATGGGCGCGCACATTGTGCTGCCGCAAGAGCTGTTCTCCGGCCCGTATTTCTGCAAGGACGAACTGCCAGAGCACTTCGCCCTGGCCCGCACCCTGGACGAAAGCCCGGCCGTACGCCGCATGTCGGCCCTGGCCGCCGAACTGGGCGTGGTCATCCCCGTCAGCTTCTTCGAGCGTTCCAACCAGGCCTACTACAACTCGCTGGCCATGATCGACGCCGACGGCAGGGTGATGGGGCTGTACCGCAAATCGCACATCCCGCAAGGGCCCGGCTACGAGGAGAAGTTCTACTTCAGCCCCGGCGACACCGGTTTTCGCGTGTGGCGCACCCGCTACGGCACCGTGGGCGTGGGGGTGTGCTGGGACCAGTGGTTTCCGGAATGCGCGCGGTCCATGGCCCTGCTGGGAGCGGACGTGCTGCTCTACCCCACGGCCATCGGCTCCGAACCCGCCGACCCGGCGTGCGATTCGTCCGGCCACTGGACCCGCACCATGCAGGGCCACGCCGCCGCCAACATGATGCCGCTGGTGGCGTCCAACCGGGTGGGCGAGGAGTTCGGCAAGGGCTTTTCCATGACCTTCTACGGCTCGTCGTTCATCGCCGGGCCGCAGGGCGAGATCGTGCAGCAGGCGGGCCGTGGCGAGGAATGCGTGCTGACGGCGGCCTTCGACTTCGAGGCCATCCGCGTGCAGCGCGCCGGGTGGGGGCTGTTCCGCGACCGCAGACCAGACCTGTACCACCCCCTGCTGACCTTTGACGGACTGGACGGCCTGCCCGGCGAAGACGACGAGGACGGCGACGGCTGCGGCGCCCATTGCGGCTGCGGCTGCGGCGGTGGGGAATGACGATGGCCGATGCACGCCCGCCGGACAACGGCGTTGCGCACGGCGGCCCGCGCCTGCTGGTCAACGCGCGCTTCCGCGACCCCATGGCCCCCGCCGCCCACCATGGCCAGGCCCTGCCCGACGCCATGGCCGTGGAGGCGGGCCGCATCGTGGCCGTGGGCCGCGCGGCGGAACTGGCCCCCTTCGCCGACCGGGGTTTTGTGCGCACCGACATGGGCGGGGCCACGGTGCTGCCCGGCTTCATCGACTGCCACTCGCACCTGCTGCTTACCGGCATCATGGACCTGGGCATGGACCTTTCCCGGGCGGAAACCCTGGGCGACGTGCTGGACATGGTGTCCGACGCCACGCGCTCCGTGCCCGCTGGCGGCTTCATACGCGGCTTTCGGCTGGAAGAGCTGGAGCTTGCCGAGCGGCGCATGCCCACGCGGCAGGAACTGGACGCCGCCGCGCCGGGCCGGGCCGTGCTGCTGATGCACGCCACCTGCCACCGTTGCGTCATGAATTCGCTGGCGTTGCAACAACTGGCCGTGCCGCGCGGGCTGCCCGGCGCGGACACCGAGGGCGGACGGGGTACCGCGCCCTTCACCGGCGTGGTGCGCGACCCCGGCATTCTCACCTGGGTTTTTCCGGCCATGCTGCGCACCATGGACCGCGCCCATCTGGACGCCGCCGCCCTGGTGGCCGCCAGGGCGGCCTTGCGGGTGGGCATCACCACCGTGCATTCCATGGAAGGCGGGGAACTGACCCCCGGCGGTTCACCCGTGCTGCTGGACAACGCGGCACGCCTGCCGTTGCGCGTGGTGTGCTGGAACCAGAGCATGGACCTTGCCGAGGTGGAGCAACTGGGCCTGCCGCGCGTGGGCGGGTGCATCTGCGCCGACGGCGAACTGGACGCGCGCACCGCCGCCCTGTTCGAGCCCTACAGCGACGAGCCGGACAACGACGGCACCCTGTTGTACACCCAGCAGGAAATGGACGACTTCGTGCTGTCCGCCCATGCGCGCGGGTTGCAGGTGGCCGTGCACTGCGAATCGGAGCGGGCCATCGACCAGGTGTTGCGGGCCATAGAGCGCGCCCAGCGGCTGGAGCCCCGCATGGACTGCCGCCACCGCATCGAGCATTTCGAACTGCCCACGTGGGACCAGATCGACCGCATGGCCGCCGCCGGGGTGGTGGCCTCCATGCAGCCCGCCTTCGTGGAATCGTTCATCGCCGGGCACAGGCTGGACCACTGCACCCGGCTGTTCGGGCCGCACCGGGTGCGCCGCCTGCACCCCTACCGGGCCATACTGGACGCGGGCATCCGGGTGTGCGGCGGTTCCGACAGCCCGGTGACCAACTACGCCCCGCTGCGCGGCATGGCCGCCGCCGCGAACCACCCCTTTCCCGAGCAGTCGGCCACCATGGCCGAGGCCCTGCGCATGTTCACCACCGAGGCGGCATTCTCCGCCTTCGAAGAGGCGGACAAGGGTCGCCTGCTGCCCGGCATGCTGGCCGACCTGGTGGTGCTGGGGCGTGATCCGCTGGATGCACGGAATGCCCCGGCGGACGCGGCTTCCGTCGCGGACATCCCCGTGCGGGGCACCTGGGTGGGCGGACAGCCGATGACCGAAAAACCGTAACGCGGGCTGCCCGTGGCGGGCAAACGGAGCGACGGCCCATCACCGATGGGCACATGCGCAGCCGGGCGTCAGCCATCGGGCACGAAACCGCACACGGCCCGCACCAACGGTTCGAACAGCTCATGTTCCCGACGATTGTAGCGCAGTTCCAGTTCCTTCAGGTGCAGCGGAAACTGGGCCGGGGTCACGCCGCGCAGCCGCGCCAGCCGCTGCCGGGCAAAACCCCAGAACCCGGAGGCGTCGGCGGCAAGCTTCCTGTCGTCATGCCGCACCAGGCGGCTGGGCCACAGCGATTCCCCGCAACAGACCAGCGCGCGATACTGCCGGTACGGCGCGGTATACACCACGCGCCCCAGCGCCGCCGTGCGCAGGCCGAAGTTGAACTTGAACGACAGCAGGGTAGTGGGCGTCACCTCGGGCAGCACGTCGCACACCACCATGCCGTTCAGGTCGATGATGCCGAACACCGGAGAATCCGGCGTATTCCCCTGTGGCCGGGGCACGCCGGGGCCGGGCCATATCCCGGCACGGTACAGCGCGGGGGCGTCCAGCGCCTGCGCCAGCACCGCCCTGCGGGCAATGTCCTGCGCCTTCAGCACCGTGGCGTAGGTCACGCCAAGCTGCGCGGCCATGTCCGCCGGGGCCACGCCCAGCTCGAACAGCTTCAGGAACCACAGCCAACGGCGCGTGTCGAACGCGCAGCCGTTCAGGAACCTGCGGCTGAAGTCGTGAAAGGTGTAGCCGCACCGGGCGCAGCGGCGCCTGTCACCCCCGTCCACGGGATACAGTTTGCGCTCGCGGCATTTGGGGCAGAACCTCTGATGGTTTTTCCAGCAGAATCCCAAAATGTAGCGGCGCGCTCTGGTTTCTGAAGAAACCATGTCATTGAAGGCAAGTATGTCCACTTGCTTCCTTCCTGCCCCGCAGCAGGGCGTCCATGGCGTGAAATCGCTCCGGTAGCCGTATCGGCCTTGTCTATGCGCCGGTTGCCACGTCTTTGTCACTATTCGTGATGAAATGGGCCATTCCGATTCCGGAGCAGGGGCGTGCATCACACCCACCCCCATCCCCCATCCGCATCAGGCCCGCACCGCAAGGCGCTACGGCCTCCGGGCCATGTGCCGCCCTTTTGCCGCGAGCCTGCCGCTCCATTCTGCCAGACCGTTGCGTTGCCCCCCGCCCACCGTTTGAAGCCTGTCCCGCGCCACCGTAGGGTTGCAGTATCACCCTGCCCCGGTTTTCCTGCTCACCGCCGTCCGGACGGCAAGCCCGGGCGCAACGACCCGCCCCCGCGCGGGTGAAGGAGGTTACGCCATGTCGCGACATGCCACGGTCCGGCTGCACCTGTGGCTGGAAAACAGTGAATCCATGGTCTTCGGCCTTGGCCGGGTGCACCTGCTGGACATGATCGAACGGCACGGCTCGCTCCGCAAGGCGGCACAGGCCATGGGCATGTCGTACCGGGCCGCGTGGTGCAAGCTGCGTGCGACGGAACGCGCGCTTGGCGTTTCACTGGTTGAAGCCGCTGGGCACAAGCGCGACGGGTGCCGCCTGACCCCGCACGGCGAGGCCCTGCGCGCCTCGTTCCGCCAGTGGTTCGAAGAGGTGGAACGCTACGCCCTGGAACGAGCCGACGGTCTGTTCCCCTGGCCTGTGTCACCCTTCATCGGGCTTGGCGAAGGGTTCGCGCCCTGCCTGGCCTGCACCCTGCCACCACCCAAGCTTGCGTCCTGAACCGTTTTCCGGTTTCCGGTACGGGAACCCTGCAACATGACGCCGCTACCGGCGCCACACGACCCGGACCATTCCGGGTCGTGTCATTTTTTGCATCAATAGCCTTTGACACGTGCCATTCCAAAAGACCATCCCTGCGGATATGTATTGCAAAAAATACATATAACTAGCTGAAAATTTTATATAAAAATATTGACGGCAACACATTGTGCGGCATACCAATGGTCCCACCACCCCCAAACGGGATTGCCCGACGCGCACGCAACGGCACGCCGCATACGATACGGACAGCGCACTTGACGCGCCGCCGCGCGGCGCTCCTGTCCGGCGCAACACCTTGCCGGGCGGCATGTCCCACGGGGGCGCATCGCGCGCATCGATCACACAGGTCGCATTGATCGCATCGGGCGCGCATCCACAACAAGGAGGCTGCCATGGGACTGTCACGCAGAGGATTCCTGAAACTGACCAGCGCCGGAGCCGCAGGGCTCGCACTGGGGCGGTTCGGGATCGACCTTGGGCCTATCTCGGCCCACGCCGCCGGGCTGAAGATCGAGGGGGCCAAGGAGTACATCTCCATCTGTCCCTTCTGTTCCTGCGGGTGCAACACGCTGGTCCACGTCAAGGACGGCAAGATCGTCAACGTTGAAGGCGACCCGGACTACCCGGTCAGCGGCGGCGGCCTGTGCGCCAAGGGCGCGGCCCTGCGTTCGCTGCATGTGAACGAGAACCGCCTGTCCAAACCCCTGTACCGCGCCCCTGGCGGCGACAAGTGGGAAGAAAAGGACTGGGACTGGATGCTCGACCGCATCACCCGCAAGATGAAGGACCAGCGCGACAAGGATTTTCGGCTCAACAATGATGCCGGGCAGGTGGTGAACCGGCTGGAATCGGTCTTTCACCTCGGCTCGTCCCAGGTTTCCAACGAGGAAGCCGCCGTGCTGCACCAGATGATCCGTGCCCTCGGCATCGTCCACTTCGACCATCAGGCCCGGGTCTGCCACAGCTCCACGGTTCCCGCGCTGGCCGAATCGTTCGGGCGCGGCGCCATGACCAACCACTACAACGACATCCAGAACGCCGACGCCGTGCTGATCATGGGCAGCAACTGCGCCGAGCATCACCCCATGACCTTCAAGTGGGTGATCAAGGCCAAGGAAAAGGGCGCCGTGGTCATGCACGTGGACCCCAAGTTCTCGCGCACCTCGGCCCGCAGCGACTTCCATGTGCCGATCCGTTCGGGCACGGACATCGCCTTCCTGGGCGGCATGGTGAAGTACATCCTCGAAAACAAGAAGTACTTCGAAGAGTACATGATGGAGTACACCAACGCCGCGTTCATCGTGGGCGAAAAATACGCCTTCACCGACGGCCTGTTCTCCGGCTTCGACCCCAAGGCCCGCAAGTACGACAAGACAGCCTGGGCCTTCGAGAAGGACGAAACGGGACTGCCCAGGCGCGACCCCAGCCTGGCCCACCCCCGCTGCGTGCTGAACCTGCTGAAAAAACACTACGACCGCTATACCATGGAGCGCGTATCGTCGGTGACGGGCGTCTCGCAGGCGGACATCAAGCGGGTGTATGAAGCCTTCACCGCCACGGGCCGCCCGGACAAGGCGGGCACCGTCATCTACGCGCTGGGCTGGACGCAGCACACCGTGGGCGTGCAGAACATCCGCCTTTCGGCCATGGTGCAACTGCTGCTGGGCAACATCGGCATCGCCGGGGGCGGCATCAACGCCCTGCGCGGCGAACCCAACGTGCAGGGCACCACGGACCACGCCCTGCTCTACGGGTACCTGCCCGGCTATCATTCCATGTTCACGGCCAACTATCCCACGCTTGCCGAATACCTGAAGGCCAGCACCCCGGTCAGCAAGGACCCCAAAAGCGTCAACTGGTGGGGCAACCGGCCCAAGTACGTGGTCAGCCTGCTGAAGGGCTGGTATGGCGACAACGCCACGCCGGAAAACGAGTTCGGCTACCAGTTGCTGCCCAAGCTGGACCCCGGCATGGACTGCTCGCACCTGTTCATCTTCGACCGCATGTACAAGGGGTCCATCAAGGGCGGGTTCATCTTCGGGCACAACCCGGCCCAAAGCTTCCCCAACACCCACAAGGTACGGAAAGCGCTGGACAATCTGGACTGGCTGGTCATGGCCGAGGTGTTCCACAACGAGACCACGGACAACTGGCGCAGACCCGGCGTGGACCCGAAAAAAGTGAAGACCGAGATGTTCCTGCTGCCCTCGGCCTACCGGGCCGAGAAGGAAGGCACCATCTCCAACAGCGGCCGCTGGCACATGTGGCACTACAAGGCCGTGGAACCCTACGGGCAAAGCCGCAACATGGGCGAAATGTGCACGGCCATCATGAGCCGGGTGCGCGCCCTGTACGCCAAGGAAGGCGGGGCGCTGCCCGAGGCCCTGCTGAAGATGGACTACCCCGATACCTTCGATGCCGACGCCGTGGCCCGCAAGTGCAACGGCTGGTTCACCCGCGACGTGAAGATCGGCGACAAGGAATACAAGAAAGGCCAGCAGGTGCCCGGCTTCGCCAACCTGCGCGACGACGGTTCCACCGTCAGCCTGTGCTGGGTGTACTGCGGCGGCTATACCGACGAAGGCAACCTGGCCAAACGACGCGACCTGACCCAGACCCCCATGCAGGCCAAGATCGGCATGTTCCCCGGCTTTGCCTGGGCCTGGCCCATGAACCGACGGGTACTGTACAACCGCGCGTCCGTGGACCCGCAGGGCAAGCCGTACAACCCCGACCGCGTGGTCATCGAATGGCAGGACGGCAAGTGGGTGGGCGACGTGCCCGACGGCGCCGCGCCGCCCATGGCCATGGAAAAGGGCACCTACCCCTTCATCATGACCACCGAGGGCCGCTCGCAGCTGTACGGGCCGGGACGCGAGGACGGACCCTTCCCCGAACACTACGAACCCGCCGAAACCCCGCTGAAGGTCAACCCCTTCTCCAAGCAGATGAGCAACCCCTGCATGAAGGTGGCCACCAGCGACATGGACAGGCTGGCCGCCAACGGCGACCCCAAGTACCCCATCGTGCTGACCACCTACAGCCTGACCGAGCACTGGTGCTCCGGCTCGGAAACGCGCAACGCCCCGCCCCTGCTGGAGGCGGAACCGCAGCAGTACATCGAGATGAGCCACGAACTGGCCAAGGAAAAGGGCATCAAGAACGGCGACGTGGTGGACGTGGAAAGCATTCGCGGGGTGGTGCAGGCGGTGGCCATGGTCACCATCCGCATCCGGCCCTTCAAGGTGGAAGGCAAGACCGTGCACCTCGTGGGCATGCCGTTCTGCTTCGGCTGGACCAAGCCCAAGTGCGGGGATTCGGTGAACCGCCTTACGCCATCGGTGGGCGACCCCAACACCACCATCCCCGAGTTCAAGGCCAGCCTCGTCAACCTGCGCAAGGCCACCAAGGTCACCGAACTGTAGCCGTTCCGACCGGGATGCGGCGGGGGCATCGCCCCGCCGCGACCGGTGGTTGGCGGCGCAAAGCCAAGGAGAACCGAAATGCCCAAGGCGTTTCTGATCGATACCACGCGGTGCACGGCCTGCCGGGGTTGCCAGGTGGCCTGCAAGGAATGGAAGAACCTGCCCCCGGTGCCCACCAAACAGACCGGCACCCACCAGAACCCGCCGGACCTGAACCCGTACAACTTCAAGCTGGTGCGCTTCAGCGAGCACATGGTGAACGGCGCCGTGCAGTGGTACTTCTTCCCCGACCAGTGCAGGCACTGCGTGGATGCGCCGTGCATGCTGGTGGCCTCCAACCCCGAAGCCATCATCCAGGACGCGGATACCGGGGCGGTCATCTACACCGAACTGACGGCCAAGGAAAACTTCGAGGACATCCGGGGGGCCTGTCCGTACGACATCCCCCGCAAGGACCCGGCCAGCGGGCGCATCGTCAAGTGCGACATGTGCATCGACCGGGTGCGCGCCAACATGCTGCCCATGTGCGTGAAAAGCTGCGCCATGGGGGCCATGAACTTCGGCGAGCGCTCGGCCATGCTGCAACTGGCCGATGAACGGCTGGCCGCGGTGAAGAAGACCTTCCCGGCGGCGCAACTGCTGAACGTGAAGGACGTCTCCGTGATCTTCCTGGTGGCTGACGACCCCAAGAAGTACCACTCCCACGCCGTGGCCGATGCCGCCCCCCGCCAGATGACCCGCAAGCAGTTCGTGGCCCGGCTGGCCGCCCCGTTGCGGGGGCTGGTCGACACCGCCAACAGCTGACCATGACATCCCCCGTGCGGCGGCCCACTGCGGGCTGCCGCACGGGGCCATTCGCACCGCCTTCGCAAGGGAGCCACGCATGCATGCCGCCACGCCCGATACGCCCGTTGTGCCGACAGCCGCCCCGACCGTACCCGAAGGGAACACCATCCCCGACGCAACGTCCGCCATCGGCCCGACGCAGGACGCCTCCACCCGCCTGCATCAAGACGCCGCGCGTCTGATGCGCGAGGTGCCCCCCCTGCGCCCCCTGCTGGACGCCTTCGTCCCGCTGCTGGAAGCCCGCGCCACGCTGCGCGATGCCGCCCCCGGCTGGACAGGGCCGTTGCCGTCCCCAGTGCCCGAGGCGTCGATCAAGGGCATTCCCCTGCTGTCGGGTGTCGGCTTTCAGGATGTGACGGAGCATCTGCCCGCCGCCCTTGAGCTGGTGTTGCCGGTAATGGAAGGGGCGTTCCCCGCCCTTGCGCCGGAACTGGCGATCTTGCGCCGGGTGCTCGACACGGGCGGCATCGACATCGCGGCACTGGCGGCCATTGACGGCGGACACCCTTTGGCCCCGCCCTCCGGTATATCCGCCGAAGTGCTGGCCTTCGTGGCGGGCGAGGCCGTGCGTCCGTTCATCGAACGCCAGGCCCGCGACCTGGTGCCCGTCCTGCGCGCCATGCCCTGGGCGCGACCGGTGTGCCCGACATGCGGAGGAGCGCCCAACTTTTCGCGCCTGCAACGTGAACGGGACGACAACGAATTCATTACCGGGCACGGTGGCGTGCGTTTTCTACACTGCGCCACCTGCGCCACAGAATGGCGCTACAAGCGGGTGTCCTGCCCCGGTTGCGGCAACGAGGAGCCGGAGAAGCTGGGCCTGCTGGCCTCGCGCGAGCGCCCCTTCGAACGGGCCGAGACCTGTGATGCCTGCAAGCGGTACATCCTGTGCCAGGATGCCACGGAATTCATCAACCTGCCCGATCCGGACCTTTCGGCGCTGGCCATGTTGCCGCTGGAACTGCACGCCCGGCAGGCCGGATACCTGCCGCTGGTGCCCCAGCCGTGGAGCGCCGGATAGCCCGTCCCGGCCGCGCGCCGCAGTCTTCACGCCCCCGGCGGGCAGTCCCGCGCCCGCCCCTTGCCTTTGGCCCGCCTTCCGTACGGCTGCCCCCGCCATGGGCGGGGGCAGCCGGGCGAAAGTGGCCGCCATCTCCCTTCGCAAAGCCCATCCGGCGACCGGCCCGCATCCTCCATCCCGGTCATTTCCAGTACATGCTCTCGCGCAGCTCGCCGACAAGGCGGTGCATGTCTGCCGGGTGCACGTCGCCGATGTTTCCGATGCGAAAGGTTTCCGCGCCGGATACCTTGCCGGGATAAATGACGAAGCCGCGCGCCTTCAGTGCATCGTAAAGGCGGCGGAAGGCAAAGTCCGGGTGTTCCGGGTACAGGAAGCTGGTGATCACCGGCGACTGCACGGCCGGGTCCAGCAGCAGGCGGAAACCGAGACCGGTCATGCCCTCCGCCAGAATACGCTGGTTCTCGCGGTAGCGGGCGTGGCGTGCCGTCACGCCGCCCTCGGCATCCAGTTCGTCCAGTGCGCGGGCAAAGGCCCGCACCACGTGCGTGGGCGACGTGAACCGCCACTTGCCGCCCTGTTCCTCCATTTCCGCCCACTGGCCGTACAGGTCGAGGCTGAGCGAACGGGCGTTGCCCGCGCAGTCCAGCATGGCCGTGCGCGTGCCCACCACGAAGCCGAATCCCGGCACACCCTGGATGCACTTGTTGGCGCTGGAGATCAGGTAGTCCGCCCCCAGGTCGGCCATGCGCAAGGGCACCCCGCCGAAGCTGGACATGGCGTCCACGATGTACCGCCGCCCGTGGCGCCGCACAGCCTCGCCCACCTCGCGTATCGGGTTGAGCATGCCGGTGGTGGTTTCGCAGTGCACAACGGCCACATGGGTGATGGACGGATCATCCGCCAGCAGGGCATCCACCCGCGCCGGATCGGCGGGGACGGTTTCCGGCAGGTCCAGCATGGTGCAGTCGATGCCGAGGCACCGGGCAATGGTCCCGATACGCGCCCCGTAGGCCCCGTTGTTCACGGCCAGCAGCCGTCCGCCGCGCGGCAGGGCGGAACCGATCACCGCCTCGACGCTGAAGGTGCCGCTGCCCTGCATCAGGGTGGCCGTGAGTTCCGGCCCTTCACCCGTGCCGCCGCCCGCCAGCAGCACGAGCCTGCGGCGGATGTCCTGCACGATGGCGTTGTAGTCGTCATCCCAGGTGCACCAGTCGCGCAGCATGGTGGCCTTCACCGTGGGCGTGGTGGACAGGGGGCCGGGGGTCAGCAAAAGGTACGGGTTGCCGGGAAGGCCGGAGCAGTCCATGCCGTTCTCCTATGCGGCCTCGCCTGCGGCGGCGTCCAGCATGTCCAGCGCCCGGTCCAGGTCGGCCTTGTCTATGTTCAGGGGCGGGGTAAGGGTCAGGATGTTGCCGTGCGAGGTCTTGAACGACAGCCCGCGCGAAAGGCAACCATACAGGATGGCCTCCGCCCGGTCGGGACAGTCCGCCGAAACGGCCAGGGCCAGCCCCACCCCGCGCGGGCGCGAAAGGAACGGCCAGCGGGCGCAGATGGCTTCAAGCCGACCCAGGGCGTAGGCCCCCATGGTCTCGGCCCGCTCGGTCAGCCGTTCCTCTTCGATGACGGCGATGGTGGCAAGCCCAGCCGCGCAGCCCACGGGGTTCTTCTCGTGGGTGTAGTGGCCCAGCGCCACGTGCGAACAAACGTCCAGGTCCCGCCGGGCGATCAGCGCGGCCAGCGGAATGATGCCACCGCCCAGCCCCTTGCCCAGGGTGACCATGTCCGGCACGATGCCGTAGCGCTCGAAGGCAAAGAACCGTCCGGTCCGGGCCATGCCCACGGCGGTCTCGTCCAGGATCAGCAGCACGCCGTGCCGGTCGCAGGCTTCGCGCACGGCCTTCCAGTAGCCCTCGGGCGGCGGATTCACCGCCGTGGCACGTACGGGTTCGGCCACCACGGCGGCCACGTCGCCCTCCTTTTCCAGCACGTAGGCCAGGTAGCGGGCGCATTTCAGGCCGCAGCGGGCGCAGTCGCCGGTATCGTCGAACACGCAGTGCTCCGGGTCCGCCGGAGGCACGTGCTCCGTGCCGGGCAGCAACGGTCCGATGCCGGAGCGGAACAGCGCCTCGCCCCCCACCGACACGGTGTCCAGCCCCGCCCCGTGGAACGAATCCCACATGGAAACGGTCTTGTGGCGGCCCGTGGCCAGGCGGGCAAGCTTCAGGGCCATGCCCACGGCCGTGGTGCCCCCCGGTGCCAGCAGCACCTTGCCCAGCGGCTCCGGGGCTAGCGAGGCCAGTTTCTCTGCCAGCAACACCGCCGGACGGCAGGTATAGCGGCGCGGGCAGAACGACAGCACGTCCAGTTGGTCCTTGATGGCCTGTACGATGCGCGGATGGGCGAACCCGGCCTGATGCACGGAGTTGCCGTGGAAGTCGAGAAACTCGCGCCCGGCCAGGTCCGTGATGTGGCTGCCACGGGCGCCGGCCAGCACATTGAGGCACGGTGTGGATAGCGACTGGCGCAGGAAGGCCGCCTCGTCGCAACGCAGCCAGCGCATGGTCTGCGGGTCCAGATGGCGTGCCTGCCACGCCGTGCGCCGGTGCGAAACGTTGACGTCGCCTTCGCCCCGCGACGCATCGTCAAGGCTGGCTCCGGGCGAGAACGGGCGCGGCATGCTCATGCGGGTACCGGCAGCTCGCCCTCGGCCAGGCGGCGGTTGATGTCGGCGATGATGGCCGGGCACTCGGCAATGGAAGGCGCCACGTAGTGCGCCCCTTCGGCAAGAAAGCGCGCCTCGATGACGGCCAGCCGTCCGGCCAGGTCCGCCGGGGCCAGCGCGGCCACCTCGGCCTCGGTCATGCCCAGTTCGTTACCGGTGCGGGTCAGGCCGATGGTCCACATGCCCGCGTTCAGCCCTTCCTGGATGTCGGACATGGTGTCGCCGATCTTGACCATGGCTTCCATGGGATGCACGCCGAGCGCCTCGGCGTTGCGGTAGCACATCCACGGCCAGGGACGGCCGCCGGGCACGTCGGTGGAGCAGAACACCGCATCCGGGCGGTAGCCGCGCCGCGCGGCCTCCCTGGTCAGCACCTCCACCATGGGGCCGGTGTAGCCGGTGGACGATCCCACCTTGATGCCGTCGGCGCGCAGGGCGGCCACGGTGTCCAGCAGGCCGGGCACCGGTTCGGCGTGGCGGGCCACGACATCCACCATCATGGGCTCGGTCTCGGCATACAGGGCGTCCACATCGCCTTCCCCGGCTTCGCGACCGTGCGCGGCGCGCCACCCGGCGGCCACGCCGGGCAGGCCCAGCATGCCCCGGATATGGTCCTTTTTCATCAGGCCCATGAACGCGCGGGCTTCGGCAAGGCTCACGCCCACGCCGTATCTGGCGAACACGTCAACGAACACGGCGGTGGGGCCGATGCACCCATGGTCCACGGCGGTACCGGCCCAATCCAGCACGACGGCACGCACGGGGCCCCTGTAGCGATTCCTGCGGATAAAGACGTCCATGTGCACTCCAAACGGTTGAAGGTTGCGCGAAGGACCGAAGGTTCCGGCCCCATCAGGTTCCGAGCAGGGTCCGGGCGGGGTCCGGATCGGCGCCGGTTTAGCGCCGGTACAGCGCCATCTCAGCGCCGAACCCAGGCCCGGCTGCCCCGGGTCAGCCGCCGGGCCAGTTCGAACGCCAGCCGCGCCCCGACGTTGACCAGCACCACCAGCATGCTCATGGCCGCCGCCGGGGCCGTGTCGCCCGCATCGTCCATGTTGGCCATGGCCACCGAGGCCAGCGGAATGTCCGACGAGTAGAGAAAGATCACGGCGGATACCGTGGCCATGGAATTGACGAAGAAATACAGCGCGATCTCCAGCACGGCAGGCAGGCACACCGGCAGCGTGACCTTGCGGAAGGTGCGCCAGAAGGGCACCCCCAGCGATTCGGAAACCGTCTCGAACTCCCGGTCCAGCTGCTTGAGGGCCGTGGTGGCCGTAAGAAAGCTTACCGTGTAGAAATGCACCACGTTGGACAGCACCAGGATGGCCATGGTGCCGTACAGCCAGCCGAACGGATTGGGCAGGCGCAGCCCGCCCGCCTCCCACCCCGGCGCGTTGAAGAAGAAGATGTAGGCGAGGCCGATGACCATGCCCGGAAGCGCCAGCGGCACCATGGACAGGAAGTAGGCCCCCTGCCGCGGGCCGGACAATCCCCGGCTCTTTTCCACAAGGTAGGCACTGAAGAATGATGCCGCCGTACCCGCAAGGGCCGCCCACAGGCTCATGCGCACCGAATTCCACAGCGCCGTGTAGCCGCCCCCCCCGGTGAACTCGAAGCGGTAATGGCGCAGCGACACGGAAAGGTCGTACGGCCATACCGACACCAGCGACGCCAGCAGCGACACCGCGAAGAACGTCAGCACCAGCAGCGCCACCAGGCCGCACCCGGCCAGGGCCAGCCTTTCGGCCCGCCGGTTCGGCGGCGGGTCGAACGGCACCGAGCGGGCCTGGATCATGGATACCTGGCGCCGCTGGGCCAGCCTGTCGGCCATGAAGGCCACCAGGGTGGGCAGCAGCAATACCACCGCCACCGTGGCCCCCATGACGAAGTTCTGCTGGCCGATGACCTGCTTGTAGATGTCGGTGGCCAGCACGGGGAAGTTGCCGCCCACCACCTTGGGCGCGCCGAAATCGGTGAAGCACAGGATGAAGCACACGAAGAACGCGCTGACGAGGCCGTACTTCACCCCCGGCAGGGTCACGGTGAAGAAGGTGCGCAGGTGCGACGCCCCCAGCGCATCGGACGCCTCGAACAGGCGGGCGTCGGTCATGCGCAGGGCCGTGGACAGGATGAGGAAGACCTGCGGAAAGGTGTAGACGATTTCGGCCAGGATGATGCCCACTTCTCCGTAAACGCCGATATCGAAGCCGACGTCCACGCCGAAGTGCGCCTTGAAGAAGCCCAGGAACCCCGTGGTGACCAACCCTTTGCGCCCGAACAGGTAGATCAGCGAAATGCCGTACAGCAGCGTTGGGGCGAACAGGGGCAGCATGGCCACCCCCCGGAAGAAGGCCTTGCCCGGCATGCGGGTACGCGCAAGGCCGTAGGCATAGCCGAAACCCAGCGTCACGGAGACCACGGTGGTCACCAGCGCCACGCGCACGGAATTCCACAGCGAACGCGACAGGGACGGCGTGCCGAAGTACGCCCGGAAGTTGGCCAGCCCCACGAAGGCCCCGTCCTGATCCAGCAGGCTTTTGCCCAGCAGGTTGGCCACCGGCAGCAGCACGGCGCAGACCAGCCACAGGCAGACCCCGCAGACCAGCGCGGCACGCAGCATCCGTTCCGTATCCATACCCCGGAACAATGCCCTCGTGCGTCCCGCCGCCACGTACACACGCGGTGTGGCGGGTGCCCTGGCGGCGCGATCAGTTGCGCGCATGGACATCCTGCTCCGGGTACACGCGCAGGCATTCCGCAGGCAGGCGCACCGACACCGTATCCTCCGGCGCAAGGCCCATGCTGCGGACCCGTTCGGCAGGCACGTCGGCCTCCATGTCCAGCGTGGTCACCGGGCTGGTGAACAAGGCCAGCCCAACGCGAAAGAACGCCCCGCGAAACTCCAGCGAGCGCACGCGGGCCCGCAGGTTGTTGGGGGCGGCTCCCTCGTCACCCGCCTGCTCCACGCCCAGCAACACGTTTTCCGGACGAATGGCCAGAACCGAGACGGCACCGGACGACGCGGGGCTACCGCCGCCGCTGACTGCCAGAGCCACCCCGCCGAGCCGCCAGGTATCGGCATCCACCGGCACGGCGCCCGGCAGGAAATTCATGGATCCGATGAACCCGGCCACGAACGGGGTGGCGGGCGCATGGTATATCTCGTCGGGAGTCCCCTGCTGCACCAGGCACCCCCGGTCCATGACCAGAATGCGGTCCCCCATGGTCAGGGCCTCTTCCTGGTCGTGGGTGACCATCACCGTGGTTACCCGCAGCCGCTGCTGCAACGCGCGGATTTCACCCCGCAGACGCACGCGCACCTGGGCATCCAGGGCGGAAAGCGGCTCGTCCAGCAGCAGTATGCGCGGCGAGGGAGCCATGGCCCGCGCCAGGGCCACGCGCTGCTGCTGCCCGCCGGAAAGCTGGGCCGGGTACTTGCCGCCAGAGCCGCGCAACCCCACCAGGTCCAGCAGTTCCTCCACCCGGCGGTTCACCTCGCGCTGCCGCATGCCGGAGCCGTTCTGGAGCCCGTAGCCCACGTTGGCCGCAGCCGTCAGATTGGGGAACAGGGCGTACGACTGGAACACGATGCCCACGCCCCGGCGCGACACGGGCAGCCCGGACACGTCGGCAGAGCCGATGCGCACCCGGCCCGCGTCCTGCCGCTCGAGCCCGGCAATGACCCGCAGGGCGGTGGTCTTGCCGCAGCCGCTGGGGCCGAGCACGCTCAGGAATTCGCCGCGCGCCGCGCTGAAACTGACATCGTGCAGCACCCGCGTACGCCCGTAGGACTTGCCGATGGACTCGACGCACAACCCGGCCGTTTCGGCCTGTGCCCCACTGCGCGCCACGCCGGGGGGAACCTGCGTTCCCTCGCCGTGGTGCGTCCTTCCGCTCCCGCTCGCGGGCAGTTCGTTCATGCCGTTCTCCCTTTCCCGGTACGCCGGGATTTCCTGCGGACCAGGGCATGCGGACCGAAGGCCCGCGCCCACGCGGCACCGCCGCCGTGCGGACCGCCAGGCGGGCCGGGCCATGGGGTCCCGGCCACCTGGCGGTCACGTGCCGCCTGAGCGCGCCTATTTCTTGGGTTCGGACTTGCCGTCGTAGCGCCGGGTCCACTCGGCAAGAATGCGGTCGCGATTCTTGGCGGCCCAGCCCAGGTCGTTCTTGGCCAACTGGGCCTTGGGGTTGGCCGGGAAGCCGGCGGGAACGGGTTCGCCGGTGGGCGCGGCGGTGATGGCGAAGGACTTGCCGTATTCCTTCATCACCGTCTCGGAAATGGCCCAGTCAAGGAACACGCGGGCGGCGGGCTTGATGGCGGCCTTCTTGACCAGGCCGTTGGCTTCCACGTCCCAGCCGGAACCTTCGGCGGGGAACACGGTTTCCACCGGTTCGCCCTTCTGCTTCTGGATGATGCCCCGGTAGCCGAACGAGATGCCCACCGGGAATTCGCCCGAGCCCGCCATCTTGCAGGGCTTGGAGCCGGAGTGGGTGTACACGGCCATGTTCTCGTGCAGCTTGTCCAGGTACTGCCAGCCCTTTTCCTCGCCCATGATCTGCAGGATGGCCGACACGGTGAGAAAGCCGGTGCCCGAAGAGGCGGGGTTGGGCATGACCAGCATGCCCTTGTAGGCAGGCTTCACGAGGTCGGCGAACGACGTGGGCATGGGCAGCTTCTTGGCCTGCGCCTCCACGGTGTTCACGCAGAAGCCGGTCATCCAGGCGTCGATGCCCACCCAGTTAGGCACGGCGTCGGCATCGCGGTAGGGCGCTCCGATGCGCTCCAGGCCCTTGGGGGCGTACGGTTCCAGCAGGCCCTGCTGTTCGAGCAGCAGAAGGCTGGTGGCGGCCAGGCCCCAGACCACGTCGGCCACGGGCTTGTCCTTTTCGGCCAGCAGCTTGGCGGTGACGATGCCCGTGGAATCGCGCACGAACTTCACCTTGATGTCGGGATGACGTTCGTTGAACGAGGCGATGTAGCGGGGAATCTGGTCGTCCTCCAGCGCGGTGTAGACCACGATTTCCTCGGCCGCGCTGGCGGCACGCGGCAGGCCGGGCAGGATGGCCGCGCACAGGGCGGCCAGCGCGCCCAGCACTAGGCGGGCGAATCTGCGGGACGGGACAGACGGGACGGGGGAAACAATGCGCTTCATGGCGTACTCCTGGTCTGCTGTCGTTACGATGGACTCCGGCGCACGCCCCGCCTGCGGGTGCGGTACGTGCGGCACGTGACGCGATGCGCCGGGACTCCGCACGGGGCGGCTCCGCCCCGGACCGCCCCGGACCGCCCCGGATGGCGGGCGGGGCACGGAGGAGTTCCGGCATGGGCATGGAATACGTTCCGCCGCTGCCTGCTCCAACGGACAACCGGGCCGGGTTGTCCGCAACGGCGGTGAAGATTGCGTGACGTCGGGTGACGCCGGTGACGGAGCCCGCCGCACGTGAACACGTGAACACGTGAACAGGGACGAAACGGAAGGACAGGCCGCTGCGCGGCGGCTACGCGCCGGGCACCAGCAGTTGCAGCCTGTCGCCGCAGAAGCGGGTAATGCCGTATTCGATGGCCCGGCCATCGGCGTCCACGTTGACGTACTCCACCACCAGCAGGGGGTGGCGGTCCTCCAGGCCCAGCACGCGGGCCTCCTCCGGTTCCGGCAGGCGGGTGGTGATGCGCGATTCGCGGCGGAAGAAATCGTTCACCCCGAAGGTACGGTACGACGCGGTGAGCGAGCCGGTTCGTTCAAAGACCCGTGCCACCCCCTCGAAACGCGGATACGGCAGGTATTGCGACGAGATGTACAGGGGCTTCCCCTCCGCCTCGCCCCACGTTTCCAGGTAGACCACGCGGCTGCCCGCAGGCACGCCCAGCCGCAGGGCCACCAGTTCTCCCGCGGGCAACTCGTCGCCATACAGGTAGTGGCTGCGCGAGCGGGCCAGATTCAGGTCCATGTTGGCGCTGAAGCGGGTACGCCGCGCCACCTGATATTCCAGCACGCGTTCTCGCACAAAGGTACCGAGCCCCTGGCGACGCCGGATCAGCCCGGCCTCCTCCAGGCCGCGCAGGGCGCGGCGCACGGTGTGCCGGTTGACGGCGAAGCGCACGCAAAGATCCTTTTCCGTGGGCAGGCGGCAGCCGGGTGCCCAGCATTTGGCCTCTATCTCGCGGCGCAGCACGTCGTGCACCCGGCTCCACAGGGTTTGCCGGGCACCGTCGTCGGAAAGGGGAAAGGCGGGGGAAACCGGGGGGGAAACGACTGGGGGAGTGGACGGCGGGACAAGCTGGGGATTCCGGGGCGCGTGGCTGCCCGCGTCCCGCTGGGCAGCGGGTACGCCCGCCGTGGCCAGGCGCGCCGTTCCGCTCGCCCTGGCTGCCCTAGCTGCCCTAGCTGCCATGTCCGCCATATCCGCATGCCTCATGTGCTACGGATAGCGGACGAAGGTCATCGTTCCGTTACGAATGCGTAACGTATGCTTGGCAACGTGACGGACGACGCGGCGATTACGCGCCAAAGCCCCCCTCTGGAGCATGGATGCACCTCGTACTGACCAATTGCCGCATGGTGACGCCCCATGCCGTGGTGCACGGCTGGCTGGCCGTTGAAGAACGCCGCTGCCCGGACGACGCAGCGCACCCGCCGGAAGGGTCCGACACCCTGGCGCCGCTCGTGCCGCGCCCACGGCACGACAGGCGCATCCTGGACATGGGAGCCCTGCCCTGCCCGCACGCCCACGCCGTGGACCTTGGCGGCGACTACCTGCTGCCCGGCTTCGTGGACATTCACACCGACGCCATCGAGCGCCAGTTCCTGCCCCGGCCCGGAGTACTCTGGCCCGCCCCGCTGCCCGCCGCCATGGGCACGGACGCCCTGCTGTCGGCAGCAGGCATCACCACCGCCTTCGATTCCGTATGCGCGGAAGCCTTCCCCCGCGAAGAGGCCCGCCGCAGGCTGTTCGGCGACGCTGTCGCCTCGGTGGTGCACGGCACGCGCACCGGCATGCTGGCCGTGCGCCATCTGCTGCACGTGCGCTGCGAAACGGCGGACCCAAAGGTCCTCGACCTCTTGCGGTCCTGCATCGACCTGCCCGAGGTGCGGCTGGTCTCGCTCATGGACCATACACCGGGCCAGCGCCAGTACCGCGACCTGTCGGCCTATCGCCGCCAGTATCAGGGAGAGGGCTGGGACGACGGGGAATTCGCCGGGGTGCTCGCGCGGCTGCGTGAAAACCAGCAACGCCATGCCGCGCCGCACCGTGCGGCCATCATTGCCGCCTGCCGGGAACGGGGCATCCCCCTGGCCTCGCACGACGACACCACCGCCGATCACGTGCGCGAGGCTGCGGCGGAAGGCATCGCCATCTGCGAATTTCCCACCACGCTGGAGGCCGCGCGCGAAGCCAAACGGCACGGCATGGCCACGGTCATGGGTGCGCCCAACATCGTGCTGGGCGGTTCGCATTCGGGCAACATTGCCGCACTGGACGTGCTGCGCGCGGGCTGCCTGGACATCCTGGCCTCCGACTATGCACCGGCCAGCATGGCCGAGGCCGTGTTCCTGCTGCACCGCGCGCACGGCGTGCCACTGCCCCGTTGCGCCGAACTTGCCGCCACCAACGCCGCGACCCTGCTGGGGCTTGCCGACCGGGGCGCCCTTGCACCCGGACTGCTGGCCGACTTCGCGCGCATCCGGCTGCTGGATGGCGCCCCCGTGGTGCTGCCATGCCCGTAGCGGTGACGGTGCGTTCCGCCGCACGGCGGAAGAGACCGCCTCCTGCGGCCTGGGCAGCCCGAAATGCACAGCGGCTACCGGGCAGCGGCGACGGGGCCCGGTAGCCCCCACCCTGCCCGTCCCTTGTCACCAAATCGAGCTGCATGACTGATTAATCATACAATTTCGGAATATTGACGCAAAACTGCAAATGTGTGCACCATATCCTGTCCATAACAGTGCCGTTTTTCCGGCAGCCATGCGGCTGCATGTACCGGCCAGCACATTTCCGGCAGCCGCCGTGCCGGTCCGCACCATGCCCTACCCAACCCCAAGCGACAGGGGGTCGCATTGTCCGCCATTCAACTTCTGAACGTCAGCAGGCACTGGGGCGACGTCCGCGCCGTGGACGACGTGTCCTTCGAGGTGGAACAGGGCACCATGCTGGTGCTGCTGGGGCCTTCGGGCTGCGGCAAGTCCACCACCCTGCGGCTTGTCGCGGGGCTGGAATCCGTGACCTCTGGCCGCATCATGATCGGCGAGCGCGACGTGACCAACCTGCCCCCGGCCCAGCGCCAACTGGCCATGGTCTTCCAGTCCTACGCGCTGTTCCCGCACCTGACGGTGCGCGAGAACATCCTGTTCGGGCTCATCGTGCGCAAGGTGCCCGAGGCCGAGCGCGAAAAACGCCTGACCCGCGCCGTGGACATCCTGGGGCTGGGTGGCCTGCTGCACCGCAAGCCCGGCGAACTTTCCGGCGGGCAACAGCAGCGCGTGGCCCTGGGGCGCGCCCTGGTGGCCGAGGCCGCCGTGTGCCTGATGGACGAGCCGCTCTCCAACCTGGACGCCAAGCTGCGCCACGAAATGCGCCGCGAAATCCGCGCGTTGCAGCAGACCCTGGGCATGACCATGGTCTACGTCACCCACGACCAGACCGAGGCCATGAGCATGGCCGACCGGATCATCCTGATGCAGGGTGGACGCATCGTGCAGAACGCCACGCCGTCCGAATTGTATTCCCGCCCGGCCACCACCTTTGCGGGCAACTTCATCGGCACCCCGCCCATGAACCTGGTCCGGCTGGACGATGCGCGCGGCAGCGTGTGCGTGGCGGGCAGCCGGTCCGGCACGGTGAGCGTGGTGGACAGCGCGGACTACGTGCTGGGCATCCGCCCGGAGCATGTGCGCATCGTGCCCGACGGGTGGCGCGCCGTGGTGGAAAGCGTGGAATATCTGGGGTCCAGTTCGGTGCTGGGCTGCCGCGTGGGGGGCGAGGAACTTTCCGTTGTGGTGGACGGCGTGCCGACCATCGCCGTGGGGGCAGAGATCTACCTGCACTGCCCGGACGAGCACATCCACATCTTTGACGCACAAACCGGCGAGCGACGCGGCACCTGCCGCTGACACAGGCCCGCGACACGACGGACACATTCGCCCCGTATTGGTGATTCCGGCGGCTTACGCCCTACATCCCAACGCAACATCGCAGGAGGCATCACAATGACCGGTTTCAGGAACGCGTGCACCCTGGCGGCGGCGGCCCTGCTGTCGCTGACCCTGCTCGCGGGCAGCGCACTGGCGGAAAAGGTGAATCTTACCTTCTACTTCCCGGTATCCGTCGGCGGCCCCATCACCAAGATCGTGGAAGGCATGACCGAGCAGTTCATGAAGGAACACCCGGACATCCAGGTCACCCCGGTGTACGCGGGCATCTACCGCGAAACCCTCACCAAGGCCCTTACCGCCCTGCGCGGGGGCGAGCCGCCGCACGTGGCGGTGCTGCTGTCCACCGACATGTACACCCTCATCGACGAAGACGCGGTGGTGGCCTACGACGATATCCTGAAGCCGGAGGAAATGGGCTTCACCAAGACGTACTTTCCCGGCTTCATGCGCAACAGCCAGACCGGCGGCAAGACCTGGGGCATTCCCTTCCAGCGCTCGACCATCGTGATGTACTGGAACAAGGAAGCCTTCAAGGCCGCCGGGCTGGACCCCGAAAAAGGCCCCGCCACCTGGAACGAACTGGTGGAAATGGGCAAGAAGCTGACCGTGCGCGATGCCTCCGGCAAGGTCACCCAGTGGGGCGTGGCCATTCCCTCCACCGGGTACGCCTACTGGATGTTCCAGGCCCTGGCCATCCAGAACGGCGTGGAACTGATGAATGCCGAAGGCACCAAGACCTACTTCGACGCGCCCAAGGCCATCGAGGCCCTGCAATTCCTGGTGGACCTGGCCTACAAGCACGAGGTGTCGCCCAAGGGTACCATCGACTGGGCCACCACCCCGCGTGACTTCTTCGAGCGCAAGTCTGCCATCATGTGGACCACCACCGGCAACCTGACCAACGTGCGCACCAACGCGCCCTTCCCCTTCGGCGTGGGCATGCTGCCCGCCAGCGCCCGCCCCGGCTCGCCCACGGGCGGCGGCAACTTCTACATCTTCAAGAAGGCCACCCCCGCCGAGCGCAAGGCTGCCGTCACCTTCGTGCAGTGGATGACCAGCGCGGACCGCGCCGCCCAGTGGGGCATCGACACCGGCTACGTGGCCGTGCGCCCCGACGCCTGGGAAACCCCGGCCATGAAGGACTACGTGGCCAAGTTCCCCGTGGCGGCCGTGGCCCGCGACCAGTTGGCCCACGCCGTGCCGGAGCTGTCCACCCACGACAACCAGCGCGTTACCAAGGCGCTGGACGACGCCATCCAGGCCGCCGTGACCGGCTCCAAGAAGCCCGCCGACGCGCTGAAGGACGCCCAGAAGGAAGCGGAACGCATCCTGCGCCGTTACGGCAAGTAAGCCCGCGCGCTCGCTGGCTGGCTGCTGGCCGAGCGATTGAACGGCTGCATGCCGATTGACGAATGAATGCCCCCGCCGGGGCGGAGCCGTGTGCTCCGCCCCGGCGGGGAAAAACGCGTAGCGCAGCGGCGGCACGAGACTTTGCCGTTGGCCGCCACGTCTTCACTGCCTGTCCGCCGTTTATTACCTGTCCGGCGTCACTGTCCATCTGGCGTCACTGTCCATCCGGAGGTCCACCCGTGCTTCCAGCCTTCCGCAACCCTGCCAGCATGCGCATCATCCACGCCTGGCTCCTGCTGTTGCCCGCCCTGGCGTTCATCGCCGCGTTCACCCACTATCCGGCGGTGAACACCTTCATCCACAGCTTCTTTCTGGATGGCAGGGGCGGCGCGCCCGCGCAGTTCGTGGGGCTGGAACACTACCAGTACCTGCTGGAGGACGAGGTGTTCCGCAAGGCACTGGTGAACAACCTGCTGTTCGCCAGCGGCACCATTCCGCTGTCCATCGGGCTGGCCATGACCATGGCCTTTCTGGTCAACGCGGGGCTGGCCGGGCAGTCGGTGCTGCGGCTGTGCTACTTCGTGCCCACGGTGCTGCCCATGATCGCGGTGGCAAACATCTGGCTGTTCTTCTACACGCCGGAATACGGCCTGCTGGAGCAGATACGCGGGGCACTGGGCCTTTCCGGGGTAAACTGGCTGGGCAGCGAATCCACGGCGCTGCCGTGCGTCATCGCCGTGGCGGTGTGGAAGGACGCGGGTTTCTTCATGATTTTCTATCTGGCGGCGTTGCAGCAGATACCGCCTTCGCTGGCCGAGGCGGCCATGCTGGAAGGGGCATCGCGCCTGTACTACTATCGCCGGGTGGTCATACCGCTGCTGATGCCCACCACCCTGTTCGTGCTGGTGAACGCCACCATCAACGCCTTCCGCATGGTGGACCACCTGTTCGTGCTCACCCAGGGCGGCCCCAACAACGCCAGTTCGCTGCTGCTCTACTACATCTACGAAGTCAGCTTCAAATACTGGGATACCGGCTACGGCGCGGCGCTGACCATGGTGCTGCTGGGCTTTCTGGCGCTGGCCTCCATCGGCCAGTTCGGCTTTCTCGAACGCAGGGTGCACTACAGATGAGCCAGACCAACATCTACGACAGCCGGGGCCTGGCCCGCGTGCTGGATACCGCCGCCGCGTGGACCCTGGCCGTGCTGTGGGCGCTGCCGCTGCTGTACGCCGTGTGGACGGCCTTTCACCCCTCGGAATTTTCCACCCGGTTCACGCTCGCCGCGCCGCTGACGCTGGACAACTTCCGCGCGGCGTGGGACGCGGCCCCCTTTGCCCGCTACCTGGTCAACACCGTGCTGCTGGTGACCATGGTGCTGGCCGGGCAACTGGTGCTGTGCACGCTGGCGGCCTATGCCTTTGCCAAGTACGACTTTCCCGGCAAGGGCATGGTGTTCGCGCTGGTGCTGATGCAACTGATGATCATGCCCGACGTGCTGGTGGTGGAAAACTACCGCACCATGGCGGCCATCGGCGTGCTGGATTCCACGCTGGCCATCGGCCTGCCGTACATGGCCTCTGCCTTCGGCATCTTTCTGCTGCGCCAGACCTTCAAGAGCATACCGAAGGAACTGGACGAGGCCGCCGCCGTGGAAGGCGCCAGCACCCTGCAAATTCTCTGGAAGGTCTACGTGCCGCTGGGCAAGCCGGTGTACCTGGCCTACGCGCTGGTTTCCATCAGCTACCACTGGAACAACTTTTTGTGGCCGCTCATCGTCACCAACACCACCAATTCGCGTCCGCTCACCGTGGGGTTGCAGGTGTTTTCGTCCACCGAGCAGGGGGTGGACTGGTCGATCATCACGGCGGCCACGCTGATGACCTCCGGCCCGCTGCTGATCGGCTTTCTGCTGTTCCAGCGGCAGTTCGTGCAGTCGTTCATGCGGGCGGGCATCAAGTAGCAGCACGGGACCGCGCGAGAGTTGGCTGACGGTGGCCGCAATGCCAGCGCGCGAGCTGAGCCGGACGGAACGGTGGCGGACGGGTGAGGGCTGAACGGGGATGGGCCGGGTGCCGCATGCTTCGCCCCGTGGTGCCGAGTGATGCCGAGCCGACGGCGAGCGCCCGGAGCGGGGTATGCCCTCCGGAGCAGGGCATGTGCCCGGAACGACGGGCGGGACAGAAACCGCCAGAGAATGCATACACGGCGGCACAGAAAGCATCCGGCAGGGAGCCGCCATCAGGAAACAGCCATGCCGCAACTCGACATCATTCCGCCGCACGAACTGTCCACGCTGGCCCGCTTTCAGGGCGAACCCGCCCTGGCCGCCATCCGCCGCGAATTCGTGCCCGCCGTGACCAACCCGGTATGGCGCGGGCTGGTGGAAGAATTCATGGATCTGGACGAGCCGCTGACGCCGTATGCCCACCCACGCTACGAGGCGTGGAGCTTTGCCGCATCGCCCGGATCGGGCGCGCACCATGGGCACATCGGCGGGCTGGCCGTGCACGTGTTGCAAGACCTGCGCAACGCCCGCGCCCTTGGCGACGCGCACGAAGCGCGCGGCCTGCCGCTGGACCGGGGCCTGCTGTACGCCGCCATCCTGCTGCACGACTGCCTGAAGCGCTTCGTGTACGCCTTCGATGCGGACTACGCCCTGCACAAGTCCGAAGACCCGTTCATCGCCCGCAACGAAGACCATCACTCATGGGTGCTGCGCGAACTGACCGCGCGCGGGGCGGACGAAGATATCATCCTTGCCACCGCCGCCATGCACGGGCTGGACGACGTGAGCCTGGCCGAAGGGGTGAAACCGCTGGCCGTGGTCAACCACTATCTGGGCATCGGCCTGACCGGCCTGACCATGCGGCCCGAGGACGTGCGGGCCGAACACGCCATCGGCTTCATGGCCGATTCCGACTGGCCCTGGAGCGGACGCGCCCAGCAGCGCACCCGCGAACTGGCCGAGGCCATGGCCCCGCACTGTGGCGTGCCCGCCGGGTACATGCACCTGTACCTTGGCTCGCGCTTCAGCTTCGAACACGTCGATGGGCTATTGCAGGACATGGGCAGGGAACTGGCCATGGCGCGGCTGCTGGAAAGAGTTGAGAAGGAGCGATAGGAGTTGGCGTTCTTGCTTGAACCCGACCCGCAAACGCAAAAACCCACAGGCGCAAACCTGTGGGTTTCGATATTCTGGTTGCGGGGGCCGGATTTGAACCGACGACCTTCGGGTTATATGTAGTAGTTCAGACTTGATATGACATCTTGCTCAATTTTTCAGGTTACGGCTGGCAAATTCTTGAAGCGCTCTCTACTTGGTCTGACACTGCCCCCTTGAACGAAGCAGGAGCAGATTACGTCGGGACTACTTCACCCATTCCACGCCTATTCCACTCCGTACTCCTTCAACTTGCGCCACAGGGTGGTGCGCGGCACGCCCAGCACCTGCGCGGCAAGGCGCTTGTTGTAGCCGGTCTTTTCCAGAATCCTGATCACGTAGCGGCGTTCCACCTCGGCCAGGGTAGGCAGGCCGTCGCCCTCCAGCGTGTCGAACTCCAGATTGCGGATATCCTCCGGCAGGTCCAGCAGGCCGATGGTCTGGCCGTCGGTAAGGGCCACGGCGCGCTCGATGATATTTTCCAGCTCGCGCACGTTGCCGGGAAAGCTGTAGCCCGTCAGCGCGCCCAGGGCCTGCTCGTCGATGCCCTGCACCGACTTGCGGAAGGCCAGGGCGTACTTGTCGATGAAGTGGCGCACCAGCAGGGGGATGTCCTCCCGTCGGTCAGCAAGGCGCGGCAGGGTGGTGCTGACCACGTTGAGCCGGAAGAACAGGTCCTCGCGGAAGGTGCCCTTTTCCACTTCCGCCTTCAGGTCGCGGTTGGTGGCGGCAATGACCCGGATGTCCAGGTCCACCGGCTTTGTCCCGCCCACCCGCAGGATGCGCCGCTCCTGCAGCACGTGCAGCAGGCGCACCTGCATGGACAGGGGCATTTCGCCCACTTCGTCCAGAAACACCGTGCCCCCGCTGGCCGCTTCCAGCAGGCCCACCTTGCTGGCGCTGGCCCCGGTGAAGGCCCCCTTCTCGTACCCGAACAACTCGCTGCTGATGAGTTCCTCGGTAAAGCCGCCGCAGTTGAAGGTGACGAACGGCTGGTTTTTGCGCGGGGAAAGATGGTGCAGGGCCAGGGCCACCAGCGCCTTGCCGGTGCCGCTTTCGCCCTGGATCAGCACGTTGCAGTCCACCGGGGCCACCTTGCGGACAAGTGCGAACAGGTCCTGAATGGCCGGGCTGTTGCCCACGATGGACGACAGGCCGGAACTGCCCAGCAGCGCCTCGCGCAGGCGGGCGTTTTCCATGCGCATGCCGATCTTTTCCTGCGCCCGCTTGGCAATGGCCCGTATCTCGGTGAAGTTCACCGGCTTGGTCACATAGTGAAAGGCCCCCTCGCGCATGGCCTCTATGGCGGTCTGGATGCTGCCGTACCCGGTGACGATGACCACCTCGGTCTCTGGCCGCAGGGCCTTGATCTTGGGCAGCAGCTCCAGCCCGTCCATGTCTGGCAGGCGCATGTCCGAGAACACGACATCGAAGGGCCGGTCGATCATGGCTTCCAGAAACGAGCGGGCGCTCATGAACGCCTCAACCTCGTAGCCTTCCTTGAACAGGGCGTGGCTGAGGCGTTTGCAGACCACGGGTTCGTCGTCAACGATGGCGACGCGCAACAACAGCATCAGATATCCCCCTCTTCGAACGCGGCATCATCCGTCATGCCTGCATCCCCCGCGCCACCGGCGGGCCGGGCCACGGGCAGCAACACCGTGAACGTGGCGCCCCGGCCTTCGCCGCCGTGCACCTCTATGCGGCCCTCGTGCCGGTGCACCAGGGCGTAGGTTACGGCAAGGCCGAGTCCTGTGCCCTTGCCCACTTCCTTGGTCGAAAAGAACGGCTCGAAGATATGTTCGCGAATGGCCTCCGGTATGCCGGGGCCGGAATCGCGCACCTCAAAGGCCACATGGCCCGGCGGTACGCCCATGGCCACAACGGCCACGCTGCCACCGCGCGGCGTGGCCTGGATGCCGTTGAGCAGCAGGTTCATGAACACCTGCTGCAGGCTGCGCAGATCGCCGCGCACCATGGGCAGGTCGGCGGGCACATGCACGGAAAGACTGATGCCGGACAACATCACCTGATTCTTCAGCAGGTTGACCGTGGACCCGATGATGTCCGCCGGGCGCAACGCCGCGAAGGTGGGATGCTCGGTGCGCGAAAAGTCCAGCAGGTTGCGCACGATGTCGGATGCCCGTTCCGCCTGCTGCATGATGTCGTCGATCATCTCCTGCCCGTCGGCGTCAATGGCCTCGCCATAGTCCTCGCGCAGCCCTTCGGCACTCAGCAGCACGTTGTTGATGGGGTTGTTCAGTTCGTGGGCAATGCCCGCCGTGAAGGTGCCCAGCGCCGCCATCTTGCGGGCCTGCAACAGGTGCTCCTGATTCACGGCCAGTTCGTGAGCCATGCGGTTGAAGGCGTGGATGAAGCTGGCGATCTCGCTCAACTGTTCCGCCCCGGTGGCGATGGGGCTGAAGTCGCCGCGCCCCACCCGGCCCGTGGTGGCCGCCACCATGCCCAGCGGGCGCAGCAGGCCGGTGGAGATGAGCTTGATGACCAGCACCATCAGCAGCAGGAACACCGCCAGAAAGGCCAGCGGCAGCACCAGCGTGCGCTCCAGCGCCTTGTGCGCGCGCTCGCGTTTCTGTTTGCGCAGGGTGTCGGCCATGTCGATGAGCGACTTGCCGAGGGTGCGCAACTCTTCCTGATTGGCCGTGCCGCCCTGCACCAGGGTGCGCACCGAATGGCCGTACCGACCCAGCAGGTCGCGAAAGCGCACTAACTCCACCTGCCCCGCCACCATTGCCATGTCATCGGCCAGTTCCGCGGTCAGGGTGTCGATGCGCTCCAGATAGGCCAGGCTTTCGGTCAGGCTGCCCGCGTCGCGGTAGAACAGGTAGTTCTTTTCGTAGCGGCGCACCTCCAGGATGTTGTTCAGGAGGTCGTCGTAGCTTTCGCCCAGCAGCAGGCGCTGGCTCACCGTGGACAGGCTCCAGTAGTTCAGCGCGGCCAGCGCGCCGATGGAGAGGAACGTCACGGCGAACAAGATGAAGATCTTGCCCTTGATGGAACGGAAGAACTGCCGGGGACAGCCGAAGACGCTGAAGACCTCCGCCCGCTCGGATGCGGCAGGGGACGTTGGCGGTGCACCCGGCGCGCCCATGGAAGATGACCGATCGTTCCCGGCGGAATCTTGCTGGCTGTTCATGCTGTATTCCTGGTCAGTTACCGTCGCCGGGCGCTGGTGGGTACCCGCCCGCCGCGAGCGCCGACACCTGCCCGGTTCCCATATTGAAACATTTTTCACGATGTTTACGCGCAGGCTGTTCAAAATGGAATAGCCCGGCCACCCCCTCTCCGCCATTTTTTTCTGCAACACACCGGAACAACACGTCAAAAAAGATATGCCCCCGCATGGCATCGCGGTTGCTTAGTCCGCCGCACGAGGTCGCGCATGGAACGCATTCTTGTTGGCATCGACGAACGCTGCGCCCACTGGGAGGCGCTGGCCCATGGCTGTTCGCTGGCCCGGCGCATCCGGGCCCGGCTGTACGTGCTGTTCGTGAACGGCACGCGGGCCGGGGCTTCCGGCGGCGCCGTGCGCCAGCGCCTGGAATTGCTGGTGGGCGCGGCCAAGGCCGAAGGAGTTCCCGTGGAATATTTCATCGCCGAAGGAGGATACGAGGACGCCGTAGTTTCATTCGTGAACACCCATGGAATAACGCTGCTCATTCATGAAGCGGCTCCCGTCGATCATGCTGCCACCGGCCATGCCGTATCCGCGTTGCAGGCGCTGCGCCACCGGATTTCGTGCCGGGTCGAGATCGTGAATCCCAAACGTGCATAACGTGCGCTGATGCACCACAACGAGGCTGACGTATGAACATACCGCTGCATATGTACCTGCCAATTGCCGGAAACAGCGTGAATATCGCTGCCATCCTCGGCCTTGGCGGGGCCGTGGGGCTGCTTTCGGGTATCTTCGGCGTGGGGGGGGGCTTTCTGATGACCCCCCTGCTGATCATGCTGGGCATTCCGCCCACGGTTGCCGCCGCATCCGACTCCAACCAGATCGTGGGGGCCTCCACCTCGGGCACGCTGGCCCATTTCCGCCTGGGCAACGTCGATTTCAAAATGGGACTGTTGCTGCTGGTGGGCGGCGTGGCCGGCGGCAGCGTGGGCGTGCGCATCATCAAGTTGCTGCGCGCCATGGGCAACGCCGACTTCCTGATCAACGTCACCTACGTGCTCATGCTGGGGCTGGTGGGCGGCTACATGTTCTTCGAAAGCCTGCAATCGCTGCGCGCCCCGCGCGCCGAGGCTGCGTCCAGGCCCGCGCCCGCCGGTGAATCGATGTACGAGCGCTGCATCCGCAGCATGCCGTGGCAGACGGATTTCCCCCGTTCCGGGGTGCGTCTTTCGCTGCTCATGCCGTTGGGGCTGGGCGCGCTGGTGGGCGTGCTGGCCGCCATCATGGGCGTGGGCGGCGGGTTCATCATGGTGCCGGTGATGGTCTACCTGCTGCGCATGCCCATGCACGTGGTGGTGGGCACCAGCCTGTTCCAGATCCTGTTCACCTGCGTCAACGTGACCATCATGCAGTCCATCGAAAACCACACCGTGGACTTCATCCTGGCCCTCTTGCTGCTCATCGGCTCATCCGTGGGTGCGCAGGTGGGCACGCGCATCGGCAAGAAGCTGCAGGGCGACCAGCTGAAGATCCTGCTGGCCACGCTGGTGCTCGCCGTCATGGGCAAGATGCTCTTCGACCTGCTGGCGCGCCCCGATGTGCTGTTGGCCTACGCGGGGGGGCACTAGCCATGCGCCGTACCCATCCGCTGCACATCATTACCGGCCTGCTCCTGTGTCTGACCCTGCTGGCCGCCACGGCCCGTGCCGATGACGGCGGCGTGGCCCTGGCCGTGAAGCCCGGCGACATCGTCATCGGCACCGCGTACACCGGCACCACCCTGCATTTCTCGGGCGAAGCGCCGAAGGGCAGCGCCATCGTGGCCCGGTTCACCGGGGCTTCCGGCGACCTGGCCCTGCGCCAGAAAGGCAAGGCCTTCGGCCTGTTGTGGATGAACATGGGCACCGTGTACCTGCACGACGTGCCTACGGTGTACCTGGTGGCCTCGTCGCGCCCGCTGGCGGAGATCGGCGGCACCGGCCTTGGCCTTGACGCCGTGCGCGCCGGGGTGAAGCAGGAAGGGGGCGCGACAGCCGAAAACGCCGACGCGCTGGACGTGCCCGCAGAACTGGTACGCCTGAAGCAGCAGGACGGCCTGTACCGCGAAGGCGTAGGCGGCATCACCGTCACCGACGACGGGGCCTTCTCTGCCGAACTGGCCATCCCCTCGCGCATGTCGCCCGGCACGTACACGGTAGAGGTATTCGCCCTGCGCGACGGGCAGGTGGTGGGTTCCACCTCCGTACCGGTGCGGGCCGAACTGGTGGGCGCGCCCGCGTGGCTCGCGCACATGGCCTTCGACCGGGGGTTGCTGTACGGCGTGCTGGCCACGCTGGTGGCCATCCTGGCCGGGTTGGCCGTGGGGTTGGTGTTTCAGAGCAAGGGTGCCCATTAAAGGGGCACCCCGCCACTACCGGGGGGCGGTCCGCCGCCCCCCGAATCCGGAGCAGCCGTGGGAATCCTCTCGCACATGGCCGACCTTCTCGCCCGCTGGCGCGGTTCGCGGGGGCTGCCGTTCGCGCTGCTCTTCAAGAAGTTCAAGAGCATCCTCGAACGCAACAACCGCATCCTCGAACTGATGGCCGACATGGGCGACAAGCTGGGCGGCGAATACGTGTTCGACCGCCAGTACATCGTGGACGCCTGCGAACGACTGGACGACCATGTCTTCAAGCTCATCTCGGACATGAGCGTGCTGAGCCAGCGCAAGAACGTGGAACTCTTTCTGGCCTTCGAGCGCATCCAGCACCAGTTGCAGGAGGAAATCGCCGGGCGCCACCACTTCGAGGGGGGGCGCCTGGTGCTGCCGTTCCGCGACATCGGCCCGGATGCCGAGGACGAAGTGGGCGGCAAGCTGGCCCAGCTGGGCGACCTGTCCAACCGCCTGCACCTGCGCACGCCCGACGGCTTTGCCATCACCACCGCCGCCTTCTTCGCCTTCATGACCCGCAACGGCCTGCTGGCGCAGGCCCAGCGCGGCATGCAGGACTGGGACGGCACCGACAGGGGGCTGCGCGAACTTTCCGACCTCATGCAGCGCGGCATCCACGATGCCCCGCTGCCCTGGGGGCTGGTGGCCCAGATCAACGCCATGGTGGACGTGCTGGGCATGCGCCGCAAGCAGCCCCTGCGCCTGGCCCTGCGCAGCAGCGCCTGGGGCGAGGACGGCGACGCCAGCTTTGCCGGGCAGTACGCCACGGAACTGAACGTGCCGCCCGACCGGGTGGTGGAGGCGTACAAGAACGTCATCGCCAGCGTCTATTCCGTGGAAGCATGGCGCTACCGGCTGGACAGGGGCTTTCACGAAAGCGAAGTGGCCATGGCCGTGGGCTGCCAGTTGATGGCGGACAGCCAGGTAAGCGGCGTGCTGTACACCTGCACCCTGCACGCGGGCGACAACTGCGAAGCCATGGTCGTCAGCGCCGCGTGGGGCGGCGGGGCCGCCGTTGTGGGCGGCGAGACGGCCACCGACACCTTTCTGTTGGAACGCACCCCGCCCTACCGCATCATCACCCGCGAAATCGCCCACAAGGCGCGGCGCATGGTGCCCGCGCCCAAGGGCGACATGCTCTGGGAAGACGTGCCCGCCGCCCTGCGCGATGCCCCCTGCCTGACCGACGCCCAACTGGAACAGCTGGCGCGCACGGGCATGTCGCTGGAACGGTATCACAAGCGTCCGCAGGACGTGGAATGGACCTTCGACGCCGAGGGCGCCCTGCATGTGCTGCAATCGCGCCCGCTGTGCACCACGTCGGAAGCGGGCCTGTGCGTGCCGGTGCAGGACGCCACCAGCCGGGCAGAGGTCATCCTGTCCGGCCGGGGCATGGTGGCCCAGCGCGGGGTGGCCGTGGGCCGGGTGGTGCTGGTGGACCACGCCACGGATCTGGACGCCTTTCCCGACGGCGGCATCCTGGTCTCCAAGTACACCTCGCCGCGCTATGCGCGGGTCATGCGGCGGGCGCAGGGCATCATCACCGACGTGGGTTCGCCCACCGGGCACATGTCCACCATCGCCCGCGAACAGCGCGTGCCCGCCGTGGTGAACACGGAAGTGGCCACGGAACTCTTGCGCGACGGCGAGGAAATCACCCTCGACGCCACCCAGAACGTGGTCTACCGGGGGCGGATTGCGGAACTGGACCGCTTTGAGCGCACCGAGACCGACGTGTTCGAGGAATCGTACGAATACCGGCTGCTGCGGCGCCTGCTGAAGCGCATTTCACCGCTGAACCTGATGGACCCGCATTCCGACGACTTCAAGCCAAGGGCCTGCCGCACCTACCACGACATCACCCGGTACATCCACGAAAAGGCCGTGGAAACGCTGGTGGACCTCAGCCAGCGGCACGAGGCGCTGCACCATGCCCCGGCCCGCCGCCTGCTGGACGGCCCGCCGCTGGGGCTTACCGTCATCGACGCGGGCGGCGGCACCGAATGCCTGCCGGAAACAGGCGCCATGGTCACCGGGCAGGTCTGCTCGGTACCCCTGCGCGCCTTTCTGGACGGACTGACGGAATCGGGCATGTGGGACACGGCCCCGGTGCCGGTGGACCTTGGCAGCTTCATGTCCAGCTTCACGCGCACCTTCAGCGCCTCGCAGGCCGGCCCGCGCGAGGTGGGCCGCAACCTGGCCGTGGTGCTGCGCGAGTACATGAACGTGAACATGCGGCTGGGCTACCATTTCAACATCATCGACGCCTACATAGGCGACAGCATCAATGACAACTACATCTACTTCCGGTTCCTTGGCGGGGTCACGGAACTGGTGCGGCGCTCGCGCCGGGCGCGCTTCGTGGCCGAGGTGCTGGAACGCTTCGACTTTCGCGTGGAGGTCCACGGCGACCTCGTGGTAGGCCGTATCAAGAAGCTGTCTGAGCCGCGCATGCTCCTGCGCATGCGCATGCTGGGCGGACTGGTGGGCTATGCCCGTCAGCTTGATGCCCGCATGCACAGCGACGAGCAGGTGGCGGACCATGTGCGGGCCTTCATGGAAGCCATTTCCAACGTCGTCGCGACACACCACGACGACCCGACCAAACGAACAGGGGGCGGACATGCCGTCACGACTGCGCATTCTGGTACTTGATGACGAACCCATCGTCTGCAAGCGGCTCAAACCCGCCTTCCAGAAGGCGGGGTACGAGGTGGAAACCTGCACCGACAGCGCAACCGCGTTGCAACGCATTGCGGACGCTCCGTTCGACGTGGTGGTCACGGACCTGAAGATGGAAGGGGCCGACGGCTTGCAGGTGGTGGAGCGTACCCATCAGATCCAGCCGCAGGCGCGCATCGTGGTCATTACCGGGTTCGCCACGCTGGACACGGCCAAGGAATCGTTCCGCAAGGGCGCGTTCGATTTCGTGGCCAAGCCGTTCAAGCTGGGCGACATTCTGGACTGCGTGCGACGCATCGAGGCGGAACTGCGCGAGGCGGGGGAGCGGCACGACGCGGACGGCGGGGCCGAAACGGACAGCGGAGCCGAAAAAGCCAACGGCATGTAGGGGGCGCACATGTGGTGGCCGTTTTCCGCGCGCGGGCGCGCGCAGCCCCCGGCAGATACCCGCTGGCGCATCCGGGCGCTGTTCCAGAACTTCCGGCGCATCCTGGCCTGCAACACGCAGGCGCTGGAGCGCATGGCAGAAATGGACCAGGCCCTCGGCGGGGCCTACATTTTCGACCGCGCCTTTCTGGAATCATCCGTACACGAACTGTCCCGGCTGGTGCACCACGTGGTCTACAACCTCAACGCGCTGACCGGAAACGGGTACGTGGCGTTGTACGACCGGTACGAGGAACTGCGCGGTGCGCTGGGCGGTGTGCTGGCGGGCGGCATGGACGGCGGGGTTGCGGTTGCGCAGTCGGGTGCGGGGGAGACGACGCGGAACGTGGCCGACATGCTCGCGGACGTGCGCGACGTGGATTGGGAGCAGGAACCGACGGCAGGATTCGAGGCGGCATGCCTGGCCCGGCTGGCCCGCCACCACGGGGCGCGCATCGCGGATGCGCTGGTAGTGGGCACGGTTGGATGCGCGGTGCTTGGCGATGGCGGTCCCACCGCCGATGCTGCGGGGCGGGAACTGCACGAGCGGGCCGTGCGCATGGCGGGCGGCGCAGCATCCTTCACCCTGCGGGTCAACGCGGTGGACGAAACAGGTCGTCCGACAAGCCCCGAAACGGAACGCACCGGGGTGGCCCCCGACATGCTGCCCCATATGCTGCGGGATACGGTGCGCGAAGCGGTGACGAACGATGAGGTGACGGGCGATGCAGGCACTGGCCACGCCACGGTGGCCCTGATCCTGCCCGAATTCCCCCTGCCCGTCTCCGGCTGGCTGCACAGCCACGCCCCCATGGGCCCGGTGCGCCATGCCGTGCTGGTGGAGGCCCGTTTCGCCTCCGGAGACGGAGCGGAGCACGCCCCCCGCGTGTCCACAGACCGCTACGCCCTGTCGCGGGTGCATCCCTTCGATCTGCTGTGCTGCGAAATCCCCCAACGCGCCGCCAACGCCCCCCTGCCCGACGGCAGCGAGCCGCTGGCCCCCTCCGCATCATTGCGCGGCCTGCTGCGCGGGTCCGCCCTGCTGGAACCGCCCTTCCTGCAGGGGCTGGCCGGTCTGGCCATGGCGGCGGAACGTCTGGCCGGGCAACCAGTGGAACTACGCTGGGGCATGGACCCGGAGGGGCGCTGCGTGCTGCTGGGGGTGCGGCCATCCACGGTGCGACTTGCGACAGACCCACAGGACCAGCCAGAGGAACCAGCCGATTCGGAAGACAACGCGGACGACGCCCCCCCCATGCATGTACTGCGCAACGGCGGGCAGACCGTGCAGATGGGCGTGGCCGCAGGCGGCGTGGTGCGCCTGACGGAAGCCACCAGACCGGAAGACTGCCCTCTGGGCGGCATCGGCGTGGCGCGCGCCGCCTCGCCAAATCTGGCCCCCCTGCTGGGCAGGCTGGCCGGGCTGGTCACCGAATTCGGCACCACTGCCGGGCATCTGGCCACCGTGGCGCGCGAACTGCGCGTGCCCGCCGTATTCGGCATGCCCGGCGTGTGCGATGCGGCCAGGCCCGGCGATATCGTCACCCTGGATGCAGGCGGCACGGTGCTCTACCGGGGCGCGGTGGAAGGGCTGCTGCACACCACGGACGCGGATGAAGACCTGCACCCCGCCGCACCGGAATACCGAACCCTGCGCCGCCTGCTGCGACTGGTGGCCCCGCTGGATCTGGTGGACCCCGACGCGCCCGACTTTTCTCCGGCGGGCTGCCGCACCTACCACGACATCCTGCACTTCTGCCACGAAATGTCCGTGGAGGCACTGATCAACCTGCGCGACACCCGCCCGGAACTGGCCGCGCCGCGCGTGCATAGGGTACGGCTGGACCTGCCGCTGGACCTGCGCCTGCTGGACGTAGGTGACGGAGTGGCCGGCCCCCCCGGCAGGCCGGATGGCGCAGGCTCGATGCATGGGGGCGATGCATGGCTGGACCTGACCGCCGTGCGCAGCGCACCCCTGCTGGCCTTTCTGGACGGGCTGCGCGCCGAGGGCGCGTGGTCCCATCGCCCTGCCCGGCTGCGGGCGGGCGACATCCTGTCCGGCATGGGCGGCGCATCCGGCACTGCCGCGAACGGGGCCGGACCGGATGCGGAGTGGGCCGCCACCGGGGCCAACCTGGCCATCGCCGGGCGCGACTACCTTAACCTCACCTTGCGCCTCGGCTACCATTTCACGGTGCTGGACGTGCTGCTGAGCGACAACCCCAACCGCAACCACGCCTATTTCCGTTTTGCGGGGGGCATGGCCGATCCGGCCCGACGGGTGCGCCGCGCCCACCTTGTGGGCAACGTGCTGGAAGAGCTTGGCTTTGCCACCCGCATGCGCGGCGACATGGTCACCGGCAGGCTGCGCGCCATGGAACATGCCGCCCTGCGCGACGCCGTGGCCGCGCTGGGCATGCTGACGGCCTTTACCCGGCAGGTGGATACCACCCTGAACGACGACGCCGACATGGTGCGCGCGGCTACGAACTTCCGCCTGCTGCGCGAAAACGCGCAACGGCACACGCGGGGCTGACCATGCTGCACAACCTTCTGGAACGCTGGCGCGTACGCAGGGCCGCGCGGCAGGCGGCGGCGCTGGACACGCTGAAGGCCCGCTACCACGCCTTCCGCATCCTGCTGGAAAACAATGGGCGGGCGCTGGAATGTCTGGCCGGTTTCGACGGCACATCCGGCACTGCCCGGCGCGAACTGGTGGAGGAACTGGTCTCGCTGACCGGCGAACTGGTGGACGGGCTGGACCTGCTGTCCGACGGAGCGCATCCCGGCCTGTTCGGCGCGTACGGGCGCATAGCGGGGCGGGTGGAACAACTGGGCGCGGACACGGACCCCACGCCGGAGCGGGATATCCTGTGCCTTTCGCTGGACGGCCTGCCCCCGGAGCAGGCCGGTCTGGCGGGCACCAAGGCCGCCACGCTGGCGCAGTTGCGCGGCTACGGACTGCCGGTGCCGCCGGGATTCGTGGTCACCGCCACGGCAGTGTCCCGCCTGCTGGCCGCACCGGGGCTGGATGCCCAACTGCGCCGCCTGCTGGACGTGGCCGAAGCCGATCCCGGCAGCCTTGCAGTGACCACCGCCCGCATCCGCGAAGCCATCCTGGCCGCCCCCATGCCCGCCGAGGTAGAGCATGCGGTACGCCGCGCATGGGCCGATCTGGCGGCGGGCCTGCCGCCGGAACACGGCCCCCTGCTGCTGGCCGCGCGCAGCAGCGGCACGGCGGAGGACAGGGCGGAACATTCCTTTGCCGGGCAGTACGCCACGGTGCTGGGCATCAGCACGCCACAGGCGCTTCTGGACGCCCTGCGCGAGGTGGCGGCCAGCGCCTTCGGCCAGCGCGCCCTGGCCTACCGGCGGCACATGGGCCTGCCGCGCGGCGAGGCGGACATGGCCGTGCTGTGCCAGTCCATGGTGCCCGCCCGCACCGCCGGGGTGCTGTTCACGCGCGATCCGGCCCGTGCGCCGGGCAGCTATCAGGCCGACGACGAACGCATGCTGGTGGTGGCCGTGCCAGGCCTGGGCACGCTGGCCGTGGACGGCGCCGCCCCGGCGGACGTCTACCTGCCCGCGCGCGATCCGGCGGCGGTACGCGCGGGCGACGTGGAAACCCGCATCGCCCGCAAGACCCTGCGCGAAACGCTGGCCCCGGACGGCACGCTAGTCCGGCTTCCCGTGCCCCCCGAAGACGCCGAGGCCCCCACACTGTCGCCACCGGAACTGGCCACGCTGGTACGGCTGGCCCGCATGGTGGAAGGGGTGGAGGGCGGCCCGCAGGACATCGAATGGGCCGTGCATGAAATCACCGGAGCAGTGCATCTGTTGCAGGCCCGTCCCCTGCGCATGGCCGGGGTCCGGCCTCCTTCCGCCGCCCATCAGGACGGCATGGACGGCGCGCCGCTGCTGCGCGGTGCGTGCGCCTCGCCGGGCAGGGCCGTCGGGCGGGTACACCTGGCGCACAGACCCCGTGAATTCGCGCCGCCAAACGGCAACGCGGCGGCAGGGCACGAGGGAACCGGCGGCGCTGGCGGGGGAGACCATACCGGCAGCGACGCCTTACCATACAATGATACCCCCGCCGTGCTGGTGCTGCCGCACAGCATCCCCGACGCGGCCACCCATCTGGACGGCTACGCGGCCATCCTGGTGGAGGCCGGGAACCCGGCGGACCATCTTTCGTGCGTGGCCCGCGAGCGGTCCATCCCCATGCTGGTGGGGGTGGCCGGGGCCATGAATCTGCCCGAAGGCGCGGGCGTGCTGGTGGATGCCGGGCGCGGCGCCGTGCTGGAAGTGCCCGACGCCCTGTGGGACGGCGTGCTGGCCGCCACCCGGCGCGAGGCCGCACGCAGGCGCACCCCGCAGGACAGGGAGACGCCCGGCGAACGGGAACTGCGCGCGTTGATCGTGCCGCTGAATCTTACCGACGCCTACGGCCCCACGTTCAATGAGCGCGAATGCCGTTCGCTGCACGACATCGTGCGTTATGTCCACGAAAAGGCCGTGCTGGCCATGTTCCGGGCCGGGGACGAAGTGATGGAGACGGCGGGAACCCTGTTGCGACGCGTGGAACTGGGCGTGCCCTTCCACGTGCTGGCCATCGACGTAGGCGGCGGTTTCCGGAACGGCGCGGCCAACGGAGGGGCACGGCGCACCACGAGGGGCACGGCGCTGCCGACCATTCCGGAAGACGTGGCCTCCGCGCCGTTCGCGGCGCTGTGCGAGGGGCTGACCACGCCGGGGCTGGCCTGGGGGCAGCCCGACGGGGGCGTGCCCGCCGGTCTGCTGTCGCGCGCGCTGCTGGACGGGCGCGGCGAGCGGCCCGTGGGGGAGTTCAACTACGCGCTGGTCTCGCGCGACTACTGCAACCTCAACGCGCGGGTGGAATACCACTTCGCCATGCTGGACGCGCTGTGTACCGACAACCCGCGCGAAAACCACATCCACTTCCGGTTCAAGGGCGGCGGCACCGGTGGTGCGCGGCGGGCGCGGCGTATTGCCTTCATGCGCGAGGTGCTGACCGGGGCCGGGTTCTTCACGGCGGCGGTGGACGACCTGCTCACGGCCACGCTGGCCGGTGAACCCGCCGGAGTGATGCGGCAACGGCTGGTGCTGCTGGGGCGGTTGCTGGGCTACACCCGCCTGCTGGACGCGGCCATGGCCGATGACGACGCACCGGCGCTGTTTGCGCGGGCTTTCCTGTCCGGCAGGTACGACACCAAGGACGCGCGGGCGTTGCGGGACGGGCCAGACCGGCTGGACGTCAATGCAGCCCCCGCAGGGCCGGACAAGGACATGACCACCGCCGTACGCCATGCCGGGGGCACGGCGGAAAACAAGATCGGGTGACCTGCGGGATGCGCCCCTTGCCGCGCACGTGCATCCAAACGCTGAATAATGGTCGCGCGGCGGGGACGTGCCCCGCCATCAGGCGTGGTGAAAACGCAGGGTGGGCAGTTCCAGCGCGGTGAGCATATGCCCGCCGCCCGCGCCGGTATCGATGCCTATGCGGCCCGGAGCCACCAGCGGCGTGGCGAACGAACTGTGCCCGAAGACCACGGTGCGGCCACCAATATGGTGGTGCGGGGCCATGTCTCGCCGCACCAGGCGTCGGCTGTCCAGCCGCTGGGGTTCGCTGCGCGGGTCGTCGGCCAGCCCCGGATCGGCATGCACGAAGACGTGGGTGGGCGTTTCGTGCACAAAAGCCAGCCCGCGCAGGAAGGCCGCGTGCTGCGGCGGCAGGCAGGCCAGCCCGGCCAGACGGTGCGGCGCATCGGCACCGTAGCTGCGCAGGGTGGCTTCCACCCCCAGAAAGCGCAACAAAGGCAACAGGTCCGCATCGCCCGTATCCGCGTAGTCCAGCAGGGTCTGCTCGTGGTTGCCGCGCAGAAACACCGCGCCCGGACAGGTGCGTTGCAACTCCAGCAACAGGTCGATGACCCCTTTGCTGTCCGGCCCCCGGTTCACGTAGTCACCCAGAAACACCACGGTATCCCGCTCGCGGTCCAGCGGCAGGCGGCGCAGCAGGGCCTCCAGCCGGTCACGGCGGCCATGGATGTCGCCCAAGGCAAAGGTGCGTGTTTGGTGGGGCATTGTTGCGTGCAATGTTACAAAATCTTGAGTGTTGGGCAATCGCGCCTGGTATTCACATTCAATCAGGCAGCGTGCTCCGGGGCTTCCCCGCGCCGGTTATGAGGGTTCGGCTATCGGCGGCTGACCTCGAACTGCATTTTCTCTCGGCACCACCTGCCGCCTGATACCGGAAAAAGACATCCCACGGGAACACCATCATGCTGCCTTATTTTGTATCCATTCGAGTTCCTGCGTAAAATAAAGAAAGCCTGCAGTGTGGCCTGGTGATGTTTTGGTTGCACCCCATAGGGGAACGCTTGGTCAGGGTACCCTATTGATGGTTCGTTTGCACTTCCACCAGAACGGAATTCACTCTTTCGTTCCAGAACGCGGGTCAGGTCAAGTTGGTGCAAGCCCGGCGAATGCTCCAACTGCCCGGTATACATCGGGTACCTCTGATGTCCCACTTCCCTACGCTCTGAATATATCAATAAAAACGGGACAAACAGCCCTGTCCAAGCCCCACCCACGCGCCCGCGCGCGGCAACCATAATGCCTGTCACCCAACTTGAGAAACCAGCATTCTCAACTCACGTGGCGAAATTTCTCAACTATGGCGACGACTCACACAGAGCCACGTAAAATTTCCGAGGTAGGAATGGGGTAGAAAAAAGAAAAAGCCTTTATGGAAATGTTCCATAAAGGCTTGTCTTTCTGGTTGCGGGGGCCGGATTTGAACCGACGACCTTCGGGTTATGAGTTTATTAGTCCACGATATTCCTCACCTTTCCCGATCCACCCCAAGCAATCACATTTAAACTATAAAAACAGAATATTGAAGAGAAATATCTAGCTCAAAACCTCCCTGAAGCTTCCCGAGATTTCGCGTTGTCACCCCGCAGAGGGTGGGGCTATAGCGGGGCTGGCTCCCTCTTCGTGAAACATGCCCATCCCCGCGAGACACCCATGACCACGACGACCTCCACCAGCTACCGCGGCGTTCGTTACCGCGAAAGTCAGACCCGCAAACACGGCTCGAAGCCTGATCGCTATTTCTTCATCCGGTACAAATCCGATGGCAAACCGAAGGAAGAAGGTGCCGGGTGGGCATCCGAAGGCATGACCAGCCAGAAGGCATCTCAGCTGCGCGCCAGGATCACTGAGAATATCAGGCTGGGGCGACGCCCGCAGTCTCTCGCCGAAATGCGCGAGATGATGCACGAGGCCCGCGAACAGGCCGCTGTTGAAGAGCGCCGTGCAGCCCATGCGGCCACAACCTTGGACGAATTCTGGGAGAGGCACTACCTGCCCTCCTCTACCCTGCACAAGACGCCACAGACGATGAGGACGGAATCCGGGTACTACGCCAAGTGGATCAAGCCGGTGCTCGGCAATTCCCCACTCAGCGCCCTTACCCCACCACTCATTGAGCAGGTTGCCAGCAACGCCATGACCGCTGGGCGAAGTGCGGCCACCATCCGCCACCTGCTGGCCATTATCTCCCAAGTCTGGGGCATGCCCGGAATCATGAAATCGTGAGCGGAGAGTGCCCCTGCACGCGCATCAAGAAACCTCGCAAGGACAACAGGCGGATGCGCTTCCTGACGGAATCCGAAGCAAGCACCCTACTCGCGGAGCTCAAGAAAAGATCGCAGGACACCCACGACAGCGCCCTACTCTCCCTCTTCTGCGGCCTCAGGGCAGGCAAAATCCATGCGCTCACCTGGACGGACCTAAACTTCATGGCAGGGACCATCTACATCCGCGACCCCAAGAACAAGCACAGCAGGCATGCGTACATGACCGACGAGGTCCGGGCGATGCTCACGGAGCGCTCCCAGGGCCCGAACGGCACAGAGTACGTCTTCCCGGCCCAGAACGGAGTCAAGCGCAACTGGGTATCCGACACCTTCGAGCGCGTCGTCGAGCAACTCGGCCTCAACGAAGGGATCAGCGACACCAGGCAGCGCGTGGTCTTCCATACCTTGCGCCACACGTTCGCCAGTTGGCTCGTGCAAGACGGCACACCGCTGTATACCGTCGCCGAGCTCATGGGGCATACCACGCTTGAGATGACCAAGCGCTACTCGCACCTCAGCCCCGACACGGTCAGGGCCGCAGCGATGAGCCTGCAGGGCAGACTCAGCAAATAGCCCCCCTCCTCGACTTGCCCGCGCATCTACCTGCCAATTGCTAGAGCCTTCCCCTAAAGGGGAAGGCTCTAGCTAGACACACCCAAAAACACCCAACACATTGTTTTTATTAAAAAAACAGAAGAAGCACTCAAACTCATAACGCCAAGCCCTGCCAAGACGTCTAACACACTGAAATTACAGACACAACCAACAGAACCCACGACTCGTCAAGCCTGCCTGCAAGCCTCGACACCGTCAACTCGTCGGTCAAACGTGGCAACATGGCATCACCTGCGGACTACACACCTCCGATCCTTTGCCCCCCCAATTGCTTGTCCGGCTCCCCACAGGCAAGACAGGGGCAAGTGAATGCCCCCCGTACGCTCAGCGAGAGGCACGTCCCCCTTAACGCCTTCAAATTTGGAGCACCAGCGGCGTGTAACTGGAGAGCACCGTGGCGCCGGTAATCAGCCGCATGGGTTCGGCCATAGCCTGGGAGACCAGCATATGGTCAAAGGGGTCGTTGTGGTGCTTCGGAAGGGTCGCGAGCATCTCTGCATGCGCACCAAGAAGGGGAAGCTCAAGGAAGCCGCTCTCCCGCGCTGCAGCACGAAGCACGGACAACTCGGCATCAAGTTTGCCGATGCGTGTCTTGCTGGCGATCTCCCACCAAGACACGGAACTGACAAAGACCTCGTTCTCATCAGCAAGCAGCAGTTCCCGAACAGGCGCAATGCGCGGGGAATCGGTCAGCGCCCAGAGAAGCGCGTTGGTGTCCAGCAGCAGTCTCATTCCTCGCTCCCTTCAAACGCCGCAAGAAGTTCCGGCGGCAGAGGAGCGTCGAAATCGTCGGGAACCTTCAGTTTGCCCTTCAGAAGACCAAGACGCTTTTTCGGCTTAGCACTTGCGGCCGACTTAAGGACGGCCTCTGCTCGACCATAGCTGCCGATGAAAATGGTTTCACCACCTGCCGCACGTTTTACCAACTGCGACAGAGAGCTCTTGGCTTGGTGCATGGGGACGATATTCATAGCCACCTCCATACGATACTCCCTGTCCATTTAGACTTAGCTAGAGCTTAGTCCGAAGTCAAGGAACGCCCTTTAAATACCGGACAAGTCGGCAAGCCAAAAATAGTTATCGACAGCCCGGCGGGGGGGCACACCTAGCATGGCAACAGTGTCAGGCGAATACCATCTCTCCACACATAGTATGTAAAAACAAGTCTGACAAAAAACCAAAGATATAAAAGCACGCCGATACACATTCTATACCAATTATAAGCACAATATATTTCAGCCAACTCCCAACCATTACACATGATAAAACTATATTATATATCCTATTTAATATCTATCTTATTTAATACCAACATTACTAAATACACAAAAACAACATAAAAACACAATCTACATACTAACGCTAACACACAAATTGCGCACCAGCACATCATCAGCTATCCATAGCAAGAGCCGACATCACAAGTGTAGTATTCTTTTGTGCAACAAATAACACCCTCCATTAATCAAATAGCAATCAAAGTAGTACGCCATATTTATTACAGAAAACACATACAGATACTACCGAGTTCAAGCATATGACGACAAGCCATGTGAATCGATATCCTCGATGCCATCATTGACCGCATTGGATACATGACGAATCGATTCAGCAGAGTGCTCTTCATCCGCTTTGACTTACGATATCCGAGGAACTTCTATTCATCCCGTGGAAATGACGACATTCAGCGCTTTTTCAACAGCTTTACGCGCTATTTATCCCGCATGAGGATAGCCTACCAGTACGTCTGGGTACGTGAACAATCCAGAGAAAAACACCAACATTACCACGTGATGCTCCTCCTAAATGGCAACCTCACATGCCACAGTTGGAACCACATGGAGAAGGCTGAACAACTCTGGCAGCGCGCTCTTGGGATCGACTACCCAGGACTCCTCCAAAGATGTGACCGAAGCAGAGACGGCAACAGACACCCTGACTTCATCCACCTGGACCGTCATGATGCCTGCTATGAACAAGATATCGAGAGATGCGTGGAATGGGCTAGTTATTTAGATAAGGCGAGGACCAAGGGCTATACCCCCTTAAATGTGAGGGAATGGGGAGCGAGCACATGTGGAGCTTAGTGGATGACCTGCCCCCCTAAACCTGAGCCAGGGATTTTGTTAGTCTCTGGTCAACGGAGGGAAGGCAATGGGCAGGAAGGGGCAAGCACCGGAGCAGATAATCGCCAAGCTGCGTGAAGCAGAGGTTTCGCTGGCCAAGGGCAAGACGGTTGCCGAGACGTGTCGGGCGCTGGGTGTCTATGAACAGACGTTCTACCGCTGGCGCAATGAGTACGGCGGGCTGAAGGTTGACCAGGCCAAGAAGCTGAAGACGCTGGAGCGTGAAAACGCCAGGCTGAAGAACGCCGTGGCGGAGTTGACCTTGGACAAGCTCATCTTGCAGGAGGCGGCAAGGGGAAACTTCTGAGCCCTTCCCGGCGCCGGAAATGTGTGGCTCATGTGCGTACGGTTCTTCATGTGCCGGAGCGGCGAGTGTGCCGCTTGCTGGAGCAACCTCGGGCGCCCCAGCGATACCGCCCCAGCATAGCCAGTGATGAAGAACCGCTGAAGGCGGCCATCATCCATTTCGCCAGCGAGTATGGCCGGTACGGGTATCGCCGCATCCAGGCTTTGCTTGAGCGGGAAGGTTGGCTGGTAAACCGCAAACGCATTGAGCGCATCTGGCGTCAGGAAGGGCTGAAGGTTCCGCAAAAGCAGCCGAAGCGCAGCAGGCTCTGGCTCAACGATGGTTCATGCGTCCGGCTACGGCCTTGCTGGCCCAACCATGTCTGGTCGTATGACTTCGTCATGGACCGAACGCACGAAGGCCGGGCGTTTCGCATCCTCGTGGTCATCGACGAGTTCACTCGGGAGTGCCTGGCGCTTGAGGTTTCCAGGCAGCTCCGCTCCGACGATGTGTTGCACTGCTTGGCACGGTTGTTCGTTGAAAAGGGCACGCCGGATTTCATCCGGTCAGATAACGGCTCCGAGTTCGCTGCCCACGCCGTGCGGGACTGGCTCGGCAAGGTCGGCGTGAAGACGTTGTTCATTGAGCCTGGTTCTCCCTGGGAGAACGGCTACTGCGAGAGCTTCAACGGCAAAATGCGGGATGAGAAGCTGAACGGGGAGCTGTTCTATACGCTCCGGGAGGCACAGGTGGTTCTTGAAATGTGGCGGCAGGAATATACACGTTCAGGCCGCATAGCTCGCTGGGGCAACGTCCGCCAGCGCTGGTCGCCACCCTGCCCCTCGGGGCAGGGTGCTCCCTCTGGGGACCACATCTGGACTCAAGCAGGCATCACAGACTAACACAATGAGTGGTACAATTCTCGGGGGCTGGTCACGTTCATTGCCCGCAATGAAGACCACCACTCATGGGTGCTGCGCGAACTGACCGCGCGCGGGGCGGACGAAGAGATCATCCTTGCCACCGCCGCCATGCACGGGCTGGACGACGTGAGCCTGGCCGAAGGGGTGAAACCGCTGGCCGTAGTCAACCACTACCTGGACATCGGGCTGACCGGCCTGACCATGCGGGCCGAGCACGTGCGGGCCGAGCGCGCCATCGGCTTTCTGGCCGATTCCGACTGGCCCTGGAGCGGACGTGCCCAGCAGCGCGCCCGCGAACTGGCCGAGGCCATGGCCCCGCGCTGCGCGTGCCCGCCGGGTACATGCACCTGTACCTTGGCTCGCACTTCAGTTTCGAACATGTCGATGGGCTGTTGCAGGACATGGGCCGGGAGCTGGCCATGGCGCGGTTGATGGAGGAAATGGAGAAGGACGGCTAGAAACGCTTTCCCCTTGGCCGGGCAGCATTGCACAGAACAAACACCGAAATCACTACGTACCGCACCAGCCATCACCCAGAAAGCAGAAACCCGCAGATTTGAATCTGCGGGTTTCTGCTTTCTGGGTGCGAAGGCGCTTCTCGCGCATGTCGGCATCTGCGGTATGGACAAGTGTTGCGTTCCCGGGCAGTTCCCGCAAATCTCCGCACTGCACGGCCGGAATTTGAAGCGGCCATTGGACAGGTGCCAAGCACCGCCGCAAGGGCACACCGGCCACCCACTGATGCCGAGATACGTCTTTCACATGGCTTTCTTTGTCTGTAACTCTCACGATTCATACGTTCTCCACCCTTGTTGCGCAGTGGAATTTTTCTACTCACGGTTCTTAATAAATTCAATTGCCCTTGGAATTTCTTCAAATTTGTAGACAATATAGTCCGGCTCGGCTCTTTTTGACCTCTTTCTACCCTGGTTCGAAGAAAAGTATATCGTCTTCATATCTATCTGCTTGGCCCCGTAAACGTCACGGAACATATCGTTGCCGACGAACAGCGCATCGCAGGGCTCCAGCCCCAGGCCGTCCAGGGCCGCCAGGAATATCCGCCGGTCCGGCTTGCGGAATCCGTAATCCCCGGAAACGATGATGGGGTTGAAATAGTGCTCTATGTCCAGGGCGCGCATTTCCGGCACGGCCCAGGCGCTTTGCGCATCCGACAGGGCGGCCAGCTTGTAGCGCCCAGCAAGGTCATCGAGGATGGTTCTGACCCCTGGGTAAAGCCGCAGGCGGAAACGGGAGATGCCCCGATACATCTCTGCCAGCACCAGGGGCAGAACGTCCAGTTTCTCTTGCGGCAAGGCCCGACAGGCTCCGGGTCTGCGCTGCAAGAACTCTCGCCACAGGGCCACGACGTCGAACTCGGGAAAATCCTCTGCACTGGAGCGGCGCTGGGCTGCCATGAGATCGTAGTATTCGTCGCGCAGATCCCAGCGGTGGATGTGTATGCCCTGGTACGTCAAAAAGTGGCTGATACCACGGTAGATATCTTCGCAGCTTTCATCCGTGTGGATGTTGATAAGGGTGCCGTTGAGATCGAAAATGATGGCCTTTATGTTCATGGTAAAGCCCCCAGAGCCTGTTTGGCCTCTTGGACAAGGCGCCAGCGGTAGTCCGGGGCAATCCAGGAATTGCGGGCGATGCGCAGCAGGGTGATGCCAAGATAAAAGGGCACGCGCCGGGTGATGGCCGCAAAGGCGCGTTCTCGTTCGGGCTGATGACAGCAGTACTCCCACAGGAAGTGCCCGATGAAGGGCTCCGCTGCTGCCGGGTCGCCCAGGCCCTGACAGAAGAAATGCTTCAACTCGCCGCAAAGCCTGCCCAGATCGAACACCCGGTCGGCCCATTGCATGCGCTCCAGGTCGATGGCCATGACGCTTTTGCCCCGACCGAACAGGAAGTTGGAAGGGGTCACGTCGCCGTGCACCAACACCGCGCGGTCTTCCCACATGATGCTCTCCGTGCGCCAAGCCTCACGCAGGGCATATAGCTCCCCGGCCAGTTGGGGACCCAGGCCCCGCGTGACGGAAAGGGAGGTGATGAGCCGCCCCATGTAGTCGCAGGGGTCGGAGAAGGTCACGGGCCAATCCCTGGCCGTGCGGCCATGCAGGGTGGCCAGAAACCAGGCCAGGGCGGTGAGCTTGCGAAAAAGCCTGCCGCGCCGCCCCAGGAAGATGGCGTCGTTGATGACCGACCCCAGAACATCCCCGTCGAGGTACTCCATCATCAGCAAGCCGCCCAGCCGCGCGTTGAACCCCAAGGGGCGCACAACATAGTGGGGCGCGTGCGCAAAACCGATGGATCGCAAGAAATCCAGATTGTTGAATTCGATACGCCCTGTATCCAGGGCCTGGCCGAAGGGGTCGTGATGCGCAGGGTAGAACTTGCCGATGACCCGAACGCCGCCGTGCTTTTCCTCGTACAGGTAGACGTTGCGCGAGCAGGCGGACTGGAAGACGCGGATTTCCGGGGCGTGGGAATGCAGGCCGAGTTGGGGCAGTACCTCGTGCTGCAGATACCCGTACAAGGGGTCGGCGTGGGGCAGATGGCCTAGGTAGGCGAAATTCATATGCCCCCCCCCGCTGTGCCGGGTGGGGCGTTTGCCAGCGGCAGCGTCCGCACGAACCGTTCCGGTGTGGCGATTCCGGCCAGTGCATGTCGACGGCATTTGCCCTGCCACAGCGGCGGGGCAGACGCAGCCAGGGCAAAGTGCATATGCCCGGAGCGCGAGGCGGGGATGATCATTGCAGAGAGTTGAAGCACCATCGCAATCCTTTGCATGGGGGCCAAGGGGACTGTGCTTGCCGCATCCCGGTGCGGAGACACGGCGCGGCGCCCCCCTTCTTGCCGAAAATGAAAACGACCGTGGCCATGATGATCAAGGAACTTGCTCTGCGGGTCGGTGCGCTGGCGCGCATAGCTCCATGTCGCAACGGCATGAATACATCGCTGAGTCATTCTACGTGCACTATCGCACAGACGTTTTTCACACACAGCACGTAGTCTCATGCATGCTGAAGAATTGTCTTGCCTAGCCAGCATTGCAAACAGGCACGCAACCGTTGGAGCTCCCGAGGACAAGCTGCACGCGCTACGAATGAAACGGGTTTCGCGCCCTGTTCAGGCTCTGCGTCATTACCTGCAACTGAAAATCCAACGGAGCCCCCCCGTGAACATGGAGACAACCACCGCCCCGCAGGCTTCCCAACCTGTCGTCACGTCCGAACAGGCTCCAGCCAAAATCGGCTTGAGGCTTCTCGTCGCCCTTGTCGTCGGGGCGCTCATCGGCAGCGGTATTTTCGGCCTGCCCCAGAACATGGCTGCGGGGGCCGGGGCGGGGGCCATTCTCATTGGCTGGGGCATTACCGGCATGGGCATGCTGGCCCTGGCCCTGGTCTACCAGATGATCGCCCTGCGCATGCCCCACCTGGACAACGGCGTATACGCCTATGCCCGGGCCTCGGCGGGCGAGTATGTGGGCTTCAACTCTGCCTGGGGATACTGGGTCAGCGCCTGGGTCGGCAATGTGGGCTATCTTGTCGCGGCGTTTTCGGCAGTTGGCTATTTCTTCCCATCCTTCGGAGAGGGAAACACCGCCACCTCGGTCATGGCCGCCAGCGTTGTGCTGTGGGTAGTGCACATGCTGGTGCTCAAGGGCATCAAGGGCGCCATGGTGCTCAATGCCGTTGTCACTGCGGCAAAGCTTGTGCCGCTGCTGCTGTTCATCGTCTTCGTGGCCCTGGCCTTCAACATGGGTACGGTTACCCTGAATTTCTGGGGTGATACCAGCCTGGGAACCGTGCTCGACCAAGTAAAAAGCACCATGCTCGTCACCGTGTGGGTCTTCATCGGTGTGGAGGGGGCGAGCGTGTATTCGGCCCGCGCGAAACGGCGCGAGGATGTGGGCCGGGCCACCATCATCGGTTTCGTGATCACCCTGCTGCTGCTCATGGCGGTATCGCTATTGTCGCTTGGCGTGCTCAATCAACCGGAACTGGCAGGGCTCAAGAACCCTTCCATGGCCGGTGTGCTTGAAAAGGCCGTGGGCTGGTGGGGGGCAGTGCTTATTTATGCGGGCCTGATCGTCTCTGTGGGGGGCGGGTTTCTGGCGTGGACGCTTCTGGCGGCCGAGTCCCTGTTCACCCCCGCGTGCGATGGCGTGATGCCCAAGGCCCTGGCCAGGCTGAACACGCGGCACGTTCCGGGCAACGCCATGTGGCTCACCAGCAGCATGGTGCAGATATTCCTCTTGGTCACGCTGTTCTCGAAGGCATCCTACCTCGCGCTGATCTCCCTCTCCACGGCCATGATTCTGCTGCCATACCTGTTCAGCGCAGTTTACGGACTGATTCTGGCGTGGCGCAGGCAGGGAACTCCAGACACGCTGCGCGCCCTTGATCTGCCCGTCACCCTGTTCGCCACGCTCTACTGCGGCTGGCTGCTTTACGCCGCCGGACCAAGGTACCTGTTCCTGAGCTCGCTGCTCTATGCACCAGGAGCACTGATTTACGGTCTGGCCAAGCGGGAACAGGGCGCGCGAGTATTCCAAGGCTTTGAACTGGCGCTTTTCATCGTGCTGGTGGCGTTGGCGGTTCTTGCAATTTTCCTGCTGAGCACCGGCAGGCTGGACCTCTAGCAGCCCCGCCCCGTTCCCGTCCCTTCGTCCCACAAGGAGCCCCCCATGGATATCGGCGCATATTCCGAAGTCGGCGCGCTACGCAAGGTTCTGGTCTGCCGTCCCGGTTTGGCGCAGTCCCGGCTCACCCCGGCCAACTGCAACGCCCTTCTGTTTGATGACGTACTTTGGGTCTCCCAGGCCAGGGACGACCACCATGTTTTCACCAACAAACTGATCGAACGCGGCGTCGAGGTACTGGAACTGCACGACCTGCTGGCGGATGTCGTCGCGCAACCCAAAGGCCGCGCCTGGTTGCTGGAGCGCAAGCTTGGGGTGGACTTCATTGAGCCCGAGGCAGAGCAACAGTTGCGCCCCTGGCTTGAGACCCTGCCCCCGGAGCGCTTGGCCGAATTTCTGATAGGCGGCCTGCTGCGCGCCGAGGTGCCCTTCGAGATCATGGGCCTCTCGGCACAGTGCCTTGGCCCCGGCGAGTTTCTGCTGCCGCCGCTGCCGAACATGCTGTTCACGCGGGATTCCAGCGCCTGGATATCGGGCGGCGTTGCGCTGGGGGCCATGTTCTGGCCCGCAAGGCAGCATGAAACGCTGCTCATGGCCGCAGTCTACCGCTTTCACCCGACGTTCAGGGGCGTCGTAACCGAGTGGTGGGGCGATCCGGACCAACGCCACGGCCACGGATTGGCCTCCCTTGAAGGCGGCGATGTGATGCCCCTCGGCAAGGATCTGCTTCTGGTCGGCATGGGAGAACGCACCTCGCCCCAGGCTGTAAGTCAACTGGCCCGAAAGCTCTTTGCCCAGGGGGCCGCCAGCAGGGTCATCGCCGCCCAGTTGCCCAAATCACGCGGGGCCATGCACCTTGATACCGTCTTCACCTTTTGCTCGACGGATATCGTCACGGTGTTTCCGGAGGTTGTCGACGGCATCCGGACGTACAGCCTGCGCCCTGGCAAGACAGAAGCCACCCTTGACGTACGGCTGGAGAAGCAGCCCTTCCTGGATGTCATGGCCAAGGCCGTGGGCGAAAAGCACCTGCGCGTGGTGCAGACCGGCGGCGACAGCTACGAGGCCGAGCGCGAGCAATGGGACGACGGCAACAACGTCCTGGCGCTTTCGCCCGGCGTGGTGCTGGCTTACGACCGCAATGTGTACACCAACACCCAGTTGCGCAAGGCCGGAGTGGAGGTCATCACCTTTCCCAGCAGCGAACTGGGCCGTGGCCGTGGCGGCAGCCACTGCATGTCCTGCCCCGTCCTGCGCGACCCCGTCTGAGCCCCCCCGCCCTGCCCTGTACACACAAGGAGCACCCCATGAGCTTCAACCTCAGAAACCGCGGCCTGCTTGACCTTGAAAGTTTTGAACCGCGCGACGTCCGCTTCCTGATAGACTTGGCCGCCGAACTGAAACGCACCAAGTACGTTGGAAATGAGCAGCCAAGGCTCAAGGGAAAGAACATCGCCCTGGTGTTTGAAAAGCCTTCCACCCGCACGCGCTGCGCCTTTGAAGTGGCAGTGCACGACCAGGGTGGGCATGTAACCTACCTCGACTCGGCGGGGTCGCAGTTGGGAAAGAAGGAATCGCTGAAGGACACGGCGCGGGTGCTGGGGCGTATGTTCGATGGCATCGAATACCGGGGGTTTCACCAAAGCGTGGTCGAGGAAATCGCACGTTCCTCGCATGTGCCTGTATGGAACGGACTTACGGACGAAGCGCACCCGACCCAGGTTCTGGCCGATCTGCTCACCATGGAGGAGTTTGGCGAAATGCCGTTGCACAAGCTCTCGTTCTGCTACCTGGGCGACGCCCGCTTCAACATGGGCTGTTCGCTGCTGGTCGGCGGGGTGCAAATGGGCATGGATGTGCGCATCTGCTCGCCCAAGGCGCTGCAACCGCCAAAGGAACTTCTGGACAGGATGCAGGTGCTGGCCCTGCGCACCGGCGCACGCATCAGCATCGAGCCCAACCCCATGAGCGCGGTGAAGGACGCGGATTTTCTCTACACCGACGTATGGGTATCCATGGGCGAACCCCAGGACGTTTGGAAACAACGCATCGACGAGTTGCTTCCATATCAGGTGAATGCACAGCTGATGCAGGCAACGGGCAATGCGCGCACCAAGTTCATGCACTGCCTGCCTGCGTACCATAACCTCGAAACCGAAGTAGGCCGCATGGTGCACGAAAGCTTCGGCCCGAGCGAGCTTGAGGTGACGGATGAGGTCTTCGAGTCCGAGGCGTCCATCGTTTTCACCCAGGCCGAAAACCGCATGCACACCATCAAGGCGGTCCTGGTGGCGACCCTGGGCTGACCCGCACTCCGGCCTGCCCCTGTGATCGGCTTTTGCGCTGAACACCACCATGCACGAACCCAGGAAATCATCATGCGAATCGTTGTCGCCTTGGGGGGCAATGCACTCTTGCGGCGGGGCGAGGCCCTGAGCGCTCCGAACCAGTTCGCCAACATTCAACGGGCTGCGGCCCAGCTTGCCCTTGTGGCCGACGGCAACGAACTGGTGCTTACGCACGGCAACGGGCCGCAGGTGGGTCTGCTTGCCTTGCAATCCGCCGCGTATGCCGCCGTGGAGGCATATCCCCTTGATGTGCTTGGGGCGCAGACAGACGGCATGATCGGCTATTTGCTGGAGCAGGAGTTGAACAACCTCCTGCCCCTCAGGGTGGTCGTCACGCTGATGACCCGCGTTCTGGTCCATCTGGACGACCCGGCCTTTGCCGCGCCAAGCAAGCCCATCGGCCCGGTCTATACCGGGGCCGAGGCCAAGCGCATCGCGCAAGAGGAAGGCTGGACCATGGCGGCGGATGGAAAGGGCTTCCGCCGTGTGGTGCCGTCTCCAACCCCGCAGAGCGTGTTCGGCCTTCAGCCCATGGAATGGCTTCTGGCCCACGAGGCGCTCGTCATCGCGGCTGGGGGCGGTGGCATCCCCGTTGCGGTGGGGGCCGATGGCCACAGTCTGCACGGAGTGGAAGCCGTCATCGACAAGGACTCCTGCAGCGCTCTTCTGGCCCGCGATCTGAACGCGGAATGCCTTGTCATCGCCACGGACGTGTCCGCAGTATACATGGATTTCGGCCTGCCCACGCAGCGCCCCGTGCACAGCGCCTCGCCCGACGCCTTCCGCAACGTCAGCTTCGCCGCAGGCTCCATGGGGCCAAAGGTCGCGGCGGCCTGTGCCTTCGTCAAGGCCACCGGGCAGCGCGCGGTCATCGGCTCGCTGGACCAGATCGAGGCCATGCTGCGAGGCGAGGCAGGCACGCAGGTTCGCGCGGACGGCGCGCTCACGCCATGAGCCTGCGCCCTGGCGCCCCCTCGGCACAACGCCAGCAGCCCCGGGTCAACCTTGCACTCGGGGCTTTAACCGTCATGGCGCTCTTTGCCCTGGGGGGCTGCATGTCCATGGCGCCTTCTGACGAGCGACGGCCCATGCCAGTGGCGGCGACCTATCCGGACGCCGTGCCCCCGAGCCTGGGCCAGCCCCTTGCCGCGCAAGGCTGGCGGCACTACTTCGTCGACCCGCGCCTGCAAGCCCTCATCGCCCAGGCATTGGAGAACAACCGCGATTTGCGCATCGCCGTATCTCGCGTGGAGGAAACACGCGCCACCTATGGCATCCAGCGCGCGGAGCAGTTTCCCGGCATCAGCGCAGTGGCCGAGGGCAGCCGCACGCGTGTGCCAGCGGACCTGAGCGCCACGGGAAAGCCCATGATCTCGGACAAATTCCAGGTCGGACTGGGGCTGACCGCCTGGGAGCTTGATTTCTGGGGTCGCGTGCGCAGCCTCAAGGACGCGGCACTGGAGAACTATCTCGCCGCAAATTCCACCCGGCACGCCGTGGCCTTGAGCATGATCACGCAAGTGGCCAACAGGTACCTGGCCCTGCGCGAGCTTGATGAACGCCTTGCCCTTGCGCGGAAAACCAGTGCCAGTCGCTCGGAATCCCTGCGCATATTCCGACGGCGCGTTGAAGTCGGGTCCACATCGCGCCTGGACATGACCCAGGTGGAGGCGCTTTGGCTACAGGCCAAGGCCCTTAGCGCAGAACTGGAGCAGGCTCGGGCCGTGCAGGCAAACGCCCTCACGCTTCTGGTCGGTGCGCCGACAAGCCTCGTCCCCGTGCCCGGGTATTTCGACGATGCGGGCGTGCTGGGCGAATTGCACGCGGGCCTGCCGTCCGGTCTGCTGCTTGAACGACCGGACATCGTGGCTGCGGAGCATCAACTGAAGGCGGCCAACGCCAATATCGGCGCCGCCCGCGCGGCGTTCTTTCCGCGCATCACCCTCATTGGTTCCTACGGCACGGCAAGTGCCGAACTCGACGGGTTGTTCAAAAACGGCAGTGCAGCCTGGAGTTTTGCCCCAAGCATCACGCTGCCGCTTTTCGATGGCTGGCGCAACCGCAGCAATCTTGACCTGAGCTGGGCCCGCCGCAACACGGCGGTGGCCCAGTATGAAAAGGCCATCCAGAGCGCGTTTCGCGATGTTGCCGACGCCCTTGCAGGCCGCAAGTGGCTGGGCGAACAGGTGCAGATACTGCACGCCACGGTGGGGGTGCAGGCCGAGCGAGCGCGCCTGGCCAAGCTGCGCTACGACAACGGCGCGGCAGCCTTCCTGGAAGTGCTGGATGCCCAGCGCGACCTGCTGACCGTGCAGCAGCAGGTGGTGCAGGCGCGTCGGGCGCTGCTTTCCAGCCGCGTGAACCTCTACGCGGCGCTGGGAAGCGATACCGACGTCTCTGCCATGGTCCCCGACACAGCATATCAATCCTCTCCAAAAGAGAGAGGCGGAAGCAATGACATTCTCCCCTGAAAAGCTGCTTGCCTCTGCAAGGGCAATCCCCCTCAAGAAATTGATCCTCGTCGGGGTTGTGCTTGCCGCCGTGGCCGCCGCGCTCATTGCCTGGGCCATGCTGCACAAGACCGGCCCCGGCCCTGGTTTTGCCAACGGCAATGGGCGCATCGAAGCCACGGAGGTGGACGTGGCAACCAAGTTGGCGGGCCGCGTCGATGCCATCATGGTGGACGAGGGCGACTTTGTGCGCGCAGGCCAACCCTTGGCCAAGATGCAGGTGCAGGTACTGGATGCCCAGCGCGACGAGGCCAGCGCCAAACACCAGCAGGCGCTCACTGCCGTGGTTGCCGCCGAGGCGCTGGTGACCGTGCGCAAGAGCGACAAGGTTGCCGCCCAGGCGCTGGTGGCCCAGCGCGAAAGCGAACGGGACGTTGCCCAACTGCGTTCCACGCGTTCCGAGGCACTATCCCAGGAGGGGGCATCCTCGGTTCAGGAGCGCGACGACGACCGCGCGCGCATGCGCAGCGCCCAGGCCGCCGTCGGCGCGGCCATGGCCCAGGTCAACGCGGCCCAGGCCAACATCGCCGCCGCAGCCGCACAGGTGGTGGGCGCACGCTCGGCAGTCACCGCGGCCCAGGCCAGCATCGCCCGCGTCGATGCGGACATCACCGACAGCCTGCTCGTGTCCCCGCGCAACGGGCGCGTGCAGTATCGCGTGGCCCAGCCCGGAGAGGTGCTGGCAGGCGGCGGCAAGGTTCTCAACCTCATGGACCTGAACGATGTCTACATGACTTTCTTTCTGCCCGAGGCGGACACCGGAAAGATCGCCCTGGGCGGCGAGGTGCGCCTGGTGCTGGACGCCGCGCCCGACCATGTCATCCCGGCCACGGTATCCTTCGTGGCCGCCACGGCCCAGTTCACGCCCAAGACGGTGGAGACCGCCAGCGAACGCCAGAAGATGATGTTCCGCATCAAGGCGCAGATAGACCCCGCCCTGCTGCAGAAGCACCCCAAACTCATCAAGACCGGGCTGCCGGGCGTGGCCTGGCTCAAGCTCGACGAGCAGGCCCAGTGGCCGCCGGAACTGGCGGTCAAGGTTCCCCAATGACCGGGGACGCCGCCAGGCCCCAACTTGTGGCGCACCTGTCCGGCGTGGGCTTGCGCTTCGGCAAGACCCAGGCGCTGGACGGCATCGACCTGGACATTCCCGGTGGGTGCATGGTGGGCTTCATCGGACCCGACGGCGTGGGCAAATCGAGCCTGCTGTCGCTTTTGGCCGGTGCGCGCGCGGTGCAAAAGGGCAGCGTGGAGGTGCTTGGCGGCGACATGACTAGCACCCGCCACCGCGCCAGCGTGTGCCCGCGCATCGCCTACATGCCGCAGGGCCTGGGGCGGAACCTCTACGCCACGCTCTCCGTGGAGGAAAACCTGCAATTCTTCGGGCGGCTCTTTGGCCACAATGCCGCCGAACGCCGCCGCCGCATCGACGCGTTGACCTCCAGCACCGCCCTGAGGCCCTTCCTGGCCCGCCCGGCCGGGATGCTTTCCGGCGGCATGAAGCAAAAGCTCGGCCTGTGCTGTGCGCTCATCCACGACCCGGAACTGCTCATCCTTGATGAACCCACCACGGGCGTGGACCCGCTTTCCCGTCGGCAGTTCTGGGATCTCATAGAGCACATCCGCATCGAACGTAACGGCATGAGCGTGCTTGTGGCCACGGCCTACATGGAAGAGGCCGACCGTTTCGACTGGCTGGTGGCCATGGACGCAGGCAAGCTGCTGGCCACGGGTTCACCGGCGGAACTGCACGAGCGCACCGGGACCGACACGCTGGAAGCGGCATTCATCGCGCTGCTGCCCGAGGAGGAACGACGCGGACACAAGGCGGTGGTCGTGCCGCCGCTGGTGGCAGCCGAAAACGACGAAAGCGCCATCGAGGCCAAGGGCCTGACCATGCGCTTCGGCGACTTCGTGGCCGTGGACCATGTGGATTTTCGCATCCGGCGGGGCGAGATATTCGGCTTCCTCGGTTCCAACGGCTGCGGCAAATCGACCACCATGAAGCTGCTTACCGGACTCTTGCCCGCGAGCGAAGGCGAAGCCTGGCTCTTCGGCCAGAAGGTGGACAGCAGAAACATCGCCACCCGCCGCCGGGTGGGATACATGTCGCAGGCGTTCTCGCTCTATGGTGAACTCACGGTGCACCAGAACCTGGTGCTGCACGCGCGGCTCTTCCAGGTGCCGGAGGCGGACATCCACGCGCGGGTAGACGAAATGGCCGGGCGCTTCGGCCTCGGCGACATGCTGGGTACCCTGCCGGAAAGCATGCCCCTTGGCATCCGCCAGCGCCTGTCTTTGGCCGTGGCCATGGTCCACAAGCCGGAAATGCTCATCCTCGACGAGCCCACATCGGGTGTGGACCCCATCGCGCGCGACGTGTTCTGGCAACTGATGATCGACCTGGCGCGCAAGGACCAGGTAACGGTCTTCATCTCCACCCATTTCATGAACGAGGCCGAGCGCTGCGACCGTATCTCGCTAATGCACGCGGGAAAGGTTCTGGTCACGGACTCTCCCGCAGCCCTGATGAAAACGCGCGGCACGGCGACTCTTGAAGAGGCGTTTATCGCCTACCTGGAGGAAGCCACCGCAGCCACCGAAGCGGAAAGCCCCGCGCCCGCCCCTGCGGCAGAGGTTCCGGCAGCGGCAGCGGCAGGTGCTGCGGCAGAGGCTTCGCCCACAAATGGTCCGACAACCGGGCCTCACGCCTCGCCGCCCCCTGTCCGCCGCCGTTTCGACTATGGCCGCGCCTGGAGCTACACCCTGCGCGAGATGCTGGAACTGACGCGCGACCCGTTGCGGGCCACGCTGGCGCTTTTGGGCACGGCGTTCCTGATGTTCATCATGGGCTATGGCATCAACCTGGACGTGGAGAACCTTCCGTACGCAGTTCTTGACGGCGACCAGAGCGGCCTGAGCCGAAACTACGCGCTGAACCTTTCCGGGTCGCGCTATTTCATCGAGAAGCGGGCCATCCTGAAGCACGCCGAACTCGACCAGCGCATGCGCAGCGGCGAACTGGCACTGGCCATCGAGATACCGCACGGTTTCGGGCGCGACATAGCGCATGGCAAGACCGTACAACTCGGCGCGTGGGTCGACGGTGCCATGCCCACGCGCGCGGAGACCGTGACCGGATACGTGCAGGCCATGCACCAGATGTGGCTGGCGGACATGTCCATGCACCGGCTTGGCCGGACGCCGGGCGCTGCCAGCGGGGTTGAAGTCCGCTACCGCTACAACCCGAACGTGAAAAGCCTGCCCGCCATGGTGCCTGCGGTGATCCCCATGCTCCTGATGATGATTCCGGCCATGCTGACGGCCCTTTCGGTGGTGCGCGAGAAGGAGTTGGGCTCGATACTCAACCTGTACGTCACCCCGGTGACGCGCGCAGAGTTCCTGCTTGGCAAGCAGTTACCCTACATCGGTCTTGGGATGCTCAACTTCCTGCTGATGGCGCTGCTTGCGGTCTCGGTGTTCGGGGTGCCGGTCAAGGGCAGCTTCTTCACGCTCTTTTCGGCGGCCCTGGCCTTCGTCATCTGCTCCACCGGCTTCGGCCTTCTGGTCTCCACCTTCACCAAAAGCCAGATCGCGGCGATCTTCGTGACCATCATCGGCACGCTGATACCCTGCGTGCAGTTTTCCGGCCTGCTGAACCCCGTCACCTCGCTGGAAGGCTTGGGTGCGTTCATCGGGCGCATCTACCCGGCCACGTATTTCCTGACCATCAGCCGGGGGGTGTTCAACAAGGCGCTGGGATTCTCCGGCCTGGCTGCCACGTTCTGGCCGCTCCTGGCCGCCATGCCGGTCATCATGGGGGCGGCCGTCATGCTGCTCAAAAAGCAGGAGACCTGAACATGCGGTTCTCTTTCGCCAACATCTACCGCCTGGGCGTGAAAGAGCTGTGGAGCCTGGTACGCGACCCGATGATGCTGATGCTCATCGTCTATGTCTTCACCGTGTCGATCTATGTTGCCGCCACGGCCATGCCCGAAAGCCTGCACAACGCCCCCATCGCCATTGTGGACGAAGACGGTTCGCCGCTCTCGGCGCGCATCGTGTCGAGCTTGTATCCTCCGCGCTTCAAAACGCCCCAAATGATCTCCTTGGCCGAGGGTGACAAGGGCATGGACAACGGCGAGTACACCTTCGTGCTCGACATACCCCCGAACTTCCAGCGCGATGTGCTGGCCGGGCGCACCCCCGTGGCCCAACTCAACGTGGATGCTACGCTCATGACCCAGGCCTTTACCGGCAGCGGCTACATCCAACAGATCGTCTCCGGCGAGGTGAACGATTTCGTACGGCGGTACCGCAGCAGCCCGAACCAGCCCGTTGATCTGGTGCTGCACATGCGCTTCAACCCCAACCTTGAAAAATCCTGGTTCGGGTCGCTCATGGAGATCATCAACAACGTGACCATGCTGTCCATCATCCTGACCGGCGCGGCGCTCATCCGCGAGCGCGAGCACGGCACCATCGAACATTTGCTGGTCATGCCGGTTACGCCAGCCGAAATCATGCTGGGCAAGGTCTGGTCCATGGGGCTGGTGGTACTGTCTGGAGCCCTGGTGGCACTGGTGTTCGTGGTGCAAGGCGCGCTCAACGTACCCATCCAGGGGTCCGTCGCCTTGTTTCTGCTGGTTGCGGCGGTGCACCTGTTCGCAACCACGTCCATGGGCATCTTCATGGCTACCCTGGCGCGCAGCATGCCCCAGTTCGGCATGCTGCTCGTGCTGGTGCTGCTGCCACTACAGATGCTTTCCGGCGGGTCAACCCCGCGCGAGAGCATGCCCGAGCTTGTACGGGACGTGATGCTTGCCGCCCCCACCACACATTTCGTCGCCGCTGGCCAGGCCATACTCTACCGAGGTGCCGGACTTGACGTTGTGTGGCCGGAATTGCTCATTCTGCTGGGCATTGGCGGCGTGCTCTTCTTCGCCGCCTTGGCGCGTTTCCGCAAGACCATCAGCCAGAATGCCTGACCATGCGCCCGGTGCGTCCCCACCGCATGCCGCAGCCCAACCGGCAAGAATCGCGCACCGGTACACGGGGGATATCCGTAGCCGTGTCGCGCAACCGCCGTGCCGACCACGCGCCACCGAAATGTGGACAGATACTCAGGTGTGCGGGCAGGCTGTGATCCACTCCACAACTGTGATGCGTCATCTGTAGCGTGGGGTAGGCCAAGGCGCAGAAGCGGACAGCAGAATCGCCAAGGCGGCGGGCGGAAGGAGCCGGGATCGGGAATGCTCAGAGACGGGTGTGGTCGGCTTGGTCGTTCAGGGTAGTGCGCGCGGGGAAGGCCAACCGGCAGGCAATGACCACACCAGCAAATACCCCTCGTTGTATTTGCCTGTGTAATTTCCCGTTGCTTTTTTGCGTGAACGCACATCTGCTTCACTATTATTCCTGTACACGTGCGGCACCGCACAGACGGCATTCTGCACTGGCATGGTAACAGTTCAATCAGTCCGAACTGCGTGTTATTTCCTTTCGCGTGGTTCACTCCTCAGGGGGCGGGTTCTTCCGCCCCCCCATTCTTGTTCACCAAGGCACCGGACGACACGCCCCACTCGACCAGGGACTAAGCGCCCCCGGCCACCGTACCCCACCGGTTCCGGCATGCATTGGCCATTCTGTCCGGAAGCCCCGGCGCGTTGCAAGAGGACGGCGTTTTCCACGGCAGGGAAACCTTGCGCCTCTCCCCCGTGAATGCCCCTGCGCGAACGTTGCCGCCTGTTCAGTATTCCGTCGGCTGACGCATCCAGAAGGAACGGGATGCCGAATCGCCTTGATATGCCGCGTGTCTTGTGCCCCCACGCCCTTCTGCCAATTGCCTCCGGTTGCTACACCCGCCCGACGCTGCGCTTCAGGCGCGGGTAAACGCTGCGCAGCACGCGCGCCAGTAACGATGGCGCCATCTCGATGCACCCGTACTCCATAAGCTCGCCGCCAAAACTTTTCTTGAACCTTGCAAGGCGCGGTATATCAGAGCCCACAAAATCATACCGCTCTATTCCTTGCCTCGCAGCAATTCGTATCGCCTCCCATTGCAGGATATTGTTTGGCGAAACATTGCATCCATCCTCACGCGACGCACCACTTATGTAATACGCATCACGCTTGTCCATGACAAGCAACGCGCCAGCAATGTCGCGCCCCTCGTGGCTGGCCGCAAGCCCCACAACGCGCCCGCCGCCGAAGGTCCGCCACATGTCACTGTAAAACGCCCGTGAATTGGGCGATGCCAAGCCCTGGCGCGCGTACACGGCCTCGAGCATGTCCACATACGCATCAATGAACCCTTGCCCCGTGGCCTCCGTCACGCGGACGCCTTCTTTTTCGGCCTTGCGCACCGCCGTGCGGCAGCGCCCCTCCATGCCCTTCCACACGGCATCCAGCCCTTGCGTCAGGTCCAGAACATGCGTCGTCTTGCGGGCAATGCCCACATGCCGCCCCGTGACGCCAGAAAGGCGGGTATCGACGGTGGTGAACATCCGCAAGAAATCCATGCCGAGCGTCTTCACATACGCCACCATGGCGTTCCATGCGTCACTGGTCAGCACATCGTCTCGCATCAACGGCCCAAGATAGGGCGTATCCGTCACGACATACGGCGATGAAAAGACCCTGATCAGAACATAGTTGCGATGAAAGACGGGAAAAAGCCCGGCAACGTCCCCTGCATCGTCAATGAACATTCCCAGCTCAAGCGCTGCCGAATGGTGCCGTGCCAGCAACTCCAGCCACTGCCTGGAATGAAAAAGCGGGGTGCGCTGGTGCGCATCCAGGAAAGCATCCCATGCAACAAACCTGTCCGGGCCACATGTCTCTATATGCATACATCGTCCTTATTGCGGCGGTTCCGGAACATCCAACAGCAGCGTTTCATCCATGGCCACAAGATGGCGGAAGCTTTCCCGACGGCGCAACACGGAGACGCGTCCGCCGTCAACGGCCACTATTGCCGCGCGGGGAAAGGCGAAATTCATGGCATACGACGAAAAGTACGCCCCCGCATCCATCACCGCCAGAACGTCTCCTGCGGCGAGTTCCGGCAGAACCCTGGCCCTGAACAGCCAATCCGACCGCGTGCAGACCCGGCCCGTCACGGTATAGGCGCGGGCGGCAGGACGACGCATGTCGCTGGCAAGAAACGTTTCGTGAAATTCGAAATCACACGGGAAGGCCTGCGACAGCCTGCCTGCATCGGTAATGGCGAACGGCATGCCGCCGGGCCGCTCCTTCACGGCCTTGACCGTGGCAAGCAGCAGTTCCGCCTTGCTGGTCAACAGGCGCCCCGGCTCGATGATCAGTGTCGGCACGGGCAGGTCGTTGGCGGAGCAGAATCGCGATAACGTGACAGCGATGTCCGTCATGTACTGGCGAAAGCCTTGGCACGGCTCCAGGTGCGCGCGGCCCGGCTGCACGCCGAACAGCCTGTACAGCCCGTATTCCATGGCCGACATGTTCTTGCTGGTCTCGACGCCATACCCGCCGCCGATATCCAGATACCGCACGGCAACGCCGTGCCGTCGAACCAACTCGCGCATGAATTCCAGCGCCCGCGTCAGGCACCGCACATGGTAGCCGCTATGCCGTGCATTGCTGGTGATGTTGAAGTGCAAGCCGCACAGGTCCGCATGGTCGGCGTCCGCAAGGATGCGCGCGACGATGTCGTGCACCTCGTCCCCGTCCGGCGGCAGGCCGAACTGCGCGCTGGCGTTCAGGCCAAGCCGCAGCCCGACCCGCGCCCGCCGCCCTTGCGTCCGCGCCTCGGCAAGGATGACATCGACCTCATCGCGGCTGTCGATGTTGATCAGCGACCCGCGGGCGATGGCACGGGCGATGCTGCCCCGCGACTTGTCCACCCCGTTGTAGACGATCAGGCCACCCGGCACTCCAAGGCTCTCGGCCACCCAGTACTCGTAGCCGGAAATGGCCTCCGCCCCCACGCCCGCTTCGTGCATGATGCCGAGAATGCCGGGGATGCAGTTGGTCTTGTACGAGTAGGCCACCATGGCATCGCCGAACAGTTCGTCCATCACCCCCTTCACCTCCGCCACACGGCGCCGCAATGCTCCGGCATGCACCACCAGAAGCGGCGTGCCGTATTCCCTGGCCAGTTGCGCGCAGGAAACGCCATCAACGGCCAATTCACCACGTCCGTCCACCTGGACGTCCCACAAGGCCACGTCCGGCATCGCCTGCCGCCGCTGCCGCCTGCACGACAGCCCGACCAGCGCATTGCCAACGGTTTCCAAGAACGACATGTGCACCTCGCCTACAAAGAACGTGTGTAGCGACGCATGGACTCTGGAAGAGCTTGCATCACCTTCCTGCAAACGCTGCGTATCGGCCATGCGAAAAACGGCAGCGGATCGTGGATGTCCCAATCATCGCATTCCACAATGGCCTGCTCGCGTTCGCCGGAAAGCATACCCATTGCCGTACGGCGCATCACCAATGGCAAGCTCCCCCGCACAGCACGGCTGAGCCACGCCGTTGTGACGGAGTAGCTGCGTGGAAGCACCGTAAAATTCATCCTTCCCTGCGACAGCAGGCAATAATAATACGGAAAATCAATTCCTCGGGCCGTGCTCTGCACCAGAGAATTCCAGTACCGCGCATTGACGTCTATGAGATATGCATCCCCCGTATCAGGCTCCACAATAAAGTCCGCCTGGCACACGCCTGTCCACTCCACATACGCGAGCAATGCCTTCAGTGCGTCCACTGCCGCATCGCTACATACAGTCTCGCGGACTGTCGACTGTCCGTATCGGCTGGGGTACGTGGCGACAATGCGGTACGAATCCCACGCGTGCGCCTTTCCGCCCGCACAAATCATGGCGACGCAGACCACATCGCCCGACATCCTGCGCTGGACGAAATAGTCGGCCCTCTGGCGCGGCTCCATGCCCGCGATGAACGTGCGCAACGCAGTAGCGTTCGTGAATTCGGTCATGCCATACCCGCCCCACCCCCACACGGGCTTGGCAAGACTCGGATATGTCACCTCGTCGGCCAGCGACGTTTCCGCTGCCAGCCGCTCCACGGCCCAGTATTCCGGCACCTTCAGTCCCGCACCTCGCGCAAGTTCGTACGTATGGTATTTGTTCGAAAACACCTGCAACGCCTCGGCATCGCCCACCAGCATGGACACGTGCCGTTCCAGTTCACCCCGGCTGCGGGATATCGGCGCGGCTTCGCCCAGCACGGGCATCAGGATATCCACGCCGTTATCAATGCATATCCGCATCACGTCGTCGATGAATGCTTGCTCGTCCGTTTTGTGGTCGGCGTGAACGAACGTTTTGCTCACGTATTTTGAATAGGAGCATATCTGATTTTGGACGCAATCCGCAGCCAACACGCCGTATCCGTGCCCATGCAGGTTTTTTGCTATGACACGCGCAAGCATCGTATCCGCCGAAAGAACAAGTACGGTACTCATTTCCGCTCCTTTCGCGGCGGGGCGAGGCGAGCCATCAGGTCCGCAAGGCACCCCCCGTGCAGGCAACGCACCTCCTTCTTCAGCCATGCCCACATGGTGCACAGCGGGTACAGCGCAAAGCCGATCAACACCGTGCATGCCAGCACGCCGGGCACCGTGAACGCCACGTCCCGCACCCCCGCAAGCCAGCCGCCCCCGGTTGCGTTGCCCAGGAACGCCGCCAGTGCGCGCACCACCACAAGATGCCCCACATAGTAGGCCAACGGGGTTCCGCCCAGTGTGCGCAGTGCGATGGAACGCACTCCCCACTGCTCCATGCCCGCCAGCGCAAGGGACATGACACCCAGCGTCAGCAAAAGAAATTGAAACGATGGCGGATACTTGGTCACATTCACGAAGGATGCTGCCGTCCGCCACGCCAGGTCGTACTGCGCCCACGGATGCGGGTCGCCATACCCGCCAAAGCCGCGCAGCAGAACGAACAGCACCAGGCAACCGCCGCCTGCGGCGTACAACGCCTGGCATCGGCTGCGGGATTCCCGGCGAAACATCCCGCCTGACAGGTAGCCGAGCAGCATCACCCCGAACCACGGCAGCACCGGATACAGCGCGTATATTGTGCCAATCCCCGGCAGTTCGATCGTCGAGCTTGCGAATGCCAACCGCCACGCCACATCAACCGCGCCGCCGGGCAGGGTCACCCCGTCCAGCGCGTTGTGTCCGGCCACGATGGCAACGCCGATCGCCCACAGCACCGGGCCAGACAGGTGCACCGCCACGGACAGCAACATCATGGATACGCCGATGGGCCACAGTACATCCAGGACCACATGCCCGCTCCCGGAAAGCAAATGCCTTCCGTTGAGCACCGTATTGATGCCGATCAGCATCATCCCCCGCAGGGCGACATGTCGAGTAACATCGTGCGTGCTCCCCCTGCGGTCACGCCACATGCACACGCTGACGCCCGCCAGAAAAATGAAGACCGGCGCGCACAGGTGGGTTATCCAGCGCATCAGAAACAGCAGGGGCGTCGTATCGGACGCGAGGTCCGTCGGGTTGCCGGGCAGAGGCGAACCTTCCCCCCACAACAGATTGGCATGCATGGTGAAACTTCCGCGCACATGATCCAGCGTCATCAGCACCATGACAAGGCCGCGCAGGATGTCGATGGATGCGATGCGAGGGCGAAGCGGCAGGATGGCATCGGGGAGCCTGGCCGGGTGACCGTTGGCCTGCGGGCCATTTTCGCTGTTCCGTTCCATCTAGCCACCTGTTCCTGCGGCGCGGTGCACAGCTGCGTTGACCGCGTTCGCAAGCACGCGATGGCATGCGGCCACCAGACGCGCGTAGACCGTCATGAACAGCTTCGCCAGCGCCACGTTCATGAGCAGCACCAGCAGCGAATCCAGATACGGCAACGCCGTGAACGGCAACCGGAAATAACTGTGGATGATATAGAGCGGCAGCAGTATGTCGCCCACCGCCAGCACCAGCCAGCCCAACTGCGGCGGACGAGTGGCGTGCAGGCTGAGTGCAGCAAGGGCGTAGCCGAGCATGCCGATGATGGCGTAGGCGGCCACCGGTGCATGCCCAAGGGCCCTGTATGCGGCTGCAAACACGCATGCTGCCGCCAGCACGGCAAGGCCGCCGCGCATGCCCTTTCCGACGAAGCGGGCATGCCAGAACCCCGCCACGAAGCCCACCGCCGTAGACCACAACGAATACCCATAGGGAGAGACGTATTGCATGACCGCCGCAACGGCGATACTTCCCGCAAGCAACAGGTGACCCGTGCGCGGCGTTGTCACGCGCCGCGACATGAGGGGGTATGCGGCGTAGAACAACAACAGCAGCGTAAAGAACCACTGCCCGGCGCCGAACGGACTTTCGTTGCGGATGCCGAACCAGTTGAGGAAGCCGTTCAAGCCCGCCAGATTGACCAGCGTGTGCCATGTGAACACGCCGGGCCGTCCCGTGACGATAAAGAACGCACCCAGGACAAGGTTCAGGAACAGGAACAACCCGAAAACGCGCGGAACCTTGCGTGACCAGTAGCCGCCCATGCGTTGCGGATCGGCGTAGCGGACCGACGTGAAGTAGGCCGATGTGGCCGCGAAAAAGAAAAGGCCCACATCGCCGGGTACCCACCACAGCTGCATCAGCGGGTCCGCTGTCGGCCCGGGGGTGCTCCCGCCGTCCGCGCCGCCCTGGTGGATATGCCCGTAACAGATGACTAGCAGAAACAGCAGCTTCATGGCCTGCACCGTTACGTTGCGGCCCGGATCGGATCGTGTCATGTCGGCCTCCGTCCCCTTGCCCCGCGCTTTGCCCGGCGCCCCCGCCCATGACGGGGATTCGCGGCACGCGTTTATTCCCACACGCCGCGCAAGGCGTCGTACCGGTCCGCGTCACGGGCGAACGGGCTGAACCTGCGCAACAGATTGCCCCCGCACCACGCCAGCAACGGCAACGGGTCGGACAGCTCGAAATCGTCATGTGCCGCGGCGCTGCGGTGGCGACGCATCGCATCTAGCAGAAAGTCCAGCTTGCGCGGTGCCCCCTTCAGGCACGCACCGAAGCGCAGCACGTCGCCTCCAAGCCAGCGCGTCACCACCCCGTCCTTTCCCGCGGCAGGTGAAAAATCCCGCTCCTTCACAGCCAACTTATAGTAATAGTACGGAAAATCTATTCCCCGCGTCATGCTTTGCACAAGCGAACCCCAGAACCGAGGGTTCACGTCGATAAGGTATGCCCGGCCAGTTGCAGCATCGACAATGAAGTCCGCCTCGCACACGCCCGTCCAGCCCACGGCGTCAAGCAGCCGTTGCAGACCCTGCTCCGCCTCCAGACACCGGGTCGACTCGCGCAGGGTGGCCTGGCCGTAGGGCCACGGATATGTCTCCAGCGTCCGGTACGCGTCCGAGGCAAGCAACGTCCCGCCGTCGTACAGCATGGCCACGCATACGGTGTCTCCGCATACCTTCTGCTGCACAAGGCTGTTGCATCCCGCAGCCGTCCGTTCCCGCGCGATTTCGCAAAGGCGCTGCGGCGTCGTCGCCTCCTCCACGGCCCAGCCGCCCCCCCCCTGCATGGGCTTGACGACCACCGGGTAGGCAAGTCCTTCGGCCAGGGCCTCGTCCCGCGCAATGTCCGCCAGATCACGGGTGGCGGGCATGGCCACGCCGCACGACGCCGCCAGTTGCCGCAACAAGCCCTTGTCGTGCAAGGCGAGCATGGCGGAGTAGTCGGCCAGCAGCAGCCCCACCCGTTGCCCCAGCCGTTGGCGGTTGCGCGCGATCATGTAGGTTTCCTCCAGCACCGGCACCAGCACGTCGATGCGTTCGCGCTTGATGATGGTTTCCATGTCGTCCAGAAACCGCTGTTCGTCGCGAAAGGGTGACGTGTAGCGCACCGCGCGCGTCACATGGCGCGAGTGGAACGCCATCGCGTGGGGCACCGAGTCTGCCGCAACGACATCTATGCCCCGCCGCGCAAGGCTTTTGCATATATTGTAGGCAACGCGCGTTCTTGCCGACGTTACCAGGACCCTGCCCATGTTCGCCCTCCCGGCTCTGGTCGTTTGCCCGCCCACACCGTTACCGGTCCGGCGGAAGGTGGGGACCGGACCATATTCCGCCGCCAAAGGTGGTCACGATCATGTGGTTGCGCGATGCAGGATCGAAAACGACGTTCAGCACGCTTGCGAAGGGGAACTCCGCGTAATGCTTCCAGGTGGCGCCGCCGTCACGGCTGTAGATCAGGCCGTGCAGGGTCGTGCCCACGTACACCAGCCTGGGGTCGTCCGGGTGCACCACCACGACCATCGTGTTGTCGAAGTTGTCGCCGCCAGCCAGAGTGCGGAGGTCGTTGTCCGTCAGGATGTGCCGCCAGGCGCCCCCCCCGTCGGTGGTCTTGTACACGCCGCCTTCCTGCCAGTGACCGGGTGCCGTGGCTGCGCTGACGTAGATGACGCGGTCGTCGGACGGATCGAAGGAGAAATTGGTGCTCCACCACGCAAGGTTCGAGCCAAGGGTAAGGTTCTGCCAGCTCTCCCCGCCGTTGGTCGAACGCCACAGCCCGCCAGGTATGTTGAAGAATGTCGGTTTGGTGGGGCCGCGCAAGCCCGTGATGAGGCAGTACAGATGCCTCGTGCGGGGGTGCAGCCGCACCCGGTAGACGTGGAGGTTGCCGGGCGCCCCCAGCCCCTTGGACTTGCGCTCCCACGTGCGCCCGCCGTCCATCGACTTGTACACGCCCGCCTTGTCGTCATCGCCCTCGCCGAAAAGGCCCGCGTACAGCACCCGGGCATCCACGGGCGAACGCTCGTCCAGGGCCACGGTGGTGCAGGTCTGGTTGGGCAGCGCCCCCGGCGCGCGCAATGCATAGGGCACCTTCCACGTGGCGGCGTGGTCGTCTGTCATCACCACGCCGCCGTTGGCGTGGATGGAGTAGCCCATTTCGGTGGGGGTCAGTTCTGTGTAGTGCGGTATGTCGTGCCGCATGCTGGCTGCCGCGTACATCCTGCCGGGCACGACCGGGTCGGGGGCCACGTCGTAGAAGGTGTTGGTCCATGGCGCCCCCTTGGCCCCCCACTGCCAGGTCTCGCCCCTGTCCGTGGACCGGGCAAAGCCGATATCGGTGTAGGCGATGTAGTGCCGTTCCGGGTCGTGTACGTCGAACACGTAGTTCCACGTGCTGGTTATCTCCAGGCCGATGCTGCGCAGCCGTGGTCCCTTTTCACCCGCCGCTGGCGGCAGTTCACGGGTCATGATCTGCGACCATGAATCGCCCCCGTCACGGCTGGCGTACAGGTCGCCCTGCGTTGCCACCAGCAGGAAGCCATCGCCCGCCGGGTTCACTCCCAGCCCCTTTGCGGTGATGTAGTACCCCCACCCCAGTTGCGTCTGCACCCAGGACCGTTCGACGTTCATGCCGATGGGAACCCTGTCCCACGGCATGGCCATGCGAAACGTGCGTTGCCATGTGCGGCCCCCGTCGGTGCTGCGCAGCACCTGCCTGTGCTCCACGGTGCCGGTCTGGGCCGCATAAGCCGTGCGGGTCTGCCCAGGGGCCATCACCAGCAGGTTCTCTCCCTGGTAGGACGGCGTTGCCCGCGCCCACGTGGCCCCGGCATCGACGGAGCGAATGATGCCAACGCCCTGCATGGCGGCCAGCAGCACAAGTTCGCCTTCGTCCATGCCGCCCGTCATGCTTGTTGCCTTGCCTCCGTCCATGCGCGCGCCGCCGAGCAGCGCGGGGGTCGGAACCCACGTCCTGCCCCTGTCCGTACTGACGACAAACCCGTCCTTTTCGCTGAAGGTGCGTACGACATCGCCAAGGGCCAGCAGTTCCACCGTCTTGCCGTGCAGTACCTGTTGCCAGGCCTCGCCCGTCCCCGCCGTCCCTTCCGCCCGCCACACCCCGTCGACAGTGGCCACAAGCAAAACGTCGGGCTGGCCGGGCAACGCGGTGATGTGCCGGATGGGCTTGTCCTTCCACGGACCGGCGGGCCGGGTACGCCAGGTGCATCCCCTGTCGCGGCTGACGGTGACGCGGTTGCGGGCCGTCACCCATGCCATGCCGTCCGGAAAGAACACGGGCGGTGGAGCCAACTGGATGAATTGCAGCCCTTCCCTGAAATGGATCATCGTCCATGTCTTGCCGCCATTTTCCGAACGGAACACGCCGCCCATGTCGGAGGCTACAAACAGCAGTTGCGGATCGTGGGGAGAAATGGTGGGGCAATACATGCCGCCCGCGCCCCCAAGCCCACCCGGCTCGAACAAGCGTTGCGTCCCCGGGCATGCCCCGCCCGGCTGGCGCACGGCCCCTTCCGCCGCCAGCGCGGCCCCCTCGGGCTGCGCGAGAGGGACGAGCAACGCTGCGAGCAGGGCCAGGGCTGCTGCCGCTCCACGCGCGACGCGCATGGCCCGGCCTGCCAGGCCCGAAGGGCCAATAGGTTGTATAAAACCAAAGGTTAACCGCTGATACGTGGGTGGTGCACGCCAACAGAGCGAGGCATGGATACCTTCAGGGTGCGGCATGTATTTCTCCAGTGGAAGGAGCGGGGGCCAAATCCGCCGAGTGGCTGTCGGAACACGCTCCGGCGCCGGGCATTCCGCATTCGGTCGAACGGGGTACGCTCCCCCATCCCGCACGAGAGTGCCGGGGCGGCACTCCCGGCAACCAGGAGCCGGGCATGCCGGGTGCCCCCTCATCAAACCACGCTGTCGCCGGCTCCGCAGGGTTCGCAGTGGCGATCATCGGCGCAAGGCGCGGTCCGGTGTATTCGCGCACCCGTTCCCGGTGTGCTGGCCTTTTGCCCCTGAACACGCTGTGGCGGCACGCAATCATGATGCCTCCCCTGCCACTTCCGTGGCCCCTCATGTTTCGATGCCGTGTTTCTTGAGCAAGTCGTAGAAGGTCGGGCGGCTTACGCCAATGGACAACGACGCCTGCACGATGTTGCCCGCATGCTTGCCAAGCGCCGCAAGCACCATTTCGCGCTCCAGGGCGTTGCGCGCCTCTTTCAGCGTGCCGTCGTAACGGCGGGGAGGAGGGTCTGCCGACGCGGTAGCGTCAAGTCCGAGGTCCACGGGCATGATGCGTTTTCCGGTGCTGAAGATCACGGCCCGGCGGACCTTGTTCTCAAGTTCGCGGACATTGCCGGGCCACGGGTAGCGCCGCATGGCCGCTTCTGCCGCCGGAGCAAAGCCCACGTAACGTGCGCCCTGCTCGCTTGCGAAGCGGGCCAGAAAATGTTCGGCCAGCAGCAGCACGTCGTCTTCGCGCTGGCGCAGCGCGGGGAGGGCAATGGTGACCACCCCGATGCGGTAGTACAGGTCCTCCCGGAAGGATCCGGTCCGGATGCCTTCGGCGATGTCCCGGCTGGTGGCGGCCACGATGCGGGCATTGACGGGTATGTCGCTGCGCCCGCCCACCCGCTGGATGACCATCTCCTGCAGGAACCGCAGCGTCTTCACCTGAAGGTTGATGGGCAGTTCGCCGATCTCGTCGAGAAACAGCGTGCCCTTGTCCGCGTACTCGACCTTGCCTTGCACGCGTTGCGTCGCCCCGGTGAAGGCCCCCTTCTCGTAGCCGAAGAACTCGGCCTCCAGCAGATTGTCGGGAATGGCGCCACAGTTCACCACAACCAGGGACATCTTGTTGCGACGGCTCAGGTTATGGATGGCACGGGCCACCAGTTCCTTGCCGGTGCCCGATTCTCCGGTGATGAGCACGGGAGCATCGGACGCGGCCACCTTTTCGATGGTGGTGAACACCGCGCGCATGGCCCGGCACCGGGCCACGATGCCGCAGCACTGCCCATCACCCGTTGGCGCTTCGCGCTGCACGCCGCGCAGACCGCGCAAAAAGAACGCCCGCCTGATGATGACCTTCAGTTCCGCAAGGTTCACCGGTTTGCGGCTGAAATCGTACGCACCGGCCTGCACCGCGCGCAGGGCGTTCTGCACGTCGTGGTGGCCAGTCACCACGATGATCTGGGCCAGCGGGTCCTGCTCCAGCAATGCATCCAGGCAGCGGAAGCCCTCGGTGACCCCTTCCGGCTCCGGCGGCAGCCCGAGGTCCAGCGTGACCACCTCGGGTCGGTGCTCCCGCTGTACCGCAAGCGCCTCGTCCACCGTGGCGGCAAGAAAAACGTCGAACGGCTCCTTCGACAGCCCCCATCCAAGCTGCCGCCGCACGTCCTCGTTGTCTTCAACGATGAGCAATCCTGGCATGATGCTACCCTTGCCCCGGCGATGGACCGCCGCATACACTCTGGTGGCCTGCGCGCCCCGGCTCCGATGTGCCGAAGGCCACGGTAAACGTCGTTCCCTGGCCCGCACGGGACTCGACGCGTATCCTGCCCCCGTGCGCGTCAACGATCTTGCGGCAATGGTAGAGGCCTATGCCCATGCCGCGCTTCTTGGTGCTGCGGAACGGCTTGAACAACCCGTTGCGCAGCAGGTTGGGATCGATGCCGCCTGCCTCGTCCTGTACCCGGAAGTACGGCGCGCCATCGTTGCCGACATGGACGACGATGGGACCGGCGCCGTTCGCCTCCACGGCGTTCAGGCACAGGTTGATGAACACCTTGCCTATCTGTTCCGCATCGGCCTGCACGGTGGCCCCTTCGCCGGTGAAGCGCAGCTTTGCGCCGGGCACCTGCCCGCAGGCGCGACGGGCAAGGGCCATCAGGTCCACCTCCGCCAGTTGCAGCCCTTCGCGGCCCGGCAAATGGGTCAGTTGCGTGATCAGCATGCGCATGTTGGCCACGCTGTTGGCCAGCGTCTCCATCATGTCGCGCTGAAAGTCCGGCTCGCCCATGAATTCGCGCGAGTTTTCCACCAGCAGCGACAGCGCGTAGACCTGATTCTTGAGGTCATGCATGACCAGCGCGGCAAACCGCCCGAGCGCCTCCATCTCCCGGGCCACGGCAAGCTCGTCGCCAAGGCGGAAGCTGCGTATGCACAACCCTATCTGACGGCCCATGGCCTCCATCAGTTCGAAGTCCTCGACATCGTGTTCCTCGCTGGCGTCAATGGGCGAACTGAGCAGCACAAGCCCCTCCACCTCTTCACCCGCGCGCACCGGCAACACCAGCGTGGCCCCCGCATCGGCAAGGTAGCGCACCGTTCCGGACGGAAGCTCGCCCGCAAGCCGGGCCACCAACAGGGGCACGCCGTCGCGTGCCAACAACGCCGCAAAGGCATCGCCGGACGGCGGCTCGGCAACGGCGTTCATTTCGTAAAACACCCCCGTCTGCACGCAGCCGTCGCGTTCGTGGTCCGCTGGCAGGAAGGCCGCCCCAACGAAGCCGAACACCTCGCATAACCCTACCAACATGACATCGATAAACTCCCGGGTGTCGCGCGCGCGGGAAAGGCGGTCGGTAAACTCGATCCATTGAGTGCGGTAGTCGTATTTCTCGTTGTAGAAGGTGCGGTGCAGCCAGATGCTGGCCCGTCGGCGCAGCCGTTCGGAAAGCAGGACCAGCAGCGCCGCGAGCCCCGCCGCGAAAACAAGCCCCATCCCCAACTGCTTGTCGAAGTCCGCGCCGAACAGGCGCACGCCCTCCCGGGCCACGCCAAGCCCGACAAGGTATACGCCGGCGAAGACCACTGCCACGGAACGAAAGGCCAGCCGCCGCGCGATGGATACCTTGCCGCTGCCGCGCCGCGTTTCGGCGAACAGCAGCAGCAGAAGCCCGGCGGTGATGCCGCAGTTGCGCAACCCCAGGTATCCGAGGTCGTGCACTCGAAACATGAGGCCCTGCCCGTATTGCAAGGCAAAGGACACCAGCACCACCCCCGCGCCCACCAGCGCAAGCTTGATGCGCCAGCGTTCGCTATGGCGACTGCTGCGCAGCGTCGTCTCCAGATTACCTGCGGCCAGCAGCATGCACAGCACGACCTGCAGGTAGAAGAAGAACGCGCGCGGCTCCAGGTACAGCACCCGTTCCGCGTTGAAATCGGCAAGATAGAACAGTTCGGACGACCGCAGGACCACGGCCATGACCAACGGCGAGAACGACAGCACGCAGAGTACCCTGTTGAGCAGCGACCACGTGCGCCACGTGCCTTCGCGCCCGTAGCACAGGCTGAACGCTATCCACGCCGGGCACAGCGCGGCCTGGAGCACCACCACGCCATCCAGGACACCGGCGTTGAAGGAGGGCGCCACGGCAAGATACCCGTCAGTTCCCACGAGCCCCGCCGTCACCAGCAATGCGGGCACCACGCCCAGCGAAGCGCGCAGCCCGGGAATGAGCACGGCGCGCGCCGCCAGCACGAGGGCCAGCGCCACACAGGCGAACGCAAGAATGACGACGATCATGACAGCTCCATCAGGACGGAAGGTATGTCAGCAACATCGGGTAGACACGGCGGATGAACGCCGCCACCGCCTCGTCCGCGCCCTGCTCCTGCCGCAGCGGCACGTCCACGCGCACGAACGCCGCGTCCTTGCGCCGGTCGAGGAACGAATTGCGCAATTCGGCGAGCTTCAACTCCATGTCGCCCGTCATCGTCCGGCCGCGCACCTGATACCAGTAGTAGTAGATCGTTCCTTCATCGCCCTTGGCGTAGGCGGCGCGCACGAGGTGCACCGGTCCTGCGGGCGTCTCCACCGTCATGGGGTTAGAGCGCAGCAGGTGCCACCCCGCGCCCGGCAGGCAGTTGCGCGGCGAGTGTATGGGCCCCACCCCCGGCCCTCCGCCGTGATAGCCCACATACAACCCCACCCTTCGCCCCTGTTCGTTGTCGTACTGGCGCATCAGGTAGTCCGAGGGACGCAACACCGAAAGCGTGGCCTGGTCGAACGAGACCTGACCCACGCTGCGCCACTCGTGCAGCAACACCGGAAAGTCCTGCAACGCCCGCGCGGGGGGGACGGTCATTTCCCTCCGGGTATGCACGAACAGGCCCGCCAGCCCCAGGACCAGAAGAACGACCAGCACCTTAGCCGTCATGGGGGCCTCCTTTCGTCGCCGCCGCGTCGCCAGTAGCGCGCAACGCCCAGCCGAGGCACGCCGTGAGGGCCATGGCCGTGGCAAACACGGCAAGCCCGGCGAATTCGTGAAAGAACCCTTCGGCCGCCGCAGGCCCGGCATAGCGCGCCAGCACGCCCGTCATGAATACCCGCAAGGTATTGGCGGCAACGGCAATGGGTATTGTGCCGACCATGAGCGCGCCCCTCCGCCAGCCCGGCGGCAGGAACAGGAAGGCGAACGCGGTGCCGAGGGCCAGAAGGGTGACCAGCGAACGCAGGCCGCTGCATGCATCGACCACCTCCAGGGTGATGTTCGGAAAGATGATAACATTGCCTTCGCGCAGCACCGGCAGCCCGAGCAGCTTCATGCCGCCGGTGGCAGATGCCGAAACAAGCGCCTTGAGCGGCAGGGCGAGGGCGTCGTACACCGTGTAGGGCAGGGGCACCATGAACAGCAGGAACAGCAGCGGCAGCAGCAGGATGCGTAGCACCCGCCAGCCGTATAACAGCTGCACCGTACCGATGAGCATGGGCACCAGCGAAGCGCGCATACTGAACAACTCCGTCGTGGCGGCCCCGAACAGCAGCATTGCAAACCCCAACAGCAACGGCACCAGCCCCCACCAGGAAGGGCGCATCTGGGCCGCGCGCAGTTCGGGCAGGCGCTGCATGACGAACCACGCCGAGATGCACGGCACGAAGAAACCATGCGAATAGTTGGGGTCGAACATCCAGTCCCCCACCATGCGCGACAGGATGCTGTGATAGACGACGATGAAAAGCGCGGCCAACGGCACCCAGTGCAGGAGATTTCGCCGCAATGCGGCATCGAATGTCGTATCGGACGTCATAGGGGGGTCCTGCGTTTCTCTCCGGGTTGGGGTGGGCCAGAGCCGTTCGGGAACTCCCCTAGGGCCACAAGCGGCCACGGCGACAGCCGCGCCATCAGGATGCTCCGCCAGGCACGGCGCAGTCGGCACCGCCACCCGCATTTCCGGGCAGTTGGCCTTCGCGCGGGGCATCCACGTAATGCAGTACAACGGCCAGGCCGGGTACGATATTACCTTCGACATAACGGCACGATGCGCGCAGCCGGGCGTCAGCATCGGCGTCGAAGCCGACACCGCGCACCACGTACATGTCGACACGCCCGGTAACCGTCTGGACAAGCCGCAGCGCCCGGACCCCCTTCAGCCTGGCAAGCCGCCGTTCCATCCCCGCGCGGGAAAGACGCCGCCCGTCCGCCTTGACGAACCACGTATCCCCGGTATCCAGACGCATGAGCGGAAAGCCCCTGCCGCAGGGGCAGGCGCCATCGACGGCAATGGCATGATCGCCCGTGTCATACCGCAGCAGCGGCATGGCCCTGTTGTCGAGATCGGTCACCAGCAGGCGCGGCGACACGCCGGGCGCATCCGTCACCCCTGGCGCACCGGCCTGGTCGGGCCGATCGGGCACATCGGGCCAGTCGGATCGGTCGGGCCGGTCGGACTGATCGGGCACGAACTCCACGTATGTGGAATGCGTCAGCATGTGCATGTTGCCGAATTCGCACTCGACGGCGATGCACGGCACCTCGTCGGTGCCATACAGTTGCTGCACACGGCAGCCGAACGCCTGCGTAATGAGTGCGCGCTGCCCTTCATGCAACCGCCCGCCCGTGGCGATGATTCCGCGCACATCGGGCATGCGCGCACCTGTGGCCAGGGCGTGCTCTGCCATGTCGACCAGCACGGAAACCCCGCCATGCACGTAGACCCTGCCGTACCGGCGGATGCCGCGCAGCCATCCGGCAATCTCATCCTTGCCGTAACTGCCCGCATCCACCGTCATGCAGCCGGAAAGCCACTGCCGCACGCCATGGGGCGTCTTACCCCGGCCAGGAGACGGCGAGGGGTGCAGCCGCACCACCATGTCCGAGGTGCGCCACCCTGCAAAAGAAAGGCATAACGACCAGTTGGCGTACATTTCCTCACGCGCGGAAGTATCCTGGCAAAACCGCATGGCGTTCCCCCCTGCGGAAAGGCATTCGCTTCCAATGGGCGGCCCGCCGGATAACGCCGTGGCCGCAAGGTCGGAAGGCCGCGTGAGCACGATGTCGCGCGGCAGTTCCGGCAGCGTCGCGAAGTCGGCGAAACTGCGGATGTCTTCGGGCCGCATGCCCATATCGTCCAGCAACGCGCGGTATCGGGGCACCGTCACATAGGCATGCCGCACCAGCGCGGCCAGCCGCCAGAACTGGCGCTGCCGCAACTCGTCCATGGGCAGCCACTGCAACGCCAGATGCTCGCGCATCCGTGCATCGCGCTGGTTACCGCGAACGCGGTGCAACAACATGCGGGCGTATCCGATCATGCGCGGGCCTCTTTCACGCCGTACAGGTCGAGATAGCCGCGCAGCATGGTGTCGTGGCCACATTGGCTGCGCACCATGTCCAGAGCGCGCAGGCGCATGGCCTCGCGCTCGCGCGGGTTTTCCAGCATCCAGCGCATGGCCCCGGCAAGGGCCTCGGGATCACGGGGGGGCACAACGCGGGCGGTTTCGCCATCGCGCACAAGCTCTCCCAAGCCGCCCACGTCGGTGGTCACCACGGGCACGCCACAGGCCATGGCCTCCAGCACCGCCACCGGCATGCCCTCGACGCGCGACGACAGCACGAACACGCCCATGGCGCGCAGGTGTTCCGGTATGTCCTGCCGGGTTCCCGCGAAATGCACGGCATCGCCAAGGCCAAGGTCCGCGTGCAGGGCCTCCACCTCGGGACGGCACTCCCCGTCGCCCACCAGCAGCAGACGAACGTACGGGTGGACGCGGCTCACGGCGTCGAAGGCTCGCAGCAGCGACGGGTGATCCTTCGCCTCGCAAAACCGCGCCACGTTGCCGAACACGAACGAACGAGTGCCCCACCCCGCCGGCCATGCGGCCACGGCGTTGCCTGGTTCCGCCGGAGCATACCGCGCCACATCCACGCCATTGCGGATGACCCGGATGCGAGGCACCGCCATGCCCACCTCGTTTTTCAGAAACCGGCGCATGTCCTCGGTCACGCACGAGATGTCGCTCAACCACGGGCCGACCATACGCAGCAGACGCCGCACACGGGGTTGCGACTCCAATTGGTGGCGCGAATGCTCGGTGTACACGACGCGCGCCCCGGACAACCACGCCGCCGGAACGGCCCATTGCAGCAGGTAGGCGGCCTGGGCGTGCACCACATCAACCTTTTCCCGCCGCAGCAACGCGGCCAGCGTCCATATGCCCCGAAGCCTGGAATGCCCGATCACGTCAAGGCCGAACCACGGCAGGCCCATCTGCTCGATTTCGGGCACAAGCGGTCCCGTGCTTCCGAACAGCCCGCAGACCGAACCGCGCACCCTGCCGCGTGCCTTGTCCAGCGTGGTCAGGGCCAGCCGTTCCGCACCACCGGGGGCCAACCGGAAAAGCAGTTGCATGACGTGGGGCATCGTGCCGCGCGGCGCATCGGGTACTGTCATCGGCCATTCCCCTTTGCATCGCCGCCCCCCTCGCTGGGCTGCGGTTCCACGCCGCAACCGCCCGCAGACACCCCGTCACCGCGCTGGCGTATGACACGCGCGGGCACGCCCACCGCGATGCTGTACGGCGCGAGGGGTTCCGTCACCACGCTGCCCGCCGCCACCACGCACCCCTCGCCAATTTCGGCCATGACGATGACGCCGTTGCCTATCCAGCAATCGCGGCCAATGCGCACAAGGGCGGGCGCCCCGCCCTGCAACCTGATGGGCGTGCGGATATCATCGAAGAAATGCTGGTTCCTGCCGCTGGTGACGAGAACGTACGAACCGATCAGGCAGTCGTCGCCTATCTCCACCCACCCGAGGTTGCAGTGCGAGCCGATGTACACGTTGCGCCCCACGGCGGCTTCGGGAGTGACGAAGGTGGTCATGAACTCGATGACGCATTCCTGCGGGCAACCACGCAGGGCCAGGCGGTAGAACCCGGCCCGCAGCACCGAACCGTAGACGCCGGGCAGCAGCGACAACAACTGCGACATGCCCATGAACGACCGCTGACGCCCAAGGAAGAGCGACTCCAGCCGGTGCAGCAGATAGGGCGCAAGCGCCAGCAACAGCGCCAGGGCGTGCACCGCCGTTCTCATCATTGTTCGGGGCGAATCTTTCATCATGGCTCCCGGAGGCGGGTCGTCGCGGTGGACGACCGTGCCGTGTTCACGAATCCAGCACCACTTCTGCCTGCGCGGCGCGCCAGGCGGCCACGCGTTCCTCGCCGAACTCCTCCGCCAGTTCGTCCGCAATGGGCAGTTTGCCGACGATGCGGCAGGGGTTGCCCTCCAGAAGGCAGAACGGCGGAATCGTTCCCGTGATGTGGGTGCCAACCTTGGCGACCACCCCGTCCCCCACGTCGGCACCGGGGTAGACGTAGACACCGGCGCCGAGCAGGCACAGGTCGCCTATGCGCACCGGACGCACGCTTGCGCGCGAAGGGTGTCCGCCCCCGTGCACCAGGCGGCCGCACGCGTCCGCCACGGGGTGACCGGAGTTGTCCATGATCATCTGGCAACCAAGTATCGAATAGCGTCCCACAACGATGCTTTTGGCCACCATGAAGCGCACGTCGGGTCCTATGTAGCTGTTGTCGCCGATGTGCAGCTCCGGATTGTCGAACAGCCGTAGCCCCACAAGGCCGACCCTGTCGAATATCGCCACGTTGTTTCCGATGTAGATGTTGAGGTTTCCCAAAATGCGCGTTGTTCCGTTTCCGGCGTACCACATTCTGAAACCATGCCCCACCTTGCGACATTGCGACTTGAAAATTGGTTCATAATACACGACACGCCAAAAGTTGTGCCACACAGAAGTTCTTGTGCACCATTCGTTGTACAGAAACGAGTGCACCATCGGCACGACTGGCATTGAAATACCAAACAGCGCCTTGGCAATGTCGTACAGGAATGCATGGAACGGTGTTTCGCGCCGACGTATGGCCACCTTGAATTCAGCCCAGCTGCGCATGACCGGAATCCCCCTGTTCTGAGTTGCCAAGCAGTTCCAGATACATTCCCACGATTTCCTCACCGCGCCGTTCCGGACCGAAATGGCGGGCCACCCGGCTGCTCCCCGCGTCACCCATGCGCGACCTGGCCACCGGATCGCGGGCAAGCTCCAGCAGCCCCTGGGCCAGCCGCCCCTCGTCCGCCGCAGGCACCAGAATGCCTGTCTCCCCGTCCACCACCACTTCGGGCACGCCCCCCACATTACTGGCCACAAGGGGCAGCCCGTGCAGCATGCCTTCCAGGGCGGCCACGGGCATGCCTTCGCAAAGCGACGGCATGGCCACTATGTCCATGGCCCGGTAGAAATCCCCCGTGCCGCTCACGTGCCCGGTAAAGGTGACCGCCCCGTCAAGCCCCAACCGAGCAGCCTCGTCCTTCAGCATTGGGCCGTCCTGCCCGTCGCCCAGTAGCAGCGCGTGCAAACGCGAATCCCGCTTCCTGGCGACGGCCAGGGCCCGCAGCAGATGCACCTGCCCCTTTTCGGGGCTGAGCCGCCCAACGACCCCCACCACCACCGCATCAGGGGAGATGCCGTATTCGACGCGCACGTCGCGGGACGCATCGCCCCCGCCCGTTCCCATGGCGTCCACGGCATTGGGGATGACCCGCATGCGCCGCCGCGCCAGCGGCAGAAGGCTGCGCCCCAGCGCTTCCGACACGGCCACGACGCGCGTGGCCAGCGGCAGCACGGCGTGTTCCAGCGCCCGATAGGCGCGTATCTTCATGTTTTCCGCCGTCCATCCATGCACGAAGGCCACCCACGGCAGGCCGGTCACCAGATGCAGGCAGGCGCACACCGCGTGGCTTTTGTACCCGTGCGACTCCAGCACTTCGCACCGTTCGTGCCGCACCACGCGCAACGCCTGGGGCACCAGCGCTGGGTCGAGCATCCAGCGCTGGCGCAGGGTGACCATGCGCGCGCCCGTGGCCCTGACGGCCCTGGAAAATTCCGTCTCGCCCGGCGTACCGTAGTCGTAGCCGACCACCAGCGGCTCACACCGCTCAAGCCCGCCGCAACGCAGAAACTGCACCAACAGATTCCCTGGCCCGCCGATGATGTCCGTGGCCAGCAGCATGCATACGCGCGGACGTCTCATGCCACCTCCCTGCGCGCCGCCAGGCGTTCGGCAAGCGTCGCTTCCATCCAGCCCGACAACGCCTGCGCCTTGTCCTCCCATGTCTCCCCGGCCAGCACGGCCCAACGGGCATCGGGCGGAGTGGGCGCGGCCAGTTCCGCCGCTATGGCCTCCACGAATCCGCCCACCGTGGACGCCACATGAATGACGTCGCGAAAACGCAGCACTTCCGTCATGGGCGTCGTGACCACGGGTTTTCCGGTTGCCATGTATTCTCGCAGTTTCAAGGGGTTGGCCGTGCAGGTATGTTCGTTGACGCGATAGGGGATGATGGCTGCGTCAAAGCGTGCCGCATGGCGCGGCAGATCGGCATAGGGCACCGCAGGCAGCCAGCGGAAGTTGGGACGACGTTCCAGCGCATCAAGCGGAATGCGCTTGACCCCGATGAGCACCACCGTCCAGTCGGGCCTGGCGTCCAGCAGACCGGCCAGCAACTCCACATCGAGATGCGTGTCGATAAGCCCGTAGAAGCCGATCACCGGCCCGGTCAGGTCGGCAAGAAACGGGGGAACGGGTTGCGAGTCATACGCCGTACGGAAGTGCGCGAAGTCCACCCCGTGCGTCAGCAGATGCGTGGGGCTGCGACCGTTGCCCTTGCGTGCGACAAGGGCATCGGACACCCCCACCACCAGGTCTGCGGAACGCAGCAGATCCGCTTCCAGTGAACGCACCATCTCCGGCAGGTTCATGCCCGGCCAGACGGCGAACTCGTCAACGCAGTAGTAGACAACCAGCGACTCGCCGCACCTGCCCACGTAGTCCGCCGCATTGGGCAGCGTTGCCAGCAGGATGGGGTCGCGCAGGCCCCACGCGGCGGCAGCGCGCCGCACATCGCCCACCACGCTGCGGCGGTTGAATTCCCGCACGGGGGCCAACGGCGCGAAGGGCAGCATCACCGGCGCGATCACCCGCAACCCTTCAGGCAGTGGCCGTGTCTCGCCCGGTGACGGCCCCATCCACGCGTACAGCTTCTCCACGGCGCGGCGCGCGTCGTACAGCGACAGGCGCGGCAGGCGCATGCCTATGGTGTTCACCCACAACACGCGGTTACCCGGCATGAAATGGCGCAATATGTGCTGACAACTGAAGGGATGCCTGCCCCAGTCGTCCGAGAACACGATGAAATCCTTGCCGTGCATCATGGTCGTTCCACTCCTTGCCGTGTCAACCGCGTCATGCCGGACTGCGGTGCAGCCGCAGCATCGACATCTGTATGACGACCACCAGCAGCGCCTGCGTGCAGACGAGCAGGGCCAGTTGCAGGTATCCGTTGCCCAGGCTGCCGCGCAGCGCCAGATAGCAGAGAACCTGCGGAACCACGTGCGTGGCCAGCACCCCCGCCACGAGACGCCCGTAATCCGCCATGGAAAGCCCCGCATGGGTAAAGACGAGGTACGGCACGATGCCCGCGCGAAAAACGGTTGCCGCGATGCAATACGCCCACGCCACCCCGGCCATGCCGAAGGGCCCGGCCAGGGCCACCGACAGCAGCAGGATGCAGCCGCCCTCGGCAAGGGCGCACCGGGCAAGCACGCGATGGCGCGCCGTACCCAGCAGAAATCCATCCGCAGGCAGCATGCCCAGCGACAGCACCGCCCCTATGGTCAACGGCACCAACGCATCATAGGAGGCGGAAAACCCCTCCCCCAGCCACAGCACGATGAAGTCCCTGCCGTAAAACACAAGGCACATCCCGATGAATGATGCCATGACGTAACTGAGGCGCAGCGCGTGCAACAATGTTGGCCCAATGTTCATGGAATCGCTGCCAACCTGCATTCTGCTGAAGTATGGCACCATTATTCCGAATGCGCTTTGCATGAGACTTATGAAATAGCCTATAAATTGCATGGCTATTGAAAATATGGCAACTTCCCGAACGCCCATGAACAATGCGATGACATAGTTCTGTGAACGATAACGGAATGAATCTCCAACCTCGGACATGGTAAACGTGAATCCGTAGACAAGCATATTCCTGGCAAGAGAAAGATCGAACAGCGATGGCCGGAAGGATGCCATTCTTCCACAGCGCACGCAGTACAGGCAGACCATGCCCTCCAGAAGAAATCCCGCCCCGTTGACTACTGCAAGCAACAGCAGCCCGTTGTCGGGGCGTATCCAGATCAGGACGGTGATGCTGGTCAGTGCGCTGCGCGCCATGGACAACAGCGCGATGAATGTCCAGCGCATCTCGGCCATGAGAATGCCGGTGAAGGTACGGAACAGGAACATGAAGGCAAGGCAGGCGCTGTATGTCACAAGGCACAGGCGCAACCGTTCGGGCGATACGAATTCCGTGGCGAACGCCCCAGCGAAGAAGGCCAGCAGCGCCGTGACGCACAACGCCGCCACGCACGACAGGGCGTGCAGCGCGACGCCCGCCGTGCAGACCCTGTCAACCTCGCGCCGGTCGCCCCGCGCGAAGGCTGCGGAGGCGTATTTTGCCACCGCCTGCATCACGCCGCCTTCCAGCAGCAGGTAGTAGCAAAGGACGGAACTTATCAGCACCCATACGCCGTAGGTCGCCTTGCCGAGAGTGCCGACCACCTTCGGCGTGACGAACAGGGCAAACCCCACACCCACGGCGAACGACAGCACCCGGATGACGGAATTGCGGGCGAAGTACCGGAGTGTGCTCACGCTGCCGCCCCCCTTGCCGAACCCGAAGTGAAGGCAGTGCCGCGACGGGATGGCGGCACGCCCTGCGCCGCGACAAGAACACGCCCCGCCTGGGCCGCCCGCTCCGCCCACCGCTCACCCGCTTCACGCGTGGCGGATGCGGCCCGCTCCGTCATGTCCATGGCAACCACCAGCGCGACGAAACAATAGAACGTCGCCCCGTATGCCTTGGAAATGAACAGGATGCCCGTCATGAATGCGGTGAGGCCGTACCGGAGTCCAAGCCAGCGCGACCGCGCCCGCACATCGTCCGCCGCACGGGCCACGCCCTGCGAAATGATGCGCGACATGCCCCGCAGCATGAGCAGGTAGATGCACAACGACACCAACCCTGTTTCTGCGGCAATCTGGATGTACGCATTGTGCGCCGTCAGATACACGCCGTTGCCGTACATGAAATTGGCCGGTGCAAACTGCCCGATGCCCACACCGAGAAACGGCTTGGCAAGCGTCATCTCGAGCCCGCTTTTCCACAACTCGATCCTGCCGGTCTTGTCGGAGACATTGTAGTCGTCCTCGGCATCGCCCAGAATGGAGAACCGATCCCAGTACGATGCATCGGCGTAGTGGTAGAAGACGACCGCCGCCACCACCAGCAGCACCAGCAGCGGCACCCTGCGACGCGATGAAAGCACGACCTGCACCGCCATCACTCCCAGGGCTATCAGCCCGCCGCGCGACTGCGTCATGGCCATGCCCACAAAGGCAGTGGCCGCCCCCACCCAGCCCGCAACGCGCATCCCACCCACGCCAGCCATGCCTTCTGCCACCAGCACGGGAATGAACATGGCGAACAGCACCGCAAGATCGTTGGCATCATAGGTGGTGCTTACGTACGCCCGCGAAAATCCCCTTTCCAGCAACAGGCAGGTGCCAAGCACCATCACCCCCAGCAGCAGCCCCATCCGCAACACCCCTACCCGGCCGCGCACGGCCAGCAGCACCAGCGCCACAAAGACGTAGACCGTCTGGGCGTATGCCTCGAGCCCTTCCAGCGCCCCCGCCCGCCACACGCTGAACGGCACGCCGCATGCGGCAATCGCCAGCAGCAGCAACACATGCCGCAGCAACGGCATACGTGGCAGCTCGCCGAACGTTCGTCCGCCCGCCGCAAGCAACACCATTGCGCTGAAGGCAAAGCCGACCTTGCCGAGATGCAGCGGCATCAGCACGGGAAACAGCTCGCCGATGCGCGTGAAGACGACCAACGTCAGCAGATGGATGGCGGCGGTGTACATGGCCTATGCCCCCCCACCGCATCGGGGCAAAGCGCCCTGCCAGATTTCGTGTCCCGTCATGCCATGGTCCTTTCCGTGGTCAGGCCACGGCGGTAACGGAACCGAGCCGCTCGCAATGGACGAGCACCGATGCGGCGAATTTCCTGTCGCCCACCGGACCGCCAAGCGGCACGTGGGCAAGGTCGATGGCGGGGTCCACGCAGGCGTCGAGCAACAGGCTTTCGTTCACGCCGATCAGGATGTCCCATGCCATGACGGGATACCCCAGCATGTTGCGGTGGGCCCGCGCAGCCAACGCCATGGCCTGATCCCACAGGGGCAGGCGCAGTCCGGCGATGGCCTCGCCTGTATCGGGGTGGCGCTTCCAGCGGCGGTGCGAGCAGCGCGCCACCGCTTCGCCCAGTTCCCCCGTGGAGAAATCGACCACGCGGGCCACCATGTCGGTTTCCGGTCCGCTTTCGGCCCGCCACCACCCGCCCGGAATGCGAAGGCTTGCATAGAGGGGCTGCGGTTCACCGCCCAGCACCGCAAGGGTGGAAAATCTCAACGTGCAGGTGCCGAGCATGCCGAGACGCCGCAGCACCGGGTGATCAGGGACGAACGGCTGCATGAGCATGATGTGCCCCACCGCCAGTTCTCGCCCGCGCGCTTCGATCTCGCGCAGGTCCGCCTCCTTGCCCTGCCGCTGCCAGTTGCCCTTGCCTTCCTGCCACTTCCACAGTTCGCCGCTCGGGCCTTCGGCCCAGTCGGCGGGCTTCAGCAGCAGGTCGTTCCCGATGGCGGCATCCTGTCCACCATGGCCCCATTCCGACCGCCCGTCCGAAAAAAAGCTGGCCAGAATGGGCACGTGCGGCAGCCCCAGTTCATTGCAGCACCGCAGAAATCCGGTTTTGGTGGAAATATCCGGCACCATGCTGGTCGTCGCCAGCACCTCGGCTATCACCTTCAGTTCATGGGGCATGATGAAGGTGCCGGGATCCGGCGCATCAGGCCGGAACAGGTCGAACCAGTAGAAAAGCCGGGCGTTCATGTTGTGGTGCATGGCCGCGCGCATGCTGCCCCCCACCTGCCTCCAGCGCGAGACCCCATGCCGCCGGGCCACGGATCCGCCATGGCGGGCCGCCATGGCAAGGCTGCGCAACAGCGACGAGAACGGCCACGCCAGCGTGCTGATGAGCAGCCGCCCCCAAGAGCGCACGGTGGTGCAGCGCGAAATCAGCAGCCTGTGGCATGCCCGGTGCAACCGCGCAATGTCGCCATCGCCGTTGACGAAAGCGAACGTGGACAGCGGCAGCGGGCAGTAATCCGCGCGCATGGCGCGCGAAACCTTGCGACCCGCGCGCACGACAAAACGTGCAGCACGCAGCATTTTGGAAAACAAGGAACTCATGGCCGTCATTCGGCACCTCCTTCCCTGTCGGGGGGTTGCAACTGAACCGCCTTGCTCGCCAACAAGGAAAAAACTCATGCGCAGACACAGCATTTCCAGCGTATCCATCCGCAATGCCGTGCACTTCACGGATAGCCGCCCGCTTGAAAACACGCCTAGGTGCCCCTGGGGTTCCACGTAACGAACGTCTCACCCCGCAGCAGCCTGAACAGCCCCACCACGGCGGCGGCGTGCAACACCACGAACAGCCACGCCGTGCGCGGCAGGCCGACCTGCCCACGCGCCCCCAGAACGGCCAGCACGGCGCCCGCCGCAATACCGGCCAAGACCAGGACGTACCAGGCGCCTTCCCCGGCCAGCGCCAATGCGGACACCGTCAACACCGCCAGCAGGGGCAGTGCCAGCCAGCGCAGCACCTTGTGCGACGCAAGCTGCCACACGAAGCCCCACTGCCCCGCCCGGACAAGGTCAGGCAGACAACGCAGAAAAATCAGCCATGACTGGGCCATGATGCGGGTCTGCCGCCGCATTTGCGCGGTGCCGTTGCCCTCGTCCGTCTCTTCGTGCACCACGGCGCGGGGTTCGCTGACGGCACGCCGCCCCTGCAACACCACCTGCACCGGGTGGATCAGGTCGTTGATGTATTCGGGCCGCAACGGCGCATACAGTCCCCGCCGCAGGGCGTAGGCCGCGCCGTCCGCCCCGACGATGGAGAAAAGATCGCTCTCGCGGGTCTTCATCCATTCCTCGTAGCGGCGGTAGATTCCGCCCGCCGTAGCCGCCCCGTGCGCATCGGTGTAGACGCTGATGCCACTGACAAGGCCGATGTCCGCATCGGCAAGACGTTGCACCAGCATCCGCACGCAATCGATGCGGAACATGGCGTTGGCGTCGGTGAACACCAGAATGTCGCCCGTGGCGGCCTGCGCCGCGCGGTTGAGGGCCAGGGTCTTGCCGCCGCGCCTCTCCTGCCGCAACAGCCCTACCCTCGGGGAACCGCAGGCCTGGACGATGGCATCGGTCTCATCGGTGCTGCCATCGGACACGATACAGAGTTCCATGCGGTCATGCGGGTACTCCAACGCATGGAAATTCGCTATCTTGTGTGCAATTACCGTTTCCTCGTTGTAGACGGAAAGCAGGATGCTGACCGTGGGCAGGTCGGCGGCGTGCGCCGCAAGGGGTGCGACATCCGGGCGTGCTGTGGTCGAGGGGGTGGGGGCGGAGCTGGCACGACCTGGAGCCGGGCCCTGCCGCCGCGCGATGCGCGTGCCAAGGGCCAGCAGCGCCGGATACCCGGCAAAGGCATATGCCAGCAGGAAGAAGGAGGACCAGAACAGTGCCTTCATCGCGCCCCCCCTCCGCCGATGGCCGTTGACGCCGCCGGGCCCGCCGGACCGGACGTGGCCGGTGGACCGGGGAACGCCGCAGACTGGGCGACGGGCAGGCGCCCCCCCGGCCCCTTCGTGGTTGCACGAACCAGAATGCCGACCATGGCGTCCATGTCGCGCTGCTCCACGAAGGCGTGGGTCGGCAGGGTAATGAGAGACGCCGCCACCCAACGTGCCACGGGACAATCCTGCCCTGCGACGCGGTGCGGCGACAGCGCGGCAAGATCCCGCAAGGACTGCGGGTACGACCGCACCATGCCCAGCGCGCCCATTTGCGGGGGCCCGCCGCCGGTCCAGCCTTCCGCACCGGGCAGCAGGGGCAGGCGCGTAAACACCGGGTCTGCACCCGGTTGCGCGGCCACCGTGCGCAGGCCGCACACGTCGCGCAGGCGTTGCACGATCCGGTGTGCCATCGCGCGCCGCCCGGCGTTGACGGCATCCAGCCGACCAAGGGCTCGCAGGGCCATGGCGGCCTGTAACGGGCGCAGGCCGCCTGACGCAAAGCGTGGTTCGAGGCGAGAGGCGCCGATGTGCAGGAACGGCAGCGAAGCAGGCAACCAGTACGCGCGTGGGTGCTGGCATACCCACAGCACCACGGCCTTGGCCGCAAGCACTGCATCGACTCGGCAGAAGGTTTCGCCTGCGCCCCTTGCGACCACTCCGCCGCGCGCGTCGTCCGGCGGGACGTTGTCCGGCGAGGCGTTGTCCGGCGAGGCGTTGTCCGTAATGGCATGGGACACGGCATACGGCGCGTCCTGCGCCAGTTGCCGGGCAAGTTCGTCCGAGCCGGTGATCAGGACACCGCCGTCCACGGCGGTGATGTTCTTGCCCCGCGCAAGGCTGAACAACCCCACGTCGCCGCAAGTGCCCGCATGTCGCCCGCCGATGCTGGCCCCCATGGCCTGCGCCGCGTCGTCCAGCAGCCATGCGCCGTGCTGCTGGCACAGGATGCGCAACGCGGCGATATCCACGGGGTAGCCGAACAGGTGGCAGGCCACGACGCACAGCGTCCGTTCGCCCATGGCCGCCGCAACGCTGTCGTGGCTGGGCGCCAGGGTATCCGGTTCGAGATCATACAGCGCCACGCGCATTCCCGCGTGCACTGCGGCGGCGGCCACCGAGTACGATGTGTAGGCGGGCAGCAGCACCTCGTCGCGTGTCGGCGCAAGGGCGCGCATGGCCCGGAACGCAGCCGACAGGGCAGCCCTGCCGGTGCAATGCAGGAAGGCATGCCGCATGCCGAAGGTTTCGCGCAGGGCGCGGCCGAACGCCTCGCACGCATCGCCACCACGCCCGCGCCCTGTCCTCACGCCAAGCGCCGCCGCAATTCCCATCGCGATATCGCCGCCTGTCGGGGGCGCGCCGCCCGGGGGCAGCACACGCGCAAACCCCGCAAAAGCACCCGGGAGCATGTTCATGGTATGCTCCTCACGATGTGCGGCCCCACAAGGCGCGTGAAGGCCACGGGCAGATGCCGCCACAGGCGGATGGCCAGGCCGAACTTTGCGTTGGAGGGGTTCAGGTCCGGCAGGGGCGCCCCGTCCGCCAGCAGGTATTCCCAGCTTAGCGGCACCTCGCGCGCGCCCCACTGCACCTTGAAACGCCAGGCACCGCTGTCAGGCGAGGAACGCCCGAAGTCGAACACCAGGAAGCCTTCCGTGCAGGCGGTCCGGATGCATTCCCAATACAGCAGGTTGTTCGGGCAGAATTGACGGTGTGCCCGCAGCGATGAGGCCCATGGCACCTCGAACGTCGCGCCGTGCCCGTAGCAGAACGCCGCCGCGATGGCCGCGCCCGCCTTTCGCACGACGGCGATGCGCGTCTGCGCCGGAAACTCGTCCATGACCGCTTCAAAAAAGCCCCGGCCATGGACCGGCGTGCCAAGGTCGCGCATGTTCACCGCGAACACGTCGTAAAAGTCACGCAGCAGTTCGCAGCCGCCCTTTTCCACAGTCAGGCCCGACTTTTCGGCCTTGCGCACCTGGTTGCGCACCTTGTCCTTGAAACCGCGCCACAACTCCTGCGGTTGCGAAGGCAGGTCCAGCAGCATGGTCACCTTGTGGCTTTTGGCCGACAGGCCGAGGCGCGGCGAGCCCACATGACGCAGCTCTATGCTGTTCGCACCAAGGGTGCGCATCAGGGTGTCCGCCGCTTCCACCAGTACCTGCGCCGCCCGCGGGGTATCCGCCAGCAGCCCGCCGTAGTTCACGAACGGAAGGGAAACCAGAAACCTGCCGAACAGGCGGCTGCGCATGAACACCAACGGCAGCACGCCCACGATGCGCTCCCCTTCGAAGGCCGCAAGCGGATGCACCTTGTGCCCGAAGGCCCGCGCGATAACACGCATCCAACCCATGCGATGATACCCCGCCGCCCCGGAGGCAACGGCGACGTAGGCATCCCATGCCGCAGATGCCTGCCCTTCGGCCGGGTCCACGCGTACGACATTGATGTCAGACATGCGCGGCCTGCCCGAAAAGTACGGATGCCATGGTGCAGAAGCTGTGCGCCGAAAAAAGGTGCCGCAGTTTGGACTCGGTGGTCGCCAGGTTGAGGTAGTGCCGCACCCGCGACTTGAGCGAGGCCTTGATGCGCGGCTGGCCGGGGTCGATCTCCCATGGATGGAAATAGAGCACGCATGGCCTGCCCGATGCGTTCAACCGCTGAAAGGCGTTGCTGACAAGGCGGGCGGGCAGCAGCCGCAGGTAGCCTCCACCCGCCACGGGCAGGTTAACGCGGCGGCCAAGCACCTCCACCTGGTAGGTGGTGGGCGGAAATTCCTTGATGACGCCGTCGTCGCGGGTGATGACGTGCGGAAAGCGTTGGCTGCCCGGCATTCCGTAGATGTCGTGATGAATGGGAAAAATACTGGAATCGTAGGAAAAACCCAATTCTATCAGCACATCAAGCGCCCAGATGGTGGAATGCGTGATGGTATAGCTGGGGGCGCGGTATCCTATTACCGGCTGGCCCGAAAGGTCCTGAAGCAGCAGGCGCGAACGCTGCACGTCGTCACGGAATGACTTGGGCGTCATGGTGGTGATGCGACGGTGCGAATAGCCGTGGCACGCCACCTCGTGGCCCGCCGACGCCATGCGGCGCACCAGCTCGGGATGGCGCTTGGCCACCCACCCCAACGTGAAGAAGGTGGCGCGCAGCCCCCACTGGTCAAGCAGGTCGAGAACACGATTGGTATTGCGCAGGGCCCGTTGCGGCAGCGAGTCCCACTGATCTGGGTCGACGCACCGTTCAAAGGCGCTTACGTGGAAGTAATCCTCCACGTCTATGGTGAGGGCATTGCGCATATTTCTCTCCCCTTGCGGGCTGTTACGTCTTCTTCATTGCTGCATGCATTCACATCAGAACGTCATTCCCCATTCAAGCATGATGCGGTTTACTGTAAAATCGTCGTCATGGCCTTCCGTATCAACGTTCTTGAAACGGTAGGTAATCCCTACCCATGATGTTTCTGACAACTCGTAGTTCAATCCCGTACTGGCATAGTATCTATCGGACTTCAGGGACGATGAACCTGCATCCAGCTCTGCGCTCACCGCCACGTTGGCCTTCAGCCGATCGGTCAGCTCGTAGATGTAGCGCATGCCGGGCCGCCAGAACTTGGTTCCTCCAGCGTCGATCGTCTGCTCGTACTCGGCATAGCCAAGACTCGCGTTCAGGCTGGACCGGTCGAAGGTGAAGCCGACGCCCGCCGTATACGAGGTGCGCAGGATGTTCCGCCCCGATTCCGGGTCTTCCGTGAAGTCGCGCAGGGCATCGAAGGTCAGCACGGCACGGCCGAGTTTCTGGGCCACCCCCGCCAAATAGTAGAAGCTGGTGGATTCCTCGCCGTCGTCGGTTTCCGTCAGCATGGGGCCAGCCCTGACCTGCACGCTGCCTGAATCGCTGTATTCGTAACGGCCGCCCAGATACGGCTTGTGCCGATGGAAGTCGGTCTGTTCCTCCGACTCCTGCCGCAACAGCTCGTAACCGAACAACAGGGTGAACAGCTCCGTCACATCGCGTTCTGCATTGGCGAACAACTCGTGCTGCTGCTTGACGTTGCTGTCCATGGCCGACTGACCGCTGCTCCAGCCCGGAACGATGCTGGTGCTGCCCTCTCCCGGCGCGCTTTCTTCCGCGTAGCGAATGTCGCTGAACCGGTAGCCTGCCTTGATGTTCGTGCGTTCACCCGGATGAAGCGTGAAGTAGGGTGATACGGAAAAAATGTTCTGGTCTGTCTGGTCGCGCCGGGTGTCGTATTCGACCACGTCGCCGCGTGATGCCTGCCGGTAGACGGGGCGCAGGTTTTCCGAGATGTCGAGAAAGAGCAGGTTCTCCACCATGGCAAGGCTCAGCCGCGCATCAAGCGTGTGCGCGTAGTCGTCTGCAGATGTTCCGCCCGTGTAGTATTGGTAGTCGCCCTTGTAGGACAGGTTTGCGGATACGCGATCAGCTCCGTATTCATATTTCAGAGAAGGTTTTATGTGTGTAATGAAGTCACCCTCGCCGTTTTTTTCTTCCTTGACGTTGTCGTTGTATTCCAGCCCAAACCCAATACCCGTCTCAACATTCTGCACGGCTTCAGCGCGCAGCATTCCCGGGCAAAGGCATACAACGCCAATCGAGAGCATGAACGCCGCCCCGCGCAACCGCCGGAGAGCCTGGAACAGGCAGGCATATGCGGCTCCTGGCAACATGGACAGTACGGAAGACATCGGATTCATGAACACCACCACTCTCCGGGAGAAGGCTTTGCTCCCGATCGGTTTCATCGTCCCGGGACGGGCCAAGAGCTACCCGCCCGCAAGCCACCGCCGTATCCACCCCTGCCGCCGCGCGGGCTTGCGCTCCACCGAAGGCGCCACTTCGCGCGTTACCTGCACCTGCTGCAACGCCTGGCCAAGGTTCATCCGTTCGACGCACTCGGCCAGTTGCACCACACGGTGTTCAAGCGACCGCTGGCGCTCGGCCAGTTGCAGGTGCGCATCCTCGCCCGCGCGCGCCTGCGCCTGCTCCAACTCGCCCACCCGTTGCAACACACCGGAAAGCAGCGCGCTGACCCGCTGCAACGCGGGCGAAAGCCGGGGCGAGGTGACCGCTGGCGGCAGCGCTGCCCCGGCCGGAGAAACGCCGACCGTGGCGTCCGCATCGGGCATGGCTTCCGCCGTGGGCCAGAACTGGCGCTCGAAATCCATGGATTTCAGCAGGTCGTCCAGCATTTCCGCCGCCACATGCCTGCGGTCGGCGGCATAGGCATCAAGCAAGGCATACCCGCACAGGATGTTGACCAGGCGGGGCACTCCGCGGGTGGCCTTGTGGATCATGTCCAGGACATCCGGCCCCCACTGCAACGCATCGCGGTTGCCGGCGCGTTCAAGCCGAAAGAGGACATATTCCGCAGTCTCCTCGGCAGTGAGCGGCGAAAGATGGCACTGCACCAGAATGCGTTGCCGCAACTGGATAAGCTGCGGGGAACGAATGCGGTCGCGCAACTCTGGCTGCCCGACGAGTATGATCTGAAGCAGCTTGGCGTTGTCCGTCTCCAGATTCGACAGCATGCGCAGTTCCTCAAGCACCTCGGGGGGCAGGTTTTGCGCCTCGTCGATGATCAGCACGGGGTGCTTTCGCGCGGCGAACTGCTCGATGAGATAGGAATTCAGGTCGCGCAGCATGGTCACCTTGTCCCTGCCTTGCGTCTCAAGCCCGAAATCATCGTTGATCATGGCCACCAGTTGCGTCGCGTCCACGCAGGTGTTGAACACCTTCGACATGGGGACGTTACCCGTGGTGCGCTTGAGCAGGTCGCGAATGAGCGTCGTCTTGCCCGCACCAACCTCGCCGGTCAGCAGAATGAATCCGGCTCTCTCCAGCAGCCCGTACTCAAGGTAGGCGATGGCCTTCCGATGGGCCTTGCTCGGATACAGGAAGTCCGGGTTCGGCAGCAGTTCGAACGGCTTCGCGCGAAACCGGAAATATTCCGTGTACACCCCAGCCTCCGTTTACGGGTTGCCAAGGTGGTCGCGCCGGCCATAGCCGCAGGCCAGGCCATACCTGTCGCCGTAGCCGGGGTAGCTCGGCCACGAGACACGGCTTGCGTCGTTGTAGACGACACCAAGCACGTTGGCCCCTTCGATGGCCTCGAACGTGCTGCGCAACCCGTCCACCGAGGCCATGTTCTCCCGCGCCACCAGCAGTACCCCGTCCACGATGCGGCTCAGGATGCGCGTTTCCGCAAAGGGCAGCACCGGTGCGGTGTCGATGATGATGTAGCGGTCGGAATAACGACGCTTCATCTCCTGAAGCATGATCTCCATGCGCGAAGAAGCGAACAACTCTCCTGGGTTCTGCAACTGCCGCCCGGCGGGCAGGAACGACAACCGTCCCACCCCGGTGGGAACCAGCGCCTGGCTGAGGGGAACATTGTCCAGCAGGCACTCGGAAAGCCCCGGCGAGGTATCCACGCCGAACAGAAGGTGGCTGCTCGGCGCGCGCAGATCGGCATCGACGAGCAGCACCGTGCTGTCGAATTCCTGGGCAAGGCTGATGGCAAGGTTGGCCGAGACAAGCGTCTTGCCTTCGCCCATGACCGAGCTTGTGACCATGAACATGTTCATGGAGCCGCCGCGCCTGGCCATGTGCACGATCCGCTCCTTGAGCTTGCGGTATTCTTCGCCCAGGGGAGACCCGAAGCCTGCGGCCGCGATGAGCTTGGAGTCCAGCCGCACCTGCCTGCGGGGCGACTCGGCCTGCGCGTCAGGGGGGGGCGTGGATTCCCGGAAGGGCGGAGGAACCGTGGGGATGAGCGCCGGCAATAGCGGCCCGGAAGGCGGCCCGCTTCCCCCTTCGGCTGGTCTTTGTTGTTCCCTGCGCGCCCGTTCGAGCGCTTCCTCGATTCTGCTCATGGCCTCTCCCCTTTCAGATGCTGTTGAAAAGACTGGCCCGGATGCGTGCAAACAACGAATCCACACCGTGAAAGCCGAGATACTCGGCCAGCGCCAGCACCGACACCAGCAGGAGGATCACCGCCGTGATGCCCATGGCCCACGCGCGCCGCCGCAGCAGCGCCGTGTCCCGCAGCGTCTCTATGCGCGGCAGTACGCCGAGCACCTGGCACCCGAGCGAGGTCAGGTCTTCCAGGGAGCGCACGCGGCGCACGGCGATATCGTGGGCGACGATGCTCCCGGCGGCCAGGGCCATGCCGAAGAAGATGGACCCGATCATGATCAGCGGCCGGTTGGGGAACTTGTGCACCAGCGGCAGAATGGCCGGCTCAATGATGCGGAAGCTGACGGCCTTGTCCTGCAACTCCATCTGTTTCGACACTTCGGACTGCCCGTAGCGCGCAACCAGTTGCTCGTAGATCAGCATCTCGTTCTGGCGGGTCTGTTCGAGAACCTTCAGTTCCGTCTGGACGGCCGGCAGTTCCTGCAGCAGCCGCTTGTCCTTTTCCAGCAATTCAAGCTGGGCGCGCTCCATTTCCGTAAGCGCGTCCAGTTCGACCTTGACCCGCTGGTATTCAAGGCTGGCCGTGCGCCCGCCACCCGATGGCGGCCCGACGCGCATGGCCTCTATCTCGTTGCGCGCCCGCACCATGTCAGGGTGGCGTTCCGTGTAGGTGCGCAACATGGCCCGATAGGTGGCCTCCTTCTCCGCCAGCTTCCCGCCGCCGGACGAGGAGTGCTCCATGATGTTCAACTGGGCGAGGCGCTCGTTCTTGCGGATGCGCGTTTCTCCAAGGCGGTGTTCCGTTTCCTTGATTTCCTCGCGCAGGATGTTCTCGTTGAGGCTGAGTATGAGCCCCTTGTCCGACTTGAATTCGTCTATGCCCTGCTGCGCCGTGTCGATGCGCTTCTGGAACACCGCTATCTGGTCGGACAGAAAGCGGGTGGCCTCGTACGATTCCTCGCGCTTGGAGGCCGTGCTTTCCTCGATGTAGCGCCGGGTCAGGGTGTTCACGAAGTCGCGCGCCCGCACGGGCGAGGAATTCACATAGTGGATGTAGAACAGCCCCTTTTTCTCGTCGTGCCCGATATCGACGTTGTTGCGGGTAGTCTCTATGAGCCGTTCCAGATCATCACCCTTGGCATCGAGGTCCATGTCCAGGTCCTGAATGACCTGGAGCAGCGTCCGACGGCTGAGCACCGAAACCTTGATGATGCGCATCTTGGCTTCAAGTGAAGGGGTGATGGCAATGCCCTTGACGAAGTCGCTGATGACGTTCTGCTCGATGGAGACGGTGGAGTTGGCCTGATACCTTTTGGGCAGCACATAGCTTGCGGCAACGCCAAGCAGGGTGACGACCACGGTGATGATGCAGAACGGCACGGCTCGTTCGCGCAGCAGGGCCAGGTGGCGCCGAATATCCGGCCCCTCTGCCGCAGGCGCACACGATCTCTCCTGGCGTTGCCCTTCCGGCGGCATGCTAGAAGAGCCCCTTTTTCGCGATGACATAGTCCCCCGGCATCAACAGCCTGTTCTCGCCAAGGTCGCCCTTGTCGATAAGGTCGCCCGCACGCACGCGCATGACCTGCCGCTGCCCTTTCGTGTCGCGGACAATCTCTGTCTGGTTGCGATCGGCAAACCGGGTGAAGCCACCCGCGGCAAGCACTGCCTCAAGCATGGTCATGCCTTCGTGGTGGGGGATGGCCATCGGTTTTTCGACAGCCCCTATGACGTAGACATTCCACTTTTCCCGAAAGGGCACGAAGATCCGGTCGCCCCCCATCAGGTTCATGTCGGCGGCGGTTGCCCCGCGCTCGTAGAGATCACGGAATCCGGTCATCATCACGGTGCCGTTGCGTGTAAGCGTGGCGGCATCGAGATCCGCCGTGCTTTCGGGCGCGATGCGCGTCAGCAACTGCAACAACGTTGTCCGCCCCTCAAGCGGCACGACCCCCGGCTTGACACCCGCTCCGTGCACCACCACGGCATTGTTGTGCGAGGTGCTGACGGATACGGTCACCATGGGATCACGGACAATTGTGCCGAGTGTTTCTGCAATTCTTTCCTGCAGCTGCACCGTGGTATTTCCGGCAGCATCCACATCACCCACGCCGGGAAGCGTTATTTTTCCGTCAGGGCGTACATTTGTCTGCACATCAAGTTCTTTCTCACCCCACACATGCACATGCAGGACATCACCTATATCTATAATGTAGTCGGCACACATGCCAAAACTTGCCGTACATGCGACAGTCAACGCCATTAAAATAATGCGCAGCGCTTTCATGTCATCTCGCTCCGTAACCTAGAAGTATGACGCCAAGTGTCCTGAAAAGTATCTCCACATCCAATTTCCATGAACCGTTCTTGATGTAGTAGAGGTCGTACCGCAGCTTTTCCAACGCATCCTCCCTGCTCGCGCCGTAGGGGTACCGGACCTGCGCCCAGCCGGTGAGGCCCGGCTTTACCGCGTGCCGCTCCGAATAAAACGGAATGTCGCGGCTCAGGCCTTCCACGAATTCGGGACGCTCCGGACGTGGACCGATGAAGCTCATGTCGCCCCGCAGCACATTGGCGAGTTGCGCAAGCTCGTCGATGCGGAACCGGCGCAGCATGGCCCCCAGCGGTGTCACACGGCTGTCGCCTATGCGTGCCCACACGGGGCCGGTGTCCCTTTCCGCCCCGTCACGCATGGTCCGAAACTTGAAAATGACGAATTCACGGCCTCCTCGCCCTACCCGCACCTGCCGGAAAAACACCGGTCCCGCGGACTCGAGCCTGACCGCCAGCGCCACCAGCGGCAGGAACGGCCCGACGACGGCAAGCGCCAGCAGCGCCAGCACGATATCCGCCAGACGCTTCATGGCGTTGCGCCACCGCGAGATGCGAAACCCCGGCGCGAAAATGAGCCAGCTCGGCGTCATGTTCTCTATGTACAGCTTGCGGGTCACGCGTTCGTAGAAACTGGAGGAATCCAACACCTCGACCCCCGCCATGCGGCAGCGCAGCACGGCATCGACGGGAAAGGTGCCGCGCCGTTCGGCAAGACAGACGACAATGATCCGCACCTTTTCGCGCCGGACGACGGCGACAAGCCCGTCACCCGCAAGAGCCGCACGCATCGCGGCATCTAGCGCGGCAGCGGGGTCCACCGGCCCGCAGCGGCCCGCCCAGGCCCCGGCGCGCTCTTCACTGGCGCAGGGAATGACCCCCTTGAGCCGGTAGCGGCCATCGGTTGACGCCACCAGTTGACGCATGGCGCGCAGGCCCTCGCCGCTGCCGAGCACCAGCACCCCGGGTGCCAGCGACGGAAAAAACCGCCAATAGCCAGAAAGCACGATGCAGGCGCCACGCAACAGGGCAAACCAGACCAGCACGGCAAGCCCTTGCGTTTCGTGCCGGAACAGCACCCCCTGCCCCACGTTCAGCGCATACAGCACTACGGATGCTGCAAGCACGGCTGCGGCGGTCCGGAAAAGACCAGCCTCACGCGCTGCGGGCGGGTCCAGCCTCTCCACGCCATGGACGCACAGCAGCACCACCGCCGCCAGTACCAGCATGTCCGGCGCGGGGGGGATGCCCCTGATGCCGAAGCTGGCAAAGGCAGGCACAAGGCCAAAACCCAGCGCCAGCAGCAGCCAGACCGAATCGCGCAGCAGCCGCATGACCGGAGCATCAAGCATGCGTCTTCACCTCCGCCATGCTAGTTACCTGCCTTGCCAAGCAGTTCACGCGCCTTGCCCGCCTCGGGAAAATCCGTTGCCGTAAGCGCCACGCGGGCATGCTCCGCAGCCTGTTCCTTGCGTCCGGCCTTGAAGTGCGACTCGGCAAGGCGGTAGCGCAGCGTCGGGTTTTCGGGCCACAGGGCCACGGCCCGCGTGAATGCGCGCGAGGCATCGTCCGCCCTGTCGTTGAGCATGAGGCAGGTGCCCAGCGTATCCAGCACGTCCACGCTGTCGGGCGAACGCATGTACGCCTGGAGTGACAGCTGCAATGCCCGTCGCTGCTCGCCGTTCTTGCGCGAATAGGCCATGGCGAGGTTGTTCAGCGCCACGACATTGTCCGGTTGCAGCGATACGACGCTGCTGTACAATTCAATGGCCGGGGCCAACTCGTTGCGGCGCATGTGCAGCCCTGCAAGGGCCATCATGGCGGGGCTGTCGCCCTTCAGTTTCAGGGCCTTGCGGTAGTATGTCTCTGCCTTCACGGGATCGCCGTCGCGTTCGCTCATGCCACCCATGGCGACAAGCAGATCCGGTGACGGCACATGGTTATAGGCGGCATCCAGCTCGCGCAGCCCATCCTTCCGCTTGCCCATGCTTTCGAAGGCCGTGGCCACCAGTATGGCTCCGAGGGGCGACGCAGGTTCGCGCTGCATCATCTTGCGGCCCACGGCCACTGCATCCTCATTCTTGCCGAGCGACATCAGCAGGCGGTATCTGCCGATGGCTGCCTCGTGTGGCCTGGTGATTTCAAGTGCGTCGTACAGCGCAATGGCCTTGTCTGGCTGGCTGGAGCGCACGTACAGCACGGCCAACGCCTCTCGCAGCGACTCCATGTCATGAACCGCAAGCGCCGCTTCAAGCAGTTTCCTGCTCTTTTCCGGTCGCCCGGCAGCCGCCTCTCGGGTGGCCGCCAGCAGCACCACCCGGGGGTTCTTGCCAAGCAGCGCCCGCGCGTAGCGCGCATCGGCCTCCTCTGTACGGCCAAGCAGGTCCAGCAGCGCGCCAGAAGCCACAAGAAAACCTTGTGCATCAGGAGCATAGGCAAGATAGGCATCACATTCCGCCAGCGCCTGCCCGTTTCTGCCCGCAGCCGCGTGCAGGCGCGCGCCGAGCATGTAGGCCTCGGCAAAGCCAGGATCTGCGACATGCGCCTTGGCGATGGCATCCAGGGCCTTGGCGTCGTCCTTCTCGCGCGCATGAAGCGGCACCAGCATGCTGTAAAGCACCGCGTCCTGCGGGGTGCCGTTCAGGCCTTCACGCACCACAACCTCGGCCTTGGCGAGATCGCCACGGGCCAGATAGAAGCTGTAGATGGCATTGCGCGCCGCCAAACTGGCCGGGGCGACAACCACCGCCATTTTCAGGTCCTCCAGCGCCTCATCCATGCGGCCTACGGACTGCCGCAACGCACTGATCTGCAATAATGCACCGATCTGTCCGGAATCGATGGCCAGGCTTGCCTCGAACTCCTTTTCGGCCCCAGAGGTGTCGCCTTCGGCCAGGTATGCGTTGGCGAGCAGCAAATGGGCCGCCGCATCGCCGGGATGGTCGGCAAGCAGACGTCTGGCTTCCTCGATAGCCTCGCCGGTGCGCTTCTGCCGCAACAGGGTCGTGGCCACCATGCGGCGTGCGGCAGAATGGCGGGGCGCTACATCCAGAATCCTCTGAAACTGGCTGAGGGCGATTTCCAGATCACCTTTGGCGTACAGGGCGACTCCCAGCTTGAAGTAGCCGTCAACGCTTGGCCGCAAGGCCACGCTACGCTGAAACAGCGTCACCGCTTCGGCGTAGTCGTGCTCCTGTGAAGCCAGCATGCCCCCCAACAGGAAAGCGAGCGAACTGTCCTTGAAATCCAGGCGCATGGCGTCCAGGGCGGCGCGCGCTTCCTCCACCTTGCCCGTCTGCAGCAGCAAGGCGCCCACCATGTAACGGGAATATTCTTCGTGCGGATACTGCGCGGTCACCTGCCGGAAGGTGGCAAGCGCCTGCTCCATGTCGCCCTGCTGCATGAACAGGTCGGCCTTTTGCTTCAGCGCTTCGATGCTGGTGGGAGCAACTTCCACGGCCTTGTCGGTAACCGCCCGTGCCGCCGCAAGATCGCCGCGGGCCTGGTGCAGCCTGGCAAGAACAAGCCGGGACGAGACACGCGAAGGATCAAGCTCGATGGATTGTTCCAGTGCATGCCGGGCCTCATCGCTGTGCTTCTGCTGATACAGGGCAACCCCCGTGAATTCGCGCGATGCGGCGGTAGCGCCCACGGACGACTCGAACTGCGCCAGATGCGTCTGGGCAGCATCCGGATTGCTGCGTTTCACATACAGCTCACCCAGAGCAAGGTTGAGTCCCGGATCACCGGGTTGCTGACGGTAGCACTTCTGCAGTTCCACCTCCGCAAGATTGAACTTGCCAAGCTTGAGATATGCTTTCCCAAGTTCCAGATGCATCCCGTAATCACCCGGATTATTTTCCAGGGCATTTTTGAAAAAGACGACCGCTCCGCCGGGGTTGCCCTGTTCCATGAGCTTACGTCCCTCTGTGAGAAAATCGTCGCTACGATCGGAACCGCAGCCACACAACAACGCGGAGAGCATCAGACAACACATTGCGATATCTCTGCTGATCTTCACTGAATCCTCCTCGCTGACTCACAAAAGAACGGGCGCGCTATTCACGGCGATCATAAAGAGCCAAAAGCATGCCAAGAGCCGCGTGCCCGTCGGAAGGAGAGAACTCCACGCCCCGCCTGAGCCTCACGCCTTCAGGCCAACCGCATGATCGGCCCATCCGTATTGAAAAACTGGAATGCCGTTGTTTTCGAAGGGGCCGTATGAACAAGCCGGACACTTTGTATTGCAAAGCTGGACGGCCATGTCCCGACGGCGAACATGCATCGAGGGGGGCCCAGGAATGGGCGCGAAAGAGGATAAAGACGAGATAGATGACCGGGGCCAGGCGCGGGGTATCCGCCTTACCCACAGCACGCGGGGAATTGGAGGCGGCGCGACCAACCGATTGGCCGGAAGAATAAGGGGGGAGGCTCAGGGAATGGCAGAAGAAGAAGCGCGGGCAAACCTGCCGGACAGGCTTGCCCGCCAGACGGATGGCACGGAGGGCTGGGGAGCACGACAGGAGAGATTGCTAGGGACGACACTTCCGCAGCGTCACGCGGCGCCACAGTGCCCACAACAACCAATGCAGCATCCCACGAAATGAAACGGCAGCCCCGGCAGGCACAGGGCGTACAGAAAATCGGTGGCGATGAACACAGGGGAGCACGCGCCGGTGCTCACTGCGACTGTTTACCGGGGCCAGCGTCCACATGCCTGCCATGGCATGCGCCGGAACGCCGAGTGTCGGGCGTACCCGAACAGCGAACGGCGCATGGCCCTTGCAATGCCAAAGTACGCGGCTTCAGACGGGCACGCCTGTCGGGAAACCCGACATCTGTAAAGACGATCGACATGTATCTAGTCGCGATACCTTCTGGCATGACGATGTCAGCAAAAACCGGACTACATGCCGCAATGTTACTTCGTCTGGCAATACAAACTCTGCACCCACCACCATTACCCCTGAAATTTCAACATAACGAACGTCGCATTTGAATATTAACACCTCACATCCACTTGGAAATTTCAATACAACATCAATGTTTCTTATGTGTTCCATTCCTGAATGTTCATCAATGCTTTTGGAATGAACTTCAAGACGCATTCCGCACAACGATATATTTTTAACTATCGCTGCTGTATAGAAAATGTCATTATACCCTTTTTCTATTCTTACTACAGAATCTATCGATACTCCTTTTCTAAGCGTTTTCCTCTTCTCATGTTGGCTGCAAATCCATTCGCACCTATCAATAGAAGAATAGCGAATGCCAACATCTTTTACGACATGCTTCGTATTATATTTTGCATATTGAGATACTCCCAACAGTTGCACACGCATGAATTCACCAATGTGTAGCTTCATAACAGTAGCACCCTCATTCACAAGTAAATACACTTTGCCTGCATGCGCTGCAGGGTGAAAACTCAACATCTGCCCAGCGCCGGACACGCACGCATCCAAGCTTGCATCAAAAGGATACACGGCACGACATGCCACATTCGTGCCATAATTTTAATCTTACAATTTAGCATGTTATACATCCAAGCCTTATCGGACATCCAACATTTGTCGAAAAAACTCTCACAACCGTCCCGCTGGCACGAAACTGGCTTTCTCTCACCCACGGCAAGCGCGACCCGCAACTGCCATCCAACCATCGAGACAGCCATGCCCGCCTCCATCGACAAGCGCAGAACCATACGCATACGACGTTCGTCACTGCTGGACTGCAACCTTGAGGGCCTGGACAAGCCAGCCATCAAGACCGCTGAAACCCTCGACGAGTACACACGTGCGTTTCGCCTGGTATACGACGAATACTTGCAATCGAACTACACGCACCCGCACCATTCGTGCATGCACTACAATATTTGGAGCATGCTCCCCAAGACATCTGTATTCATCTTCAAAAGCGCCCAGGACGTTGTCTGCACCCTGACACATATCGTCGACTCAGAAGCATTCGGACTGCCTATGGACTCCATATACAAACCAGAAATAGACACTCTGCGCGCGCAAGGACGTAAAATCATCGAAGTCGGATCCCTTGTCACACAACGCATGCGAAGATGGTCGAACATGCTTATGTATCTAGCAAAAGCAATGTTTCAATATTCCATGATTATAAACGCAAACGACATTGTTATTACCGTAAACCCCAAACATGTCAGATTTTACAAAGATATTTTCTTGTTCAAGGAATTCGGAGAAACACGACACTACGACTATGTCAACGCACCAGCAGTTGCACTGCGCATTAATCTTGACGAAGCAGTTGATGAATTAAAGCAGAAATATTCGACAGATGGTGACTTCGAAACATCAAATCTCTATTCTTTCTTCGTCCGCATGAATAACACGGACAACGTCGTGGCACGGGTACAGGAAGGGAATTCGGCACAAAAAAATCTCCCCCTTGATCCGCTCTGTGTCCATTACCTGCTGCAACAACGCCCAGAGCTGCTGGATTCTCTTGATGAGGGGCAACGCAACTACATGGAGTCCGTCTACCCTCAGGCACTATCCGAACACTTTTCCACGCCCCCGCCAGAGCCTGCCCGAAGCCATCAACTGGACATGCTGAAACTGGGAAACCGCGACAGCTACGCGGACACCGCGTTCTGCCGCAACCTGGGGCTTGTGAACTATGCGGAACAGCGGCGCCTGCTTCGGGCTCGCGTAGCCATCGCCGGGCTTGGAGGGGTGGGTGGCTCGCACCTCATGACGCTGGTCCGCACTGGCATCGGAAATTTCAATCTTGCGGAATTCGACGCGTTCTCTCCGGTAAACGTCAACAGGCAGTACGGAGCCGACAGTGCCAGCTTCGGACGGAGCAAGCTGGACGTCATGGTCGAGCACGGCCTCGGCGTCAACCCGTTCCTCGACATCCGCACCTTTCCGGAGGGCATCACTCCGGACAACCTGGACACTTTTCTCAAAGACGTGGATATCGTTGTCGACGGCCTGGATTTCTTCGAGTTGAATACCCGCCGCAAGATGTTCAACCGAGCACTCGAACTTGGCATACCAGTGATCACTGCCGCTCCGCTTGGGCATTCCTGCGCCCTGCTGGCGTTCATGCCGGGCGGCATGAACTTCGACGAATATTTCGACATAACGGATGAAACCGACAGCACGGAAGCGTATTTGCGCTTTGGCATGGGGCTTGCCCCTCGCCCGACGCAACTCGGATACATGGACAGGCGCTTCGTCAGCCTGCCAGACCGCAGAGGCCCTTCGCTGGACATCGCCTGCCACATCTGCGCAGGCATGGCCGCGACAGAGGCCATGCGCATCCTGCTGGGCAGGAAGGGCCTGTCAGCCGCACCAGGCTTCCGACAATTCGACCCGTACACGCGCACGTTCCGGCAAGGCAGGCTTACGCACGGACTGCGTTCGCCGTGGCAGCGCCTGAAGCTGAAGGTGGCGCGGACACTATTCCTGGAGCCCCAGCCGGTCGGGGCCGTTCCCCCCTCGCACCCTGGGGTTGCCGCCATCCAGCAGCCCGTATCGCACGAAGCACTGACCTACATGGCGCGCGCAGCAGGCCAGGCCCCTTCGGGCGACAACGTGCAGCCGTGGCGCATCCACATGCACGAGGCCGACCTGCACATCTACGCCGCACGCGCAGAGGACACGTCGTTCTTCAACTACAGACAGGTGGCAACGCTTCTGGCTTGCGGGGCGGCCGTGCAGAATGCCGTGTATGCTGCGGGCAGCCTTGGCCTTGACACGACCCCCGACATTTTTCCGGACGAAGGCGACAACGACCTTGTCGCCACGCTGCACTGCACCCCCCTGGGGGGAGCCTTTCACGAGATCATGGATGCCGCGCTCTGGCGCCGTCATACCAATCGCCGCATGTATGCCACCCGCCCCGTGCCGGAAGAGGTGCGGGAACGGCTGGACCACATGGCTGGCGAAAACCGGGACGCCGCCCTTGCATGGACCACGGACCGCAGGCAACTGCGCCGACTGGCCCACGCCGTGTATCTGGCCGACAGGGTGCGCGTCGAACGGCGCGACATGCACGAGCACCTGATGCGGTTCATCCGCTTCGCCCCGAAAACCGGCCCTTACGGCGACGGCCTGCCGTTGCGCAATCTGCATGCCGGGTTTGCAGGCGAGGCATACCTGCGCCTGATCAGGCCGTGGGCCGTCATGCACGTCGCCAACATGACGGGACTCGGCAGGCTGATGCCGTTGCACAGCGCGCGCGGCGTGCTGCAAAGCGGCGGAGTCGCATTGCTGCTGGCCCACGGAACCGATGACCCCGCATGGCTGCGGGCGGGCATGGCGTGGCAACGCGTGTGGTGCGGCCTTGAGCACATGGGCTACGCCATGCAGCCCCTGGCAGCGCTGCCCCTGCTCAACCTGCGGCTGCTGCTGGGCGAACGGGAGACCCTTTCACCAACCCATGCCGCGTTGCTGGATAAGGCATGGGGCATTGTCCGCTCCGCCCTGCCCCACCCAGATGGCATGACACCGCTCATGCTGTTCCGCGTGGGGCTTGCCCGGCCCATCCGGAACAGGACATTCCGCCATCCCCTCGCCCGCATCATGCGGGCCTGACGCACCCAGCCCCCGCGTTCCCCGCGTGTCGCCCTTCTCCTGCGCCTTGCCGATTTCCGACACCTGTCGGTAAAAGCGACACATGCCCGACAGCCGCATTCCACTCCCCTTGGCGGCCACGCAGGGCCAATGGCTCGCACAACCTTCGCACCTGTCGGACACTTTAACACTTCCGCAATGTGACCTGCCTTGAAAGCTGCAATAATACACCGGCAACAAACGCAAGTACCGTCTTGGAATGCCCCTTGCTTATACAGGGCATTCCCCGTGTCCGGGGATATTTCATCTACGAGAAGGAGCAGCATGATGAAGAGCAGGCTCATACCCCTTTGCGGTGCGTTCATATTGACGGCCCTGATGGTCGTAAGCGCCTCGGCAAGCCCCATCACGTCGTGGGACTACACGGTCGACGGCGCATTCGTCAGTTGGCAGACAACCGTCGGCACGTCGGGCGACTACGACAATCCGACCCAGGGCATCACCGGCACCGGCGCCAAGCTGCTCACGTACAGCTTCGACCAGGGCATCCCGGTGGACCCGCCCGCAACCGTCGAAGGATACAGCAGCCTTTCATGGGGCAACTACATCTGGTCCGGCCCGGGTCCGGTCTACTCGCTGTCCCCCAACGCCCCGGTCAGCTCCATCGGCATTATCGCCACGTCCGGCACCCTGATCACTGATGGCCCCAACGAACTCGGCATGCAGTTGACCCATGACAACAACGTCATCACCGGCGGCTCCATCCAACTCGAATCGGGCATCCTGCGCGCCATTCTGACCCTGACGCCCGAGGGTGGCGTCACGTTGCCGGTATTCTCCACCCTGCTCGAATTCGCCTTCTTCGAGACCACCAACGGCGATGCGGCCACCGAAGACGACGTCTTCGTACTGCTGAACCCAGAAGCGACCACCGAAACGTTCCATTACGAAGGAATCGACTACGTGTTCAGCTTCGAAAACTCCTTCAGCCTGATCCCCGAAGTCTACCGCGTCTTGCTCGGGCTGCCGGAAGGCGCAGTGGGCTGGATCACCGAGGAAGGCCTGTTCAACATCCAGGATACCTTCGTCTCCATCACGGCCCTGCCTACCCCGGAACCGACCTCGGTCATCCTGATGGGCCTTGGCCTGATCGGCCTTGCCGGCCTGGCCCGGCGCCGCGCCAGACTGTAGCCACTTCATCTCCAGCATGCGGGAGCAGGGCCGAAACAGGCCCTGCTCCTTTCATTGCGGCTCCCGGCATTCCAGCACTCCCCATCCGCCGTCCGGATAACCGTGCGCACGGCCACCGTGGGGACCGCCCCTGCTGGTCCGCGCGGACATACAAACGAAGCAGGGCAGGGGTGCATGCATCCCTGCCCTGCTTCGACATTACTTCCACCCCTGCCGGAAAAACCGGAACTCCCGGGCGTCCCGGCACCACACTACATGAACGTCCATGCTCCGGTCAGCAGCACCCACAGCCCCAGCAACGAGTTGGTCACGGCATGCGACAGCACGCACTGCGCCACGCTGCCGGTGCGGTACAACACGACGTTGTAGGCAACCCCTGCCAGCATACCCGCCACCACAAGGTGATGCTCCAGGCCGAAAAGTACCGCCACGATCACGAACGACAACGCATGGAGCCGCCCAGGGCGGATATCACGAAAATCGCCACCCTGCAGGTAGCGGATAAGAAAGGAACGCCAGAACAGTTCCTCCGCCAGCGGCACCAGCACCCCACCGCCGAACAGACGCATGCCGATCATCGCCGTGCGCGCCTTCTCTCCCAACGCATCGGGGTCGAACGGTTCCGGCGTGCCCAGGCGTGCCCACGGAACGTCGAGGTACCTCCATGCCACGAACACGATAACGCCGACCGCCACGGCGAACACCGTGTCCGGCAGGCGTGCAAGGTCCGCCACGCGCAACTCGCCGCACCGGGGCAGGCATACCCACAGGGCCACGGCAACGCAGACGGCCTTCACCGGGTACAGCAGGCTTGACGCACCTGCCACCGGCAGGCCCAGCAGCCCGGCGACCTCCGTCACGAAGACAAAACCCATGTACGCGAGATACGGAACTATCCTGGGCAGCATGGCAGAAAGCGGCGCGGAAGGCACACGATGTGTCATGGCGCGGGTTTCCTTTCCGCATGCCGAATCCGGGCAGATAAGCGGGAAATCATTCGGGCAGGGGCACGGCGCTGGCGTCGATGTGGGCGTCCATGCGTAACCCGCTCAACAGGGGGCCGGGGGCGTCCAGCGTCACCAGCACTTCAAGCACGCTGCGGTCCACCGGCTCTGCCGGATTGCCGGTACGAAGGCGTTTGGGGGTAAGGCTGAGCACGATACGCGTCACCTTGCCCTGGAAACGCGACGAACCGAAGGCATCGGCCATGACATAGGCGGACTGGCCGAGCAGCACGCGCCCGATGTCCCGTTCATCCACCTCAACGCGCACGTTGAGCGATGATACGTCGCCGATGCTGATGACGGGGGCGGGCGCGAAGATGGAAAACACCTCGCCCGGCTCGCCATGCACACGCAACACCCTGCCCGCCACCGGGGCGCGCAGCACGGTCTTGCGCAACACGGCCTCTGCCACGCGCACGTTCGCATTGGCCGCCGCCAATTGCTGCTCGGCCTTGATGATGTCTTCGCGGCGGAACATATCCGCCACAAGGGAATACTGCTGCAAGGCCTCTTCATGCTGCTCCTGCGCCACGCGCAGGTCGAGCCAGGCGCGCTCCCCCTCTTCTGCGGAAATGGTTCGCTGGCGGACCAGACGCCTGCGTCGTTCCGCCTCGTGCTGCATCTGCTCCATGACCGCGCGCGTGCGCCGCACCCGGGCCAGCGCCTCGCTCTTTTCGGAAGGCCGCGCACCTGTGGTCACCTTCTCGTACTCGGCAAGCGCCACCAGTGCCTGTGCCCGTGCCGCGTCCAACTGGCCCAGTTCCGCTTCATGGCGCAGCCGCGCAAGGGGTTGCCCCTTGTCGACAACGGCGCCTTCGGCAACCATCACCTCTTCCACCACGCCGCTCATTTCAAAGCCGAGCACCAACTCCTTGGTCACCGGCTCCACCACGCCCGACGCAACGATCCAGCCTGCCGGGCGCCCTTCCACGCTGATCGCCGCTGCCGTGCCGGGCAGTGATTCCACCTGCGGCCCCTCCGCCGTCCGGGCGAAGGCGAACAGGATTCCCGCGGCGGCAATCACCAACACGATCAGCAGGGGGCGCTTCATGCGGTTACCTCTCCCACGGGCGAAATCCGCCCGTCTTCGATATGGACCACCCTGTCTGCATAGGGCGTGATGCGATCGTCGTGGGTAACGACGATGACGGCTCGGCCCCGTGCGTGGGCAAGATCGCGCAGAAGTGCCATGATCATGAGGCCGTTCACCGAATCCAGTGCTGCCGTGGGTTCGTCGGCCAGTAACACCAGCGGGTCGCCCGCCAGCGCACGGGCCACGGCAAGGCGCTGCTTCTGCCCGCCGCTGAGCCGGGCAGGGCTTTCGTGCAGCTTTGCGCCAAGCCCCACCTCGCGCAGGGTATCGGCAGCCAGCTTTCGCGCCTGTTCACGGGGCACACCGCGCAGGTCGAGCGCCACCTGCACGTTCTGCACGCATGAAAGGGTGGTAAAAAGGTTGTATTCCTGAAAGATGAAGCCGAAGTAACGCAATCGCAAGCGGGAACGTTCACGCGGGGAGAGACCCGTCATCGGGTGGCCGTCGATGTACAGTTCGCCTTGCGTGGGTGAAAGGATGCCACCCATGATGGAAAGCAGCGTGGTTTTGCCGCTGCCAGACGGCCCGCGCAGCATCAGCACCTCGCCCGCGCTCACCGAAAGGCAGACGCCGCGCAGTGCGTGCTGCACGCTGTCGCCACTGCCGAACACCATGCCGATGTCGCGGGCCTCGAGAATGGACGCCGCCATCAACGCCCCCTGAAGACCACGGCAGGGTCGATATGCAGCACCTTGCGGATGGAAATGAACGAAGCGCCGACACACATGGCCAGCGTCAGCGCGAACATGCCCGCAGCCGTCTGCCACGGCAGCACGATGGCTGTTTCGCCGTAACGGCGCAGGTAGGCGACCGCGTAACACACGCACATGCCCGTGCCGTACCCGAGCACGGCGCTGATCAGCGCCTGCGCCAACAGGATGCGCAGAATATACCCGTCCGGCGCCCCCATGGCCTTCAACGTGGCAAATTCCGGCAGGTGATCCATGGTGGTGGCGTACAGCGTCTGGGCGACGACGACCATGCCCACCACAAGCCCCAGCACCGCCGCCAACACAAGCGCCCCCCCGGCACCCGTGCTCAGCATCCAGTATTCTCTGGTCTTGCGGCTGAATTCGCTGGTGGTGAACACGTCCACGTCAGGCACCTGCGCAGCGATACGGTCACGCAACGCCTGAGCGGCAAGGCCGGGTACCGCAGTGGCCAGCACGTAGGTGACCTGCCCCTGGGCGAAGCGTGAATACAAATGGCTGTTTCGGTAATCCGTGAACACATACGGCGACGTTGTGAACGAACGTATACCAAGCGTAAATCCCATCACCCGCGCACGGCTCGATACAATCTCTACCTCTTCTCCAAAATTCCGCACTCCCAATTTATCCATGTAAAGGGCGTCCATGATCACAGCGCCGTCCGCGTCAAGCATGTCCACCCCACCTCGGACCATGTTCCATGGACCACCAAGGCCTTTCCTGCTGTCGAAGGCCACAATTTCTATGGATTCCTGCCCCCCACCAAACTTTTTCCAAAACGAAAAATCTACAACCATGCGGCCAGCATCCGCAACACCCGGTACGGACAGCACCTGCTGCACACGGCTTTCCGGCATGGGCATGGCGATATCGAACGTCTTCACGCCGCGAGATGTCACCCACACGTCGGCCCTGCTGTTGTCCACAACACCGGATATGGTAGTGATGAATCCGAGAAACAGCCCGCTCTGAATGGCGACAAGCACCACCGCGAACACGATGCCGGTCAGCGTCACCGCCAGTCGTACGCGATCGTGAAACAGGTTGCGGCAGGCGATTTCGATGATCATCGGATGGGTTCCGTTTCGCGCCCCCGCACTGGTCGGCACGCACACCTGCGGCCAGGTGGACAGCTGACGGCTATCGGGCGTCAACGCGCGATGTTGTACTTGCGGTAAAGCTCGTAAACCCGTGCCCGTGACAGGTTGGACAACGCGCCGGCCTGGCGGATGTCTGCCTTGGCCACTGCGTGCAGATTGGCGAGATAGGTCTGCTCGAAGGCCTCCAGCGCCTCGCGGCGACCTTCACGAAACGACGGCAGCGGCAGCATCGCCGGGTTCTTTTCCATGGGCTGCGGTCGAGCTTTGGGCGAATCGGATACCCCACCCAGATCCTGCGGCGATGGCAGAGAAGCTTCGGGTGTCACCCTGCGTCCGTCTCCGCGTTTGGGGCCACGCCGGGGCCCGCGTTCGGCGACAGCAACTGGCGGCTCCGCGTGCTGGAAAGCGCCTTCAGCGCTTGCTGCCCCGTTCGAAGACGGGCTGTGTTCCGCCTCGGGCATGGGGTCGGTGCCGTCCTGACTCCAGCGGATGCAGCTCGACTGAATCATCCGCGCATGTATGCCCGACGGCAATTGCTCGACAAACAACGTTTCCCCGTCTTGCGCCACCGCAAGCGTGCTTTCGATGACATTGACGAGTTCTCGGACATTACCGGGCCAGTCATAGGCAAGCAGGCGCGCCTTGAATTCCGCCGACATTTGCCTGGGCGCGGTACCTGCCGCCTGGGCACGGTCACGAAGCAACTGTTCGGCAATTTCAATGACGTCGTGCCCCCTCTCGCGCAGAAGCGGCAGTTCGATCTTCAGCGTCCGCAACCGATACAGCAGATCGTCACGAAACAGCTTCTGGCGGATCATTTCATGCAGGTCCCTGTTCGTTGCGGCAATGAGACGGAAATCGCTATGGACTTCCTGCCCGCCCCCAACGGGGCGAAAGCGCCGCTCCTGCAATACCCGCAAGAACTTCTTCTGTAGCGACAAGGGCAATTCACCCACTTCGTCCAGAAAAAGGGTGCCGCCATCCGCCTGTTTGATAAGCCCTTCGCGCGAACGGGCCGCACCGGTAAACGCACCTTGGGAATAGCCGAACAGCAGGCTTTCAACGAGTTGTTCTGGCAACGATGCGCAATCCACGGTCACCAACGGCCCATCGCGCCGCAGGCTCAGCTTGTGGATGGCCTTGGCGAACAACTCCTTGCCGGTGCCCGTTTCGCCTTGAATAAGCACGCTTATATCCGAGGCGCGAGAACGGTAGATAAGGTCGAACACGCTCCGAAGCCGGGGGGAACTGCCATAGATGCCGAAATCGGAAGTGGGCGGCGCGTCATCGATGTCGGAACCGACTGTCTTGACGGCCATCCTGTCGAGCAGAGTGCTGATGGCGCGGGGAGCCGCCCCTTTGCGCATGTAATTGAGCGCGCCTTCGAGCAGGGCGTTTTCCCCAAGCTTCGGGTCGGCCTTTTCGGTAACGACAACGACCTGGGGCGAGGCCCCGGTGGCCCGAAAAGATGCAACCCCCGTTGGCACCTGTGCCGCGAGGTCATCCTCGATGACCACAAGATCACACGCGCCCTTGCCGCAGTAATGAATACCCTCGGAGACCGACGACACCGCCGTCAGCGAATGCCCGTTTGGCACAAGCATGCGGACCAGATGCGTGTGCAGGTCCGTTTGATTGCCAATAACCAGAACATTTGCCATACATTACCTCCGCAGCGGGTGCTAGCTTACTCTATAAAATCAAATGGCACACATGCGGACACTTTAAACCACCATCAACTGACAAACAAAAATATACAACAAGTATTTATGGCACTACACCTTATTATACTATAAAGAAACTCGAACACCAAAAAAACTCATAAAAACTCCCATAAGAAATACGTAAATATTTACAAATCAAATAGATAATCAAAAACAGGAGAAATAATGACTCTTAATGACCACAATTGTGACAATATATTGTCAAAAAGTCATATTGAAAAACGAAATACACAACGACTCGAACTCATGAGTCCGATTGTATGTTCCATAAAATTCAAGGATTATCCTGATGTAGTTGCTATTGTTCGAAATATCGGGACAGGAGGCATGCTTGTGGAATTTCAAACGGAGTTCGGACTGGACGATGTGGATGAAGGAACTTGCTGCACAGTCACCGACATGCTGCCACCCTGCTATCACACACTCAACCGGATACCCGGCAGTGTCGAGTGGATATACCACAAATTCGTGGGGATAGCCTTTACCGAACGTCTGTTTCGCGATGATGACGCGCTGCGGGACTGGTGCAGACGCCTCAAGATTTCCCACCGGAACGTGGCAACAGACAACGTCTGAGACACTCACGCTGCAAACCTGCACGATGGTCGGCTTGGCGTGCATGACAATGCCCCACCTGTTCATCAGAGCCTTCCCTGCACCGCGCAACGACTCTTGCATTGGTGCCTAAGACGCAGACGACAGCACGAGAGCAAAGGGGATTCCCTTTCTCGCAGATTGATTGACCACTGTCCGATTGTCTGTTCGCCATCCCACATACCCCCAGGCTTGCCGCTCGGCGCTCTTCACCGCCGCCAGAATCTCAGCTGATCTCGGCAAGCAGTAGTCGCCCCTTCGGCCAAGCCTGATGCCCCCCCTGCTCCCGGACCCCCAGCCAAGTCCGCCCTGCGGGCGGCCACTGCGCGCTATCCGAAGCTTCGACTCTTTTTTTGCGCGCCACCTGGCAAAAAAACCAGACAAAAACCCGACGCCAGGGTTCTGCCGATCGCGCTCGTGATTCATCGCCCCTCTCCCGGCGCATTCTGATGCGTCATCACGCCACCAGGACAGCATGGCGCATCCTTGGATGCAATATGTGTGAGAGCGCACCGACACCCCGAAACGACACTGCCAATGTCATACTGGAACGCATAGCAACCGCACGGAGGCACCATGCATTTGTGCGCATGCTCCACATGCTTGCAGACAACAGGCCCATCTCTTTCGCGTTATCTGCGTGAAAAATCTCACTCGACACAATTGCCGCCAATGCCTCTCCGCATCTCGCAAGGCTGCCGCACGAGAAATTGGCAGCCATCCCTGACCATGGCGCCTGTGGTCAACCCGAAAGGATGGCAACCGACCACAAGGGCTGAACGCCACAGCCGGATTCCGCCATCGAAACTGCACGCTCGCCGCAGACAGGGTTGCCACGGCAGGCATCATTTTCAGGTTCTGGCTGTTGCAAGCGCTCCCCTTCCCTGCCCAGGCCAACCGACTTTCCACAGTAACACCACGCCGGCAAAGCACCGGCAAAGGGGACGACCATGAGTACGTTCACCACCAAGGACGGCACGCAAATCTACTTCAAGGATTGGGGATCGGGACCACCCGTGGTCTTCAGCCACGGGTGGCCGCTCAATGGGGATGCCTGGGAATCCCAGATGGTCTTCCTGGCCGCTCACGGCTATCGCTGCATCGCCCACGACCGTCGCGGTCACGGGCGCTCCAGTCAGCCGGATCAAGGCAACACCATGGATACCTACGCAGACGACCTGGCAGAACTGCTCGACACTCTGTCGCTTGACGACGTTACCCTGATCGGTCACTCCGCTGGCGGCGGCGAAATCGCCCGTTACGTCGGTCGCCACGGAACATCACGTATCGCCAAAACCGTCCTGCTGAGCGCGGTACCGCCACTGATGCTAAAGACCAAAGCCAACCCCGACGGCCTGCCGATGGAGGCCTTCGACAAGATCCGCGCCGGTGTCACCGAAGACAGGGCGCAATTCTTCATGGATCTGGCCAGTGCGTTCTACAGCGCGACGCGCATGGGGCACAGGGTTACGCAGGGCATGTTGGACACCTTTCGGTGGCGGGGAATGCAGGGCGGCCTCAAAAATGAACTCGAATGCATCAAGGCCTTCTCCGAGACGGATTTTACCGAAGATCTGGCAAAGTTCGACGTTCCGACGCTTGTCATCCATGGCGATGACGACCAGATAGTTCCCCTTGCCACCTCGGCCATGCTTTCGTCGAAACTCATCAGAAACGCTACGTTGAAAATCTATCCGGGCGGATCCCATGGCCTTGCCGATACGCACAAGGTTCAACTCAACACCGACCTGCTGACCTTCCTCAAGGCCTGACACGACCTGGTGCACGAGGCCAGCCCTCTTGCGGCCCCCCCGGATCGCCCCACGAAAAGGTGTCATGATGGACTCCGTTTCGTGGGGTCACAGTCTGATGCTCTCGCGACGGAAACGGGGACGTCACGACGCTGCCCTGCCGCCGGGGCACAGGGCCCCATGCCCGGAACCCCCCGAAGCCATCCTGTCGCGTGCACGCCGTGCGCATGCGACGTGTCATGCCGGGAAGGACACGCAATTTCCATGGGGGAGCATGGTGAAGCAAAAGCGAAGGTGACCAGACAAAAGAAAACCTTCCTGACTTGGCCCGAAAGCTGGCAACTGCCAGTGAATGCATGGCGAAAACGGGGCCAGCATCACAACCAGCCCCGCGATTTCAAGTGTCGCTCACGGCATATGATCTTGATATCGCGGCCAGTCCCGAAGGCTCACACAGCGCGCCTGCTCGTGGCAGCCACGAGGCCAGCCCACCAACCTGAGAAATCGCCGTTCTCAACTCAGGTGGCGAAATTTCTCGACTATGGCGACAACTCACACGAAAAGCACAAGTCAAATGCCACCGTCTAACAAACCTGGGATAGGAATAGGGTAGGAAAAAGAAAAAGCCCTTATGGAAGATTTCCATAAGGGCTTGTCTTTCTGGTTGCGGGGGCCGGATTTGAACCGACGACCTTCGGGTTATGAGCCCGACGAGCTACCGAGCTGCTCCACCCCGCGACACGATGTGGGGACTGCCTCCCCAGCGAAGAAGGTGTGTATACGCGGGGGTGGTCGGGCTGTCAACAGCGCATTTACATCGCCGGGCAAATTCCTTATGTAGTGCGGGCCATGCAGAACATTACCTCTCTTTCCGTCGTGCTGCCCGTGTACAACGAACAGGACAACCTGCCCGCCCTGTTCGAGGAAATCCGCCGCTCCATCGCCAACCTTGGCAAGGAGTGGGAAGTGCTGTTCGTGGACGACGGCAGCAAGGACCGCAGCCTCGAGGTCATCAAGGCCCTTGCGGCGGAACATCCCCAGATTCGCTACCTGTCGTTCCGCAAGAACTGCGGGCAGTCCGCCGCCTTTGCCGCCGGGTTCCAGGCCGCGCGCCACGAGGTCATCGTGACCATGGACGCCGACCTGCAGAACGACCCCGCCGACATCCCCGCCATGCTCATCGAATTCGAACGCGGGTACGACATGGTCATCGGCTGGCGCGCCAAGCGCAAGGACACCTTTGCCAAGCGCATCGCCTCCAGGTGGGCCAACGCCATCCGCAACCGCCTGACCGGCGAGACGGTGAAGGACACCGGCTGCTCGCTGAAGGTGCTGCGCACCACCATGGCCCGGCGCATCCCCATGTTCACCGGCATGCACCGCTTTCTGCCCACCCTGATGAAGATGCAGGGCGCCACCGTGGCCGAACTGAAGGTGAACCACCGCCCGCGCCTGCACGGCGTTTCCAAGTACGGGGCCTTCAGCCGCGCCAAGACCGCCGCCTTCGACCTGCTGGCCGTGGCGTGGATGAAGCGCCGCTACATCAATTACGACATCGCCGAGCGCAACTGATTTCAGGGCGGGGCACACCGCCGCCATGTTCTTGGCCGGACTGGCCTCATCTTTCCAAGGGCTTGCGGGAATGGACACGCTGGAATGGATGCTCTGGCCCGCCCGCTGGGCCATCCTTGCGGCGGGCCTGCTGGTGCAGGTCGCCGCGCTGGCGCTGGCCGTGCGCCGGGAGGCCGCGCGGGCCTGCCCCGCACCGGCATCCCGGCCCGCTCGCCAGCCCGAAAGCGCTCCCCCGCCCGACCCCGGACCTGCCCATGCTTCCGCACCCGTTGCGACCACAGCCACCGGTCCATCGGCAAGTCCGCATAGGGCAAAGCCCGACGCATATCCCGGTGAAACTCCGGCCCCCAGCGTCAGCGTTTTCCGCATCGCTCGCGGGCTGTTGCTGGCCGGGAGCTGCCTTGTCACCCTTTTTGCCCTGCTGGAACGCGACATGCTGCTGCTGACCGGGCAACTGCTGGCCTTGCCTTTGCTCTGGCCGCGCCTGCGCTGACGCCCCGGCGCCTTGACGTCGCGACACCTTGACGTCGCGACACCTTGACGTTGCGGCCCGTTGCCGCTACTGCCCACATGCGGCGCATGCCGCCGCCCCGCACGACGGCTGTGGCCGCAGGCATGCCGCGCCGCCCCATCCATCCACCCTCACCCGGCCCCTGCCACCGCCCCGCATGACCCACAGCCCCGCCCGACTGCTCAAACGCGTGCTCAAGGGTGCGTTCGTCTTTCTCGGCCTTGCCGCCGCCATCGCGCTGCTGCGCCTTTCCGGCCTGCACGACGCCCTCGACACTGCCTGGGTAGACGCCAACATCCGCGACCACGGCGTGTCCGGGCTGGCCCTGTACCTTGGCGTGAGCTGCCTGCTCACCGCCGTAGGCATGCCTCGGCAAGTTGTCAGCTTTCTGGGCGGCTACGCCTTCGGCGCGGTGCTGGGCACGGTGTGGGGCACGCTGGCCACGGTTCTGGGTTGCGTGGTCACCTTCTACTACGCGCGCCTCGGCGGACAATCGTTCGTGGCGCGCCGCTTCAGCCGCAGGGTGGCCAAGATCAACGCCTTTCTCGGGCGCGACCCGTTCGCCATGTCGTTCATCATCCGCTGCCTGCCCGTGGGCAACAACATGCTGACCAACCTGCTGGCCGGAGTCAGCGCCATTCCCGCGCTGCCCTTCTTTGCCGGGTCCTCCGCCGGATACGTGCCGCAAACCTTCATCTTTGCCCTGCTGGGCAGCGGCGTGCGCGTTTCGCCAGAGTTGCGCACCACCGCCAGCGCCGTGCTGTTCGTGGTATCCAGCCTGCTTGGCTACCTGCTGTACCGCCGCTACCGGGTGGACGACACCCTGGAGGCACCGGAGGACGAACCGGAGGACGGCAAGGCCAACACCGACGGCGGCAGCATCCCCGCTGATCGCAACGACGCATAGCCGCAAGGCCCCGGCCCCCCCGCCCCCCCCCGGCTGGTGGCGTGTGCGGGGCATCCCCCCCCTTTTCCACGCTGCCCGGCGACCACGCCTCGCGCACCTTCGCTCGGCCCTGCCCACCCTGTTTCCCGCCCGAAAAAAACCGCCCGCCGACATGCATCGGCGGGCGGTTTGCGTTTCAAAAACCCAGAGCGGTTACCCGATCACGGCTACGACACCTTGGCCCCGTTGGCCACCGGGCCGGAGGCAGCCACCAGTTGCATGCCGCTTTCGGTACGCACCGCAAGGATCATCCCCTGCGATTCCAGCCCGCGCAACTTGCGCGGGGCAAGGTTGGCCACCACGGCCACCTGGCGCCCCAGCAGAAAATCCGGCTCGAAGTATTCGGCAAGCCCGGCCACGATCTGGCGCGGGGCCGCTTCACCAAGGTCCACCTCCACACGCAGCAGCTTGTCGGCGTTGGGATGGCGTTCCACCACAACCACCGTGCCGAAGCGGATGTCCAGTTTCTGGAAATCGGCGAAATCTATGGTGGCGGGCACGTCGCCAGTTGCAGGAGCGGCGGCAGGCGTGGCGGATTGGGCCGCAGCCTGCGCGGGCGCGGCCGCCTTGTCCTTCTTCTTGCCTTCCGCCTTGGCAGGCCTGGCCTCTTCCGTCTTTTCCAGTTCCACGCGGGGGAACAGGTTGGACGATGCCGCCACCGTGGTACCGGCGGCCAGCCCGCCCCAGCGGTCGGCCTCTTCAGCCAACTGCACGGTGGCCGGGTCCAGCGTCTGGCCCAGCTGCCCCAGCAGCACGGCGGACGCCTCGGGCATCACCGGCCACAGGTGCACGGCAACCTTGCGCATGCATTCCAGCATCACGTACATGACGGTGCCAAGGCGCTCCGTGTCGCCCTGCTTGAACAGGGCCCACGGCGCGGCATGGTCCACGTAGCGGTTCAGGGCACGCACCAGTTCCCACAACGATTCAAGGGCATTGGAAAAACGCACCCGCTCGAACAGCCGCACGTAGTTGCGCTGGGCCTCTTCCGCCAGGGTGCGGATGGCCTCGTCTTCCTCGGTCAGCGCCCCCTGCGCGGGCACCACGCCGCCGAAGTACTTGGCGGTCATGGACAGCACGCGGCTGAACAGGTTGCCGAGGTCGTTGGCCAGGTCCGCGTTCAGGCGGGCCACCAGCGCGTCTTCCGAGAAGCTGGCATCGCTGCCGAAGTGCATTTCGCGCAGCAGGAAGTAGCGGAAGGCGCTCAGGCCGTACTTGTCGATCATGGACAGCGGGTCCACCACGTTGCCCAGCGATTTGGACATCTTGGTGTCGCGCACCAGCCAGTAGCCGTGCACGTTCAGGTTGTTGTAGGGCTCAAGCCCTGCCGCCTTCAGCATGGTGGGCCAGAACACCGCGTGGGGCTTCAGGATGTCCTTGGCCACCAGGTGCTGCACGCCGGGCCAGAAGCGGCCGAACTTCTCGCCTTCGGGCCAACCCAGCGCGGAAATGTAGTTGATCAGCGCGTCGAACCACACGTAGCACACGTAGTCCTTGTCGAACGGCAGTTCGATGCCCCAGGTCAGGCGGGACTTGGGCCGCGAGATGCACAGGTCTTCCAGCGCGCCGCTGTCCAGAATGCCCAGCACTTCGCTGCGGTAGCGTTCGGGCCGGATGAAGTCGGGGTTGTCCAGGATGTACTGGCGCAGCCAGCCCTGGTACTTGGACATGCGGAAGAAGTAGTTCTTTTCGCTGATGTATTCCGGCTTCACCTGATGCTGGGGGCACAGGCCGTTTTCCAGTTCCTTCTCGGTGTAGAACCGCTCGCACCCGTAACAGTAGTGCCCGCCGTATTCGCCGAAGTAGATGTCGCCGCTGTCGTAGACCTTCTGCAGCACGTCCTGCACGCACTTCTTGTGCTCCGCGTCGGTGGTGCGGATGAACTGGTCGTACTCCACGCCAAGATGCGGCCACAGGTCGCGAAACTGCGTGCTCACGCCGTCCACGAATTCCTGCGGCGAACACCCGGCCTTTTCGGCGGCCTGCACGATCTTGTCGCCGTGCTCGTCGGTGCCGGTAAGAAAATAGGTGTCCTTGCCCAGCAGGCGGTGGAAGCGGCGCAGCGAATCGGCCACGATGGTGGTGTAGGCATGGCCGAGATGCGGCTTGGCGTTGACGTAGTAGATGGGTGTGGTGATGTAGAAACGGTCCACGTGAGTCTCCCGATTCGGGCGCTGCGGGCGGCGCGGGCCTGCCGCGCCGCTGTTCCGATATGATGGCCGCCCCCGGCACGCGCCGGGGGCGGAAACTGTTGCCTGTAAGGTCGTCGGCCCCTGCCCCTGACGGGTGGAGGCCGGAATCTGCGGGTGCCGTCAGTTATTCGCTGCCGGAGCCGCCGACAGGACCGCCCCCGGAGCCGCCCCCGCCGCCCCCGTCACCCTCATTGCGAGGTCCGGAAGGACGCCGCTTGCGCTTGCGCCGCCCCCGGCTGGAACGCAAGGTGGCCGGATCGGTGTTTTTCAGCGGGCCGCGCGCGCGCGGCATCGCGATGGCCGCCGGTGCTCCCGCCACGGGGGGGGCCACTTCCGCAGCCGGTGCGGAAGGCGCCGACGCGGCAGGAGGCGCGGGCTCAACCGCGTCGGACGCCGCCGCCCCCACGCCGGGGGCCTGCGGCGCAACGCCGCTGACGGTACCGGCTGAGGCATCTGGCATCGCTGCCGCAGGGGCAACCTCTTCGCCACCCGAGGCCGAAGCCACCGGGCCAGCCGCGTCCGCCGGAACAGGCGCCACGCCGTCACCCGCAAGGGGCACGGGGGGCTCCGCGACGGTCTGCGGGGCATCCGCCCCTTGAGCCTGTGGGGCGGGGCCGCCGCTCATGAATGTATCGAAGGTTGCGGAAAACTCGGCCTGGGCGATGCTGCCCGCCGGGGCGGCCTCGCCCATGGGGCGCAGGGCGCCATGGGCAACAGGCAGGTCGGATGGAGCCTGCGGGGCACGGCCATCGCGCCGGTCGGGCCGGTCTGGCCGGTCTGGGCGATCTGGGCGATCTGGGCGATCCGCTCGCTCCTGACGGTCACCCCGGTCAGGACGGTCAGGACGATCAGAGCGCTCGGGGCGGTCCCCACGCTCGGGCCTGCGCCCATCACGACCTTCACGCGGCTGGCCTTCCGGCCCGTCCACGCGGCGCTCGGGGTGTCCCTCGGGGCGCGTCATGTTGCCACCGGGGCCGCCGCCCCCCTGATCGGGCCGACGCGGCTCCATCTGCTGCCATTCTTCCAGCGTGACCTCGACCTCTTCGTTGGACTCGGTCAGCAGGGCCAGGCTGCTCCGGAACATGTTGGCCCGCAGCACCTTCACCGCGCCGCGCGAGGTCAGGTACTTCTTGCCAAGGCGCGGGCAACGCCGGTGGAATTCCTCGTAGTTTTCCTGCTCGTAGCTCAGGCAGCACAGCAGGCGCCCGCAAATGCCCGAAATCTTGGCCGGGTTCAGGAACAGGTTCTGCTCCTTGGCCATCTTGATGGTTACCGGGGCAAACTTGCGCAAGAACCGGCGGCAGCAGCAGACCATGCCGCAGTTGCCCACCGCGCCGATCATCTGCGTTTCGTGGCGCACGCCGATCTGGCGCAGCTCTATGCGGGTGCGGTAGTTCTTGACCAGGTCCTTGACCAGTTCGCGGAAGTCGATGCGGGTCGGCGCGGTGAAATAGAAGATGATCTTGCTGCGGTCGAAGAACACCTCCACGTCCACCAGCTTCATCTCCAGGTCGCGGCCCCGGATGCATTCGTTGCAGAAGGCGCGGGCCTCGTCGCCCAGCTTCTCGTTCTCCGCCGCCTGCTCCAGGTCCTCGCCGCTCGCCACGCGCATGATGGGGCGAAGGTCGCCCTCGGTCTCGCCCGCGTCTTCGGGCAGGTCGTCGCGCAGGGCAACAACCTCGCCGATGCCCTGGCCCTGGTCGGTTTCCACGATCACCCTGTCGCTCACGGCAACGGGCTGACCACCACAAAGAAAATAGTATATCTGTCCGTATTCACGGAACTTGATGCCGAGTATTCGTTCCATCGTGCTCGCCGGTTTCAGCCGGTTGACGCCCGTCCGGAAACATTCCGGCGGAAGGGGGTGCGAACGGATTACGCCGCATGGCCGCGTGGCGGCCATCTCCGCCTTCCTTGGCGAAATAACCTCCTCTTTTCCGCTTTTATGGGGCACGTGTCAACAAAGCCGCGCCCCGCGCGGCCCCGGCGGCGGCGCCCCCCTTCGGCCTGTGCGAGTTCCCGGCTGTTGCAACGCCCGTGCTCGTACCGTACAAGGTCCACAGACCATGTGACCCGTTTCACGAAGCCTGTTTTCCGGAGGCCGCCATGCTCCCTCGCGCCGAAGCCATCGACCTGCTGCGTTCGCACAACCCGGAACCCCACCTTGTCCAGCATGCCCTGGCCACCGAAGCCGTCATGCGCGGCCTGGCCGCCCGTTTCGGGCAGGACGCCGACCTGTGGGGCCTGGCCGGGCTGCTGCACGACATCGACTACCCGCTCACCAAGGATACCCCCGAACGACACGGCCTTGTGGCCGTGGACCTCATTGGCGACGGACTGCCGCCAGAGGCCGTGCAGGCCATCGTGGCCCACAACAGCGAATGCACCGGGCGCGAACCGGCCAGCCTGTTTGACCGTGCCCTGCGCTGCGGCGAAAGCGTGACCGGCCTGGTCAGCGCCGCCGCGCTGGTGCGCCCCACCGGCATGGACGGCATGCAGGCCTCCAGCCTGAAGAAGAAGATGAAGGACAAGGCGTTCGCCGCCAGCGTCAGCCGCGAAAGGATCCGCGAGTGCGAGGCCATCGGCCTTGAGCTTGGCGAGTTCCTGACCATCGCCATCGAGGCCATGACGCAGCGCGCAGCCGAGTTGGGCCTGGCCCGCTAGTCGGCCAGCCTCCGCCCGCACGGGCCAAGCCGACCAGCCCGACCGGCCAGATCGGCCAGACCGGCCAGTCGGGCCACGCCCGACGCGCGCCCTTGCGGCAACGACGACACCGCTCCAACGCACAACAGCCCCGAAGGAACCCCGCATGAAGCTCTCGTTCGTCATCGTCGCCGCCAACGCGGCGAAGTACATCGGCGACTGTCTTGCCTCGGTCCGCGCCGCTGCGGCCGAAATGACGGGCCTTGCCGAATCCGCCGACATCATCGTGGTGGACCGCGCCTCCACCGACGCCACCATTCGCAACGCGCGCGACATCGCGCCCGAAGCCGTCATCGTCGAAGCCCCGGCGGGCACCGGTTTCGCCGCCGCCGCCAACCTGGGCGTGGCCCGCGCCAGCGGCGACGTGATCATTTTCGTGGACCCCGCCGTCACCCTGTGCCCCGGCGCGGCCCGCCGCCTGGCGGAGCATATGGATACCACCCCCGCCTGCATGGTGGCGGGCGGCATGGTCACCGGCCCCAAGGACGCCGTGTTGCGCGGCGCCGCCCGCCTGCCCGGCCTGATCGTGAAGCTGGCCCGCCTCAGCGGGCTGCCGGGCCGCCTGCCGCGCACCTGGTTCAACTGGCCCGCCTACGGCGAAAAGCACTTCCAGCAGCCCACCCGCGTGCAGGCCGTCTCGCTGGCCTTCGCCGCCGTGAAGACCGCTGCCCTGCGCAAGCTGGGTCCGCTGGATGAACGCTTTCACGGCGACGCCTTCACCGGGCACGACCTGTGCCGCCGCATCCGCCGCGCGGTGATGTTCGACTGGAACGTAGCCGTGGTGCCGCAGGCCCGCGCCTGCGCGCAGGACGCCTTTGTCCTGCGGCCCGAAATCGAGGACTTCGACCTGAACGGCGACGGCGTGGTGCGCACCCGCGTGCGCGACGAAATGCTGTACGTGTGGAAGAACTACTGCGTGCTCACCTCTCTGGGCAACAGCCTGCTGGAACTGGCCGGAAGCTGCGTGCGCTACGCGGTGTCCGCGCTGCCCGGCATCGGCTGCGACAAGTGCGCCCGGCACAACGCGGTCGTGCTGCGCGAAACATCGCGGGCCATGCTGGATACCCAGCTTGGCATGCAGTACCCCACGACCCCCTGGTAATCACGGCGACAGTTCGGCAAACGCGGCCTTTCCCGCACGGAAGGGCTGGCTGACCGAAGCATGCAACGGGGCGGACGGCACTGGCTGGCCGCCCCTGCCTGTCTGGCCCTGCCTGCCTGTCCCTGCCTGTCTGGCCCTCCCCGTTTGCTCCGTCCGCCGGAGCGGGGACGGCCACGCCCTGTCGCGTCCCCGTTGCGCGCCCGTGACGGTCGGATGCGCCGATCGCGCGGACTGGCCTTATGTTCCCCGCCGTGCTACCTTGTAGGGGTATACCCGGTGCATGGCGCACGAAAACGCGCCCCCACGCGGCCCACGCCGTCACATCGCGCGGTTTCGGCCACACCCGCCAAACCGCCCAGGCCGCTCCCATCCGCCTCGATCGTTCCAAACGCGCCAATCTTCCCAATTGCCCTCATTGCCCTCACTGGAGGACAGACCGCATGCCCTCGACCCTTTACGACAACGGCACCCTGCAACTGGATACCTCCATCCCCGTCCTGGGGCAGGCCAAGATTCCCACGCCGCTCTGCTACGGCAATTACGCCGACGAACAGGGCATCCCCCTGTTTCTCGACCGCGAGCACATCGCCGAACTGGGCGCGGAATCGGTGCCCCTGCTGTTCGAATCCGCCGGGCCGCGCAGCCACCTGTATTTCGACTCTTCCAAGACCAAGTGCGCCATCGTCACCTGCGGCGGCCTGTGCCCCGGCATCAACGACGTGATCCGGGCCATCGTCATGGAGGCGTACCACGCCTACAACGTGCCCGCCGTCATCGGCATCCGCTACGGGCTTGAAGGGTTCATCCCCAAGTACCGCCACGAATTCATGGAACTGACCCCGGACAAGGTGTCGGACATCCACCAGTTCGGCGGCACCATCCTGGCCTCGTCGCGCGGGCCGCAGTCGCCCGAAGAAGTGGTGGACGCGCTGGAACGCATGAACGTCAGCGCCCTGTTCATGATCGGCGGCGACGGCACCATGCGCGCGGCATCGGGCATCGTGGCCGAAATCGCGCGGCGCAACCTGCGCATCTCGGTCATCGGCATCCCCAAGACCATCGACAACGACATCAATTTCATCAGCCAGTCGTTCGGCTTCGAAACCGCCGTGTACAAGGCCACGGAAGCCATCCAGTGCGCCCACGTCGAGGCGCTGGGGGCCATGAACGGCGTGGGCCTGGTCAAGCTGATGGGGCGCGAGTCGGGCTTCATCGCCGCGCACGCCACCCTTTCGCTGAAGGAAGTGAACTTCGTGCTCATTCCCGAGGTGCGCTTTTCGCTGCACGGCGAAGGGGGGCTTTTGCCCGCGCTGGAAAAGCGGCTGCGCTCGCGCGCCCATGCCGTCATCGTGGTGGCCGAAGGCGCGGGCCAGCACCTGCTGGAAGGCACCGGAGAAACCGACGCCTCGGGCAACCCCATCCTCGGGGACATTGCCACCCTGCTGCGCACCGAAATCAAGCGCTACTGCGATGAACGGGCGCTGCCCTACTCGCTGAAGTACATCGACCCCAGCTACATCATCCGTTCCGTGCCCGCCAATGCCAACGACCGCGTATACTGCGGCTTTCTGGGCCAGCACGCCGTGCATGCCGCCATGGCCGGGCGCACCGGCATGGTGGTGTCCAAGCTGATGGACCGGTACGTGCACCTGCCGCTGGATCTGGTGACGCGCACCCGGCGCAAGCTGAACGTGGCGTCCGACTACTGGCGGGCGGTGCTGGAGTCCACCGGTCAGGTGGATCTGGCGGGGATGGTGCCGGATACCACCCGAGCCTGCCCCATTTGACCGCGCCCGTACTCCGTCCTTCGGACCTCCGGCGGCGTCAGATTTCGCCTTCCGCTCCGGTCACGTACGGGAAGAGTACGCTCCCGTCGCGGAAGGCTCATCTTCCTTGCCGGAGGCCCGAAATCCTGTCGTCCGGGCACGGTCAGAAAGGCAGCGGTGTGACCTATTGCCGCGGAACACGGGGCTTCCTTGCCAGACGACGAAATCCCCGCCCGGAAACGGTGGCGCGCTCATACACAATAACCTTGTCTGCCTTTTCCAAATCGCTAATTCCCAATAGTCAAGAATCCCACCCATGCCCACGCCAACGCTGACGCAGATCAAGGCCTCCGCCGGATCGGGAAAAACCTACACCCTGACCCGGCGATTCCTGTCGTTGCTGGCGGACGCCCGCGACGAGGACGGACGGGCCTGTGCGCTGGCCGTGGAGGGCGGGCACTGCTGGCCGGACATCCTGGCAGTGACCTTCACCAACAAGGCCGCGTCGGAGATGAAGGAGCGGGTCATCCGCCTGCTCAAGGAACATGCCCTGGCCGATCCGGCCCAGGCCCGGAAAGACGGAAACGACGGGGCGTGGCCCCCGGCCCGCGCGGCCCGCTGGGTGGACATCATCCTGCGGCGCTACGGCGCGCTGAACATCCGCACCATCGACAGCCTGCTGACCATGCTGGTGCGTCTGGCTGCGCTGGAACTGTCCCTGCCGCCCGACTTCGAGCCCGCCTTCTCGCCCGACGAATACTTCGAGCCGCTGTACGACCTGATTCTGGACCGCGCCCGCCGGGGCGATGTGCAGTTGCGCGACGACGTGCGCGACGCCTGCCGCCTGCTGCTGTTCCACACCGACCTCAAGGGCTTCACCGTTGGGGCGGGGCTGCGGGTGCGCCTTTCGCAGCTCTTGCAGTTGCATCTGGCGGAGGGTGGCATGTCTGGCCCAGCCCTCTTAACTGCCGGCCCAGACCCCTTCGATGAAAGCCCCGGCATCCCTCACCGGGGCGGCCTACCCGATGTGGACACCGAGGCTCTGGCGGCCAAGCTGGTTGCCATCCACGCGGACATGCAGGACGCCACCGCAACCCTGTCGCGCATCCTGGCCGATGAACAACTTTCCGCCGCCGCCAACCTGCACAAATTTCTGGACAAGTGCGTGGAAAACAGCGCCTTTTCCCCACTGTCCAAGTCTGCCTATCTGGACAAGGGCGGGCTGGACGACTGCCTGCTGAAGGCGTCAAAAGGCAAGGGCAGCGACGAGGCCCGCGCGGCCTTCGACGCCTGGCGCGACGCCTGCAACGACTTTGCCGTGCGCGGGCGGCTCATCCAGCGCGCCTTGCAGGTGGCCCCGCTGGCCGGTCTGGCCCGGGCCATGGCCGCGCACCTGCCCGACTTCCAGCGGCGCGAGGGCAAGCTGCCCCAACCGCTCATCCCCCTGCACGCCCGCGACGTGCTGAACGGCGAGTTCGGCGTGTCGGAAGCCTTCTGCCGCATGGGCACGCGCCTTGCGCACATCCTTGTCGACGAATTTCAGGACACCAGCCGCGACCAGTGGGCCGCCATCGAGCCGCTGGCCGTGGAATGCCTGTCGCGCGGCGGCGGGCTGACCTGGGTGGGCGACGTGAAGCAGGCCATCTACGGCTGGCGCGGCGGCGATTCCGACCTGTTCGACGACATTCTGGCATCGCCCGCGCTCACCGCCATCGTGCCCGATCCCCGGCAGGAAACCCTGCCCCGCAACTGGCGCAGCCGCGTGGCCATCGTGCAGCACAACAACACCGTGTTCGCGCAACTGGACGACCCGCTGCGCGCACGGGGGGTGCTGTCGGCCATGCTGGGCGACAAGACGCCAGCCCACGTGCTGGACGAGGCCGCCGCGTCGGTGGCGCGGGCCTTTGCCGGGGCGGCGCAGGGGGTTCCGGACAGGGCATCGGCCCAGGGCGGGCTGGTGCGCATCGTCCCCGTGCACGGCGAGGACAACGGAGACCTACGCGACAAGGTGCGCCAGCAACTGCGGGCGCTGTTCATGGACGATCTGGCCGCCCGCCGCCCGTGGCGCGACGTGGCCGTGCTGGTGCGCAAGAACGACGAATCCGCGCTGGTGGCCTCGTGGCTCATGGACTGGGGCGTACCGGTGGTGACCGAAAACAGCCTGCGTCTGGCCGACCATCCGCTGGTGACGCAGACCGTGGCCCTGCTGACATTCCTGGACTACCCGCCCAACGCGCTGGCCCTGTGGGAAGTGCTGACCGGCTGCGAGTTGTTCGGCGGCATCAGCGGCCTTTCCGACCGTGCGCTGCGCGACTGGCTGGCCGACCGCTGCGCCCGTCCCGCCGACGACCCGCGCGGCGGCAAGGGGCTGCTGGCCGATTTTCGCGCCACCTTCCCCGTGGCATGGGAAACGTGGCTGGCCCCGTTCTACGCCCGTGCCGGACTGATGGGCCCCTATGACACGGTACGCGAAATCTTCGAGCGCTTCCGCGTGGCGCAACGCCACCCGGAGGACATCGGCTACGTGCGCCGCTTTCTGGAGGTGGTGCACAATGCGGAGTCGCGCGGGCTCACCTCGCTGGCCACCTTTCTGGAGTTCTGGGTCGAAAGCGGCGGCGAGGAAAAGGTGCCCATGCCGGAAGCCATGGACGCCGTGCGGGTGATGACCATGCACAAGTCCAAAGGGCTGGAATTTCCGGTGGTGGTCATCCCCTTCCATCATCAGCCGGACCGCACCGACCCGCCGCTGGTGGTGGCGGAACTGGACGGCCAGCCGCTGCTGGCCCCGCTGTGCCCGGAAATGGGCGACCGCTATCACCACGCGCAGGCGGCAGCAGCAGCCGAAAAGCTGCACCTGCTCTACGTGGGCTGGACGCGGCCCGTGGACGAACTGCATGCCTACGTTACCTCCACCCCGTTCGCGGAACGGAACTCTTCGCTGCTGGCCGGAGTGCGCGCCCTGCTGACCGGGTGCGACATCGACACGGAGCAGGCGTACGTGGCAGGCGCGGTGCCCCCGGCGCGGGAAGCATCGCAGGAGGAAACGGCTCGGCCGGTGGCGCAGCAGGAAGAAAATGGGCAGGACGTACCGCCCGCATCGTCCGAGGCAACGCCGACACCTCTGCCGGACGCCGCCCCGTGGCGGCCCATGCAATGGCTGCCGCGCCTGAAGATTTTCCGCAACCAGCTGGAGGAATTCACCTTCACCGAGCGACGGCGCGGCATGCTGGTACACGCCTGCCTGGAACAGCTGCGCCTTACCGGCGCCCCGGACCAGGACGCCGCCCGCGCCGTGGCCCACGGCATGCGCGCCTTCCCCCTGCCGGTGCCGGAACCGGAGGCCACCGCGGGCGAACTCACCGCCATGCTGGCGTGGCTGGCGGCGCTGCCGCAGGCCGGGCACTGGTTCACCCATGGCGTGCCGGAACAGTCCATCATGGACGCGCAGGGCAGCATCCACCGCACCGACCTCATGGTGGACGACGGGGAAACCTGCACCGTGGTGGAATGGAAGACGGGCCGCCCCTCCGACGACCACGTGGCCCAGGTGCGCCGCTACCTCGGCCTGCTGGCCGAGGGCACCGGACGCGGCCCCGGCGGTGTGCGCGGCGTGCTGGTGTACCTTGACGGGCGCACGGTGCGGCCCGTGGAACTGCGCACCACCGACGCCACCCGGAACGACGCCACCCGGAACGATCCCAATGAAGGACACCGCCCGTGACCGGTCCAGACGATATCCTCATGCCCGGCGTACCGTCCGCCTCCCGGCCCAAGCGCACCACCGCCCGGCGCACCGCGCCGCGCGCACCCCATGCTCCGCATGCTGCCCATGCTAGCAGGGGCCCGCGCCCGTTCCTGATCTTTCCGTGGGATACGGACTTCCTGGCCGGGCTTACCGATACGCTCATCGAGGTCACCGGCGGTCGCCCCGGCGATGCCGTGTTCGTCTTTCCGCATGGTCGCCCGGGCCGCTACCTTGTGGACCGCATCCGCCGCGCCCCCGGCATTGCCCGGCCCTGCCTGCTGCCCCGCGTGTTCACGGTGCGCCAGATGTTCACCCTGCTGCGCGCCCACGCAGAAGACCCCACGGCGCGCCCGGCCCGGCCCATCCCCCTGCTGGACCGGGTGGGCCTGCTCATGGACTGCGTGCGCGGCCTGGCCCGCCCCGGCGATGAACTGTACGAGCACCTGGCCGCCACGGACCAGCGCCGGTTCTTTCCGTGGGGCGTGCGCCTTGCCGCGCTGATGGAGGAATTCTTCGTTCAGGACCGCGTGCCGGAAGACTACCAGTACATGGAAGGCCAGGTGGCCCCCTTTGCCGCCGCCCTGCTGGGCGCGCTGGGCCGCATCCACGAGGCATACGCAACGGCACTGACCGAGCGCGGCTGGACCACGCCGGGCTTCGACGCCTTTCGCTCCGTGCGCCTGCTGCCCGGCCCCGCCGAAACGGGCCGCGCCGCCGAACGCCCCGACGGCTTCACCCTGCCCCCGCTGCTGGCGGGCAAACGGCTGTTCGTGGCCGGGTTCTCCACCCTCACCGGCACGGAAGAAGCGCTGTTCCTGCACCTGTGGCGGCACGAAGAGGCCACGGTGTGCCTGCACACCGACGCAGCCGTTGCGGAACTGGGCGCGCGCCCGGTGCACTGGACCTGCGAGGATCACGTGCGCTGGCTGACCGCGTGGCGGGCCGGGGCCGCACTGGCCTGCCCGTCGTCCGGGCACACCCCGTCGATCACCTTTCATGAAGGTTACGACCTGCATTCGCAATTGCTGGTCATGGAAAAGGAACTGCGCGCCGAAAAGCAAGGGACGCGCGGCCCCGGCAACGATGGCGGGGGCACTTCTTCCGACAACGCGGCCCGATCCGGCAATTTGAAGGAATCGAGTCTAACGCCAGCAATCGAAAGCACCGAAGGTTCTGCCCTTCCCGCGCCGGACGCCGACGAACTGGCGGGCACGGCGGTGGTGCTGCCCGACACCGGGCTGCTCATGCCCGTGCTGCACCACCTGCCGGACAAGGACGTGAACATCTCCATGGGGTACCCGCTGGTGCGCTCCACGCTGGTGCGGCTGGTGGAAACCCTGATGCGCCTGCAGGAGACCGCCCGGCCCGCCACCTCACTGTCCTTGCCGGAAGAAGGGCTGGAAGAAGGGCCGGAGGCAGGATCGGATGAAATGTTCGTCCCCACCTTGGGCGGTGCGGGCACCGCGCCGTCCGTCCTGTGCTACCACTGGCGCACGGTCATCGAGTGCATCCGCCACCCGTACCTGAAGATGCTGGAACTGGACGGCGAACGCCCCCTGCGCGACCTGTTCCACCTCATGGAAAACGTGGTGCGCGGCGGGGCCAGCTTCGTGGACCCGCGCGCGCTGGCCCGCCAGGTGGCCCAGAAGGCCCCCGGCGGCGAACACGGCCCGGCAGCCGACCTGCTGCACCGCGTGCTGGACCTGTGCCTGACCCGCTGGGAAACGGCGGACACCCCGGCCCGCGTGGCCGATGTGGTGGGTGCGCTGTGCGACCTGCTGCTGGCCCACGGCGGCACCCTGTGGGAGCGCTTTCCCATCGACGCGGAATGCCTGTTCCGGCTCATGCAGCGGGTCATTCCCGCCCTGCGCGACTGCGAACTGGCGGACACGCCCTTCCCGCGCGAGGTGCTGCACACCATCCTGCGCGAAACCCTGCGCGAGGAGCGCGTACCCTTCGAGGCCACGCCGCTGGCCGGGTTGCAGGTGCTGGGCATGCTGGAAACCCGCCTGCTGCGCTTTCGCCGGGTCATCGTGCTGGACGCCACCGAAGACCGCCTGCCCGGCGCGCCGGGGCACGACCCGCTGCTGCCCGACAGCCTGCGCGCCATGGCCGGGCTGCCCGATTCGCGCCGCCGCGAGCGGGTGGCCGCGCACAACTTCCACCGCCTGCTGGCCGGGGCGGAACAGGCAGTGCTGTGCTACCAGACCGGCGTGGACCGCAGCGGCCTGCTGGACGAAAAGAAGATCCGCAGCCGCTTCGTGGAAGAACTGCTGTGGCGCGAGGAACGCGCGCGAGGCGGACTGCTTTCACCAGGCCAGCCCCCGCTGCATGCCGTGGCGTGCACGGTGCGCCCGTTCCGTTCCGCGCCGCGCCCCATGGAACGCACCCCCGCCATCAACGATGCGCTGGAGCGGCTGCTGGACGCGCCCGTATCGCCTTCCACCCTCGACGCCTGGCTGACCTGCCCGGTGCGCTTCTTTCACGAGCGGCTGGCCGGGCTGGCCCCGCCGGACGAGGTGAACGAAGGCGACGACCCCATTGCCGTGGGCGACCTGCTGCACAAGGTGCTGCTGGACTTCCACCTGTCCCACAAGGGGCGCGAGGTGCGCCGCAACGAACTTTCCGCCGAACACCTCACCCGCCTGTTCCTGCAACGGCTGGGGGCCTCGGGCCTTTCCGCCCAGTTGCCGCCCGACGCCCTGCTGATGCTGGAAGTGGCCGGGCCGGAACGCCTTGGCCGCTACCTGTCCCGCCAGCCGGAACGGTTCACCGTGCTGGAACTGGAGGAATCGGTGGAGGCCACCATCGACGTGCCGGGCAGCGCGGGGCGTCGCGTGCGCCGCCTGCATGGCCGGGTGGACCGGGTGGACCTGCGCGGATTCGAGGACGGTGAAGGCGCGGTGATCCTGGACTACAAGACCGGCAAGGTGGAATGGAAGCCCTCCGCATGGTCCGACGAGGCGCTGTGGGAACGCATGGAGATATGGACCCCCGACCGCGACCCCGACCTGCTGGCCGACGTGGCCGCCGCCCTGCACGGCGTGCAGCTTCCGGCATATGTCCACATGTACGGCCAGCAGTCCGGGCGTGACGTGCACGACGCCGCCTGGGTCATCCTGCGGGATGCCGGGCAGGAACTGCCCCTGTTCGGCGACGGCGTGGACGACGAAACCCGCGATGCGGCCATCACCACCCGCATTCCCGCCCTGCTCGCCTTTCTGTTGCGGCACATGGCCGAAGCGCCGTTGCTGCTGCCGCGCGACGGCAAACATTGCGACTGGTGCTCTTGCACGAAACTGTGTAAAATGCGTGCCTGAGGGAACGGGCCGCATCGGCCCTTCCGCGCCGCCAGCGCGGCGTCCGCCCGGTCACGGCCCGGCGGCGCATGCGCCCGTGCAGTGGGGACTGCACGGGAAAAAACGCACCGCCGCCACCGTACCGCACGACGCCACCCAGCGTTTGCTGCCCGAAAGCCTCCGATGCAGCCCACGGAGACCGCGTGAAATCCGGCCATGCCGCCGGATCGTGCGTCTTCCGCGCGCCGCCCGCGCATGGCGGCACACCGGAGCGCCCACTCCCATGCCACCGGCATGCACGCGGGCCCGGTTCATACCGCGTGCCTTCACCGGCACGCACGCACCGCACCGGAGGACTGAATCATGCCTTTTCCGACCCTGAACATCGGCGACCTGGTCGCCCGCATACCTATCGTGCAAGGCGGCATGGGCGTCGGCATCTCGCTGTCGCGCCTGGCGTCCGCAGTGGCCAACGAAGGCGGCATCGGCGTCATCGCCGCCGCCATGATCGGGATGAAAGAGCCCGACGTTGCCAAGAACCCCATCGAAGCCAATGTCCGCGCCCTGCGCCGCGAGTTGCAGAAAGCCCGCGAACTGACCCAGGGCATCGTGGGCGTGAACATCATGGTGGCCCTGACCACCTTTGGCGAAATGGTCCGCACCTCCATCGAGGAGAGGGCCGACATCATCTTCTCCGGCGCTGGCCTGCCGCTGGACCTGCCCAGACACCTGCGCGAGGCCTGCGACCAGAAGAAGGAAGAATTCCGCACCAAGCTCGTGCCCATCGTGTCGTCCGCCCGTGCGGCCTCGGTCATCGCCAAGAAGTGGATATCCCGCTTCGACTACATGCCCGACGCCTTCGTGGTGGAAGGCCCCAAGGCGGGCGGGCACCTCGGCTTCAAGGCCGAGGAGATTGACGACCCCGGCCATTCGCTGGAAGCGGTCATCCCGCAGGTGGTGGAGGCGGTGAAACCCTTCGAGGACCAGAAGGGCCGCCGCATTCCGGTCATCGCCGCAGGCGGCGTGTACACCGGTGAAGACATCACCCGGTTCATGGAACTGGGCGCCGCCGGCGTGCAGATGGGCACCCGCTTCGTGGCCACCCACGAATGCGATGCCGACGACCGCTTCAAGCAGGCCTACGTGGACGCCACCGAACAGGACGTGACCATCATCAAGAGCCCCGTGGGCATGCCTGGCCGCGCCATCGGCAACTCGTTCATCGACGCCATGCGCGAAGGCGCGAAAAAGCCCTTCAAGTGCGTGTTCAAGTGCATCAGCACCTGCGAGCAGGAACAGACCCCGTACTGCATCGCCGCCGCGCTGATCAACGCCATGAGGGGCAACCTGGAGAAGGGGTTTGCCTTCTCCGGCGCCAACGTGTTCCGCGTGGACCGCATCCTGTCGGTGCACGAACTGGTGTCCTCGCTCCAGCAGGAGTTCGAGGAAGCCATCTCCAAGCGCCTGGGCATGCTGCGCGCGTAGGCGTTGCGGCCTTCGCTCCCGGAGGGCGCCAGGCGGCACCGCCTGCCCCGGTCACGCACCATGCGTGCGTCCCGACGCAACCGGCTCGGCAACCTTGCCGGTGGGCGGAATTTCCGCAACGCCCACAATGTGCCCCTGCCCAAATACATCGGGCCGGAACCCCGCAAGGTTCCGGCCCTTTTTCGTTGGCGAACGGAAAAGGGGAAAAAACCCCTACCGCTTGGGCGTGGCCTTTTCGCCCTTGCGGGGCGTGGCGGCGCGGGCCGGTTTTTCCGGCGCAGCGGCGGACTTTGGTTGCGACGTCTTGCCCGCTGGCGACGCAAGGTCGGAACGGGGGTGCGCCCGGTCGTACACGTCCACCAGGCGCGAAAGGGTCAGGTGGGTGTAGCGCTGGGTGGTGGAAAGCCGGGCATGGCCCAGCAGTTCCTGCACGCTGCGCAGGTCTGCCCCGGCCTCCAGCAGATGGGTGGCGAAAGAGTGGCGCAGCCCGTGCGGGGATATGGCCTGCGGCAGCCCGGCCCGCAGGCACAACGCCTCGATGATCCGTGCGGCCTGCCGCCGGTTCAGGCGGCCACCCCGCGCACCCAGGAACAGGGCGGGTTCTCCCCGGCTCTCGTCCACCAAGTGGCGCACCGCCAGCCAGGCCGCCAGCGCGTTGCGGGCGGTATCGCTGAGCGGGCTCATGCGTTCGCGCCCGCCCTTGCCCATCACCCGCACCACGCCCGATGCCGGGTCCGCATCCAGCACATTCAGGTCCAGCGCCTCGGACACGCGCAAGCCGGAGCCGTACAACAGTTCGGCCAGCGCCAGGTCGCGCGTCAGCAAGGCCGCGTCGGCGGGGCCGAAATCACCGGCCTGTCCGGCGCGATCCGTGGCATGGGCAGCGGTCAGGGCCTTGCGCTGCCGCCGCTCGTCCAGCAGGGCAAAGGCCTGGTCCACGTTCAGGGCGTGGGGGTGGCGCTGTTCCTGTTTGGGATTGTGCACCCCCGCCGTGGGGTCCGCCGTGAGCCGCCGCAGCCGCAGCAGAAAGCGGAAGAACGCCCGCAATGCCGACAGCTTGCGCGACACGCTGGACTTGGCGATGCGCTGGCGGTGCAGTTCGGCCAAAAACCGCTGCACGTGCCGCTTGGTGATGTGTTCCGGGGTATCCAGCGAGAGAGAGGCAGCGGACGACGCGGGAATCGGCAAGGGCGGCCTGCCGGGTATGGCCGGGCCGTCGCCCATGCCCTCCAGAAACGCCGCGAACTGGTCCATGTCCGTACCGTAGGCGGTCACGGTGGCATCGGCGTAGCCCTTTTCCATGCCCAGATGGGCCAGGAACATCTCCAGCAGTTCCGCGCGGGCGGCAGAAAGCGGACCGTCGCCCGGAGAAACGGTGCCGGGAGAAGCGGCGTCGGAAAAGTGGGCGGACCGGGCGGCAACGGGGGACAATTCGCGGGAAGCCGCCTTGCCTCCCCGCGTCAACGGGTCGGCGGCGCCCCGAACACGCCCGCTGCCGTCACGCCTGTCGCCGGTCGAAGACATAGCAACTGCCCGTCCTGTCCTTGGCCAGCTTCTTGACCTGGCTGGCCCGGTACGAGGCCTCGCCGTAGTGGGCCAGCGAAAGCCCCGCACTGGGCCGGTTGCACACCACGGCGATGGACACGGCCATCAACGGAAAGGTGCGCACCTGCCCCTGCCTGTCGTGGGCCACGATGGCCCCGCGCTCGCGATCATCCGCATCGTAGAAGCCGGGCACGATGGCGTCAAAGGCCCCCACCACCCGGCGGCAGGCGTCTTCCGCCTCGTCCACGGGCGTCACGAACACATAGTCGTCGCCGCCCACGTGGCCCACAAAGGCGGGTTGGCCCCGCACCTCGCGCACCGTGGTGGCCAGCAGCCGTGCGGTGAGCATGAGCACCTCGTCGCCGCGCGAAAAACCGTACTTGTCGTTGAAGGCCTTGAAGTTGTCGAGGTCGGCGTAGGCCAGCGCGAAATCCATGCGCCGGTCGATGAGCCCCTGAATGAACTTGATGATCGAGGTGTTGCCCGGCAGCCTGGTCAGCGGACTGGCATCCAGGGCGCGGCCCGCGCGGGTCAGGGCCAATTCGATGCGCGCCGAGAGTTCCGTGGCCAGCGGGGGCGGCAGGGGCGTGCACCCCGCGCCCTCCGGCGCACCGGCAACCGGCACCGGGGCGGCGGGCAGCACCATGAAATCGTCGGCCTCCACGCCCGGCCAGTCCACCCCGGCCACGTCGTGCGCGTTCAGGGCCAGCAGCGTGGCCACCTGGCGGTACACGTTCTCGCCCTTCACCAACTGGATCAGGGACACGCCGGACATGTCCGGCAGCGCGGCGGAAACCAGCAGCAGGTCTGGCGGATCGAGAAAGAACTGCTCCAGCACGGCCCGCCCGTTGTCGAACACCCGCCAGTCCATCGAACGGGACGGTGCCGGGTGCAGCCCCGCCGGGCCGCCTCCAACTGACCACAGGCTGCGCACCGTGGCGGCCAGACAGACATCCGCCGTGACCAGCCAGCAGCGCGGCACGCCCGACGATGCGGTATCGCCGAACCCCAGTGGACGCGTGCTCACGATGCGCTCCCCGTTACGCGGGCCAGGCGCGGGCACGAAGCCGACGACTGGTGCAACGCCTGGCCAGGAGCCTGCACGGGCGCCTGGTCAGGTGATTGCTCGGGCGCCTGGTCAGGTGATTGCTCGGGCGCCTGGTCAGGTGATTGCTCGGGCGCCTGGTCAGGTGATTGCTTGGGCGCCTGCCCGGGTGACTGGTCAGGTGACGGGGCAGGCGACGGGGCGGCGTCACGGGTCATGCAAACCCCAACTCACCGGCGTCGGCGAACTTCTCGCACAGGGTGTCCAGCAGCGCTTCCAGCGAACTCTGGTTCATGCCCAGCAGCTTCAGCGCGTGGGGCGAAAGCTGCGGCACGTTGTCGTCGCCGCCGGAGCCGTATTCGAACAGCCGGGCCATGAAATTGCCCACATGCACCACGCAGGCCATCTGCGGGTATATCCGCGCGCCCATGGGCTTGTGGTGGAAGGCCATGCCCTCCCGGATGGCCGGGGGCAGGTTCCAGTGTTCCGCCAGCCAGGCGTTGATACGGTCGTGCCCGAAGCCGAGCACCTGCGTTTCCGCATCGATGTAGGGCAGGTCCTGTTCCTGCACCAGCGCGTCCACCCTGGCCTTGGCCTCGGGCAATTGCAGGGCCGACACCACCTTGCCGAGGTCGTGCAGCAGCCCGGCCACGGCGTATTCCTCGGGGTCCTTCATGCCCAGCGCGCGGGCCAGTTCGCCGCAGGCCAGCGAGCACCCCACGCTGTGGTCCCACAGGCCGCGCATGGCGCGGTTCATGTCGTCGTAGACCGAGGTAGAGATGATCAACCCCCGGATGACGTTGAACCCCAGCAGCACCAGGGCGTGCTTTACCGTGCCGATGCGCCCCGGAAAACCGTAGATGGGCGAGTTGACCATCTTCAGCACCTTGGCCGCCAACACCTGATCGAAGGAAATGACCTTGGCCACCTGATCGGTGGTGGTGTTGGGCAACTCCAGCAGGCGCGAGACTTCCTGCAACGCCGTGGGGAGCGTGGGCAGGTCCTTCACCGCCAGCAGCCGCCCCTTGTAGGTGGTGCGCAAATCGTCGCTCATCGCCCGTTCTCCCTCGGCGCGCCGTTGCCGTCCGAAAGCTCCGGCCTGGCGGGCACGCCTTCCGGCTCGTCATCAACCAGCGGCACCAGCGAAATGCGGTTCTGCGCGGCCAGGGCCTCCGCCTCTTCGCGCGCGGCCTCTGCGGCGGCGGCGAGGGCGGCGGCCTCGGCCTCTTCCGCCGCCCTGGCGGCGGCGATGCGTTCGGCAAAGAAGCGGCGCAGCATGTTGCGCAGGGTAACCATGAACCGGTCCTGCCCGTGCTTGCGGAACAGGTGGTCCAGCCGACCGGCGATGCGTTCCAGATCGTTGCCGCCATCGTCGCCAAGGTCCACGGGGCGGCCCTGTACGGTAAGCGCCTGCACTCCGCTGGCGCGGAAGCGCGAGAGGATGGTGGTGGTCAGTTCAACGCCGGCGCCCACCAGCACCAGCCCGTCGGACTTGGTGACGGGCTTGGCCAGTTTCATGCCGGGCGTGGCAAGGTCGAGCGGTATCTTCTGCATATTCTTCCCCGGTCGGGCGCCTGCCCGCCGTTTGGATACATGGTGCGCGTTTCCCTACATACGCTCGTAGCGCATGCCGGGCAACCGGCGCACCCCGCCCTTTACCTCCAGCAACACGAGACGGCAGCTGACGTCCGCCGCGCCCATGGACAGCGCACGGCAGATGTCGTCCACGTGGGCACCGGGGCGACCGTGCAGAAAGGCCAGGATGGCGTCATCCGGACCGTCGCCGATGCTGCCGCTGATGCCGCCGCCGATACAGGCCGGGCACGGAGCGGGTGCGCTTGCCCTGCGGGGGCGCGCGGGGCGCGGTGCCGGGCGGACCACAGGCGCGGGCACGGCGGCGGGCTCCAAAGGTGCCCGCACGTCCTGCCCTGCGGAAACATCGGCGCTGTCGCCGGAAATCTCCAGCGGAGGGCGGACAACATCCCTGCCAGCCATACCGTCCAGGACGACGGGAGGGCTCTGGGCTTCCGGACCGCCCGGCGTGTATGGCGTACCGGGCATGTCTGGCGTGCCCGGCCTATCAGGCATGACTGGGATGACAGGGATGACTGGGGTGACCGGGCTGACTGGGATGACTGGCACATCCGACGCATTCGGGCCGGTCATGACAGATGGTGCAGACGGGGCAGATGGAGGAACTGGATCATCGGACGCAGCCGGGGGAAATATCTCGTCCAGCGGATCGTCGTCCCAACCGTTCCAACCCGGAGGCGGGCACGGTGCGGCCAACGCGGCCAGTTCCATGCCCAGCACCGGGGCCAGGTCCACCAGCATGTCTTCCGCCGTGGCAACGGGCCGCGCGCCCTGCTCGATGAGCCCCCGGCAGCCGCAGGTATACTGGGCCGTGGCCGGGCCGGGCACGGCGTATACCTCGCGGCCCTGCTCCAGGGCCAGGCGCGCCGTGATCAGGCTGCCGCTGCGGGCCGCCGCCTCCACCACCAGCACCCCCACGGAAAACCCGCTGATGATCCGATTGCGCACGGGAAAATGCGCGGGCAGGGGCAGCGTGCCGGGGGCGTATTCCGACACCAGCAGCCCCGTGGCCTCCATGCGCTCGAAGAGTTCCGCGTGCTCCGGCGGGTAGACCACGTCGATGCCCGTGCCCAGCACGCCGATGGTGGAGCCCACCTCTTCCAGCGCGGCCACGTGGGCCTCGCGGTCGATGCCCCGTGCAAGGCCGGAAACCACGGTGACGCCCGCCGCCGAAAGGCTGTAGGCGATGTCGGCGGCCACACCGCGCCCGGCACGAGAAGACAGGCGCGAACCCACCACCGCCACGGCGTGGTTGGCCAGCAAAGAGGCATCGCCCCGGCAGTACAGCACGGCGGGGGCATCGGAAATTTCGCGCAGGCGGGCGGGGTAGCGCGGGTCGGTCCACAGCAGGACACCGCAGCGGCAGGCGCGTACCGCATCCCATTCCTGCCGGGCCGTGTCGCGCCATGCGCCGCGTGCCACTGGCGCGGCCATGTGTGGCCGCACGCCCGCACCGGCCCAGTCGTGCCCGCCCCGGTCTGCCGCCTGCACGGCGGCCAGCGCGGACCCCAGCCCCGCCAGCAGGCGACGCACCGTGCGCGGCCCGATGCCGGGGCTGTGGCGCAAAGCCAGGGCGGCCCACAATTCGGCGCGGCCCGCCGCATCCAGATCGGCAAAGGCGGGCAGCCTGACGGGGCCGGGCGTCATGGTATTAAAGCCCACGCTATCCGGGCGTTCGGGGGCGGGCGGCTGGGAAGCCATGGCGGGTCGTGGGCAGGCTACCCGTTGGGGAAGCGCTGCCGGGCCAGCTTGGCGGCCGTGGAATCCGGGTGGTCTTCGCGCAGCGCCTTCAGGTGGAAGCGCACGTTCTCGTCGTCGCCCAGCTGTTTGTAGGCCAGCGCCGTCTTGAGCAACGAATCCGCCGCCTTGTGATGCTTGGGAAAGCGCGCCGTGACCTCCTTGAAGGCCACGATGGCGTCGGCGTAGCGGCGCTGGGCGTACAGGGCCTCGCCCTTCCAGTACAGGGCGTTGGGCACCAGCGAACTGTTGGGATAGTCGCCCAGAAACCCTTCGAAGCGGACGCGGGCCTCGTCGGTCTTGCCGCGTTGCAGCAGGTTCAGGGCGGACTCGTAGGCGGCCTTGTCCGAGACGCCCTTGGCGGGCTTTGGCTCCGGCTTTTGCGCGGCTTTGGCGGCGGGTGCAGGCGATGCGGCCTTGGCGGGTTCCGGCTGGATGCGGCGTCCGCCTGCGCCAAGGTCGTCGGCATCGACAGTCGGTACCGCCGTGGCATCGCCTGACGATGCCACGGATGAAGCCTGGGCCGATGCCGCAGTGGATGCAGGAGAAGTCCCCCGTCCGCTCACCAGTGCGCCTTCCAGCGCGTCCAGCCTGCGGCCGTCGGATTCGCGGTCGCCGTCCACGCGGGCGGACAGCGCGGCCTGCTTTTCCTCCAGCGCCCGCAGGCGCTCGTCCACCGCGCCGTCGCGGGCCTTCCGGGCCTCTTCGTAGGAGAGGTACTTTTCCTCCAGCATGCGCAGCCGCCATTCGGTACTGCCCTGCGCCGCGCCCTGTCCGGCGCAGCCGGAGCAAAGGACCATGGCGAAAAGAAGGGCCGGAACAAGCAATGCCGCCGATGCGCGAAGCCGCCGATGCTGCATGAGGAATCTCCGAACTGGCCGTGTACGTTGACGGAACTGTACCTTCCATAGGCGATGGCCGCCATTTTTTCAAGGAAATCCACGCGCCGCCGCGCTCCGGACGGGCAGCGCGCGGTATCGCCCGCGCCAGCGGCACCGGCCCGCCCCGTTCGTGGCCACACGGGGCGGCCATACCGGACGCGCACACGGGGCACAAGGCCCGGACCGACGGCCCGCCTGGCCCGCTGCCCCCCGACCAACTGCCCCACACACGCAAACGGCTGCACGCAGCGGGTGCGCCCGGCCCGCGCCTTGCGCCCCAAGCGGTTTTGGGGCAAAAGACCGGTGCGGCAACGCCCTTGCGCGCCGCCGCATCACCCCAACGGAGCGTTCGCGAATGATCCTGTTTCCCGATGCCGCCGTCTGGTCGCTGGCACTGCCGGGCGGCATTCTGGCCTGCCTGCTGCTGGCCGTCACCGGCATGCCGTTCCTGTGCCTGGCCTGGCAGCGCATGTCCGTGGCCAAGCGCACCGCATTCCCCGACAAGCTGGCCCGTCAGGGCGCCCTGCTGGCCGTCCTTGCCGTCGCCGTGTTGCTGGCGGTGTCCGGGGCCATCATGGTCCGCATGGTCCAGATGCAGCCCGAGTTGATGGAAGGACCGTTCCGGGTGCCCCTGCTGGCCCCGCCCGCCCTGCTGGCGGGTACCCTGGCCTGCGCGGGCATCTACCTGTTCGGGTGGCGGCACATCCGGGGATCGGTCATGCACCGCTTCGTGGGTCTTGCTGCGGGCATCGGCGGCCTGGAGGCCACGGTGACCAGCTTCGCCCTGACCCGCGCCCTGCTGCTGCCGGGGCATCCCCTGCCTTCCGCCGCGCCCCCCGCAGACACCATGAACGCCCTGCTCGCCGCCCCCGTCAATTCGCTGCTGTGGCCGGTGCTGGGGCAGTCGGCCTTCGTGGCCGCGGGTGCCGCCGGGGCGCTGTGCCTGGCCTGGCTGCTGACCCGCCGCGACAAGGACGACTTTGGCCGCGACTATTACAACTACGCCCTTGGCGTATGCGCCCGCTGGGCCCTGGGCGGCACCCTGTGCGCCCTGCCGGTGGGCGTGTACGTGCTGTACCGCGCCGCCACATTGACCAGCCCGGACCTGACCGTCCTGCCCCCGTTGCTGCCCCTGATCGGCACCCTGGTACTGCCGCTGGCCGCCTGCGGCCTGTGGGGCACGGTGATCCGCTCCGCCACGCCGCTGCGCCACAAGGTGGGCATCGTTACCGCCCTGGTGCTGCTGATGGTGGCCTGCGGCTGCGAGGCCAGCACCCTGGCCCATGTGGTGCGTTTGCACGCGCCCATGTGACGCATCCTCCCGATCCCGAAGACAAACGCCCCCGCCCGGTGCTTCCGGACGGGGGCGTTCTTATTTCGCGGCAACGGCTGGGCGGGAACTAGATGGCCTTGGAAGTGGCCATCATGTACACCTCGTGCGGGTCCAGGATCAGGATGACGCTGCCGTCGCCCATGATGGTCGCGCCCGAGATGCCCTTGAGGTCGCCAAGGTAGGCGCCCAGGGGCTTGATGACGATTTCCTGCCGTTCCAGCAGGCGGTCCACCACCAGGCCCAGGCGACGGTCGTTGTCGTGAATGACCACCACGGACAGCACTTCCTGCTTGTCGCCCTTGGGCAGGCCCAGCAGTTCGGACAGCGAGGCGATGCCCAGCACTTCGCCGCGCAGGGTCACGGCCTTGCGGCCCTTGACGTCCGTCAGGCGGCGCGCCTCGATCTTGGTGGTTTCCGACACGGCGTCCAGCGGGATGGCGTACATCTCGCCCGCCACGTTGACCATCAGCGCGTCGATGATGGCCAGCGTCAGCGGCAGGGACAGGGTGAAACGGGTGCCCTTGCCGATCTCCGAATGGATGCTGACGCTGCCCTTCAGGTTCTTGATGTTGGTGCGCACCACGTCCATGCCCACGCCGCGCCCGGAGATGTCGGTGATCTTTTCCGCAGAGGAAAAACCGGGGGCGAAAATGAGTTCCATGGCTTCGCGGTCGTCCATGGCCTTTGCTTCGTCGGGGGTGATGATGCCCTTGCGCACGGCCACTTCGCGCATCTTTTCCGGGTCGATGCCCTTGCCGTCGTCCTCGATCTCGATGGCGACGGAGTTGCCCTTGTGGTAGGCGCGCAGGACCACCTTGCCCTTGGCCTTCTTGCCCTTGGCCACGCGCTCGTCCTCGGACTCCACGCCGTGGTCCACCGCGTTACGGATGAGGTGCACCAGCGGGTCGCCGATGACTTCAACCACGCTCTTGTCGAGTTCCGTTTCCTCGCCTTCCAGGATCAGGTCCACTTCCTTGCCACTCTTGCGCGACAGGTCGCGCACCAGGCGCGGAAAGCGCGAGAACACCGACGACACCGGCACCATGCGCACCTTCATGATGGTGTCCTGCAGGTCGTCCGAAATGCGCGCCATGGCGTAGGTGGTTTCGGACAGGTCCTGGGCCACTTCCGCGATGACGACGTTGGTGTCGTCCTCCAGCCTGCGGGCCAGCATGGTGTAGCGGTTGCGGTTGATGATCAGTTCGCCGATGAGGTTCATCAGGTGGTCCAGCTTCTCGTGGTCCACGCGGATGGTGGACGAGGCCTTGGCCGTGCCGGCCGGCTGGGCCTGCGCCGCCGCGGCTGCACCCTGACCACCCGAGGGGGCGGACGGGGCAGGCGGGGTTGCCGGAGCCGAAGGCGCGGACGGGGCGGACGGGGCGGCGGGCTTCGCCGGAGCGGCGGGCTTGGGCGGCGTGGCCGGGGCGGCGGGTGCGGCCCCGGCGGACGCGGCGGGCTTCACCGCCGTGGCGGGCGCGGGGGTTCCGGTCACCGAGGAAATGGTGACCACCGCCGTATCTTCGTCCTCTGCGTCCTCGTCTTCGGAATCGGCGCTGGAATCGGCGCTGGAATCGACCTTGGGATCAGCCTTGGCTTGCGGTGCAGGGGCGGACTCGGCCTTGGCCTCGGGTGCCGGTACCGGAGCGGGGGCCGGGGCGGCTGCGGGTGCCGAACCCGGGGGGGGCGTGCTGATGCGGGCAATCTGCTTTTCCAGCATGTCGCCGATGATGGAGGCTTCCTGCTCCATCAGGTCCACCATCAGGCTGAAATCCATGCCCGAAAAGCGCGCCTGGTCCACCAGTCCCGCCGTGCGTTCGGCGTAGACGCGGATATCGTCGAGCCCCATGTAGCCGGATGAATTCTGGATGGTGACCAGGCACCGGTACAGGGCGTCGACGTACTCGCGCTGGGTACCGTCGGCGGCAAGGGTCTTCAGGGCCACGCCCACGTTGTCCATCTGCTGGCGCACCGTGTTGACGAACAGGGCCACGTCGTCGGGGTCGTAGCCGGGGGCCACGGGAGGCGACGGGGCGTCTTCATCGTCATCTGCACCGGTCGCACCGGGCGCGCTGTCCGCGCTGGCCGCCAAGGCGGCTTCCGGCGCGGGTCCGCCGTTGCGGCGACCGCCAAGGCCTTCGGGCAGGGTGATATCACCGCCAGCCACGGCCTTGCGCAGGCAGTCGAGGATGACTGAAATGTCGAACGGAGTGACGTTGCCGGACGCGGGGTCGATGCGCGCCACCAGGGCCTCCAGCAGGTCCACCACCAGCAACAGCAGGTCCACCAGTTCGTGCGAGCCGGTCATTTCGCCCCGGCGCACGTTGTTGAGCAGGGTTTCCGCCTCGTGGGTCAGGCTGTTCAGTTCGGCAAAGCCGATGATGCCACTGTTTCCCTTGAGGTTGTGAAAGAAGCGGAACAGGTCGTTGACCAGCTCGCCCTGCTCGGTGGGGTTGCGCTCCAGTTCAAGCAGCCCGGAGCTGAGATTTTCCGCCATCTCGCGGGCCTCGTCGATGAAGTCCTTGAGGTGCCCTTCGCCGAAGGCGGTGAGCGCGTAGGACTCCTGGGGCTCCAGCGTGGCGATCCACTCTGCTGCACTGCCTGCCACCGAGGTTTCGCGTTCCGGCTGGGACGGCGGCACTGCAGCTGCGGGTTCTGGCGCAGGGGCCGGGGCCGGTGCTGGCGTGGGCGCAGGCTCCGGGGCCGACACGGTGACGGGTTCGGGCACCGGATCGGGCGCCGGGGCGGGCACCGGGGCGGGCGCTGCGCGCGGGGCCACGGGCGGAGCGCCGCCAGCCATGATGGCATCGATGGTGACGATGATGGATTCCGTCTCCACGTCGCCCTCGCCGCCGGTGGAATCAAGGTTGTCCACCATCTGGCGCAACGCATCGGTGGCCGAGAGGATGACGTCCATGATCTCGGAGGTGACGGTCATGTCCCCCTTGCGCAACTCGTCCATGATGTTTTCGGCACGGTGCGCAAGGCCGTTGATCCGGTTCAGCCCCAGAAAGCCGGACGCGCCCTTCAGCGAATGCATGGGGCGAAATATCTCGTTCAACAGCGCGAGATTGTCCGGTGCCTTCTCGAGTTCGAGCAGGTTCGGCTCGATGGTCTCGAGGTGCTCTTTGGCTTCGACGATGAAATCGGCGAATATTTCCGGATCCATGAAATCCTGACTCATACCCTCACCTCAGGTAGGCCGGGGCGTGGCCGTGCTCGATAGCCGTGAAGCCGTCCGGCGCGGCGCCCTGGCCGCATCCATCGGTTTCCCCGGGCCCCCAGTAAGCCTTGTCGCGGCGCCGTGCCGCGCGTTCAGAACCACTACATTGCAACGTATCGGTCAACCGAGCAGCATCTTTATGTTCTTGACCATCTTTTCCGGCTGGGCGGGCTTGACCATGTACAGGTTGGCGCCAAGGCTCATGCCCAGTTGGATGTCCTTTTCCTGGCCTTCGGTGGACAACACCACGATGGGCAGGTCGCGATAGGCATCCTGCTCGCGCACCGTCTTGATGAAGGTGAACCCGTCCATGCGCGGCATGTTCACGTCGGAGATGATCAGATCGACCTTTTCGGAGGAGTACAGTTTCTCCAGACCGTCGAGTCCGTCCTCTGCCGTGGTAACCTTGAAGCCTTCTTTTTTCATTATGAAGGCAACCAGGTTGCGAACGGTCTTGGAGTCGTCCACGATCAATATATGCTTGCTCATGCGTGCCTCCTCAGCGTTTCAGAACACAGTCGAGTATCTTGTCCACCGAAACGATGCTCACCAGGCGCTCGTCCGCCTTGAGCAGGCCGGACACGAAATCAACGCTGATACCGAGATGCGATTCGATGGCCCAGTCAATATCCTGTTGCGGCACCCGGTACATGGTGTGCACGCGCTCGATCATCATGCCCATTTGCAGGCCGCGCCTGCGGCAGACGATGATGAACTTGTCCTCGCTCTCGCCGCCATCGCCGCCTTCGTACACGCCCAGCAGTTCGCGCAGCCGCACCAGCGGCGTGACGCGCCCGCGAAGGTTGACGATGCCCGCCACGAACGACGGGGCGGCAGGCAGGCGCGTGGGAGCTGCATACTTGATCACTTCCTGCACGGCTTCCGTGGGCACGGCGAATTCCTGGGCACCCAGGAAAAAGCCTACCATCTGCAACACCGGCTCGTTGCGCAGACGGGCGTCCAGAGATTCCGGCTCGTCCTCAAACCCGGCGGCAACGCCCGCCCCGCCCGCGCGGGCAGGATCAATGCCGATGCGGCGCAGGATGTCGCCTTCCTCTACACCAAGATACTTCTGCATGAAGGCCCGTTCGGCGGCGGTGAACTCGCCCCCGCCGCCCGTGCCCGTTTCCGAGCCGAAATCATGCTGGCGGAAGTACTCCTCGGGTGAACGCTGGGTCATGATTGCAGCATCTCTTCGGCCAGCGCGTCGTAGGCACGCGCCCCCCGGCTGTCGGGGTCGAGATCGTAGATCACCCTGCCCTGCGCGCTGGCCTCGCGAAAGCGGGTATCCATGCCGACCACCGTGTTGAACATCTTCGGCCCCATCTTCTGTGCCAGCAGTTCGAGCACCCTGTTGCACGCCTTGGCACGCCTGTCGAACATGGTGGCCAGGGCCCTGTACCGTATGGGCTGCGGCAGCACCTTGTTGAGCACCCGGATGGTGTCGAACAACAGCTTCAGGCCATGCAGCGCCAGAAAATCCGTCTGGATGGGAATGACAAGCAAATCGCAGGCCACCAGCGCGTTCACCAGCAGGATGCCCACATGCGGCGGGCAGTCGATGATGATGAAGTCGTAGTCGTCGCGCACGTGCACGATGGCCTGTTGCAGTATCGCTCCCTTGCCCTTGCGGCCCTTCAGGTCCACATCCAGTTCGGCAAGCTGGATGCTTGCCGGGGCCACGTCCCAGGCCTGCCCTTCGTTGCGGCGCACCAGGCGCTTCCACAGGCCGGGCCAGGCCGTTTCCTCGACCATGAACAGATCGTACATGGTCACGTCCAGGTCCTCCGGATAGAACCGAAGGTGCACCGAGGCGTTGGCGTGCGGATCAAGGTCCATGATCAACACACGCTTGCCCCGACGCGCAAGCGCCGCGCCAAGCGTCAGGGTGGAGGTGGTCTTGCCCACTCCTCCCTTCTGGTTGGCGATGGCCACTACCCGCGCGCCCATCGACCATCCCTTGCGCCCATGTCATCCATGTCATCCATGTCGTCCATGTCGTCCATGTCGTCCATGTCGCTCGTGTCGCTCGTGTCGCCCATGTCCGCCGGGGGCTTTCCGGCCATGCCCACCGCTCTGGGCATGGATAGGTTCCGTTCCGTCACGTTGCCGTCTCCCTTGCCGCCGCCGTCACTCAAGCTTGCGGTAAATGATGGCGCCGGTGTGATGTTCCGGCTTGAAGGCGCGGGTGATGTTGTGCAGCGATTCCGAATGCCCGATGAGCAGAAAGCCGCCCTGCAACAGGTTGTCGTAGAACGAACCGATGACCTGCTTCTTCATCTCGTCGTCGAAATAGATGATCACGTTGCGGCAGAACACGATGTGCGAGCGCTCCACCCGCTTCAGCCCCATGCGGTCGCTGAGGTTGATCTGCCCGAAGTTCACCATCTGCTTCAGCTTGGGGTCCACCTTGAACTGGGTGCCCTCCTTGATGAAGTAGCGGTCGACGATCTCCTTGGGGGTGGTGCGCAGGGCGTAGTCGGAATAGACGCCGCGCCGGGCAGAGGCCAGCACCGCCTCCGACAGGTCGTTCGCGGTGATCTTGATGTCCCAGCTGGCAAGCTCGTTCTTCAGCACCTCGTGCAGGATGATGGCCATGGTGTAAGGCTCTTCACCCGTGGAGCACCCGGCCGACCAGATGCGCAACCGCTTCTGCCCCTTGGCGCGCAGCTCGTTCAGGGTGGTCTTCAGCACGTGTTCCTGAAAAATCTGCAACTGCGGGGGATTTCTGTAGAAGCTGGTTTCGTTGGTGGTCACCACCTCGAACAGCCGGTTGAGCTCCGTCCGCTTGTTGGCGTCGTAGCGCAGGTAGTAATAGTATTCGCCGAAATTCTTGAGGTTCAGTTCCTTGAGGCGGTTCGACAGGCGGTTCTCTACCAGGTACTTGCGGTTTTCCGCGATGTAGATGCCGCATTGCTGGTAGATGAAGTCGCGCAGTTGCACGAACTCCTCGTCGGAGATCTTCTGTTCCTTGCGCAGCGTGATGGAGTTGGAGAACAGCGAGGACATCAGTCATCCACTCCTTGTTCGTCGTGGATGCGGGCAGCCGCCGACTCGGCGGCCTGCTGGACTTCGGGGTCATCCGATTCCATCAGGTGCAGCAGCGCCCGGAACGCGACATTGCCCCCTATGGCGCCCAGCGCCTCCACCACCTTCAGCAGCACCAGGTGCCCGGCGCTATCCGTCAGGGCCACCAGTTGCGGCACGGCGTCGGCATCCTTCAGCGAACCCAGCGCCTCGATGGCCCGCACCCGCACCCAATCGTCGGGGTCGTCCAGGGCCTGGATCAGGTAGGGAAAGACGTTGCCTTCGCCGCAGTTGCCCAGCAGTTCGATGAGGGCCAGGCGCACCTCGCGGTTTTCGTCGTGCAGCCGGGGCACCACCAGTTCCAGCCGCGCGCTGGTGAAGGGGCAGACGTTGGCCACCGCCTCCAGCGCCACCTTGCGCACGTCGGGCACTTCGTCCTCCAGCGCTTCGGTGAGTTCGGCCAGGTTCTCATCCACGTCAAAGCGCCCCATGGCGTACACGGCCATCATGCGATGCAGCGGGTCGGGGCTGCGAAACGATTCGCGGAAGCGGGCGTTCATGGCGGGGTTGTTCAGGGCGATGCACGCGTCGAGCGCGGCTTCCTTCACGTCGTCGTAGGGGTGTTCCAGCAGGGCCAGCATGCGCTCGCCCGCCTCCACCGCCTTGGCCCGGCGGCCCAGGTAGTGCAGCGCCGCCTTCAGCACGTGGGCATCGTTGTGCCGGTCCAGCACGTCGATGAAGAAGTCGCGGTCGCTGGGGTCGCAACGTTCGGCCAGCACCGTGGACATGGACCGCTGCGCGTCGCGCGGCTTGTCCCAGAACACCCCGCGCAGCACGTCTATGCCGTGGCGGCTGGGCATGCTCCGGATGGCCTCGACGAGGATGAGCAGGGTGTGCTCGTCGTCGCTGCGCACGTGGCGGTCCACCGCGCTGTTGAAGCCGATGTCGGCCAGGCTGCGCACGCAGGCCACCAGGCGCTCGTGGTCGCGGTCGGGGTCCAGCGCCACGGCCACCTTCAGCACGGCCTCCGTCGCCTCTGCCCCGCCGATGCTGGCAAGGCCGCGCATGGCGGCGTTCTGCACGTCCTCGTCCTCGTCGTCCATGGCGGCCAGCAGGTAGTCGCGCAGGCGCAACCGCTCCTTCTCGCCCAGCAGGGACAGCGACTTGCCGCCCAGCACGTTGACGATGGCCTTGGCGATCTTGTTGCGCAGCGGCCCGGGCGACTTGTCCAGGCGTTTGAGCAGCAGCGGCACGGCCTTGATGTTGCCCATCTCGCCAAGGGCGTCCACGATCATGGAGGCCACCAGGTCCGAGGCCGCGTCCAGCGCCTTGACCAGCGCATTGACCGACGATTCGGCCCGGATCTTTGTCAGCGCCTCGATGACCGAGAATTGCACCCATTCCTCGTCCATCATGGCCTTGTTCAGGCATTCCGCCGCCTCTGGAAAGGCCAGGGTGCCAAGGCTGACGGCGGCCTGATAGCGCACGTTGACCTCTGGGTCGCGCAGCAGGGCGTCGCACAGCGAAGGCACCGCGAGGATGCTTTCCGAGGTGCCGAGGATGTCGGATGCGAAGATGCGCATGTCGGGGTCGTCGTCATGCAACAGCTGCTTCAGCGAGTCGAAGTCGTCGGCCCCGATCTCGCGCAGCACGTCCATGGCGATGTTGCGGATTGGCGCGTCGTCCGACCGCAACAGGGGCAGCACCCCGCGCACGGCGGCTACCCCGCCGATCTTGCGCAGGGCCCGGTCGGCCGCTTCCTGCACCCCGATGTTGTGGCTTTGGATGTGCGCCACCAGATGCGGTACGGCGCTTTCCAGCCGAAGGTTCCCGGCGGCATAGGCCGCCTCGCGGATTGCCTCGACGTCGTCGCCCTGGAGTTGCTCGATGATCTGCTGTTCGGACATACTCCCGTCCTTCCGTGGAATGGCTGGCCCTATTGCCTGACCCGGTGCCGCCCTGCGGCCTTTCCGCCCTGTTCCGGCACCCGAACGCATCGGTCTTGGTCCGGTCGCGTTCGGCGCCGTGCCCACCGGGCACCCTGCAGCACCGCGCCAGCGCGGTGTCCTGCCTGGGCTACTTGTACAGTCCCGCCATTATGGCAGAGGCCATGTCATCTATGTCTATGATTTCATCGGCCAGTCCGGCATCCACGATGGCCTTGGGCATGCCGTAGACCACGCAGGTGGCGTCACTCTGGGCCAATGCCCGGCCACCCTTCTGCTTCAGCACGCGCACGCCTTCCAGGCCATCGCTGCCCATGCCGGTAAGGATGACCCCCAGAGTACGGCGGCCCATGGCCTGCGCCACCGACTCGATGAGCACGTTGGCCGAGGGCTTGTACAGCGCCTCCGTCGGTTCGGGGGTAACCACCACCTCTACCATGCTGATCTTCTGGTCCACCCGCAAATGCTTGCCGCCCGGCGCGATGTAGGCGGTGCCGGGGCGCAGGCGCTCTCCGTTTTCCGCTTCCTTCACCGCTATGCTGCACACGCCGTCCAGCCGCTTGGCGAAGGGGCCGGTGAACGCGGCGGGCATGTGCTGGGCAATGAGGATGCTGGCGGGAAAGTCCGCCGGAAGCCGCGACAGCACCTTCTGCACGGCGGGCGGTCCGCCGGTGGAAACGCCGATGGCCACGATGTCTCGCACCGGGCGCCCCGTACGCGGGGTAAGCACCGGGCGCGAACCGTCGCCACCCGTGGCCGTGGAACCCGTGGAAGAAGACGCGAAAGCGCCCCCATCGCCCACGGGGCGGGGGGCGCGAAACGAGCGGGGGGTACGCAGAAACTTGCGGCGCGAAATTTCCTTCACCTTCTCTCGCAGCTCATCCTCTATGCGCACGATGTCCAGGGAAACCTTGGACAACTGCTTGGGGATGAAATCCACGGCGCCCAGTTCAAGGGCCTTCAGGGTGGACTCCGCCCCTTCCGTGGTCAGCGAGCTGACCATCAGCACCGGACGGGGCATTTCCATCATGATGCGGCGCAACGCGGTAAGCCCGTCCATGCGCGGCATTTCGATGTCCAGGGTCACCACGTCCGGGTTGTGCTTGCGCACCAGTTCAAGCCCTTCCTCACCGTCGCGGCCCACGGCCACCACGCTGATTTCGGGGTCTTTTTCGAGCATGCTGGAAAGCGCCTTGCGCATGAAGGCGGAATCATCGACAACGACAACCGTGATCACTCGGGTCTCCTAGGGAACGTCCGGGCGTCGGGTTCCTCCCTCTACCGGAACGACATGTTCCGGCCCCGGAACTTGCGTGCGATTCGCAGTGGCTATCCGTATCGTGGGCCAAGCATCCCGGTGCTGCCGCCCAGGCACGATGCGTTCGGGGCGATGCGCCCGCGCTGCGCGCCTCTGGGCCACGAAGCCGCCAGTAAACTTGGCCGTATGTACAATAGGTGAACGCACTCTTTTTGACAACCGCCCATAAAAACGCTTGCCATTACCTTCCGCCCGCGCTAAACACCACTTCCTCGACGGGATGTGGCTCAGCTTGGCTAGAGCGCAGCGTTCGGGACGCTGAGGCCGGAGGTTCGAATCCTCTCATCCCGACCAGAATGGTCGAAGGGCTTGTGGTTACCGCCACAAGCCCTTTTTCCGTTGGTGCGCGTGCACGCCGGACAGGATTGACAGGCCGGGCCACACAGCCTAGTTTACCGTTAAACGGTAAACGCCGGGCGGATAATGATCTCGTCATTCAAGTGCAAGGAAACACGGGCTCTCTTTGAGGGGGCACCAATCCGCAGATTCACCGCCTTCGCCAGCGTCGCCCTGCGCAAGCTCGACATGCTCGACGCCGCTGCCTGCCTTGACGACCTGCGCATTCCGCCCGCCAACCGCCTCGAAACACTCAAAGGCGACCGGCAAGGGCAGCACAGCATACGGATCAACGACCAGTGGCGCATCTGCTTCGTCTGGCGAGACGGAACAGCCCACGCTGTAGAAATCGTGGATTACCATTAAGGAGGCCGCCATGCGCACCCGTACCCACCCCGGCGAAATCCTGCGCGAAGAATTCCTGACTCCTCTGGGCATCACGCCACATGCCCTTGCCGTTGCCCTTGGCGTGCCCGCCACGCGCATCTCGGATATCGTCCACCTGCGGCGTGGCGTCACCGCCGACACGGCGGCACGGCTCTCGCGCTTCTTCGGCACCAGCGCCGCGTTCTGGATGAACCTTCAGGCGGCGTACGATCTGTCCATAGTGGAACGCGACAAGGGCGACGACCTGCTGCACATACGCCCCCACCCTTCCGCAGGCGCGTCCCCGGCGTGCTGCCCTCCCCAATAACACCCCCCTGTTTTTCTTCAGAATTCACCCGCGCGTTGGCAGACACCTTGCGCCCCCCGTCACGAGCGGGTTGCCAAAACGTCGTTTTCTTGGCACCAAGAAGGCGACGGCATGAAACACCCGTGTTCCGCTGCCGCGTAGGTACGCCTGACCTTGTCCGACTCCACAGAACGCCGGTTGGCCGCAGGCCCCAGCAATGCAGGGCGTGCCGCCGCACACGGCGAATTCGACCTGCAAGCCACCACCACCGCCAACACCACCGAGCCGCCATGCACATGACGACAAAGCACGGACCGTCGCCGCTATTCCGCGCCTGCGCCCGCATTTTGCCGCTGCTGCTTGCCCTGGCCCTGGCCGGTCCTGCTTGTGTCCGTCAGCTCGGGCAGCCCAGGCAGCCCGTTCAGGCCGATCGGGCCGCGCAAGACGCAGGCCAGTCCGCCGCCACGGCAGAATCCGCCCTCTCCAACGAGGGGGCCGGGGCATCCTGCGAAATCACATCCCGCGCCGAGGCTTCCGCCCATCTCGACGACACCGATTCCCGGTTTTCCGAGGACGAGGAGGACGGCGACGACACCCTGGCCGACGGCGTGCTCAGCGACATCGCCGAACTGGACGAAGCCCTGGCCGCCATGGACGAAGCCGACGGACTTCACCCCAAGGCGGAAGAAGCCGACGACGACATGAGCGCCATCGATGCCCGCATGCGGCTGGTCAACGTGGCCATGTCCAAGCTGGGCACCCGCTACCGCAGGGGTGGCGTTGGCGAAACCGGCTTCGACTGCTCCGGCTTCACCGGCTGGGTGTACGAGAACGTGGGCGTTGATCTGCCGCGCAGTTCGCAATCACAGTTTCTGGAAGGGCGCTCCATCCGCCGCGAGCAACTGCAAACCGGAGATCTGGTGTTCTTCAAGCGCAACAAGAAGCGGCGCATTCACCACGTGGGCATCTATCTGGAAGACGGCAAGTTCATCCACAGCAGTTCGTCCGACGGCGTGGTCATCTCGAAACTGAACGCCAAGCCGTGGTGCAACCAGTGGGCCGGGGCCAAGCGGGTGTTCTAGGCGAGCCGCCTTTCATATCGCACCCCTGCGCGCCGGGCCTGCCCGGCGCGTTCGTTTTTGGTAACGCCGCAACGGCCCCCGCATCCGTTGCCGGGCGGCCCCCGCACCACGCCCGCGCGCATCCGCAACCTGCCCGCCTTCATCGTGTTGTTGCGGGCCGGGCCGCGCTCTGATACGCCGAAACCGCGCGGCATCCGCCGCCCGCAACCCAAACCCTCCCCCCCATGCACCCCACACACGCCAGTTGCGTAACCCACCTGACCGTCGAACCCGCTGCCGACCCGGAAATCCATCCCTATACCATTGATGCGCTGCACGACGGGCGCGTGGTGGGACGGCTGCGGGGCTTTGTCCTTGAATACCACAACCTCGAAGGCGTGGCCGCGCTGGCCGGACTGAACCACGACGACCTGCGCGAGGCCGTGAACGCCGTACGCTTCGCCATGGCCGCCACCCACGATGCCCCCATCTCGTACGTGGACGTGCTGCTGGTGGCCCCCGCCTACCGGGGCTACGGCCTGGCCCGCCAGATGCTGGAGCGCTCGTGGCTGCATGCCGACTGCGGCGCATCGCTGCTGCGCCCATGCCCCTTGCAATTCTGCCTGGACTGGCTGTGCCCGGAAGACCTGGCCCTCATCGGCCCGCAGTGCATAGGGGTGGACCCCAAGCGCTCGCTGGTCAGCCTGACCAGGTTCTACCAGCGCATCGGCTATGCGGCCCTGCCGGGCACCGACTTCTGGTGGCGCCCCCTGCCGCTGCAACGCTGACGCATTCCGCGCCGCTCCCCCTCGATCTTCCGCGCCGTTCTTTCCCGCACGACGGTGCTTGCCATTTTCACGCGGCCCTGCAAGGGTGACGCATACGGACCGGTCCCCCGCACGGGGCCGCGCCGCGTATCGCGCGCCCGGTGCCGGGTGCCGCCCGCCGATCACGTCCACGCACAGCACCCGTCACCCCGCAGGGAGGCCGCATGCGCACCGTGACCGCCCCATCCGCCCCTTTCCCATGCATCCGCCCACCGGGCCAGGCTCACCCCGCAACTCCGGCGTGGCCCACCGGACACGCCATCCCGCATCGACGCCCCGTGCCGTCCGTGCCGGTCCGGCTGCTCCGCCCGATCGGGCTGCTCCGACTGATGAGGCTGCTCGGGCTGATCCGACTGACGAGGCTGATCGGGCTGCTCGGGCGGCTCCGTCCGAACAGGCTGGCCGTCTGCATCATGCCGGCCATGGCCATCTGGCTGGTGGCGGTGTTCTGGCTGATGACGCCGCCCGGCAGCGCATGGGCCACCACTTCCGACCCGGTCCGGACCGGGTTGCCCCTTGCCGCCCCGCGCCCCCTGGTGGCCCTTTCCGTGGCGCCCCCGGCCCCGGCCGCGCTGGCCGTGCCCGACGACCTGCCCCTGGGGGAACTGCGCCTGCCGCCGGGCTTCACGGTGGAACTGTACGCCCGGGTGCCCAACGGCCGGCAGATGGCCCTTGGCACGCGCACCCTGTTCGTTGGCTCCATGCGCGCGGGGCAGGTGCACGCCCTTCCCCTGGATGACACGCTGCGCCCCATGCGCGTGTTGCGCCTTGCGGAGGGGCTGGCGCTGCCCGCCGGGGTGGCCTTTCACAAGGGGGCGCTGTACGTGTCCGCCGTGTCGCGCCTGCTGCGCTACGACCGGGTGGAGGAATGGGCGCATGCCCAGACCGGCTCCCCGTCGACCGTCCTTGCCGCCCCGGCATCCGACCGGACCTCCCCGCCGCCGTCACCGACCGTCGTGCGCGCCGACCTGCCGTCGGAAACGCACCACGGCGCCAAGGTGCTGGGCTTCGGGCCGGACGGCCTGCTCTACGTACCCGTGGGCGCGCCCTGCAACATCTGCCGCACCGGCCCGCGCCACGGCGTCATCCTGCGCATGCGGCCCGACGGCACCGACGAAGAGGTGTTCGCGCGCGGGGTGCGCAACACCGTGGGGTTCGACTGGCACCCGGAAACCCGCGAACTGTGGTTCACCGACAATGGTCGCGACTGGCTGGGTGACGATCTGCCCCCCGACGAACTGAACCACGCCCCCGCGGCGGGGCTGGACTTCGGCTTTCCGTACTGCCACGGCGGCACCATTGCCGATCCGGAATATGGCAGCCTCGGCAGCTGCGCCGCCGCCACGCCCCCCGCGCGCAACCTTGGGCCGCACGTGGCCTCGCTGGGCATGGTCTTCTACACCGGGCGGCAGTTTCCCGCCGAATATCGGGGGCAGGTGTTCATCGCGGAACATGGTTCCTGGAACCGTTCCGCGCGCATCGGCTATCGGGTGACGCTGGTGCGGCTGGAAGGGGGGCGGGCCGTGTCCTACGAACCCTTCGCGGAAGGCTGGCTGCGCGGCGGCTCCCCGTGGGGAAGGCCCGCAGCCCTGCTGATGCTGCCGGACGGCTCGCTGCTGGTGGCCGACGACTATGCCGGGGCCATCTACCGCATCCGCTACGCCGGGCGCTGAATCCCCCTGAATGCATCCTGATTGCCGGGTCACCGGATACCAGCCGGTATCGCCCCGGTGGCGTTATGACTCCGGACAGGCTCCGGACCGAATCCGGCCCGACACGAAAAGGCATGGCGCGGAGCGCATAAGGGATGAGGAGTGCCGCCGCCACCGACAGCGCGTGGGGTTGCCATTTTCCCGGCGCGCGCTACTATCCAAGGGTCGCAAACGTCACCGCAACGACCAGAGGTTTTGCATGGCTACCCTGCCCGCATCCGCCTGTTCGGCAGACCCCGCGCCCAGAGCGGCGTCCGGCATGGCCTCGGGCACAGCCCGTGGTTCGGCTTGCGGCCCGCGCCACGGGGCCGGGGCGTCCGAAGGGCCTGCGCGCCGGTTCCGGTTGGTGCTGGTCTGCGCGTTGGCGCTGGCCCTCGCGCTCGCGCCGGGCTGCGTCGTGCGCTCACGCGGCCAGTATGACGTAAGCGTGGGCAAGACTTCCCGCTCCTGACCGCGCCCACACCACCGGACAAGCACCCTTTCACACGCCACGCCTGCACCCGCCGGACGCACCATGACCAAGCCCGCACACCCCGCCCAATCCGAACAATCCGGACGTAGCGGCGAACACGCCGCAGCGCCCATCCCTGCCGCAGGCCAGCCCGCCACCCCGACCAGACAGCCCGCCCCCATGGACTTTCAGGCCGTTGCCCCGGCCCCGCCCGCAGGGCATGACGAGCCTGCCTGCCCGCCGCCCCCCGCGCCCATCATCATCAACGAGGCGCAACTTATCCTGGCGGAAAAGCGCACGTCGCTGGCCGCGTTGCGCACCGGCATCGCCATCGTGGCCCTGCCCATGTCGCTGACCACCTTTCTCATCGCCACCTCGCGCTACTACGACACCGCAGATGTGCTGCACTTCCTGCTGCCCGTGGGCGGACTGAACCTGGCCCTGCTGGTGCTGGGCACGTGGCTGTCGCTGCGGGCCGTGCGCCGCCTGCGCCAGCAGGAACAGATGCTGCGCCTGCTCAAGGAACGCAACGGCGCCCTGGCCGAATTCCTGAAATAGCGCACCCGGCTCCCGCCAGCAGCCACATCGTCCGTATTCCCCTGCCTGCCCGTCCGTACCCGGCCCGTTCGGCATCCGCCGTGCGGGCCTTCCTGCATCTGCCAGGGCATGCCGGTAAGCGCGCGCCCCCCCTGCCCCGGCGCAGGATGCTACGCCCATGCCTGCGCGCCGCGCCCGTGGCTTCTGGGGAAGCGAGGGGAGCGGCCTACAACCTTTCCCGCACGCTGGCACCCCCTTTTTTCAGAAAATAACGCGGCAAATAATATGTGCAATCACAGCATGATACGCAAAAACCACAGGATAAAACAAAAAAAGTTACCGCCCAGCCCTAAAGGGGTTTTTATAGCCGCCGATACGACATGCGAGTGGGGAGGGGAGAATCTACGGCCATCCGGAGGTGATTTCCGCGCCACAGGCGCAAGGCCGCGTCCCCCTAGTTGGCAATGGAAGTCGTGACGACACATTCAAGGAGGAATGGTCATGTCACTGGTTATCAATCACAACTTGATGGCGATGAACGCCACAAACAACCTGAGCCTGTCGTACGGCAAGCTCGCCACCTCCGTGCGTCGGCTCTCTTCGGGCCTGCGCGTGGGCACGGCTGCCGACGACGCCGCCGGTCTCGCCATCCGCGAATTGATGCGTGCCGACATCGCGTCGCTCAACCAGGGCGCGCGCAACGCCAACGACGCCATCTCGCTGATCCAGACCGCCGACGGCGCCCTGGGCGTCATCGACGAAAAGCTGATCCGCATGAAGGAACTGGCCGAACAGGCTGCCACCGGCACCTACACCTCGGACCAGCGCCTGATCATCGATTCGGAATACCAGGCCATGGCCTCGGAAATCACCCGAATCGCCAACTCCACCGACTTCAACGGTGTGCACCTGCTGAACGGGCACCTTTCGGGCGCCCACGACGGCTCGGGCATCGAAGCCTCCGGCAAGCTCAAGGTGCACTTCGGCTCGGCCAACGACTGCGCGGAAGACTACTACTACATCAAGATCGGCAACGCGACCGCGTCCGCCCTTGGTGTGGGTGCCCAGGCCGCCGACGGCAAGGGCAAGTCCATCTCCACCCAGTCGGCGGCGCAGGCCGCCCTGGAGGGCCTGACCAACGCCATCATCTCCAAGGACAAGATCCGCGCCTCGCTCGGCGCCCTCCAGAACCGTCTGGAAAACACCATCAGCAACCTGCAGATCCAGGCCGAAAACCTTCAGGCCGCCGAGTCGCGCATATCGGACGTGGACGTGTCGATGGAAATGACGGAATTTGTGCGCCAGCAGATTCTGTCCCAGTCGGCCGTGGCCATGCTTTCGCAGGCCAACTCGCTGCCCCGTCTCGCGTTGAACCTGTTGGGCACGTAATAGGAGGGCGGGACGGCAAACCAGGATTTTTCATCCGCTGGCAAGGAAAGCGAACCGGGCATGAGGGAGTATACTCTTTCCGTATTCGACCGAAATGGACGGTGAAGCCTGACGCAGCCAGCGGGGAAAAGGACGGTTTGCAGCACGCCCGATGCAGGGGAAAGACAAGGACCCCGTCAATCCCGACGAGACTTCCTGACCATGCCGGGGCCGCGGGCATACACACCCAAGGGAAACGGCCAGCCTCTCCACTCACAAGCGCCAGCAAAAGGGGCCTCCGCAAGGAGGCCCCTCTTTTGTCGCACGCGGTGCGAAAAGCCCGGCGTGGAACGCACGGAACCATGCCTTCCGTGCCCGCCCCGTTTCTATTCCATGGTCGAGGTGGAACGCAGCACCTCCACCACCTCGGGCAGCTTGCGCAGCTTGTCCAGCGCCCGGTACAGGTGCGCCACGTCGCGCACCTCCACGGTAAAGTCCACTTCCGACTTGCCGTCCACCATGGAACGCATGTTGCCGGAATCAATGTTGACGTTCTCTTCGGCCAGCAGTGCGGTAATCTGGGCCAGCACACCCTTTTCGTTACGGCACACTAAGTGGATGCGCGCCGGATAGGGCTTGTCCTCCTGCCCGTCCCAGAACACCGAGATGAGCCGTTCCGGCTCCATGGTCTGCACGTTGGCACAGTCCGAGGTGTGTACCGTCACCCCGCGCCCCCGGCTGATGAAGCCGATGATGGGATCGCCCGGCAGCGGGTTGCAGCAGCGGGCAAAGCGCACCAGGATGTCGTCCACCCCCTTGATGCTCACGCTGTCCGCCCGGCGGTTGGCCTCGCGCGTGGCGGCGCTGGCGGCGCTGGCCTCGGCTGCCTTGGCGGCTTCTTCCGCCGCGGCTTCCTCGTCCTTGGGCAACAGGCGCTTCAGCACCTTCTTGGGGGTGTAGCGGGCATAGCCCACGTTGGACAGCAGGTCCTCCACGCTGCCCAGCGAAAGTTCCTTGATAATGGGCAGCAGGTCGCCGTCGCGCAGGGCCTTCATGATGTTGATGCCCATGCGCCGCCCTTCCTTTTCCAGCATCTCGCGCCCCAGCGCGATGGACCGTTCGCGCTCCTCGGTGCGGATGTAGTGCTGGATGCGGCTGCGGGCCTTGGCCGTCTTGACGAACTTCAGCCAGTCGCGGCTGGGCCGCCGACCATTGTCGGTGATGACCTCTATGGTGTCGCCGCTCTTCAGGGCGGTGCCCAGCGGCACCAGCTTGCCGTTGACCTTGGCGCCGGCACAGTGGTTGCCCACCTCGGTATGGATCAGGTAGGCGAAATCTATGGGGGTTGCCCCTTCCGGCAGTTCCTTCACGTCGCCGCGCGGGGTGAACACGTACACCTCGTCCTTGAACAGGTCGAGGCGCAGCGACTGCATGAACTCCTTGGAATCCGTCTCCAGCTTCTGGCGGTCCAGGATCTCGTGCAGCCAGGTGAACTGCTCGAGGTCGCGCGGGTTCACCCGGCCGCCTTCCTTGTACAGCCAGTGCGAGGCCACGCCGTGTTCCGCCAGGCGGTGCATTTCCTCGGTGCGGATCTGGATTTCCATGCGCTCGCCTTCCGGCCCGATGACCGTGGTGTGCAGGCTGCGGTACCCGTTGGCCTTGGGCATGGAGATGTAGTCCTTGAACCGCCCGTGCACCGGCTTCCACTGGGCGTGCATCAGGCCGAGCACGGCATAGCAGTCGCGCAGGTCGTCCACGATCACCCGAAAGGCGATGATGTCGTGCATGTCGTCCAGCGTCAGGTCCTGCTGCACCATCTTCTTGTAGATGCTGTACTTGTGCTTGATGCGCCCGCGCACCTCGCCCTTGATCTCGTTCTTCTCCAGTATCTCGCGGATGCGGGTGATGACCCGCTCGATGTAGTGGCTTTCCACCACCTGGTTGGTGTCCAGCCATTCGTCGATCTGGGCGTAGACATCGGGCTTCAGGTAGCGGAAGCTCAGGTCCTCGAGTTCCAGCTTGATGCGGTGCAGCCCCAGCCGGTTGGCCAGCGGGGCATAGATGTCCATGGTTTCCTGGGCGATCAGCTTCTGCTTGTGCGACTTCTGGAAGCCCAGGGTGCGCATGTTGTGCAGGCGGTCGGCCAGCTTGACGATGAGCACCCGGATGTCATGCGCCATGGCCAGGATCATCTTGCGGATGTTCTCGGCCTGGGCCTCTTCCTTGCTCTCGAAGGTCATCTGGCTGATCTTGGTGACGCCATCCACCACGTCGGCCACTTCTTCGCCGAACAGGGTGTCGATGTCCTCGATGTTCACGGTGGTGTCTTCCACCGTGTCGTGCAGCAGCCCGGCAGCAATGGCCGCCTCGTCGAAGCGCATTTCCGCCAGGGTGTAAGCCACCGCCAGCGGGTGCGAAAGGTACGGCTCGCCCGAAAGGCGCGTCTGACCCGCGTGCGCGGCGGCCGCGTACACGTAGGCCTTCTGTATGAGGGCAAGATCGGCGTTCTTGTTGACCGACGCCACCTTGTCGAGAACGTCCTGGATGCGGATCATGCGATTCTGGCCCGTGTGCGTCGGCCAGGGCGGGATGACGCCATGGCCGGAGTTGGCTGTGTGTTCCCGCCGGTCACTACCGCGAAATCGCGCGCACCCGGCGGCGGGGCCGGGTGCGGTGGAAGAAGCTGAATGTACGCTCTTAAGGGGCTGTTTCCGAAAAAGGCCCCGGAATCACGCCATTACTGTTGCATGCGATACCGCTGCTGCTCGCGCGGCGTCCACCAGCGGGTGAAGTTGTGGGTCAGCCCCGCCGGGGCGGGTTCCAGCCCCTGAAAGCGCGCACTGACGATGGGCAGCGAATACGGCGTGTACAGGAAGCAGTACGGCTGGTCGCGATGCAGGATTTGCTGGAACCGGTCGTACAGCTTCTTGCGCTCGGCTTGGTCGAAGGTGGAGCGGGCGCGCTCCAGCAGGTCGTCCACCTCGGGGTTCTTGTAGCCCACGAAGTTCAGCCCGCCGGGCACTGCCTTGGACGAATGCCACACGTCGTACAGGTCGGGGTCTTGCAGGATGTTCCAGCCCAGCAGCACGGCGTCGAAGCGCCCCTTGTCCACGAATTCCTTAATGAACGCCGCCCATTCCACCGTACGTATCTTCACGTCGATACCCACGGACTTCAGCTGGCTCTGGATGATGGTGGCGGCCTTGATGCGCTGGTCGTTGCCCTGGTTGGTCAGGATGGTGAACGCGAAGGGGGCGCCGTCCCGGTCGATGACCCCGTCGCCGTTGGTGTCGGCCCAGCCTGCCTGGGCCAGCAGTTCCCGGGCCTTGGCAGGATCATATGGATAATCATCAATTTTGTCATTGTATACCCAGGTGCCCGGCTTGTACGGCCCCACGGTGGGCATGCCCTGCCCCAACAGCACCCCGGCCACCAGCGCCTTGCGGTCGATGGCGCAGGTAAGCGCCTGGCGCACCGCCACATCCTTGAACATGGGCAGCGCCAGGTTGTAGCCAAGGTAGCTGTAGCCAAAGGACAGGTACTGGAACTTGCGCCAGGCCAGGTCCCACTCGGCCCCGTTGGTCTGGTGCAGATACTGCTGCGGGCTCAGGCTCATCATGTCCAGGCGCTGGGCCTTCAGTTCCAGGAACATGGTGGAAAGGTCGGGGATGACCCGGTAGACCACCTCGTCGATGTACGGGCGGCCCAGGAAATAGGTGGGGCTGGCCTCCAGCGTCAGGCGGGTGCCCGCCTCCCATTCCTTCAGCCGGTATGGCCCGGCGCCTACGGGCTTGCGCGAGAAGGGCGTGCTCATCAGGTCCTGCCCTTCCAGCAGGTGCCTGGGCATGATGCCGTGCATCCAGGTGATCAGCGAGCGGGCAAAGGGCTTGGCGTAGCGCACCTCGAACGACAGCGGCCCCGTCTTGCGGAATGCCTGTATGGCCAGGTAGTCCTCGGCGTAGGGGGTGGGGGTTTTGGGGTCCACCATCAGCTTGTAGGTGAACTCCACATCGTCGGCGGTCAGGGGCTTGCCGTCTTCCCAGCGGATGTCGTCGCGCAGGGTGAAGCGCAACAGGGTGCCGTTCTCCAGCACTTCGTACGAGGCGGCGGCCCACTTCTCGATGTTCAGGTCCTTGTCGTAGCGCAACGGGGCCACGAACAACTGCTCGCTGACCTCGTGCGACGAGGCGTCGGAGGCGATGAACGGCAAGAGGTTGGACGGTTCGCCGATGGTGCCGAGGATGATGCGGTCGCCGGTTACCGGCTCTCCGGGCGAGGCTTGCGGGAGGGGCGCGTTGCCCCCGGCGGCGGTGGCGTTGGCGCCCGTGGTGCCGTTCTTGTCGCCGCCCTTGCCGCCGCCAGTGGGGGCGGAATCGCCGCAGGCGGACAACAGCAGGCACAGCAGAAGCGCCAGAAGGTACAGGCCGGTACGCGCGGCGCGCGGCGCGGACGGAGCGGTGCGGTTCATGCGATTGCCTCCGGCTATTGCCTATTCCCGTGGATGGGGTATGATTTCAAGATGGCATGGGCACATCCCAGCGCGTGGCGCGCCGGATTTTCCCCGAGCGCGTTGGATATCATTGTCCCGCGCCGTGAGCAAACGCCCTTGCTATTGATAATGGCGCAATTTTGGACTAAACTAGTCAATTGCGCTTCGTACGGGGGGTCACATTCGAAGCGCGCCCCGGCCACATCCGGCATGCGCGCCCTCCCTCCGGTTGCGACTCCAGAGGAGCACACGAGCATATGGAACTGAACGAGGAGCAATCCGTCCGTTCGCTCCTGCAGGACTTCGTCCATGATTCCATCCCGGAATACATCCTGGACGGATCGCAGGACATTCTCGCCGAAGGCGGCGTGCAGAAATTGAGCCTCAAGAAGGCCGACGGCTATTGGGAAGTTGAAGGGAGCATCCAGGGGGAGGACTTCCAGATATATTCGCCAAAGCTGTCCATCAGCCTTGGCGAAGGCACCACCACCTGCCATTGCAACTGCCCGGATTCGTTTTCCGGCGTGTGCAGGCACGTGGGTGCCACCGCCCTCAAGCTGCTGGCGTCGCTGGAAACGCGCCCCGGCGGCGAGGAACCCGCCCGGCCCAAGACCGAATGGCGGCAGAACTTTCGCGCCTTCTTCTCCACCGCCATAGAGCCGGAGGCGGGCCAGCACTACCTGATCTTCCGCTTTCACCCCGAACCGGGGCGCCTCTTGGTTTCACTGTTCCGGGGCCGCCAGAACAAGTCGGGCCTGTCCACGGTACATAATGAAATCACGCTGGAACAGGTGCTGCGCAACCCCGACTGGTGCGAGCTTTCGCCCCAGCTCGCGCAGGTGGCGCAGCAGATCGGCCAGATCGTGGACTACTACGGCCACCGCATCGAGGTGCCGGACGGTCTGCTGACCTGGTTTTTGTGGGCCATCCGCAACGAATACTACCTGTTCTGGGGCGACACCGACCAGCCCTGCCGCATCGAGCGCACCTCCATGCGCCTGAAACTGAAGCCACAACTGGCCGACGAAGGGCTGTCGTTCGACGTGATGCTGCACCGCGAGGGCAAGCAGCCGTTCTCCATCATCGGCAGCGAGGTGACCTTTCACGGCCAGATGCCGCTGTGGGTGTGCTGGAACAAGGGGTTCTACCCCGTGCACACCAGCCTCAACTCGCAACTGGTGCAGGACCTCGTCCGCCAGCCCCCGGTCATCCCGCAGGAAGACATTTCCGAATTCCTCGACCGGGTGTGGACCAAGCTGCCCACCAGCGACCTGTACGGGCAGGAAGAGTTCCTGAAGCACATGGAACCCATCTTCCAGCCGGCCACGTACAACCCCAAGCTGTTCCTGGACGAGGAAGGCAGCCTGCTGACGCTGGAAATCCAGAACATCTACGAGACGGTGCACGGCGAATTCTACCTGCCCGGCCCCAACCCGGAATTCCAGACCGGCAGCTACACCATCGACGGCCACACCTGCCTCATCCGCCGCCATCAGGAAGAAGAGGCATCGCTTACCGCGCTGCTGGCCGAAATGCGCTTTCAGCCGCGCAGCAACCGCATGTGGTTCCTGGAGCCGGAAGAGGCCATCAACTTCCTGCTCGACGCCTACCCCAAGCTGGTGGAACTGTACCGCGTGTACGGCGAAAAGGCCCTGTCGCGCTACAAGGTGCGCCTGTCGCAGCCCATCATCACGGCAAAGGTGGAAACGAGCGAGGAAGACAAGTGGTTCTCGCTCGACATCACCGTGGAATACGATGGCCAGAAGGTACCCATCGACAAGATCTGGAAGGCGTGGAGCCAGGGCAAGCGCTACGTGCAGCTGAAGGACGGCTCGTACACCAGCCTGCCCGAGGCCTGGCTGAAGCGCATCGCCCACAAGTTGCAGGCCCTTGGCCTTGACCCGGAAAAGCCGCCGCAGAAGCAGTTCCAGCAGTTCGAGGCCCCGGTGCTGGACAGCCTGCTGGACGACCTGCCCGACGCCCAGACCGACCCGTTCTGGAACAGCCTGCGCGACAAGATCCGCAACTTCCGCGAGATCAGGTCCATCGATCCGCCCAGGGGGCTTACCGCCTCGTTGCGCGGCTACCAGCAGCAGGGCCTGTCGTACCTCAACTTTTTGCGCGAATACGGGTTCGGCGGCATCCTTGCCGACGAAATGGGCCTCGGCAAGACCATCCAGACCCTGTCGTTCATCCAGCACATGGTGGAGCGCGGGGCCGTGGGGCCAAACCTGATCGTGGTGCCCACCTCGGTGCTGCCCAACTGGGACCGCGAAGCCCAGAAGTTCGTGCCCGAGCTGCGCCGCCTGATCATCTACGGCACCCGGCGCGAGGGCATGTTCCGCCGCATCGACGAATCGGACCTTGTCGTCACCACCTACGCCCTGTTGCGGCGCGACCTGGAAGAATTGCAGGAGCACGAGTTCAACTCGATCATCCTGGACGAAGCGCAGAACATCAAGAACCCCAATACCATCACGGCCCGCTCCGTGCGGCGCATCAACGCCCGCATGCGGCTGTGCCTGTCGGGCACGCCCATAGAGAACAACCTGTTCGAGCTGTGGTCGCTGTTCGAGTTCCTGATGCCGGGCTTCCTGGGTTCGCAGCACGCCTTCCAGCGGGGCATCATCAAGCCCATCAAGGACGGCGACAGCGAAACGCTGGACTACCTGCGCACGCGCGTGCGCCCGTTCATCCTGCGGCGCACCAAGTCCGAGGTGGCCAAAGACCTGCCGCCCAAGATCGAGAACACCTACTACTGCGCCCTGGCCGAAGAGCAGGCGGAACTGTACACCGCCCTTGCCCGCAAGCTGAAGGAGCAGGTGATGGCCGACGTGGACGAGAAGGGCATTGCCAGAAGCCAGATGTCCATTCTGGACGCCCTGCTGAAGCTGCGCCAGATATGCTGCCACCCGCGCCTGCTGAAGCTGGACATGCCGGGGCTGACCACCAACCTGCCCTCGGGCAAGTTCGACGCCTTCAAGGACATGATCACCGACATCGTGGAGGAAGGCCACAAGGTGCTGGTGTTCTCGCAGTTCGTGCAGATGCTGCACATCATCCGCTCGTGGCTGCAAATCAACGCCATTCCCTTCTGCTATCTGGACGGCACCAGCAAGGACCGCTTCGAGCAGGTGGACCGCTTCAACAACACGCCCGAAATCCCCATCTTCCTCATTTCGCTGAAGGCGGGCGGCACGGGCCTTAACCTGACCTCGGCCGACTACGTCATCCACTACGACCCGTGGTGGAACCCCGCCGTGGAAAGCCAGGCCACCGACCGCACGCACCGCATCGGCCAGACCCGCCAGGTGTTCAGCTACAAGCTGATCTGCGAAAACACGGTGGAAGAAAAGATCCTGAAGTTGCAGGACATGAAGCGCGGCGTGGCCGAGGCCATCATACCCGGCCAGGAGGCCTGGAAGTCGCTGACCCGCGAAGACCTGGAAATGCTGTTCGACGTATAGCTGGCCGGGCAATTGCCCCCCCCCCTCTCGTTGCAGCACCGGTTTAGCGCCCGGCTCCGGCCAGTTCCGACCAGTTCCGCCCAGTTCCGACCAGCTCCGATTCGGTACCGCCATCCGCACGACCAAGACAACGGCGCGCCTCCCACGGGAAGCGCGCCGTTTTCATCCGCCCGAAAGTGGACGAAGGCGGGGGGCATGTCCTATGCCCCCACGCCTTCGTGGCCAGCCTGTCGCCCTTGGGGGGACCCGCCATGTCGGGGAAGGTGGCGGGGCGGCGACGGGCCGCCATGCAGCGTGGGCGTTGCCGCGCCTCCGGGCACGGCGGGGGATCGCTTGGCGCGCCGCAGCACGCGGCTTGCCCACGGAGCAGTTATTGATGCGGCTCCGCCAGCCGGGCCGCACTTGTGCCCTGCCCACTCGGGCTCAGGCCACGGTACGGAGTGCCCGGCGCGGGGCGCTTCGATCGCGAAGCCGCTTCCAGCCTACCTGATGCCGTCCAGCACCGCCTTTTCGGTTTCGCCCAGCAGCAGATCAAGGTCGAGCAGCAGCAACAGCCGCCCTTCCAGCTTGCCCACGCCGCGAATGAAGTCGGACCCGCCCCCCTCGATGACGGCGGGAGGCGCCTCTACCGTGGAGGCAGGCAGGCGCAGCACCTGCGACACCGAATCCACGATGAATCCGGCCACGCGGCCTTCCATCTCCACCACCATGATGCGGGTCTTTTCGTCCGCTGGCCCGGCCAGCAGGCCGAAGCGCGCCCGCATGTCGATGACGGGGATGACCTTGCCCCGCAGGTTGATGATGCCTTCGACGAACGTGGGCGCGGCGGGCACGCGGGTGACCGGCATCATGCGGATGATCTCCTGCACCCGCAGGATGTCCACGCCGAATTCCTCTTCGCCCAGGGTGAAGGTGACGAGTTGCAGCAACCCGCCGTCTTCCTGGCCCAGCCGGAACTGGCCCGACGCACCGGATACGGCGGACGCACCAGATACGGCGGACGCAATGGTCTCGTGGGTGGTTTCCATGGCGCGCCTATGCCTGCTTCAGCTCTTCAACCAGGCGACGCAGCACCTGGGCCTGATTGGACAGCTCGGACACCGCCTTGGCCGCCTCGCGCATGGCTTGCGCCGTCTCGGCAGAGATGGTGCTGACCTGCTCCACCGCACGGTTGATCTCTTCGCTGGCGGCGGACTGCTGCTCCGACGCGGTGGCGATGCCGCGCACCTGGTCGGTGGCCGAATCCACCAGCGCCACGATTTCCTTCAGCGATGCGCCCGATTCCTGGGCCAGGCGGGTGGTTTCCTCGATGGCGCGCACCGAACGGTCCACGTTGTCCATGTTCTTCTGGGCGCCCTGCTGAATGCCCCGGATGGCGCTGCCCACTTCGCTGGTGGCCTGCATGGTCTTTTCGGCCAGCTTGCGCACCTCGTCGGCCACCACGGCAAAGCCGCGCCCGGCATCACCGGCGCGGGCCGCCTCGATGGCGGCATTCAGCGCCAGCAGGTTGGTCTGGTCGGCAATGTCGGAAATGACGTTCATGATCTGGCCAATGGCCTCGGCCTGGCGGCCCAGGTCTTCCATGTCGCGCTTCAGGTCCATGGACTGCTGCTGCACCTGCGATATTTCGCGCACCACGTTGTTCACGATGTCCGCACCCGATTCGGCCTTGTTACGGGCGTTTTCGGACGAGGTGGCGGCGGTGCCCGCGTTGCGGGCCACTTCCAGCACCGAGGCGTTCATTTCTTCCATGGAGGTGGCGGTTTCGGCCACGCGCTTGGACTGTTCTTCCGCGCCCCGGTCGGACTGTTCGATCTGCGCGGAAAGCTCTTCGGAGGCGGATGACACCACTTCCACCACGCCTTCCAGCTTCTGGGCGGCCTGGATCATGCCTTCGCGCTTGGCGTTTTCCGCCTGCTTGCGGGCTTCTTCCGCCGCTGCGGTGGCGGCCATGGCCTCGCGCTCCTTGGCCTCGGCCAGAACGGTCTTTTCGTCTGCCTCGGCTATCTTGCCCTTGAGGGTGGCCACCATGGCCTGCATGGCCTGGTACACGCCGGACAAGGGTCTGTCGGCGCGGAAGCTCACGTTCAGGTTGCCGGCGGCGATCTCTGTCGAAACACCCTGCAGATAGCCAGGGTCTTCGCCAAGCTGGTTGAGGGTGGAGCGGATCAGGAACATGGCGGCCCCCACGCCGATCAACAAGGCCATGGCAACCAGCGTGATGTTGACCTGCTGGGTAGTGGCAACGCGCTCACTGGCCGCATCGCCGGAATCCTTGGACCCCTTGTCGTTCATCTCCACGCAGCGGCGCAAGGCGGCTGCGGCGGCCGCGAACGCTGGGCGCAACTCCTTCGCATCCAGAGCCACAACCTCGTCGGTGCGGTTCTGACGCGAAAGGACTATCATCTTATCCAGTCCTTCAAGATATTTATCGAAATTTGCCGTGTACTCCCTGAACGCCGCACGTTCCTCGGGTGAAGAAATCAACTTCTCGTACGTGGTGCTGTTGGCCAGTCGCCGACCGTTGATCGCCTTCAGATTGCGTTCAATCTCTTCCATTTCGGAAGCTTCATCCGAAATCACGTGCTGCAATTGCTGCCTGCGCACCTCGCTAAGGTTTTCGCGAATATCTCCAACAACCTTTATGCTGGGTATCCAGTTCTGTGTAAGATGCATGACATCGCCAAGGATCGCACGCAACTGAACAGACGAATACCCACCAACGCTTGCAAGAAGAACAATGAGAACCGCAAAACTTGAGATCAACTTTGCTTTCAACGTCATTTCAAACCCCACAGCAGCTTCATCACAACATATCACGCGCCCCTGACACAAACTTTTGACATCCACTCAGAAAACCAAGGTCATTTCAACTCATACAAAAAAAGCAAGCATCATCGTAAAGATATCAGCAAGACATCCGATTTCTATTGTCAAAACACGCAATGAAAACGCAAACATAACCCAATAAAAGCATTCAAAATCGACACGCCTGCATAAACAAGATCAACAAATATCATTCCGTCACATCATCATACCGCACACCACATAAAAAAAGCAGGACATCTTACCTGCACAGCATGCTGCAAAACGACCGCAACACCGCCAAAAGTAAGCATGCACTTACACTCGTGCCACGTCACCATACACCGTCACAGCAACACAAAAAATAGGACACTGGATACTCGGCGCATGGGATCAAAGATGGTGTGTGATACTTATAGTCTGTAGACTTATAGTCGTCAACGCAGAACCTGAATGGATTCCCGCAGCCACCGGAGGAAACCATGCCAGGATATTCTGCTCAAGAAAAACAGCACCTTGTCGCGCTAGGAACGGCCATTCGCCAGATTCGTGAAGCACTCGGCTGGTCACAGGAACAGTTGGCCGAAAGAGTGGAACTGCACCGCACCTACATCGGCGGTGTGGAGCGGGGAGAACGCAATCTCTGCCTGCTGAACATTCTTGCCATAGCCGAGGCCATGGGAATATCGCCGGGCAGGCTCATCGACAGGGCCTTTCCCGCCAGCACCGCTGCTACAACTTCCGGCTGCCCCGATGACACGGCACCCGATGGCGGAGCGGACCAGGGCTGAGCCCACCCGCCGCGCCCGCTCCCGCCATTCCATGGAGAGCCCCCTGCGGCCTCCGCCTTGGCCATGCCCATCCTTCCGGCTGCCCTCAGGCCTTCTGGCGGGGGTACTTCCAATCAGGCCACGCCCATTGCGCCCTGCGCGCGGGGTCGGCAAATAACGCCCCCGGTACGAAACTTGCCCCTTCCCACGCAGCCCGAAGACCGGGCAAAACCTTCCGCCGCCGTTCGTGTTGCGGCTTGATACCCGGGGCCATGCCCCGGGCAGACCTGGGAGGGCAGACGGAGGACGCATGAGCATCGAGAACTACGGAGGAATCTCCAGCACCGGGTGGGACCCGTGGCACGGCAGGGGCAGAAGGATGGGCAAGGCCACTGCCCGCCTGGCCAACGCCATGATGGAGGAACTGGATGCCGACGACGACGGCAGCCTTTCCGCCACCGAGTCGCAACTGTCCGAATCGGCGTTCGCCGCACTGGACAAGAACGGCGACGGCGCCGTTACCAACCGTGAACTGCGCGCCGGTTTGCGCAGCAAACGCGACGAACTGATTGACCTGATGAACTCCGAAACCAGCGCCGAACCCGGTACGGATGAAACGCCCGCTCCCGCTGGCCCCACGGCGGAACAGGCGGCGGCCATGGCCGGACTGCTTGTGGAAAAGGGCGATGCCGACGGCGACGGCGCGCTCTCCGCCACGGAAACCGGCCTTGCGGGCGACGTGTTCACCAGCCTGGACACCGACGGCGACGGGCTGCTCTCTTCCGGCGAGCTTTCCAGCGCCGCGTTGGCGGGCACCATCGCCGCCACCCTGGACGGCAAGCTGGCCGTGCGCCTGACGGTTCCCGCCGCCCAGCAGGATGCCGACACCACCGACGCAACCGACGGGGGCACCGACACCACCGCCGCCGGGGCTACAGCCACCGACACCGCGTCCACCCAGGCGGGCACGGTTGGGGCCATGGCCTCGCGCATTGCCCAGCGCATCGTGGAAACGCTGGACGCCGATGACAGCGGCGGCCTGTCGCAGTCGGAATCGGGCCTTGACCAGGACCGCTTCGCGCAGATCGACACGGACGGCGACGGCAGCGTCACCGCCAGCGAATTCGGCGGATCGTTGCAGCAGATGCTGGACGTCATGGGCGCCCTGCACGCGCTGAGTTCCGTGGCGCGCAACAACTACGGCCGCAGGGCCTACGGCATGGCAACACGCGATGCCATGGACCGGTACGAGGGCAACATGGGCGGCCTGATGACCGCCCTGTTCGAAACCGCGCCCACCGGCAGCACGGGCACCACCACCGACTCATCCGGTGCCGTTGCCGCCACCGGCGGCTCGGCGTCGGGTGACGCGGGCACCACCACCGATGCCTCTTCCGATGCCGTGGGTGACATTGCCGACGTGCTGGCGGACGCAGCCGCCGCCGAAGCTGGTCAGACAGGCATGGGGGCCGCCACCGGGGCTGCCGAAAGCGCTGCCTAGCACGGGGCCCTGGCCTCGCACACACATCGCCTGCCGGGCGGGCTCGTTGCGGCCCATCACGCCATGCCGCCCGGCGGGTCATGCGGACAAACGCATGCCCGCCCCGCATGCTTGTCGCCCGCGCCATCATGCACATCCCCCGCGCCCCCCTTCGCACCACCCGGCAAGCTTTGCCGCTGGTGCGATTCTTGCTTCTTCGCGACCGTGCCGCATGGTGCGGCACGCTTTTCCTGCCCTCGGGCTGCGGGCGAGCACGGCGCTGCGCACATGAGGTACGATAGGAGGTACTCATGAGCATATCAGGGATAAGTTCCAGCAGTTCCACGCTACAGGAACTGCTGGCGTCCTGGGGCAGCGACCAGACGTCGCAGATTACCCAGGGGGGCACGTCGTCGCTGACCAGCCTGTTCGGCGAGTCGGACGACAGCGAAAGCACCACCCAGGCCACCGGACTGTTCAGCAACCGCGACAAGCTCATCGCCATGCTGGGCGAGGGGGACGAGGGCTCGGCCTTCGCCCAGACCGCCTCGCTGCTGGGGCAGTTGGACACGGACATCAACGGCGGGCTTTCGCTGGAGGAATCGGGGCTGGAGCAGGAGTCGTTCGACGCGCTTGACGCAGACGGCGACGGCACGGTGACCGGCTTCGAACTGGAAGACGCCCTGAACTCGGGCGTTGCCAGCATCGGTGATGACGGCACCCTCTCGGTGGATGCCTCTGCCGCGTCCGACGCCGCCACGCAGGCCTATGCATCGCTCACTGCCATGATCATGGGCCTTGCGGATTCCGACCAGAGCGGCGACCTGACCCAGGAGGAATCCGGGCTGGATGAAGATACCTTCAACCAGTTCGACCTCGACGGCGACGGCGTGATCACCGGTGACGAATTGTCCACCGCCATCGAGAACGGCGTGGCCTCTTCGTCCGATTCCAGCCTGACCGCAGCGGCTTCCAGCTCGGCGGCCAGCAGTTCATCGAGCGAAGACGAGGAAGAGGAAGAATACGACGAGTTGGACACCAACAAGGACGGCACGGTTTCCACCGAGGAACTGGCCGCCGCCATTCCCGGCTATGCCGAGGCCCTGCGCCTGGCGCGCGGCGAGAGCGGGTCCGATTCTTCCACCTCCGAACTGCGGCGGGCCATGAACGCCTACGGCAGCTCGGGCGGCTTCGATTTCGCCAGCCTGTTCTCCTCTGGCGATTCGACGACCACGTCCGCTGGTGTCTCCGGCCTGCTGGAGGAAATCGCCTGACCGGCGGCACCCTGTCTGGCGAAGCCACCGCAACGTTGCCGCGTGCAATGAACAACGCGGCGCTGCCCTTTCGGGAGCGCCGCGTTTTTGCGTGCCACATGCAGAAGGACGGAGAAAGACGGGAACAGACGGAGGCCAGGGGGGACAGTCGTCGCGCGCACGCAGTTCAGGAGTTGGAACGGGTTACCCCCGCCCAGCCCGCATGGCCGCGCGCGCGTCCGCGAAGCAGGCGGCAACATCGTCCGCGCCCACGATTTCAGAGACCAGCGCGCAGCACCGCGCGCCGTGTGCGGCCACCTGCCCGATGTTGTGCAGCTTGATGCCGCCAATGGCCACGAACGGCAGCGCAATGTTGCCCACCACCCAGTCCAGGTATTCAAAGCCCACCGGCGCGCAGACGTCCTTCTTGGTCTTTGTGGCGAAGATCGGCCCCACCCCGATGTAGTCCGCCCCGCTCGCCACGGCGGCGCGGGCCTGCTCCGGCGAATGGGTGGACAACCCGATGATGCGCCCCGGCCCCACCAACTGCCGCACCGCCTGAACGGGCAGGTCCTCCTGCCCCACGTGCACGCCGTCGGCATCGCACAGCACGGCGATGTCCACATGGTCGTTGACGATGAAGCAGGCCCCGGCCTCGCGGGTCATGCGGCGCAACTCCATGCACTCGCGCAGCATGTCCCCGGCGTGCTTGTCCTTTTCGCGGTACTGCACGATGCGCGCGCCCCCGCGCAGCATGGCGCCCACCACGTCCACGGCGGACCGCCCCCGCGACAGCCCGTCGTCGGTCAGGCAGTAGATGTCGGCTTCCGGCGTGCTGCCGGGAAGGATGCGCGGCATGGGATGCTCCTTGGGTTTGGGGAAGCTGAATATTCCTGCTTCATTAAGCCGTTAATAGCATCAAAGCCAAAAGTGCATTTTGCCGAGCACTGTCCCCCCCTAGCTTCGGCACAACCGCGTAACGCGCGCGGCGGGGTCAGAGGCAAGGAAAGCCGCGTTTCCGCGAGGGGAGCGTACTCTTTGGTACGTGACCCGAGCGGAGACGCGGCTTGACGCAGCATATGGTCCCGCCCCGCGCGTTATGCCATGAAGCCGGGGCAAGGTCCGAGTATGTGGCTAAGGACGGCATCCGCCTGCATGGCCGCCGCCATGGTCACACGCGGGGCCAGCGGCGGCAGGTCGTGGCCCACCTCGCTGGTGAAGTCGCCCACCAGCACCATGCGGTCGCCCATGCGGCGCATCTGCATGGCCGGGCCGCCCCAGCCGCCCATGCCGGAGGCGGACACCACGAAGGCGCCCATTTCCAGCGCGGCTTCCACGAACATGCGCTTGGCCTCGGGTTCGTCCAGGGCTTCCACCAGAATGTCGCAGCCCACGAACACATCGGCCACGTTGGTGGGGGTCAGGTCCACGCGCCGGGCGGTGACCACAAGGCGGGGCTCGATGACGCGCAGGCTTTCGGCAAGCGCGTCCACCTTGGACTTGCCGAGGTGGAACGGCTGATACTGCTGGCGGTTGAGATTGGAGGGTTCGACCACGTCGCGGTCGGCCACCACAAGACGGCGCAGACCGCTGCGCACCAGCATGGCGGCGCAGTTGGAGCCAAGGCCCCCTGCCCCCGCGATGCCCACGCGGGCCGCGGCCATGCGTTCAAGGTGGTCATGTTCGAGATACCGGGCAAGACCATCGGAAAGAATGCTCACGAAAGCTCCTGAAGGAGGGAATTGCGACGGCGAATGCCCACCGTGCCTGTCCCGCGCGCAGGGGCCTGTTCCGAAGAATGCTGGCAGTTCCGGGGGGATGGTGCCGTTCCGAAAATCAGGCCGTGGCGTGGGGGGCTGCCGGGGTGGGTGCCCCGGCACGTTCACCGGACGGGGTGCGTCGCGCGGCGCACGCTATCCCACACCCGTACCCGCCGTCCAGCACCGATTCCCAGTCCTTGTACACCGGCTGGTAGCCGCGCGCGGCGATGGCGCTGGCCATGGCATCGGCACTGCGCGGGTCGGAGATTTCGAACTGCGGGGTGGCGCCGTCCCCATCCCCCTGCCCGTCCGCATCCGTATGCGTGGCGTGACCGCCAACTGCGGTGCTGACCCCTGCGGACATGCGGGTGACCCCAAGGGGGATCAGGTTGTCGCGCAGGTCTGCCCGTTCGCGGGTGGAAACGGTAATGCCCGCGCTGGGCATGAAGATGCGGTAGGCCAGGATGACCTGTACCAGTTCATGGTCGGACACCGTGTGCGCGGGCTGAAAGGCCCCGGCGTGGGGGCGCAGGCGCGGCACGGAAAAGCTTACGTCCACATGGGGATAATTGCGTTGCAGCCAGTGGCCGTGCAGGGCGGTGAAAAAGGCGTCGCGCCGCCAGTCGTCCAACCCCAGCAACGCGCCAAGGCCCACGGCACGCATGCCCGCGCGGGCGGCGCGCTCCGGCGCGCCCAGACGGAAATGATAGTCGCGCTTGGGGCCTGCGGGGTGCAGTTCCGGGTACAGGGCCTCGTTGTAGGTTTCCTGGAACATGGTCATGCCCTCGATGCCCGCCTCCACCAGCAGCGCGTATTCCGCGTCCGTCAGCGAATAGACCTCCACCGACAGCGAGGGAAACAGCGGCGCCAGCAACCGCGCGGCATGGGCGATGTACTCCGGCCCGGAAACCTGCCGCGCATCGCCGGTCAGCAGCAGCAGGTGGCGCAGCCCGGTGGCGGCAATGGCCCGGCCCTCGGCCACGATTTCCTGATCCGTCAGGCGCTGACGGGGAATGTGGTTGCGCGCGTTGAAGCCGCAGTACCGGCACTGGTTGGTACAGTGGTTGGAAAGGTACAGCGGGGTGAACAACTGGATGGTGCGCCCGAAGTGACGCACCGTCAGCTCGCGGGCGCGTCGGGCCATGGCCTCCAGCTGGGTGGCCGCCGCCGGAGAAAGCAGGGTCAGCAGGTCGTGCGGCGAAAGGCGCCCCTTGCGCAGCACGCGGGCAACATCGTCCGCCGTGGCCGATTCCATCACCGCGCGCAGGGGGGCGTCCGCCACGCGGGGGGTCCATTCACGGACCACGTCGTACATGCTCATGTCCTGCTCCTTGTGCGGGAAGACGCGGGGGACGGCGGACGCGGGTAAGCCAAATCGGCCAGACAGGCCCGCAGACAGGCCGGCATTCGGGCACGCCGGGCATGTCCCGACGCCCGCCCCGGTGCGCTATTCCCCCAGAAAACCCGTCAGCGGCGACGAGGCGCTGGCCTCGCCCGTGGCTACCGGCCCCGCGCCCGAAAGGTATGCCGCGCGCCCGGCGCGTACCGCCTCTCCAAAGGCGCGGGCCATGGTCACCGGGTTGCCCGCCGTGGCGATGGCCGTGTTCACGAGGCACGCGGCAGCGCCCATCTCCATGGCCTCGCAGGCTTGCGAGGGCTTGCCGATGCCCGCGTCCACGATGACCGGCAGGTCGATTTCCTCGATGAGCACGCCGATCATCTCTGCGGTGCGCAGCCCCCGGTTGGTGCCGATGGGCGCGCCCAGCGGCATGACGGCGGCGGCCCCGGCGTTGACCAGGTCGCGCGCCACGTACAGGTCGGGGTTCATGTACGGCAGCACCACAAAGCCTTCTTTCGCCAGCGTTTCCGTGGCGCGGGCCGTGGCGTAGCCGTCCGGCAGCAGGAAGCGGCTGTCGGAAATGACCTCGATCTTGATCCAGTTGCCGCACCCGGCGGCCTGCGCCAGCCGGGCGATGCGGACGGCCTCTTCGGCCGTCCGCGCGCCGGAGGTGTTCGGCAGCAGCCGCATGTGCGGCGGAATGTGGGCCAGCACGTTGGACCTGGGGTTGGCCAGGTCCACGCGCCGCAGCGCCACGGTGATGACCTGGGAGCCCGAGGCCCCGGCCACGTCAGGGATGAGGGAGTCGGTGCCGTACTTGCCGGTGCCGATGAAGAGTCGGCTCGTCAGGGCCGTCCCTCCGATCACCAGCGTGTCGTTGTCGTGTGTGTCGTGCGTCACTAGCCCCCTCCCACGAAGTGCAGTAGTTCGAGTTCGTCTCCCTGATCGAGCCGGGTGGCCCCGTACTCCCCGGACTTCACGATGGCGCCGTTGCGCTCGACCACCACGGCCTCGGGCCGCAGGGTCATCCGCTCCAGCAACTGGAGCAGCGTCGTGCCGGTTTCGCATTCCATCTGCTGTCCGTTCACGCGTATCGTCATTGCCGTAATCTCCGCTGCCGCGACGTTCGAGAAAGCGAAGGGAGCCTGCGAATGGCAAGCTCCCCTTTTGATGCCCGAAGGCGAGGAAGCTTCCCTACGGCAGGATGACCTGCATCAGGTTCTCGGGGTCGGAAGGCTGCCCTTCCCTCTCAGCCCGTACGGGCTCCCCCAGCTTCGCGTTATGGCGCACCCACCGTGCGGCCTGTCGGCATTCGCCTGCGGCGGGCGAACAAAAAACGCCCGTCGCAGGGTGGACGGGCGTTTCCGGCATTTCGGGCGCGGTACGCTCAGCTTCCCTACGGCAGTGTGAACTGCTTCAGGTTCAGAGGGTCTGGAGGCGTGCTCCACTCTCAGCCCTACGGGCTCCCCTAGCTGAATGAGCGATCAATACCCCCGGTGCGGGGGGATGTAAAGTCACAAGTGGCGACGGCGGCGCGCCTGTGGCGCCCCGCTGCGCCGTACTGGCAAATATTGCCAATGCATCCGGCATGGTGCGCGCGAAAAAAACGTTCGCCGTTCCCGGGGCGTGTAATCGAGGCGGGCGCGACAAGCGCGCCCGCCTCCTGCAAATCATGACCAGACAGGGCGGCAGGCCGAATGCACCCGAATGCTCCCGAATGCACCCGGGCGCGCGGAACGAACCTACCGCACCACCAGCACCGAGCAGGCGGCGTGCGACACCACCTTGGAGGCCACGCTGCCCAGCAGGAACTTTTCCAGCCCAGTGCGGCCACGGCTGCCGGTGACGATCAGGTCCGCGCCTTCCTTCTTCGCCAGTTCGATGATGTTGTCGGCGGGCGAACTGCCGCCTTCCAGCACCGGGCGCAGTGCAACGCCCTTGGACTTGGCGACTTCGGCGGCCTTTTCCAGCGCCTTGGCGGCCACGGCCTTGTAATGGGTGGAAAGATCGACGGGTACGGCGATCTCGCCCATGTCCAGGGGCTGTTCGGCCACGGCAAGGGCAATCAGTTCCGCGCCGCCCTTCTGGGCGAGTTCCACCGCCTTGGCCAGGGCCTTTTCGGAAAACTGCGACGAATCTACGGCAACGAGAATCTTCATGGCTCCTCCTTTCCGATGTTCCGGCGTTCCGGTCTAAGCGGACCGCACCCCAACGGGCGGCCCGCGTGGCAGCGGAGGAAGCGTCCGTGATGCGTCAGGCGGAGTGGGTGTCGGCGGGGCCTTGTCAGGGCGAACAGTGGCGGGGCGGACAGTGGCGGAGCGGGCAGGCCGATCTTGTGACAACAAGAACAAGCGCGGACGCAAGGAGAAAGTAAACACTCTCCCTCACTCTTCGTATATGACGTGATGCCGCCAGCGGCAATGGGTTTTCGCGCTGCGCCCGCATCTTTCCGCCAAAGACCGGCGACGCCAACGTCCAGCCAACAGCGGGCCGGCATCGGAACGGCGGCGGGCCGACATCGGAACAGCGGCGGGCCGCCATCGGAACAGCAGCGAGCCGACATCGGAACAGCAGCGAGAAGGACGCACCACCGTGGCATGCCATCATGGCAATGCGATGCGTAACAGAGGGATGCACGGCGAGGGATGGTACCCGGCACCGGGCGCCATTCTTCGCCGTGCGCCGCGTCAGCACAGCCTGGGGGGCGCGTCACCCACAGCATCGGCACGGCATCAGCGCCGCGTCACGCACCAGATGCCGCACAGCACGCAGGCCACCCCGGCCAGATGCGCCCAGCCCACCGGCTCGCCCAGCAGCAACGCGGAAAAGCCCAACGCGCTCACCGGCAGCACGGCGGTGAAGGCCCCCGCCGTCCCGGCGTTGACGCGGGCAACGCCCCTGAACCAGAAGATGTACGCGGCAACGGTGATCACCGCGCCATAGTAGCCCACCAACAGCCAGCCGGTGACGTCCAGTTCCGCCACGCGGTGCGCCTGTGGCAGGGCCAGGGGCAGAAACTGCACAGCGCCGAACAGGGTGCACGCCGTGGACGCGGCCAGCGGCGACACGGGCGTGCGCAGGGTGCGCCCCAGCAGCAGGAACAGGGTTTCGCAGCACACCGCGCCCAGCACCAGCAAAAGGCCCAGGCCGTCCACCCCGGACGTGCCCGCCCCACCGGGCGCATTCGCAGCCGCCGCGCCGGAAACGGGCGCCAGCCGCAATACCAGCACACCCGCCACGCAACAGGCAATGCCCGCCAGTGTGCGCGGGCCGGGGCGTTCGCGCAGCAGCACCAGCGAGGCCAGCGCCATCACCGCAGGGGTCGTGCTGGTAACCACCCCCGCCGCCGCCGCATCCAGCCGGGCCACCCCGGCCAGCAGCAGCACGTTGAACAGCAGCGAACCGGCGGCGGCCTGCAGGAACAGCACGCCCCAGTCGCGCGCGGGCAGGCGCGGCAGGCCGCCTTCGCGCCGGTACAGCAGCGGCACGGCGATGCACGCGGCCACCAGAAAGCGCAGTTCCTGCACCAGATGCGGCGGCAACGTCAGGGAGACGAAACGCGCCGCTGCCACCGACGAACCCACGATGACCATGGCGGCGGTAAGGTCGAGATAGGCGCGCCATGCGGGACCGTGTGAAGGCGCGGCAGCGGACTGCGGCAGGCACACGGTGACGCGGGGCGTGGGTGCGGAGGCGGGGGCCGATGACGTGGGGACCGATGGCGTGAGCGCCGGGGGGGACGTGGCTGGGCACGTGACAACGGCCACGGCATCAGGCGTCGAGCACAGCGTGGCGACGGCAGGGGCGGCATCGCCAGGCGCGGCGCCCGAAGTCCGGATATCAGCGGCGTGTGACGTTGCCCCCGCCGTCTCCGGCACCGGGGCGGCAGGCGTCTGCGCCTGCCCTGCCATTCGGCGCGGTGTTTGCGTGGTCATGGGAATCCTCCGTGGAAAGGCGATTTTCCACGAAGGCTACGGCCCATGTGCCGTGCGCGTCTTGAAGCATCTTGCGGAATCTGGCCGGGGTTACCCCCACCTGCGCCCGAAAGGCGCGGGTAAGGTGGCTCTGGTCGGCAAAGCCCGTCGCTGCCGCCGCATCGGCGGGCGTGGAGCCTGCGGACAACAGTTGCCGGGCCCGGCGCACCCGCGCCTGCACCAGATAGGCGTGCGGGGGCAGCCCCACGGCGGCGGCAAAGGCGCGGGCAAGGTGGAACGGGCTGAGACAGGCCACCCCGGCCAGGTCCGCCAGCCGCACGTCGTCGGCGCAATGGGCGTCCAGATAGTCGCGGGCGCGGCGTACCGCCGCCTGTTCTCCCCCTGTACGCAGCGGGCGGGCGGCGGGCACGCGCTGGGCCGCGTGGCGGGCTATCCAGCGGGCCAGCACGGCGGAAAGGCGCGTTTCCTGCGCCAGGGTGGGCATGCAGGGTCCGGCGCGTTCCATGTCGCGGTGCAGGGCATCGATGGCCGCCGCAAGTTCCGGGTCATCCAGCACGCCGCTGGCGAAATCGGGCAACGCGCCGTGCGGCAGGCCCGCCTCTTCTCCGGCCATGCGCACGATGTCCGGGTCGAGGTAGAACATCCGGTAGGCCCAGCCCGCATCGCCAACGCCATGCCCGTCGTGCGTCTCTCCGGGGGCCACCAGGTTCACCGCGCCGCGCACGGCCACATGGTCGCGCCCCAGATAGCGAAAGCGCAAGGCCCCGCCTTCGATGACGCCCAGTGCGTAGCCCTCGTGAAAGTGCCGGGCGAACACCTGCCGCGTGTAGCGCGCCCGCAGCAGGTCCAGCCCCGGCAGGCGCGAGGCGGCTGTCCAGGTCACATCGTCCCGTGGGGCACGGGGTGCGGGCAAAGCATCGGATATGGCGGTGCGGGTACGCATATCCCTCCTGTGCGGCAGACGGCGCGGAAACGCAAGCCCCTCCGCGTGCGGGCACGCAGAGGGGCTGCAAGGGGGATGAGGCGGAGGGAGAAGGCAGGGAACATCGGCCGTCGAGGCCGATGTGGTGGGGCGGGCCACGCCGCGCGGGGTAAGTATCGCGCGGTTCTCCCCGGGTCCGTGGTCCCGCCCCGTGCCGAGGCCTTGCGGCTCCGGCAGACATCTGTACGAACGCCTATGAACGGCTGGCGGCTTCCATGGCGGCGGCAACGGGAGCTGCGGCCACAGCGGTCCCTTCCGCCCGGCCCGCCGCAGCGTCGCGCCCCTCCCGTTCCAGTTGCAGCATGGTACGGGCGTAGCGTTCGGCCAGAATGGAGCACACGAACAACTGCAACTGGTGGTAGAACATGATGGGCAGCACGATGACCCCCAGCGCCGGATGCGCGCCGAACAGCAGCCGCGCCATGGGCACGCCGGAGGCCAGGGTCTTCTTGGAGCCGCAGAACACGGCGGCGATCTCGTCGGGCTTGTCGAAACCCAGCGCGCGGGCCACCACGGTGTTCAGCGCCAGCACCACCAGCAGGATCAGGGCCGCGCCGCCGATGGTCAGGGCCAGCAGGTCCATGCCGTGGTCGCGCCACAGGCCGCCCAGCACGGAATCGCAGAACGAGTTGTAGACCAGGATCAGGATGGCCACCTTGTCGAAGGTATTCACCTTCTTCTTGTGGCGGGCCATGAAGGTGCCCAGCCACGGGCGGGCCAACTGCCCCAGCACGAAGGGCAGGAACAGCAATCCGGCGATGTTGATCATGGCGTCGGTGAGCGACAGCGCCCCGCCCTGCGCCCCGGCAGCCAGGGCGATGATGACCGGCGTCAAAAAGATGCCCAGCAGGCTGGACAGGGTGGCGTTGAAGATGGCCCCCGGCACGTTGCCGTGGGCGATGGCCGTCATGGCCACCGACGAGGAAATGGTGGACGGCAGCCGCACAGGTACAGGAAGCCCAGCATCAGGTCTGCCGGAATCAGGTCGTCGAAGGCGAAGCGGAAGCCGAACCACAACAGCGGGAATACCACGAAGGTGGTCAACTGCACCATGGTGTGCAGCTTCCAGCGGGACATGCCGTGGCGCATGCTTTCGGGTGAAATGCCCGCCCCGTGGAACAGGAAGATCAGGAATATCCCCGCGTTGCCCAGCATGTCGGCGTGCAGGGTGCCGCCGCTGGCCCCCAGACCGGGCAGCAGCGTGGCCAGGGCCACGGCGCCCAGCATGCCAGCCAGAAACCAGTCCCTGGCCATTCGTCGTGCGTACTTCGCAAACATGGTCGTCTCTCCATGAAGTCTGTGGGTAGGTGGCGGCCATTGCGCCGCCCGCACCAGACATCTAGCCGCCCGTGCGTCTTCCTGCTATCGACACGGGGACAAGATATGTCGAAAATACGCCAACGCATGGTTTCTCCCTCTCCCCCCACCCCACGCAACGCATCGCAACCACCCCACGGACCGCTCATGACCATCCCCCGCGCCATACCCGACATCGCCGCATTGCCCCGCCCGGTGTTCGCCCGTGCGGAATCGCTGTCCGCCGGGTCGTGGACCCATCCGCACAGCCATGACTGGGTGCAGTTCAGCTATGCCGTGCACGGCGTGCTGGAGGTGCGCACCCGCCAGGGCAGCCACATGGCCCCGCCGCAGCGGGCCATCTGGATACCGGCCGGTCTGCCGCACGAGGTGATGACCAGCGGCCCGGCGGAGCAGCGCAGCCTGTACATCGACCCCGTCGCGCTGTCCCCGCTGTGGGGCACCGCCCCCGACCACTGCCGGGTGGTGGAGGTGACGCCGCTGGCCCGCGAACTGGTGCTGGCCTTCACCCGGCTGCGCGCGGACTATGACGAACGCAGCGCACCGGGGCGGCTGGTGCGGGTGCTGCTGGACGAACTGGTGGCCTTGCCGGAGGCCGGACTGTCGCTGCCGCTGCCCACCGATGCCCGGCTGGCCGCCCTGTGCGAGGCCATGCTGGACGCCCCCGGCGAAGACCATTCGCTGCCGCGCCTGGCCGCGCGGGCAGGCATGAGCGACCGCACCCTGACCCGGCTGTTCCGGGCAGAGACGGGACTATCGCTGCGCGAATGGCGCCAGCGGGCGCGCATGCTGGCCGCCCTGCCGGAACTGGAGCGCGGACGCGGGGTTACCGCCGTGGCCCTGGAGATGGGCTACGATTCCACCTCGGCGTTCATCGCCGCCTTCCGCCAGTTGATGGGCCGCACGCCGGGAGAATTCTTCAGCCCTACGGCACGGGAATAGTCGCGCCCGCCAAGACTGAATGCGAAGGTCGGCGGCCTCCAACAACAAGCCCTGCCAACAAATCGAAAACGCCGGGAAGGGTACCCTTCCCGGCGTCGTTCATACGTTGGCGCCTATGCAGCTTTGTCTTCAGGGGCTGTTTCTAAAGCAGGATTTTCGTTCGTTGGCGAGGAAAACTAGCCTGCCATGAGGGAGTATACTCTTATCGTATTCGACCGACATGGTAGGCGACGTTTGACGACGCCAACGGGCGAAAAGACAATTTAGAAACGGTCCCTATTCCTGCGCCCAGGCCTTGGCCCGCTCCACAGCCCGCTGCCAGTCGTACACCAGCTTTTCACGGGTCTCGGCGGACATGTTGGGTTCGAAGCGGCGGTCGAGCTGCCACATGGCTTCGATTTCCTCTTCGCTCTTCCAGAAGCCCACGGCCAGACCGGCCAGGTAGGCCGCGCCCAGCGCCGTGGTTTCCGTCACCTTGGGCCGTTCCACCGGCACGCCCAGCACGTCGGCCTGGAACTGCATCAGCAGGTTGTTGCGGGTGGCGCCGCCGTCGGCGCGCAGGGCCGCCAGCTTGATGCCCGCATCCTTCTGCATGCAATCCATGATGTCCAGGGTTTGCAGGGCGATGGATTCCAGCGCCGCGCGAGCGATGTGCGCCTTGGTGGAGCCACGGGTGATGCCCACCATGGTACCGCGCGCGTACTGGTCCCAATGCGGCGCGCCAAGGCCCGCAAAGGCGGGCACCAGGTACACGCCGCCGTTGTCCGGCACGCTCAGGGCCAGCTGTTCCACCTCGGGGGCGTCCTTGATGATGCCAAGGCCGTCGCGCAGCCACTGCACCACCGCACCGGCGATGAACACGCTGCCTTCAAGGGCGAAATAGCGCCCCGAAGGGGTGGCCCAGGCCACGGTGGTCAGCAGGTTGTTCTTGCTGGCGTGCACTTCCTTGCCGGTGTTCATGAGCATGAAGCAACCGGTGCCATAGGTGTTCTTGGCCATGCCGGGCTTCAGGCAGGCGTTGCCGTAGGTGGCGGCCTGCTGGTCGCCCGCGTTGCCGGCGATGGGGATGGCCTTGCCCAGGAATTCCGGATGAATCTCGCCCACCACTTCGGACGAGCGGGTCACCGTGGGCAGCATGGAGCGCGGCACACCGAGAATGCCGAGCAGTTCGTCGTCCCACTGGCCGGTGTTGATGTTGAACATCAGGGTCCGGCTGGCGTTGGATTCGTCGGTGGCGTGCACCTTGCCCTTGGTCAGGTTCCAGATGAGCCAGGTGTCGATGGTGCCGAACAGCAGCTCGCCCTTTTCGGCCTTGGCGCGGGCGCCGGGCACGTTTTCGAGAATCCAGCGCACCTTGGTGCCGGAGAAGTAGGCGTCGAGCACAAGGCCGGTCTTCTGGCGGAAGGTATCGGCCAGGCCGCGCGCCTTCAGTTCGTCGCAGAAGCCCGCCGTGCGGCGGTCCTGCCACACGATGGCGTTGTACACCGGCGCGCCGCTGGCCTTGTCCCAGACCACCGTGGTTTCACGCTGGTTGGTGATGCCTGCGGCCACCACCTGCGAACCGTCGATGCCCGCCTGCTTCAGGCAGTCGCGCATGACCCACGATTCGGTGTCGAAAATCTCGTTGGCGTTGTGTTCCACCCAGCCCGGCTGCGGGTATATCTGGGTGAATTCCTTCTGGGAAATCTGGATGATGTCGCCTTCGCGCGAGAAAAGGATGGCGCGAGAGCTGGTGGTGCCCTGGTCAAGTGCGAGAACGTACTTGGTCATGTCGTGCTACTCCCTGGGTTGGGGGATTGCGGCACGGGCGGCTCGGGGGTTGTACCCGGCCGCCCGCCGGAAACACTTTCAACGAATGCAAACCGGAATTTCTCTCCGCTGCCAGAACGAACCGGCCTGGCATGGCGGAAAAAGGGCGGTTTGCACCACCATCAGGCAGACTGGGCCTTGTGCACGGCACCCGTGGTCCAATCGTAGATGAACGCACCGAGCGGGCCGCCGATCAGCGGGCCGACGATGGGCACCAGCACGATGCCGGGTTCCATCAGGTTGGGCTGGGTGAAACCCGCCACCAGGGCGAAGAAGCGCGGACCGAAGTCGCGCGCGGGGTTGATGGCGTACCCGTGCATGGCGCCAAGGCTCATGCCGATGGCCACCACCAGCAGCGCCACCAGGATGCCGCCGATCCAGCCGATGTTGTTCTTGCCCGCGAAGTCGCCGATGGCGAGGATGCCGAACATCAGCACGGCAGTGCCGATGATCTGGTCGATGAAGCCCGGCAGGTAGGACGTGGTGATGGCCGGGAAGGTGCAGAAGATGCCCGCCGTGCTGGCCAGTTGCGGGTCGGCACCAATCCATTTGGCGTGGAAGTCGATGAACACGATGGCTGCGCCGACAAAGCCGCCCGCCACCTGCGCGATGGAGAAAGGCAGCACCTTCTTCCAGGGGAAGCGGCCGGTGGCCGCCAGCGCCAGGGTTACGGCGGGGTTGATGTGCGCGCCCGAGGGCAGGCCAGCCATGATGCCCAGCAGCACGGCGAGACCCCAGCCGAAGGTTATGTTGTCCCAGGTGATGTTCAGGCCCTTGCCGAAAAGCACGGTCATGGCCACGTTGCCTGCACCGAAGATGATCAGGACCATGGTGCCCATGAATTCGGACACCATTTCCCGTCCCAGCGAAAGCTCCTTCATAGAATCCTCCTGATGGTACACCCTCTCTTGGATACGCGGAGTACCCTGCGTTCTCCGCGCTGTGGTCGGCACCCTTGCGGGTGCGCATCCCGCCTCGTCCATCCGTGAAATCTGATGTCGAGGATGTCGGGCGGGTTAGGCGGCCTGGGAGTTGCGTCCCTCCTTGCGACACGCCGGGTCTGCACCAACCCGGTGAATCCGTTGACAGTTCGAACCTCGCCTGCGCGGCGGGGCGGGCCGCCTCGTGCCATGTTCCGGACAACCGCCCGGAATGTTCTGCCTGGCATGGCACGGTGACTGTCCCGTGGCGACCCTTGCGCCGCGCGCATCTTCCGTATCGCGGGGCGGGCAGGGCCCATCCCTTCCCCCGCCCCGCGTGGCAAACCTTAATCCCTGGGCGCGCGCCACCCCGAAAGATACGTTTCGAGGTATTGCAATTCCGCGTCGGTCCGGGCTGCATCCCAACCGAGTTCGGCGGCCATGATCCGGGCAACGCCCGGTGCGGCCTGAAGCGTGTGTTCCACGTCCAGCAGGCCCATGGGCAGGCGGCGCACCAGCACGTCCACCAGGCGCATGGCCAGTTCGTTGCGCACGATGAAGGCAACCTCGGCCATGATGTGCGGGTGGTCGGGGTGCACCCGGTCGCCAAGGTTCTCGTCGCGGGCAATGGCCAGCACCTGCCCGGTCTCGTCGCCGTAGGTACCGTGCAGCGCCTTGGCCAGTTCCACCGGCACGCCGTATTCGCGCGCGATTTCGGTGTGGCCGCCGGGGATGAACCCGCGCGCGCCGACAACCTTCAGGTGGCGGGTCACGCAGGGGCGCGTCAGGTTCAGGCCGAAGGCCACGTCGGCGCGGTCCACGGTGTCCTGGGCCATCATGCGATAGCTGGTCCACTTGCCGCCCGCTATGGTCAGCAGCCCGGCGGGCGAGACCTCGATGACGTGGGTGCGGGCCAGTTCCTGGGTGCTGCCCTTGCCGGGCGCAAACACCAGTGGCCGCAGCCCGCTCCACACCGCGCGCACATCGCCGCGCGTGACGGGCCGCGACAGGTACTTGCTGGCGTAGCGCAGCAGGTAGTCGATGTCGGCCACGTCGGGCACGGGGTCGTGCTCGGGGTTGGCGTGCTCGTCGGTGGTGCCGAACACCACGTGATTCTGCCATGGTATCATGAACAGCACGCGGCCGTCTTCGGTCTTGGGAATCATCAGCGACAGGTCCGGCGGGGTAAAGCCCGCCTCGAGCACGATGTGGATGCCCGAGCTGACCTTGAGGATTTCATCCGCGCCGGGGTCGTCCATGCGGCGCACGGTGTCGGCCATGGGACCGGTGGCGTTGATGATGCCCCTGGCGCGCAGGGTCCACGTTTCGCCGGTCAGCATGTCGCGCAGTTCCGCGCCGCGCAGCCGCCCGCCTTCCTTGATCAGGTGGGTGACTTCCACGTGGTTGCAGCAGGTGGCGCCGTGGGCGTTGGCGGTGCGGGCCAGGGCCACGGCCATGCGCGCGTCGTTGAACTGGCCATCCCAGTAGGTGACGGCGGCCTTGTAGTCGCCCATGCGCAAGGTGGGGAACATGCGTTCCGCCGCCCGCTTGCTCACGAACCTGCTGTGCCCAAGCCCAAGGCGCCCGGCCAGCAGGTCGTACAGGGTAAGCCCCGCGAACATGTAGCCCGCGTCCTTCCAGCTAGGCACGGGCGTCAGCAGGCGCACCGCGTGGGCCAGATGGGGGGCGTTGGCCAGCAGAAAGCCGCGTTCGCGCAGGCCTTCGCGCACCAGGCCGAACTGTTCGCGGTCGCATTGCAGCACCGCCTTTTCCAGGTAGCGCACCCCGCCGTGCACCAGTTTGGTGCTGCGGCTGCTGGTGCCCTGCGCGAAATCGGCCCGATCGACCAGCGCGACGTCCAGCCCGCGCGTTGCCGCATCCACGGCCACGCCGCAACCGGTAGCCCCGCCGCCGATCACCAGAAGATCGAATTCGCGACCGGACTTCAGTCGTTCCAGCAACCCTGACCTGTTCATGCATCTCCTCCGTGTTCCCGATCGAGCAGGCGCAGCGCGGTGCCCTCGTCCGTGACCAGCACGTTGACGAAACCACCGGTAAGCGCCGCCTTTATGATCGCAGTCTTGTTCTCGCCGCCCGCGGCGGCGATGGTCATCGGTATGGAGCGCACCTCGTCGAGGCTGGGCCCCATGAAGCAGGCGTTCATGGGGTGTTCGACGGGCACGCCGGAAGCGTCGACGAAGGTGCCGAACACCTCGCCGACGGCCGTGGTGCGCTGCAACGAGCGCACGTCATCCTGGGTTATGGCGCCGAGCACCACGTTGGTGGCGTCGGTGGCAAGCTGGCCAATGCCGATGAGCGCCACGTCCACCCGCACCGCCCGTGCGTACACGGAACGGAACAGCTCCTGCGACTTCAGCAGGCGGCACGATTCCGGGCTGGGGGCGAACATGGGCGCGGCAATGTAGTAGGTCTGCGAGGCGGACAGGCGCCGCGCGAAGGTGGCCACGATTTCATAGGGATTGATCACCACGCTGTAGGGCAGGCCGCCATACAGCGAAACCACGGTAAGGCCCTGGGCGGGCTTGCGCGGCACGGAGGTGGCGGCGGCGGCAACGGTGGTGCCCCAGCCGAGGCCCAACGACAGACCATCACGCAGCACCCCGGAAAGGTACTGGGCGGCGGCGTGGCCAAGATTGCGATTGAGCGATTTCTGCGAAGGCGGGGTGGGTATGACAACGGCGCGGCGCAGGCCGAAGGCGGCCTCCATGCTGCGCTCAAGCTCGTAGCAGACGGCCCGGTCGGCGTTGACCAGAATCTGCACGTAGCCTTCGTCGCGGCAGACCTGAAGCAGCCTGTTGACGCGCACCCGGCTGATGCCCAGCCAGTCGGCCACGTCGGACTGGGTCATGCCCTCGACGTAATAGGCCCAGGCTATGCGGCTGAGCAGCGCGCGTTCCATGGGGTCGTGCATCATCTGCGTCTCCTGCCGCGCACGGCGGCGGAAGGTGGTACCGCAGACCCTGCGCGCGTTCCCTGTTGCTGGTCCGGAAGCGGTGCGAAACACCGGCTTTCGTCATGGCGCGCGGCCTGCCCGGCACTTTTGTTCACGGAATGTACATATGTCACCTTTCTGTGTCATGGCAATAAAAAACTTGGAACGGCGCACAAGTTTTTTTTGACATAAAAGTTAAAACATCCTGTTTTTAGCATGTTGCAGCATCCATCCCACCAAACCGCAACGAGTGCACCTACTCTTATTCCTGAATGCGTCTACGGTGTTGGCGTGCAAATCACAAAAAAAATCCCGGAGGCTCCGGAAAGCCGCCGGGACTGGAAATGTGAAAGGGCCGCCTTGCGGCGGCCCCGGAAGCAAGCAATCTAGCTCAGCACAACAGCAGTCCGCTATAACTTAGGAACCACAGCCTCTGAACTAAAAAACAAATTAAAAACTATTCCACGCATGATATCGAACGGATCACCCCATCATTCCCCATCACATAATATTGCACATACGGCTTCCAATAGCGCCAACACTCATCCCTGCTAGGGAGATCATCCGGCAGCGCACGCCGGATTGACACACTCAGAACGAGAGAATCATCAGGATACGTTTCACGCAGCAGTCGCACAAATGCCAAATTTCCACTTAAGCGAGAACCTAAAACAGCACTTTTTTCACGGCCATATCCCACAACATCCGCCCACAGCTCCCTGCGAAGGAGTTCGCCTCCCCCTGCCTCCCAGACCTGCCCTGTCCCCGACTGAATGATTCCGAGTCGCTTTACAGCCTCAATACATGGTCGTGGTCCTGGATAGTGTAAGCCGACCGCCCAAGGATCATCTCGATCAACTCCACGCATTTCATCTTCATCGTCAACCCAGCCAACCATGGAAGAATAGCAACCTCTCGGACGCTCATGGGGAGCAGCGCTAGGTAACAGAATATCATCAACCTCCTGCCTTGCTTGGAGTTTGCGCAGCAGTCCAAGCGCTTTTGTTCGTGGAACTAACGAACTGCGAACACTAACCGATTCAGCATCACGCCCGTAGCCACTGCTCCAGTTACCCCAAAATACAAAGAGCCCGTCATCTGTAATCAATTGCTTGTCCAAATAATCCGCTGTAACGCCCCAGCACCAGGTTTTGTCGTTATAGTTATTTTTTTTAGGAGGGTCGCAAACAAATCGCGGGCCTCGCCAATCGGCCAGCCAACGCCCGCTAGGGCATGTGATCAAATATTCCCGGAGCCAAACTTGAAAATCATTAGCGGAACCCCCTACACGTTTACGAACTGGGCGATTAGCTAACAACCTAGCGGCCACTATCATCATCGCATGGTAAGCCTGATACGTGGCAAGATCATAGGTACGTGGCAAAGCTCCATGAGAATGCCATGCCTCACCAGCTTGAAATATACCCTTTTTATGCCGTGCATCATCCTGCCCCCCCCCGCGACCAGTATCAAACCTTTCTCGCAACACCCGACTAGCATACGCCTTTATACTGTCTCGACTAACTCCAAAAGCATCCCCCAATGGGGCAAACCAATAAGCCGCCACGTCTATCCCAAAATAAAAACACTCCTCACCCCTGCCATCAAATTCATCAGAAACATCTTTATCATACGTTGTTATAGCCCATTTTTTATATTTCTTATTCGGAAAAGGCGAAACATTAACAGCATCAACACACACCACATCTTTCGAGTCTACCACTTCAGATTCAAGAAAAGCACTCAAAATTCTCGATGCTATTTCTCTTATAACAACATGCTCCTCCGCAACCGCGTCCTTAAGAAATGGCAAGAATGGCAACAAAGCCACCTTCTGATCAAGCGCGCCCCTCGCAAGCCCAAGAAGCAGCCACTGACGGGCATCCCATTCATAAAACACAAACCCACTATCAACAAACGGAAATGCCTTTCTTTCTACAGCGCGTCGGGCCAAAGCAACTAAAAAGTCAGTCCACTCAAGCTCGACACCAATTCTCACTACATGTGCGTGCTCCCAACGCGTTGCAACTATCGGCGACCCGAGCCCTGCCCAAACAAAGCCAGCAAGCGCATCAACACACGAAGTCGGGGGTTGGAGCGCATCATGCCAAACACCGTCACCATCTTCGGGAAGAAGTGCGTCTTCCAGCAAATCAAGGCCAAAATTCAAAACTTCATTCGCGTCACAAGGCGAAAGGCATGCGGCCAATGGGTCAATAATTTGAAATATCTTCTCGGCGCCAAGAAACTCCACACACTCTGAAAACCCGTCAAGGCTGGCTTTTACAACATCACGCTCCGTAACGATGCCCTCATTATAAAGATCCTTGAAAGGCAAAAGAGCCCCCCACCCGTCTCTCACCGCAAGCCATGGTTCCTCCCGACACCCTGCCAACACAGCATTACGAATTGCATTGCGCATTGAGATCATCATGACTGAAGAATTCAAAACAGCATCAAGAAGATTACGCAGCGTGAAAACTCCAAAATCACACCAACCCGCAACTGCATTGACAAATGCTGGCGCTGCGCCAACCCCACAACGAGCTACCCCAACCTTGAAAAACTCTTCAAACTCATACGGTGGATCGTATTTCCTTAAACTGTCATAAGCCACCTTGAGCGCAACAGAATCTGTCATATCAACGCCATCAAAGAACCTCTCCCAATCTGGCTTATTCCGATCTACTGCCTTATTGCCACCGTAGGATTCCGCCTGATCCGACGACACCGTGGACTGGCTAAGGCAGGCCAATCGTTTAATCTCAGGAAAATCGACTTCCAAACTGTCGCCAATTTGACCTAGCCGCTCCCAGGTCGAGGGCTTGTGTGCCTGACAGCGCATATACCGATACGCAACCAGGGCGAGCAGGCGCTGCTTGAGCACCTGGCTCTCACCGGCCAAGGCATGTTCCAGATCAGCCAACCTAGCCCACTCAACATCAAGCCCGGACAACACGATCGGCACATGACTCGGCAGAAGACCATTTTCCCTGAGATGATACACTGCCACCGGCAGGAGGCGCTCAATTTGCCCAAACCGCCGGTCCCGCCAACGACTCAAGATTGCTAACGCGGAGGCACCACAGAGGCCTGTCAACGCGTCTACCGTTCCTATCCAGGCAAAGTGTTTATCACGAACCACATATTCATAGGTTAACTCCGCAGCCCTGGCCAAGCGATAGGCAGATTGTGGACGCGGGCATTCCTTTTGAGCGGCAGCCTCTGCTAGATTTAGCAGCGCATCCCATCGGGCTAAGTTTTCCTCACCAATCCGGCTAGATATTTCAACAGCGCGATTGAAATACACAGCAGCCTCGGCGTTGTTTACAGGAAAAATTGCCCGTGCCAGCTCCAGATACAAATTCGCCCTAGTTTCTGCATCCTCGCGTGACCTCTCCAGAGAGCCATAGACCGCCAGGGCAATATCCGTGGCAAGGCCCTCTAACCCCTTGGCTCTGGCAGCGCCCCGGCATATTGTTGTTAGGGTTGTTACTCCTAACGCTTGGTCTCGGTCTTTCAACCATGCGCGGTAAGCATCTATCGTGACACTGTCGGTCGCACCTACTCCCCGCAATATTTGGAGCCATTCTAACGCAGCATCCCTCTGGAAATTATAACGCTGATAGTAGTCAGCACGCTCAGCAGCGGCAGTCGCCTTTACAGCGGCGCTAATGCGCTCATGCAAGCCAGAGACGAGGTGACCACACATAATCTCAGCGGAGAGCACAAGCCACGGCAATAGGCCGCCCATCTCATTTGCAAAGGTGCTCGCATCACCACTCCGCAGAAATCCACTCTTATCCTCTAGTTCCTTACGTACTTCGGGCGGGGCAACGTCAAGCAAGACAAGTGACTTGCCGAGCAATACCGATTCCAAGGCATAAGCCCGTAACAATGGCATTCGATCAAACCCGAATCGCCCAGCTAGGGTTGCTGGCGGCGCGACAGGAAGATAGCGCTGCAAGACCTTGCACCAACGCTCCGCTTTATCTGGAAACACACGAACTGCGGATGCGACCACCGCACGCACCGAGCAAAGGATATCCCAGCCCTCTGTACAGCTCTTAAATTCTGCCAACCTTACGCGCCGGTCCGCAAGCAGCCGCAGGAGTCGCGCCAAGGACACAACAGGCAAGTGACGCCCGACACGTTCACCCTCAACCGCCAAACCAAGAAGGAGCCAAACATCGTTGCCCGCTGCAAGGGCAAGTTCATCAAACCGCTCATGTTCACCAATATCCATAAGGCGCCGGGCTAGAAGCTTTCCACATGTGAAGGCAATAGGCCGATACCTCCACCCTCTTAAAAAATTTGCTGCGGCCCTGGCCCCTCGCAAACGCAAAAGAGCCATCGCAAGCTCGACTCGATCACGATCATCAAACTTTTCATGTGTTCCTTGGTCATGAGGCTGCCCCGCCCATGCATATAGCCAATCAATGGCCATGCGCAGCCTACTCATTGCCTCAGCAGCAAACTCACCACGTCCCGAAAGCAAGCCTGCGTCATAGGTGTGATGAGACCCAATCCAACCTGTATCAAACGTACGCCTTGAAACCAGTTCATCGATACGATCAGGAGAAAGCAGTATGGCTGCGATATCGGTATTTTCCCGAATGAGCCCATTCTGACGCGACTGCCCAGCAGCTTCTCCACCGGCTTTAAGCGCCAACTTTGCGGCCGCCACGTAGCGACCTTGGTCAAGACAGGCCTTCAAGGCGAATAAGACCCGTTGTAACTCTACGTCTCTCTTCTCAAGGGGGCTATCTGTCGGCAATTCACCACCTGAAAGAGCCAACTCGACAAGCTCATCAATCTGACCTGCGGACAAAAGCAATTGTGGCAATGCCGAAGCCGCGTAAGCACTGCTTGCCGCTATCGTCCTGAGGTGTTTAGCAAAGGTTCGCAAGCCCTCGCGGTCAGATCCAAACTTTTCACGAAACCAAGTTTCTGCTGGTTCATCAAAAAAGTGGAGACTACTACCCTTCACAAGTAAAGGGCGCCCAAAATCAAGCGCGAAGCTGCGCACGGCACTCTCAGACACTCCAGAAATATGTGCTAACACCGCGATCGGAATTAATGGTCGCAATACAGCCAATCCACGACATATCATATCAATTTGTGCTGATTCAGCTTCACCAACCTGATCTTTAATATTATCCACTGCACGCTGAAGCAGTTCTCCTATCGCTCCATCTACAGTTGTTGGCTCAGGCCCTAATAATCTTAGCATGTTATCAAGCGGCAAATCACGCATAAGGGCCAAGGCTTGAACGCGCGGATTTGAGCTTGTGAGGAATGCAAACTCTTCTACATTTTTTTGACTAGCATCAGGATAGAATGAGCGCAGATGACTTGCCGTTTCACTTTCATTAAAAGGCAAAAGCTCAATTTCGCGCGTTCCTGGAGGCGCATTCAAGCTCTCACGTCTATGCGTCCTGCAGGTGAACGCTATTCGAACTCCTTTTGGGAGAGCCTCCCTTATCAAATCACGAACAAAGCTAGGCTCATGGCGTTCAGCAGCTGCCAAAACAGCGTTATCCGCAGCATCTATAAAAATACAAATACTTGCGTCAGAATTACTCGCACGCAAAAAGCCTACGGCCTGATTCAACCTACTAACAAAAGCACGCATATATTGTTTAACATCACACTTGCACGATGGAATCAGAGGGTAACAAAGCCCTAGCGACGCAAGCTCATTTGCAATTTGAACTAAGACATCGCAATGCCGATGCCTAAGATGTAGCGAATTTCTATACAATCCATTACCAAAACAGTCATATACAATAGCCACAGAACCAAGGGGCATCATAGTCGCAAGCCGCGATACGAGCATCGACTTTCCAACACCGCCCTCCGCATGAATGACTACCGGTCGATCTTCAACAAGTATCTCCTCAAGAATTTCCGCCTCCCTCTCGCGAGGCAATGCAGCACTGACCGGTTCGATACGGTTTGGGGCAGGAAAAAGATCCTCCTCGGTCACCTTAAGCACCCTTAAGACATCATGCCGCCTGATTGACGGATTTGACTCAAATTCCGTCGTCGCCTTACGCGTTACCAGCTCCTTGAGTTGTATAGGTGAATCAGAATCTGCACCTGGAAGATATGCTCCAATATCTCCAGCAAGCAAATTACGCTGATTCCAAAGATCTGGCTCACCACCGCAAAGAGATAAAGTGTGCAAAAATGCAACACTCTGCTTTTCATCAAGACCAACGCAATCACCCACAATATCATGGAGCGCATGAGGGCAGATTTCATCTCCTGTCGTAAGACTCTTGAGAAACGCCAACAGATCAGCCGCGATGGGTCGATTTGTCGTGAACTCGAATCGCACCTTTTGCGCCAGATATTCTGAAGAAAAAAAATTTAAAAGTTCCGCATATCTTCTTGCGAAACCCTGCAATGTCTTCTCAATATCTCGCAGGCCCCATGCGACAGATTGTCGCCGAGTAGAATGTTTTAACTGGATATAACGCACAAGTTTTGCATCGGAAAAATATTCAGACCCATAATAAAGTCCAACGTCAATTAGCTCATCCCCCTCATTGACGACTCCATCGGACTCAATAGCCGAAGCACCCTCTACAGTTACAGCGACCAAACCACTCGCTTCTGACAATAGCATTAGGCATTGCCGAGCTGCCCAATGATAATGGAACTGGTCCCCGTCGCGACTTGGCCGCACGAAGTCTGACCTTTTCATAAGCGATCCATCCTTCTACGAACACATTAGCAACACACTAGATACATTTAACAATGACACAAAAAATCAGGCGAAGCCATGAACATGGCTTCGCCTGATTTATCAACCAACATCTTGGCGCGTTGGGTTAGAACGGCACGTCGTCCATGCCGCTGGCTTCGGAGGGGAAGGCCGGGCCGAGATCCTCGTCCGCGCCGTAGGGGTCGCCCTGCGGGGCCTGGCGGCGCTGGCCACCCTGCCCGGCCTGACCGGCCTGGGCACCGCCCTGGCCACCCTGACCGGCGGGCTGCTGATAGGACCGCCGGGGAGCACCGCCGCCTTCGGCGGGCTGGGCACCCGCGCCTTCGCTGCGCCGGTCGAGGAACTGGACGCGCTGGGCCTTGATTTCGGTGGAGTAGCGGTCCTGGCCGCTCTGGTCCTGCCACTTGCGGGTTTGCAGGCTGCCTTCGACAAAGACAAGGCTGCCCTTGCCGAGGTAGTTGGCGCAGTTTTCCGCCGCGCGCTGAAAGACCACCACGGTGTGCCACTCCACGCGGTCGACCTTGTTGCCGTCGCGGTCGGTGTACGATTCGTCGGTGGCGATGCGCAGGTTGGCGATGGGGGTGCCGTTCTGGGCGTAGCGCAGTTCGGGGTCGCGGCCGAGACGTCCTATGATCATGACCTTGTTGAGCATGCGTATTTCCTTGCGATGGTCTGCTTTGTATGCGTGGGGGGCGGGACGGCGTGCGCCATCCCTATGGGGTGATACCGTGGGATGCGTTTTGTCGCAACCGTGATGCGCGGCGAAGACGGGCCGGGGAATCGGCGGCGACGTTCCGGCGGCGACGCCCCTGGGACACGCGCTGCGGGGAATACATGCCACGGCACACTTCGCGCCGCGCCACGGGCTTCAGTCCCCCCTCCCGCTCTGCCCGAGCGGGGCCGCACACCGGCCTGAATGCTTACTGCCCGCCCTTTCCGCCCCCCTACCCCCAACCAAAAAGTTTG